>Ga0196970_1000053_pt1 | contig 185871 bp, 164 predicted proteins | sample S1v_513CmetaG_FD_148672 | JGI IMG/M metagenome (GOLD analysis project Ga0196970, IMG submission 148672) | Soil microbial communities from Anza Borrego desert, Southern California, United States - S1+v_5-13C | ecosystem: Environmental > Terrestrial > Soil > Desert | place: USA: California... | reverse complement strand
GCGTTCCAGCAGGGCGCAGGCGGCGCCTACTGTGGGGCAACCGTCCAGGTGCTGGACCCGTGTTGGACCCGTGCTGGACCTGACATGGACCCGTGCTGGACCCGACATGGACCCGACATGGACCCGACATGGACCCGTGCTGGACCCGTGCTGGACCCGTGTTGGCCCCGACATGGACCCGTATAGGGCCTCACGACCCGCAGACCGATCTCTATTGACACCCGATATAGCGGGGGTTAATATAAAGACAGCCGATATAACGATACCCGACATAAACGGGTGACGATAAGAGGGTGAGCCGCGTGGTAGCTATGGACCTGTTGCCCCTCACGGAGGCGTTCTACTACATTCTGGTCACGCTCTGTGCCGGACCAGCGCACGGGTACGCCATGATGCAAGCGATCGAGTCCATGAGCGGCGGTCGGGTGCGAATTGGGGCCGGCACCCTGTACACGGCGATCAGCACCCTGGTCTCCAAGGGGCTGATCGAGAATGCGCCAGATCTCCCTGGGGCCGATTCGCGGCGCAAGATGTACGCCATTACGCCCGAGGGCAGGCAGGTGCTGGCCGCAGAGGTGCAGCGACTCGAGGAGTTGCTGGTCAACGGTCGGCGGGCGATCAACATGGTGGAGGGGTAGGCAATGCAGCACGCAACAGTCAAGAAGTTCTCCTGGTGGTTGGCCTGGCAACACGAGCGTGAGGAGCGGTGGTTAGGCGACCTCTCCCGGCAAGGGCTTCACCTGACCAGGTCATTGCCGTTTGTCAGCACCTTCGCGCTGGATCCCTCGGTCCGCTTCGTCTACCGGCTGGACTACCAGCCCGATATCTCCGGCCAGAAGCGGTTCCAGGAGTACCTGGACATGTACGCTGACGCCGGCTGGGAGTACCAGTGCTCCCTAAACGCCTGGCACTACTTCCGGCGCCCCTGGCAACCGGGGGTGGAGCCTGAGCTCTACACAGACCGAGCCTCGCTGGCCCAGCTATACACGCGCATTCAGCGGGTGCTCGGGGTCGTGGGCCTCGCCAATCTGGTGATCTTCGTGGCCAACCTGAGCAACTTTCACCGCATGGGTGAGTTGCGTATCCCGGACCCGTTCATGGCCGTGCATCTCGTGCTGGTCTGCCTGCTGGGCTACGGCTTCCTGCGCCTGCAGAACCGGGTCAGGGCCCTGAACCGGGGAATGGATCAATAGTGCCAAATAGGTGAGCCAGCCCCACCGGGAGTCCCCCGGTGGGGTTTTTCGCAGTCGGTCAACCGGCCGGGCCGGGAGCAACCGCCCAGGGGCCGGCGCGGAAAAAACGCCCAAGTTTTCGCCCCTGCAAGGACACTGTAATAGTTGCGCGCTATCGTTGACATGGACCCTCCCGCGCAGTGCCGCGACCAGAGAAGCCCTTCAGCGTTCGGCCATGCTGCCGAATCGCTGAGTGACCCATAGTGGATCAGGCCGGCCCCGCCCCGCTTCGCACCACACCGCCAACATGAAGGAGGTCTGTCTTCGTTCGCCCACCCGATCCGTCTCCTGCAGAGTGGGGCCCGCCTACAATTCCCACGTAGAGACTAGGAGGAGTCAACATGCGCTTTCGCCTACTCACCGCAGCAACCCTCGCTCTCACCCTCGTCCTCACGGCGTGCTCGTCCGGCGGATCCGGCAGCAAAGACAGCTCCAGCCCCGCCAGCACCTCCGGATCGAGCCAACCCGCAGCGGAGCCGAAGCCCTCGGGTTCGATCCTTGTCTACACCCCGCACCAGGGACAGCTCCTGGAGGAGTGGGGCAAGGCATTTGCGACCGCAAATGCCGGCATGACCGCTGAGACCCAGCGGATCGGAACCACCCAGCTGGTCGGTCGCCTCCGCGCCGAAAAGGCGAACCCGCAGGCAGACTTCTGGATCGGTGGCGGTGGAATCACCCCGTTTATCACCCTGGCCAACGAGGGGCTCCTTACCCCCTACAAGCCCGCCGGTGCGGACGTGTTGGACACCCTGGACAAGACGATTATCTGGCACGACAAGGACTGGAACTGGGTGGCCCCCAACCTGATCGGCATGGGCATTGTCTACAACCCCAACCGGATTGCTGCAGCCGATCTGCCCAAGACCTGGGACGATCTGGCCGATCCGAAGTGGAAGGGCCGCATTGAGATGTGGGATCCCTCTACCTCGGGCACATCGGCCGCCTTTGTCCTCATGAACCTGCAGCGGCTGGGTGAGGAGAAGGGCTGGGAGTACCTGAAGAAGGTCTATGCGAACGTCGCCCGGTACACCGCCGAGGGCTCCCCGGCAGCCAGCGTGGCCCGTGGTGAGATCGACCTGGGTATCACCTTTGAGCACACGGCTCTGATCTTCCGCGACGAGGCGAAGCGGACCGGTGGCAACCCGGACAACGTCTCCTTCCTCCTGCCGGAGAAGACCCTGATCATGGCGGAGCCGATGGCCCTGGTCAAGGGTGGCCCGAACCCCGCGGTCGCCAAGAAGTTCATGGACTTCCTCATGACCAAGGAAGGGCAGACCGTTCTCTCCACGTATGGCTTCATGTACCCGGTGATCCCGGACGCCCCCACCCCGCCTGGAGCCTTCTACACCGTGAAGGACTACTACGCCCGGGCGATTCAGCTTGACCCGTCCTGGATGGCCAAGAACCTGGACGGCGCCCTGAAGACCTGGAAGAACGAAGTTGAGACGTCCAAATGAGTACGAGGCTGGTCTTTGACGGCATCAGCCGCAGATTTGGTACGACTGTAGCCGCTAAGGATGTGCACCTCGAGGTCAAGGAGAGCGAGATCTTCGCTCTCCTTGGCCCTTCCGGCAGCGGTAAGACCACCTTGCTGCGGATTGCAGCGGGTTTTGAGTTCCCGGATCAGGGCACGGTCACCCTGGGGGAGCGTGAGATCACCGCCCTCCCCCCGTGGGACCGGCCGATCGGTCTTATGTTTCAGCAGTATGCCCTCTTCCCGCACCTGGATGTGCGGACCAACGTGGCCTATGGGCTCCTGGCCCGCCGGTTCCGGCAGGCGGGTCTTCTGGAGCGGCTCCAGCTATTGATCGGCCTTCGCCGCCGGGCATGGCACGACCCCGAGATGATGCGCCTGACCGACGAGGTCCTGGAGCTGGTGGAGATTGGCCACCTGGCCGACCGGCGGCCCAGCAACCTTTCGGGCGGTCAGCAGCAGCGGGTCGCCCTGGCCCGGGCGCTGGTGACCCACCCGGAGGTGCTGCTCCTCGACGAACCGCTCAGTGCCCTGGACGCCGGCCTTCGGGAGCGGGTCCGGGCTGAACTGCGGGCGCTGAAGAGCAAGCTTGGACTCACCATGATCTATGTCACCCACGACCAGGAGGAGGCATTTGCCCTGGCCGACCGGATTGGGGTCATGTTGGAGGGCAAGCTGGTCCAGGTGGCGGCTCCGACCGAACTCTACCGGGCGCCGGTCTCGATCGCAGTGGCCGAGTTTCTGCGGTTGCCCAACCGGTTGCCTGGGGCGGCCAGGGCCGAGGGCGACGGCCTCTCGCTCCAGCTTGAGGCTGGCTTTGCGCTGCGCCTGACCCCAGCCGCCTGTCCGGCCGGTCCCGTTACGGCTCTGATCCACCCCGAGGAGATCCGGGTCCTCCCGGCCCACTCACCAGCGGCCCAGGTACCCCCGGCTGAGGGGGTAACCCGTGTTGCGGCGACCGTCACGGACACGGAGTTCCGCGGGGCCTCGGTCATGGTCACCCTGGCGCTTCCCAAGGGCACCCTCTTCGCCCTGGTCTCCAGCCAGGAAGAGGGATGGCGCCACCGTGAGGTGGTGGCCGAGTTCAGGTCCGATTCGGTGCGACTCTACCCAAGTGGGGCCGCTGCCGGGACGGGAGGTGCGTAGCGCATGGCCGCTCACCGTTATCAGCGGCGGGGCCGGGGTCTGCGAGTCGCACTCTGGGTCTACCTGATCGTCGCCCTTCTGATCCCGCTGGTCACCCTGGTGGTCGTCGCCTTTACCAACCAGCCGGTCAACCCGGTGAATGCACTGCTGGCGGGCCAGCCGGGCCTGGTGCTCGACCTGCTCCGCCAGTTCTCAATCGACCCGGTGATCGAGGTCTTCAAGACGGCCCGCTACACGCAGGCCCTGGGCAACTCGATTATCCTGTCGCTCTCGGTGGCGCTGCTCGCAACGATCGGAGGAACGCTGATCGCCTTCGCGACCCTGAAGCCGAGCGTCCCCGGGCGGCGCGCCTGGTGGGTCCTCTCGGCCCTGCCCTTGGCGATTCCGCCCTTCCTGGGTGCAATCGCCTTCAAGCTCCTGGCAGGCCGGGGCGGTCTCCTCCCGAAGATCCTCGACCCCATGGGCATTGACTGGCCGGTCGATGCGGTCTACAGCTACGGCGGCGTGATCCTGGTCCAGGTGGTGACGCTCATGCCGGTGGTGACGCTGGGCGTGCGGGCCGCCTTCCAGCGGCTGGACCAGGCGTTGGGCGAAGCGGCCTTCACCCTCGGCGCAACCCCATCGATCGTGTTGCCAACCGTCACCTTGCCGCTCTTGCTCCCATCGCTGGGGGCAGGCTTCCTGCTGGTCTTCATGCGCAGCTTTGGCGACTTCGCCACCCCGCTGATCCTGCTGCCACCGTCAAAGAAGCTGCTGATCGTGGAGGCTTACAAGGATCTGACCGGCGGCCTCTTCTGGGCCGAGGCGGCGATCCAGTCGATCCTGATCATCCTGATTGTGGTGGTGGCCATGGCGCTCGAACGGCGGATGCTGGTAGGGCGCGACTACCACAGCCTCGGACACCGGGCCGGCAGCAGCAGCGATGGCGCCGTCTTCGGCGAGCTGCGGCTGCACGGAGCCCACGGCTCCACCTGGGGCGAGCGGCTCCTGGCCCTGGTCAGCGGCACGATCTTCACCGTGCCGATCCTGCTGATCCTGAGCATGCTGCTCCTGGCGTTGACCGCCAGTTGGGGCGACAGCCCCTTCCCCGACGCCCTGACCCTGCTCAACCTGTCGCGGGTGACCCTCTCTGCTCCCCGCCCCCTGCTGATCACCCTGATCGCATCGGCCCTCACCATTCTGGTCGCCCTGGTCATGGGCAGCCTCGCCGCCTACCTGCTGCGCAGACAGCCCGGTCGGGGCGATCGGCTCCTGGAGTTTGGCCTCAACATGCCCATGGTCCTGCCGGGCATTGCGCTCGGCATTGGCATGATCGCTGCCTTCAACGCCCCGCCCCTCGCCTTTCACCCCTCGGCCTTCCTGCTGGTGCTGGCCTATGTGCTGACCCGCACACCCAACGCCCTGGAGTCGGTCGGGGCTGCTCTGCACCAGTTGCCGACCAGCCTGGAGGAGGCATCGGCCACCCTGGGGGGGATTCCCCTCTTCACCCAGCGCCATGTCCTCGCCCCCCTGTTGGAGCCGGCGTTATCATCTGCCGCGGTGATGATCTTCTTCTCGGTGGCCAACGATATCTCGATCACCCTGCTGCTGGCCCCGACGCTCTTCACCCCCGCCTCGATCTCGCTCTACCACGAGATGGACAGCGGGCGGCTCTACCTGGCTGCCGCGTACGGCGTCGTGCTCTTCCTGGTCACGGCGATCCCCTATCTCTGGCAGACCATGCGGCAGAGCCGGTCAGTGCGCTAACCCGATTGGAGGCGATTCACCATGCCCCTGCGTCTCTCTGTGATCGGCCAGTCGGGTCCAATTCCTGACCCCTTGCGCTCCGTAGCCTATGCGGTCGGTCATGCGATCGGGGCGGCGGGCGCGCACCTGTACACCGGCGGGCGCGACGGTGTCATGGCCGCCGCCTGCGAGGGCGCACAGGCGGCGGGCGGGCTAACGATCGGAATCCTGCCCGGCGACGACCCGAGCCAGGCGAACCCTTTCGTGGCGGTGCCGATCACCACCGGACTCACCTTGGAGGGGCGAAGCGAGGTGCTGATCCACGCCGCCGACTGCTTCCTGATCGTGGGCGGCGGGGCCGGTACTTTGGCAGAGGTGGCGGTCGCCTACCTCTACGCCAAGCCGATGATCGCCCTGCGCGGTGCTGGCGGCTGGGGGGACCTGCTGGAGTCGATCCTGTTTGAGGGGCGCTTCCTCGATCACCGGCGCCTGGTCCCGGTCGAATTTGTGGATGATGCCAGCGAGGCGGTGGCCCTGGCCGTGCGGCTGGCGACCGAGTACCGAGGCCGGAGGGGCGGTACCCCGACCACGGGTTCTGCCCTGGGCGATGTCCCCTCCGCAATCCGGTAAACAACGTGAGAGCCCTGCCGGGGGATTCCCTGGCAGGGCTCTTGTTGTAATCGAGACGACTATTGGAACGTCGGCAGGTAGGGGGCGTGGACTTCGAACAGCTCCGCCAGGCAGGCCTCGGCCGCCTTGGGATCGGTGACCACCGGGTCGAGCAGCAGGGCCTGAAGGGCCAGCCGCCGGTCGCCCTTCACCGCCGCCTCTACGGTCAGCATCTGGATCGTCGCCTCTCGGTGCAGCATGCCCATGATCCCCGCGGGGAGCGGTTCCACCTTCAGCCCGTGCACCCCGAAGGTGTCCACGTAGCCGGGGACCTCCACGGTGCAGCCAGCCGGCAGCCCGGGGATCAGCCCCTCCCGGTTGGAGAGGACGAGGGCCATCTGGTAGAGGGGGGTGCCGCTCCAGTGCGCGGCGATGATATCAAACGCTTCCTCGCCGGACTTCCGTGCCAGCAGTTCGGTGACGGGCCGCTCGCCGGCCAGCATGGCTGCGAGCTTGGCGTCCATCTCCTCGCGGTGCCGGTCATCGGCGGCGAAGTCGTGGCCGTGCAGCCCGACCATATGGTGGGACCAGCCGATATACTCGCCGCTGTGGTCATCGGACGGGGAGGGGTAGAGGCCGTAGACCTGGTAGAGGTACTGGCAGAGCGGGTCCCAGGTCTTCTCCAGGGCGGCGAGCTTGGGGTAGAGGTCCTCGCCGGTCCGGCGGTCCTTCAGCTTCTGAATCCAGGTGAAGTGGTTGACACCTGCCGCCTGAATGAAGATATCATCCTGGTCCATGTTCAGGTACTGGCTGATCTTCCAGCGCTGCCACTGCAGCCCGTGGCAGAGGCCGACCGCCTTGATCCTGGTGTTCTCGGCCACCGCCAGGGTGAGCCGGCTCTCCGGGTTGGAGAAGTTGATCAAGAGGGCGTCGGGGCAGTAGCGCTCCATGTCACGGGCGATCTCCAGCAGGACGGGGACCATTCGCAGGGTGTGGAAGAGGCCACCGGGTCCGCCGTTCTCGCCGAGCACGTGCTTCAGGCCGTGCTTGAGGGGGATCTCCCAGTCCTTTCGCCAGAGGTCGTTCCGCTTGATCTCGACGGCGGTGATCACATAGTTGGCCCCGGGAAGCGCAGCCGTCCGGTCGACGGTCATGGCGATCTTCAGCTCGGCCCCGGACTCCTGGTTCAGGAGTTGGGCCAGACGGTAGGTGCGGGTCAGCTTCTCCTCGTCCAGGTCGACCAGGACCAGCTCGGCCCCCTTCAGGGAGGGGGTGAGCATGGCGTCCTGCAGACAGCCGAGGCCGAAGGAGAGGCTACCGGCGCCGATAATGACGATCTTGGGAGCGGGCATTGGGACACTCCTTTCCATTATCGCCAGCGAGCGTACGCTTCCTTCACCTTCTTGGCCACCGGCTTGTCCAGGACCCGGTCCATGGAGTAGAGCCCCATGGTCTGCAGCTTGGTGTGGGCCGTGTACCAGTCGAAGACGGTCCACCAGGTGACACCGGCCAGGAAGCCGTCGGGGTTTTCGGTCCCGTCGGGCCGGACGGTCACCACCTCTTCGAAGGCGCGGAAGGTCTCTTCAAAGACCTCGACCTGGCGGGCGGGGGAGGAGCCGCCGCCCCGCGACCAGATCCCGAACTCGGTGTCGAAGAGGGGCTTCTCGGGCCAGGCCTTGTGGGCGCTGGCCAGGAAGTTCCGGGTGCCCGCGTAGTAGGTGGAGCCGTGGAAGATCCCGAAGTAGAGGGTCCAGGCGGGCAGATCGTTAAAGGCCATGGAGGCATCGGCAGGGCCACCCCGGTCGGCTGCCGCGGACTGGGCGATCATGCGGCCATCATCAAAATAGGTCTTCCAGTCCTCGGTCAATCGCTGCACGTACTCGGTGCGGGCACGGCTGAACTTGGACTCGTTGTTGGAGGACCAGAACCAGACGGAGGGGCGGTTGGCCTCGGCCAGGATCATCTCCCGCCACATTTGGTCGGGGATTCGGCGCCGGTCCTGGACCAGGAACTCGGCGTCGGTGAACTGCCAGACCGGCACCTCAACCCAGGCGGCCAGCCCCAACCGGTCGGTGATGATATAGGTGTAGGGGTGGTTGTGGTAGTGGGCGGTCCGCACAAAGGTCGCCCCCACCTCGATGATCTTCTGCATGTCCGGCACAATCTTCGCCCAGGTGGCGGTGCGGCCCGAATCGGGCCACTCCTCGTGCCGGGCCAGCCCCTTCAGGAAGACGGAGCGGTCGTTGGCCAGCAGCTTCGCCTTCTCGGTGCGCAGGGTGCGAATGCCGAACTGGGAGGCCCACCGATCGACCACCTTGCCGTTCTGGGTCAGCTCCGCCTCCAGCACGTAGAGGTTGGGCCGGAGCAGGTCCCAGAGCACGGGGTCGGGAACGGTCATCTCCAGCCGGGCGGCGACGGCTTCATCGGCCGAGACGCTGCCGACCGGTACCGTGACCGGCTCGCCCACCGGCTGCCCGGCGATGGCGGAGGCCCGGGGGTCGGTCAGCCAGGCGGGGGACTTGCCGTCGGCCTTGCGGACCTGGAGCTTCAGCTCGCCCTTCAGGCTCTCGCCGCTGGCGTTGTGCAGGACGGCCGAGACCCGGATCTTGCCATTCGTGTCGAGCGGGACCACATCGGCCCGGACGACCCGGAAGGAGGGGGCAGCCTCCAGGGCGATATCCTGGATGATGCCGGTGTAGTTCCACCAGTCGACCTTCGGGCCGGGAACGGTGTCCAGCCGGGTCCCCCAGGGGGGATTGTCCACCCGAATGGCGATCACGTTCGCCTCGCCGTACTTCAGGACCGGGGTGAGGTCCAGGGTGAATGGGGTGTAGCCGCCCTCGTGGTAGCCGACCCACTGCCCATTGACCCAGACATCGGCCACGTAGTTGATCGCGATGGCGTTCAGGGTGACCAGCTGGCCCTTCCACTCAGCCGGGACGGTGAAGGAGCGACGGTACCAGACGCCGTCTTCATAGTTCTCGGGGCCAGCGGGGTCACTGTCCATGCGGGGCATGCGGTTCTCAACGCCGGGCAGTCGGATCGCCTGCCAGGCCGAGTCGTCGTACGCGGCCTGGTGGCGCCCGCCGCCCTCGGTCTCGATAGCGGCCAGGCCGCCATCGCCTCGGCTCTTGAGGCTCAGGTTGTGATCGGCCTTGAACCGCTCTTTCTTCCACTCGCCGGCCAGGTCGAGCCGCGGCCGGTCCTGCAGGTCGAAGGAGGGGACGGGCAGGCCGGCCTGCCAGGCGACGGGGAGCGTCTCAGGACCGCCCTGCACCACCTGACGGGCGGGCCGGAAATCCAGAGTTGCGGGCAGGGGGCCGCTTGCGGACGAGGCCAGGTTGGCGCCGCGCGGGGGGCCCGCGGGGACCGGCGGGGTGCTACAGCCAACCACGGAGAGAAGTACCACGGGGACGAGCCACCTCAACTTTCTTACTGCCATGGCTGGAAGACCGGGGGTTCGCCCCGGACCCAGAGCAGGTCGCCCAGGCCAGCGGCCTTGATCTGCTCCTCGCCGCAGCGGACGGCGGGAACGGCGAACTGCTGGTCACAGTCGTTGACGCCCTTGATCAGGGCTGCGGAGAGTTTGCCATGCTCGAACCGGAGCATGGCTCCGGAACGGCCAGGCAGGGTGACGGCGACGGAGCCGCCCTCCCACTGGACATGGTGCTCACCGGGCTGATCGGTCAGGGAGAGGAGGATCAGGTGCGCCGCACCGGTCTCGGGGTGGCGGCGAAGCCAGGCCTGGGTCCGGCTGGCGTCCGCCGTGACGGCCGGCGTAATGCCGTGGGCGGCCAGGGCCTGCCGGAAGGCGGCGACCTCGGCGTCCTGGGCATGATCGGCGAAGGGGTTGCCGGGGATCAGGGCGAACCGGCCGCTGCCTGGCTGCGTGAGCCCATCGGCCAGGATCGTGCACGGGGTGGTCAGGTCGCCGTCTACCCGGGGAAGCTCCCGGGCCATAAGCAGGGTGCCGCCTGCACGCACGTAGTCGAGGAGCCGCTGCTGGGTGGCGGCATCCATAAAGAAGGAGCCGACGAGGGTGATCGCCGGGTACTCCTTCGGCTCCAGCGTCCCGGCGCTGATATTGACCATGCCGAAGTCGTGGTTCTCGGCCCGCATGAGCCGCATGAAGCGGTTGAGCCCCTCGCCGGCGACGGGCGGTTGGACCCCGGCCGCCTGCCACTGCTCTGCCGGAATTCCCCAGCCGGCCAGGGCGGCGTAGGCCGGGTAGATGCCCCAGGAGAGGGGCTGGTGGCTCTGGCAGGCCAGCCACTCCGCCCCCCAGCGGTTGATATAGCCGCTGAGCAGCTTCAGGGTGTGGGCCTTGGGGTGGAGGGCCAGGTCAGCCCCGATCGGGGCCGTGTCGGGGTAGGGCCGGTTGAAGTGGGTGTCGATATTCTCGTCCCACCCGTCGGTGCCGGCGCCGGTGTAAATGTTCCAGCCAGTGGCCCCGGCGGCCATGCAGAGCAGGGTCTGGAAGTAGGGGACCACGGTGAAGCGGTAGCGGGAGTCGTAGATCTCCGAGAAGCCCCAGTTCTCCTCCAGGTTGGGGCCAGCCGCCCGCTTCACCAGGATCAGGTAGCGGTAGAAGGCGGATTCGTCGTGGCTGACACAGCCGATCCAGTTGGTGAAGCCGTACTGGACCGGACCCCAGGCCTCGGGGACCACCTTCGCCAGCCACCAGTCGGTGCCCAGCCGGTCGCCCTCGGGGGGGTGGAGGTTGGAGAGGATCGGCAGGCCGGTCGACTGGAGCAGCCCGCCGGACCAGTGGTAGGCATCGCCCAGGTAGTCGCCCAGGTAGAGCCCCCAGTCCATGTGGCCGAGCAGGTCGACCAGGGAGGCGGTCGGCGCCGGGCCGTGCTGCGGAGCGCCGACGACCGCGGTGCGACCCTGCTTCTTCTGCCAGGCGGCGAACCGCTCCAGGGCGGAGGGGGCGTAGTCGTAGGCGGCGTACTGCCGGTTGGCGTCGGAGTAAATGCCCTCGTTTAGCGCCTGCAGGGCGACGATCGGCCCCTTGGGCCAGGCATAGGGGATGATCAGGTTGGTCTTCACCGCGGCGTACCAGGCCTCGACCTCCCGCTGGAAGTAGGTTCCGAAGGGCGCCGGGAGCGGGCGGTGCCAGAAGCGGTACTCGCCCTGGCTGTCCAGCATGGGCTCCACCTGGGGGTTCTCCCGGGGGTCGAGCCGGTCGGGCAGACCGCCGTAATCGGTCTCCGCATGGATGAACGGCCCCGGCTTCAGGACCCCCTTCAGCCCCATCTGCTGGAGGAGCTGGATAAAGCCGATCACGTTCCGGTTTGGGGCGGTGGCGCCGGTGAAGTCAAGTGCGCCATCCACCTCGTGGTGGCGCCAGGGGGTGTAGAAGCTGATGGTGTCAATGCCGAGATCCTTGAGCGCCTGGAGCTTGGGCTGCCACTGCTCGACCTGATCCCGGTAGTAGGGGTAATCCGCAGTCAGTTGGTAGATGGGGGCGCCGTCGATGGCGAGGACGCCCCGGTTGTATGAGACCGTCTTCTGTGACATTTACTTCAGCTCTCCTGCGATGAAGCCTCTCTGGATCTGCTTTTGGAACGGCAGAAAGACCAGGATCAGCGGGAGCGACATCATGACCAGGACCGCCAGGCGGATGTGGAAGTTGCGGGTGTCCTGGCTCTTCAGCAGACCTGCCAGACCAAGCGCCAGCGTGGCGTTCTCCGGGCTGACCAGCACGATGGAGGGGTAGAAGAAGTCGTTGTAAGCGCCGAGGAAGCCGAAGACCATGGTGGTCACCAGCATGGGCCGCACCGCAGGCAGGCCGACCGACCAGTAGACCTGGAACCAGTTGGCACCGTCAATCCGGGCAGCCTCCTCCAGGCTCTTGGGGAGGGAGAGGAACTGCTGCCGGAAGAGGAAGATCGTACCGACCCAGACCAGGGAGGGAATGATCAGGGCCCAGAGCGTGTCGTAGATACCCAGGGTCCGGACCACCAGGAAGGTGGGGACCAGGGTGACAGCGCCGGGGATCATCATGGGAACCAGGAGGATCTTGAAGATCGTCTCCTTGCCCTTGAACCGGAGCCGGGCGAAGCTGTATGCCGCCAGGGTGTTGAAGAAGGCGGAGGCAAGGGTGTTGGTGATCGCCACGATCAGGGTGTTGCGCATCCAGAGGCCGAACTTGACGTAGGCCCATGCGCCCTTGTAGCCTGCGAAGCTGAAGTAGAGCTTGCCGTTGTCGTCGATCGGGAAGAAGCCGGGCTTGGTGAAGTAGTCGGAGGGCGTCTTGAACGAGTTCAGGACGACCCAGATCATCGGCGTGACCAGAATGGCCGAGAAGAGGATCAAGCCCGCATAAATCAGGATCTTCTGGGTTCGTGTGTTCCCCATGCGGCTCTCCCTCCTAATCGGTCTTCTGCGGGAAGAACTTGAACTGGAGCAGTGTGACGGTCAGGACGATCACCAGGAGGATAAAGGCCATGGCCAGGGCGGCGCCCATCGCATCGTACCGCTTGACGTGGTTGTAGAGGAGCAGGCCGAAGGAGAGGGTCGAGTTCTGGGGCTCGCCGCCGGTCATGAGGTACATGGGCATGAAGACCTGGAACGAGCCGATCGCGCCCGTGACCGACATGTAGAAGAGGGTGGGCCGGAGGAGCGGCAGGGTGATATGCCAGAAGGAACGCAGCCCTGTGGCGCCATCGATCGCACCGGCTTCGTAGACCTCGTTTGGGATCGCCTTTAAGGCGGAGAGCCAGATCCACATGCCACCGCCGATCGCACCCCAGACCTCCATGCCGACCAGGGTTGGGAGGGCGAAGGTGGCATCTTTCAGCCAGGAGATGTTGGTCCCGAGGATCAGGTTGAGGAAGCCGACCTCGGGGTCGAGGATCGCCTTCCAGGCCGCCGCCATGGCGATGCCTGGCGTGATCACAGGGATGAAGAAGAGGGTCTTGAAGAGCCCCTCCCCCTTGATCTCGTTGTTCAGCAGCAGCGCGACGAAGAGCGGAAGGAAGATCGCCCCTGGCCGCTCCATGATCACCCACTTCAGACTGATCCAGAGCGAGTGGTAGAAGGTGGGGTACTGGATCCGGTCGGTGAAGAGGTCAATGTAGTTCTGCAAGCCCACCCAGACCGGCGGGGTGCGCAGGTTGTACTTGGTGAAGGAGAGGTAGAAACCCCAGAGGACGCCGGTCAACTGGAAGACGAGGAAGTAGAGGATCGCGGGCGTAATGAAGAGGTAGCCGGTAGCCGATTCCCACCAGAGGTGGTTCTTGTACCACGGTGGCTTCACGCTTGCTGCGCCGGCGGGCGGAACCTCCGCCGATGCGCTCAGTCTGGGCTGCGCCATAGCAGGTGCCCTCCTTATCAGGAGGGGAGCCGGTGTTGACGGCTCCCCTGTCTGAACCTCTGAACTTACGTCGTTGGGCTTACTTGCCCATCAGGGCGTGGGCCTTCTTGACCTGCTCGTCAAGGATCGGCTTGGGATCCATGCCCTTCTGCTGCAGGTCGTCCAGGACAGCACCGAGGATCTCGTCGTTGATCTTGATCCACTCGGTGATCCGCGGACGGGGCAGGGCGTACTTCAGCTGCTCCATGAAGACGGAGAGGTAGGGATCGCTGGTGTACTTGGGATCCTGGGAAGCCTTGACCCGGATCGGGAAGTTGCCGGTGATATCGGCAAACTTGACGCTGTTGACGTCGTTGGTCAGGTACTTCATGACCTGGAAGACCGCCTCGGGGTTCTTGGTGGACTTGTAGGCGACCAGGTTCTCACCACCGATGTTGGAGGCGTACCGGGTGTTCTTCGGGATCAGGGTGACGCCGAAGTTCAGGTTCGGGAAGTTGTTCTTGTAGTGGACAACGTCCCAGGCGCCGGAGACCTTCATGGCGACCTTGCCGTTACCGAAGGCCTCGTTGGAGGTGATCACGTCCATGTCGTTGTTCTGGAAGATCTGGTGGATGAACTTGAAGGTCTCCACGCACTGCGGCGAGTTGAAGGTGACCTCGGTGTTCTCCTTGTTGGCCATGTAGCAGTCGTTGGTGCCGCCGAACGCCGGGAAGAGCCAGGCGCCCCAGCCGCCGCCCCACGGACCCTCGAAGGCCGAGATCTCGCCCTTCTTATAGACCTGCTTGGAGATGGCGAGCCACTCGTCCCAGGTCTTCGGGGGGGTGGGGACCAGGTCCTTGTTGTAGAACATGGCGACGGTGGTCATGTTCAGCGGGAGGCCATAGAGCTTGCCGTCCACCTCGTTGGTGAGGAGGGCGCCCTCTATGTACTCGTCACGCTTGATGCCGTTCTGGCCGTCGGCATACTGGGTGATATCGAGCAGGGTGCCTTCCTTCGCCCACTGGGCAACCTTCGGCTGGTCGAGGTAGGAGATGTCGGGAGCGACGCCACCAGCGATGGCGGTGTTCAGCTTCTCGTCCCAGGTGTCACGGGGGATCGCAGCCAGCTTGATCTGAATGTCGGGGTTGCTCTTGTTCCACTCATCCACGATCGATTCCAGGAGCTTCTGGTTCTCGGGGTTGTCCGGCTGGTAGGCCCAGAAGGAGACTTCGACGGGCTCCTTCTTCTCGGGAGCAGGGGTCTCGGCCTTGGTCTCGGAGCCAGCAGCGGGCTCTTCCTTCTTGGTGCCGGAGCAACCAGCGACGAGGGACAGGATCAGCGTGAGCGCAATAGCCAGGGTCAGCGTGCGGGATCGCTTCATACTTGTACGGAACCTCCCCTCATTTATCAGCAGCAGAGTAACTAGACCATCGACAGCCACAAGACTGGCGGACCACCAGGTCGGCCGGCAGGATAATCCGCTCCGGGTCGGCGGTGCCGGCAAGCCGCTGGAGCATGTTCTGCGCCAGGCGGAAGCCGGCATCGAGCCGGGGCTGATTCACCGTGGTCAGCGCTGGTGAGACCAATCGGGCTAGTCGAACATTATCAAAGCCGATTACAGCCAGGTCCTTGGGGACCTCGAGACCGAGGCGGCTGGCCTGCAGCATGGCGCCGATCGCCATTTCATCGTTGGCGGCGAAGACGGCGGTGGGCCGTTCGGGTCCGGAGAGCAGGGCGTCCAGGGCTCGGGCACCGCCGTCTTCACTGAATGAGCCGCACTGGACCCACTCGGGGCGGAAGGTGATCTCGTATTGACTGAGGGCGTCCCGGTAACCGACCTGGCGCTCCTCGCCATCGGTGACGCCCGGGGTGCCGGAGATAAAGCCGATCTTGCGGTGCCCGTGGCTGACCAGGTGCTCCACCGCACGGAAGGTGGCGGTCCGGTTGTCCACGGTGACGGTGGTTGCGTTGGGGTGGTCGACCATTCGACCGAAGACACCGAAGGGGACCCCCTGGTCGGAGAGTTCGAGCAGGTGCTCCTGTTCCTGCATGGGGCCGATCAGGATCAGGGCATCCACCCCGCCGGTCAGGAGCCAGCGGCAGTTCTCCCGCTCTTTCTTCGCCTGGTTCTGGGAGTCGCAGATCGCCAGCCGGTAGTCGTTCAGGGTGAGGGTGTTCTCGAGTCCCTTGACCACATCCATAAAAAAGAGGGAGGTAATGTCGGGAACGACCACGCCGATGATGTTCGAGCGTCCCTCTCGGAGCCCCTTGGCGACAGCAGACGGGGCAAAGTTCAGTTGCTTGATCGCGCTCTCGACCCGCTCACGGGTCTCGGCACGCACGCCGGCAGAATCATTCAACACCCGGGAGACGGTGGCTGGGGAGACCCCCGCGAGCCGGGCGACATCCTTAATGGTGCTCAACGGATTGCCTCCCATGTTGAAACCGATTTCAACGGGATTCGCAGGTAGATTTCTCGTTCTGATGGTAGATTCCTGCAAACCTCGAATAGTACTTTGGTGCTATTTTCACGGGCCTTACTCCACGGAAGAGACCGGGTGCAATGCCCGAAATCTGCGGCGTAGAGCGCCTTTCGGGCATTGGGAGCCAGGGGTTGTCCGGTGAGGGGCGCCGGATTGGCCCGAACAAGGAAATCCGGACGGCAGGGATTCGGCCTGAAACGGCCAAATGGTGATTCGTGAAAACGATACCGAGGTGTTTGCCTCGGTGGAAGCAACGACGCAGGAGGTCATTTGGCATGGGCTTTCCAAAGGGATTTCTCTGGGGCACGGGCACATCTTCCTACCAGATTGAAGGGGCGGTCCATGAGGACGGGCGGAGCCCATCGATCTGGGATACTTTCTGTCGGACCGAGGGGAAGGTGAAGAATGGTGACACGGGCGATGTAGCCTGTGACCACTACCACCGGTATGAGGAGGACCTGGACCTCATGGCCCGGCTGGGGCTGAAGACCTACCGCTTCTCGGTCGCCTGGCCGCGCGTGCTGCCGGACGGGTACGGGCGGGTCAACCCGAAGGGGCTGGACTTCTACAAGCGGGTGGCGGAGGGGTGCCTGAAGCGGGGGATTCGCCCAATGATCACCCTCTACCACTGGGATCTGCCCCAGGTTCTCCAGGAGAAGGGGGGCTGGGCCAACCGGGACGTGGTGGAGTGGTTCACCGAGTTTACCGATGTGACGGTCCGGGCGCTGGCTGACCTGGTGCCGGACTGGATCACGCACAACGAGCCCTGGGTGGCCGGGGTGCTGGGCTACTCCTGGGGGGTGCACGCCCCTGGTGTGAAGGATGAGCTGACCTCACTGCGTGCGATTCACCATATCCTCCTCTCTCACGGCCGCGCTGTGCAGGCGTTCCGGGCGCTGGCGCCGAAAGATTCTCGTATCGGAATTGTATACAACATGGGGCATATCTACCCGGCCTCGGCGAGCGAGGCGGACCGGGCCGCTGCCTGGCGGGCCGATGGGCTGAACCACCGGTGGTTCGCTGACCCCGTTCTGAAGGGGGCCTACCCCACCGATATCCTGGCGTACTACGAGCAGAAGCACGGGCCGCTCACGTTCATTCAGCCCGGCGACACGACGGTCATGGCACAGCCGATCGACTTTGTGGGGCTGAACATGTACTCCTGTAGCCATGTGGGGCACGACCCGGAGGGCGGCGACCTGCAGCTCAAGTGGTACCCGGGAACTGGGCCGAGGACCGCCATGGACTGGGAGATCGCCCCGCAGTCGCTGGCCGACCTGCTGATCCATGTGAAGGAGCAGTATGGAGACCTTCCGCTGATCGTGACCGAGAATGGGGCCGCCTTTGACGATCAGGGCGGGCCGGAGGGCGAGGTGGCGGACCCGGACCGGGTTGGCTATCTCTACGACCACATCGCGGCCTGCGAGCGGGCGATCGAGGCGGGCGTTAACCTGCAGGGCTATTTTGTCTGGTCGCTGCTGGACAACTTCGAGTGGGCCGAGGGCTACGCCAAGCGCTTCGGGATTGTCTACGTGGACTACGAAAGCCAGAAGCGGATTCCCAAGCAGTCCTTCCACTTCTACCGGAATGTGATCGCCCAGAACGGGCTGCCGGCCGAGCGGCCGGTGTAGCGGTGGAGTGGGGGCGAATCCATAGCGAACAACGTTACGCGTTAGGGGGGGACCACCATGCACGACTTCGATGTTCGCTTCCCTCGCTGGTACTCCGCCTTTGAGATCGCCGGCAACCTGATTATCAACACCTTTCTGTTCTGGGTGGCGACCGGGTTGATCGTCACGGCGCCGGTTGCTGTCACAGGGATGTTCGCCGGCCTCTCGGGGATCATTCGCCCGGTCCCGGCAGAGACCTGGTCCCGGTTCTGGCGGGCCGCCCGGGGCACCTACGGCCGCTCCGCGATCCTCTACCTGATCGACCTGGCGGTGGTCGGCTTCCTCTGGTTCGATATCCGCCTCTTCTGGGGGTTGGGGTCGATCGGGGCGAAGCTGGTTGCGTATTTCTTCATTTTAATAGCGGTCTTCATCGCCATGGTCAACCTCTATGCCTGGCCGCTGCTGGCCTGGTACCCACGCCCGTTGGGGAAGGTGCTACGGCAGGCGGTCCTCCTCACGGTGGCGCACCCCCTGGAGGCGCTGGCTGGGTTGGCTGTGATCGGCTCGGGTCTCTGGGTGATCCTCACCCTGCAGCAGACCCTGGCCTTCCTCCTGCTGCTGATCGGCCCTGCCGCTGCCTCCTATGCCATGGGCAAGGCGGCCTGGCGGGTCCTGGAGAAGTACCCACTGCCCGAGGAGGAGTTGACATTCCGCTGAGAGAGGGGCGCGTGAAGGCATGGAGTGGCTGGCGCTGAAAGAGGGGGATCTCTTCCTTCTGACCGACCGTCAGGGTGACCTGTCCGGGGATTACTACGGGCTCTACCACCAGGAGACGCAGTTTCTGGACCGCTGGCGCCTGACCGTGAACGGCCACCCACTCCGTCCCCTCTCGGGGCGCGCCGCCGATCTATACCGCTCCGCCATTCTCCTGGTGAACGGGACCGATGCGGCCGCTGCCGGGGTTCAGCCGCTGGAGGTGGAGGTGCTCCGCCGCCAGGTGCTGGTCGAGGGGGCGCTCCATGAGGAACTCCGCCTCTTCAACCGGTCGCTTCAGCCCCACTCTCTCACGGTCGCCCTTGCGTTCGGGACCAACTTTTCCGACCTGTTTGAGTACCGCGGCTGCACCAGGCGCCAGCGTGGGCGGGATCTGCCCCCGGCGTGCGGCGAACAGTGCGTGGTGCTCGGGTACGAGGGGCTGGATCAGATCCGGCGGCGGACGCTGATCCGCTGGTCAGACCCGGCGGGCCAGGTCGAACTGCTGCCGGGCACCGGCACTAGTGGAGCGATCCGGTGGCGCTATGACCTGGAGCCGGGCGCCAGTCGGGCGATCGGCCTCTCGGTCACCCCGCTCCTGGGCGAGGGTCCGCTGCCGCCGCCGATCCCCTTCGATTTTGCCGCAGCGTTGGCCAGCCAGCGTGAGCGGGAGCACGAGCAGACAGTGACGCAGTTGCGTTGCGGCCACCCCGACGCCGAGCGGCTGCTGCGCCGGTCGGTCCAGGACCTACGGTCGCTCGCCACCGACATTGGGCACGGCCCCTTTGCGGCAGCCGGCATTCCCTGGTTTGCCACCCTCTTCGGGAGGGACGCTCTGATCACCGCCTACCAGGCGCTGCTCATGGACCCGGAGCTGGCCCGCGGGACGCTTCGTACCCTGGCTCACTACCAGGGGAGCCAGTTGCGGCCCGAGCGGGACGAGGAGCCCGGCAAGATCCTGCACGAACTGCGGCGTGGCGAGATGGCCAACCTCGGGGAGATCCCGTTTGGCCGGTACTACGGCACGGTGGATGCGACCCCGCTCTTCATCATGCTGCTGCATGAGTACATTCGCTGGACGGGCGACCTGGATCTGGCCAGAGAGCTGGCGCCCAACCTCCGGCTTGCCCTCGCCTGGATGGAGACCTACGGCGACCCCGACGGCGACCTGTTCTTGGAGTACAACACCGACGCCGGCTCTGCCCTGAGTGTGCAGAGTTGGAAGGACGGCGCACACTCCATGAGCCGGCCAGACGGGAGCCTGCCCGAATCGCCGGTAGCGGTGGTGGAGGTTCAGGGGTACGCCTACGCCGCCCTGCTGGCCGGGGCCTGGCTGGCAGGCCGCTTCGGCGATAGCCGGGCGGAGGCGCTGCTGCGCCAGCGGGCAGAGGCGCTGCGCCAACGATTCGAAGAGCGCTTCTGGCTGGAGGAGAGAGGGACATACTGCATCGCCCTGGACGGGCAGAAGCGGCAGGTGGCCACCGCCACCTCCGATCCAGGCCACTGCCTCTGGACCGGGATCGTCTCGCACGAGCGGGCGGCGATCCTGGCGAGGAGCCTGCTCAACCCACCCCTTTTCTCGGGGTGGGGGATCCGGACCATGTCGGCGGAGGAGCCGATCTACAGCCCGCTGGACTACTACAACGGGACTGTCTGGCCCCACGACAACGGGATCATTGCCCTGGGGCTGGCCCGGTACGGCTACGCCGCAGAGGTGAAGCGGCTGGCGACCAGCCTCTTTCAGGCGGCCCGCTACTTCGAGGAGTACCGGCTGCCCGAGGTCTTCTGCGGCTACGACGCCGCCGACGGCCCTCCGGTCCAGTGGCCCAGCGCCTGCTCGCCGCAGGCCTGGGCGGCCGGCGCCACGCTCATGATCCTGCGGGCGCTGCTGGGCCTCGAGCCGGACGTGCCGGCTGGCCTGGTGCGGTTCCGGCCTTCGCTGCCCGACTGGATTGGCCGGCTCACCCTGACAGGGCTGCGGATCGGCCGAGGGCAGATCGACCTGGAGGCGACGGGCGAAACCCTGATCATTCACCGCAATACGACCGGACTGAAGATCGCGATAGAGGAGGCCCGCCCCCATGGCAACGGAAGCGCAGATTCATGAGCTGGCCCAACGGGTGCAGGTGAACGTGGAGCGGGTGATCATAGGCAAGGGGCCAGTGATCGAAATGGCGCTGGTCGCCCTGCTCTGCGAGGGGCACCTGCTCGCGGAGGATGTGCCCGGCACCGGCAAGACGATGCTGACCCGTGCCCTGGCCCTGAGCGTGGGCGCCCGGTTCAACCGGATCCAGTTCACCCCCGACCTGCTCCCGTCCGATGTGACCGGCGTCTCGATCTTCAATCAGAAGAGCGGGGAGTTCGAGTTCCGCCCCGGGCCGATCATGGCCCAGATCGTTCTGGCGGACGAGATCAACCGGGCGACGCCCCGGACCCAGTCCGCCCTGCTGGAGTGCATGGAGGAGCGGCAGGTCACGGTAGATGGCGTCACCCGGAAGCTACCCCGCCCCTTCCTCGTCTTCGCCACCCAGAACCCGGTGGAGCAGGAAGGGACCTTCCCGCTGCCCGAGGCACAGCTGGACCGCTTCTTCCTGAAGCTCAGCCTGGGCTACCCGACGGTGGAGGAGGAGGAGGCCCTGCTGGCCCGGCTCCAGTATGGGCACCCGATTGAGGCGCTGGAGCCGGTGGCGACCCCCGAGGAGTTGGTGGCCATGCAGCAGGCGGTCCGCCAGATCCACGTGGTGGATGATGTCCGCCGCTACATTGCCGAGCTGGTTCACGCCACCCGCCACCATGAGGATGCGGCCATTGGCGCATCGCCCCGCGGTTCGCTCGCCCTCTTCCGGGCCGCCCAGGCGCTGGCCGCCGTGCGGGGGCGGGAGTACGTCCTGCCCGATGATGTCAAAGCGATGGCGATGCCGGTCCTGGCCCACCGGCTGGTGCTGAAGCCCGAGAGCCGGCTGCGGGGCCGGACCGCCGAGCGGGTGATCGGCCAGGTGCTGGCGACGGTGGCCGCCCCGGTTGAGGCTCAAGTATGAGGCTGCCCGCCTGGCTCTGGGTCTACCTGGCGGGGGCGTTGCTCCTGCCGGGGCGGCCCCTCTACGCCGCCCTTTACCTGGCCGGCGGGCTCTACCTGCTGGCACGGCTCTCCCTCACCTGGGGAATCCGGCGGCTGAAGGTGGAGCGGACCCTCTCCGATGAACGGGTCTTTGCGGGGGAGACGATCACGGTCACCCTGCGCTTCACCAATCCGACCGGCGCCCCCATTCCCTGGCTCCAGTTGACCGAGTCCCGCCCGGCCGCCCTTGCGCCACAGCCCTTTTCCGCAGTGGTGGCGGTTCCGGCGGGCGAGAGCGCCGAGATCGCCTACCCCCTGCCGGCCCATCGGCGGGGTCGCTACGCGATCGGACCCCTCCGGATCTCATCTGGCGATCCGTTCGGCTTCTCCCGCTTCGGAAGCCAGTGGGAGGAGTTGACCCAGGTGACCGTCTACCCGAAGCTCTCCGCACTGCCGGACCTGGGACTGCCCGCCCGGCTCCCGCTTGGTGACCTGGCCACCCGGCAGCGGCTCTTCGAGGACCCGGCCTGGCTAGCCGGCACCCGCCCGTACAGCCAGGGCGACTCCCTGAAGCGGATCCACTGGAGCGCCACGGCCCGCACCGGCGAGCTGGTGGTGAAGCAGTTCCGCCACGCCATGCTGCTGCCTAGCTGTCTCCTCCTCAACCTGAACCGGGCCGAATTCGACCAGCGACGGTTGTACGGCCAGGTGGAACTGGCGGTCAACGCTACGGCTTCACTGGCCCGCCATTTGGTGGAGCGGAAGCAGCAGGTGGCGCTGGTGGCGACCGGCATCGACCGGGACAACCAGGAGGCGACCGGCCCGGCTGTCCTGCCGCTCCGGCAGGGCGGTCACGCCATGGCCGAGATCCTGGAGTTGCTGGCTCGGGTGGAGGCCGGCGATTCGGCCCCGTTTTTTGAGGTTGTCTCCGAGCAGGCCCAGCGGCTCCCCTGGGGGACGCTGCTCTGCCTGGTCACGCCGCAGGAGACGCCGGAGCTGGCTGCCCTCTGCACCCGGCTGGCCCAGTCGGGCCGGCAGGTGCTCCTCTTCGTGACTGACGGAGAGAGCGCCCAGCGACCGGGCTACCAGGTCTACGCAATCCGTGAGAATCGCTCGGCGGAGGTGGTGGTAGGGTGAACCGCCTGCGCGGTACCGAGATCGATTCCCTGGCCGATATCGCCCTCCCCTTCCTGCTGAACCTCTTCGCCGCCCTGGCGGTGGGGATCGTGGCGAGCGCAATCGACCGGGCGAGCCCTGTGACGCTCCCCTGGTCGCTTGGGCTCTGGGCGCTGCTCTTCGCCGGTGAGGGCTTCCTCCTGACCAACCTCTTCTTCGTGCGGGACCACGACCGGCCGATCATCTTTCGGATCGTGGAGGCGCTGCTCCTGCTGGTGCTGGCCAAGTACCTCACCACGCCCGGCGCAGGGCTTCCCCGGCTCGTGGCGGTGGAGGATCTCGCCCCATGGCTGGGGGTGCCGCTCCTGGCCTGGGCCTGGTTCCAGGGGGTGCAGACCGCCCGGCAGGCGGGGGCGCTTCACCCAGCGCTGCAGCCCGACCCGAGCAAGGAGCAGATCCGGCAGAACGACCATGGCGAGGCGTTTGGTGCACTCCGCAACCGGTTGCTCTTCACCACCCTCGGGGTGGGGGCGGTGGTGGGAATCCTGGCGAATCGGCGCACCTGGGACCGTCTGTCGCTCGGGGTAGCCCTCCTGGCGCTCCTGGCGGCGGCCGCCCTGCTGGTTGCGGCTCAGCTGAGGCAGCAGGCGACCTGGCACCAGGAGCGCATGGTCCCGCCCCCGTCGGTGCTGCGGCGGTGGATCCCGCAGGGGGGAGCCCTGCTCCTTCTGGCCACACTGATCGCCCTCCTGCTCCCCGCCGGGCCGGGGCTGCCGCTCGGCCAGTGGATCGGGCGCGGGCAGACAGAGGTGACGGGGAGCCCGGTGCAGCCCCCAGCGCAGCCGGAGTCAGATGCTCTGGCCGACGAGCGCGAGATGCTGGAGCGGTTGGCGGCGGAGCTCCCGGCCGTTCCGCGGTGGCTGCTCCTCGTCCCGGTGCTCCTGGGCGGGGCCGGCCTGGTCGCCCTGGTGGGCTGGCTGCTCTGGATCGCTCTGCGCCAGTTGGCCGAGCGGCTGGGCAGCGGTGAGGCCCGAGGAATCTGGTCAATGGTGACCAGCCTCTTCCGCTGGTACGCCGCCCTCTGGCAGGGGCTGCTGGAGGCGCTGCGCACAGCCGGGCGGATGGCGGTCACCGCCTCCAGCCAGGCGGCGGGCAGAGTCTTTGGCGAGGCGGGCCTGCTGACCCGGCTCCTTCCGGGCCGGCAGCGGGTCCCGGCTGATCCCCGCCGGGCGGTCCGCTTCTACTTCGCCCGGCTCCAGGCGCACGCCGCCCGCAAGGGGCTGGGGCGTCCACCCGGCGTCACCGCCGCCGAGTTCGCCGCCCGGCTGGAGGCGGCGGCTCCGGAGCAGGCGGCAGAGGTGGCGGGCCTCGCCCAGGCGTACGAGCGAGCCCGCTACAGCCCGGAGGTGGTCGGCCCGGAGCAGGTCTCCCTGGCACGCCGCTCCTGGCTTCTGATCGCCAAGAAGCTGGGCCGAAAATAGGCCCACGGGTCCGGTTCCCCCCGCCTCACGCATTCTAGCGGAGGAGGGGGGAATTTTCATGCAGCGAGTGGTGGTCCTGCTTCTCTTGGGGGTTTTGCTAACCGCTTGTGTCGAGGCTCCGGCCCTTCCAGGTCAGCTCTTCTTTCGCGATGGCGACCGCCTGCTGATCTGGGAGCGTGGCAGAACCCGAGAGGTGAGCCTGCCCGAGAGGCTCACAGCCCCGGCGCTCTCGCCCGATGGCTTGAGCCTCGCGGGCGTCGTGGGGGAGTGGGTGCTCCTCTGGGCGGACCTGGCGGGGGAGCCGGAGCCGGTTGGACCGGCCCCGGCTGGGAGGGCGGCGATCACCTGGAGCCCGACCGGCGACTGGCTCGCCGTGCACGGCGGCTCCGAGCTACAGGTGGTCAACCGCCACAGTGGGGACCGCCGAGCCCATCTGCTCCCGGAGCCGGTGGTTGCAGTCCTCTGGTCACCGGACGGCAGCAAGCTGCTGGTGGAGGTGGGCAGCGGTTCGGCCGATCAGCATCGCGTGTACCAGGTGCAGACGGGGGCGCCTGAGCTGGCCAAGGTGGCTGACCGGGCATCTGGCGCTGCCTGGGCGCCGGACTCCAACCGGTTCGCCTACAGCCGCTGGTCAGCCCCTACGCAATCTGCGGTCTACCTCTGGCCGAGCGGGGAGCTCCTGCTTGACGAACCGACCCTGCTCGCCGCCTTCCCGGACCAGGCGGTCCACTTCGAGTCGAATCACCTGGCCGGCTATTCCCTGAGTTGGGCGCCCGATGGGGAGCGGCTGGTCCTGGTGGCCAAAGCGGCTGGCCCCCACAGCCCACGCTTCCTGCTGGCAGCGGTCACGCCGGGGGAGAGCGACCTCGGCCTCTGGGTGCTACCCGTCCACAGCGACAAACAGCGCACCGACGTGGTGATCTATCCGCCCAGGCCCTGTCACCCACGTTCGGTCGCCTGGGCGGAGGGCGGCCTCGCACTCGCAAGCCTGCTGGATGGCCCCGGCTGCCAGGGCCAGCTGGTCCTGCTGGATCCCGTGGGCATGGAGGTGCTACAGACCGTCGATGGTCTGGACGGGTTCCAGCAGTTGTTCCCCGCACCCGCTGGGGAGTGGATCGCCCTCACCGGTCCGGGCAACCACCTCTTCCTGCGGTCTGGGAGTCCGGACGAACGGATGGAACTGAAGGTGGAGGGGGAGTTGATCCACTGGGTCGCCCCACCGCAGAGGAAAAGGTCTAATAGGTCACGAAATTCAATATGGTCAAGAAGAGAAGGGGGATGAGCCATTGCGCTTCGTAGCGTACGATGAGGCTGCCGGACTGAACTGGTGGGAGACGGATCCGAACCTGCAACAGGTGGTTGCCCGCTACTGCGACCCGGCCTCGTTGGACTGGGCGACGCCCCACCTGGTCCGGTTTGGACAGCTTTGCGGAGCGCAGCTCGCCCCCCGAGCCGACTACACCGACAAGGTGGAGGGGCGCCCCCGGCTGGTCGCCTACAACCGGCAGGGCGAGGAGATCTCCCAGGTGGTCTACAACCCGGGCTACCTGCAGACAGTGGCTGACGCTTACGGCGCCGGGATCGTCGCCTGGCGCCATATCACGCCCGAGGGAGCCCCCGGCAAGGTGCCGCCGGTAGTCACCTGGGCGATGGGCTACATGGTCGCCATGGCGGAGACCGGGTTCTACTGCCCGGTCGCCCTGACCGGCTCGGCGGCGCTGGCGGTGGACCGCTTCGCCCCGCCCGAGCTGCGGGAGCGCTACCTGCCCGGCCTGATCGCCACCGACCCGGCGAAGCTGACCCAGGGCGCCACCTGGCTGACCGAGAAGACCGGTGGCTCCGACGTGGGGGCGATCACCACCGTCGCCCACCAGGTGGATGGGGTCTGGCGGCTGACCGGCGAGAAGTGGTTCGCATCCAACGCCGATGCCCCCGTCGCCCTCGCCCTGGCCCGGCCCGAGGGGGCGCCTGCGGGCACGGCAGGGCTGGCGCTCTTCCTGGTCCCTCGGATCCTGCCGGACGGGCGCCGCAACGCCTATCGGATCCGGCGGCTGAAGGAGAAGCTGGGCGTGATCGCCGTTCCATCGGGCGAGGTGCTGCTGGAGGGGGCCGAGGCCTACCTGATCGGCGAGCCGGGCAAGGGTTTCAAGATGATGATGGAGGCGATCAACCTCTCCCGGGTCTACAACGCGATCGGTTCATGCGGAGTGGCCCGCCGGGCCTTCCTGGAGTCGATCATCTACACGTCCAAGCGGGTCGCATTCGGCCGGCCCGTGGCCGAACATCCGCTCATGCGGTCAAAGCTGCTGGGGATGCTCGTCGATCTGGAGGCAGCCACGGCGCTGGCCTTCCGGGCGGCGGACTGCTACGAGAAGGGGGAGCCGCTCCACCGGCTGCTGATCCCCGTAGCCAAGGCCCGCACCGCCGAGGTGGCGCTCCAGACGGCCCGGGCGGCGATCGAGTGCCTGGGTGGCAACGGGTACATAGAGGAGTACGTCACGCCCCGCCTGCTGCGCGACGCACAGGTCCTGACGGTCTGGGAGGGGCCGGAGCATATCCTGGCGCTGGACGCCTTGCGGGTGCTGGCGAAGGAGGGGCCGGGGGCGCTGCTGGCCGAGGTCGGTCAGCGGCTGGAGCGGGCCCAGGGGGTGGCGCCCGAGGCGGTGGCGCTGGCTCAGCAGCAGGTGGCCGGGCTGATTCGCCGCATGGAAGAGGCCGCCACAGCGGCGCCGGAGCAGGCCCAACTGCATGCCTTGCGCATCATCCGACAGATGGCCGATCTCCTCTCCGCCGCCTACCTGCTGGAGGAGGCGACCGATGGTCCCGCACGGAAGGCGGAGATCGCCCACCTTTTCCTCCGCCGGCATCAACCGGGTGGGGAATCGACCTGGGATCGGGCTGTGCTGGAGCGGTTCGAGGCCCTGGTCCAGTAGACTTTTGGCGCCAAATGCCCCCTGGCTTTGGCACAATCGGTCCAAGGAATTGGCAGGCAGGTGTGTGAAGTAGGTATCGGAAGAGTCAGTCCAACCAGAAGGAGGCTCATGCATGCTGGCATTCGATGTCCACCGCCACTGGGAGACCGACCTGCGCCCCTTTACCCTCAATGCGCTCCGCCGGATGACCCCCGAACAGCTCCGGTTCAAGCCCGAAGGATGGCACTCCAGCGCCTTCGACCTGGCCGAACATATGGCCAAGGTGGAGTGGACCTGGATCTACCGGAACGCCCTGAAGCGGGTTCCCTGGGAGACGAGGTGGCCGAAGGGCCAGTTTGCCGATTTGGAGAGCCTTCTGGAGCACTGGCAGCAGATTCATCGGGCATCGGTCGAGTGGTTGAAGGAGAGCCCGGTGACGGAGTTGACCCGGGAGTATGCCACGCCCTACGTGGACCTGCCCTGGGCCTCGATGAACTGGATCGTCTACCACGTCATGGAGCACGAGATCCACCACCGGGGGCAGATCTTCATGCTCATGCGCATGCAGGGGCTGGAGCCACCGAAGATCTGAGAAAGGAGCAGGGGGGACGCCCGTCCCTCCTGCTCCTTCGCTACGTCTACTCAAGCCTGCCGTCTCGCTCCAGCCGGACTGCCAGCCGCACCGTGCTGGGCGTGGGCTCCACACCCAGTTCCTCCCGGAGCCGCTCCCGGCAGAGGTCGAACCAGCGGAGCGCCTCGTGGCGGCGCCCCTCCATGGCCTCCAGCCGCATGAACACCCGGTAGCCCGTCTCGGCGCAGGGGTCGAGTTCGATCAGCCGCTCCGCCCACCGCCGGGCCTCGGTCTGGTTACCCTGGGCCAGCTCGTGGCGGGCCAGCCGGCTCAGCATGTTCCGCATACGGCTGTTCAGATGCTCTCGTTCCAGGTCAGCCCAGCCGATCTCGGGATCATCGGCCAGGGGCGCCCCGCGCCAGAGGGCGGCCGCCCTCTGGTACAGGATCACCGCCTGCTGCCGCTCCTCCTTCGCCCACCGCTGGTCGCCTTCGCTGACAAGCTCCAGGAAGGCCTGCATATCGAGCGCCAGATGCGGCGCCAATTGGAAGCAGCCGTTCTCGTAGGTGAAGGGGGGCTCGGCCCCCGCCGCCCGGAAGTGGGAGCGGAGCCGGTGCAGGGTGGTGCGGAGCGTCTGCCGACCGGTTGCGGCGTCCATGTCGGGCCAGAGCGCTTCCAGGACCACCTCCGAGGAGACGGGGTGGAAGCCCTTGATCAGCAGGTAGAGCAGGAGTTCCCGGACCTTGGGCCGCCGCCACTGGGGGGCGGTCTCGCTCCCCTTCACCACCACGGAGAGCGGGCCGAGAATTCCCGCCTGCACCGTGGCGGCTGCGGTTGCGGCCACGGGCGTGTCACAGTAGGTAAGCCAGCGACTGACCCGCCCTGGGTCGATCCCGGCGGCGCTGGCGTCGAGCAGGAGGAGGTGGAGCTCCTCCATGCCCCGGAAGCGTTGCACGGTGGCGTCATCCAGCTCGGTGACCAGTTGGGCGAGGGCCGCCGGGTACTCGGGGGTGGCCCGCCGGACAAGGGCGTGGGCGACGGGGACAGCCAGCAGATCCCGCATGGCAGGCGGCTTCACGGCCAGCGCTTCATTCGCCAGGACGAGGGCCGCCGCCTGGTCACCCAGGTGGTAGGTGACCATGGCCTGGTGGGCCAGAGCGGTGGCCAGGCGGGGCGCCGCCCCCTCCCGGTGCAGTGCCGCCGATGAGGCGAAGGCGTCCCGCGCCTTCTGGTACCGATGGGTCTGGTGGTAGAGGGCGCCCAGGCTCAGGTCGATCGCTGCGACCCGCCGGCGGGCATCCGCCTCAACGGCGAGGACGCGCGCCTCTTGCCAGAATCGCTCGGCCTGCTCGAAGTCCTCGCAGTCGTTGGCAACGGCGCCAGCGGTGTAGCGGGCGTCCAGCCGGTGGAGCAGCCCGCCTGCGCTGTCGGCCAGCCGAATGCAGGCCCGCACGGTGGCCATGGCCTCCTCGCGCCGCCCGTCGTGCTGCAGGTAGAAGGCGAGGTTGAGCCAGCCGTTCAACCGGCGGATGTCCACCTCGGGCAGCCGCTCCACGGCCCGCTCGGCATGGGCGATGGCGGCCTTGAGCTCCCCCCGCTCGAAGTAGAGGTCGCTCAGGCTGGTCAGCGCCATGTAGGCAAGCTCCTCGTGCCGGAGCTGGTGGGCGATTGCCAGGGCGGTCCGGGCTTCGGCTTCCCAGCGGTCGGGCTCCCGGCGCAGCGCCTGGCCCAGCATGAGGTGGAGCCGGCAGCGCAGCTCGGGTTCCGCCTCGCCCAGCAGGCTCAGGACCGCCCGGAACTGGGGCTCCATGTGGGCGCCCGGCGAGCGCCGGAGTTCGGCACGCAGGCGCCAGAAGGAGGCGAGCGCCTCGCCGGTCGGGTCGCCAGCCTGCCGGAAGCCGAGGGCCGCCTCTTCAGCCGCACGGATCGCCTCGGGCAGGAGGCCCTGCTCCCAGAGGAGCCAGGAGCGGAGCACCAGAACCTCGGGCGCCGTGGCTTCGGCGGGGAGCCAGGCGGCGACCGCCTGCCAGGTCCCGAACTTGGAGGGCTCCAGCAGGAAGGGGCGCACGATGCGGGCCAACCCCGCCCGCCACCCCTCTGACCCAGGCTCCTTCCGGAGCCGGTGGAGGAGCACCTGCCGCAGGAGGGGGTGCGGCTCCGCCAGCTCCGATCCCCCAATGGGAAGCCCGGCATCGCGGGCCCGCTCAATCCAATCGGGGTCGGCCTGGAGCGCCGAGAGGGCAGCGTGGTCCCACCGCGGGAGAACCGCCAGGGTGCAGAGGCCAGCGATCACCTCGGCGGGGAGGGAGAGCTCCATCTCCCCGGTCAGGTAGGCGTAGAGCGCGCCTCCGGGCTGCACCGCCCGATCCACAGCCCCGGTGGCCCCGTTCTCCTGGGCGGTGGCCAGAATGAGGCGAATGGCTGCGGGCCAGCCCCCGGTCTGCTCGTGCAGTCTGGCGGGGTCCAGCCCCGAGGTCGAGTCGGCGAGGGCCGCCTGCACCTCCTGGCGGCTCCAGGCTAGCGCCTCAGGCCCGACGACCTCCAGCAGGGAGGTGGCCCGCCAGCGGGCGGTGGGCAGCGCCTTGAGATTGCGCCCGGCCACCACCAGTCGGGTGGCGGGCGGGAGCACCGGGACGAGGTCCTGGAGGAAGCGGGCGGTCTCGCAGGTGGGGAGCAACCGATCGACCTGATCCAGCACCAGGGTCAGCCCCGCGGTCACATGCTGCCGAAGGGCGATTGCGAAGGCCTCGGCGAGGTCAGGGGCCGCTTCGGACCCAAGGGCGAACGGGAGGGGGAGACCCGCAGCGGCCGCCGCCCGGTGTAACCGGTCCACCAGGTGGCGCACGGACCGATCCGCCTCGCTGAGGGTCAGGCCAATGGTGCGCTCCCGCAGGGCAATGGCAGCGAGGGTCTTGCTCTTGTCGTAGCCCATGGGCGCAACCAGGGCGACGACCGGGCGAGACCAGAGAGAAGGATGCCGGGCGCCAAGGCGTCTGATCAGGTCGGTGGGTTCTGTCAGCATCTGCTCTCCCCCTCGGCAAGTGTATTCCCTAACTTCTCTGACACGAAACGTTTCCCTGCTAACAGAACAGGAGGTGGGGGGACCCACCTCCTGCGCAATCATGAGAAACAGGGTTAGCGGCGGGCGTAGTAAATGTACATGCCCTGGTAATAGAAGGTCAGGTTTCCGCCATTTGCCGAGAGTTCACCCGGTCCGGCGAAGGCGAACCAGCCCGCCAGGTTGATCTTGCCCTGGCTGTCCACCGACCAGGTACCGCCATTGGTGCTCTGCTCGCCGGCAACCCCCGACTTGTAGGTACCGTCCGCCTTGATTGTCAGGTTCCAGCCCACCGGGCAGAAGCCGCCCGCGAAGGACATGCACTGCCACTCACCTGCGAATGAGCCCTTCGGGGCAGCGGGTGGCTCAGGCTTCGGCTGGGGCTTACTGCTCTGGGGCAGGTTGTCCAGGGCAATCTGCGCCGCTTCGTTCATGGGGGCCGTCGCACTGCCGCCGTCCACGGGGACCATGATCGTCTTGGCTGCGTCCATCTCCATTACGTGGCGATAATCGGCCGCTGCGGCCTCGACCTGCCCGAGATTGTGGCGGATGAGGCCACGGGCATACCAGTACCAGGGCTCCGTGTCGTCAAGCGTAAGAGCGGCGTTCAGGGCCTCCAGCGCCGCCTCCATCTTGCCCTCGCCAACAAGCTGATCCGCCTGCTTGAAGTACTCCGCGGCTCGGTCCTTATCGCCATTCACAGGGCCGGAGGGGGTCGGGGAGGCGGGGATCGCACGCCTCATTATGGTCACAAGACCCTTCTCGGCGCTGTAGTCCACCATGGCACCCAGGTACTCGAAGAGGGCAGCGGGCACCTCCACCCGGCCATCGGCGGTCACCTTCGGGGTAGCGGGCAGCGTTCCGGCAGGCTGGTCATTGAGGGTGATCGTGGCAACGCCGACCTGAATCCCGAAAACCTGCTCACCCACCAGCATACGGACCGTCTGCTTGGTCGAGTCGAAGTCGACGGGGATCCCCAGTAGCTGGGTGACGGGGCGCAGCAGGACCATGGGCACGTTGCCGACCAGATAGGGCGCTCCTCCAACGGAGACCATCCGGCCATTCACCCCGATCTGGTTTTGACCGATCAGCAGCTCCAGACTCCAGCCTTCGACCGTTCCGGCGGTGACGGTCACCGGGTCGCTGACCGGGACATAGCCTTCCCGCTTCAGTGTGGTCACCTGGTAGTTGTAGGTGAAGCCGGGAATCGCCTGGGTATCGACCAGGCTGGTCGAGGTGGTGGGGAAGTCATTGAGAGGCAAGCCGTTGGAACCAATGATCGAACTGCGGTAGAGCACATAGCCCATGCCGGGATCCTTCACGGGGGTCCAACTCAGGGTTACCTTGCCATCGGCGGAGGCGGTAGCGGTCAGGGTGCTCCTATCACCGACAGGCGCAGGGGCAGGGGGTGCACTCGGCGTGGAGCCCCCCGTGGTGCTGCCCGAGGAGGCCTGCATTGCCACGGCCAGTGTCATGCCATATTCCGTGTAGTAGGCCTGATCGGACAGGCCCATGAGGTAGGTCCCGCACATGCAGAGCTTGGCATAGGTGCCGCCGGCGTCACGGATCGCGTAGACGCCATCCATGACGATCCTGGCTTCGTCGCTGTAGCCATCGGTAGGCAGTTTGCGAAGGGTGTCAAAGCTGGTCCCTTCCACCCGCCGAATCTCCGCCCCGTTCATGGTGACCAGCATCTGCCCCTGCATGAGCACATCGGCCTGCGCCATGGGCACCAACTTGTTCTGGCTAATGCTAATGCCGGTCTCCGGCGTCAGCTTGCCGGTCACGTACGGCTTCCAGACGATCGACAGGTCTGCGGCCCATGCGCCACCTACGCTAGTGACCAGGAGAACCAGGGAGACCAGGAACCAGAGCGACCTACGCAGCCCTCTCTTCACAGTGTGCAACCTCCTTTGTACTACTCGCCGGTCCGCCCGGGGCCTGGTGAGCCGGCCGAGAGTTCCCGCAGCCAGACGATCAGTCTGCGGTACTCCGTCCCGGTCAGTTGGAAGGCGGAATCGTGGAGCGTTTCCTCGGGTGCCTGCTCCAGCTCTCGCCGAAAGCCCCTGTCCCGCTCGATTCGCTGCCACAGCGCTTGCAGGCCAGACTCTGCCATGCCCTCACCCCCTGGACTGATCCAAGGATAGCGGGGAGCCGTTACCGCGCCATTACCGGGGGGCAGCCAGACCCAAGGAGGAGTCGCCCGGGGGCAGATGGAAGTACCTTGCCTGACTCCACTCGCACCCCACTCGCATTCCACTCGCACCCAAGGAGGGAACGGCTATGAAGATACCCCTGTCGACCCTGAACGAGCTTCTGGCCTACCATTACGATCGGCGGGAACGGCTCTACGAGTTTCTGGCGAAACTCACGACAGCGGAGTTCGCCCGTGACATAAAAGTGGGCTGGCAGTCCATTCGCGGTCTGCTGCTCCACTCGCTGGAGGCCGAGGTCTTCTGGGTGCAGCATGTGATCCAGCGGGGGGAACGGCCCGACTGGTCGTTCGAGGCGTTCCCTGACCTGGGGGCGGTCCGGGCTCAGGCCGGGCGGGTCCGCGCACAGACCATGGCCTTTGTGGAGACCCTGACCGATTCGGACCTGGAGCGAGAGTTGTCGGTCACCTACTCAGACGGGAGCACGATCCGGTTCACGCTGTCGAAGGCCTTTCTTCATGTGATCACCCACGATACTCATCATCGGGCGCAGGCTCAGGCCGCCGCACGGCAGATGGGCTATGAGCCGCCAGAACTGGACCTGATGTGAGTGGTGCGCGGCTTCGAATGTGAAGCCCTACTTGCCCCTGAGGTCGCAACGTGCTACCATGGCGCCGACAGGGAAAGGAGGCGCCGCCGTGTCCGTCATGCTGGCCCATATGCTGGGCCGCTACGCGCTCTTCCTCGAGCAGATTCGCGGGCGGTATGATCTGGCCGAGCGCTACTATCGCCGCTCCATTGCGGTTGATCCAGACCATGTGCCCAACCGTGGGCGGTTTGCGATCTTCCTCGAAGTGGTCCGCCAGGACTACGAGGGGGCGGAGGAGCAGTATCAGCAGGCCATTGCCCTCGCCCCCAATGACCCGGTTCTCCTCGGGAACTACGCGGACTTTCTGGAGCAGGCCCGGGGCGATCTGGAGGGGGCTGAACTCTTCTACCGGCGGGCGCTGGAGGTGGCACCGACACACCCCAACAACCTGACGAATTACGCCACCTTCCTCATGGAGGTGCGCGGCGAGTACGACCGGGCTGAGTCGCTCTACCAGAAGGCGCTTGAGGTGGCCCCGTGGCACCGGAATGGACTCTTCAAGTACGCGATCTTCCTGACCGATGTTCGCGAGCGGTATCGGGAGGCGGAGGAGCTGTACCGGAGGGGCCTGACCGTGGCCCCGGAGAACCCGGCCATGCTCGCCAACTATGCCGGGTTGCTCCTCCTGCAGGGCAAGGAGAGCGACGGGCTGGCTGCCCTGGAGCGGGCACTGCGAAATCCAGCCCTGCAAAAGCCCTCGGCCGATGCCGCCGAGTGCTGGTTCTACACCATGCTCTACGGATCGCCAGGCGGCTACGCCGAAGCGCTGAAGGCGCTGCGCCGCCTCCTGGAAGCCGGGGTCCGCTCGCCGGGGTTCAATCTGGGGCCCCATATCGCCCGGGCTGAAGAGCGGGGAGACCCCAGGGGGGAGTGGCTGGCCACAGCCGCCGAGGTCCTGCTGAACCAGGCGCCGATTGAGGTCCTGGAGCACTGGGCAGAGTGGCGGGCGGCCTCGGTCGGACCCATTCACTGAGAAGGAGCCTCCGTCGCTGGAGGCTCCTTTCATATTGGAAGACTTCGTTAGGATTTCTTTACGCGAACTTCTGTGTTTGTCCATGTTCCGCTCAGGTTCGTCTCAGGTTTCTCACGTAACATGAGAGCAGATCGACGCACTCATGCCTTGGAGGCGAACACCCGTGGGCCATTCACAGCACGATCCTGGAACCTCCCGGTCGCTCGACCGGACCGTAATCAACATGCTTGTCGTCCTCATGGTCGCGGTCCCGCTCGTGGCGCTGGTGAAACTGGCTGGCTGGGTCTCTATTACCTGGGCGCAGTATGGCTATCTGATCCTTGGCACGCTGGTTCTCCTGGGAATCCCGACGACCGCCTACTACCTCCATGCTCCGTCCCGGCTGGTGCGCTACATGGTGGCGGTCGGAGTGGCTCTGCAGATGCTGGTGATCTCCAACGTAATGCCGACGGCAGCGACCGAGATCTGGGCTGGGTTCGCCCTGCCGGTTGCGATCACGGCGATCTATGCCGACCTGCTCCTTTCGATCACCAGCACGCTTCTCTCCTGCGGGCTGGTCACCTTCTCCACCTGGCTGGCCTTCGGCTCCCGGTTCAGCACCATGGCTGCTGGCGCACCCACCGGGACCGATGCCATGCCCCCCGCAGGGGAGGGGGGCGGCATGGACTGGGTCTCCATGGTCGGCTTCAGGGTGGTGATCATGGCGATCCTGGGGCTGGTTCTGGTCCGGGTCGCCATGAAGTTCGCCGAACTGCTGCGCCAGAATGCGGAGGCGACGGCCGCTCAGGCGGCTCAGGTCCACCGGCTAGATGGAGTCCTGCAGCAGGTGACGGCATCGGCGCAGACCCTGGCGGGCGCCGCCACCGCCCTGGACAAGGGGGCCAGGGATGCGGACACCCTGCTGAACGGCACCTTCCGATCCCTGGTGCAAGATGTGGACAGGGGCTGGACCGAGCAGTCGGCCCTGCTTTCGGAGGTGTCGGAGGCGACCGCTCAGCAGGTGGTGGCGATCGAGCAGATCGCAGCGGGAGCGGAGGAGCAGAGTGCGGCAGCCGCCAACAGCAAGGCAGCCACCCGAGAGATCACCACCGCCCTGAGCGATATCGCAGCGTTTGCCGACACGGTGAGCCGTGCGTCGCTGGAAGCCCAGGAGCGCGCCTCGCGTGGGACCGAGGCGGTCACCAAATCCCTCGCCGGCATGCACGCCCTGGGGGAGAGCATCCACTCTGTCGCCGCCGCGGTGGATGAGCTCGGCCTCCACTCGGCCCAGATCGGCGAGATCGTGAGCACGATCACAGCGATCGCCGACCAGACCAACCTGCTGGCGCTGAACGCAGCGATCGAGGCGGCTCGCGCTGGCGAGCAGGGCAGGGGCTTCGCCGTGGTGGCCGACGAGGTGCGCCGACTGGCGGAGCGGTCGGCGGCATCGACCCGGCAGATCGGCGACCTCCTGGGCAAGATCCAGGCGGCGACCGCAGCCTGTGTCGCCGGCATGTCCACGGCTGGGGAGCAGGCGGCCCAAGGCTCCGTCCTCTCCAACGAGGCGGGCGGCGCCCTGGCATCGATCGAGCAGGCGGTCTGTCGGAATGTGGAGCAGGTGCGGGAGATCCATACCCGCATCCAGCGGGTGGTGGGGACCAGCGCCCAGGTCTCTGACGCCATCGACCGAATGACTTCGGTCAGCGAGCAGAACCGGGCCTCCACCGAGCAGATGTCAGCCACCTCCAGCAAGGCGGCCGAGTCGATCCGCACGGTGGATCAGGTCGCCCGCAAGGGGCTGGCGGCGATCGAGCAAGTCCGGGCCGACCTGACCAAGCTGACCGCGGTGGTGAGCGACACTGCTCGGGCAGCACGGGATCTCTCCACCCTGGCGGGCGCCCTGGAGGAGACTGTCCGCAGCGCCTGACCAGCAGTGGCAAGCAGGGTGCTAGTAGTGGAAGCCGAGCAGGTTCCAGTAGCAGGCAACGGGAATGAACAGCACGGCGGCAGCGGTCACGAGGGCCAGGTGAAGCTTGCCGAGGAGTGACCACCCGCTGGCCCGCCAGGCCCGAACGGAGGCCCAGAGCAGGGGCGCCGTCAGCAGGGCGGCGAGCAAGGGAAGGCAGAGGAGCCACTTCAGCCAGACGGGGATGCCGAACATGATAAACTGCCCGCCCGCTGCCAGCGAGAGCAGAAGGACGACGAGGAAGAGCAGGATCAGCCCGCTGACCAGCCCGGCCAGCCAGCGAGCGGTGCGGACCTGGGGTGGTAGCAACGCTCGGTGGCGGAGGCGGCGCACTAGCGCTCCCACCGGCCACAGCAGGCAGGCTGAGAGCGTGAGCCCGAGCATAGCGCCGACCAGCCCCAACTGCCAGGCCGGTCGCTCATACCAGGCCAGCCGTTCTGCGGTGAAGGCCCCCATGGGGAGGAAGAGGCGTGTGATCCGCCCCTGCGCATCCTCCCGGAAGGCGACCTGTCCGGAGCCATCGGCGAAGGTGAAGCTCAGGGGTCCGGTCTGTATGAGTCGGGCGGGTGGCATCATGCTTGGCGGAGTCTGGAGGGTCAGGGTGCCGTCGCCGTTGTCCACGACCGGGATCACGGCGAGCAGTGCCGCCAGCTTCGCCAGAGAGCCCCGCTCATAGCGGTTGACCCGGTACGCACCGGCGAACCGCTGCAGATCGGGCGGGAATCTCCCCGGCTCTGCTTGAGCAGGGGGCTGGTTTGACCCAGGTGCATAGCGGTCGAGAAGGGCTCGGGAGAGCGCATCTCGCGCCTCGCCCCCCGCCGGGCTGTTGTAGGCGACGAAGAAGCCCCAGTTCTGCTCGGGCACCAGGGTGAGCAGGGAGGAGACGCCCATGGTCTCGCCACCGTGCCCGATCACCCGGTGACCGTTCCGAAAATCCTCCATGAAGCCATAGGCGATTCCGGGCATGCTCGGGTGCGGCGAGAACTGCTGCCGGTGCATGAGCGCTGCGGTCTCGGCCTGCAGGATCCGCCGTCCCTGGTACTCGCCATTCTGCAAGTGAGCGATCATGAAGGCCGCCATATCGGTGGCCGTCGCCTTTAGATTCCCAGCTGGCGCCACCTGCAGGTACCAGTCGGGCTGTCGGCGGGGCGGGTTGCCCACATACCCGTTGACCGGGACCATCTCCAGCGCCAGGTCGGGAGGCACTCCCAGGGTGGAGCGGGTCATGCCCAGGGGCTTGAGGATCTCCTCGGTTATGTAGTCGCTGTAGCTCCGGCCGGAGAGCCTTTCCACCAGGTACCCGGCCAGGGCCATGCCGTGGTTGCTGTACTGGTACTCCTCGCCGGGCGGGCGAACCCGGGGCGGAAGCTCCCGAGCCAGGTACTCCCCAAGGGGCTCGACCCCCTCGGCTGTGCGTGCCGCCATGCCGATCACCCGCTCATCGAAGCCGGCGGTATGGGTGAGGAGGTGGGCCGTGGTGATCGGTGCGGGGTAGGTGGCTGGGATCTGAAAGGAGTCGGACAGGTACTGGTTCACGTCGGCCTGCAGGTCCAGACTCCCCCGCTCCACCAACTGCATGACGGCGGTGGCTGTGAAGAGCTTGGTCACCGACCCGACGGCGAAGAGCGTCCGGTCCGGGACGACGGGGGTGCCCTTCTCCACATCGGCCAGGCCGTAGCCCTTGGCAAAGAGAATCTGCCCGTCCTTTACCAGGACAAAGACCGCACCGGGAATGGCGAGCTCCTCCATCTGCTGGGCAAAGATCGGATCGAGAAAGGACTCCAGTTCGGCTGGATCGGTGGGGCCATCGACCGTTGGGGCGGGGGCCGCCAGTGCGGTGGCGGCGGAGGTGACGAGGAGCGCTGCGACGAGGAGTGCTGCAATCCGTTTCCGCATGGTGATTTCCTCCTGCATCTCATACTACCCCTTGATTGACGCAACGGTCAAAAAACCGCCACTTATGATGATGACCCGTCCGGTCCACTGCCCGCGCGCACAGGGAGCCCCCGTCTGGGGACTCCCTGCGATGTTTCGATTGCGTCAGGCCCGCACCTTGGTCCCCGCAAGCTCCTCCAGCGGCCGGATCACCGCAGCGATATCGCTGCCGGCGTAGCCCGCCGCCCGGGCCTCCTCCAGCACCTGCTGGGTCATGGCACCCAGGAGCATCCGCACCTGCTCCTCCCGCCCGAGGTTGACAGCGAGGGCGACATCTTTGTGGAGGTGTTCGATCGAGAAGGCCGCCTCGAAGTTGCCTGGGAAGATGAACTTGGGGATATTCCGGTCGATCTGCTTGGAGCCGCCGGTGGCGTTCGAAATGATCTCGTAGAGCACCTTGGGATCGACCCCCGCCTTGGTGCCTAGCACGAACGCCTCGGCCATGGCCGCGGTGTGGATCCCGACCAGTAGGTTATTGCAGAGCTTGGCCACACAGCCAGCCCCAACCGGCCCCAGCAGGTAGAGCTGCTTCCCCTCGACCTGCAGGTAGGGGAGGACCGACTCGTAGGCCGCGGCCTCGCCACCGCACATGATCGTCAGGGTGCCAGCCTCGGCGCCCCATGGCCCGCCGGAGATCGGCGCATCAATAAACCGGACGCCCTTCTCGGCGCAGATTGCCGCGATCCGCTTCGCATCTGACACGCCGATTGTCGAATGATCGACGAAGATATCGCCGGGCTGGGCCCCCTCCAGGGCCGCCCGGAGGGTGGACTCGACCACATCGGGCGTGGTGAGGCAGGTGAAGAGCACCCGGGACTCCCGGGCCACCTCGGCCGGGCTAGCTGCCCGCTTGCCGCCCTCCGCAACCAGCTCATTGACCACCGCCTGGCTCCGGTTGTACAGGGTGACGGTGTGTCCGGCCTTGATCAGGTTGCGTGCCATGTGGCGGCCCATCCGCCCGAGACCGATAAATCCGAGATTGGCCATGCTGATCGCTCCCCTTCGACAGGATTTGTCCTCCTCATCCTACCACATTTCGGGGTGGATGCGCCCACCGACCCAGTTGTGGTAGAGTGCAGAGGAGGGGGATGTGAACGTGGCGGATATGAACCTGATTGATCAGGCCCGGCGGCTGCTGGCGGATGTGACGCCCCTGCCATTTGACTGCGGGACGCTCTGCGGCCACAAGTGCTGTACCGACTTCGCCCCGAACGAGGGGGTCTACCTACTGCCCGGCGAGCTACCGCTGTTCGATGGCACCGAGGATTTTCCCGCCTGGCAGTTCCACCGGACCGATGAGTATGAGTTTGCGCCCTCCTGGGAGGAGCGCTACGATGCGATCCCGTTCATGCAGTGCAAGAAGCTCTGCGCCAGCGACCGGCAGAAGCGACCGTTCGAGTGCCGGACCTACCCGCTCATGCCCTACCTCCGGCCTGACGGCTCTCTGGAAATGCGCTACTCCTTCCTGGCTGGTGGAATCTGCCCCCTGGTGGAGCGGTATGCTCTGACCGACCTGCAGCCCCGGTTCGTGGAGGCGTCCCGGCAGGCGTGGAGCCTGCTGCTGCAGGATCCGGAGCTGCTGGACCATGTCCGTTGGCTGACCGCCCAGTTCGACGCCCTGGACCTCCCGCCACTGGATGATGGGGAGGAGGGCTGAGCCATGCGCGCCCTGCCGGACTACCTCGCCCCGGATCTGAAGGCGCTCTTTATCGGGTTCAACCCGGGGGAGACCTCGACCCGGGAGGGGCACTACTACGCCTACAAGGGGAACCGGTTCTGGTGGCTCCTCTGGCAGGCGGGCCTGACCGACCGGCTCTACGATCCCACCGAGGATCGGCTCCTGCTGACCCTCGGCTACGGTCTGACCGACCTGGTTGGGCGCTCATCCAAATCCAGCAGCGACCTCTCCGGCGCCGAGTTGCGTGAGGGGCGGGCGGAGCTGCTGGCCAAGCTGGAGCGGTTCAGGCCCCGCTTCGCCTGCTACAACGGCAAAGGGGTCTACGAGGCGCTGGCCGGGCGCAGTGGAAACGGCTACGGGCTCCAGCCGGCCAGCCTGGTCCCTGGGGTGCGGGACTTCGTGGCCGCATCGCCCAGCGGCCGCAGCCGTGAGCCGTTGGCGACCAAGCTGCAACTGTACCGGGAGTTGAACGCACTGATCGCTCGGGAGGTGGGTTGAGTCATGTCCACGTGGGGGGAGTACTACCACGAAATCGCCTCGCACATGGCGCTCTACCGGGAGTCGAACCGCCGGCTGGCAGAGCTGGCGGAGCTGCGGCCCGGCATGACCGTGGTGGACGTGGGCTGCGGCAGCGGGCTCACGGCGTTGGCCGCCCTGGAGCAGGTGCCCGACGGCTTGAGCCTGATCCTGGTAGATAGCCAGCCCGCCATGATCGATCAGGCCCGCCACCTGTTGGGTGACCGGGCGCAGGTTTACCACGTGGCCGACGCCGCCGATGCGGCTGACCTGATCGGGGAGAAGGTGGACCGGGTCCTCTGCAACCTGGCGCTTGGCTCCTTCAGAAGCCCGGAGGATGTGCTGGCGCGCTGGCGCGGAAAGATCAAACCGACCGGCCGCTTCTGCTTTACCCTGAGCGGCACCTACTTCAACACCGGCGGGCACTTGGAGACGGTCTCGCCGCAGTACGCCTTCATTCAGGAGCTACAGCAGCGGGGGCTGCTCAGTCGGGGGCTACCAGCGGTCGACCGGCTGCCCAACCAGCGCTCGATCGAGGGGACGCTAATCGGCGCCCGCTACAAGCCATTTCACTACGAGGTGCAGGCGATCGAATCCCCCGTGCCAGAGGCGGAGCCGGGGGGCGAACTCTACAACCTCTTGCGGCTGAGCCCCGCCCTGCCGGGCCGGGACCACCAGGAGGCGGTCGCCCGAAGCCTGGAGGCGCTCGCCCCGCTGGCGGGAGCGATCGCAGCTCACCAGCCGGCATGGCGGGTGGTCCACTTCATGGCCCAGCCCTCCTTGAGCCCGGAGGAGATCCTCATGAGCAAGTTCCAACGGGGGTAGAGATAGGCGAGAAAGGGAACAGGAACGCCCCAGGGTTTGGGTGCGTTCCTGTTTTCCTGTCGGTGCTTAGGGCCCGAGTCTTAGATCAACTTGGCTGCGATTAGCATGCGCTGTATGATCGATGCGGTCTCTGCCCGCGTGATGTTGGCTGACGGCCGGAGGTTGTTGCCGGAGCCTACGACCAATCGGCTCTTCACCGTTGCGGCAACCGCCTGACTGGCCCACTGTGCCACCGCGGAGCCATCGGCAAAGGGTGCGAGTATGTCGTTCGCTTCCGCACTTGTGACACTGGTCTCTAGCCCTGTCAGCTTCATCGCCCGTGCAAGGATCACCATCGCTTCCTGGCGGGTGATCGTCTGGCCCGGGCGGAAGGTTCCATCCTGGTAGCCGGTGATCAGGCCGTACTCCTGCGCCTTCGCCACCGCCCCCATGTACCAGTCGCCGGGGTTGACATCTGAGAAGGCGGCTGTCGACCCGTTGTCGGCCAATCCCAGCGCCCGCACAATGATCGCCGCAAACTGAGCACGGGTGATCGCCACGTCCGGATCAAAGTGCGTCCCGTCCACGCCTCGTACGATCAACCGCGACGCCATGTCGCTCACTGCGCCCTTGGACCAGTGGCCCTCCACATCTTCGAACGTCATCGTGTGTGAAATCACGGCGTAGGCGCTGTTCGTCAAGCTGCTCACGACCGCATAGTACTTCCCGCCCCGCTCGACGATTCGGGTTGGCACATGCCGGACCGTGCCGTCCGCCTCCAGTACGGTGGCGGTCGTCACCTTGGCGGGGTCTACGCCGTCTGGGAGCGGGATCTCGCGTTCCACATAAGCGTTGAACTTATGGACTTCAACCGTCTTACCGTTATGAGATGCGGTCACGGTGAATTCCACCGGCGGAACGACGATGGTGAAGTTGCCTCTGTCCGCCGCACTCTCCGCCAGGGTGACCGTCGGGGAATCGCCCTTCTCAATGTTGACCTGGAAGAGGATCTCCGATGGGCGAGCCAGGTCGCCAAGCTGCGACATTACTTGCTCAATGTCAAGCTGTGCCGCTGGCAGCCTGTAACTCCCGTTGGGTGTCTGGACATCCAACACGGCTTGCTTGCTTTCCATCGCCTTTACGGCATCGCCGGTCAGGACAGCCGTCACCTTATCGGTCCCCGCCACCACCGGAATGGTGACGAGTGGCTTGCCGTCTGCGGCCGCAAGTAGCGAGGCCAGCTTGGCGGGATCCACCGTCACCGTCAGTACGGTCTGTCCACCCTCCTCGGAGGTGGAGCCCGTTGCAATCTGATTCTCCGACCTGCCATTCAGGAGGATCGGCAGACCGGCTTCCTCGCCTTGACCACTGTCGGAGGGAGTAGAGGGGGGGTCCGCTGGAGCTGGGTCGGAGGGAGATGTGGGCGGATTCACCGGAGCAGGGTCGGCTGGAGGAGTGGGCGGATCCACCGGAGCGGGGTCGGAGGGAGGAGTGGGCGGATCCTGAGGGATCGACGGAGCTGGCGCGGCTCGATTCACGGTAGCGGCGTAGGTCTTGGTCGTCGTTCCGTCCGGGGCGGTCACCAGCACCGTGACCGTGTTGTTGCCCACGTTCAGGCTTATAGCCCCCGACGCTGAGCCACTCGTCACCGGCTCGCCGTTCACCTTCACGGTCGCCCCGCTGTCGGCCACGGTCGGCGTGACTGTGAGGCTACTTACGCTGTTCGCCACACTCGCCGTGTAGCTTGTCGTGGCCGCTTCGAATGCCGGAACCAGGCTACCACTCGACAGCGCCAGACCGCTCAAGTCTGCGTTGCTGCTCGCCGCGGCCGCTCGCGTCACGGTGATCATGTACGTCTTGGTCGTTGTGTGGTCCTGCGCGGTCACCATGACCCAGATTGCGTTCTCGCCCACGTTCAGGCTAATGGCCTCCGACTCGGAGCCGCTCGCCACCGCCTCGCCGTACACATTGATCGTCGCACCGACTCCCGCCGCGGTTGGGGTGATCGTGAGGCTACTCACGCTGTTCTCCACGTCCGCCGTGTAGCTGGTCGTGTCGGCGGAGAACGCCGGAACCAGGCCCCCGCCCGACAGTGCGAGCCCGCTCAGGTCCGCGTTGCTGCTCGGCAGGGCTGCCCGAGTCACCGTGATCCGATAGGTCCTGGTCGTTGTGCCGTCCGCTGCCGTCACCACCACGGGGATCAGATTGCTGCCCACGGTCAGGCCAATCTCTCCCGACTCCGAACCTCTCGCCACCGACTCGCCGTTCACCGTTACGGTCGCATTGCTGTCCGCCACGACCGGATAGAGCCGAACGCTTGTCAAGTTGTTCGCCACGTCCACCGTGTAGCTTGTCGTCTCCGCCTCGAACGCCGGATCCAGCGAGCCGCTCGACAACCAGAGGCCACTCAGGTTCGCGTTGTTGCTCGCCGGGGCCGCCCGTGTCACGGTGATCGTGTATCGCTGTGTCGTGATCCCGTCGTGCGATCTGACCTCGACGGTCACCGTGTTGCTACCCTCACTCAGGCTGATCGCTCCTGACGGTGAACCGCTGACGGCGGGCTGGCCGTTCACCGTGACGCTCGCACCGTTGTCCGACAGGGTCGGCGTCACCGTCATGCTGCTCACGGCATTCGCCACACCTACCGTGTAGCTCGTCCTGGTCGGTGCAAACGCCGGACTCAGGGTCCCGCTCGACAGCGTTAGCCCGCTCAAGCTGGCGTCGCTATACTGCAGAATCGTGCCGTTATCGCCCACCACCACGAATGTGTGGTCGCCGTACGCGGCGCCGAGTAGTCTGGCCGAGGTGCCCGAGGCATGGCTGCCCCAGTCCACTCCGTTCAGCGAGGTCAGCAACGTTCCATTCTCCCCGACCATTAGATAGACGCCGTTGCCGTAAGCGACGCCATACAGATCGTGCGAGGCGCCCGTGTTCCGCTCCGTCCAGGTCTCTCCGTCACTGGAGGTCCAGAACCGCCCCGAGAACCCGACAGCGACAAACTTCCCGTCGGCGAAGCCGATGCGATACACGTTGCTGTCCGTGAGGGTGACTGTCCAGGTGACGCCATCGCTGGAGGTTCTGACCTTTCCGGCTCCTACTGCCACGAACTTGTTGTTGCCGCTGGCGACTCCCCCAAACTGGTCTGACGTGCCCGATGTTTGGCTTGTCCAGGTCGAACCGTCCGGTGAGGTCAAGATCTCGCCCGAATCGCCTACCACCACGAACGTGCCGTTCGCGTAGGTGACGCCGCGGAGCGGCGTTGAAGTGCCCGACGTTTGACTCGTCCAGTCTACGCCGTTGCTGGAGGTCAGGATCGTGCCGGCATGGCCCACCGCTACATACGTCCCGTTGCCGTAGGCGACGCCATTGAATTGAACGCGGACGCCGCTCCAGGTGCGGCTGGTCCAGTTGGCGGCATCAGTCGAGGTCACCGTCGTTCCAACCGCCCCCACCGCCACATAGGTGCCGTTGGCGTACACGACACCAAGAAGCCCTTGTGGGGTACCACTCGTGCGGGTCATCCAGGCCGCTCCGTCCGTAGAGGTCAGGACCGTTCCGCCATCGCCCACCGCCACGTAGGTGCCGTTGCCATAGGTGGCTGCGTTCAGCGCGTTCGCGGTGCCCGACGTCCGGGTCGTCCAGCTCGCTCCGCTACTGTAAGTCATAAGCGTCCCACTCTTGCCTACCGCGACAAACTGGCCACTGGTGTAGGCGACGCTATAGAGGAAAGAGGAGGCTGAAGTGACTTCCGTCCAGCTTACTCCGTCGCTAGAGACCGCTGTATATCCCTGAATCGTGACCTTTGCAAACAGGCCGTTGCCGAAGGTGACGCCAGTCGCGTAGGTGGTGCCGGACGAATGGTCCGCCCAGGTCACGCCATCGCTGGAGGTCAGGTTTGCGCCGTTGGCCCCTGCCGCCACGAACGTGCCGTTACCGTAAGCGACGTCAACGAGCTGCTCGGTGGTACCCGACACCTGATTCGTCCAGGTGACTCCGTCGGGGGAAGTCAGGATCCCCCCGCTATCGGCCACCGCAACAAACCTGCCGTTGCCGTAGGCTACGCCACTGATCATCGCCAGGGTGTTTGTCGTGCGCTGCGTCCAGGTCGTGCCGTCGCTGGAGGTCAAAATGGTCCCAGACTGCCCCACCACTACATAGGTCCCGTTGGCGTAGGCGGCGTCATATAGCGCCTCAGCAGTGCCCGACGGACGACTCGTCCAGGTGGCTCCATCTGCCGAGGTCAGAATCGTTCCGTTCGCTCCCACCGCCACGAATAGGCCGTTGCCATAGCCGACGCCGAGAAGGTTCTGGTCCGTAGGTAGCGGGCTCCGAATGATCGGGGAGGCCGCAAAGCCGGAAGGAGGGAAGAGGACTGCCGAGATCAGCAACAGGACGATCCACAGGGACCAGCGACGACGTGCCAAGATCGCTTCCACCTCGTTCTCAGTTTCCACAAATTATAGCAAGCGTCGCCGTGATCTTTTATAATGAAATCTTAATGGATTATAAAGATAAACCTCAGTATGATGAGAGAATACGATCATCTCGGTGGAAGAGAGGCCTGCCGTATGCAACGGATTCTGATTGTCGATGACGAGCCTGACATTCGCATGCTCCTTCGCATTCATCTCGAACGGGCGGGTCTGCAGGTGATCGAAGCCGGGTCAGGGCGCCAGGCGATCGAACGGATGAAGGAGCACGCCATTTCGTTAGTGGTTCTGGATATCATGATGGACGATGGCAACGGTTTTGAGGTCCTCCGCTATTTGCGCAGCAGCGGTTCCGACACCCTTGTGATCGCCCTGAGCGCCCGCCGGGAGGTTCAGGACAAGGTTGACACGCTGGGCCTGGGGGCGGACGACTATGTCACAAAGCCGTTTAGCCCAATCGAACTGCTAGCCCGGATCCAGGCGCAACTGAGAAGGCACCAGCATTCGCCGCAGTCGTCCGACGTTATACGGCTGAGCAAGCTGGTTCTCGATGTGAGTAATCTGGTGCTATACAACGATGGGAAACGGCATACCCTGACCACACTCGAATGTGAGCTCATGCAACTTTTCATGAAGAACCCGGATCGCGTCCTGACGAAGCGAGAGATCTACCAGCATGTCTGGAGGCATGAGAACTATAGCGACAACAACCTGAGTGTTTTCATAAGCCGCCTCCGCAACATGCTCGGCGACACCCCCGACTCCACCCTCCACATTCACACGGTCCGGGGTGTGGGATATCGCTTCTCTGGAGATGGGTTATGAATATTCGAACGAAACTATGGTTGGTCACGCTCGTCAGCGTGGTGAGTAGCATCGCCCTGGTCATTCTGCTCTCGAAGGTCGTGGCCAGGTATTGGAATCCGGGCTACGATCTGAACCAGTTGAAAGCGGTCTCGAACGAGGTTCTCAGGGCCGTGGACCAGCAAGGTGCGATCGGCAGGGAGGGCATTCAATCGGTATTGGATTCGGCCCACCGTCAGAATCCGGCACTGCGCCTGGAATGGATCGCTGATGATGGAACGGTCCTCTACGATACCGCCGGCCTGTCGCAGCGCTACGGCTTCAAGCAGCTGGCGGACCGCATGCAGAATATGCCGGACACCCTTTGGAGCGAGGATGGGACGATTACGCTCGCTTATTCCGTGAGCAAGGGCGGGCATTCCTGGTACCTGCTGCTGAGCTTGCCGAGCGAAGCCATGAAATCGGGGCAGTATTACTTCTTTACCCGTACATACGAGACACTGATCATTTTCACTTTGCCAATTCCGATCTCAGCCATGGTGCCCTACTTTCTGTCGCTCTGGTTCTTCTCCTCGATCAACCGGCGCATTCGCAAGCTGAACACGGCGCTCAATCAGGTCAGTCTGCACGGCGATATGATCGTGCTGGCGGACAAGTCCAAGGACGAGATCGGCCAGCTCACCCGGCACTACAATGAAATGGCGCAACGGATTCACAGCCAGTCCGGTCAGATTGAGCAGTTCGAGAACCGGAGGCGACTGCTGCTGTCCAATCTCTCCCACGATCTGCGGACGCCGCTGACCATGATCCTGGGCTATGCGGAGACTATTCGTGCAGGGTTATATCAAAATGAGAAGGAGCTCCATACCAGTGCCAAGATCATCCTGCAGCGATCGCGCTATATGGACAAGCTGCTGGATCAGTTGCTGAGCATCTCGAGGCAGGAAGCGGGTGCCCTGGACCTTCACCTCGCACCCGTCGACCTGTCCGAACTAGTGCGTAAGATCGTGGCAGATTATCTGTTATTCCTGGACGGGCAAAACTTCACGGTGGAAGTGGAGATCCCCGACGAAGAGGTCGAGGCGCTGGTAGATGCGTCGCTTGTGGAGCGCGCCATTCGCAATCTGCTGGACAACGCCGTTCGCTACGGGAGTGACGGTCATTTCCTGGGAGTCAGGCTTGCCCAGGAAGGTGAGACGGTCTGCATAACCGTCAAGGACACGGGGAAAGGCGTTGCCCCAGAGGATCACGAACGCGTTTTTGAACGGTTCTACCGCGCCGGCGCAGGAAGAAAGGGCGATGGGCTCGGCATTGGACTCTCGATCGTCAAAGAGATCGTTGCGCTGCACAAGGGGGAGATCCACCTGCGGAGTACGCCTCATGTGGAGACACTCTTCCAGATCAGACTCCCAGTAACCCCTCTCTCGCCCCCCTGATCGACAGACGCCTCCGGCAGAACCTTTTCGCCAGCAGGATTCGACTGAATCGGCCCATCCCTCCGTCTTACCAAATGGAAGGACTTGGAATGGAGGCGATGGTTATGCCCAAGCGGAAGATCAGTCCCTACTTGATCGGCGGAGCGATGCTCATCCTCGCACTCATGCTTTATGCCCTCTTCAACCGACCGGCCCAACCCTCGATCCCGAAGCCCAGCGAAGAGGAGCCGGCCCTCTCGCTCCGCATGCACGCCCTGTCCGAGGTGCCCGCAGCGGTGGCCGAGGCGGCGAAGGCGCTCCAGAACTCAGAGGTGGGGTACGCCATGGTCATGGATGGCCGGACCTACCTGATTATCTCCACGGGGCGGGAGACGGTGCGGATCGCGGCCCGGCGGGTGGATGCGAAGCCTGCGGCGGCGGCGCCCGATCTGGTCGATATCCACCTCTCCAGCGATCCGAACGGAGAGTCGCTCCTGATCGCCAGCCTCCCCCTGGCCAGGCCAGCCCGCTACCAGTTCCCGGTGGACGGGAAGTACGCCGTGATCCCGGCGCTCCACAACCCCCACAACCTGCCGTTGACCGACCTGCCCCGCATGGGTGGCTTTGCCCTGGTCGCCCCGCAGGCCGATGCCATGGTGGAGGGCCGGGTCCTGTCGGTCGCCGGCTACGCCCGCGTCTTTGAGGCAGGCTTCACGGCTCATTTACTGGCCGATGACGGTCGCCTGCTCAAGGAGATGGTGATCAAGTCCGCCGCCGGCGCCCCCGACTGGGGCTCCTTCCAGGCGGAGATGGACCTGGCCGGCATTCAGCTCCCCGAGCGGGGCAAACTGATCCTGAGCGATGCCTTGAGCGGCACCCGCCACGAGATGCTCCTGCGCTTCCGGCCCCCCGTCCAGATGGGGTAGGCCAGGCGCTCCCCGCGAAAACCCCCACCATCCGCAGCGGAGGGTGGGGGTTTGCCAATGGCAGAACGGTATGGACCAGCCTACAGGAACCGGGGGCGCAGCTCCCGCTCCAACTCTCGCACAGCGGCGCAGAGCTGGGCGTCGGCATCGGCGGCGGCGCCCCGACGGCGCACACCGACGGCCGCATCGATCACGGGGAACCAGTGGGCGCTCAGGTTCTCCCGGGCCCAGCGGGCCCCCTGCGACTTGGAGGTCGGCAGCCCGGTCTCCAGGGCGCAGAGTGAGCGGCAGAGGTTCAGGATCTCATCCGCCGCCTCTTCTGGGGTATGGCAGGAACCCGGACCGTCCATCAGCATGGTCCGGACAGCCGAACGCACCTGCTCCGGGCTCACCCGGGGCAGTAGCTCCTTCGGGTCGGGGCCATAGATCTGAATGCCGTTCTCCCGCATGTTGTAAATGTTATCTGCCGAGAGCATGATCTCCCCGACCTTCGGCAGGAAGATCCCGCGCTCACAGCCCGGCACCGGGACCGTGGTGCCCTCGGGCACCAGGTACTGGCGCGGGGCGTAATCCCCCTCCAGGCGGTAGGCGGCTGCGTGCATATCGAGAAGCTCCCCGTGGAGCATGCCTACAGCCAGCAGGTCCTCCGGGCAGAGTGGGCCGTCGGTGACGGCGAGAAAGTCGAGGTCGCTGCTTGCTTCGCAGAAGTCCCCCAGGGCGACCGAGCCGCCCAGGTAGAGTCCGACCAGCTTATTGCCCAGGATTGAACGGAGGTTGTTGGCCAGGTCATGCATCAGGCTGCGGATGTTGTCGGGCACCGGCTGGGACATCGGCATCCTCCTTCGACCCGGACGAGGGGCGAAAATCTGCGAAAGCTTTAACCTGATTCTCCGTCCTTCACGATTCTCCTCTCTACCATTCAGAATTGAACACATGTCAGCATGAACATGGTGTGGATGTTGGCATTATCCGCAGTCGGGCGGGTATTTCTGGCTATGCAAGGGGGAGAGACTACGTTATAATTAGCCCGGCATCTTTCGTGCCCGCGGTGGCAGACCACACCCGCGTGATCAAAACTGCGCGACTGCTCTTGCCGTGCGCGTTTTGAGACCGGGCCACCCTTGGCCCGGTCTTTCATTTTTTTCCTGGCGAAGGAGGGCTCCCCGTGCCGGTCTTTCTGGAAGTGACCCGCCTGTTCAGCTTCGATGCCGCCCACCGGCTGGAGGACTACGTGGGGAAGTGCAACTTCCTCCACGGCCACACCTACAAGTTGGAGTTGACCGTCCGGGGGACCCCCGACTACCGGGGGATCGTCGTCGACTTCGGCGATCTGAAGGAGATCTTCAAGCGTCACTATGAGCCGCTCCTCGACCACAAGTACCTGAATGATTCGCTGCCCATGGTCAACACCACCGCCGAGAATCTGGCGATCTGGTTCTTCGACCGCTGGGACGAGGTGGTCCGCCCGGTCCACCCGGCGGTGCAGCCTGTGCGGGTCCGGATTTGGGAGACGCCCAACGCCTATGTCACTCTGACCTATGACGACTGGAGGGCCGGGCGTGCGAATTAACGAGATCTTCCTCTCGGTGCAGGGTGAGACCAGCTCCGCTGGGCTGCCCACCGTCTTTGTCCGGACCGGTGGCTGTCCGCTGCGCTGCACCTACTGCGACACCCCCTACGCCCTGACTACCCAGGGCTCTGTCGCCATGTCGGTCGATCAGGTCATGGACGAGATCCGGGCCAAGCGGTGCAAGCGGGTCTGCCTGACCGGCGGCGAGCCGCTGATCCAGCCGGCCGATGAGCTGCAAGCTCTCTTCGACCGCCTGGCGGACGAGGGGTACGAGCTCTCGATCGAGACATCCGGGGCGGTGCCAATCGCCCCGTTTCGGCTACACCCCAGGCAGCGTTGGATCCTGGACATGAAGAGCCCATCGTCCGGCGAGTCCGGGAAGATGGATTTCGCCTCCCTGAACCACCTCCGCCCGGAGGATGAGGTCAAGTTCGTCGTCGGCAGCGAGGAGGACTTCGACTGGTCCGTGGAGCTGGTCCGGCGCTACGGCCTGGAGGGGAAGGCCCGGCTCCTCTTCTCCCCAATCTGGGACCGAGTCACCCCGCTCCAGTTGACCGAATGGGTCCTGGCGAGCGGGCTGGATGCCCGGGTGCAGATCCAGTTGCACAAGATCATCTGGGATCCGGCGATGCGGGGGGTGTAGGTCCATGAGTGCGATCGAAGAGCGGCTCATGCGGATCTTCGCTGCCCAGGAGCCGACCTTTGACTTTGGCGAGGTCGCCCTGGCGATCTTTGCGCGCCAGTACGAGCGCTCCGTTCCGTACCGGCGCTACTGCGACGCTCGGTCTAAGAGCCCCGCCACCGTGACCGACTGGCGGGAGATCCCACACCTGCCGGTCACGGCCTTCAAGCATGCCCGCATTTACAGCGGCGAGGGGGAGCCAGCCCACTACTTCCAGACCAGCGGCACCACCGAGGGGCCGGAGCTGCGCGGGCGCCACTACTTCGAGCGGCTCGACCTCTACCGGGCCTGCTCCCGGCCTGTCTTCCAGCGCTTCGTCCTGCCCGGGGTCGAGCGGCTCCCCATGCTCATGCTCGCCCAGTCGCCGGCGGAGAACCCCCACTCCTCGCTCTCCTGGTACCTGAGCCAGCAGGCCGAGGCTTTTGCCACAGAGTCCGACTGGTATGTGGATTCGAACGGCCTGCGGTTGGAGGCGCTGGCGGAGCGACTGCGGCGGGCCGATGGTCCCGTCGCCCTGCTGGGCACCGCCTTCGCCTTCGTCCACCTGGTGGACAGCGGGCTGCGGCTCCAGCTTCCCCCCGGCTCTCGGGTCATGGAGACCGGCGGCTTCAAGGGCAAGTCCCGGGAGGTCAGCCGCGATGAGCTCTACGCCCTGATCCGTGACGCCCTGGGGCCAGATGTTGCCTGCGTGAACCAGTACGGTATGACCGAGATGTCCTCCAACTGCTACGACCAGACCCTGCTGAACGGCTCGCCCCGCAAGGCCGGTCCCGACTGGGTCGCGGTGCGCATGCTCGACCCCGAGACACTGGTCGAGGTCCCGCCCGGCCAGCCCGGCGTTGTAGCGATCACCGACCTGGCCAACCTGTACTCCTGCGCCTTCCTGCTGACAGCTGATATCGGGGTGCAGCATGCGGACGGCTTTGAGATCCTGGGCCGGGCGCCCGGCGCTGAGGCCCGCGGCTGCTCGATCGCCATGGACCAGTTCCTGCGGGCCAACCGGGGGTGATCGGTGTGGATTCGAATGTGATCGACCGGTTGATGGCGGCCCAGGCCACCCTCGCGACCCGCCCAGTCGATCGGATCCTGGCCCTGCTCGACCGGGTCTGCGCCCGCTGGCTGGACCATGCTGATCCGATTCGGCGGGAGGCGGAGGAGCGGCTAGCCGAGAGCAGCGGCCTCGCTCCTGCCATGCTCCGCCGTGGGCTGGACGACATGATCCGGCGTACCCGGGCGATCCCCGCCCTGTTGGACGCTGACCTGGGCAGCCGGTACGCGCTGGACCGGTTCGTGGAGCGGGCCAGCGGCCTACGCTCCCGTGCCTTCGGGCCGGGCCTGCTCACCTGCCTCTTCTCCGGCAACGTGCCCGGGATCCCCGCCTTCGACATCGCCCTCGCTCTGGCGCTCAAGTCGGCCTGCCTGGTCCGGGTGGCGGCGGCGGAGCCCGTCTTCGCCCCCCTGTTCGCCCGCTCGATCACCGAGGTGGATGCTGGTCTGGGCGAGGCGGTCCACGTGACCCGCTGGCCGTACGATGACCCCCTGCCGTACCAGCGGGCCGGGGCGGTGCTCGCCTACGGCGCCGACGCCTCGATCGCTGCGATCCGCCAGCTCGTCCCGCCCGAGGTCCGCTTCCTGGGGCATGGGCACAAGATCAGCTTCGCCGTCGTCGCCGCTGAGGCTGCCACCGAGCAGACCGCCCGGCGCCTCGCGCGGGATGTCGCCATGTACGACCAGCAGGGGTGCGTCTCCCCCCACATGGCCTTCGTCGAGCGGGGCGGGCCGCTCTCGCCAGCAGGCTTCGCCGAGGCCTGCGCCGCCGCCTTCGCCCAGTTGCAGGGGGAGATGCCCCGGGCGAAGCTCACCCTGGAGGAGGCCGCAGCCCTCCGAGCCGCCCGCGACGAGGCCGAGTTCACCGCCGACGCCTTCCACGGCAGCCCCGGCGACCTGGCCTGGGCGGTGATTCACAGCGAGACCCCCGCCTTCCTGCCCAGCCCGCTCAACCGGCTGCTCCGGACCTATGCGATCAGCAGTCTGAGCGAGGTGGAGGGGCTGGTTGCCCCGCACGCCGCCTACCTGCAGACCATCGCCTATGCGGGGCCGGAGGCCAGGCGCCTCGCCCTGGCCGAAACCCTGGGTCGGCTGGGCGCCAGCCGGATCGCACCGATCGGCCAGGCCCAGCAGCCCCACCCGCTCTGGCGCCACGATGGCGCACCCACCGCCGCCAGCCTGGTCCGCTGGGTCGAGATTGAGCCCGAGGAGGATCCGCAGCCATGAGCCTGCACGAGTTGGACAAGCAGCACCTGATCCACGCCGAGGTCCACTTCAAGGAGTTCTACCAGCGGGGGCCCACCGTGATCACCCGGGCGGAGGGCTGCACCGTCTACGACGCCAGCGGCAAGGCCTACCTGGACGCCCAGGCCGGCCTGGTCCTGGTCAATATCGGCTATGGGCGGCAAGAACTGGCGGATATAGCCGCCGAGCAGATGCGCCAGCTCATGTACTACCACACCTACTTCCACTTCTCGAACGATGCCGCCGTCCGGCTGGCCGCCAAGCTGGCCGCACTGGCGCCGGAGGGGCTGGAGAAGGTCTTCTTCACCCTGGGCGGCGCCGAGGCGGTGGAGTCGGCTGCCAAGCTCGCCCGGCTCTACCAGCGGGCCATGGGACGCCCCAAGGGGGACAAGATCATCTGCCTCGACCTGGCGTATCACGGCAACACCATGGGCGCACTTTCCGCCACCGGCCTGGCCAAGCACAAGGAGCTCTTCGGGCCGCTGGTCGAGGGGTTCATCCACATCGATGCCCCGGACAGCTACGAGGGCCGCTTCGGGGCAGATGGCCCCCGCTACGCCGCCCTGCTGGAGGAGCGGATCCTGGCCGAGGGGCCAGAGACGGTGGCCGCCTTCCTCGCCGAGCCGATCCTGGGCGTGGGCGGGACGATAATCCCGCCAGATGGCTACTTCCCGGAGGTCCGGCGGATCTGCGACAAGTACGGGATTCTCCTCCTGGCCGACGAGGTGATGACCGGCTTCGGTCGGGCCGGCTCCACCTGGGCCATGGAGCAGTTCGGCGTGGTGCCGGACGTGATCTGCACCGCAAAGGGGTTGACCAGTGGCTACCTGCCCCTGGGGGGCGTAATCGTGGCCGTTCGGGTGATTGCGGCGATCGCCGAGGCCGGCCTCCCCTTCACCCACGGCTTCACCTATGCGGGCCATCCGGTCGCCTGCGCCGTGGCGCTGAAGAACATCGAGATCTATGAACAGGAGCGGTTGGCGGAGCGTTCGGTCGCCATGGGCAAACGGCTCATGGAGGGGCTCAACGCCCGGCAGAACCCCTTCATCGGCGAGATTCGGGGCCGCGGGCTCATGGTCGGCATCGAACTGGTGAAGGATCGGACCAGACGCGCCCGGTTCAGTGGCAGCACGCCGATCGGCTTCGGGGTGGAGGCGGCCTGCTTTGCGGAGGGCGTGATAATCGGGGTGGCGCCCTATCGGGACACCCTGGCAATCACCCCACCGCTCGTGATCACAGAGGCGGAGATCGACCGCCTGGTAGATGTGCTGGACCGGGCGATCCGGGCCGAGGGCGAGAGGCGAATGTAGCAAGAGCAGAGCGCACCACCCGAGCGTTGGGTGGTGCGCTTTCTCCATAAGGCGCAGGCATTCCCGCCGATTCCTACGCCCCTCACTCCGCGTTTTCCATAGACCAGCGCCGCAGGGTGTCAAAACTGGAGCGACCGGTCTGGGTTCTGGCCTGGGCAGGCCAAAACTCACAGCGTTGGTGCGCCTCGCACCCGGTTTGCCAATCGTGAAACCCTGCCCCCTGGCCAAACCGGAGCGAGGGGGGAGACCCGGCCGGCGGGCCCAGGCGTCACGCAAGCTCCCGCTCCAGCAGGGCAGCCAGCCCGGCGGCGGTAGGCGCATCCGCCAGGGTCAGCAGGGTTTTGCCGGCCTCGCTTCGAATCAGCAGGGCCGGTTTCGGCTTGCCGAAGCTGTAGTCCCAGCCCCACTCCACCGTGGCGCCACGGGGCAGGTGGATCTGGTGGATTACCCCGTACTGGGCGCCACCCGAAACGAACTCCGTCTGGACCAGAAACGGAACGGCGGGATCATCGGTAGGGTGGACCAGGCCGTAAGTACCCACCTGGAACCTGGTCTTGCCCTCGGGGCTTATGTACCGGCCCGTCGCCTTGACGAGCAGCGGGAACAGGGACCGCGGGAGGAGCGTCAGCGTCGGTTCGGCAGGTGCGAAGGCCGTATAGCCGTGAAGCCCCGGCACCACCAGGAGGAGAGCCGCCAGGCACAACAGCGCCACCGCGGTGTAGGAGACGGCAGGAATGACGGTCAGCCGGGCCGCATCCAGGTAGTGGACCCGCTCGAAGGGCAGGCCGACCCTGGCGGCGTCCGCGGCGACGAGTTCACGCAGGTCTGACTCCATCTCCACCAGACGGCCGGTGACGCTCCCGGCGACCTGATCCGGCTGAACATGGGTCACGATTAGAACGGCCTGGGCATCAACCAGCGCATAGAACTCGCGCTGCTCGCCGCCATCCTCCACGTAGAGCGGTTCGGGGTGGAGCCGCCCGACCACCGTGACAAACCGGGGACCGGCCCGCTTGGAGATAATCTCGCGAATGGTGGTAGGGGTGGGGGTCGGTTCGTTCAGGTAGGGGATCAACTCCCCAGTCACGTGTTGAGAGGCGACCAGGAGGAGGACCAGGGCGACCACCCAATTGACAGGGATCAGCTTCCACCGCACCCTGCTCAGCGTGCCAGCCAGGCCGCTGAAAACCCCATAGACCCGCAGCCACAATCGGAGGGGAGGCTCATCCACCCGCTCGCGGCAGAGCGAATCGTAGGCGGCACGGCGGGTCGGATCGCTCAAGACGGCGTAGGCGTGGTCTAGCTCCCGAGGGGAATGGGGCGTCGCTCGAACCAGTTGCTGGTAGGCGGCTTCGATCTCTTGCATGGTGGCCGTGGGGGGTAGACGGAGCAGGTCGTAGAGCGATCGGACGGTCATCTTACCCAACCTCCTTAGGTGTATGCTACTATTCGAAATTGGAGTATCTCATTTCCTGCAGACCACTGCGATCGTCCTCCAGTACGATGTTGGTTGCTCCCTCAGGGCCGATCCATGAGGCCGGCATCACTTGATAGGATTGACTCATCCTACAAGGAGGGATTGGGATGAGCCTGACCTTGCGCCCCGCCGTCGAGGCCGACTACCCGCGGATCCTGGCGATCTTCAACGCCCAGTCGAGCGACCCGATGAGCCTGGAAGAGTACATGCGTCAGGACCAGGTCCGGCCCAAGAGCGGCCACTTTCTCCGGCTGGTCGCCCTCGCTGGCGACGAGACGATCCGGGGCTACGGCACAGCATTCGATGGTGGCGGGCTCATGAAACCGGGCCACTTCAGCATCGGCCTCCGGGTCGATACGCCCTATCGGAAGGGTGGGACCGGCTCGGCCCTGCTGGATGCGCTGGAGCGGTTCGCCCGGGAGCACGGGGCCACGCAGATCGACAGCTCGGTCGAGGAGAAGGAGCCGGCGGCCTTGGCCTGGGCGGAGAAGCGGGGGTACCAGAAGCAGCACCATATCTTCAAGTCAAGCCTGAAGCTCGCCGGCTTCGACCCCACCCCGTTCCTCGGGCCCCTGGAGCGGGCACAGGCCGAGGGGTTCCGCTTCGCCCCCCTATCGGCGATCGGGTCAGACGAGGCCACCTACCGGCGGCTCTTCGAACTCTACGACGAGGCCGGCTCCGACGTTCCCGGCCAGGAGATGGTCGACCAGATCCCCTATGAGTTCTTTGTGAAGGCGGTGCTGGAGCATCCTCGCTTCCGGCCCGACGCCCTCTGGCTCGCCCTGGACGGCGAGGTCATGGCCGCCCTGGCGCACCTGACCCCCCAGCAGGACGGCTCCATGTACCACCAGTTCACAGGGGTCCGCCGGGCCTACCGGGGGAGGGGGCTGGCCACCGCCGTGAAAATGGCGGCCCTCCAGTGGGCCATGGTAAGCGGTATCCCCGCCCTGAAGACCGACAACCACTCGGTCAACGAGCGCATGCTCGCCGTCAACCGGAAGATGGGCTATCTGCCTGAGCCCGGCAGCTTCACCTTGCGGAAAACCCTGGCGCAGTGAGGCGGTCCTCAAGCTCCAGCCATACGACCCCGCGAAACAGGCCGCACACCGTGAGTGTGCGGCCTGGGTTCTCTCCCTTTACAATTGCCAGATCAGCCAGCCAGCCAGCGCCCCAGCCAGGGCGGCAGCGACCGCCCTCTGCCAGTCATGTTGCAGGGAGAACCAGCGTGGAACAAGCCAGCCCGCCAGCCCTGCCAAGGCCCAAGGAATAAGGTCTCTGAGCACTGAGCAACCCTCCTTTGCGCACAGGCCTGGTCCAGCCTATGCGCGAAGGGGGCAAAACGTCGAATGCCACACCCTCTCGTCCGGATCAGTAGTGGAACCCGATCATGTTCAGGTAGGCGAGCGACCAGAGAAAGGCAGCGCCAGCCAGGGCGATCAGGCTGTAGTGAATCCGGCCGCCCAGGGACCAGACTCCCCGCTTCCAGGCAAAGACCGACCAGCCTGCCACCACGAGGCCGGGTGCCGGGATCACCAGCCCCAGGAAGAACGCGGTCACCAGCGCCGGCGGCATGCCGTACAGGGTGGCCATGTCGCCGCCCTGCAGGTCCACCACCAAGGTCGGTGCCAACAGGCCCAGTACCGAGAGGGAGAGCAACCCGGTCAACCCGGCGGCGTGCCAGGCCCACCCCTGCCGCCTGCGGAAGGGCCAGGCGACCACGGCCGAGAGCAGTACGAAAACGGCACTCCCCAGCAGGATGTACCGCAAGAGCGACCCATTGTACCAGTGCCCCTTCCGGTAGGCCCACGGCCAGTGATCGGTGTAAAGGTCGGTGATCCGGCCCGCTGAATCCTCCCGGAAGGCCATGCGCCCGTCACCATCCACCTGATGAAAGAGGAGGGGCTCAACTTCCACCCAGCGCCCAGCAGCGAAGGAGGTGGAAAGAGTGCCGTTGGCGTTGGCCGTGATCACAACCTCTTCAACGTTCACCTTCTCCACCATCCGCTGATCGAACCGGAAGAACTGGTAGATACCGGCGTAGCGGGCGGCCCGTTCGGCAGATCCGTGGAGCGGCTGTGGGACCGCATCCACCCCGGTGGGAGCGGGGAAGTACCGGTCCAGGAAGGCGGTGGTGAATGCGTTGTGAAGCCCGAACGCACGCCGGTTGGTCGCAATGAAGAACCCGGTCCGCTCGTCGGGCAGCAAGAACAGCTCGCTGGCGAATCCCAGCCCTTCTCCGCTGTGCAAGAGCGCCCGGCGGCCATGGGTCACCTGCTCCCAGAATCCATAGGCGAGGCCACTCACGCCGGGGTGCTGGGTGAACTGCTGGCTGTGCATCTCCCGCACCGTCTCCGGTCGGAGAATCTGCCCGTCGCCCAGCCGGCCGTCCTCCAGGTGAGCCAGCATAAAGCGCCCCATGTCGGCGCCGGTCGTGATCAGCCCGCTGGCGGGATAGACATGGGTGTAGCTCCCACCCTGCGGCAGGTACCGCCCAAACAGGTCGATATACCCCACGGCGAGGTCCCGGGTGAGATCCGCCGGGTAGGGTTGGTGGAAGCTGCTCCGGGTCATTCCTAGCGGGGTGAAGATATTCGCGGAGACATAGTCGGGGAAGGGTTGACCCGTGCTCCGCTCCACCAGGTGAGCCAGCATGGTCGGGCCGTGGTCTCCGTAGCTGATCCGCTCACCAGGGGGATTTACCTGCGGGTAGCGGTCCAGCGACAGATAACGCCTCCAGGGGCATCAACTCAGCCGGATCGTGGACGTTGATCGCAACGCCCCGGTCGGAAAACCCGCCGGTGTGGGTCAACAGGTTGGCAGCGGTCAGCGGCTGCTCCAGGGCCATGGGCAGCTTGTCGCGGCTATCGGCATGCAGGTCCAGCAGGCCCCGTTCAGCTACCTGCATGGTCGCCGTAGCCGTGACCAACTTGGAGATCGATTTGGCCCGGAAGACGGTCTGGTCGGGGTCCCACGGAATCTGCTGCTCCAGGTCGGCATAGCCGTGCCCCTTGGCGTACAGAAACCGCCCATCTCTCACGGCGATCAGAACGGCTCCCGGCACCCGGTATCTCTCCAGCGCAGCCTCCATGAATGCATCAGCGAAGGCCTCAAACTCGTCGGGGTCGCCGAGCACGGGTGAGGAGGCGGTGGCAACAGCGGGCGAGAGCGTGAGCGCAAGGAGAATGCAGAGCGCAGCGGCCAGGTGTCTGAACACGTGGTGGCCCCTTTCTGTTCCGGTGAATGCGGTGAATCTTCGTCCACCGAGGTGGCTACTCCTCTCCGGAGTGGGGGAACGACAACCTGACAGGCAGGCAGGGTGATTCGGTGTGCGAAGCGAATTTCTATCCTCCGAAACTTGTGGAGGGGGATTGTGCGGTGATAGGTCTGGGGACCCTGGTAAACGCAGCGACCGTTGTTGTAGGTGGGGCCCTTGGCAGCCTGGTGATCCCCCGTGTCCCGGACCACGTGCGCAAGTCCACCATGCAGGCGCTCGGCCTCGGCACCATGCTGATCGGCCTGCAAATGGCCTGGGAGACCCAGGAGATGCTGCTGGTCCTCATCTCCCTGGCGGTCGGGACGATCCTCGGCGAGCTGGCCCGGATCGATGACCGGCTGCAGGGGTTGGCGAGCAAGCTGGAACGCTGGCCCTGGACCCAGCGTGGCGGCTTCGCCAAGTCCTTCGTGCAGACCACCCTGCTCTTCTGTGTCGGGGCCATGGCGATCACGGGCTCCCTGCAGGACGGCCTCCAGGGGGACCCCTCGATCCTCTACGCCAAGGCCGTGCTGGACGGTGTCGGGGCGGTCATGTTCGGCTCCGTCATGGGACCAGGTGTCATGCTGGCGGCGATCCCGGTCCTGCTCTACCAGGGGGCGATCACCCTGGGCGCCTCCTGGATCTCCATGATCCTGACCGAGCCCATGATCCGGGAGATCGGGGCCACCGGCGGTCTGCTGGTCCTGGGGTTGGGCTTCAACCTGATCGGGGCCGCTGAGGTGAAGGTCGCCAACATGCTCCCGGCCCTGGTGATCGTGGCCGCGCTGGTCGGCATGGGCCTGTAGACCCAAAGATCGCCGCCTGCACCACCAGACCGGCGGCAACCGGCTCACCTCCCGCACATAGACTGGTGCGGGAGGTGATCGCACTCGTGGGACGAGCAGAACTGTATGGCCGGGGGCTACAGCGCATGGTGACCAACGGCGATGTGATCTATGTCCATGGACCCAAGCCGGCGGCGGTCACGGCGGCAGCCCCGCCGCCGGAGCCCGAGCCGGAGGAGGCGGCTGAGGCGGCGCTGGCACCAGAGGTGGCGGAGGAGGCCCTGCAGCCGCCAGCACACCCGGCCAAGGCATGGCTCTACACAGCTGCACCCGAGGGGTACGCTGTCGAGTTCGGCACCGGGCGGCTGGTCCGGCTCCGCTCGAACGGATTGAACCCGGTGGTCCGCTAGGGATCCAAGGACCAGGGGCAGGGGTCTTCGCCTACGCGAACCCCTGCCTTCGCGCGTGGCGTCATCAAAAATAACCAGACTGTGGAGTGAAACCAAACCACCCCTTCCGGTAGTCCAATTGGATGAGAGTCCGTGTAAGGGGGATGAACAGAGATCGTGAACCGACAGAACCTACTGCACAGGCGGCGCCCCCTGGCTGCCCTGATCGCCCTGCTCGTCGGGGTGCTCTGTCTGTTGCCTGCAGCCCCGGCCCTGGCCGAGGGCGAGACCCCGGTCCTGGAGGTCCTGGGTGTCGGCTGGGATGGCCACGTCGCCCAGGGATACTGGAGCCCCATTCGGGTCAAGGTGACCGGCGGCGCATCCGACGTGGATGGGCTCGTCGAGGTATGGCTGGAGACCCAGTACCAGAATGGACCGACCACCACGATCCGCTCTCCCCTTGCCTCCTTCGGACAGGAGGTCTCGATTCCGGCCCACTCCTCGAAGGAGTTGCTGGTCTGGGTTCCCGCCGGGTTCGGTCAGCTTGGCACGATCAAACTGACCGCGGGCGGGGAGGAGTTGGCCAGCCAGAGTATCGAGTTCCGGGTGACCAAGGCTCCCTTCTGGCCGCTGGTTGGTGTCCTCTCCGATCAGGATGAGCTAGCGACTCAGGTCACCCGGGTTGAACTTCCTCTACAGGGGCTACCTACCGCCATTAATGTGGCCCGAGTAGGTACCGCCCTGATCCCAACCCACCCGGATTATATGAAGGGCGTCACTGGGCTGGTGGTCCAGGGAAACCTCGCCTCCCACCTGACCGATCCGCAGCGGGAGGCGATCTACCAGTGGGTTCAGGCTGGTGGGCACCTGGTCCTCGCCGGCGGTCCTGACTCCGCCCTGACCGCCGCCGTGCTGCCCGCCGAAGCGCTGCCTGTCACCTTCGGGGGTGCCGAGCGGGAGGTGGACCTGACCCCGCTCTACCAGTGGGCTGGCCTGCCCGCCGCCGGCGCCAAGGGGCCGATCGCACGCATGCAGCCGCAGGGCGGGCAGATCCTTGCCGGAACACCGGAGCAGCCGCTTGTCTGGCGCACCCAGGTGGGCAAGGGCATGATCACCGTCCTCGCTGTCGACCCGACGCTGGAGCCCCTGGCCTCCGTGGGGCAGGGCATGACCGCCCTCTGGAAGCTGGCGCTGGGCCCCACCGTCTCCGACCAGTACGCCAACGACGAGTACCGGTACCAGAAGGAGAACGAGGCTTACATGGCCCAGCGGCTCCGCCAGGTGATCGAGGCCATGCCCCCCGCCGCCTTCCCCGACTGGAAGGAGCTGGCGCTCTGGCTGGGCGGGTTTGCCCTCCTGGTCGGACCGGTGATCCACCTGGCCCTCTGGCGCCCGAAGCTGCGCCGCTGGGTCTGGCTGGCCGTGCCCGTCGCATCGGTGCTGGTGGCCGGCACGATCTACGTCACCGGCGTCACCGTGGGTGGCCGGGACATGATCGGTCACGCCGTCTCGCACCTGAAGATCGACACGGACGAGGGGTCAGCCACTCAGTCCATCCTTGTGGGTGTCCATGCCCCCATGTATCCCGACCTGACGGTCAAGCTGAACGGGGAGACCCCGGCCAGCGGCGCCGGCATTAACGACGGCATGATCTGGGGACCCTGGGGCCCGCAGCAAGTGACCGAGCCCCCCTTCCGCATGATCGCTGGGCGAGAGGATCGGGTTGAGTACACCGGCGGCGAGACGACCGTGCGCTCGGTCATGACCAGCCGCGACCTGGGGCAAGAGGCCGGACAGGTCGAGGCGAAGCTCTTCCTCGAGGGCGATCAGATCAAGGGGACCCTCACCAACAAGACCCCCTACCATCTGGAGGGGATCACCGTCCTGGTGGCCCGCTCCTGGGAGAAGATCGGCGACCTTGCCCCAGGCGAATCGAAGGAGATCGCACTCACCCCGAAGGGGCTCGAGCAGCAGCAGCAGTTCTACGGCTACCAGCCGATCAGCGTTCTCATGCTAGGCGAGCCCATGAAGGAGCAGCCGGGCATGAAGTTCCCGCCGGACCAGCCCCGTCCCCTGGAGCTGCAACGCAATCCGGAGATCCAGCGGCGCGCCCGGTTGATCGACTCGGCCACGCAGGTCGTCATGAGCAAGATGGGCTATGAGAACGCCACCTTCCCGCTCATGGTCCTGGCCTTCACGACCGATCCCGTCGGCCCCGCTCTGCTGGACCTGGGGAATCACCCGACCCACCACCTGACCCTGATCGAGCAGCGGCTCCACCTCGACTTGCCCGCCGGTCCGTTCCGGCTGCCCTCGGCCCTGGTCCCCGGCGACGTGACCCCGACCAATGTGCGCGGCTGGGGCAGCGGCTCCGACGGCAAGATGGCTTGGATCGAGTTTGACAACGGCGCCATGACCTACACCTACACCTTGCCGCTGACGGGGAAGGCCGAGATCACCAGCCTGAAGGTCACCACCCAGCAGATTGGCAAGGTGGTGCCGGCCGCCAATCGCGGCATCATGAACGCCCCCACTGGCGTGGCCGATCCCGCAGAAGATGGTGTCTTCCAGATCTACAACTGGGAGAGCGGCGGGTGGGACTGGCTGCCTGGCGGTCAGACCGAGGTGACGCTGACCGACCCGACGGCCTACGTGAGCGAGGACCTGCAGGTCAAGGTGCAGGTCTGGTCCGGCACCGAGCGGGTAGTCCGTTTCATACTGCCGCAGTTGACCGTAGAGGGGAGGATGAACCCATGATCCACACGCGTGGCCTCAAGAAGCGCTATGGGAAGACCCAGGCGCTGGCTGGACTCAACCTAAATGTGGAGAAGGGCGCGATCTTCGGCTTTATCGGTCAGAATGGCGCCGGCAAGTCCACCACCATGCGGATCCTCGCCACCCTCATGCTCCCCGATGAGGGAGAGGCGGAGGTGGCCGGCATTGACGTGATCAAGCATCCGGAGGCGGTGCGCCGGGTGGTGGGCTACATGCCCGACTTCTTCGGTGTCTACGACGACCTGACTGTGGGCGAGTACCTCCAGTTCTACGCCACCCTCTCGGGCATTAAGGGCGATAAGGCGACCCGGCTGTGCGACGACCTGCTTGAGCTGGTCGACCTCAGCCGGAAGCGGGAGGATTTCGTGGAGGGGCTGAGCCGTGGCATGCAGCAGCGGCTCTGCCTGGCCCGCACCCTGATCCACGATCCCCAGGTGCTCCTGCTAGACGAGCCGGCCTCTGGCCTCGACCCGGTCGCCCGCTCCGAGATGCGGGACCTGCTAAAGGAACTGACCCGCATGGGCAAGACGATCCTGATCTCCTCCCACATCCTGACCGAAATGGCCGAGCTCTGCACCCACGTGGGCATGATCACCGGCGGCCAGATCGTAAGGGAGGGGACGGTGGCCGAGGTCCTCTGGGCCTCGGAGAACCCGGCCTGGCGCATGCGGCTCCTCACTGATCCCGAAGGCGCCGCCTCCGTGCTGGCGGCCCTCGGTTCGGTGGGCGATATCTCCGTTGGCGAGAACTACGTCCAGTTCCGCTGCGACAGCGGCGCCGAGGGCGCAGCCGATGCGCTCGCCGCCGTGGTCGGAGCGGGCTACAAGGTCAGCCGCCTGGCCGAGGTCGAGTCCAGCCTGGAGGAGACCTTTGTCAAGCTGGCACGCGAGGAGGTCAAGGCATGAAGCGGTTCTATACGGGCTTGAAGCTGGGCCTGCAGGGGATTATCGGGAAGGAGATGCGCTCCCGCAGCCGTGGGTGGCGCTCGGTCGCCATGCTGACAGGCTACCTGCTGGCCCTCGCCCTGGGCGTGGCTGGCTTCCTCAACATGCGCTCCAACCTGGGCGATGCGATCCCGCCCATGCTGGGCGTCCAGCTCTTCACGATCCTGGCCGTCGGCTTTGTCACCCTGCTGGCCCTGGTCACCCCGGCGCTAACCTCCGGCTCGATCAGCGGTGAGCGGGAGCGGAAGACCCTCGACCTGCTCATGCTGACCCAGGCCTCACCCCTTGGGGTGATTCTGGGCAAGTGGGTCGGCTCTGTCTTCTACATTCTCTACCTGCTGGCCGCCTCGCTGCCCGCCTTCGCCGTGGTCTACCTCTTCGGCGGGGTCTCGCCCAAGTACGTCGGCATGGTCATGCTCGTCGCAGCGGTGACGGCCCTGACCTACTCCGCCCTGGGGCTGCTGCTTAGCGCCCTCTTCAAGCGGACCGGCGTCTCGTCGCTGATCACCTACCTGGTCGTCTTTGTCCTGGTCTTTGGCCTCCCCTTCGTCGGCATGATGAGGATGTCCAGCGAGCAGTACAACTACGGCGTTCCCGGGCGGCTGCCCGCCTTCGCCAACGCCAGCCCCCTCCCGGCGGTCGCATCGGTCGTGCCGACCGGCACCAACCAGTACTATGGTGGCGGCAACTTCCTCATGGAGATGATCAACCGGGTCCTGGGCTCCATGTCCCCTGCCACGCCCATGTCCGTGACATCGAGCATGATGCGCGTCCAGGTGATCCGCCAGATCAACCAGCAGACCGGCCAGCCTGAGTTCGACCAGGTCCTGGCACCCTGGGTTGTCTACTTTGTCATAAGCGGGGTGGCCACCCTGGTTTCGATCCTCTGGGCGGCGCTGGCGGTCTCCCCCGTCAAGCCGCTACAGGCCTGGCGTGTGCGGCGACGGAACCGGCGGCGCCCCGCTGCGGCTACCACTTGATCTCGCTAACGATTCACGGCGTTAACAAATTCGCCGAGAGTAGCAGGGGATCATCAGGGGGACGGCTAAGTCATAGGGCTAAGCACCCCATTTCACTGTACTCCTGAGGAGGCGTCCCATGTCGAACGAGAAGCGTCGCCTGACCCCCGAGGACCTCTATGCGTTCACGACCGTAAGCGAGCCCCAGATCACGCCAGACGGCGAGGTGATCGCCTTCGTCCGGACGGAGATCGAGAAGGAGTCCAAGGAGCCACGGTCGCATATCTGGATCGTCCCCGCCGGTGGCGGTAAGCCGGTCCAGTTCACCCGGGGCAAGAAGAACGACTCCTCACCCCGCTGGTCCCCCGACGGCCAGACCCTCGCCTTCGTCTCCGACCGCGGCGGCGATCGGCAGATCTGGCTGATCGACCGCTTCGGCGGCGAGGCTCGCCAGTTGACCAGCATGCGCCATGGGGCCGGGAACCCCGTCTGGTCGCCGGACGGCAAGCGGATCGCCTTCGTCTCCTCCGTTGGAGCGGAGGAGAAGCGGAGCCTCCTGACCCGGACCAAGGACGAGGCGGCCAAGAAGGAAGAGGAGCGGAAGGCGAAGGACGAGGCCCGCGTCTTCACCGCCATGCGCTGGCGGGCGGACGCCGTCGGCATTAAGCCCGACCGGAAGAGCCAGATCTGGGTGGTCGATATCCCCGAGGCGGGGGAGCCCATGGCGACCCCGGTTCAGGTCACCTGGGGTGAGTTCGACCACGCTTCGCCGCAGTGGTCGCCCTGCGGGAAGTACCTGCTCTTCTCCGCCAACCGCACGGAGGATGAATCCTTCCGGGTGAACGACATCCACCTGATCGAGGTCCCGGCTGGCGATGCGCCTGCACTCAAGGCCTCGGCCGCCCCCCTCATGCCCGGCACCGACGCCCCCAAGGGCGACGAGGCCGATGCGATTGAGGCTGCCTGCAAGGCGGCCGCCGAGTCCGCTGCCGCGGCATTCAACCCGCGCTCGATCACCGGCTCGATCGGTGCCTTCTACGCCGGCTACTTCTCGCCGGACGGCAAGAGCATCGCCGTGATCGGTCACACCAACGAGTACCAGTCCGCCACCCAGGCGAAGATCTACCTCTACCCGGTGGCGGGGGGGGAACCCCGGATCCTCGACAACTGGGACCTCTCGATCGGCGACACCGTTGGCGCCGACGTGCGGCCGGGCGGTGGGGGCGTCTCGATCACCTGGGCGCCTGACTCCAACATTCTCTACGTCCCCGTCTCCGAGCGGGGCGCTTGCTCCGTCTACGGCTTCCCCGTCGTCGGTGGCCGTCCCCAGCTGGTGGCCGGCGGGAACCGGGAGATCGCAGACGGCACCTTCGACCGGAACTGCGAGAAGCTGGCCTTTGTGGCTGGCGATATCTTCAACATCGGTGACCTGTACGTGCTGGACTGCCGGGAGTTTGAAGAGATCCGCCTGACCGAGGTGAACGGTGAACTCCTCAGCCAGATCGAGTGGCCCGAGGTGGAGGAGCTGAACTTCAAGGCCCGGGACGGTTGGGACCTGCATGGCTGGCTCATGAAGCCGGTGGGCTTCGAGCCGGGCAAGAAGTACCCGCTGATCCTGGACATCCACGGCGGGCCGGCCACCTGCTACGGCTACGCCTTCTACCAGGAGTTCCACGTGCTCGCCGCCAACGGCTACGGCGTCCTCTTTATCAACCCCCGTGGCTCCACCAGTTACGGCCAGGAGTTCGTGAACGCGGTCCGGGGCGACTATGGCGGAAAGGACTACTGCGACCTCATGGACGCGGTGGACCACGCCATTGCCCAGGGCTGGGTGGACGAGAAGCGGCTGGGCGTCACCGGTGGCTCTTACGGTGGCTTCATGACCAACTGGATCGTCACCCAGACCGACCGGTTCGCTGCGGCGGTCAGCCACCGCTCGATCTCCAACTGGGTCTCCTTCTCCGGCACGCCGGACTTCGGCCCCTTCTTCAACACAATCCAACACCTGGTGGATGACCCCTGGTCGCCCGAGGGCGTCCAGGCGCTCTGGAAGATCTCGCCGCTGGCCTATGTGAAGAACGTGAAGACCCCGATCTCCTTCATGCACTCGGAGTTTGACTACCGCTGCCCGATCGAACAGGCGGAGCAGTACTACATGGCGATCAAGTTCTACAAGCAGGCGCCCACCGAACTGGTGCGCCACCCGCGCTCCAACCACGACCTGACCCGGCAGGGTCCGCTCACCCTCCGGGTGGACCGGTTCCACAAGATCCTGAAGTGGTTCGGCACCTACTGCTAGCAGATTCCCCCCGGTCATCGACGATGGCCGGGGGGAGTGGTCTCTCGGGAGCACAGGCGAACGTCATAAGATCATCAGCGACCGATTTAGGAGGGACCTAGGTGGAACCGATTCGCAAGGAGGCCGTTCAGGCGGTCCTCTCTCAGCTCGCTGGGCAGGAGGTCTACCTGCACCTGGAGACGACGACCGGCGCCTATGCGGCTCAGCGGGGGGGAATGGCCGTCTGCGCCTTTATCCGCAATGGCAAGGTCACCTATCACCGCGGGACGATCACCGGCGATCGCCCGTATCGCGTGGGGCTGCAAATGGAGTCTGGCTGGGTCTATGCCGAGGGCCTGACCGACTTCGAGGTTGATCCGTTGGGGCGCCTGCTGCTAGCGGGGCATGACGCCGAAGGCAAGCTGGCGGTCTCGCTCCAGCTTGGATTCGTTCCCTTCGCCCTTCCCATCGCGGACCGGCAGGAGGAGATCACGCCCACCCTGCAACCGGTAGCCAGCAGAACCGCCCTCCCCCGGGAGCGCCACCTGCTCATGGTCTTCCCCCACCCCGACGACGAGTCCTTTGGCGTGGCCGGCACCTGCGCCCTCCACGCCAGCCAGGGCACCCCGGTCACCTACCTCTGCGGGACGCTCGGGGAGATGGGGCGGAACATGGGGCAGCCCTTCTTCGCCAACCGGGAGACCCTGCCCGACGTGCGGGAGCAGGAGTTGATCGCGGCCTGTCAGGCGATGGGTGTCACCGATCTGCGCATGATGGGCCTGCACGACAAGACGGTTGAGTTCCACGAGATTGAGGAGCTTGCCGCCCGGATCCAGGCGGTGATCGATGAAGTCGAGCCGAGCCTTGTGATCACCTTCTACCCGGGCTACTCGGTCCACCCGGACCACGATGCCATGGGAGCAGCCACGATCCTCGCCATCTCCCGCATGGCTCCGGAGAAGCGGCCGAAGGTGCTCTGCACCGCTCCCCCGACCGGAAAGGCGCAAGAGGTTCTGGGCGACCCGGACGTCGTGATCGATATCACCCCGGCCTCCGAGGCGAAGATGGCCGCCCTCGATGCCCATAGCTCCCAGACGCAGGGGATCTTCGCTGAGTGGCAGAAGCGGGAGGCCGCTGGCGATTCCGTGGCCAAGCGGTGGTGGGACCGGATTCGCAACGAGGAGCGCTTCTACACCTACCGGTTTGAGTAAGACCCGAGAGAAGGCGAGAGGCAGAGCCCAACTGAGGGGGGCTCTGCCTCTGTTCATTGCGGGGCTTAGTGGGGGTGCCCATCGTCCGGGACGGGCAGGAGCCCCTCTGCGACCAGGTCCAGAAAGACCCGCACCACATTTGGATCCAGGTGGAGTCCGCTCATGCGGGTGATCTCGTTCGCCGCCCGCGTCACCGGCCAGGCTTCCTTATAAGAGCGCTCGTGGGTCAGGGCATCGAACACATCCGCCACCGCCACGATCCGCCCGGCGAGGGGGATCGCCTCCCCCGCCAGGCCATGCGGGTAGCCCTGGCCGTCCCAGTGCTCATGGTGCGTCAGGGCGATCTCCTCTGCGGCGATGAGTACCGGATAACGGCTGCCGGTCAGGATCGCCGCCCCGATCGTCGTGTGCTGCTGCATGAGGTGGAACTCATCCGGAGTCAGCTTCCCAGGCTTCAGCAGGACCGCATCGGGAATGCCGATCTTGCCGATATCGTGCAGGAGCGCTGCCAGACGGAGCGTCTCCACCTGGTCGGCCGGAAGGCCCAGCCGCTCGGCGATCAGGGCGGTTGTGCTGCCAACCCGGTGCTGGTGGTTGCCCGTGTTGTCATCGCGAAACTCTGCCGCCCGGGCGAGCCGGAAGAGCATCTCCAGCTTCGCCTCCTCCAGCTCACGGGTCCGCTCCCGCACCCGGAATTCCAGCGCCAGGTTGTCGTCCAGCACCCGCTGGTGCAGGTGGCGGGTATGGAGGAGGTTGCGGATTCGGAGAACCACCTCGGTCGACTCGAAGGGCTTGTGCAGAAAATCCTTGGCGCCCAGCTCCAACGCCCGCTTCTTCGCCTCGGGGCCGATATTCGCCGTCAGGACCAGGACGGGCAGGTAGACCTCGTCTGACAAGGTAAGGCTGAGTTGCTCCAGGATCTCGTAGCCGTCCAGGAACGGCATCTGCAGATCCAGGAGGATCAGATCGGGCTGGAACTCGGCCAGGGTGGGGAAGAAGAGCCGGGGATCGGTGATCGACCGCAGGTTCACGAAGCCGCGCCGGTTGAGGAGCCGCTCCAGGAGGTGGACATTGTCCACCTGATCATCGACGATCAAGATTCGGCTCTCCCGCAGTAGCTCCTCGTTCACGTGGGGGGCACCTCCCTCGTCGCTGTCAACTGGGCGATCTTCTCCAGAAGGCGCTCCAGGTCAACCGGCTTGGTCTCGTACTCGTCACACCCGGCGGCCAGCGCCTGCGCCCGGTCCTGCTCCAGGGCGTGGGCGGTCAGTGCAATAATCGGGATCGTCCGGGTGTCCGGCATGGCCTTCAGGCGCCGAGCCGCCTCCCACCCGTCCAGGACGGGGAGGCTCATGTCCATCAGGATCAGGTCGGGCCGCTCCGACTGGGCCAGCGCCACGCCCTGGGCGCCGTCGGTGGCCAGGACCACCGCAAAGCCACGCCGCATGAGCCGGCGGGAGAGCATGTCCCGGTTCATTTCATTGTCCTCGACCAGCAGGATCAGGCTCATAGCTGCACCTCCTGCACCTCATGTCCCCTGGCCCGCAGGTGAGGGCGCAGCCGGTCCCCCAGGCTGGCCCAATCCACCGGTTTCACCAGGTAGTCAACCGCCCCGAGGGCCAGTCCCATGGTCCGCTCCTCCTGCATGGAGATGATCACCACCGGGATCTGTTTCAAGGCGGGATCGGCCTTCAGCGTCTTCAATACCGCCCAGCCGTCGAGAATCGGCATGAGGAGGGCGAGGGTGATCAGATCGGGCTGCAACTCCCTGGCCCGGCGCAGCCCCTCAATGCCATTGGTTGCGGTCTCGACCCGGAAGCCATCGCGGGTCAGGAACCGGCTGATCAGTTCCCGCACCGTCGGGTCGGTATCGATTGCGAGGATCGTCGGGAGCGCCGCCGCCTTGTCCGGCGGGCTGGTCACAGGGACCGCTCCCTCACTGGGGAGGCGGAAGGTGAAGGTAGAGCCCTCGCCGGGCCTGCTGGCCACATCGATCTCGCCGCCCAGCAGCCGTGCGATTCGCTGGCTGATCGCCAGCCCCAACCCCGTCCCGCCATACTTGCGGGTGGTGGAGGAGTCGGCCTGGGTAAAGTCGTGGAAGATCCGATGGGTCTGCTCCTCGGTCATACCAATGCCCGTATCGGTCACGGCAAAGTAGTACCAGGGCTGACCGGCCACCCGCTGTTGGCTCACCCGGAGGGTGATCGTCCCGTGTTCGGTGAACTTGGCTGCGTTGGAGAGCAGGTTAAAGAGCACCTGTCGGACCCGAGTCAGGTCGAGGGTGACCACCCCGGAACCGGTGGGGCAGTCGACCACCAACCGGTTCTGGTTCTTCTCCACCAGAGGCTGCACCGTGGCCACGATCCCTTCCACCATGTCGGCGATACAGACCGGCTCCAGGTGCAGTTCCATGCGCCCGGCCTCGATCTTGGAGAGGTCCAGGATATCGTTGATCAGGGAGAGCAGGTGCCGACCGGCCCCGTGAATCCGATTCAGGTCGCTGACAAACTGCCGGTCCCCGATCTCCAGGGCCTCCTCCTGGAGCATCTCACTGTAGCCGATAATGGCGTTCAGCGGGGTCCGAAGCTCATGGCTCATGTTGGCGAGGAAGGCAGATTTGGCCCGGCTTGCCTGTTCCAGGTCGGCGTTGGCGACCTCAAGGCGGGAGGCCAGGGTCTGCTGCTCCTTTAGCATCGCCGTGGAGGAGAGGGCGACAGCCACCTGCTCGGTCATGAGCGAGAGCAGGGAGAGATCCGACTCGGGGAAGAGGGCGGCAGAGCGCAGGAAGACCATCAGGTAGCCGAAGGTCTGCTCCTTCGTCGCGATCGGGACCACCATCATGGCGCGGGCGCCGATTCGCTCGGCCCGCTCCCGCACCGAGTCACAGCAGGAATCGATCCGGTCGAGGTAGACAGGTTGCCCGGAGTTGACCACGCCGTAGAGCACCCCGCCGCTATCGACATGGATCTTGCCGGAGAGAGCCCGGCTGTCCGAGACCAGGTTCAACTGGCCGCTCTCCTTCTCGACCATGGCGGCGGCGGTGGCCAGCGCCCCGACCGTGTGGGTAGCGGTGGGGACCAGCCGGGCGAGCATCGCCTCGGCCCGGGTCTTGATCGGCAGCCCGCCGCTCTCCCGGAAGAAGGCGTAGAATTCCTGCTGCTGCCAGATATTGGTGAGCCAGCGCGGGGTTGCCAGACCCAGGTAGAGGAGGGGGAGGATCGGGGTGGTCAGGACCTTGCCCAGGTAAGCGAACGCTTCGGTGCGTGGCAGGAGCACGGTGACCATGGTGAGGATACCCAGCAGGGTGACGCCGGTGGCGACCAGGATCAGCCTCCGCCGGCTAACCCCGCCGGTTCGAAGGGCACCGCTCATCACCACGACGCCGGTGTGCACCATGGCCAGAACCCCGTAGATATCGATCACACGCCCAAGGATCAGGCTGTAGGTATCCGACATGAACGGGTCGATGATCGCGCCGACCACCAGCACCAGCCAGCCTGTCCGGGAGGCATGCTCGATCCAGACCGGGATCGGCCGCAAATGCTCCAGCGATCGGACCGCCAGGAAGTAGGCGGTGCTGACCAGCACCCAGGAGAATCCGTCCAGCCCGAGGGCAGCGGGAAGGAGCTTCGGAAAGGCCTGCCCGGCCATGGTCACCAGGAAGAGGAGCGCCACATTGCGCCGCAGCCGGTCCTGGTACCGGAGCCACTGGGCGATCACCATGACCGTCACCAGTCCGTAGAGCGGCAGGAAGATGTAATTCGTGTACTGCTGGTGGGTCATCGCCGTTCCCCTCCCTTGCGGACAGGACTGGCGATGGCGAGGGCGGGCAGGTACCGCCGCAGGGTCTCACCCAGCCGGGGGAGGTCGGCGGGCTTCAGCAGGTAGTCGGCTGCCCCCAGGGTCAACCCGAAGTTCCGCTGATCCACCATGGAGAGGATAATCACCGGGATCTGGGCCAGCCCTGACTCTGCCTTCAGCGCGCGCAGGACCGACCAGCCGTCAATGCCGGGCATCAGGATATCCAGGATAATCAGATCGGGCTTCGCCTCTCGGGCCAGAGCCAGACCCTGGGTGCCATCGCTGGTGGTCAGGACCCGCAGCCCTTCCCGGTTCAGGTAGTGGGTGAGGAGGTCACGGGCCTCCTGGTCGTCATCCACCACGAGAATGGTGGCGGGCGTGGTGGTGGCGGTCGGCCGCTCGGCCAGCGGCTCCGGCTCCGGGGAGGTCCTGGCGGCTGTGTGCGGATGCTCCGGCAGCCGGACGGTGAAGGTGGAGCCCTCCCGGTAGCGGCTCTCGACCGTGACATCGCCGCCCATTAGCCGGGTGATCCGCTGGGTGATCACAAGCCCGAGCCCGGTCCCGCCGTAGCGACTGCTGGTGGAGCTCTCCGCCTGGGTGAACTCGTGGAAGATCCGCTCCAGCTGCTCCGGCGTCATGCCAATCCCGGTGTCGCTCACGGCGAAGACCCACCAGGCCTCGCCCTCCACGATCTCCCGCTGCACCGACAGGGTGATATAGCCGTTCTCGGTGAACTTGGCGGCGTTGGAGAGCAGGTTGAAGAGGATCTGCCGGGTGCGGGTCAGATCGGTCTCCATGGACTCATCTTTCACATCGCACAGCACGATCAGCTTGTTCTCGTTCTGATCGACCAGCGGCTGGACGGTGGAGACGATCTCTTCGATCATCTGCGAGACGGAGACCTGCTCCATGTGCAGTTCCATATGGCCGGCCTCGATCTTGGAGAGGTCGAGGATCTCGTTGATCAGGGCGAGTAGGTGCCGCCCGGCAGCCTGAATCCGTTCCAGGTCGGCGGCAAACTGCGGTTCGTTCAGCTCCTGGGACTCCTCGCGGAGCATCTCGCTGTAGCCGATGATCGCGTTGAGCGGCGTGCGCAGTTCGTGGCTCATGTTTGCCAGGAAGGCCGATTTGGCGCGGCTGGCTTGCTCCAGTTCTGCGTTGGCCTGCTCGAGCCGCTCGACCAGCGAGTGCTGCTCCGCCAGCATGGCGTTCGATGCGCGTGCCACCGCCACTTGCTCGGCCATGAGCCGCAGCAGTTGCAGGTCCGCCTCCGGGAAGAACGGGTGGTAGCGGAGCAGGGAGACCACATAGCCGTAGACCCGCTCGGGGGTCTGAATCGGGACCAGGTAGAGCGAGCTGGCGGTCAGGTCCCGGCTCAGGGTGTCCAGCACAGGCCCCCGCCGGGTTGGCGCCTCCGTGTAGGTCGGCCCGATTCCCTGCAGCTCCCGGAAGAGCTTCTCCATTTGCTTGGGGGTCAGCGGGGGGATCTGGTGGGCGGGTTCCATGAAGAGCCGCATCTCCCCCGTGCGGGTGGAGCGGATGATCGCCAGCGTCAGGACGGCGCCGACCGATCGGTTAATGGCGGGGACGAGCCGCTGCAGCATGGCCACCGAGCGGGAGGCGACGGGCAGCCCGGCACTCTCGCGCAGGAAGGCGTGAAACTCTGCCCGCTGCCAGACCTGGCTCAGCCAGCGTGGGGTGACCAGCCCAGCGATCGTAAAGCTGAAGTAGAGGATACTCAGCACGCCCGCCAGGATCCTGGTCGGGGCGCTCTCGGGCTGCAGGTGGATCACCGCCAGCGCAGCGGACAGGAGGGTCGCTGCGGCGATCATGGTGAGCCGCCAGCGGTTGGAACCGCTCAGCCGGTCCACCCCAATCGACTGACGGCGGCGGAAGCCCTCGCCGAGCACGAGCGCCCCGCCCAGCCCGCAGGCAACCCAGGTGAAGGCGGCGGTCCATTCGGGCGCGACAAGGGTCGGGATCGCTGGTGCGGCGAGCAGCACTCCAAGGAGCAGTGCGATCTCAAGCCGTTGCTGGTCCCGGTAGCGCAGCCACTGGACCATCGCCAGGATGGTCAGGAGGGACTGGAGCGGTAGGTACAGGGAAGCAAAGAACCCCGGATTCGACATGGCTGGCTCCCGTCCCATGTGATTCAGGTGTGATCTTTATTGTACCATAACTTGCTGGATTATGGTTCGACGGGAGGGTGGCCGCATCAATCGAGATCGATGCAAGTCGGACCCGGCATGGCGAGGGGAGGGGAGGCATAGAGAGGGGTAACGGAGCCTGATCAAGGGAGTTGGTCCTCTGCACGGTGATCAAAGGTGTGTGGGGCGCGTCTGGTGGTTGCTGCTCACCCTTGGCCTGAGCCTGATCTTCCTGCTGCTCTTTGCCGTGCTGGAGCAACGCCCGCTAGAGGTGGAGGCGCTCCGCTACTTCCCAGCGGAGCTGCTGGAACGTGGGCGGACCTTCGCCCGTGAGGTGCGGATTGCCGCGAGCCTCCAGGCGCTGGCGTCGCTGGGGCTTCTGCTCTTCCTCTGCTTCAGCCCCCCCGGTGCCCGGCTCCTCGCCCGGCTGGAGGGGGTGGAGGGGACGGGCTGGCGCTCCCTGCTCCGGGTGGTGCTCGGGCTCTTCCTGTTGACCAGCCTGGTGGAGCTTCCCTTCAGCTTCTACCTCGGCCACCTCCACGAGAAGGCGTACGGCCTGACCCGGCAGGCAGCGGGAGACTGGCTGGTCGAGCACCTGGTCAACCTGGGTGTCAGCCTGGCGCTCCAACTCCTGCTCTGGCTCCCCTGCTACTGGTTGATCCGGCGAAGCCCGCGCCGCTGGTGGCTGCCAGCCACCGCGCTCACAGCCGGCTTCAGCGCCGTCATGGTCGCCCTCTACCCGGTGCTGATCCTCCCCCTGGAGCACCCGGTTCGGCCTGTGCGCGATCCGCAGGTGCTCGCCATGATCCAACGGCTGGCGGATCAGGCCGGGGTGGAGGTAGAGGCGGTCGCCGAACTCCAGGTCAGCCCGAAGTCCAACCGGTTGAACGCCATGGTGACCGGCCTGGGGCCGACGAAGCAAGTGATCCTCTACAACACCCTGCGCCAGCAGATGACGCCCGCAGAGGTCGAGGTGGTCCTGGCCCACGAACTCTCCCACGCCGCCCACGGTGATCTGGTCCGCAGCTGGCTGCTCTCGGCGACAACGGGGGCGGTGGGGTTGGCACTGGCCGCCTGGCTATTGCGGGCCATGCAGGAGGTGGGGCCGCTCTACCTACCCGCCCCGCATGCGGCCCGCGGCCTGGCCCTCCTGCTCCTCTTCTTCAGCCTCTTCGACTCGATCACGGCGCCGATCCACAACTACCAATCACGGCAGATGGAGGTTCGGGCCGACGCCTTCGCCCTGCGGTTGACACAGAACCCCCGGGCCATGGTCACCAGCTTTCAGAAGCTGGCCGGCGCCAACCCGAGCGACCCCTCGCCGCCGGCGGTGGTGGAGTTCCTGAGCCACTCCCACCCCTCGATCCTGCGGCGGATCAGGCGGGCCATGGAGGGGACCCGCTAAGGGCGAGCGAGGCGGTGCACGATGGTGCACCGCCTCGGCTTTCCTTATCCGTTGTAGCGCTTCAGCACGAGCGAGACGTTGGTCCCGCCGAACCCGAAGTTGTTGCTCATGGCTACATCCAGCCCGTTCACAGGGCGAGCCTGGTTGGGCACATAGTCCAGATCGCAGGCCGGGTCCGGCTGGTGCAGGTTGATCGTGGGCGGGATCACCTGATTCCGGAGAGCGAGCACCGTCAGGATCCCCTCGATCGCCCCTGCCGCACCGAGCAGGTGACCGTGCATCGACTTGGTGGAGGAGACGGCCAACCGGTGGGCGTGCTCGCCGAAGACCTGCTTGATCGCCTGGGTCTCCATGGCGTCGCCCAGGTCGGTGGAGGTGGCGTGGGCGTTGATATACCCCACGCTCTCCGGGGCGATCCGCGCGGAGCGGAGCGCCATCTTCATCGCCAGGGCCGCTCCACGCCCCTCCGGGTGCGGGGCGGTAATGTGGTACGCATCGCCGGACATGCCAGCGCCGATCACCTCCGCGTAGATCGTAGCGCCCCGCCGCTTTGCGTGCTCCAGCTCCTCCAGCACCAGCACACCGGCGCCCTCGCCCATGACGAAGCCGTCCCGGTCGGCGGAGAAGGGGCGTGAGGCGCCTTCCGGGTCGTCGTTCCGGGTGGAGAGCGCCTTGGCCGATGCGAACCCGGCGAAGGCCAACTCGGTCAACGTCGACTCGGCACCGCCGGTGATCATGAGATCGGCCTCGTCCCGCTGGATCGTGTGGTAGGCATCGGCGATCGCATGGCCCGCTGAAGAGCAGGCCGAGACCGTCCCGTAGTTGGGACCCTGCAGCCCATACTTCAGGGCGATCAGCCCCGGTGCCATGTTAATAATGCAGCCCGGAATGAAGAAGGGAGAGACCCGGCGCGGCCCCTTCTCCAGGAGCACCTGCTCCGTCTCCTCGATCCCCTCCAGACCGCCCATGCCGCTGCCTATGATCACACCGGTCCGCTCCGCCAGCTCCCCCTCGAAGGTGAGGCCGGCATCCGCAATCGCCTCGTGGGCGGCGCCCATGGCGTAGTGGATAAAGGTGTTGTAGCGCCGGACCTCCTTGGCATCCATCACCGTGGTCGGGTCAAAGCCCCGAACCTCGCCGCCGAAGGTGGTTCCCAGGCGGGAGGTGTCGAACCGGGTGATCGGCCCGATGCCCGAACGTCCGGCCAGCGCCGCTTCCCAGTTCGCCTTCACCCCAACCCCCAACGGGGAGAGGAGACCCATTCCAGTCACCACAACACGACGCTCCGCTGTAGCCACGACGAAGTCACTCCTTGATTAATAGATAGGCTCCTAGCATGGCAACGAGGCTCTGACGCATCTGACGCAGGTCAACCTCTGGCGCCCCGGTCACCCAGTAGACCGCCACCCCGTCGGCAGCGGCCAGCAGGAGCGTGGCCAGAGAGCGAGGGTCGGCGTCCGGGCGGAAGAGCCCCTGGTCAATCCCCTCCCGGATTACCTCGGTCAGGTAGTCCACCAGCCCCCGGAACCGGTCGTGCAGCCCCTGCCGCACCTCGCCGTGCTGGACCGCCTCGGCCAGTGTCACCAGCAACAGGCGGCCGGTGCCCGGGTGGCGGACTCGCAGGGCGGTGGTGAACAGCTCCACACAGCGGACCAGCCGTTCCCAGGGCCCGCCGGCCCGCCCGGTCAGCCGGGCGAACAGCTCGGGCGCCCGCCCCAGCCGCTCATGGACGAGGGCAAGCATCAGCTCGCCCTTGTTGGGAAAGTAACGGTAGAGGGCGCCAACGCTCATGCCCGCTGTCTGGGCAATATCGTTGATCGTGGCGACCTGGTACCCCTTGCCAATAAAGACCTCCATGGCGGCGTTGAGGATCGCTTGCCGCCGGCCCTCTTTGTGGGCCTGACTTACCCGTGGCATCTCCGGCAACCGCCCCTTCATAAAAAGCGAGCGCTCATTCACTTTATACCATGAATTTGAATCGACGGCAAGGGCGTATCTGCGGGGGAGAGGAAGAAGGTCCCGGCAGAAACAGAGAGGCCCCGGCGCCCCGAAGGGCAACCGGAGCCTCTTTGTGGTTCCCGCTACAGGCCGGACTTACGAGCAGCCCGCTGCATGGCCTGGGCGTTCTTCTGCGCACCGTGCTGGGCGCCGCTCACACCAGAGATGTTATTGCCCTGGAGCTGAACGCCGGTCGCACCGAGCTCGGTGCCGAACTCGAAGCCCGTCTGCCCGGCCTTCCCGGCCGCACGCTGCATGGCCTGAGCATTCTTCTGAGCACCGTGCTGGGCCCCGCTCACGCCAGTGATGTTGGTGCCGGTCAGCTGAGCTTTGTTCGCCATGATGAAACTCCTCCTTGAAGGTTAGTTGGGAGTCTCAACGGGACCACTCCTAGTATGGACAGCCCGAGCCACCCCATACGTGGCCAGCGGATGGGAGTTTTCGCCACGCGTTTCTGTCAAGAGCCATATCTAAAACAGTATTGTCAAATATCGCTGCATCGCTCATAATGGAAACCATCTTCGGTTTCTTCGCATGCCGAGGTTTCTGAAAACAGACCCCACCTGCTCATCGCAAACCTATCGAAAGGTAGGGACGCAAAGCCACGGGCCTTCGACTGGTCTCCAGTCATGGCAGCCGGGTTGCCAGATGAGGGAGCATCTTCCATCATTCTGGCGGACCAGCCTCTCCTGGTCCGCCAGGCGTTTTGTGCGGGAGTTCGGTTTGACTCTCAACGGAAGGAAGGATCTCATGGGTACGCGCCTTCGTCTCACGCTGGGCGTCAAGTTGGGGATCGGGTTTGGGATTCTGCTCCTGATCATGGCAGCGGTGGCGGGACTGGTTTACAGCCAGTTCGGCGCGGTGCGTGACTCGTACGCCGAGGCAATGGACAACCAGGCCGACGCGATCAGCCTCGCCGGTAAGGTTGCGACCCTCGGCCAACAACGGATCAGCACGATCCGAGACTTCGTGCTGACCGGCAACACGGCGGCCCTGGGTGATCTGGAGAAGACGGTTCAACAGTTCAATGAGGCCGTCGCCGCCCTGGAGCCCTACGCTGCGGGCGACATTACCGCCACCGGGGTGATCGATGAGCTGAAGCGGCTCTCGGGTGAGTTGGCGAAGGTGGAGGAGAGCGCGCAGTTTGCACGGCAGACCGGCGCACAGGACAAGGCTCGGGCCCACCTGCACGATGGCGCCCAGATCGTCCTGGATCTGAACAAGCAGGCCGATGCGCTCTTTCAGCTTCAGATCGCTGCGGCTGACCAGCGGGCCAACGCCATTGCCGACTCGACCGAGCAGGTCAACTCGGTGGTGCTGGCGATCAACCTGGCGGCGATCCTGGCCGGCATCTTCTTCGCCATCTTCCTCACCCGTCAGCTTGTCCGCCCGGTTCGGCTGGTCGCTCAGGCGGCCGAGCGACTGGCCGCGGGCGATCTGACCAACGCCGAGGTCCCGGTCACCTCCAACGATGAACTGGGGGATATGGCCCGATCGGTCACCCACGCGCTGACCAACCTCCGGCAGGCCATTGGCGCCGTTGTCCAGGCGGCCGACAAAGTCGCGAGCGCCGCCGATCAACTGAGCCAGGGATCGAGCGAGACTGCCCGGGTGGCAGAGGAGCTGGCCTCGGGTGTCAGCCAGATCGCTGCCACGAGCGAGACCTCCACCCGGAGTGCGGGGGCAGCCAAGGAGGCGATGGACGAGCTCCAGCAGGCGATCGGCCAGATCGCTAGCGGGGCTCAGGAGCAGGCTCGTGGTGTCCAGGAGTCCGCCGATGGCGCCCAGTCGGTCATGCGGGAGATGGAGGAGGTCGCCGGCCGCGCCGAGGTGATGACCCGGACATCCCAGCGTACCGCCGCCGCGGCCGATGAGGGGTCCAAGGTGGTGACCGAGGCGGTCCAGGCCATGCGGGGTTTGCAGCAGGTGGTGCAGAAGACCGCCGACCAGGTGCGGTCGCTGGGCCAGGCGTCGGAGAAGATCGGGGAGATCACCCAGGCGATCACGGAGATCGCGGATCAGACCAACCTGCTAGCGCTGAACGCTGCGATCGAGGCAGCCCGTGCGGGCGATGCCGGTCGCGGCTTTGCCGTTGTCGCGGAGGAGGTCCGCAAGCTGGCGGAGCGCTCCTCCCGCTCGGCCCTCGAGATTGGCCAGATCATCGCCGCCATTCAGCAGGGTACGGAGCGTGCCGTCTCATCAATGGATGCCGGCAGCCGGCAGGTCGGCTCCACGGTGGGCCTGGCCGAGACGGCCGGTCACTCCCTGGAGCAGATCCGGGAGGCGGTGGCGCAGACCGATCAGGAGATCCAGGCGATCTCGCGGGCGGTCGAGTCGGTCACCCTCTCTACCCGCCAGATGGTCGAGGCCATGAACGGCGTGGCTGCCGTCACCCAGGAGAGCACCGCATCGACCGAGGAGATGGCGGCCGGCGCCGAGCAGGTGCTCGCCCTCTTCGAGGAGCTGAGCAGCGCTGCCCGTCAGGCGGCCGACGAGACGGCAGATGCCTCGGCAGCGGTGGAGCAGATGACCGCATCCACCGAACAGATCGCCGCCTCCGCGACCACCCTGGCAGAGACAGCGGCCCACCTGCGGAGCATGGTCGGGCGGTTCCGGATCTAGCGCACAAGATTTTCCGGCGCAAGGGCAGACTAGCAGTACTACCGTACTGAAGGGGTGCCCACCGTGCGAGACCTGTTCCGTAGTGGACTGCGACTGGGCGAATCGCTGGCCCGCCTTCCGTGGAAGGTGACCCGGCGCCTGGCTTCCGGCAAGAGTGAGACCCTCAATCAGGCAGCGGACCTGGGCGAACGGCTGGGGACGCTGCCCTTTCGCGCCGCGGCACGGCTGGTGGAGCGGTCGGGAGAGGAGCGTGCCCCGCAGCGAGGGCCACGGGGTGAACAGAAGGCAGGGCGCGGCTCCCAGTCGGAGGCCCGCTCTACCGGGGAAGCTCCCGCCGGAGCGAAGAGCAAGGGGCGGATTCTGGTGGTCGGGGCGGGGTACGGTGGACTGACCGCCTTCCTGGAACTGCAGGACCACCTGGGCCGGCAGTATGACCTGGTGCTGGTCAACAGCGACAAGCACCACTGGTTCACCACCGAGCTGCACACCTACGTGGCCGGCACCACGGAGGATGCGGTCAGGATCCCCCTGAAGCGGATTATCCACCCGCCGGGGCGGCTGATCGTGGATCGGGTGGTGGCGATTCACCCCAAGGAGCGGCAGGTGGAGCTGAAGGTGGGCGGTCGGCTCTCCTATCATCTCCTGGTTTTCGCCCTGGGGAGCGACCCGGAGTACTACGGGCTTCCTGGGGTCCAGGAGCACTCGCTGGCCGTGGGGAGCTGGCAGGCGGCGACGAAGCTGCGCCAGCGGATCCAACAACTCCTGGAAGCGACGGTAGATGACGGCCCAACGGCGCGGGTGGTGGTGGCTGGCGGCGGCCTGACCGGGGTGGAGGTCGCGGGGGAACTGGCCGATGAGTACCCGGGCCGGTTGAGGCTGACCATTCTCGAAGCGGCCCCGGAGATCATGGGCGGTTTCGACCCGGAGTTGGTGCAGGTCTCCCGGACGGTGCTGGAGGCGAAGGGGATCCGGATCCTGACCGGCACCCCGATCACACGGGTGGATGACCAGGCGATCCACCTGAAGAGCGGCGAGGAGGTGGAGTATGACCTCCTGGTCTGGTCGGGCGGTGTGCGGGGAAGCAGCGTGCTCGCCGACTCGGGGCTGGAGCTTACAGCGAGAGGGCGGGCGACGGTGGACCCCTACCTGCGATCGGTCACCGATGACCGGGTCTATCTGGTGGGGGATTCGGCCTCCTTCCTGGACCCGGAGAGCGGGCGGGAGATTCCGCCCACGGCACAGGCCGCCGTGCAAATGGGTCGACTGGCCGGGCGGAACATCCTCCGGCGGCTGCGTGGCCGGCCCGAGGTGGCCTTCACCTTCCGGAAACGGGGCTCCTTCGCCTCGCTGGGCAAGCATGAGGGGGTTGGGCAGATCGGGCAGGAGCACTTCGCTGGCCTCCCAGCCATGATGGTCAAGCACCTGATCGAGGGGCACCACGCCTGGGAGATGGGCAGCGGGGTAATGCCACTGGTCCGGCGGCTCCTCAGCGTGCCCCGCAACTACCTGACCAGGCGCGGGGCGTACCGCCCGCAGTCGCGGGCCGGCACGGCGGAGAACCCACCGCTCCGCTGAGCGTGGCCCTTCGAAGATCGGGTACTGGTCTGCGAAGATCGGGTATTGGTCTGCGAAGATCGGGTATTGGTCTGCGAAGATCGGGTATTCGTCTGCGAAGATCGGGTATTGGTCTGCGAAGATCGGGTATTGGTCTGCGAAGATCGGGTAGTGGTCTGCGAAGATCGGGTAGTGGTCTGCGAAGATTGGGTTCTGGTCTGCGAAGATCGGGTAGTGGTTTGCGAAGATCGGGTAGTGGTTTGCGAAGATCGGGTTTTGGTTTGCGAAGACAGGGTTAGCCCCCCCTTCTGCCGTTCTGGCGGAAGGGGGGGCGCCGTTTGTTCGACTTGCGCTCAGACCATGAGCGCCTTGATCATCATGGTGGCGAAACAGCCCTTGGGCAGGGTGAAGCGCAACTCCAGCTTCTGGTAGCCAGGGTAGCGCTCATCGGGCTGCAACCCCTCCGACCAGAAGGACTGGGGCAGAATCCAGGCCTCCCGCGGCGACCCCTTCATGCTCAGCCCCGGCAGGATCTCCTGCTCCAGCACCGCCGGGCGGAGCCGCCGCTCCCGCAGAATCTCCTCCAGCACCAGCCCGGCCTCGGGATCGGGGAAGCGCATGCCACGGCCAGGCAGGGGGATCTTCATCTCCTGCAGCCGGGTGCTGGGCTGCCCGAAGATATACGGTCCGGCCTCGCCCGGCAGCGACGGCCCGGAGACGATCAGACGCCGCAGTGTCTCGTTCCAGAGGTGGGACTGGTAGGCCGAGACCCACATCTCCAGCTCTTCCCGGCGGGCGGTGGCCAGCGCCTCCTTGAACGCCCCGGGCTTCTGCAGCAGCAACTCAAAGCACCGGCTCTCGAAGGCGGTCTTCGCCACCTCCCGGCAGGCGGCCCAGTCGCCCCACCGCTCCCGCAGGAGCGCCTTCCGCTCCTTCGCCTCCCGCTTCTCGGTCGGGTAGGAGTAGGTGAGGGCGATCGCCAGCGCCTCTTCCCACTTGCCCTGGAGCATCTTCTCCACGCTGAAGCCCCGCTCCGGGTCGTAGCTGCCGAAGCGCTGGTCATCGAAGTAGTTGGGGAAGCCCTCAACCTTTATCCGCTCGATTGCTGCGGTCAGCTTTGGTGCCTCTCCCGGACCGATCTCCCGCAGGACCAGTTCGAACCGGTTGGCCAGGATTCGCGCCGAGCTCATGGGCTCTGTGCTGTAGCCGATCCACTTGAAGGAGTAGGCGGGGGTGGTGAGGGAGAGGTCCGCGTTCCACTGGACCGTCACGTACTGGAAGGTGTGGCCGTACCGGTCCTTCTTCCCCCCATAGGCGAACTTGGAGAGCGCCACCCGCTTCTCCCGGGCGATGGCGGAGAGCGCATCCGCCGTGTTCCAGCCGGTCTTCTCCAGCATGTAGACCCGGTACGGCGCCGGCTGCTTGCGGATCCGCAGATCGGTCGCCTCCCGGACAATGAAATCGTCAGGGGTCGTCTTCAGACGCATGATGGTGGGTTGACTTCCTTCCATCGACAACAGGATTTCGCACCGTGGGTGCGGAAGAGATACTTACTTCGCAGAGTGAAGTATTTCCGATCAGGGGAGTGTTCAAGCGTGCTGGTGATTCAGAACGGCCGGCTTCATACCATCACCCAGGGCATTATCGAACGGGGATCGATCCTGATCCAGGACGGCAAGATCGCGGGCATCGGCACCGATATCGTTCCCCCGCCGGGAGCGAAGGTGATCGATGCCGCCGGGCGCTTCGTTATGCCCGGCATTATCGAGCCCCATTCGCACCTGGGCATCAGCGAGCTGCACATCGGTTTTGAAGGGAACGACACCAACGAGACGGTCGATCCCTGCACCCCGCACGTCCGGGCGATCGATGCGATCAACCCCCAGGATCCCGCCTTTAAAGATGCCCTCCAGGCGGGAATTACCGCCGCCTGGATCACCCCGGGCTCGGCCAATGTGGTCGGCGGTCAGGCCGGTACCTTCCGGACCTGGGGACCGACGGTCGAGGCGATGGTGCTGAAGGAGTTCTCCGGCCTGAAGGGCGCCCTGGGCGAGAACCCGAAGCGGGTCTACTCCGCCAAGGGGAAGGCTGCCACCCGGCTGGGGGTCGCCAGCGCCTTCCGCGAGCTTTTCTACAAGGCGAAGGGCTACCTCCGCAAGCAGGAGCTGGCCGCCCAGAACGGGACCGAGCCGCCGGAGTACGACCCGCGCTTGGAGCCGGTGGCCGCCGTGCTGCGCCGGGAGGTCCCCCTGCGAATGCATGCCCATCGGCAGGATGATATCATGACCGCCGTCCGTTTCGCCCGGGAGTTCGACGTTGACCTGATCATTGAGCACTGTTCCGAGGGCTACATGATCGCCGATGAGCTGGCGAAGGAGCCCCGGGTCAAGGGCGTCGTGATCGGCCCGACCCTTTCGGCCCGCGGCAAGGTGGAGACCGCCAACAAGATCTGGGGCTCGGCGGGGATCATGCAGCGGGCGGGGCTGCTCACCTGTATCATGACCGATCACCCGGTGACGCCGACCGAGTACCTGCCGCTCTGTGCGGCCCTCTGCAACAAGGCCGGCATGGACGAACTGGAGGCGCTCAAGGCGATCACGATCAACGCCGCCCAGGTCTGCGGGGTGGCGGATCGAATCGGCAGCCTGGAGGTCGGCAAGGAGGCGGACATCGCCATCTTCACCGGCCACCCGTTCGATGCGTGGAAGACCGAGACGGTGGCCACGATCATCGCCGGTCAGGTGGTCTACCAGAACCCCAAGTTCGCCTGAATGTTCACCGGCTAGCCTCCTTGGGTCGTGAGGGCCCTGGCCATGTCCGGGAGGGAGTTGTAGGTCAGGTCCGGGGTTTCGGTGGAGTTGCGTGGGTACCGGAGCTTGTGGTTGGTCTGCCGCAGCCAGATCGTGGTCATGCCGGCGAGCTTTGCCGGGGCCAGTCCCAGGTCGACCCGGTCGGAGGCAAAGGCGGCGTGGTTCGCCGGACAGCCCGCCTTGCGGAGCGCCCAGACAAAGAGGGCCGGATCCACCTTGCCCGAGGCGTCCAGGTTGTGCGAGAGCTGCTGCTCATCGCTCAGGGCGACCACCGGGAAGTGGAGGTGGAACCGCTCCAGTCCGGCGCGGGAGCCAGGGGTCCGGTAGGGACCGATCACCCCGAGCTTGAAGCGGGGTTGGAGGGAGCCCAGCGCCAGTTGGAGCCCGGTGACCAGGGTGTCCTGGTTCCGGAGATTCCGCAGCACCTCCTCACGGATTGCCCGGGCGCTGTTTGAATCGGGGGAGAGGAGCCGGATCGCCCCCTCCAGTGGATTGATCGGCCGGGTGGCAGCGATCGCCTGCATCCAGGCGCGCTCGACCTGGTCCTGGTCGACCGGGCGTCCGCGCTTGGCCAGGGTGGCGGCGATCAGCCGTCGCGCCTCCCGGTCGGTCCCGGTCTCATTCAGCAGCACCGAGGGATCGAAGAAGAGCCACTGAATCTGCGTGAAAGGCTCCAAAGGCGTGCTTCCTTTCGTGGATCCGGATCGCACCGAAGGTATCCTGTTCGCATACTCTTCCACAGATCGGCAGACTTCGCCTGCTTCCATGTCAGGCAGCTTACCCGACGCAGAAAGGGGGAGGCGCCTGGCCTCCCCCTCGTGTTGAACCACTCGCCTACTTGTGGCTGCCCTCGGAGCTGTGGCCCGGGAAGGCGGCCGAACCGGGATCGACATAGGCCTTGGCGTTGTTGACCGCCGTGGCTACCTCGCCGAAACCGGTGGCGATCAACCGGATCTTGCCAGGATACCAGGAGATATCGCCAGCGGCGTAGATCCCGGGGATATTGGTCTCACCCTTGGAGTTGACCACGACCTGCTTCTTGTTCTCGATCTCGAGGCCCCACTCCAGCATGCGGCCCAGGGAGGCCTTGAAGCCGGTGCCGAGGACGACGTAGTCGACATCAAGCACGGTCTCCTCGCCGCTCCGGTTGTCGAAGATCACCGCTTGTGTCACCCAGTCGCCGTTCCCCCGGACCTCCCGCAGTTCGTAGAAGAGCCTGACATTCACCTTGGACTTGGCCAGGTTGTTCAGCGACTCCTCGTGCGCCCGGAACCCCTCGCGCCGGTGAATCAGGGTGACCTGTTGGGCGATCGGCTCGGTCATGAGCGAGTAGTCGACCGCCGAGTCGCCGCCGCCAACCACCAGCACACGCTTTCCCTCGTATTGGGGCAGGTTGACGACGCTATAGAAGACGCCCTTCTGCTCATAAGCCCGGGCAGTTTCGTTCGGAATCCGGTTTGGCTCGAAGGCGCCGATTCCCGCAGTGATCAGTACGGCCTTGGTATAGTGCTTTTCGCCAACCTGGGTGGTCAGCTCGAAGGTGCCGTCCTCCAGCTTCTCCACAGACTCGACCCGCTGGTTGAAGACATAGGTGGCGTTCGGATTAGCCCGGTCGGCCTGCTCCTTGCACTGTTCCACCAACCTCTTCGCCCCGACCCGGGGGAAGCCCGCTACATCGAAGATCTCCTTTTCCGGATAGAGGGCGGTCAACTGGCCGCCAGCCTCCGGCAGCGCCTCGATTACCTTGGTTCGCATTCCGCGCATACCGGCGTAGAACACGCCAAAGAGTCCAACGGGTCCCGCACCAATCAGCGTGATGTCGAAGAGGTCCTTTTCGGTGGCCATGGGTGGTACTAACCTCCTATGTGCCATGAGCCCAATTCCTGGTACGCGGCCAAGAGTCAGACCCATTTGGCCTAATTCCCATTCCAAAGTATACCACGGCCCAGGTATCCTGGGCAGATGAAAATCCAGGAGCCGCCTTTGGTCTACTGTGCCAGGGCCTTCCGTACTACATTGTACCCAGCCGGGCCGGAGTACTTTTTTGCGTAAATTTCGGTTGCCTGAGATTTTCATATCGGACCAGAAGGTATCTGGGATGAAAAGGAGAATCTCTTGTCGGATCGATCAACTCTGGTCAACACAGAGACACACAGACGGAGGTATGGGACTGTATGATGCGCTTCAAGAAGCTCTCTGCTGCTACGTTGGCGACGCTTCTGGTTGTCCTCGCTGGATGCGGTGGCACCAAGCCCGCCGAGACCAAGGCAACCGAGCCGGCGCCCGCTGCGCAGGAGGAGAAGGCTCCGAGCAACCCGTGGGGTATCGAGAAGCTGACCATCGGTTTCGTCCCGTCCCAGGATGCTGCTGGTATCTCGGATAAGGTCAAGCCCATGAGCGACTACATCTCCAAGCAGCTGGGCATCCCCGTTGAGACCTTCGTTGGCACCAACTTCGTGGGCGTCGTTGAGGCCATGGGCTCCAAGACGGTCGACATCGGCTTCCTGAATCCGCTCTCCTATGTGCTGGCCAAGAATGACTACGGTGTCCGCCCGATCCTGAAGACCGTCCGCAAGGGCTCCTTCAAGTATCGTTCCCAGCTGACCGTCCGGGCCGAGGACAATATCCCGGTCTGCGACGCCAAGAAGGACCCCACCTGCAAGGAGACCTTCGACGCCCTGAAGGGCAAGAAGCTCGCCTTCGTCGATCCGGCCTCCACCTCGGGCTATCTCTTCCCGGCCTCCTTCATGAAGGGCGCCGGTATTAACACCGAGAAGGGCCAGCACTTCTCTGACGTCATCATGGCTGGCGGTCATGACACCGCTGCCAAGAACGTCTACAACAAGGTTGTTGACGCCTCCTGGACCTTCGAGGACATTCGCGAGAACCTCGCCAAGGAGTTCCCCGATGTCAAGGAGAAGCTGGTTCCCGTCGCCTACACCGACTGGATTCCCAACGATACCGTCTCTGTCCGCAAGGATATCCCCAACGACCTGGCTGTCAAGATCCAGGTGGCCTTCATGAACTATGCCACCACCGATGAGGGCAAGCAGGTTCTGAAGGACCTCTACACGATCGACAACTTCGCCCAGGCCAAGGAAGCCGACTACAAGGTCGTCGAGGACATGGCGAAGAACATGGGCATCGACATCAAGGCTGAGCTGACCAAGCCGAAGAAGTAGGATTCCCTTCGAACCATAGGGTTACGCAACATCGCCCCGTGACCCCCGGGTCACGGGGCGTGGTGTCGAAATGGCTCCACGTGCGTCAAACTCTGCCGGGTGAGACGCTCTCACGCCCCGTCACAGGGCGGGACCTGATCAGAAGGAGGCTCACACGTCGTGCTTGAGTTTCGCCAGATAACCAAGACATTCCCCGATGGCACGAAGGCCCTGAAAGATGTAAACCTGAAGATCAACAAGGGCGAGTTCGTGGTCATCGTTGGCCTTTCCGGCGCCGGCAAGTCCACCCTGATCCGCTGCGTCAACCGCTTGGTGCAACCGACATCTGGCAGCCTGATCGCCAACGGCAAGGATGTCACCACCATGAACGAGAAGATGCTGCGGCAGTGGCGGACAGAGGTCGGCATGATCTTCCAGAATTACAACCTGGTGAAGCGCTCCTCGGTCCTCCGCAATGTCCTGGCGGGCCGGCTCGGCCACACCGGCACCCTCCGCTCCATGCTGGGGCTCTTCTCCGCGGCCGATATCGACCTGGCCAAGCGCTCCCTGGAGCGGGTGGGGATCTCCGAGAAGACCTACAACCGGGCCGATCAGTTGTCGGGCGGCCAGCAGCAGCGCGTCTCGATCGCCCGGGCCCTCTGCCAGCAGCCGACGATCATGCTAGCGGACGAGCCGGTCGCCTCCCTCGACCCGCCCACCAGCCACTCGGTCATGCGGGACCTGAAGCGGATCAACCGGGAGGATGGAATCACCACCCTGGTCAACCTGCACTTCATTGACATGGCCCAGGAGTATGCCGACCGGATTATCGGCATGCGGGCCGGCGAGGTAGTCTACGACGGGCCGGCGGACAAGGTGTCCGAGCGGACCTTTGAGGAGATCTACGGCCGGAAGATCCGTCCGGATGACCTCCGGGGAGGGGTCGAGTAATGGCTCAGCCAGCCAATCCGACCCAGCCGAAGAAGCCCTCGTTCAAGGAGTCCGGTGGCCTGAAGTCGCTGCTCGGACTGATCGCGTTGCTCCTGGTCTATGTTGCGGCGTCCACCCACCTGGGGATCGAGCCCTCCAAGTTTGCCTCCGGGGAGACCTGGCGGCAAATGGCCGACCTCCTGATCCGCATGGGGCCATACGAGCGGATCGCTAGCTGCAAGAACGCCAACATTGTCTGGGGCGAGCCCGACGCAGACACGGAGGCCCCCTGGTCCGGCAAGACCGACCTGGACAAGGTGAACGCTGTCTGCGAGCAGGGAAAGACGCTCTACTGGTACCGCTCCGACTACCTGGAGGAGCAGGTCTCCTACACCAGGGATGTCTGGGGTCCCCTTATGCAGACCCTGCGCATGGCGATTGTCGGCGCCTTCTTGGGAGCGCTCCTAGCCATTCCCTTCAGCCTGTTGGCCGCCCGTAACCTGGTCCGCTCGAAGGCGGTCTACCATACGGTGCGTATCATTCTCAACCTGATTCGCACGATCCCCGACCTGGTGCTGGCGGCGGTCCTCTCCGGCGCCTTGGGACTTGGTGCCCTGCCGGGCGTGGTCGCCCTTACGATCTTCTCCTTCGCACTTCTTGTCAAGCTCCTCTCGGAGTCGATCGAGGCGATTGACCCCGGCCCCCTGGAGGCGATGCGCGCCTGCGGCGCCAACTGGCTGCAAATGGTCACCTACGGCGTCGTGCCCCAGGTGCTGCCCCAGTTCCTGGCCTACTGGACCTACGTCCTGGAGGTCGATGTCCGCGCCTCGACCGTCCTCGGCTTCGTTGGCGCCGGCGGTATCGGCATGACCCTCATGGCTGATCTCAACCTCACCCGCTTCCGCAACGTCGGGTCGATCATCGCGATCATCCTGCTGCTGGTTGTGGTCATGGAGTACGTCAGTACGAAGGTGAGGGAGCGGCTGGTATGAAAACCTCATTGCAGAAATGGATGGCCTCCCTCTGGACGGTCCTGGCTGCCATTATCCTCTACTGGGCCTTTTCAGGGCTGGAGACCCACGCTGTCAACCTGAGCGAGACCCTGCCCCGGGCCGGGCGGATCTTCTACCTCATGGCGACCGAGTTCGACTCCGCCTACCTCCCGGACCTGGTGGCCAAGATCATCGAGACGATCGAAATGGCGATCCTCGGTACCCTGCTTGCCTCCCTGCTGGCGGTGCCGTTCGGCTTCCTCGCAGCGCAGAACATGGTCAAGCGGCTGGCCGGCCTCGGCAAGTTCCTGCTCTCCCTGATCCGCACCTTCCCCGAGATCATTTTAGCGCTCGTCTTCATTAAGGGCGTCGGTCCGGGGCCGTTGGCCGGTATCTTCGCCATGGGTGTTCACTCGATCGGCATGCTGGGCAAGCTCTACAGCGAGGCGATCGAGTCGATCGACAAGGGGCCGCAGGAGGCGCTCATGTCGACCGGCGCCAACCGCATTCAGCAGATCTGGTTCGCCGTGATCCCCCAAGTTCTGCCCGAGTTTGCCTCCTATGCCCTCTATCGCTTTGAGATCAACTCCCGGGCCGCTGCCGTTTTGGGCATTGTCGGTGCGGGCGGCATTGGCGCCCCGCTGATCTTCGCCATTCAGAAGCCGGCCTGGGGCCGCGTCGCGATCATCCTGGTCGCCATTATCTTTGTGGTCAGCCTGATCGATATCGGCTCTGGCTGGCTCCGCCGGAAGCTGGTGTAGCCGGAAACCGCGAAGCACCCCCCGCCCACGCAGGGCAGGGGGTGCTTTTCCATGCAGCCTTAGCGTGTCACATCCACCTGGGTGATGATCTCGTTCTGCAGGGTGACCCGGACGCTGTCCAGCAGGCGGAGGTCAGCGAAGGTGGCAGACCGTGCGTTCACCCTGAGCAGCGCCCCCACCGGGATCTCGAAGAGCGAGACGACCGGCTTGCCATCGACCGTCTGGGTGACGGAGAGGAGGCCGACCAGGCGGGTGTTGGTCGAGGTGGAGAGTGCGGCGATCTTCCCCTCAATGACCCGGGCGGTCGTCCGTGTGGCCTGGATCTTGTCGACCTGGTCGGAGCCGATGGTGACCACGACCTGATCGCCCACCTGCAGGTTCTGGAACTGGGCGCTGCTGCCGTTCAGTGAGACCACGGCCCCCTGAGCGACGACATACTGCCGGACCGCACCGCTGGTCTCAACGACCGTGATCTTGGCGGGGGACTGGCCGGTTGCGGCGACCAGCTCGGCGATCGTGCCCTGCACGGTCAGCGCAATCCGGGTCGCTTCGACCTGGGTCACCTTGCCGTTGGTCAACGTCAGGTCGGCGCTGTCGCCTACCCGCAGTTCAGCAAAGCGAGCGGTCTTGCCGTTGATCTTGATTGTCACGCCGGTGGGGACTGTGAATTCCTCGGTCGCCGCCGGGGTGGTGAAGCTGGGGTAGGTCAGGGTGAGCTTGGCCGGGCTGCTCCCGGTGGCGGCAACCAGCCGGGAGACGGTTCCGGTCCGCCGCTCCACCACGGGCTGTGTAGTCCGCACCGCCTTGAGGGAGTGGATCAGCCCCAGGCTGGTCATAGCGGTAACGGCGTCGCCCTCAGCCAGATCCGCAAGCCGGGCGGTCTGACCGTTGAGGGTGATCTCAGCCTGTGCGCTGACCAGGTAGGGGCGACCGTCGATCTTGACCAGGGCCAGCACGTTCTGGCTCGGCAGCCGCAGGTAGGTGATCTTCCCCTCGACCCTGCCCTCGGTCGGGCTCCCCACCTGGCTGGTCGCCTCCACAAAGAGCGCCTCGCCCGCCTGGTTCAGCTGGACATCTACCCGCATGCCGGCGGCCAGGTCCTCCAGATCCCGCTCGACCCCATCAACAAAGACGCTGGCGTCGTCGGCGAGGGTCAGGGTGATCGACCGGCCCTCCACCTGCAGGACGAACCGCTCATCGTCGGCATCGACCGCGGTGATCACGCCCTGGTAGCTGTTGGGCCGCTCGTCGCCGATCAACTGCTGGGCCCGCCCCATCATGACGGCCATCTCCACCCGCTTCACAGCCTGGTTTGGCCGGAAGCTCTTGTCGTCATACCCGGTGATCAGCTTGTGGTCCACGGCGGTGGCCACATACCCGACCGCCTCGGCAGGAATCAGGTGGGCGTCCTTGAAGGCCAGTTCCACATGGGCCTTCTCCTCGGCCTCCGCCTGGTAGCCAAGGGCCTTCACCAGGAGGACCGCCAGTTCTACCCGGGTGGTCTCCGCAGTGGGGGCGAAGGACTGGTCCTCTGTCAGGACGCCCTCCCGCACCAGCAGGGCGACGGAGCTGCGGGCCCACTCCGCAATCTTGGCGGCATCGACCATGCCCGACAGAGTGGCCGCAATCGTCGCCTCGGTCAGGGCTTTCGCCTCGTCCTCCCGGTCCATAAGCCGGACCAGGGCTACGGCTGTCTCCTGGTGGGTGATCTTGGCGCCGGGAGCGAAGACCCCCTCGCCACGCCCCTGGAAGATCCCCTTCAGGGAGAGCTTGATCACATCTTTCAGGCCCCAGTCGTACTCGTCCATGTCGCCGTAGGAATCGCTGACCCGGTGCTTATCTTGCTTCTCCGGCTTGCCCTTGGCCAGGACAGGCGTGGCTGCTACACCCAGGAGAAGGGTGGCCGCCGTCAGGGCGGCGGTAAACTGCTTGAAACGCATACGCTTTTCCACTCCTCGCAATTGATTCGGTTTCCCCGCTCAGAGGGATACGATGGGGAGGAGTGGAACCTGACCGTCGCGCCAAAAAAATCCCTCGCCGGTGTGGCGAGGGAGATCTGGTGCGCCTAGTGGATCGGATCGTGGACCTCCTCGGGCCTGCGCCCGGTGCGCCCCTCTTCCAGGTAGGGCAGGAGCGAGAACCGGTCCGCCCCCGTTGCGTCCCAGGCCAGGGGGAGCCCGGTGGCGGCCGCCGCCTCGGGGCTGACGGCGCAGAGATCCTCCCGGCTCACATCGTGGACCGAGTTCTTGCCAACACAGCGGACCGCTGTCACCAGTTCGTCGGCAACGGCGTTGAACCAGTTGGCCACGTCGCGGGCGCCCTCTTCCACATCGAACCGGTCGCGGTGCTTCCCGTCGTGCCAGACCAGTTGGGTCGGGGGCTCGAAGGGTGCGATCTTCTTCCACTGGGCGTGGACCGCCGCCATGATCGCGGCGGAGCCGACCGAGACCACATTGGCGCCCAGGGCCAGCGCCTTCAGGATCTCGCCGGGGGTCATGTAGCCGCCGGAGACGTTGAGCGTCACATCGCTCCCCCGCAGGATCCGGGCGGCCCGGACCAGGGCGACCATGCTGGGTATGCCGAAATCGTCCAGCAGGATCGGCTGGGCAGAGTGGGAGGCGGCCTGCGCCCCATCGACCGTCACAAAGTCGACCCCTGCTTCAAGTGCGACCTCCAGGTCGGCCTCCAGGTTGTGGCCCGCAGCGATCTTGATCCCGACCGGTATGCCGTCGGTCTTGGAGCGGATCCGATCCACCAGCTTCTTAAAGTCGGCCGGCGTCTCAACGCCGGGGAAGCGGCTGTGGATCAGCGCATCCTGCCCCTTGGCAAGGCTGAGGGCGGTGCGCTCTTCGTCTGTCAGCTTCCAGCCCGGGGTCGCCTGGGGCGACCCGGCCTGGGCGCCCTGACCCGCCTGGATCTCGATCGCATCGGCCAGGGGGAGGAACTCGTCGGCCGGCCAGCCGCCGCGGGTGTACTGGAGGATATAGTGCTTGGCGTGCTCCCGCTCCCCCCGGTAGAAGCCGCCCTCGCCCGAGTTGGTGGCGGTGCCGGCCCGGCTGGCGCCCTTGGCCAGGGCGATCTTGGCCCGGTCGGAGAGCGAGAGGCCGAAGGCCATGCCCGAGATCATGACCGGCAGGCTGATCTGAAGGGGGCGATTGGCTTTGGGGCCGATCACCGTGGTCAGCTCGATCCGCTCATTCTCGCCCGTGGGCAGCTTGGCGAGTTGAGCCGGAATGAACATCAGGTCGTCAAAATGAAGGAACCGCTTGGTGGTGTAGAGGGGGCGGGAGATCGCCTTGCCCCGCTCGGCCCGCAGGAAGGTCTCCATGAGGACGCGCGGGTGGCGCCCCACCATGGTTGTGTACATCTCTCCCAGATTCTGATCGTACTTTCCATCCCCCAGGAAACGAGCAGTCATCGTGCCGGTGAGCCGGTTGATCAGGGGACGGGCAAAGAGCGCACCGCCGATGGCGCCCAGACCGGCCATCAGGCCGGCTCCCAGGCCCACCCCGCGCCAGAATGTCATGAACAGGGGCCTCCCTTGTCGCAGCGAAGTAGGGAGTAGTATGCCCATTCGGGCCAGCGTGAACCAAAGGGGCCGGTTGCTGGTATTGCAAGTAGAGAGCTCTCAACACTCTGGCTGACAGGCGGTGAGACGATTGCAGGAGGCAGGCTTGATCCGACGGGCGCAGAGCGGGGACCGCGGCGCCTTTGGGGAGTTGTTCCAGGCCTATCAGGTCAAGGCCTTCCGGACGGCCTACCTGATTACCCGGGACAGGCACTTGGCGGAAGATATGACCCAGGAAGCGTTTGTGCGGGCCTACCTGGCGATCAAGCGCTGTGACCCGGACCGGCCCTTTGCGCCCTGGTTCTTCCGCATCCTGATCAACATTTGTCGCACGACGGTGGAGCGGCGCGGCCGGCAGGTGAGCGTCGCTCAGGTACCCGAGGAGCCCACGGTGGATGACGGCCTGGGGCCGATCGATGCCCGGGCGGTGGTCTGGCGGGCCCTACAGCGACTGGAGCCGGTCCATCGCGACCCGCTGATGCTCCGCTACTACCACCAGTTCACTGACCCCGAGATCGCAGAGGCGCTGGACCTGCCCCTGGGCACGGTCAAATCCCGCCTGCACAAGGCCCGCAAGCTCCTGGAGGAGCAGTTGGGGCCAGCGGCGGAGAGGGATCTAGCAGAGAAGGAGGCGTTGTCATGAACGACGAGATGGTCCGTGCCGGCTTTGAGCACGGTGCAGAAGAGGTAGTTCCCCCCAAGGGAATGTGGAAGCGAGTCCAGCAGGAGATCACCCTCCGGGAAGCGGCCCAGGCCACGCCCTGGTGGCGCAACTGGCGGCGGGTGGCGGTGGCAGCGGCCATGCTGCTGGTGGTCGGCTTTGGCGTCACCCCCCAGGCCCGGGCCTCGCTCAATGAGATCCTGACGATCTTCATGGGCACCGTTGACGAGAAGGTGGCCGTGATCCCGTGGGAGGCGAACGCCTACCTCGACCGGGCGACCGCTGAGGGGAAGGTCGGCAAGATGGACCTGATCCTGGTCGGTTCACCGGAGCAGGCCGCGGCGCAGACGGGCATGGCGGCCCCGCTCCTCACGGCTGAGGGTGCGACCCTCCGGTCCACCCAGGCGGTGGTGGCGGAGGCCCTGGGTGAGACCAGGGGGGAGTACCGCATGATCACCCTCTCCTACCTGGTGTCCGGCGAACCGTACACGGTGGAGCGTGAGGGCCTCTTCGTGGGCGGGGCTCACCGGGCCTATGGCGGCTCGGCTGTAACGGCCTTCGGCCTCCCCATGGACGCCGAACAGGCGACGAAGGCTAAGGGCAAGGCGCTCTGCTATGCCGCTGGGACCGGGGAGTCTGCCCAGACGGTCTGCCACGCCGTGAAAGATGGCTTCCGGCTTACCGTGAAGGGTCCCAACGCCAAGCAGGTCGAGTCGTTGATCGATCAGGTGAAGTAGGGCGAGTCGGCGCCATCCCCCGTGGATGGCGCCGATTCCATTCCTCCTCGGAATTGTGAACATAAGAACAAAGCAGTTGGCGGACCGATCATCCGGACTTATACTGTAGATAAGGATTCTCACCCAGGAGTACCGGGAGGTCTGGTCATGGCCACGACAGAGCGATTCACCGTCAAGGGCGGAAAGGTGATCCAACTCTTCCCCGGAACCGAGACCGAGGCGCAGGAGAAGCTCCCCCCAGGTTTGAACCTCGCCAACTGGGTCGATGAGATGGTCGGCCGAGCCATGTCCCAGGCCGATTTCAGCAATCTTCCCGGCAAGGGAAAGCCCCTCAACCTGAGGGATTCCGACCCCTACGGGGGCGATGAGGCCAGGCTCTACGAAATGCTGAAGAACGCCGGGCTCACCCCGGAGTGGATCGAGCTACGCCAGAAGATCGTGGGGGAGATGAACTGGATCCGGGCCAACGCCAAGAGCCCGGAGCGCCCCTCCCGGATCGTGGAGACCAATATCCTGATCGACAAGCACAACCGGCTGGTTCCCAAGCCCCTGCTCGCCCTGCCCAAACTGCCGCGGGACTTCGGGCACGAGTAGCAGGACGGCGCCTCATCTGCACGGTGGGGCGCCGCTTTGCTTGTCCGGTCGCACCGGGCCGAAGCCTAGCGGCGCAGGGCGATCGCCGGCCCGAGCCAGGCGGCGATCTGCTGCAGCAGCGGGTGATCCGGCTTCGCCTCCTCCTCGGGGAGGTTGTTCTTGTCCACGATCAGGTAGACCGCCCGCTCCGGCGTCTCCACAACGATCAGCAGGAACTCGCTGCCGCCCGCTTCGTCTAGCACCTCGGCGATCCGCCCGAAGTGCGGATGGTTAAAGTCCAGGCTGACCTGGGTCAGACAGTAGCGGTACCCCTTGATCTCGGTCACGTCCGAGAGCCGGGTCAGGGTTTCGAAGGGGGTGCCGCGGCCACTGCTCAGGTACTCAAGGACCGCCTCAGCGGTCTGGTTGGGGACCACGGCGGCCGTTGCGCCCCACTTGGAGGGCCGGCGGTCAGGCGAAAAGCGCATGGGATCAATCCTCCTCCGAAGGTGTGTTCGCCCTGGCGGCGAACCGTTCCTGCTCCGACTGGCAGGTTGAGCTTTCATGCCTGTGGAAACCATACAAGCAGGTTTTTCCACGGGAGGTCTTTCTGTGACAGAGGCGGTTCTCTTTGATATCCGATCCCTCGTATACGGCCCCGAGGGCGCCGAACTCCTGGCCGAGATCTTGCGCGCGGAGGAGATTCGGGTGGATCCCGCCGAGGTGGAGGAGGCGCTCTCCCGCCTCCCCGACGAGCTGCAGCTCGCCCGCACCCAGATCCGGACAGAGGAGCAGGAGAATGACTACCACCGGGCGATGATCCCCGAGCTGCTACGGGCGGTGGGCGTTCGCTTCCCCACCGACGCCCTGATCCTCCGGTTGCTGGAGACGCTCCACCAGTACTCGGCCTGGTGGTCCATGTACCCAGAGACCCTCCCGGTCCTGGAGAAGCTGAAGCAGGCAGGCCTGAAGCTTGGGGTGCTCGCCAACTGGGAGCCATCGTTGCGACGCTTCCTCGCCGAGTTCGAGCTGGAGAGCTACTTCGACCTGATCCTCCCCGCCATGGAAGCAGGGGTGGCAAAGCCGGACCCGCTCCTCTTCCACCGGGCGCTGAAGGGGCTTGGGGTGCGGCCCGAGGCGGCGCTTCATGTGGGGCCGAGCATTCATGAAGATGTAGCCGGAGCGATCGCGGCGGGGATCCGCCCGGTCTGGCTCAACCGGACGGGGATTCCCACGGGCCACGAGGTCCTGACGATCCTTGACCTGAGAGGGATCCTGCTGCTGGTCGGGAAGGCAGGGGAGTAGCATGGAGTGCAAGGGGCAGGCAGCGCTGGTGACCGGCGCCTCCCGCGGAATCGGGCGAGCGACCGCCCGCACACTGGCAGAGGCGGGGGCCGCCGTCATGGTTGGCTACCGGGAGCGCCAGGACCTGGCGCTGGAACTGGTCCGGGAGATTCGAGCGGCGGGCGGCGAGGCCGAACCGATCCAGGTAGATGTGGCCGACGCCGCAGCCTGCGAAGCCGCGGTGGATGCCACCGTCCGCCGGTATGGGCGCATTGATATCCTCGTCAACAATGCTGGCCACGCCCTGGAGAAGCTCCTGCTAGATACGTCGCTGGCGGAGTGGCAACTCCTCATCAACGTGCATTTGACGGGCATGTACGCCTGCACCCGGGCCGCACTGCCCCACATGATCGGGCGGCGGTACGGGCGAGTGATCACCGTCTCTTCGATCTGGGGGATCGCCGGAGCGGCGGGGGAGGTGGCCTACTCGGCGGTCAAGGCGGGGCAGAACGGGTTCACCCGCGCCCTGGCCCTGGAGGTCGGGGGGCTGGGGATCACCGTCAACGCTGTGGCCCCTGGGGCGATCGAGACCGACATGAACGCCGGGCTCACCGGCCCGGACCTGCAGGCCTGGCTGGAGCAGACCCCGGTGGGACGGCTGGGAACGCCGGCGGAGGTGGCGCAGGTGATCCGCTTCCTGGCAGGGCCGGGAGCGGGCTTTATGACCGGCCAGGTCATCTCCCCCAACGGCGGGGTGGTCGTGTAGAGAGAGAATCGCAGAAATACGAAAATCGTATGAATCAGGAACGCGGAAGAAAGAGGATCTTTCACGTCCACTGTCGAACGTAATGATTCAGGATCAGTTCAGGGGGGCAGGAGCAGTGTCACAGCGGGCTAGCCGCACTTTTCACATCCTGCTCGTGGTGGCGGGGATTGCGTTGTTCGTGGGGGACCCGATTGGGCGCAAGGTTCTGGCCGCCACAGCAGAGGGCGTCGTGGCCGGGGCCGGCATTTCGGTGGAGGCCTTCCGAACCGTGGGAGCACTCCTCATGGGGGCGGGGTTGCTGGGTCTCTCCCGGCAGCAGAAGGGCATACGGTAGGCAGTGAGACCCCCGGGCGCCGGGGGTCTTTTGCATGGGAGGAGGAAAGCTGCCACGGCGGGTAGAATCGTTTCTGCAAGGATGGGAATTGTTCAACCAGTGCTACGGCGGTGCAAGCGGCCATAGGCTGTTGCAGCCTGGTGGAGGAGGGGCTTGTGCATGTCAGGGAGCACGGCGGCGGCGGGGTTCTCATCCATCCGGGATGTGCTGGATCTCATGGCGGCCAATCTGGCGGCCTGTGAGGAGCGAGGGGATCACCGGGCCGTCTTTCAACGCGTCTACCTGCTCATGACCCGGGAGATGGAGCGGCGGTTGGTCGGAGGCTTCTTCGACGACCTGGTCTGGATGGAGCGGGTCCTGGTCGGCTTTGCTACCTACTACTTCCGCGCCATCGACCGGTTCGACCGCGGCGGAGATTCGGCCCCCGCCTGGTCGCTTGCCCTGGAGGCAGCCGCCCGGCGCAACGCCCTGGTCCTGGAGGATGCGCTCCTGGGGATCAACGCCCATATCAACAACGATCTGCCCTTCGTCCTGGCCGATGTGCTCATGGCTGACCAGGCCTGGCCCGACGCCCGTCTCATGCTCCGCCGGAGGCGGGACCATGACCGGATCAACCAGATCCTCCTGTACCTGGTCGATTCGGTCCAGGATGAGCTGGTTGCCCACTACGCCCGGTTGCTCCGGCCGATCGACCGGTGGATGGGCCGGGGGGATGAATCGCTCTCCGGCTTCATTCTCGCCCACTGCCGGACGAATGTCTGGCACTACACCGAACTGCTGCTAGATGCGCCTGACCAGGCGGAGCGGCAGAAGGTGGCGGAGCGAATCGAGCAGGATGCCTACCAGTTGGGCCGGCGGGTTCGTGACACCTGGTTGCTGCGACTGGCCCGTCCGTTGGCGCCCCTGGGGCGCCGGTATCGACTCTTCTAGCGAGGAGGGGGCCTTGTGATTCGGCAGCGATGGTGGCTCGCCCTGGCCCTGGCGGTGTCGGTGGCAGCGGGCGGTTTGCTCGGCTGGCGTGGAGCTCAGTGGCGCCAGGCCTACTACGCCGAGCGGACCGGCGGGCTGGTCTACGATCTGGACATGGCCCACCGGCACCTGGTCCGGGCAGCGGCGGCAGAGAGCGACCAGGTAAAGCTGGACGCCATGGCCACCGCCTTCGGCTTCTTGGTCTCGGCCCAGGCCGAGGCGGAGCCGTTGCTGGAGCGCATGGCGCCCAGCCGGAGGGGGCGACCTGTCTACATGCCCAAGCACTACGTCCCCCTGTTGATCCAATATGCCCGGAGCCTGAGCCCCGACATGCCTCAGGCGGCGCTGCAGCGGCGCATCGACCTGGTGGGGGGCCTGACAGCGGCGTTCAAGGAAGGGCTCTCCGACCAGCGGGTAGCGCCCGGCCTGCATCCGGCGGTGGATATGGACAGGCTGTTGGGCAGCCTGGAGCGGTTCTTCGACTCCTTCCCGCCCGGCGAGGAGCCGCAGGTCCCACTCCGCTTCGCCGACGAGCCGAACCCGTACACCCTCACCGCCCGTCGGAGCGGTAGCGACGTGGTGATCCGCCTGGACTGGGGCCGGACCTATCGCCTCTTCCCGTATGATCTGGCCCACCCGCTGCTCCTGGTCCGAGCGGGCGACGGAGTAACCGTCACGTCGGACGTTGGCGATCAGCCGCGCATGGGGGCGGACCCCCTGCCGCCCTACACAGTACGGGCCAGCGACGCCGACCTGCACGACCTGGTCGCAGAGTCGCTGCCGGCGGACTGGACCCCTGGCTCCTACACGGTAATCCGGGTCCCTGAAGGGCTCCCGCAGAGGCTGACCCTCCGGCTGCCCGAGGGTGCTGGTGCCAGCCTGCTCTTCCTGGATCCGCTGACCGGCGGGCAGGCGGTGGCGATTCCGGTTGAATAGGCCCCCTCCAATCTGCTATAGTAGATAGCCGAGTTTGGCTTCGACCGCGCCGCACTCGACCCGATTGGCGAGGAGATTCTCGCCGTGCGGAACATGGGGGCCAGGTCGCCATCGGCCAACCCTTCGTTACCACCGACTACCCCTCGGTCCAGCGGGCGATTGAGATCGGCGCAGAGGCGATCCTGGCCGCCAAGCAGGGCGTCAATGGGGTCTTCACGGCGGATCCGAAGCGGGAGGTCACCGCCCGCCGCTACCGGACCACCCATTATGATGAGATCCTGCAGGCCGGCGTCCAGGGCATGGATCAGTCGGCCTTTCTTCTGGCCCGGGACTTACCTTCGCCGACCCCGATTGAGGAGGATACGTTGAAATGAGTTCAGACCGGTTGATGCAGCAGATGCAGTTTATCCTGGAGATTGATCGGCTGAAGCAGGTGGTGCGCCAGACCCGGATTATCGGCGGCTCCCGGCAGGAGAACAGCGCCGAACATTCATGGCAGCTGGCGATCATGGCGATGGTGCTGGCCGAGCACGCCAACGAGCCGGTGGATCTCCCCCACGTGATCAAGATGCTCCTCGTCCACGACCTGATCGAGATCGACGCCGGCGACACCTTCGCCTTTGACGAGAAGGGCTACCTGGATAAGGAGGACCGGGAGCGGATGGCTGCCGACCGGATTTTCTCGCTCCTGCCAGAGGACCAGGCGGCGCCGTTGCGGGCACTCTGGGACGAGTTCGAGGCGATGGCGACCCCGGAGTCCCGCTTCGCCAACGCCCTTGACCGGCTGATGCCCATGCTCCACAACTTCCACAACAACGGGGGCACCTGGCGCCGCGAGGGGGTCACCCTGCAGAAGGTGGCTGCCCGCCAGAGTGCGATTAGCAAGGGATCAACGGCTCTGGCAGATTACGCCGAGGAGCTGTTGGACGAAGCGCGGAAGCGCGGGATCGGGCCGGCACAATAAGGAACGTTGCCCCATCCATGGCGGGTGGGGCGTTTGCTTGAAGTGCTACTCCCACGCGTCCCCGAGGGTCTCGCAGGCGTCCCCGAGGGTCTCGCAGGTGTCCCCGAGGGTCTCGCAGGTGTCCCCGAGGGTCTCGCAGGTGTCCCCGAGGGTCTCGCAGGCGTCCCCGAAGGTCTCGCAGGCGTTCCCCAGGGTCATCCTTCACAAATCGGAAGTCAGCGGCGCCGTTTCCATGGAATAAACTACGTTGAACGTTCGGGTCCTCCGCATCGTCATTGGCTTACATGCAGATGATGATGAAGGAGGACCAGTTCATGCGACGCATAATCGCAGTCACGGCGATAACGGCAGCGATCATGGGTGCGGCCCTGCCCGTTCCTGCCCAAGCTGCTTCGCTCAACGATATCGCGAACCACTGGGCCCGGACGCAGATCCTGGCGGGCGTGAGTGACGGCTATATTGCCGGCTTCCCCGACGGCACCTTCCGGCCCGACCAGCCGATCACCCGAGCCGAGTTCTTCAAGCTACTCGCTGCGGCGGTAAAGCTGAAGCCTCAGCCCAGCATGGCCGCGCCCTTCCAGGAGAAGTCGCACTGGGCCATGCAGCGGGGGCAGATCCAGGCAGCGATCAGCGGCGGCCTGATCTTCCCGCCCGACTACGGCACCTGGTTCGGCCCGGACACCCAGATCAACCGGCAGGAGATTGTGCTGGCCGCTGTGCGGGCGGTGGGCAAGCAAGGGCTGGTCGGTCACCAGGTGTTGACCGCACCCGACGCATCCACCTATTCGGACTGGCTTCAGGATTGGGCCGCCGTAGCGGTGGCCGATGGCCTGGTCACGGGCTATGAGGACGGCAGCCTCAACCTGAAACGGAACGCGACTCGGGCGGAGGCGGTCGTGATCGTCCAGCGAATTCTGGCGCGGGTCGGCATGAAACTGACTCCATCGACCGTGGAACCGGCGCCGAATATCGTCCGGCACCCCGGCGAGGGCGAGCCGGACTGGTCGATCAGTGCCGAGGCGGAGTCTCCCCGCCCGTCGATCGCTGACGGAACCCACACCTACACCATCGACCAGGATGTCCGGGGCTTCTTGCTTCTGCCTGCTCCCGGCAAGGCGGCCTGGCTTCAGATTGTGGTCGAGGAGGGCGGGCAGGATCTGGAGAAGCTGTTCCTGCTGCAGGGCGGGAAGCTGACCCAGGTCGGCTCCTATGCAGACGGCCTCACGCTCCTCGCTATCGATGCGGGCGGCCGAATCTGGTTCAGCCACGGCTCGGAGCTTGGCGTCGCCGACAAGAACGGCCAGCGGGTAGAGATCCCCATGGGCGACCGGCTCCTCACTGCCGAGGTCGACTGGCAGGGGAATCTCTACGGCGCGAGCCTCTCCCGGCTCTTCAAGGTCACGCCGGCCGGGGCGGTGGAGCAGATTCCGCTGGACCTGGAGGAGTCCCAGCAGGTCCGGCACGTCGCCGCCGGGGAAGACGGCTCGGTCTGGCTGCTGCTGGCCGGCAGCGCCGACGGCACCCGGGTCCAAGCGGTCCGGGTTCGCGAGGGCGTCGTCGTTCAGCGCGTGACCTTGCTGGGCCGCTACTTCGGCGGGGAGGGTCGTCAGGTTCAGGGCGCTGTGCTGGGCACCGCCGGGCCGGTCCGCTGGGTGATCACCCTGGCCGAGGGCGGCAGCGAGGCAGAGCGGCAGGAGTCGCTCTTCAAGCTCGACCTGGATACCGGCGCCTTCACCCGGCTGGTCGCCCCCCGCTCCGTGGGCGACAGCCCGGCCCTCGCTCCCGCCCCGGACGGCGGAGCGCTCCTGCGGGACTCGGCCGGGAAGTTCTGGCGGGTCACCCCGTAGTCTCCTCGTGTCCCCACCTGGGCAGAGGCGACATAACATGGAGTGTTCAGCGATCTTTCCGGAGGTGCTGCACCCATGCCCCAGAGAATGCCGATGCCCCAGGGAACCCCGGTTCGCCTCTCCGCCGAGGTGGCCGGCTCGCTCTCACGCATGCAGGGTCTGCTCCAGGCGGCCCAACCCGAGATACAGACCGCCTATGCCGCCCACTGGCTGGCGGCCAGGCAGGTGGGCGATAACCCCGCCTTCCAGCAACTTACCACGCAGGCACTGCAGGGGCTCTACGGCACCACCGCCCTTAGCGGCCTGCTCCGCTGGGCGCTCTCCGGTCGGGGAACCCCCGAGGTAATGGGCGCGATCATCGATCAGGTCAATCTGATCCAGCAGAGCTACACCGGTGCGACCACGGCGTTGAACCAGGTCCTGCAGGAGCCCGAAAACCAGCAGGTGCCAGCGGTTCGGTATATGACCCGGGCCTTCACCCCGCTCGACGGTGTCTACCAGAGCATGACCGGGCCCGCCGATCGGGTCGTGCAGGGCGTGCGTTGGGAGGGCGGGACCCAGGTGCCGGGCTTTCCGATCCAGCGGGCGGATATCCAGACAACACCAGAGCAATAACGAACGGAGGCGGGGGGATCCCCGCCTCCGTCCTCTATCTCTCCTCCCCGTCCTCCCAGAGTTTCTGCAGCTTCTGGTAGGTGGGCGGGAACTCGGGCTGGTAGCGCAGGTAGTTGGGGATCGGGTAGCGCACGCCTCCCTTATCGGTCCCCTCCAGCCCTTCGAGCAGCTCCCCGATCCGGCTCCAGGGCAGGGTGAAGGCCATTCCGTCCGTTGTGTACCGATTCGATGCCCGGTGGCTGGCACAACTCCTTCCACGGGGATTCTCTTCTTTGGGTAGTTACCTCGCCAGCTTCTTCTCATTCCACCAGGTTGCTCGGTAATCCGGAACCAGGGGCTCTTACCGGAAGTAGTTGGGGCTGGGTACCTCGTGCAGCTCTCCTGGAGGCCCTGAACCCGTTAGCCCTTAGAGCACAGGGTGTTGTGAAGGTCAACGTGGAACGTCCGATGCTGTTATCCTGTTAGGCACAATGCAGGGAAAAGATAGAAATCGAGACGGCGAGCCGATACGATGGACCTGACAAACGTCAGGGGGTATCCACACATGATGAACTGGCTTCGTACCATGGTTGCGTCTCTGCTCACGGTGGCACTTGTGATCAGTTCAGCGTTTGGAAATCAGGCGCTAGCCTCGCCGAGCGCCGGTCTGTATTGGAAGATGGAGGCTCTTGGTGTTAAGGTCTACATGACCAATGTTCACCCGGGGTACGCTGGGCCCAAGGTCGGAGAAGTGCCACATACCAACTTCCATGTTGACTACAAAAACGGTGGGGTATATATCAAGTTGGTCAACCTCCACATTACGAGATACTCTGCGAACGGACAGCAGTGTCTCTATGTCTGGGACAAGGTCCCCACCAGACCTGGGCACGAGGTTTACGATAACTGCAAGGGAGACTTCAACTCTGTTTGGGCCGAGGCTCGGCAGGAAATGGAGTCATACATCAACGACCTTGCCGAACTCAATCTGACATCACTGCAGGCCGCCATCTTGGTGGGCATCCTCATACTAGCCTTCGCAGCTCTCCTTTCCCTCTTAACAACCGCACCCATCGTGATTCTGGGGGGGACCGTTGTTGCGCCGATTACCAGTTTGTTGCAGGAATTGCGGAGTACCTTCCTCGAGTAAGGGAGGACCAGCACGCTTGGCTATCGAAGAAGGAGCAGGAAGCATTTCCTGCTCTTGCAGAGCGATGCCGTCCAGAGGAATAAGGAGGGGGCTCCGTGGAAAAGCAGTGGTACCTTGTCACTCTGGCACACGGGGACTTTGTTGCATTCTTGTCGCTTTGCCTTAACAGGGCCACTTCGGCCCGTTTGTACTTCCCCGATGAGCCCGAGTTGGGACGCGGCAAGCAGGTATTCTGCTCGATGCCCAGGGCCACAGTCTCGAAATGGAATGGGATGGATAAGTGTGTGATGGCCTCTTTCCCTTTGGATCCCATTGCGATGGAGTTGCTAAGACCTTGGCTTGACTCCAATGAGGAGCGCCAATCACTCTGGAAGTATGATTTCCTGTCTGGGGACGAACTCTTTCTGCGAGTGGAGGACTTTGGTGTCTGCTTGGTGTTGGCAAGCCTGTCGGACCTGAAGGAGTTTGAGTCCCGAGGTTTGGACACTCGCCTTTGGGAGAGCGTTAGCCTGACGGGTGAGCCGGGGCTGACTACGGAGCGAATCAGCGATGAGGAGTTGCGCCGTATGCGAGAGGATCTCGAGCAGGGCTAGTGGAGAAAGGACCGGCACAGGGCACAAGCCTGTTCCCGGTCCTTTTGACTTTATTCATTCCCCGTCCTCCCACAGCTTCTGCAGCTTCTGGTAGGTGGGCGGGAACTCGGGCTGGTACCGCAGGTAGTTGGGGATCGGGTAGCGCACGCCGCCCTTGTGGGTCCCCTCCAACCCTTCGAGCAGCTCCCCGATCCGGCTCCAGGGCAGGGTGAAGGCCATCTCGTGGTCCTGGGTCTGGCCAAAGATCCGGTCGCCCAGGCAGGGCAGGATCACCTGCTGCTGCCCGGTCTGGCGCGTCCGAATGATGATATCGGCGCAGTCGGCCCGGGCCGAGGTGGTGGAGGTAACCGAGCCGCCCGTCTTCCAGAGCGATGCGGCTGTGGCCCGCATCACCTGTGCGGAGTTGCCATAGATCAGCAGGGTCTCGGGCTCGAAGTTGCAGCGGGAGAGGGGGGCAACCACGACCACGCCCGCCTCATCGGCCGTGAACTTGGGGACCTCGGCCTCGGTCCGGGCGCCCTGGCCGCAGGTCTCGACATACATGCCGGCGGCGAGGTTTCCATCGGTATAGAACGGGATCTCGGGCTTGAAGCCGAAGGCGACCTGGGCGATTGGGCAGTTCAGGTCCTCGCCCCCCATGGCGATCGCCCAGCCGTACCGGCGGGCCATGGAGATCCCCTGGCAGATCGAGACCCGGATCCCCATATCCGCAAGTGGACGCCGGACCTTGGCTGGCAGGGGCTCGTCGCCCCGGAAGACCCGGATCGCCAGGGGGAAGCTCTCTGTCCGCAGGTGCTGGTCCAGGATCGCCGCCACGCTCTTCGGGTCCAGGGAAAGCGTCTCAGCCACGAATCGTCCCCTCCCTCTATTCGTCAGATCACCTTCGTCGCGCCCTCCCGATTCTCCTCTCTTATGGGAGGCGTGGGCGTGGCAGAACCGAACGGGTTCACAGACCCGCTACGCACTTTTGTGCGATCTCTGGTTGACCAGCATCTGGATTTCTGGTATCCTTGCACATGGGTTTTATGGAAACAAGAGGGTTACAAGGGGGATTTCGATTGCCTCGCTTGAGGTCTCTGCTCCATGTTCTGTTCGCCTTGTTTCTTGTCCTCGCGGCCGCTCTTCCTGCCCACGCTACGGTAACAGGTAGGAACGTGTTCTGGGTCGGGAGCGAGGGAGAGCAGCTTCCCGAACCGAAAATCACGGCAGATGAAGCCCTTGCAATCGTCCTCGAGACCTTCCCCGAGTGGAAGGAGAAGGCCCACCCGGAGGAGGAACCACAGCTTGTCCCCGGGCCGTCCGGTTCGGCCTGGTCGGTGCAGTGGTACGTCACCGTGGGCGACTGGGAAGATACGTTTGTCCACGTTACGGTAGATGCTCAATCCGGTGAGATTCTCTCCTACAACGCGCACCGATTTGCCCTGGGCGTGCCGCCGGTCCCCATGCGCTCTCCTGAGGAGAGCCAGGCGGTAGCTGGGGAGTGGCTCGCCCGGTTGCTCCCGGAGTCCGAGCGCGCCGGCCTTGCGCTGACCGCCTTCCCGGGCCGTCCCCAGCGCAGCGGCGATCAGATCACCCGTACCTTCTTCTGGGAGCGCGAGGTGGAGGGGTACCCGGTGGCCTTTGCGGGCACGGCAATCGAGATCGATGCCCAGACCGGCGAACTGGTCACCTTCTACCGGGAAATCCCCGACGAGGGGGTGGCGTACCGGCTCCCCGAGCATCTCCTGACCAGGTCGGAGGCAGAGGTGGCGCTGGGTAAGGCGCTCCAGCCTGTCCTGGCCTACCAGTATTTCAATGGCGAACAGGGAGCGGAGGGCGAGTACCGCCTGGTCTACCGCCTGGGCGATTTCGGCCTTCCCATGATTGACCAGGAGGGAAAGCCGTTTCACCATCTCCAGTACGAGCTTCCTGTCGGCCCACTGAGCGAGCGCATGCTGCCGGCGGTGGGTAAACCCTACCAGCCCCCCTCAGAGGCGGTGACCCAGGAGCAGGCACTGGCTGTGGCACAGGCGGCCGCTGGCATCCCTGACGCCCCGGACGATCAGTACTTCGATCCTGGATCTGGTTTGCCGGAGTGGCCCCCGACCTACCGCTTCACGTGGAGCCAACCGACTCCCAGCGGCGAGCCTGCCTGGGTCAGTGTTGAGGTCGAGGCCGGGACCGGGCTGGTGCTCGCGGTGAATCGCTGGACAGACTCCCCGTCTGGTGGGGCACCGTCGGCCCAGCCGCCGGAACCCCTGGAGCCCGCCGTCAGTCAGGAGCAGGCGGTCTCCGCCGCAGTCGCCTTTGTGCAGGAGCATCGGCCGGACCTGATTGGCAAGGTCGCCCTTGGGCCAGGACCCTGGCGGACGTCCCAGCCCGACTCCGAGTCCACCTACTCAATCACACTTGTGCCGGTTCACAATGGGCTGGAGGTGCTGGGGCGGGGGGCTTATCTAGAGGTCAACGCCATGACCGGCAAGGTGGTCGGCGCCCAGTTCAACGCGATCCTCATGAGTGGCGACCTGCCAGCGCCAACGCCAACGGTCCAGCCCGTCCAGGTGATCGATCTCGTGCTTGACCATGTAGAGCTTCGGGCTGTCTGGGATCGGTCCTTATCGCCGGCCACCGCGGAGTACTCCGCGCCGGCCCTGGTCTGGGAGGCTACGGGACTGGAGGGGCTGAGCGCCGTTGACGCCCTGACTGGTCAACTCCTGGATCACGATGGGCGCGACATCCTGGAGCAGAAGGCGCCCCCGCGCGACATAGCCGGAGATCCGCATGCCCAGGCGATCGAGTTGCTCTGGTGGGGCGGCATCGTGGAGACCGAAGGCGGTCTCTTCCAGCCAGACGAGGCTGTCACTGCGGGCGAGGCACTGGACTGGCTGACCCAGTCGTTGTGGCTGGAGCACTGTGTGTGCAGCTCCCACGCCGCTGTCGATCGCCACGTGATCGAGGCACTGATTAGCTCGCCGCATGCGCTAGCGTTCCAGTCCGCTCTGCTTCATGGGATCCTGAAGCCGGAGGAGGTAACCGGGGAGGCGCAGCTCGATTCGCCCATCTCCCGGGAGCAGTTCGCCCTCTGGCTGGTCAGGGCCCTGGGACATGAGCGGGTGGCGCTCATGGAGACCCGGATCCCCATGCCCTTTGTTGACGCCGACCAGGTTCAGCCCGCCTATGCCAACGCCGTGGCGATCCTGGCCGGAATGGGGATTGCCAAGGGCTACCCCGACGGCCGTTTCCTGCCGCAAGCACCCCTGACCCGGGGGGAGGCTGCAGGGCTGATTCTCCAGGTGGCCAGGGAGATGCAGAGGCCATAGACGAGCCTGATCCAAGTCCGGTGGGCAGAGGGAGACTCTTCCCCTCTGCCCACATTTTCGCAGCCAGCCTGAAACGGTTTTCCATCGCGATTCGTCCATCTCCTTGAAGAACCGCCCAAGGAGGTAGGACCATGCAACACAGAACGAAAGGCGCCGTCGCCGGACTCCTCGTCTCGGCCATTCTCATGCTCCCGGCTAGTGCACTGGCCATGACGGAATCGGCCACCGATCCCATGCCCACTGTGGTGAACGGCACCAGCAAGGAGCCCCCCGCCGAGGGGCTGGTCGCGGTCAAGGTGACCCGCGACGAGGCAATCGCCATTGCCAAGAAGCACTTCGCAATCCCGGCCGATTTGGGCGAGCCGAACGTCTCGACCCAGCAATCCCGGACGGGGGCCAGCTGGGCCATGGACTGGCAGTCGCCCAGCAAGTCCGCTGACCAGGTCTTCATTAGCGTCATCGTGGACGCTGTCAACGGCAATGTCCTCCATTACTCATACAGCAAGAACCAGCCGGACGCCGCCCTCCAGCTGAGCTACACCCGTGACGAGGCCAAGGCGGTGGCCGAGGAGTGGCTGGCCAAGCTTGTGCCGGCGGAGTACCGCACGGCCCTCCGCATGATCGACAGCCCAATGGGTGTCAGCTACTACGGCGGCTCCGCTTATGAGTTCGCCTGGATGCGAATGGCTGGCGAGCACGGCGTGGCCCAGGACGGCGTCTCCTTCACGGTCGATGCCAGCACCGGCCAGATGGTCGGCTATCGTCTGAACTGGCAGGCCGACACCACGTTCGTCCTGCCCGAGAAGCTCCTCTCCCGCGCGGAGGCCGAGGCGGCCTACCGCAAGCAGCCGATGGTCCTCCAGTACATGGAGTTTGCCAAGCGGGGCACGGACGAGCGGGAGTGGAGGCTGGTCTACCAGCCGCTCACCGGTCAGTTCGAGGAGATGGACCAGTCGGGGAACCTGATCGACTGGGATGGCAAGCCGGTCGATCTGACCCGGCTGAGCGAGTACAGCGCGGTGCCAGCTCCCGCTAAGCCCTACAAGGCCCCGGCCAAGCCGCTCTCCCAGGAGGAGGCGCTTGCGGTTGCCAAGGCGATCAGCGGGCAGAAGAGCGAACCGACCTCCAGCAACTACAGCGAGAACGGCGAGAGCGAGAAGCGCTTGGCCTGGGAGTTTAGTTGGTTTACCGAGGCGACCGAGGACCAGTCCTATTCGAACTCGTCCGTGCAGATCGACGCCGCCACCGGGCTGGTCACCAACTTCTACGCGTGGAGCGAGCAAGAGCCCTTCGCCAAGGGTGAGAAGGCGCCCGTCTCCCTGGCGGATGCGCAGGCGAAGGCGGTCGAGTTCATCCGCTCGGCCCGCCCGGACCTGGCTGGCAACCTGCGCATGGAGTTGTTCGATCGCTATGGCTCTCGCGAGGGTGATTACCAGCCGCCTAGCTACTCGATCGGGTTCCAGTTCATGAAGAATGGGCTACCCGTGGCCAACCGTGAGGCGCGCGTGGAGATTGACGCCCGATCCGGCGAGGTCCGTGGCTTCTGGAGCAGCGGCCTGGAAGATCTCTCGAAGGTGGAGTTCCCCTCTGCGAAGGCGGGGATTACCGCTGAAGAGGCCATGAAGGTCTTCCTGGAGAACCAGGGGATTGCATCGGTCTGGAGCTCGTTCGGTGAATACGGTGAAGCGACACAGACCATGCTGGTCTGGGCGCCATCCACCCGGCTCTCGATCCAGACGATCGACGCGACGAGTGGTGCTCCGCTGGACTGGGAGGGGCGGAACCTGATCGAGGCGACCCGCCGCCCGACCGATATCGCTGGCCACTTTGCCGAACGGGAGATTGAACTGCTCTGGGCCCGCGGGGTCTTTGACCTGAAGGACGGCAAGTTCAACCCGAATGAAGCGGTCTCTGTGGAAGACCTTGCCCGCTGGATCATTCTGGCCCGCGGCCTGCGTCCGTTCTACGCCTACGACTTCTATGGTGCCCGTGGCCTGAAGGCAGAGGCCGCGACCGAACTCTCCACCAACAGTGCATCGGCTTACTTCGGTGCCGCCATGCAGAACGGGATCATCCTTCCCGAGGACTTCGAGGGGATCGAGGATCTCTCCGGTCCGATCAGCAGGGAACTCTTCGCCCTCTGGGCTTCGCGAGCCATGGGCTATGGCCGTATCGCCACCATGGGTGCGAAGATCGAGATGGCCTTTGCCGACAAGGGCCAGGTGAGCCCGAAGTACGCCAACGCAGTAGCGATCCTTGGCGGCCTCGGAATCGTCTCGGCTGACGTGAAGGGCAACTTTAACCCGCAGCGTTCCTTGACCCGCGGCGAGGCAGCGGAGATCCTCTTCGCCACCTCTGTCCAGCGGTAACCGAACCAGCATAACAAGGGCCGCCGTGACGTCAGCCTGACGTCACGGCGGCCCTCCTTTTCACCGGCCCACGGTGATTCGCTGGAGTTGCTCAGAGGAGGCGGTGTAGAGATCGAGCAGGGCGGCGTAGGGATCACCGGGAATGCGGAAGTACCTGGCGAAAGCCGGCTCGGTCTTCAGGCCGTCGGCCTTAAGCTGCCGGATCGCCTCGGCAGCCTCCGGACCGGCCAGGTCGAGCAGGCGAGCCTCGACGATCATGTGGCGGTACCCGCTCTGCTCCGGCACCGGGCGGGGATGCCCGAAGATCTCAAAGAGGAGACCGGCATGCTCGAACCGAGCAATCACGGTGGGCAGGCCACCCACCTCTTTCTGGTGGCAGCTGAAGGTGGGGAGGTGGCCATAGGTTTCGGTCAGAACGGTCCGAAACCGTTCTGGATCGTGCACCTCGCAGAGGATATCGAGATCGCTCTCTGGCAGGTCAATCCCCAATGGAATCGTCCCCGCGAGGAATGGCTGATAGGGTGCCAGGTGGTCCATGATCTGAGCCGATTGAATCGCGCTGTAGGCCGCCTGCTGACGGATCGTTCCGGTGGACAGGTACGCAATCTGGTGCCAGTAGCTCTCGGGCCGCATCGATCTTCCCTCCAGAAGGTATCAGCTTCCGATTTGCTTTACGCCTCCCTCCTTCCTATAACCGCCCCTTTTCCTGGCGGCTACTATGGGGAAGGGGGGGCTTGTCCATGGGAATCGGAAGGGGTTGGCGCTTCATGGCAGCGTTGGTCGGTCTGGTGGCGGGGGCCTTCTGGCAGCCTGCCGGTCGTGCTCCGGAGCCGCTCCCGGCCCTTTCGGATCCGGTCTTTGCCGAGGCGGGCGAGGGTTGCGATCGAATCCGGGGATATGAGCCGGTCCACCTGCTGCTCCATGCCCCTCCAGGGCTGCCGGGGCGGGTGGGAGTGGGGTATCGGGAGCCTGAGGCCGACCGGGTCATGGTGCCGGTTCGAGCGATTCTGTTACCGCTGCGTCCCGATCCGCTGGGGGTCCAGTGGGACGAGGCGGACCGGACCGCGACCTTCCTGCGAGAGGGGAACGTGCTCTCCCTTCACTTTCCGGAGGGCCGAAACCGGACCAACTTCGCCATTCTCAACGGCGAGGTGGTTGCGGTTGAGGGGCTGATCTGCGAGGGACGGACATACCTCCCGCTGTCGTTCCTGACCGAGGGGCTCTCCCTTTGGGCCAGGTGGCGCGATTCTTCGGCTGTGATTATCCAGCCGCGGGAGTGAGCATCTGCGAATGAACGGTTCGGGCGGCTGTATCGTCCTATGAACGTTTTGCAGTGCGGGACGGGAGGACGAAACCATGCGTCGACTCTTCTGGTATGGTGGTACCTTTGAGAATATCCTGGCCACAGCGGCGCCGTTTGTCGCCGCCGCGGGTGGAGAGAAGGCGCAGATCGGGCTCCTGTTTGCCGTCGCAACGGGCTGGGAGCCCTATCTCGATCGGTACCGCGAGCCGCTGCTCACCCTTGGGGCCGAGAGGGTTTCGGTGATCTGTCCGCCCCTGGGTAGCGACCGGCTCGACGACGCAGCCCTTGAGCAGATGCGAGCCTGCACCGGTCTGTTCATGGGGGGTGGCGACACCCGCATCTACCATGCAGTATACACCCAGCCCAAGGTTCGCGCGGCAATTCGGGAGTTGTACTGGCGTGGGGTGCCATATGCGGGGTTCTCCGCCGGGGCGCTGATCTCACCGGTGGACTGCACAATCTGGGGCGACCGCCTGACCACCCCTGGGAACACGGTGTTCCTGCGCGGCAGCGAGGACGGCTGCGGGGCCGAGCTTCACCTGGGCGAAGGGTTGGAGTTGATTCGGGATTGCCTGGTGGAGGCGCACTTCGCCGAGCGCGGGGGTTTTCCGCGGCTGGTGGCCGCAATGGCACGGCGACCGGTTCGCTACGGCATTGGATTGGACAACCCGATCTGTGTCGAGATTCGCGACGAGCAGGAGATCCGGGTCCACGGGCGTGGACGGGCCTACGTGCTGGAGCGGCGCGAGAGCGGGGGGCTATCGGTCCAGGTCCTGGAGCCGGGTCAGCGATTCACCCTGTAGATAGGTGAAGGCGTCGGGGGAACTCCCCGGCGCCTCGCCTGCTCACTCTCGGACCAGATCGATTCGGGTGAAGGTGGTCTCGTCGCTGCCAACCGCGTAGCGGAAGACCACTGTACCGGAGCCTAGCCCGTCCTGAAAGGGGGCGAGGATCCAGTGGGGGGTGACCACCCACTCCTCGGCCGGCCCGAAGCTCCCCCCTGGTTCGGGAAGGAGGTCGGAGCGTGCTTGGAGGGCGCTGATCAGGACGCTGGCCCGATCGGCGGTCGGTTCCTGCCCCTTCCCGGCCCTGGCTCTAGCCAGAGCCAGCCAGCCCTGCAGTTCCCGGTTGGCGATCGTCAACTCCTCGACCTGGGCCTCTGCTTTGCTCAGGGTGATCTGAAGCTCCGTCTCCCGAGCCGCCGCACTGCTCGCCGCCCTCTCCGAACGGGAGAGCAGGAGGAGCGAGATGCCCGCCAGCGCCAGGCAGACCAGCAGGTAGACCACCCGCTCGAACCCTCTCACACCCGACCCCACCTTTGCTCGTGGACACCGCCCCAGCGGCGCCTACTGCCCATTGCCACACCCCACCATACTACCCCTTGGCGTGCCACGCCTTCAGGATCTCCGCCTCCCGCTCCAGGGTAAGGCCGGAGCGGCGCTGCACGTCGGCGGGGCGAGTCCGATCCCACTCCAGCGTCTCCCGAACCGTTTGCGCCAGGGGACGCAGGGTGAGGCCATCGGCTATGCCCTTGGAGACATCTACATCCATCAGCCCGTCGCCGCCCGGGATCCAGAGGGGGAGGGAGTTGGGACCCATCCAGGGCTGTACCTTCTGATCCAGCAGGAACTGGTCATCGGCCCAGGTGAAGGTGGCGTCGCTGCCGAGTGCCTCCTTGCAGGTCTGCAGTACCTCCTCCATGGTGTGGGGCCTGTTCGGACCCGTGGCGTTGTATATGCCCGTCTTGCCCTGCTCCACCAGCCGAATATTCCACTCCGCCAGATCCCGCGCATGGATTATCTGGACGGGAGCATCCTTGGCGCCCGGGGCCAGCACCTCGCCGCCCTGTGCGATGCGGACAGGCCAGTAGGTGAACCGATCGGAGGGATCGTGCGGACCGACGATCAGCCCCGGGCGAAGGGTGAGGACCCGGCCCGGCATCTCCCGCTCGGCCGCCTTCTCGCAGAGCGCCTTCAGGGCGCCGTAGTACCGGCCGACCTCCTCGTTGGTCTCATCCTCCACGGTGGCGAGCGGGCCGTTCTCATCCACCCGCTGGGGAACGGGATTGTCGAAGACCGAAATCGAGGAGATAAAGGTGTAGTGATCGGTCGCATTCGCCAGCAGCCGGGCCGAGTCGGTCACCAGGCGCGGCACGTAGCCGCTGGGATCGATCACGGCGTCCCACCGGCGCCCCTTTAGCACATCGAGCCCGCCGTCGCGATCGCCCCGGAGCTTCTCCAGGTCGGGGAAGAGATCGGCATTCCGCTGCCCCCGGTTGAAGAGGGTCACCTCATGGCCACGTTCCAGGGCTACCTCCACCAGATGCCGGCCCAGAAAGACAGTCCCACCGAGAATCAGTATCTTCATCGCAAGAACCTCCTGTGCGATCCCTTCGCGGTACCAACCATACGACGATTCGACATTGGTCGACGGTTCGCCTCTCTTTTTGTTCCGGACGATTCACCGCAGGCCACGAAAAAACAGCGCCCGACTGATGGGCCCGGCGCCCACCGGCGCAGACTATCCAAATGGGAGGTCTCACACATGCCACTACAGCACGACGAGTTTGCCTATCGCGAGTACGTTCCGACCCTGCAGGAGGGCGAGCGGTTTACCGAGCACCATATCAAGGTGAGAAGGGCCGATCTCTCCCGGTATGTGTTCATTCCCGGCAGTCACTTGCGCGGGCGGCGCATGGCCGAGATGCTGGATAACGCCCGGCTGGTCAGCGCCACCCGCGGGTATTACCTGTATAGCGGAACCTACAAGGGCATCTTCATGACGGTCTGCTCGACAGGCATGGGCGGCCCCGCTACCGCCATTGCCATGGAGGAGTTGGGGCGAATGGGCGCCGACACCTTTATCCGGGTGGGCTCGGCTGGGGCGGTCCAGGAGTTCCTGGGTGTGGGCGATATCGCCGTGGCAACGGCCACCTACCGGGGCGGCGGCACCGCGGACCGCTACCTGCCGGCCGGCTTTCCGGCATCGGCCAACTTCACCCTGACCCGAGCGATGGTAGATGCGGCCACGAGGGCGGGGGTGCGGCTTCACACCGGTGTCTGCACAGCCGGAGACGCATTCTACGGGCCAGATGACGAGCGGGAGCAGTCGCTGCTGAAGAAGGCCGGCGTCCTGGCGATCGAGATGGAGTCCGACACCGCCTTCATTCTGGGCCACTACCACAACTGGCGGGTGGCTGCTGGCTTCGTGCTGGACGGCGGCCCCGCCCGCGACATTCTTGAATCCTCTGCGACGACCATGGCCATTGCCAATCACGGCACCAACGGGGAGTTCCGCAAGGGTGAGGAGGCGCTGATTCGGGTCGCCCTTGAGGCCATGGCAGAGGTCGCTCTGCAGGATAGCGCACGGCAATAGCTTCTCAATGGTCTCCCGCCGCCATTGACACCATTGATAGCCATACGATAAACTTCCTGTATAGTTAGGATTCGATAATTGGGGCGATTCGGGGGAGTACCACCTTGACACTCTCGCTCTCGGAACAGCTGGCGTTCGAGCGCCACCACGACGCTGTGACCGGCCTGCCTAACCGCGCCTGGTTCCTGCGGCGGTTGGAGGAGATCATGGCCGGATCGACCGGACCCTCACACCGGTATGCGTTCCTGTTTCTCGACCTGGACAATTTCCGATTGATCAATGACGCCCTGGGCCATGGGCGGGGCGACCAACTCCTCGTTGCGGTCGGTGACCGGGTCCGGCGCTCACTTGAGACACCTGCTTCCGTGGCAAGGTTGGGGGGCGACGAGTTCGGTGTGCTGATCCTGGGCGTGAGTGAATCGACAGACGCCATTGCGATCACCGAGCGGATCATGGCCCAGTTGCAGGCCCCCTTCCCACTCGGTGAGCATGAGGTGTTTGTGACCGCTTCGGTCGGCGTGGTGGTCAGTCTACCGGCTCATCAGACGATTGATGATCTCCTGCGCGACGCCGACGTCGCCATGTACCGGGCCAAGCAGAACGGCAAGAACCGGTACGAGCTCTTCGCCCCCAGCATGCGAGAGCCGCTGGCCCTGCGGCTGCAAATGGAGACCGACCTGCGGCGGGCGATCGAACGGGACGAGTTGATGGTCTTCTACCAACCGGTGGTTGGTGTGGAGTCGGGTCGGATCGCGGGGCTGGAGGCGCTGGTGCGCTGGAACCACCCGCGGCGCGGGGTGATCTCGCCCGGGGAGTTTATCCCCCTGGCCGAAGAGACGGGGCTGATCCTTCCCATCGGCCGATGGGTGCTGCGCGAAGCCTGCCGCCAGGTCCGCCACTGGCAGAAGACCTGCCCAGGGTACGAGGGGTTGATCCTGGCGGTCAATATCTCGGCCCGTCAGCTATCGGACGCCAGGCTGGTGGAGGAGGTGGCGGGCGCCCTGCGAGACTCCGGGCTGGAGCCCTCGCACCTGACCCTGGAGATCACCGAGTCGGTGCTCATGCAGGATCTGGTGGCGACAACCCAGGCCCTCCGACAGCTAAAGGGGCTCGGGGTGCGGTTGGCGATCGATGACTTCGGCACCGGCTACTCGTCGCTCTCCTACCTCAAGCGGTTCGCCGTGGACACCCTGAAGGTGGACCGCTCCTTCGTGGAGCGACTGGGCCAGGACCGTCAAGACTCGGCGATTGTCGGCACAGTGATCACCCTGGCGAAGACGCTTAGCCTGAGCGTGACCGGGGAGGGGATCGAGACCGCTGAGCAGTTGGCAGAGCTACGGGCGCTAGGCTGCGACCAGGGGCAGGGGTTCTATTTCACCCGGCCGCTGCCGGTGGTGGAGGCGCAGGCAATCCTCACCAGAGCATCAGGATGGTAGATCCAACTGCTCAGACCCCACCAGCGCTTTTGGTGGGGTCTCAGAGTTTTTTCGGAGGAAGCTCATCTTTCAGGAGGAATCTGTCCTCCTCCTTACGAATGATTGAGCATACGTTTGCACAGTGGTGATCTTCACCTATGCAAACGGACGCCCTGCGACAGTGACAGCCAGTTCCTTTGCCTACCGAAGCATTGTCTAGTCGCAGGCCGGATCCAACGGTTGCATCCCCGCCCGGTGGCGATCTCGCAAGCCGTTGCCTACCGGCAAAGATGCAAACGTTTGCGCTCCTGATGGCTTGCGGGTTGCTTTTGGGTGAGGGGGATCCTTCCAGACCCGGTTTGAGCATCGTGTCCAGTCACACTGCATGAGGAGGCAGCACGGATGAACAAGTGGAAGCGTGTCGCTGCGAGCATCCTGACCGTTGGCCTGCTGGGTACCGCCCTTGCGGGCTGCGCCGCGGAGAAGGAGCAGGCCCCGGCTCCCGCCGCCGGTGGCCAGAAGCAGGAAGCCCCGGCCGCCAAGAACGTGGAGATCGTCTTCTGGGAGCAGGAGGAGTCCGCCGAGAAGTTCTTCGATCCCCAGATCAACAAGTTCATGGAGGCCAATCCCAACATCAAGATCACTCGTGTCCACTATGAGACCGAGAAGCTCCGCTCCAACTTCCTCACCGCTGTGCAGGGCGGCCAGGCCCCGCAGGTGGTCTACGCCCCTGACGACAACGTTGGCGTCTTCGCCACCGCTGGCGTGATCCAGCCGCTCGACACCGTCTTCAGCAAGGAGTTCTTCAGCAGCCTCAACCCGATCGCCCTCGACGGCAACCGGCTGAACGGCAAGCTGTGGGCGATCCCCGACCGGATCGGCAACCAGCTGATGCTCGTCTACAACAAGAAGCTGGTCACCAACGTGCCGAAGAGCACCGATGAGCTCTACGCCTTTGCTGGGGAGTTCAAGAAGACCAACCCCGACGGCTACGCCCTCGTCTTCAACCAGACCGAGCCCTTCTGGACCGCCCCGTGGTTCGGCGGCTTCGGCGGCAAGATCTTCAACGAGAAGAACGAGCCCCAGCTGGACACCCCCGCCATGGTGAAGACCTTCCAGCTCATGCAGGACTTCAAGGCCAAGGGCGTGATCCCCAAGGAGTCTGACTACGACGCCGCCGAGGCCCTCTTCAAGGATGGCAAGGCTGCCATGATCATCAACGGCCCGTGGTCGATCACCAACTACCTGGACAAGGGCATGGAGATCGGCATCACCCGGATCCCGCAGATCTCCGGCGCTGACTGGCCGAAGCCCCTCACCTCCACCAAGTCCTACTTCGTCTCCAAGCTGGCCACCGACAAGGACGAGCTGGCGGCGATCGTCAAGTTCATTGAGTTCATGAACTCCGAGGCTACCCAGATCGAGCTGACCAAGCTGCACAAGCAGCAGCCGTCCAACATCAAGGCTGCCGAGGCCGACGTGGTCAAGAACGACCCGATCCTCCTCCAGTCGAAGGCCCAGCTCGAGGTCGCCACCCCCATGCCGATCATCCCCGAGATGCGGTATGTCTGGGATAGCTGGAAGCCCCAGATGCAGCTGGTCGCCGCTGGTCAGGCTACCCCGGAGGCCGCCGCCAAGCAGGCGCAGGCCGACGCACTCAAGCTGATCGCTGAGTCCAAGTAAGCCAGACCCGACAGTGGACGGGGAGTGGGACGAATCCCGTGCGAATTCAAGCGGGATCGCACGGTCCACTCCCCGTTCCTGTCAAACCGCCAAGCCCACGGGAGGTGCTTCCACATGGCACGTCGGTCTCGTTCCGTCGAAGGTCTCCTTCCCGGGGCGCAACCGTGGAACCCGTACGCCTATACCATGCCCGCCCTGATCCTCATGGCGATCATGGTGATCTACCCCCTGATCTACGGCGTCTATATCGGGTTCACCAACATGTCGCTCCAGCGCTTCTTCGAGTTCGACCTTATCGGTCTACGCAACTTCACATCGATCCTCACCGAGCCCGAACTGTGGGAGGTCCTGATTCGCTCCATCGTCTGGACCGCGGTCAACGTCGCTGCCCACGTGGCGATTGGCCTCTGGCTGGCGATCCTGCTCAACCGCAAGCTTCCCGGCAAGTCGCTGTTCCGGGTGATCCTGATCCTGCCCTGGGCGATCCCGCAGTATATCGCGGCCCTCGCCTGGAAGACCATGTACCAGCACGACTTCGGCTTTATCAACCTGGTGCTGAAGCAGATCGGCATTGACCCGGTCCCCTGGCTGCAGCACCCCCAGTGGTCCTTCCTGGCCGTGATCCTCGTCAACGTCTGGCTGGGCATTCCGTTTATGATGATGATCTCGCTCGGCGGTCTCCAGTCGATTCCGAAGGAGTTGTACGAGGCGACCGACGTGGATGGCGGCACCGGCTGGGACAAGTTCCGCCATATCACCCTGCCGATGCTGAAGCCGGTCCTGGTGCCCGCCGCAACGCTGGGCGCAGTCTGGACCTTCAATACGGTCAACGTGATCTACCTAGTCACCGGCGGTGGCCCGGGCCGTTCGACCGATATCCTCGTTAGCTATGTCTATAGGGCGGCGTTTGATTTCTACCGGTATGGCTACGCCGCGGCCTTCTCCCTACTGATCTTCATTATGCTCATGATCTGGGCGGTCCTGTTCGTCTACCGAAACCGTGCCGACGAGGGGGCGTACTAGCATGGCCAAGCGGATTCGCACCTCGGAAGGGCTCTTCGATAAGGGGGATTCCCCGCTCAAGATCGCGGCGATCTACGCCGCCCTGCTCGTTGCCTGCGTGATCTCGCTGATCCCGATCTGGATGATCTTCAACATGTCGCTCCGTCCCGACCAGGGGCTCTACACCACCGAACTCTCCTTCATTCCCTCGAACTGGACCCTGGACAACTACCGGGTCATGATCTTCGAGAAGCCGCTCCTGGGTTGGATGGGCAACTCCCTGATCGTCTCGGGCACCACGGCCGTTCTCTCGGTCTTCGTGGCATCGCACGCCGGCTATGCCCTCTCTCGCTTCCGCTTCTGGGGGCGCAAGGGCATGCTCACCTTCCTGCTCTCCACCCAAATGTTCCCCGCCCCCATGCTCCTGCTGCCCACCTTCCTGATCCTCTCGCAGTTCAAGCTGCTGAACACATTCCAGGGGATGATCATCCCCTACATGGCTACCGCCGTCCCCTTCGCCACCTGGATGATGAAGGGCTTCTACGACACCATTCCGGTGGAGTTGGAGTACGCTGCCGCGATCGATGGCGCCACCAACCTGCAGTCCTTCTACCGGATCACCATGCCGCTGGCGACCCCCGCCCTGGCGGTTTCGGCGCTCTACTCCTTCATGACCGGCTGGTCGGAGTATATCATCGCCCGTGTCATTCTGACCAAGGCGTCCATGTACACCCTGCCCGTCGGCCTGGTCACCCTCCAGTCCGCCTTTAACACCGAGTGGGGCCGCTACTCGGCGGGCGCCCTGCTCACCATGCTCCCTGCCATGGTGCTCTTCATGGCCTTCTCCCGCTACCTGGTGGGCGGCCTGACGGTGGGAGGCGTGAAGGGATGATCCTGCGGCGCATCCTGGCAGCCGGCCTCCTGGCGGCTGTACTCGCTTCGTTCGCCGCTCCCGCACAGCCCGTGCGGGCGGCCCAAGGGAAGATCGACCGTCCCTATTCGGAGGATATCTTCTACCTGATCATGACCGACCGGTTCCACAACGGGGACACCAGCAACGACACCGGACTGGAGCCGAACAACTCCACCGGGATCCACGGCGGCGACCTGCAGGGCGTGATCAACAAGCTCGACTACCTGCAGAACCTGGGTGTCACCGGGATCTGGCTGACCCCGGTGGTGGAGAACCAGCAGGGCGGCTACCACGGGTACTGGGCGATCGACTTCTACAAGGTCGACCCAAACCTGAGCGACATGGAGACCCTGAAGCGGCTGGTCGATGAGGCGCATAAGCGTGGAATCAAGGTCTTCCTCGACGTGGTGGTCAACCACACGGCGCCCACCCACCCCTTTGTCGATGAGAAGCCCGACTGGTTCCACCAGGCCGGTTCGATCACCAACTGGGAGAGCCAGGAGCAGATCGAGAACTTCAAGCTGGCCGGCTTGCCCGACCTGGCCCAGGAGAACCCGACGGTCAAGCAGTACCTGCTGGACATGTCCACGTGGTGGATCGACCAGACCGGGGTGGATGGCTTCCGGCTCGACACCGTGCGGCACGTGCCCACCTGGTTTTGGGAGGAGTACAGCAAGGAGCTGCACGCCCACCGGCCGGGCTTCTACCTCATGGGCGAGGCCTGGAACGGCGATCTGAACTACCTGAAGAAGTACCTGGAGACCGGGCTGGACTCCGTGGTCGACTTCGCCCGCCTCTTCCCCATGCAGGATGTCTTCATGCGGGGCGAGGACCCCACCATGCTGCACGCCACGGTGGGCCGCCAGATCAAGGAGACGCCGGACACGGTCTGGTCCACCTTCATTGACAACCATGACCTGCCCCGGTTTGTGACCGGCTCGGCCCCCGGTGGCGAGAGCAAGCTGCGGCTGGCCCTGGCCTACCTGCTGACCAGCCCCGGCATGCCGATTATCTACTACGGCACCGAAGTGGCGATGGTCGGCGGCGACGACCCGGACAACCGGCGGGATATGAAGTTCGACTCCAACCCGGAGCAGTTTGCCTACACGCAGGCGCTGATCAAGCTCCGCAAGGAGAACCCTGCCTTCACCCATGGCACCTACACCCCGGTTACCACGAACCGGAAGGTGGTCGCCTTTGTTCGGGAGCATGAGGGGAAGCGCTTCCTGGTCGCACTGAACAACAGCGCCCAGGAACAGCAGCTGGACGTGACCGGTCTGTTCGAGTCCGGCCAGAAGCTGCAGAACCTGCTGGGACAGGCGCAGCCGACCGCACAGGGCGAGTTGCTGACCCTGGCCCCGTGGACCCCGTATGTCATGGCGCCGATTCCGACCAGCGAGACGCCCCTCTGGCTTGGCGGTGCGGTGGTGGCGGTGCTCGTCATTGGCGGTTCGCTCTTTCTGGTGCGCCGGCGCAAGGCGTAAGCATGCCCGCTCTGACCATATCCTCAAAGGACGATGATCGTGAAGAATAAGCCCTACCTGGTCGATGCAATCCTGGGCAACTCGCGCATGCTGGCCACCCTGACGGGTGACGGCGAGATCCAGCGGCTTTTCTGGCCCCATATCGATGGCGGTCAGCAAGTCCACCGGCTGTTGGGCGGCGTCGCCGTCAATGGTGAGGTCCTCTGGCAGGACGATCCGAGTTGGACCGCGGAGCAGGCCTATGAGCCCGACCAGAATATCCTGGTCACCACGGCCCGGCTGGCTTCCGGCCTGACGGTCCGCCATACCGATGCCGCCACCCCCGACCGTGATCTCTTTCTCCGCCAGGTGACCCTCACCAACGGCGGGGCCGAACCGGTCCGCTTCCAGTACCTGCTCTTCCAGTGGATCCGGATCGATGAGAACCCGCTTTACAACACCGCCCTGTACGATGAGCCCAGCGACAGCCTGATGGCCTACCGGCGGGACCTCTTCGTGGCGGTGGGCGCTGACCGTCCCCTGTCCACTTTCACGGTGGGCACCGGCTCGGACCCCTATGACCGGGCTAGCCACTTGCAGTTCCCGGGCCGGGCGATCGCCAACGGCGATGTCTCGGCCGCTGGCCTCTGGGACCTGGGGGAGGTGGGCCCTGGTGAATCGGTCACCCTGGCGCTCTACTGGGCCTTTGGCCGCACCCCGGTGGAGGTGCGCGGCCTGCTGGAGGCTGCCCGACGGGAAGGAGCCGCGGGGCTGTTAGCGGCCGTGCGGGCCTACTGGACCGATTTCCTCTCCCAGGCTCGGCGAATCAACCCAGCGGTGCGGGAATCGCTTCCTCCTGCCCTTTCGGGCTTGTCGGAGTCGGCCTCGCCCGCAGAGATCGAGGCGCTCTACCGCCGGTCTCTCCTGACCTTCAAGCTCATGTCCGACGAGCAGACCGGTGCCGTGATCGCCGCACCCGAGTTCGACCCCAGCTTTCAGCAGTGCGGCGGCTACGCCTACTGCTGGGGGCGGGATGCCGCCTACATTACCGTGGCGATGGACCTGGCCGGCTACCACAGCATGGCGGGGGCCTTCTACCGCTGGGCGCTGAGCAGCCAGGAGCCCGAGGGCTGGTGGATGCACCGGCACTATGCTACGGGTCACTGGGGCCCCTCCTGGGGCCTGATCCAGGTGGATGAGACCGGCTCGATTCTCTATGGCATGGCGCTTCACGCCAAGCTACACGGCGGGGTCGGCTTTGCGCGGCAGGTCTGGGACAGCGTGCGAAAGGCAGCCGACTGGCTGGTGGGGAACATGGACCCGCAGACCGGCCTGCCCAAGCCCGCCGTTGACCTGTGGGAGGAGCGGGTGGCCCAGCTGACCTACTCCAGCGCCGCCGTCTATGGAGGGCTCATGGCTGCCGCCGACCTCGCCGATATGGTGGGTCAGGGCGAGACCGGAGCCCGCTACCGCCAGGCAGCCGCCGACCTCCAGCAGGCCGTTCTCCGGGAGGGCGTCCGGGACGGCTCCTTCTTGCGGGGGCGGTTCCTCCAGGTGGAGCCGGAGCGGTTTGAGCAGGCGCGGTCCGCCGGGCTTGCCGGGAAGGTGGAGGCGACGAAGAAGGGGCACACCCGCTACCTGCTGGACGAGGACCCTGTAGCCGACACCAGCCTGCTCGGTATGAGCACCCCCTTCAAGCTGGTGGCCCCCGATCATCCGGTTATGGTCAAGACGGCCGATCGGCTGGTAGAGCAACTCTGGTCAACCCCGAGCGGCGGCATGCTCCGCTACACCGGCGATCGGTACCAGGGCGGGCGCAATCCCTGGGTCCTCTGCACCCTCTGGCTCGGCATTTACGAGGCGGAGCGGGGCAACCGGGCGAAGGCGGAGCAGATTCTGGACTGGGCCGTGGCCCGCCGGACCCGCACCGGCCTGCTGGCCGAGCAGGTAGACCCGGTCACCGGGGAGGCCGTATGGGTCGTCCCCCTGACATGGTCCCACGCCATGTATGTGCTCCTGGCGCTGCAACTCTACAGCGCGTAGCGTTCCCGAACGGCGGTGTGAAGGCTGGCGTACCACGGTGTACGCCACCCCCACACCGCTTTTCGCGTTCCAGGCCTTCCCTGGGACGGTATTTCTGATATACATGTTTGCTTCTTCGGTGTAGGATAGGGGGAGAAACGTTACAAATAAGTGGGGGATCATCTCATGGCCCGCCCATCTCGGGGCCTTGTTCTTGCGGCGTTGACCGCATCGCTAATCGTGGTGGGTGCTGTCTCCGGCGGCATGTCGGCGGCGGTCTCCGCCGCGGTCCATCGGCCCGCCGAGGTGACCGAGGTAACGATCGTGCCGCCGACCATCCACTCGGTGACCGCCGCACCGGATCTGTCTGCGCTCCTGGCGGAGGAGCAGCCCCCCGACATGGCGCACTTGGAGGAGCGGCTTCAGGCGTACCTCAAAACGCTAGATGGTACCTGGGGCGTTTACGTGCTGGATATCGATTCCGGCAGGACGGTGGCGATCAACGCCGACCGCCCGTTCCTCGCCGCCAGTACGTTCAAGGTGCCCATGGCCATGTATGTCCTGAGCCTCGTCGAGCGGGGCCGAGCCGACCTGAGCGATCCGGTCACCTATGACCCGGTCGACTGGGAGGAGGGGGCCGGGAGCCTGCAGAGCTTCGTGACCGAGGGCAGCAACTTCCCGGTTGGGGAGTTGATCGAGCGAGCGATCGTTGAGAGCGACAATATCGCCACCAACATGCTGGTCCGCCACTTTGGCATGGCGAACATCCGCCAGTTCATGAGAGCGCTGGGGGGCAGCGTCATGGTCTCCGAGGAGGGGCGGAACGCCACCACCCCGCGGGAGATGGCGGGTTACCTGGAGGCGCTCTACACCCGGCAGGCGATCGAGGACCGTGAGTTGCGGCTTCACCTGCTTGACCTGCTCCAGAACACGATCTACCAGCAGCGAATCCCGGCGGGAGTACCAGAGAGTGTGCCCGTGGCCAACAAGGTCGGCACCCTGGCGGGATTCGTGAACGATGTCGGCCTGGTGATGCTCCCCCGGTATCCGTATATCCTATCGGTCTACAGCGAAGGCGTAGATGAGGGCCCCGGCACCGCAGCGATCGCCGAGATCAGCCGCATTGTCTACGAATTCCAAGCAGGCCGGCTCGAATGACGAGCCGGTCTTTGCGCGCCGAGGGTTGTCCAGAGCGGGTCGGGGGACTATCATGGACAAAGAACCTTTGGGGGAGTGTCACGCAGCATGGCCGGAGGCCAACAGAGCACCGTTCTTCGCCAGTTCGTTCGGGACCTTGGTTCCGCTTTCCACCCAGGCGATATCAGGCTCGTGGGCCTCGTGGGCATGGTGGCCCTGGTCGGCACACTGGCCGCCTTTGCTGTCCGCTTCTTTGAGCACGCCGTGGAGTGGCTCTTCGCCCTTGGCTACCACCGGCTGCCCGAGGTGTTCACTCACCTCGGCATGCCCCAGTGGGTCGCCCTTCTCGTCTACCCGTTCCTGATCGGACTGGTGGTCGCCGCGGTCAAGCACCTGACCCCCAGGCCGGATCGGCATCATTCGGTGCCGCTGGTGATCCTCTCCCTGGCCAAGCGGGACGGGCGGCTGAACCCAATCAGCACGGTCCTCAAGACCCTGGGCTCAGTCCTCACCCTGGGCGCAGGCGGTTCGCTGGGGCGGGAAGGACCCGTGGTTCTGCTGGGCGGCGGGATCGGCTCGGCGGTGGGGCAACTGGTGCGGCTGCGGGCCGACTGGCTCAATATCCTGGTGGCGGCGGGCGCCGCGGCGGCGATCGCAACCACCTTCCACGCCCCGATCACCGGAGCGCTTTTTGTCATGGAGATCGTGCTGATCCAGTTCTCCGCCCGCTCCTTCGCCCTGGTGGCACTGGGTTCGGTGGTGGCAGCGGCGGTCTCGGAGTACCTGGTCGGGGCGCCCCCCTTCCCAATCCCGGCCTACCCGATCGAGAACCCGTGGGAGATCGCCCTCTTCCTCGGTCTGGGTCTGGTGATCGCCCCGCTCTCCCGCATCTATATCGCCATTCTCTATGGCTCCGAGGAGATGGGCAAGTCGATCAAGCGGGTGCCCACCTGGCTGAAGCCTGCTTTGGGTGGCATTCTGTTCGGGGCGGTGGGCCTCCTGATTCCGGAGACCCTGGGCACCGGCTACGCCGCCATCTCCCAGGCATTCACCGGCAGTCTCCCAGTGCTGCTTCTGGCCGGTCTCCTGGTGGCCAAGCTGGTCACCATCGGGCTGACCAGCGGTAGCGGCTGGGTGGGCGGGGTCTTCACCCCGGCCCTCTTCCTCGGCTCCATGGCCGGGGGGCTCTACGGGCAGATCGCCGCCCGGGTGGTGCCCTGGCTGGCGCCCAATCCGGGGGCCTACGCCGTGGTCGGCATGGCGGCGATGATCGCCGGGGCGACTCAGGCGCCGCTGACCGCCATTACCCTGGTCTTCGAGGTGACCCGGGACTACCGGATTGCCCTCCCGGCGATGCTAGCCTGCGGGGTGGCGGCGGTGCTGAGCCAGCGAATCTCCCCCTACTCGGTGGATACGCTCCACCTGCCCGAGCACGGTGTGCTCCTGCCCTGGCAGGTGCACGACCTGCGCTCGCTCCGGGTGGATGAGATCATGGCGCGGGAGGTCCACACCGTCCGCACGGAGATGTCGCTGAAAGATGTGATCGAGGTGATGCAGCGGAGCCGGCACGGGGGCTACCCCGTGCTGGAGGCCGATGGGCGGTTGGTGGGGATGGTCACCCTGAGGGACGTGCGGGAGGTGCCCCTGGAGCGACGGCTCAGCACACCGGTCACAGCGGTCATGGCGACCCGGCTGATCACCTTGACCCCGGACCAGACCCTGGCCGATGCTGCCATTCTCATGGCGAAGCACGGGATCGGCCGGCTGCCGGTGGTGGACCCCGCGGAGCCGGGGAGGATGCTGGGGATCGTGAGCCGGAGCGATATCCTGCGGGCCTATCCGACCGAGGAAGGGCGGGAGCGGTAGGGGAGGACCTGTGAGAACCTGTAGGAGACCTGTAGGAGACCTGTAGGAGACCTGTAGGAGACCTGTAGGAGACCTGTAGGAGACCTGTAGGAGACCTGTAGGAGACCTGTAGGAGAACTGTAGGAGACCTGTAGGAGACCTGTAGGAGACCTGTAGGAGACCTGTAGGAGACCTGTAGGAGACCTGTAGGAGACCTGTAGGAGACCTGTAGGAGACTGTAGGAGACCTGTAGGAGACCTGTAGGAGACCTGTAGGAGACCTGTGGGAGACCTGTAGGAGACCTGTGGACGACCGGCACATAGTGAGGCGCCTGCTCCACCGAGAGCAGGCGCCTCAGTCCATTACACAGGAATCGCCGTACCGGGCGCCGGGCCGTAATACCAGGTCGAGACCACCCGGTCCACCGCAAAGCCGCATGACCGATAGAGCGCAACCGCCGGCTCATTCACCTCGACCACCTGCAGGTGCGCTTCCCGGGCGCCAACCTGCGCCAGCACCTGCAGGGCATGGGCGACGGTGGCCTTGCCCAGCCCCCGCCCCTGGAAGCCCGGCGCCACCCCTATGGTCTGGATCTGGCCCACCTCGCCCCGCAGGTCCACCTCCAGGATCGCCACCGCTTCCGCCCCGGCGTAGCCGACCTGCAGGTACTGGGGGGAGCGGGCCGCCAGCCGCATCTGCTCGAGCTCAGCGGGCTCCAGCTGTCCCCCGTTGGGGCTGTCCAGGAAGGCGGCGTTGTGGACCGACAGGAACGCCATCTGGTTCACGGCGGTCAGGGGCTCGAACCGGAGCTCCTCCCGTTGACCGAACTCCTGGCCGAGCGGGCGAACCATGTTCAGGATCCGGTAGGCCCGGCGGAAGCCCGACCGCTCCAGCGCCTCCCCCAGGACCGGCTCGCTCGCCGACACGCCGATCTTCACCACGGTCTGCCCGGTAGCCCCAGCCTGCACCATGAGCCGATAGGCCTCCTGGAGCAGCCGCCCCAGGACCAGATCCAACTCCTGGGTGAAGTGATAGATCAGGGTGAGGAAGACCTCGCCCTTCGTCTCGATCTCCCGGACTACAACCCCCATGCTCCCAGCCAGTGCCTCTCCATGCCAGAGCGTCAGGTAGGAGTTGCCCCGCTCGAAGACCTGTCCCCCGAGGTACTGCTCCAGGGCGCCCAGATCGGCGAAGGACGGGGGCAGCCCCTTTGCGCGGATCGCATCGAAAAAACGCTGGCTCCTCTGGGGCGCCAGGTTGCTGAACAGCGCGATCTGCACCGCCTATGCCCCCCTATCAGTGTGTCTGTCCCAGCAGCATGCCGGCGAAGACCACCATCAGCACAATGAACGAGATCACCGCATAGACCCGGTCGCCCAGCTTCAGATAGATCCAGAGCGCTGCCGTCACCCGCATGAGCGGGGTGCAGACCAGGGTGATCAGACCGGTGGTCAGGATCGTGGTGCCCAGCACCTCGCTGACCCCCACCAGGAGCAACACCAGGCCCGCCCCAATCTGGGCGGCGGCGAGGAAGGTTCCCAGGCGCAGGAGCTTGGAGACCGCCAACTCGACCTGCTCCACCTGCTCATCCAACCTGCGACCCCTTGTCGTCTCCATTAGCCCTGAACCCCCTTCCAGGCCATTTGCAGAGCAATATAGACCAGGACCGGAATGAAGAGCTTCCGCAGGGTTGTCCCCTTCAGCCGGACCATGACCCGTGCGCCGATGATCGCACCCAGCAGGACGCCAAGGGCAACCGGTCCGGCCACCAGGGGCTCCACGTCGCCCCGCACGAAGTAGACGGTCGCACCGGCCGCCGCCGTTACCCCGATCATGAAGTTCGATGTGGCCGTGGAGACCTTGATCGGCAGCCGCATTACCTGATCCATGGCCAGGACCTTGAACGCCCCGCCTCCGATCCCCAGCAGGCCAGCCAGGGCGCCGGAGATGTACATGAGCAGCAGCCCCGGAATCGTGCCGGTGGACTCGTACTCCACGTGGCGCCCCAACGCCTGATCGTAGTAGGAACTGCCCAGCCGGAGCCTCTCGGAGAGCCGGTCCGGCTTCACCCCGCTTGGCAGCTCGGCCTTGCGGGCCTGGAACATGGACCAGGCCGAGTAGGCCATGAGCAGGCCGAAGAGGAGAAACATGAACCGGGCCGGGAGCAATCCAGCGACCAGGGCGCCGGAGAGCGCACCCAGCGTGGTCCCCACCTCCAGCAGCATGGCGATGCGGGTGTTGGTGATATGGTCCCGCAGGTAGGCGATCGCCGCCCCGGTCGATGTGGCGATTACGGCCACGGCGCTTGCAGCGACGGCGGTCCGGATCTCGTACCCGAAGAGGAGCGTCAGGGCGGGGACGATGATAATCCCGCCACCCAGCCCCAGCACGGAGCCGACCAGGCCGGCCAGGATCGAAACCAGGAAGATGCTGAGCGTTGCCACCGGAAGGGTCATGGTCATCTCCTTTAACAAAGCGAAGTGCAGATAGGACTAACTATACACCCGTCCGCCTGCGATGCAAAGAGTCAGCGCGGGCGGTAGGGGATAACCCAACCGGTCACGAATCAGACTCCCAGTGAGGTGGGTTTTTGTGAGTGAGACGATCGAGATCCTTCTGGGCGCCCGGCGGGGCATTAGCCACCCGAACACCGATCTGGACGCCCAGACCTTTCTGCTCCGGGCCACACAACTGCGTGACGAGTACGGCCACGATCTGCCCCTTCCCGTGGAGTACCGGCCGCAGGTGACGCCCGGCGAGCTCTCCGACCGGCGGGTGCTGGTCTGGGACATCGGTCGCGCCTTTGCACCGGGGCAGGGCAACTTTGACCACCACCAGGACCATACCCTGGGGGCCACCCCGATTATCCTGCTCAACGCGGCGGGCCGAAAGCCATCCGCCCTGGATGAGTACGTGGACAAGGCCGACCGGGGGATCTTCTTCAAGGAGCCCCAGCCACACCCGTTTGCGGAGACCCTGCAGGGGCTGGGGGCGGGGATCAACCTGACCCACGGTCAGGACCAGGTCCGCTCCCGTCACTACCAGCGGCTGCTTACCTGGGTGGAGAAGGCGGGAGTGGACCCCTACGGCCGCTTTGACGAGCGGGCGTTGCCCACCGAGTTCCACCCCTTCCTCCGGGCGAAGCGGGAGGAGGAGGGGATTGCGGAGCGGGAGGCGAGCCGAGCCCGGTGGTTCCAGACCCGCATCGGCCGGGTCGCCTACCTGGAGAGCGGCTACATTGGCGCCATGCACGCCCTCTACCGGCGAGATGCCGCCCTGGTTGTCCTCCACGAGCCCGAGGCCCTCATGTCCGGGTGGATTCGCCCTGCCCGCAAGTTCACCATTGGGGCGAACCCGGCGGTGGTGGCGATCCCGGAGGAGCTTGACCTCCGCCCGTTCTTCGTCACCCTCTCCAGCCTGGAGCCCAGCGGCAACACCTGGGGCGGCCAGGCGGGCATCGGCGGCTCCCCCCGGGAGGAGGGGGGCTCCGGCCTGACCGGCGAGCAGATCATGCGGGAACTGCAGGCATTCCTGGGCTAGGGCTCCCGGTGGATCGGGCAGCCGTGCTCGTCGCACGCCCCGACCGGGATGATCACCCGGCGGGCGGCGACCCAGTCATAGAGCCAGCCGCCCAGGCCGGTGAGGGCAGAGAGCCGGATCACCGGCCAGAGGGGCCATAGGGGTGGCACCTGGGCGGCAATGGCGGCAACGGCGTCGATCCCATCCACCAGGTGGCCGGTCCGGTTGTATCGGACATGCATGCGGGCGGCGAGTCGCTCAGCCGGCACGCCCAGGGAGTCGACCACCCCCGGCTCCCGCATGGAGACGAACTGGAGCCGGTCCAGCCAGTCGACCCGGATCAGCCGGTGGTGGATCGCCTGGCAGAGCGGGCACCAGCCATCGTAATAGACCGTGAGCTCCCGCCTTCCTTCCTGCATCTGCTTGCCCCCCTCTGTAAGTTAGACGTACAATAACGATAACAAGGCTCTGGAGGCATCGGAATGAATCTCGATCTGAACCTATTTGACAGTGAGGAGATCATCGCCAAGGCGCTGAAGGGCGAGCGCCCCTTTCCAGATGAAGCGATCCACCTCTGTGTGGAGGGAGAACTTCTCGCCATGGGGGCGGCGGCGGATCGGGTTGCCAACCTCCTCAATCCCGAGGAACACGTAGGCTATGGCCTGGCCAAGACGGTGATCTACTCCAACGTCTGTCAGCCACAGTGCCCCTTCTGCAGCGGCACGGTGACCTGGGATCACCCCGACGCCTTTACCAAGAGCGCCGAACAGGTGGTGGCAGAGGTGGCTGAGGCCGTCTCCGGGGGTGCCACCCAGGTCTTCCTGCAGGGGGGCCACCGGATTGATCTGGACTGGTCCTATTACCCCGGCCTGGTCCGAGCAATCCATGAGCGCTTCCCCCATCTGCAGCTCTTCGCCTACTCGCCCACGGAGATCATGGTCTTCAATGTCGCCTACCAGAAGCGGACATCGGAGGTGATCCACGAACTGGTGGATGCCGGCATGGGCGGCCTCTTTGCGGGCGGCGCCGAGACCCACCAGACCCGGGGACCCGAGTACCGGGCGCTCCTGCGGGGCCCGTGGAATGAGTGGTTCGACATCGTTCACCGCTCGGCTGATGCCGGCCTGCCGGTGATCGTCCCCTTCGTCTTCGGTCTGGGCGAGAGCCCCCGGGAACGTGTGGGCCACCTCTACCGGGTCCGGGCCGTCCAGGAGCGGACCACCGCCATGAAGCGGCCCGCCTTTGCCGCGGTGGCGGTCTTCACCCTGCCAGAGGGGCGTCCGGCGGCGGGGGCCGAGCTTCCGCCGGCAGTCTCCAGCCAGGAGTACCTGCGCATGCTCGCACTGGCCCGAATCCTGCTCCCGAATATCAGGCACCTGCAATCAAGCCCTACCTCCCAGGGGGCGAGGGTGGCGCAGGTGGCGCTGAACGGCGGGGCAGACAGCCTCGGGCCGATCTACCTGGGCGAGACCGCAGGTGGCGCCGTCTCGCCGGATGCGCTGACCGCCCTCATTCGGGAGGCCGGGCGGACCCCGGTCAAGCGGGATCGCTGGTAGGGCACGGGCGACGATTCAACTAGACGCATTATTCAGGAGCCTTCGCTGTAGAGCAAGCAGCGAGGGCTCTTTTCCTGTTCCTGGTCGGATGGAACAGGAATATTTATACTGTAGGAGGAATTCGCGAATTTCGGGAGAATCCAATGAGCTGTCCTGGCACTCCTCGGCCAGGGCCCAAAAAGAGGGAGGGGAAGCATTCGATGCGCAAATGGCTTACGATGACCCTGATCCTGACGCTTCTGCTCAGTCTCACCAGTGTCTCCGCAGCGTCTGAGCCCAGCACGGTCACCCTGGACGTCGTCTTCAAGGCCGGCACCCTGCCAGCAGACGCGACCGCAACCGTGGAGGCAATGGGCGCCACAGTGGTCAGCACGGCGCCGAGCATCGGATTCATGACCGTCACCGGACCGGCCAGCCTGATCACCAAGCTAAACAGCCACAAGGAGATCCTCGCGGCATCTCCCCAGATTGAGGTCCAGTTGAACCCCGCCCAAATGATCCAGGCGGACGTAGCCGACGCCAATCCCGGCGCCGCCGACCTCTACCAGCTCTACGGCTGGGATATCGACCAGGTGACCATGGACGGCGCCAGCTGGGAGCTGGGCACCGGCAGCCACAACACCGTGGTCGGCATCATTGACTCGGGCGCCAGCCTCGCCCACCCGGACCTGGCGGCCAACCTGCTGGGCGGCCGGAACTATGTGCCCGACGGCCCTGGCGGCACCGTTGACCCCAACGATATCGATGACCGCCGTGGTCACGGCAGCCATGTGGCCGGTTCGATCGCCGGCAACGGCCGAATCCTCGGCGTCGCACCCGACATGGGCTTCCGTGCGTACCGGGTCTTCGGTGCGTCGGGCGGCTCGCCCTCTGACCGGATCGTCCAGGCGATTATCGACGCTGTGAACGACGGGGTCGACGTGATCAACATGTCGCTGGGCGGCTTCGACGCCGTCGCCGGCTACACCTGGACCGACCCCGCCACCGGCGAGGTCTACAAGTACAAGGACGTCGCCAGCTTCGTGGGTTACAAGCGAGCCGTGCAGTACGCCGTGAACCACGGGGTCGTGGTGGTGGCGGCCGCGGGCAATGACGCTACCAACATCTCCAACCCGCCGGAGATGACCGCCCTCCTGAACTTCGAGTACGGCCCGTTGGGCTATGAGTTCTGGGGCGCCTCCCACGAGACCCCTGGCACCCTGCCCGGCGTGATCACCGTCTCGGCCACCGGGCCGGACATGAGCCTGGCCAGCTACAGCAACTACGGCCCAGGTGCGATCGACCTGAGCGCCCCCGGCGGTGACTTCCAGCGCTACCCGGCGCCCGGCTGGTTCCTCGACATGTGCGTCTCCAGCTACACCGGCACCGGTTACGCCTTCTCCGCCGGCACCTCCATGGCGACCCCCAAGGTCGCGGCCGTGGCAGCGCTCATGATCGATCAGGCGAAGGCCAACGGCGAGACGCTCAGCCCGGCGCAGGTGGTCACCAAGCTGCAGCAGTCCTCGGTTGACATGGGCAAGAAGGGGTATGACCCGGCCTACGGGTACGGCTTCCTCAACGCATACTACGCCCTGGGTGGCAACTAACCCGGGTGACAACAGCGAACCCCGGCAGGTCGACCCTGCCGGGGTTCACGCTTTTACTTGAAGATCGCCAACATGCGCTCCAAGGCCACCTTCGCCCACTTGCGGTCGTCGGGGTGTACCTTCACCTGGTTGACCACCTGGCCCTCCGCCAGCGACTCCAGGGCCCAGCAAAGGTGCTGGGGGCTAATCCGGTACATGGTGGCGCAGGGGCAGACATTGGGGCCAGAGAGGGAGACAACCAGCTTCTCCTGCTGGCTCTCCGCCAGCCGGTGGACCAGGTTGATCTCGGTGCCCACCGCCCACTGGGTGCCGGCTGGGGCCTCCTCGATCACCTTGATAATATACTCGGTCGAGCCCACGTAGTCGGCCTTCAGGACCACATCCAGCGAGCACTCCGGGTGGACAATCACCTTCATCTCCGGATAGGTCCGCCGGACCTCATCGATCTGGTCGACCGTGAACTTCTGGTGGACCGAGCAGAAGCCCTTCCAGAGAATCATCCTGGCCCTGGACAGCTCCGCGTCGGAGCACTCGAACTCGCCCAGGAGCGGGTTGTAGACGACCATCTCCTCCAGGGGGATCCCCAGCTTCATGTAGCCGGTGTTCCGGCCCAGGTGCTGGTCGGGGAAGAAGAGGACCTTCTCGCCCCGTTCGAAGGCCCACCGGAGGACGCCCTCAGCGTTGGACGAGGTGCAGACCGCCCCGTCGTGCTCGCCGCAGAACGCCTTCAGGGCGGCAGTGGAGTTCATGTAGGTGATCGGGATCACCTTGGCACCGGGCAACTTCTCCTGGATTGTCAGCCAGGCGTCATCCACCTGGCGCTCGTTGGCCATGTCGGCCATGGAGCAGCCGGCGCCCAGGTCGGGCAGGATCACCTGGGTCCCTTCGGGCGCCAGCACGTCAGCGGTCTCCGCCATGAAGTGGACGCCGCAGAAGACGATATACTTGGCATTCGATCGGGTCAACGCCAACTGGGCCAACTTGAAGGAGTCGCCGGTGAAGTCGGCCCACTGGATCACCCGGGCGCCCTGGTAGTGGTGACCCAGGATCACCACCTGGTCGCCTAGCTTCTCCCTGGCGGCCCGTATCCGCTGGGCCAATTCAGCGTCTGAAAGCATATAGTACAGATCAGGGATCTGGGTGTTCCCACGGGAGATGAGTCCGAGATCGTCGGCCATGGATCTTCCTCCTGTCATCGCAAACCGGACGGTTACTCATTATTATAAACCAGATAAGCAGCAATCGGGTGGGCAACTTTATCCTATTGGCGCAGGGGCGATCCACCGAAGTCGATTGACTTGACCGTAGCCAACTATGGTAAAATAGATATTGACGGATGAGAAAGGAGGGGTTTCCGGTGAACATCTCGCTCACCGATAAGGCGTCCAATCGTCTCAAGGAGATCATTAAGGCTAAGGGTGAGTCCCTGGCGCTGCGGGTCATGGTCCGGGCCGGCGGCTGCTCTGGTTTCGAGTATGGCATGGCCCTCGAGCGCAACCCCCGTCCCGACGACAACGTGGCTGAGACCGACGGCGTCAAGGTCGTCGTTGATCCCAATAGCCTCAAGTACCTCGACGGCTCCACCATCGACTACGTCGACAGCCTCATGGGCGGCGGCTTCGCGATCAACAATCCGAACGCTGTCTCCAGCTGTGGTTGCGGCCAGTCCTTCAAGACCGCCGGCGAGGGCGGCGCTCCGCGCTCCTGCGGCAGCGGCGGCTGCTCGCACTAGTCTCCTTCCCGCATCGCAAGCGATGAGCGCCACCGGGGCGACACCCCGTTGGCGCTCTTTTGCATCTCCCGGCGGGCTATTGCTCGCGGTAGCGGTTCCCGTCCTTCACCATGCGCCCCTGCTCCACCAGGTAGACCAGGTGGGCCAGGGTCTCAGCCATGGCGAAGCGGACCTGGTGAATCGTCAACTCTTCGGGCCGGAAGATCCGCTCGGTCACCTGCCAGGCGGTCGCACCCGTCGGGTCGACCCGGGTGGCAGCCGCCATCTTCTCCAGCCGCTCCTGGTGGTGGTCGGCGATCTCACGCGCCCGGCCCGCCACATCGGCAATCATGGAGCGGTGACCGGGCAGCGCCAGCCTCGCCCCCAGTTGCTCCACTTTCTCCAGGGAGGCGAGGTACTGGACCAGCGGGTTCGGGCTGCAACCGGGCCAGACCGAGACGTTTGGGGTGATTTTGGCAAGAATCATATCGTTAGCCAGGAGAATGCCGGTCTGGGAATCGTGGAAGATTGCCAGGCCGTCGGAGTGCCCCGGAGTATGGATCACTTCATACTGCCCGCGGCCCAGCGCCAGGCGCGCCCCTGTGGGGACGGGGGTCAAGGTCGGCAGCGGCTGAACAAGATCAAACTGCTGATGATGATGGTGCCCAATCGCCTGCGCCATTTCAGCGGGCATGCCCTCGGCGGCGAAGAAGGCGACGAGCCTCTCGACCTGAGGCGCCATGCCCTCGCCCCAGAAGAGCTCCAACTGGCGCAACTCCACGTCGTGCATATAGGCGGGCGCACCCGTCCACTGCTGGAGCCAGCCCGCTGCGCCGATATGGTCCGGGTGGTAGTGGGTGAGCAGGATCTGGTCGATATCCTGCGGGCGAATGCCGAGGTCGGCGAAGGCCCGGGGCCACGCATCCACCGCCAGCTGATCGTGGAAGCCGGTATCCACCAGGGTCCAGCCCGCAGGCCCCCGCATGAGGTAGCAGTTGACGTACCTCAGCGGGATCGGGATCGGGATCGGCACCAGGAAGATATCGGGCGCAACCTCGGTTGGGGCTTGGTACTGCGGGGCGGGCGAATTGGTCTGTGCCAAGCGGTGCAGGCCTCCCAGTAGATGGTGGTGCAGGTTCGGTACGGGGTTTGCAGGCAAGTGGGGGCGCCGAGGCGAATAGATCCAGGTCGTGATTCCGAAGGATCGGGCTCTGGACAGAGCCCCTGTAGGAAAGTGAGAGTGTCACAGGTGCAACGCCGTCTGCTTTCGTCGCTGATCAGCCTTCTCCTGCTCCTTCCGCTCCTGGCCGCCTGCGCCCCGAAGGGCGATCCGGCAGCGGCCAGAGAGGTGAAGCTCTACCAGGTCCTGCCCGTCGCTCGTGCCAAGTCCAAGCTGGTCAAGGGGGAGGGGGAGGGCGAAGCGATCGCCCTCATTAACTCAGGCACTACCAGACATACGGTAACCGGCTGGTCGCTGGCCGCCACCCAGGGGCAGGTGACGCTGCCGCAACTTGTGCTCGAGCCCGGCCAGATTATCTACCTCGCCGCCGACGCCGAGTATTTCAAAGCCTATTGGAACAAGACCCCGGACTTCGAGTACGGGGTGGATGCTGACCCGGCGGTACCCGACCTGAAGGCCGAGGAGGCGGCGCCGGTCCTGAACGACAAGGGCGATATCGTTCGCCTTTTGGACGAGAAGGGGAATCTGGTGGATATCCTGGCCTACGGGAACCTCTCCACGATTCCCGAGCCCTGGACCGGCCCGGCGGTGGAACTGGTTAACTCCTTTCCCCTCACCCCGGGCAATCAGGTGATCACCCGGCGGTGGCATGGCGGCGTGCTCCTGCTGGAACCCCACGCCGTCTCCTGGTCGGGCGGGTCCAAGACCCAGCCCGAGCGGGTCTTCTTCGCCGGTCAGACCGACTTCCCGGTGAAGCGGGTCTCCGGTCCCATGACCCTGACCGCCATTTCGGCGCCGGACAATGCTGGCCCCGTGCTCTTCGACCTGATCGACCAGGCGAAGGAGTCGATCAAGCTGACCGGGTATCAGTTTACCCACCTGGAGCTGGCCGACCGGCTGATCGCCGCCGCCCAGCGCGGCGTTCGGGTCCAGGTTGCCCTGGAGCGGAACCCCGGCGGCTCGGAGCCCTATGACTCCGACAAGGAGGCGCACCAGAAGCTGGCGCAGGGCGGGGTGGAGGTGCTCTTCTACCACAAGTGGGATGGCGACCTCTCCACCAGTTTCAACCCGGTCCATGCCAAGTACGCGATCTTTGACAACGAGACCGCTCTGGTCTCCTCGGGCAACTGGACCTACTCGGTCTACAACGCCGATCCCACCTGCGGAAACCGGGAGTGGATGGCGGTGGTCAAGGCTGGCCCCGAGGTGATCGACCTCTTCACCGAGGTCTTCCACGCCGACTTCACCTCCGGACGGGCCGAGGTCCGCCCCTATCGCGAGGAGCTGGACCGTCCGCTTGCGCCCGACAACTACGATGCCGGCCCCTGCTACCCATACACCCCGGTGAAGCCGCAGCCCCTGACGGTCACCGGCGAGTTCACCCTGACCCGAATCCTCTCCCCCGACAACACCATGGACCGGGAGCAGGGCTTCCTGGGGCTACTGCGCAATGCCAAGCAGGAGCTGTTGGTCTCGGCGGCCTACATTAACAAATGGTGGGGCGCAGCGGCAGACGAAGCCAACCTCACCAACTACCCGCAGCCCTACCTGGAGGAGATCCTGGCCGCCGCCCGGCGCGGGGTGGAGGTGAAGGTCCTGCTCGACCGGCGGAATGTCCGGGCCGACAGCCCGCGGGATAACCAGTACGTGGTCGCTTACCTGAACGAGATCGCCCAGAAGGAAGGGCTAAAGCTGGAGGCCCGGCTGGTCAACATGGACCAGAGCGGCATTGGTCGGTCGTACCACAACAAATCCCTGATTGTGGATGGCTCTGTCGTCATCTCCTCGATCAACGGTTCGGAGAACTCCTTCCGCTACGCCCGGGAGATGGCGATCCGGTTCGAGGGGAGTCCCGCTTTTACCTCCTACTACCGGGACCTGTTCAACCACGACTGGAGGGCGAGTGAGCGGCCCAACGAGCCCTGGTCCTTCATGGCGATCCCGCTGAACGAGGGGACCCGGCTGGACTGGGCGGAGAACGTGGAGTTGGACCTGGCCAGCTATGAGGTCTACTACAAGGCCGAGGCGACCGGGGAGTGGGAGTTGGTGAAGCGGGTGGAGAAGCCTGGCTTTACCGACGACCGGACCAGCGGGTTCTGGGGCGTTGTCGCGGTGAACAAGGCAGGGGTGAAGTCTGACTACGCCGAAGTGAATCGCTGATCACCAATCGAGGAGATGAGGAGGGGAGACCGTGAAGCGGCGTTTCCGCGTGATTGTCGTGATCATTCTGGGTGTGGTGGCATGCCTGGCCCTCACGCTCTTCTGGCTCCAGCCTCCCTGGGCGATGAGCGCCCTGGCCAGTCTCTTCGGCGCCGAGATGATCCTCGTGGCGATCCTGCTGCGCAACCTGCCGCCGCCGGAGGAGTCGCTCTCGCCCGGCGCCCTGGAGTCGATCTCCAGCTTCGACACCACGCTCCGCATTGGCGATGAGACCCTCCCCTACCTGAAGCAAGGGCTGAACTTTGAGTCGGCGCAGAAGATCTGCGAGATCATTCACAAGATCACCGAGGTGGACGCCGTGGCGATCACCGACGACAAGGTGATCCTCGGCTTCCACGGGGTCGGCTGCCGGCGCCACCAACAGGGGGGGCCGATCCTGACCGGCGCCACCAAGTACGTGCTGGACACGGGCGAGACCAAGATCGTGACCGACGCCAAGATCCTCTCCTGCGACGAGAAGGACTGCCCACACCCGCTCAAGTCGGCGGTGATCACCCCCCTCAAGTTCCGGGGGAAGGTGGTCGGGACCTTTAAGCTCTACCGGGCGTCACCCGAGCCGCTGCCCAGCTATGTGGCACGGTTGGCGGTCGGCATTGCCGCCCTCCTCGGCCTGCAGATGGAGTTGGCCGAGTCGGACCGGCAGCGGCAGCTGGTGACACGAGCCCGGCTTGAGGCGCTCCAAGCGCAGATCCGGCCTCACTTCCTCTTCAACGTGCTGAACACGATCATCATGTTCTCCCGGACCGATGTGGAGCGCTCCCGCGAACTGCTGATCAACCTGGCCCAGTTCTTCCGACGCTCGCTTTCGCATCGGGGGAACTTTATCAGCCTGAAAGAGGAGATCGACTATATCAACATCTACCTCTCGTTGGAGCAGGCGCGCTTTGGGGAGAAGCTCCAGGTCCGCATGAAGATCGACCCGCGGGTCATGAATGTGCAGGTGCCGATCCTGACCCTCCAGCCGCTGGCGGAGAACGCCATTGTCCATGGGCTGGCGACCAAGGAGGAGACCGGCCTGCTTGGGATTCGAGCACGCCGGATCCGGGACGAGCTGCATATCCTGATCGCCGACAATGGGATCGGTATGGATGGTGAACGGCTGCGCCGGGTCTTCGAGGAGGGGGTCGGCAACAACATGGGGCTCGGGTTGACCAATGTCAACGAGCGGCTGATCTCGCTCTACGGCGAAGCCTATCGGCTCAAGGTTCGCTCCCGGCCCGGGGTGGGGACCGCCATACGGGTACGGATCCCCCTGGATCAGCCGCCATCCGGCGGGTAGGGGTTTTTGACCGTTGGTCCGCCCATTCCGACGACTCACCGCACCGCTCTTGGCGAAACCCCAACGATTCGCATAAAATGGTCGGAAAGCCTTGGATCTTGGCATATCTAAAGGGGCGTAGAGATAAGCATGGTGCTCAAGGCGCTCATAGTAGATGATGAGTACCCGGCTCGCATGGAACTCCGGTTCCAGTTGAGCCGCTTCCCCGACGTGGAGATCATTGGGGAGGCGACGAATGCGCGTGAGGCGCTGCGGTTGATCAACGCCCTCGACTACGACGTGATCTTCCTCGACGTGCAAATGCCGGGCATGACCGGGATTGAGTTGGCCAAGCAGTTGAAGGGGCGCGAGGTCATGCCGAAGGTGGTCTTCGTGACCGCCTACGAGAACTACGCTGTGCCTGCCTTTGAGATCCGGGCGGTGGACTACCTGCTCAAGCCGCTGGAGTCCGACCGGCTCTCCGAGACGGTGCAGCGGCTCCGGGAGAGCATGGGCAACGCGACGGCGCCGGCTGCGGCGAGCGCGGACCGGGCAGATGACCCCGCTCCCGAGCGGAACCCGGACCGGAAGCCGCCGCTCTCCTTCCTGCTCTGCGAGAAGGATGAGAAGCAGATCCCACTGCCGCTGGGGGAGATTGTCTACATCTTCTCGGAAGGGTACAACGTCTTTGTCCAGACCCACCACGACCGGCTGCTCACCCGGTACACCCTGCAGGAGCTGACCGAGCGGCTCCCGCCGGAGCAGTTCTTCCGCTCCCACCGCTCCTATCTGGTCAACATCTTCCAGGTGAAGGAGATCAGCCCGTACTTCAATGGGGCCTACCTCCTGAAGCTGAAAGACAAGGAGCACTCTGAGGTGATCGTCAGCCGCTCCAATGTAAAGCGAATGAAGGAACTCTTCTCCATGGGATAGCACGGGGGAGGCTACTGCTCATAGGGGTGCGAAAACGCCGGGCCGCGAAAACGCGGTCCGGCGTTGCCTTTCTCACCTATGCGCTCGCCTGCTTGGCTTGTCCCTGTTGCGTCACCTGGAGCAGGATCACCGCCACCACGATCAGCGCGCCGCCCAGGACCTGCACCACCTGCAGCGACTCAGCCAGGAAGAGGTAGGCGGCGACGCCGCCCATGACGGGCTCCAGCATGCCCGTCACCGTGGCGTGGGTCGGGCTGATCCAACGGAGCCCGCTCAGGTAGAGGCCGAAGGGGACGACCGTGGCCAGTGTGGCGATATAGCCAAAGAAGAGCCAGAGCGAGGGGTCTGCCAGGGGGGCCAGGCTGACCGCCGGGCGACCGGCCAGGGCGAGGGCACCGTCCACCAGGAGCCAGAAGGCGAACCCGACACCCAGGCCGTAGCAGAGCAGCGTCCAGGGAGAGAGGCGGCTCACCTTCTTGGAGCCATAGATCGTGTAGAAGGACATGGCCACTGCCGAGGCCAGACCGGAGGCCAGCCCGAGCGGGCTGACCAGCAGGGTGGCTGTGGTGCCAAAGACCAGCAGGTAGGAGCCAGAGATCGCCAGGGCGAGCGCTGCCAGCATTCCCCCGCTGGGCCGCTGCTGCTCAAAGAGCCAGGCGTAGATTGCGGTCAGGGCTGGCGCCAGATACTGCAGGAAGATCGCCGTCGCCACATTCGTCTCGGAGAGCGTGAAGAGATAGGTGTACTGCACGAAGGCCATTCCCCCGATTCCCCAGACCGCCAGAAAGACCAGGTCGCCCCGGCTGATCCGCAGTAGCCGTGGGGCGACCACCGCCAGGACCAGGAAGAGCAGGAGGAAGGAGAGGCCCATGCGCACCTGGACCAGGAGAAACGGCGGGACAGAGCGGCTGGCGAAGAGATACTTGGCAAGCGCTCCGGAAATGCCCCAGAGCAACGCAGCAGACGTGACGGAAAGATACCCCCGCAGATTTGTTCCCACCCTCGACCGGCCTCCTCTTGGGAGATGGGGGTTCGTGATCCAGGTGTGGGTTTCCTTCCGATATGGGACCAGATTCCTTGGCATGGGACCGGAGTCTCATTTCGCGGCTGTTGGCTTGTCGGTCGCAGACCGCCCTGTGTACAATGAACCCGTCTACCAGAGACCGGGGTCGGTGCTCTGCCGGCCTGCTCTGGCGTGATCCTACAAATGGCAAACCCGGCGAAAGCCGGCGACGCAAAGCTGCGGGCCTACGGCTCACCTGGGGAGCTACGGCAGCCGAGCCGCTAGGAGGTGTGTCCCAATGATCTACTTCGAGCGAGTCACCCCGACCCGCTGGCTGGCACGGGCGCACATTCAGACCCCGTGCGATCCCCTGTTGGCCGCTTCCGAGTTCAGCTGGGACCACCCGCACTTCTCGGGCCTGCTTGAGGTGACGGTCCAAGGGGTGGTGGCAGGGCGACCGACCCTGACCCCCTACCTGGTCCAGGTGAATGGCTCGGGTCGTTGCTACCTGGCGCAGGACCCCACCACCCTCTGTGGGGAGGAGGTGGCCCTGTGACGCCCGACCTGCATCGTGCGGTTGAGGAGGATCTCTCAGCCTTTGCCCCCAGGGCGGTGAATCATGAGGCCGAGGTCCAGCGCATCTTGGCCCACCTGGCCAACCGGTGGGGCCTGGCCGAGTTCCGGCTGGCCGGGGGTGAGCGAATCTCCTGGTTGTTCGATGCCCGCAGCGGCCAGTTGCTCTCCACCTATCCCAACGGGGCCAACCGGATTCGCCAGGTCGCCTCCGCCAGACACCAGACCCGGGCCAACTGAGACGAAAGCCTGAATGAACGAGCCCCTGCCTGCCGGCAGGGGCTCTTGATTATCACGGGCGATCGGGCTGCAGCAGCCAGGCCTGGTCCACCAGTGTGAAGCCGTAGTCCATGAGCCGGTAGGCCTGCTCATAGAGGGCGGTTCGGGTAGGGGCGCCCAGGACCACGACGATCAGTTCCCGGTTGTTCCGGAAGGCTGACGCCACCAGCGTATGGTTCGCCTTCTCTGTCCAGCCATTCTTCACGCCGGTCGCTCCGGCATAGTTCAGGACGAAGTCGTTCTTGTTCTTCAGTACACGGGTCCCGGCTGGGCCGGGAATTCGCGCCTCGCGCTGGCTCATATAGACCCGAAAATCCGGGTTCTGCAAGGCGAACTGCGTGATTCGCGCCAGATCGCGGGCGGTGCTGTACGGGTAGTTCCAGTCATCTAGCCCGGAGCCGTTCAGGAAGAGGGTCTGGCCCGCCCCGAGTTGGATTGCCCGCTGGGTCATGATTCGTGCGAACTCGGGCTCCGATCCGCCCAGGTATTCGCCAATGGCCGTGGCGGCGTCATTGCCCGAGACCAGCATGAGCCCAAGGAGCAGCTCCCGCATGGTTCGCTGTTCCCCCGCCCGCAGGTAGACGCTGGTCCCCTCCTGGGAGGCGGCACGTGCACTCACGGTGACAACCTGGTCAGGCTCGGCCATCTCCACGCCCAGCAGGGCGGTCATGATCTTGGTGGTGGATGCGATCTGCAGCGGCTGGCGGGAGCGGTACTCGGCCAGGAGCAGCCCGGTTTGAGCGTCCATGATCGCGTAGGCGCTGACCGGTGCCTCTGGGTTGCAGGCTTGCGTTGTCGGTGTGGGGCCGAGGGTGGCTACTCGGGTCGTGTCGCTCCAGGTGAGGTTCAGGCCGAACATATCCGAGAGCGCCCGGGCGCTGACCAGGATCTGCCCGCCGATCACCGAGGGGGCTGGCTCGATCGCAAAGGGGGAGCCGCCCAGGCTCGCCTGGGTTGACCCGGGGGTTATGGTAGCCTCCAGACCGTTGAGGTGGATGAGCGCCGAGGTACTCACATATTCGACCGAACCGCCCAGGGCGGTAACCGTCTGCTTGAGCGGCACGTGGAGCCGGTCGGCGATCACCGGCGTCGCCCCCAGGCACTGGCTCCCGATCTGCAGGAAGCCTTCCGCCTGGTCCAGCGCCTTGTCGAAAGGGTGCACCAGCGGTTCAGGCATGACCCGTCCGGCGAACTGGGTGGCTACCCAGCCAAGCCTGCCCTTCGGGAGTCGGACCTGGCTCCAGGTACCCTCCTGCTTCACCCACTCAAAGGGGGTGCCGTTCGGGACCGTCATGAGCACGGGTGCGGTCAGCGTTGGACTCTCCCGTACGTTCAGGGGACCATCGATCACCTGAATGCGAGCCGGGCCGCCCACCTGGACCGTGACCGACTTGCCGTCGTAGGCAACCGTGGCGCCAAGCCCTTCGGAGAGAAAGCGGAGAGGGAGGTAGGTGCGGTCATCAATCAACTGAGCGGGCACGTCCAGGGGGACGGCCTTCCCGTCTATCTGTGCGGTGGGTGAGCCGATTGTCATGGCGACCGTTCGCCCGTCCAGCGTGGCGGTCACCCTGTCGGGCGGCTGCCAGTCAACCGTAGCCCCAAGCGACTCCAGGTAGGCGCGCATGGGCACGAGTGTTCGACCGTCGCGAATTACGACGGGAGAGGGCATGAATAGCTCCCGCCCGTTTACGAAGAGCCGTGGCGCCGAATTGGCTGCCGTCGCCGCGGGCACCGTACTGGTCAGAAGCGTCAGGGAGAGCAGGAAGCCCCAGAACCGGGTCGGTTTCCGCAAAGCCCGTCACCTTCTTTGTCTATAAAAGGTCCCTATAGACATATGACGGGTAATTGAGGGCCTGGGTTCCGTGGATCTGGGTGGGAAACGGTATGCGCAACCACTGGCATCTGCGTGCAGGTCCACTTCGGCCTGAGACGGACGCGAAGCCGCCGATTGGCGACACATGATTCATCAAACAAACAGAAAGAGACCGCACCTGCCAGCGAGAAGGTGCGGTCTTTGCGATCTAGCGGGGGAAGCCCTTGATCAGCGACATGGCCTCGGCCCGTGTGGCAATATTCTTCTCAAAGACTCCCCGCACGGCGGAGGTGACAGTGGAGGCGCCGGGCTTGCGGACCCCCCGCATGGTCATGCACATGTGCTCGGCCTCGCAGACCACCATGACCCCCTGCGGCTTCAGCTTCTCCATGAGCAGGTCCGCCACCTGGGAGGTGAGCCGCTCCTGCAGTTGCGGCCGGCGGGAGAAGTCCTCCACAATCCGGGCCAGCTTCGAGAGGCCGACCACCCGCCCCTTGTTCGGAATGTAGACCACGTGGGCCTTGCCGATAAAGGGAACGAGGTGATGTTCGCACATTGATTCAAAGGAGATATCGCGCACGATGACCATTTCATCGTGGTCTTCGCTGAAGATGGCGGAAAGCCGTTCCGCCGGGTCCCGATGCAGGCCGGCGAAGACCTCTTCGTAGAAATCGGCCACCCGCCTGGGCGTGTCCAGGAGCCCCTCACGCTCCGGGTCCTCGCCCACCGCTTCCAGGATCATTCGCACCGCTGTCTTGATCTTTTCCTTGTCAACGGCCACTACGGCACCGCCTTTCCCAACCAGTCCAAGTCCTGTCCATTTTACCAGAGGTGCAGACTCGCTGCGAGCCTTCCTGGCTCCACGATTAGGACGGTTCTGGAACCGCTTCTGGTACTGGTTGCCGCTCCGCCCACCGTCCCTCGTTTGACTTCCGGCGCATCCTTCCCTATAATTCGCGATGAATAGCCCCATACCGAAAGGAAGGGAGGGGATGGGCGTGCCCGATCGCCACTTCACCCCCGCTGACGTGAACCGGCTCATACCGGACCTGGAGCGGATCATTCGCTATCTGCGCACCCTGGACGGGGAGATTCAGGAGAAGGACTGGCGCCTGAAGCAGGCGAAGGTGGAGGCGCACCGGCGCGACGACCGGGTGGATGCCCAGACCTTCCTGAAGGAAGAGGCCGAGTTGGACTTCCTGCGCATTCTGGCGCAGGGCCAGGCCGACCGCGTTCGCCAGTTGGGCGGGGAGATCAAGGGCGGCTACCTGGTGGACTTTCCCGCCGCGATCGATGGCGCCGAGGTGCTCCTCTGCTGGAAGCCGGGCGAGAGATCCGTCCGATGGTACCATGGCCTCTACGAGGGCATGATGGGGCGCAAGCCGATCCCGGCTGATCTGCTGGCTGAAGAGCCAACCGAGTTGAATGAGTGACAGGTAATCCGGAGGTAATGCCTCCGGATTATTCTCTTTCTAGAGCCGGCGGATGGGGAATGCCGGCGAGACGATACAGAAGGAGTGGGTGGAGCGGATGAGTCAACCAGTCTGGCACTACCTTTGGCAGAATCAGCAATACGGTCCGGTCCCGGAGGCTGAACTCCGCCGGCATTTCGAGGAGGGCCGCCTCCACAGGGAGACCCTGGTCTGGTCCCCCGGAATGGCGCAGTGGATCCCAGCGATCCAGGTGGCCGCGTTTCAACCGCACCCTGCGGGGCGTGTAGCGGCTTCCGCCGCACCGGCACAGGTCCTCGCTCCGTCGGAGGTCGTCTTCTTCCACGCGGAGAGGTTTGCCTCCCCGGGCGGCGCCCTGAGTAACAACGTGGAGCTGGTGCACCTCCCGCAGAAGGTGAAGGCGGGCGAGCTGGGGCAGGCGATCATGGCCACCGCCTTCCTTGCCGCGGAGCGGGAGGGGGCGATCCGCCTTGCCCTCACTGAGAAGAAGGGGCTCTTCGGCCTGAAGACGACCAAGGTAGTTGAGGTCTCCCGGGGTTCGGCAGCGGTGATCTGGCCGGCGGATACGTTCGAGTCCGGGATCGCAGCCATGGTGCAGCAGGGAAGTCAGAGTGTGGAGTCGATTGTCTACGCCCTGCTCCAGTCCGACACCACCATTCCCGCGGCGGCACCCTACTGGCTCATGCAGGCTAGCCTCACCCGCAAGGGGCTTCTGACCGCCCAAGAGAAGAAGGGGTTCCTGGGCAGCGGGACGACGCAGTACTTCGTGACACCCCAGGCGCAGCAGTTGGCAGCCGCCAGCGACTCTAACGGTTGGCTCCGCCTGCTTGGGGAGACCCAGCAGGGGCGCTTTGACCTCTGGACCGCCCTCACCGCGGGGATTCAGGCGGGGTTCAACCGGAGGCAGGAGTCATCCTCCAGCGGCCCCGACCTTCCCGACTTCGACTAGCCCCACGGCCAGCCGATAAGAAGAGCCCGGTGCGACCGCACCGGGCTTTGCCATGCACTAGAACCGGCGTCCGCCGCCGCCACCGCCGCCACGTCCGCCGCCGAACCCGCCACCCCGGTTTCCGCCGCCACCGAAGCCACCGCCGGCAGGGCGCTCTTCACGGGGCTTTGCCTCATTGACCGTCAGCGCCCGTCCGGCCCACTCCGAGCCGTTCAGCCCGCTGATCACAGCATCGGCCTGCTCATCCGGCACCTCGACGAAACCAAAACCCCGAGAGCGCCCGGTCTCCCGATCAGTCGCCACACGCGCAGAGATCACCTGGGCATACTGGCCCACTGCCTGCTCCAAGTCCTCATTGGTCACGGCCCACGGCAGGTTGCCAACGTACACAGTCTTCGTCATCTTCCTCGTGCCCTCCATCAACGTCGTCTTGCCTTTCACGAGCACGAAGCTCGTGCGGTTAGCATACCCGGTTTCGCATCGCTTCAGCCAGAAGATCAGCGATGTGCTTCACCTGGACCCGATCTGCCAGGCCCGCCCGCTCAATCCCTTCGATCATTTCCAGGTGGCAGGGCGGATTGGCGACCACGATCGTCGCGGCGCCGGAGGTGGCCACGTGGGTCATCTTCCGGTCGAGGATCTGATCGGAGAGAAGCGCCTGGGTGATCGCGTAGGTGCCAGCGGCGCCGCAGCAGCGGTCCGCCTCGGGCAACTCCACATACTCGGCCCCCGGGATCGCCTTGAGCAGGTTGCGTGGCGGCTGTGCGACCTTCTGCACGTTGCGCAGGTGGCATGAGTCCTGGTAGGTGATTCGGCCCGGCAGCGCTCCCAGGGGAATCGGCCCGAGCGCATCCACCAATTCGGCGAAGTCCCGGCAGGCGGCGGCGAAGCGATTGGCGCGATCGGCCCAGGTGGGGTCGCCAGCCAGAAGGCGGCCATACTCGTTCAGGGCGGCGCCGCAGCCACCGGCGGTGTTGACAATATAGTCATAGCCTCCCTGCTCAAAGGCGGCGATATTCCGCTTCGCCTGGGCCACCGCAAGGTCGTGCTCTCCGGCATGACCGTGCACGGCGCCGCAGCAACCCTGGCCGGGCACCAGTGCCACCTCGCAGCCGAGGTGGGTCAGGACCTCAATCGCGCTGCGATTTGTCTCGAAGAAGAGGATCTCGGCAACGCAGCCCGTGAAGAAGCCGACCTTGAGTCGTGGCTCTCCCGTCGGCGGCAGGGGGCGGGCCCAGGAGGCGCGCCGCCATGGCGACACCGCCTCGGGAACGGCCCGCTCCATGGCTGCCAGACCCTTGCCGCCCAGCCGCTCCACCAGCCTCAACCGCCGGGCCAGCCAGCGCAGCCCGAACCGCTGGTAGAGCCAGAGGCCCCAGCCGGCCAGCCGGATTCCCAGCGGGCTGCCCAGCAGGTAGCGGTAGGCGAACCGGACCGGCCAGGGATTGGGCCGGACCGCCGCCAGGGCCGCACGCCCCTGCTCCAGGATCGCCCCGTACTGCACCCCAGCGGGGCAGGCCGGCTCGCAGGCACGGCAACCCAGGCAGGCGTCCAGCTTCGAACCGATATCCAACAGGTCCAGATCACCGTCCATGACCGCACGCAGGAGGGCGATTCGCCCGCGGGGGCTGGCCGACTCGACCTCCATCTCCCGGTAGGTGGGACAGGCGGGAAGGCAGAAGCCGCAGCGCATGCAACTGAGCAGCAGATCCTCCGGAAGCTCCACCCGGCTCATGTGCGCACCACCACCCGCTTGCGGGTCTCCTTGGCGAAGATCTTCCCCGGGTTCAGGATCCCCAGCGGGTCGAAGGCCTGCTTCACCGCCTTCATGAGGTCGATCCCGACCGGCCCCACCTTCCACTCCAGGTAGGGCGACTTCGATTCGCCCACCCCGTGCTCGCCCGTGATCGTACCGCCCAGGCGGAGCGCCGCCTCATAGATCTCAGCGAAGGCCTGTTCCACCCGGTGTAGCTCCTCCTTGTCCCGCTCGTCTGTCATGCAGGTCGGGTGCAGGTTCCCGTCGCCGGCGTGGCCGAAGGTGCAGATATCGACCCGGTACTTGGCGGCGATTCGCTGGATCTCCGCCACCATGGGGGCGATCTGGCTGCGGGGCACGGTGGCGTCCTCCAGGATCGTCGTGGGCTTCCGCCGGGCCAGAGCGGGGATCGCCCCCCGCCTGGCCGCCAGGAGCGCCGCCTCCTCGGCGGGATCGCTCGCCAGCCGCACGGCGAAGGCGCCCTCCTCCCGGCAGATCGCCCCGATCCGCTCGATATCCCGCTCGCAGAGCATCAGCGGACCGTCCTGCTGGATCAGCAGGAGCGCTTCGGCATCCACCGGGAGACCGATCTGCGAGAAGGCCTCGACCGCCCGGATCGTCCCGTTGTCCATAAACTCCAGGGTGCAGGGGATGATCTTCTCCCGGATGATCCGGCTGACGGTCCTCGCAGCGCTCTCCATGTCGGGGAAGGCAGCGAGGGCCGTCCGCTTCGCCTCCGGCAGCGGCAGCAGTTTCAGCGTGATCTCGGTGATAATCGCCAGCGTCCCCTCCGAGCCGCAGAGCAGCTTCACCAGGTCGTAGCCGGCCACATCTTTCATGTTCTTGCCCCCGGCCCGGAAGATGCGCCCATCCGCCGTGACCGCTTCGACCGCCATGACGTAGTCCTTGGTCACCCCGTACTTCAGCCCCCGCAGGCCGCCGGAGGTCTCCGCCATGTTCCCGCCCAGGGTGGATGTATTCATGGAGCCGGGATCGGGCGGGTAGAAGAGGCCCAGCGCTTCCACCGCCTGATGCAGCCTTGCCGTGATCACCCCCGGCTCCACCGTGGCGGTAAGGTTCTCCTGGTCGATCTCCTTGATCGAACTCATGCGATGCAGCGCCAGGACAATGCCGCCAGCGACTGGAACGGTGCCGGCCGAGAGGTTGGTACCCGACCCGCGGGTGTGCACCCCGATCCGGTTGGCGTGGGCGACCTTCATGATCGCCGCCACCTCCGCCGTGGTGCGGGGGAGGAGGACCAGTTCGGGCAGCCGCTGGTAGAGCGGGGTGGCTGAATAGGAGTAGCTGAGCAGGTCAGCCGGGCTGGTCAGGGCCCAGTCGGCCCCCACGATCTCCCGGAGTTGGTCCACTACGTCGGATGCGATCATTCGCTCGCCTTCCTTCCCTGGATCCGTCTCGTCGGTTCATTTTGATACTTCGGCCTTTTCTTGGCGGATTCCTGGCTCACTCGCATCCATACGCAAACAGGGCGCACCGGTTCATACCGATGCGCCCCGCCGTGAGATTCGCTTACTCTTGCCCGAGTGACTTCTTCGCCACGTAGGCGGCTGTCAGCTGATCGAAGGTCGCCTGCTTATACGGGAAGGAGATGACGGTCATGAGGATCACCAGTCCGTCTCCCCGCTGCATATGCACCGACTCGCACTGCGAGCCGTCGTCCTGATCCTCCAGGAACTCCTCCATCACTCGGGTGGCCGACTCTTCATCGAACGGCTTCTCCAGGCCTAACTCCTTACAGATCCGTTTGTACTCTTCCTCCGGCAGCTTCAGGTCCAGGTACTGCTGTATGTAGACCCGTGGCTTGCCTCGCTCCGTGGTGGCTCCCTTCCAGCGGTCGCTCCCCAAAGCCAAGCCCCCTTTCCCCTTTAGTATAGCGCCACGGCGCAGGGCTTCACAAGCCAAATCCGGCATAGCATGTAGCCGATGAGAGGAGGGGGGCTTTATGCGCCTGATCCGCCCGTACCGCCCGGAGGAGCTGTCCCTGGTGATCCAGCGGGGGCTCGCCTCCGCTTACAACCAACTGACCGACCGGGACCGGCTGGTCGCCACCCCCGAGCGAATGACCCGCCAGTTCCGGGAGATGTACCGGGCGGTGCTCTCCACGCCCGGATCCGCCCTGCTGGTGGCCGAAAGCCCGGGGCTGCCGGAGCCCGGCCCCGCCGGACATGCCTTGCTCTTCCCCCAGCCAAACCCCTTTACCGGGGTGACCGAGGTGGTGGTCATGGATATCTGGGTCCACCCCGCCTTGCGGGGGCGGCGGATCGGGTCTGCCCTGCTCGATGAAGCCGAGCGACACGCCCGGTCGATCGGGGCAGCGGGGATGGTGGCTCAGATCTTCCAGCAGAACCAGCCCTCCCAGGCGCTCTTCAGCCGGGCCGGCTTCCAGTTGGAGCGGTACGTGACCGGAAAGCCGCTCTAGCCATGTGCACGCCAGCCCAGGCGGCGCAGCACTTCGGCAGACGGCAGGAGGAGCAGTTCCGGCATCGCCCCGGCGCCATAGCGCTCCAGGTAGCGGCGACAGAGGGAGAGGCCGGCGTAGTACCCGCTGACCGGGGCATCGGCGGCGAAGTAGCGGCGGAAGACCCCCATGCCCGTGGCCGGAAACTCCCGATCGACGGCGGCGAGCACCCAGTCATCGTTTGCCTTGTGCCAGGCCAACCGCTCCGGGTTTATGAAGGTCGCGATCGTCTCCCTGCCCAGCAGCAGGTCTGTGAAGAGGAGGGCGGTTCCCTCCAGCAGCAGCATGTCGAGGAGCGAGAGCCCCTGTGGCGTAGGCGGGAGGCCCAGTGCCTCCATGCGCACGGCGTGGGCCGCCTCGTGGGGCAGCATCTCCACCACCTCGTCCGGGTGGTACCAGTACTTCTCCCCGGTCGATGGTGGCTGCGGCGAGAACCGCTCCAGCCCCAGGGCGATCGCCGGGCGCCCCCGAACGGAGAGCGTGGCGGCCGGGGCGGTGAAGAAGAGCGTCCCCACGTACAGGTCCGGCATCGGCCCGGGCAGGTAGGGGCGGGTCGCCTCCAGAATCGCGGCGGCCCGCTCCTCCATGCGGTAGGTCGGGGCGGGGCGGAGCGCCTCGTGCAGCATCAGCGCACTCTGCTGCACGGCCCCCGGCAGCCCCTCCGGCCCGAAGAGCGAGGGGCCGTAGGTCTCGGTCAGGCCATCAAAAAAGGCCTGGTGCGGCTGGTAGGCGATCGTCGCAAAGGCCGGCCAGAGCGGCGAGCCCTGCCGGTACGCCTCCAGGCTGAGCAGCACATCGCGGTAGACCGGGGTCAGGCTCACGAGGACCACCTCGGCCCAACCTATGCGGAAACGGCGGGAGTGACGCCCGTGCATCCCCCCGCCGTTCGGCTCCTTACCGGTTGGGCTGTTCCCGCCCGTTGAAGTTGGAGTAGTAGTGGGCGGTCAGCGGAATCGTCCTGCGGATCTTCGTCATCCGCAGGTTGCCCTCCACCCGCTCTGTCTCCATCGGGTTGTATAGCTGCCTCTTCTCCCACTCGTCGAACTTCTCCTGGACCTCCGGCGGCAGGTTCATTGGCATGCGACTGCAACCTCCCTTCCTACTGGAGCCAAAACATATCATGCCCGTTTGATAGGAAGAACCACCCTGCGCGTGTAACTCTCTTCATGTCGGAATACGCTCCGCAGCCCACCGGTCCGGGGGCTGACATTCTCGCAGGAGAGAGGCGATCCTTTTGTCGCAGCTGGATTCAGGCAAGCGCCGCCCCCACAGTCATCGCACCAACACGCTCGCCGCCCACGCCGGAGATGACCCCTTCCGCTTCCTCGGTGCCGCTTCGCCCCCCATCTTCCAGACCTCGACCTTCGTCTTTGAGTCCTTCGAGGAGGCGGAAGAGGCATTCGCCAACCCATTGAACCACGCCATTTACACCCGGGGGACCAACCCGACGGTGAAGGTGGCGGAGGAGAAGATCGCGGAGTTGGAGGGCGGCGACTTCTGCCGGCTCTTCGGCTCGGGCATGGCGGCGATCTCGTCGGCGATCATGAGCTGTGTCAAGGCTGGAGACCACGTGGTCTCGATCAAGTCGGTCTACGGGCCTGCCTACATCTTCCTTGCCACCTACCTCTCCCGGTTCGGTGTCACGACCACGTTTATCGATGGCAGCAGCGTCGCCGAGTGGGAGGCGGCAATCCAGCCGAACACGACCCTCTTCTACCTCGAATCACCCTCTTCGTATGTCATGCAGTTGCAGGACCTGCAGGCGCTCTCCGCCCTGGCCAAGCGGCACGCGATCAAGACCGTGATCGACAACTCCTACTCCACCATGCTGCTCCAGCGGCCGCTGGACCTGGGGATTGACCTCTCGGTCTACTCCGCCACCAAGTTCCTTGGCGGCCATTCCGATGTAGTCGCGGGCGCAGTCGTCGGGCGGATGGAGCTGCTCAAGACCATCGCCACCGATGAGCACCAGCTTCTGGGCGGGATTATCGGGCCGTTCGAGGGCTGGCTGATCGCTCGGGGCCTGCGCACCCTGCCGCTGCGCATGAGGCAGCACCAGGAGACCGCCGGTCAGGTGGCCGACTTCCTGGCGAAGCACGACCGGGTCGCCCGGATCTACTACCCTGGGCACCCGTCCCACCCGCAGTATGAACTGGCCCAGCGGCAGACGAAGGGAGCCTCCAGCCTGCTCTCCTTCGAGCTGGGTACCCAGGATGTGGAGCAGATCAAGCGGTTTGTCAATGCCATTCGCTACTTCGGCATTGGGGTCTCGTGGGGCGGCTACGAGTCGCTCTTAATGCTCCCGCTGATCACATACAAGCGGGCGAAGCCGGAGTCCGAGTGGACCAACCCAGGTCTCGTCCGGATCCACTGCGGCCTGGAAGATGCCGCCGACCTGATCGAGGATCTCGACCAGGCGCTCGCCCAGATGTAAAGACAAGGAGGCCAGGGGGGATTCCCCTGGCCTCCCGCTACTTCCTGACCTTCCCCATCAGGTGGTCCAGATCGTACTCACCGGTCTGCTTCCCCTGGTAGATCATCGCCAGCGCCAGTCCGATCAACCCAAGCCCCAGGAGGAAGAGCAGCACCCCCAGGTAGGTACCGATATGCAGTACCCAGAAAAGGGCGGCCACGCCAGCCAGGCCCGCGCCCAGGTGGTTGAACCAGGAGGGAGCGGTGCCATTGCCCCGGTAGGCCGACCAGGCGACCAGCGCAAGGAGCGCGGCCACATCGAAGAAGGCGAAGCTCATGGAGCGGCCCGAGATATCCCACCCCGGCCAGTAGTACTTGGCGAAGTTGTACTCCGAGACGTAGCCGTCGTAGTAGGAGGAGTAGCGGCTCTCAAATCCTCCGGTGTAGTGGCCGGCGGAGGCGGACCAGGTCATGAAGAGTGAGAGCAGACAGATCGTAACCCCGACCACGATATACTTCCGGTAGCCATACCAGGCCAGGCGGGGATCGAAGTAGCGGCCGAAGGAGTCAGGCGCCAGCTTCGCCTTCTGTACCTGATCGTAGACCAGCAGGCCGGCCGCCCCCGCCCAGAGGAGTGGGATCACTCCAAGGGAGAACTGCAGGTAGGCGTGTACGGTGACCAGGAAGGCGAAGACCGGCGGCAGGAGCGGGTGGAGGAGGTTGGCGGGGATCGAGTCGAGTGCGCCATGTTGGATTCCGCCATTGCGCAGTTCGATCACGGCGACCAGCGCCCCGCCCGCCAGCATGATCACCGACCAGAGAAGGCCGATGCCCGAGAACCAGGGGAGGGCTGAGATCAGAATCGCCATACCCATGACCGCCAGCCCCACGAGGCTGAGGGAGCGGCCCGGGATCGCCTCCCGAAAGCGCGGGTCGTTCAGCGCCCGCTGCACCTCTTGTGCCACGTTGGCCGCCACCTTCTTCGCCTCGGCGGCAGCGGCAGCCGCCTGCTGCTGCACCTCGGGGGAGAGCAGCGGCTGGCCGGCGGGTCCCGGGGCAGGAGCGGGCGCAGGTGCGGCCTGCTCCTGGCCGCACCAGGGACAGAAGCGGTGGGTTCCCTCCGGAAGCGCCTTCCCACAGTGCTGGCAGTGCATACGCAACGTCCTCTCAATAATCATCGTATAAGTGCAACCAAGCTCCCTTTTCGACACAGACCCGGCCGAAACCCTCTTCATGGCAGGTGCCGCGGGCATACTAGGCCACGAGCTTTTCCGCGAGGGGGCGTTCCGCAGGTGTCCCAACTGACCACAGAGGAGCGACAGCGGGCCATTCACCGGGCCGGCATGCTGACGATCGGGCTCAACCTTGCGCTGACCGTGGCCCGGGGGACCGCTGGCTTCCTCTCCGGCTCGACCGCCGTCCTGGCGGATGCCGCCAACTCCGGTACCGATATCCTGGCGACCCTGGTGGTCCTGGGCGGTAGCCGCATCGCTGCCAAGCCGCCTGACCTGGACCACCCATACGGCCACGAGAAGGCCGAACCCGTCGCCGCCAAGATCGTAGGGATTCTGGTGACGCTCACCGGTGTGCTGACCGGGATTGGCGCCATTCGGGCGCTGGGGGGCGGAGGGGAGGAGGTCGGTGCGATCGCCGCCTGGGTGACCGCAGGGTCGATCCTGGCCAAGGAGGTGCTGGCCCGTTTCCTCGTGCGGCTGGGGCGCCGGGTCGGCAGCCAGGCGCTCCTGGCAGACGCCGCCAACCAGAGGACCGATGTGCTCGCCTCCCTCGCCGCCCTGGTCGGCGCCCTGGGGGGCCGCTTCGGCCTGCCAATCCTCGATCCAGCAATGGGCCTGTTGGTTGCGGGGCTGATCCTACGCCTGGGGCTCGGCCTCTATTGGCAGTCGGTGCGCGACCTCATGGACCGGGCGCCTGAGCCCAGGATCATGCGTGAGCTAGAGGCCGCGATCGCCCAGACCCCCGGCGTCCTCGTGGTGCACGAGGTGAAGGCCCGCATCTTCGGGCCGAGTCTCTACGTCGACTGCAAGGTTGGGGTAAACGCCGCTCTGACCGTTGCCCAGGGGCATCGGATCGCCAAGCGGGTGAAGGAATCGATCATGGCTGCCGTGCCAGCGACGCGCGATGTCCTGGTCCACGTGAACCCGCAGGAGCCCGACCAGATCCCCCTGCCGCCGCACCTGGGCGGCGCCCCGTCCGAGACCCTAGCCCCACCCCATCTCCCACCCGATGGAAGCCATTAGCAAGTTGTGGTATGATACCAGGGTATGAATCCCTGAAGAGGTGGAGAGCTTATGGCAGACTTCTCGTTCGATATTGTCTCGAAGGTGAACATGCCCGAGGTGGTCAACGCCGTCAACCAGGCGACCAAGGAGATGGAGACCCGCTTCGACTTCCGGGGCTCCAAGTCGTCCATTACGCTGGATGAAAAAAAGGGCGAGATCGTCCTGATCGGCGACGATGAAATGAAGCTGCAGAACGTGATCGATATCCTGCAGAACAAGCTGGTGAAGCGGGGCGTCGCCCTGAAGGCGCTGGACTACGGCAAGGCGGCAGACGCCGCCGGCGGCACCCTGCGCCAGGTGATCACCCTGAAGCAGGGGATCCCCCAGGAGAAGGCCAAGCAGATCACGGGGGCGATCCGCGACGCCAAGCTGAAGGTGAAGGCCGAGATCCGCGGGGAGGAGATCCGGGTCTCCGGCGCCAAGAAGGACGACCTTCAGGCGGCGATCCAGCTCCTGCGGGGCAAGGATTTCGACCTCGAGCTACAGTTCGTAAACTACCGGTAAGAAGGAACGCCAGTGGGGGATGGGGAGTATGCAGAACAAGCGTATGATGTTCCTGGGGGCGGTACTGCTCAGTCTGTCGCTGTTGATCAGCGGCTGCGGGGCGGCGGAGGAGGATCACGGGGGGCACGAGGCGGCGCCGGCGACCAGTGAGACCAAGCCGGCGGAGAGCAAGCCAGCTGCGACCAATCCCGGCGATCCGAATGGGACCTACACAATCGTTCCTGATCAGTCCAGCACCTCGTTTGAGGTGAAGGAGGTCTTCCTGGTCGACTCGCTGAATGCGACCGCAGTTGGCAAGACCTCGGGGATCAAGGGCGACCTGATCCTGGAGAATGGCAGCTTCAAGCCCTCGACCGTGGTGGTGGATGTGACCACCCTCAAGACCGATCAGGCCATGCGGGACCGGCAGTTGAAGAACCGTGCAATCGAGACGGACAAGTACAAGACCGCCGAGTACACGATCGAGGGCGTGGAGGGAGCCATTAACCTGGCAGACGGCAAGGAGGCATCCTTCAAGCTGAAGGGGCTGGCCACGATCCACGGCGTGCAAAAGCCGCTGGTCTGGGACGCCACAGCCAAGCTGGAGGGGGATACCCTGAAGCTGGACGCCACCGTCACCTTTGACATGGCGCTCTTCGAAATCGAGCCGCCCAACGTGGCCGGCCGGATCCGGGTGGACGAGACGGTCACGCTGAACGTCTCGTTTGTGGCGAAGAAGGGCTGATCTGACAGGCGAAAAAGGGGACCCCGGAGCAGCCGTTACGGCCCTCCGGGGTCCTTTTTGTCGGGTCGGAGCCCTCCCATGACGATCCCCAGCGAGGCCCAGGCGACCACCGCCAGTGTCACCCAGCGGATCTCGGCCGGCCAGTGGACGAAGAGCCAGGAGGGGGGCCACGGAATCTGGATCTCCGTGTGGAAGAAGATCACCCAGACAGCGACGAGCACGGTGATCAGAACGGCTCGGACCAGGGCGGTAACCGACCAGCCCCACCGGCGGGTGCCCCGTCTTGTCTGACTCCACACGCGGTAGGCGACCGGGATCAGACCGACCCCCAGGAGGGCGGCGAGACCGGTGAGCAGGTTGCGCAGGGGGAGCCAGGGATCGGTTACCTGCCGGCTCCAGTCTGCCGGGAGGGGGAGGGGCGTCCCTTCCACTGCCCGCGACCAGAGGTCGATCAGTTCGGTCATGAGCCGATCGGCCCGGTCGGAGTTGGCCACCGCCACGAAGCCGTTGCCGCTCTCCGGTTGCAGGGCGAAGACCGCCTGCCAGCCCGGGTTGGCGCCCCGGTGCATGAGGAACGACTTGCCGTTTTGCATCCGGTCAATGCCATAACCCAGACCCATGCTCGGATCGCCTGGCTGTGGCGTCAGGGCCTGGGCGATTGTCTCGGGCTTCAGCACCCCACGCCCCGGCGGCTCTCCGTTGGGCCCGGTCACCGCTGCGGCCACAAAGCGGGCGAAGTCAGCGGCGGTCATCATCTCGCCGCCAACGGCAGCCTCACTCAGGTCGTAATAGGGGAGGGGCTCGCCTGTCGCATCGTACGGGGTGGCGGCCTGGGCGATCACCGCGGGGGTCCAGTGCCAGGCGGCGGTAGTCATGCCCAGCGGCTCGAAGATCACCCGCTTGGTGTAGGCCTCAAACGACTCGCCGGTCACCTCTTCCACCAGCAGCTGGGCCACGGCGAAGCCGGCGCCCGAGTAGTGGGATCCCCTGCCCGGCTCATAGGCCTGGACGACCGGGCCGGAGCCGTAGTTCCGCCCGTTCAGGGAGTCCAGAATGCTGACCACGGGAAAGCGTGGGTCCCGCGGGAGGTAGCTCTTCGGCGCGAGGCCGGAGGTGTGAGTGAGCAGTTTGCGAACCGTGATCCGCGACGGGTAGGGCGACGGGGGAAGCTGCCAGCTCTTCACGTACGACTGGACAGGGGCATCCAGGTCGACCTTTCCCTCCTCCACCAGCCGGAGGACCGCCCAGGTGGTGATCACCTTCCCGTTGGAGCCATGCATGAGGATATGGTCGGCGGTCATGGGGCGTTGGCGCGCGGTATCAGCGTAGCCGAACCCCTTGGACCAGACCACATCTCCGTTCTGAATGGCGGCGACGGTCAGTCCCGGCACCTCGTAGGCGGCGAGCAGCTCCGGTACAGCCTGCTCCAGGCTCGTCGCAAAGGGATCCTCCGCCGCAGTTACAGCCCTTGCAGGGGCGACGGAGATGGTCGCCAGCAGGGAGAGCATAAGCAGCAACAGGGTCCGTCGTCTCAATCGCATTGCGGTTCCCCCTTGTGAGGCGCATCACGATCGAGTGTAGGGCGCTGGGAGGCGGGTGGCAATAAGCAGAAAGGGGGGGCCGGTCAAGGCCCCCCTGTTCGATCTAATAGTTCCAGCCCGCCTTCTCCACCGCAAAGTCGGTGACAATCAGACGACCATCCTCCGCCGTGCCGAAGGTGACCCGGCCAGCCCAGTAAGAGCCGCCCTCGTACTCCTGCGAAGAGATCAGGAAGCCGATCGATCCGTCCTCACCAAGGGGGGCGGGGGCGATCTCTACCCAGGGATCCGCTCCATGCGGGTTCGGCTTGTAGGAGAGGCTGCCCAACCGCGCCTCACTCGGGTAGTACATGGGCACCCGGATCTTGGCCGCCTCGATCTTGGCTCGGACCGTGGCATCGGGCACGAACCGGGACAGGTCCGCGTCCTGCTTGTACCAGTGGGCGATCATCGTCGCTGTCAGAAGAGCAGCCGGCTCGGTCGGATAGGGCCCTGCGGTCAGCTCCTCACCTGCCAGCGTGGCCGTGAAGGCGTTCCACTGATCGGTCGATGGCCCGAGTGTGAACCACCGGGTCCATTTGTACCCACCCATCTGGGCAGATGGCGCCAGGATCGCAATGCGGCCATCCGACTCGATCCGGTAGGCGCTGCCGTAGGCGGAGGAGATCTTGGGCGCCCAGCCGTTCGCCTCAGAGAGCCCTTGCCCGGTGTACCATTTGAAGGTGATATGGTGCCACCCCTCCGGCTCCCGGGAGGCCTCGTAGACCACCGTCGGGACCTTGATCCCGGGAATCGTGACAATCGCCACCCGGTTCAAGGTGCCAGGGGGGAGCTGTCCGTGGAAGGCGTACTGGATCTCCTGCCCGTGGCTGTTGTAGAGCCGGGCCGAGATCGGCGACCATTTGTCCAGCGCCGCTTCGATCCGCTCCTTGGAACCGTCTCCGTCCAGGTCGATCTCGGTCACGGTCACGCCGTGTTGCGCGAGGAGGGAGCGGAGCGCCTCTTCATACTCGGCAGCGCTCACCTCGGTCACCGGCGGAAGCTCCCCCGCCGGGCGGGTCGCCGCGGCGGCGAGCATCTCCTCCTTGGGTACCGTGACCGGCTGCGAGCCGAACACATGCGACTTGACGAAGCTGTCCGCCGGCTTCGCCAGGTTCTCGGCGTTGACGAAGGTGATCCCCTCGCCGGGGAGGAAGCGGAAGAGGGTCCGTTCGCCCCGGTTCAGCACCGTCAGCTCCCAGTGGGAGGCAGGCGTGCCGGTCACGGTCTCCATGTCAACGGACCGCAGTGAGAACCAGACCTCGGCATCGCCGCTCTGCTGCTTCCAGGCGAGCCCATCCTTCAACTCCCGCGGCAGGTAGCGGAGGAGGGTCTTCCCCTTGGGGTCGATCCGGTAGATGCCCTGCGGCAGGACAAACCAGGTGACATAGGGCTTGCCGTTGTAGGCGCCCACCAGCCGCTCACCCTCGCGGATATACCACTCGTTGGCGTTGGTGCCATCGGTCAGACCGTACATGTAGGGGCGCTCGGGTACGGGCAGGAGGGAAAGGGAGGCGGGGTCGCCCTCCGGTTCCGGTTCCTGCTGGGTGGGGGCAGGCTGCTCCACCGGTGTGGTCGCAGGCGGGGGATCGCTCTTTGGTGGTTCACTCTTGCCGGCGTTGCACCCGGCGAGGAGGATCAGGGTGGCGAGCATCAGGGCGATGCGGCGTCTCATAGGGGTCACGGCACGCTCCTTTCGCCTGTATGACGGAGACACCCGCCCGGTTGTTCCGGTAAGGGAGAAACTTCCCAACCATTTCAGGAATGGCAGGGAAGTCTTCCCGTCTACCGGCGCAGCCTGGGGTCAAGGATATCTCGCAGCCCATCGCCCAGCAGGTTAAAGCCGAGGACCGCCAGCATGATCGCCAGGCCTGGGAATGTCACCACCCAGGGCGCCAGTTGAATGTAGGTCTGCGCCCCGGAGAGCATCGCCCCCCACTCGGGCAGCGGGGGCTGTGCCCCAAGCCCCAGGAAGGAGAGTCCCGCGGCGTCCAGCATGGCCGTGCCGGTGGAGAGGGTGGACTGAACGATAAGCGGGGCCAGGGCGTTGGGCAGGATATGGCGCCCCAGGATCCGCACATGCCCGCCCCCGGCGGCCCGGGCTGCCTGCACAAAGTCGAACTCCTTCAGCGAGAGGACCGAGGCCCGGACCAGCCGGGCGTAGATCGGCATATTGACGATCCCCACCGCGATCATCGCATTGGTGAGGCTCGGCCCCAGGATCGCCGTGATCGCAATCGCCAGCAGGATCGAGGGGAAGGCCAACATCATGTCGATCAACCGCATGGCGACCAGGTCGGCCCATCCGCCGAAGTAGGCGGAGAGGGCGCCGATCAGCACCCCCAGGGTGAGCGAGATCCCCACCGAGATCAGCCCGATCTGCAGCGAGATCCGGCTGCCGTGAATGATCCGGCTCAGGATATCCCGCCCCTGCTCGTCGGTCCCGAGCCAGTGCGTGGGAGACGGCGGCTGGAGCCTGTCGGAAAGCTGCCCGCGGATCGGGTCGAACGGGGCGACCAGATCGGCCAGCAGGGCAGCCAGCAGGATCAGCAGGACGATCGATCCGCCCAGGACCGCCGCCCGGTGGCGCAGCAGTCGGCTGATCGCTCCTCGGTGCCTGGGTGGATCCACGGCAATCGGGGGCTCTACTCTTGCCTGCATGCGTATGCCCCCTTACTGGTAGCGAATGCGCGGATCGACGAAGGTGTAGAGCAGATCGACCAACAGGTTGACCAGGATCATCGCAAGGGTGATCAGGGCGATCCCTCCCTGGACCACCGGGTAGTCACGGGACTGGATCGCTATGACAATATACCGGCCGATGCCGGGCCAGGAGAAGATCGTCTCTGTCAGCACCGCCCCGCCCAGCAGGAGGCCCACCTGCAGCCCGATGATCGTCACCACCGGAAGCAGGGCGTTCTTCAGGGCGTGCCGGAAGTTGACCTTCGACCAGGGGAGTCCCTTGGCCCGTGCCGTCCGAATATAGTCCAGGTTCAGCACCTCCAGCATGGAGCTGCGGGTGATCCGGGCGATGATCGAGAGCGGGATCGTCGCCAGGGCGAGGCCCGGCAGGATCAGGTGGCTGAACCCGTTGATCAGGAAGTTCCACCGCCCGGTGAACAGGCTCTCCAGGACCACGAACTGGGTGGCGCCGTCCCAGAACAGTCGGGCGTTGAGCCGGCCGCCGGCGGGCAGCCACTGGAGCTGTACGGAGAAGAGCATCATCAGGATCAGGCCGAGCCAGAAGATCGGCATAGAGACGCCGACCAGGGCGGCTGCCATGGTGCCGTAGTCGAAGAGGGAGTTCCGCCAGACCGCTGAGATCACCCCCACCAGGACACCGATCATGGTGGCAATCAGCATGGCGAAAATCGCCAGTTCGATCGTGGCCGGGTAGCGGGCCAACAGCTCATCCAGCACCGGTTGATGGCTGGTGATCGACGTGCCCAGGTCGCCGGTCAGTACCTCGCCCATGAAGCGGAAGAACTGCAGGTAGAGCGGATCGTTCAGCCCCATGCGCTCGCGCAGGGCAGCGATCGCCTCCGGGGTGGCCCGCTCGCCGAGCAGCAGTCGGGCGGGATCGCCGGGGATTGCGCGCATGAGCAGGAAGATGATCAGGAGGACCCCAAGAGCGGTTGGAATGGTAAGGCCGATCCGTTTGGCCAGGTAGCGTGCGATCGGAAATCCCCCCTCGTCTGGGAAAGGGGGCGGTGGCCCGCCCCCTTCGATGCTAGTTTGACAGCTTGGCGAACGACTCGCTGCCCATGGGGCTGGGGACATAGCCCGAGATCCCCTTGCGGACAGCGATCGGCTCCTTGGCGTGCATGAGCGGCACCCAGGGGGCATCTGCCATGATCTTCGCCTGGGCCTCCTCGTAGAGCTTGGTCCGCTCCTTCGTGTCGGTCGAGGTCCGGGCCTTGATCAGGAGGTCATGGACCGCATCCGACTTATAGAAGGCAATGTTGCCGGCGTCGGGCCCCTTGGCGTTGTCCTTGTCCAGCAGCACATAGAGGAAGTTGTCGGGGTCACCGTTGTCGCCGACCCAACCGAGGAGCGCCATGGTGTGCTCACCCACGCCGGTCTTCTCCAGATAGGTGCCCCACTCGTAGGTCACAATGTTCGCCTCGATCCCCACGTCGCGCAGGTAGCCCTGAATGGCGACGGCGATCTTCTCCGGTTGCGGCATGTAGGCGCGTGGCACCGGCATGGCCCAGAGATCGGTCTTCAACGGGTTGTTGGGCCCGTAGCCTGCCTCGGCGAGCAACTTCTTCGCCTTCTCGGGGTCGTAGTTGTATGTGGGGGTCTTGGTGTTGTGGCCCCAGACGGCAGGCGGCAGCGGGGAGTAGGCCGGCGTACCAATGCCGCCATAGAAGGCCTTGTTCAGCTCCTCCTTGTTAATGGCGTGGTTGATCGCCTGGCGGACCCGCAGATCGGTGAACGGCTCCTTCTCCACGTTGAAGGCCAGGTAGCCCACGTTCATAGCCGGTCGCTCTGAAATGTTGAACTTGCCGGTCTCCTTGATCTTCTCCACGAAGGATGGCTCAATGCCGTCCATCATGTCCAGTTCGTCGGCCTGAAGGGCGACGAGACGGGCGTTGTTGTCCGGGATCGAACGGAAGACCAGCTGCTTGACCTTCGGCGCTCCGGCCCAGTAGTCGGGGTTGGCATCCAGCACGATCTTGTCGCCCTTGGTCCAGGTGTTGAACTTGAAGGGGCCGGTGCCCACCGGGTTGGTGGCCAGCGACTCAGGGTTCTCCTTCAGCGCCTTCGGGCTGGCCATGGCGAAGGGGACCATGGCAAGGTCCTGCAGGAAGGAGGCCTGGATCTGCTTCAACACAAACTTGACCGTGTGCTTGTCGACCACCTGCACATCCTGGATCACGGAGTCGGCATCAAACCCGCCGAACATGTACTGGTAGTAGGCAAAGTCGCCGCCCTTGTGGAGCGGATCGCTGGTATTGCGCCAGCGGTCAAAGTTGACCTTCACCGCATCGGCATCGAACTCGGTTCCGTCGTGGAACTTCACGTTCTGGCGGAGCTTGAAGGTCCACTCCTTGCCGTCAGGGCTGGCTTTCCATTCGGTGGCGAGGGCGGGGATCACATCGGTCACGCCCGCCTTGTATTCCAGCAGGGTCTCGTAGATCTGGTGGGTGACCTTGAACGACTCGCCGTCGGTCGCCTGGATCGGGTCGAGGCTGACCGAATCGCCGCCCCGCCCGTAGACCAGGGTGCCGCCGCCCGATGATCCGGCTGTACCGCAGGCGGATAGCACCAGCAGGGAGACCAGGAGCAGGGCCGTGAGCCAGCGGTACCGCTTCGTGCGAACCCCCATGAAACCAATCCCTCCTTTGTGTGTGCGCCCGGGCGCCTCCTGGCGGAGAACCCCGCGACTAGCGTATTAAGTTTGACAAGTTCTATTACGCATCCTCCGTGAACAATGGCATAACTCGCAATTTTCAATGCGCGGGTGACGGGCAGATGATCAAAGGAGTCTTCTCAAGGCTTGAGGAATAAATGGGGCAATTGACACGAGAGGATGGTGCCCCATGGAGTTCACCTTTGCCCCCGAGTATCAGGAGCTGATCAAGCTAGCCCGCCAGGTGGCGGAGCGCACGATTGCCCCCCGAGCCGCCCAGGTGGATGAGCAGGGGGTCTACCCGCAGGACTACTTCCAGGTCTTCAAGGAGACGGGGCTTCTCGGCGTGGCGATCCCCGAGGAGTACGGTGGTTCGGGCCTGGGCGCCCTCGGCCTGGTCCTCGCCGTGGAGGAGGTGGCCAAGTACGACTGCTCCGCCGGGCTCATGCTGCTCCTGACCCGGCTCTCCACCATGGCGGTATCGCTGGCGGGAACCGAGGCGCAGAAGCGGGAGTACCTGGGGGGCACAGCGACCGGGCGGCGCCGGGGGGCCTTCTGCTTGAGCGAGCCCGACGCTGGATCGGACACACAGAATATCCGGACCCGCGCCGTGCGGCAGGGCGATCGCTTCGTGATCAACGGGACGAAGAACTGGATCTCGGGCGCCGGTCAGGCCGACTTCTTTATCGTCGCGACGAGGACCGACAGCAGCGCACCCGGCTCCAAGGGGTACTCCGTCTTCGTGGTCGACCGGGATACCCCAGGCCTGACCGTGGGGAAGAAGGAGCACAAGATGGGGGTGCGGGGCCTGCCGGTCCACCAGGTGATCTTTGAGGATCTGACCGTGCCGGAGTCTTGCCTGCTGGGCAGGGAGAACGAGGGCTTCAAGATCATCATGAACAACCTGAACGCCGTCCGCCCGGTTGTGGCCGCCCGTGGGCTCGGCCTGGCCGAGGGGGCGCTCATGTACTGGCTGGAGTACGCCAGACAGCGGCAGAGCTTCGGCAAGCCGCTGATCGAGCACCAGGGACTGCAGTGGATGGCCGCCGAGATCGCCGCCGATATTGAGGGTGCCCGGCTGCTCACCTACCGGGCTGCAAAGCTGGTAGATGCGGGGCAGACCGGCAAGGAGGCGGCGCCCTTCCTCTCCATGGCGAAGCTAAAGGCGACCGAGCTGGCGGTGCGGGCGTCAAACGATCTCCTGCAGATGATGGGCGCCGTAGGCTACATGGAGGACTACCCCATGGCCCGCTACGTGCGGGATGCCCGGCAGTTGACGATCGTGGAGGGGACAAGCCAGATCCAGAAGAACATCATCGCCCGGGCGCTGGCGGAGGGTACCGTGCGCTGGTAGGGGGTCGGTGTATGGTCGGTGTATGGTCGGTGTATGGTCGGTGTATGGTCACTGTATGGTCGGTGTATGGTCACTGTATGGTCGGTGTATGTAGGCCCTACGGGAAGCTGGGGCAAAGGAGCGGTTCTTGACATGATTCGCGTACTCTTCGTCTGCACAGGCAATATCTGCCGCTCGCCCATGGCCGAGGCGGTCTTCCGCCACATGGTGGCGGAGGAGGGGCTGGTCGCCCGTGGCATAACCAGGCAGGACTTTGGCCGCTTTGACTATATCATCGCACTGGACAGCGGCCACATGGCACACCTGAAGCGAATCGCTCCACGGCGCAGCCGGGCGAAGCTCAGAATCATGATGGATGGCGTGGCCGACAGCCCCGCACAAGACGTGCCCGACCCTTACTACACCGGGCAGTTCGACCTGGTCTATGACATGGTCCGCCAGGGCTGCCGGGCGCTGTTACATGAGATCAAAGAAGCAGAGCGCCCGTCGCACTAAGCCGATCCCCATACGCCAATAAGCGTTGTGAAGGGCCTGCCAACATGGCGGGCCCTCCGTTTGGGAAGATTACTTCATACAGCGCGGTACCGGGCCAGGCCTCCCTACCGTCCAAATAGGACAGACCCCTTCGCACCCGTCAGACAGGAGGATCGCCGTGGGCGCCTTTCTCGACACCTTCTCTCCCCTGGCAAACCGCCGTCTCCGCATCTACCTCACCGGTCAGGCCGTCTCCCTCATCGGCACATGGATGCAGATCACCGCCCAGTCCTGGGTCGTCTGGCGGCTGACCGACTCCGAGGCAGCCCTCGGCACGGTGGGCATGCTCGGGACCATCCCCCTGCTCCTCCTGGGTCCCGTGGCTGGCTCTATGGCCGACCGCATGGACCGGCGCAAGATCCTGGTCTACACCCAGGTGGTCGCCATGGTGCTCGCCTTCATCCTCTCCGGACTGGTCCTCTCCAACACCGTCCAGATCTGGCATGTCTACATTCTGGCGACGCTGCTCGGCTGTGTCAGCGCCCTGGACATGCCCTCCCAGCAGGCGTTCATCGGTGACCTCGCCGGCCAGGAGATGGTCCGCAAGGCGGTGGTGGTCAACGGCATGATCGTCCAGATCAGCCGGGTCCTGGGCCCCACCTTCGCCGGGGTGGTGGTCAAGGTGATCGGCGAGGGCCTGGCCTTCCTGGTCAACGGCCTTAGCTTCCTGGCGGTGATCGCCAGCCTCCTGGTCCTGCGGACTCACCAGACCAACCGGCCAGCCGTTCAGCAGGGCGGCGGCAGCTTCATGGAGGGCGTCCGCTATACCCTGAGCGAGCCGCGGATCATGGACCTCATGATCTTCACCGGGCTGGTCACCTTCTTCGGCTTCTCCAACGGGACCATTCTGCCCGCCTTCGCCAGCGACACCCTCCACGGCGACGCCGGCCTCTACGGAGTCCTCATGGGCTTCTCCGGTGCCGGCTCCCTGCTCAGTGTCCTCTTTATCGTCCCCTGGGGGCAGCGCATGAAGCACCCCGGGCGCATGGTGGGAATCACCGTCGCACTGGCGGGGCTCACCTTCGCCCTCTTCTCCCTGACCCGGACCCCGGCGCTCGGTATGGCGGCCTACTTCTTAACCGGTCTGCCGATACCCCTGGTCCTGACCACGAACAATGGCCTGCTCCAGTACCTGGCCCCGGGCCACATGCGTGGGCGGCTGCTCACCCTTTACCTCATGTTCAGCTTTGGTCTCCAGCCGATCTCCAGCCTCTGGGTTGGGTGGCTCGGTGAGCATATCGGGGCGCCCTCCACCATATTGGTGAACGGGGTCTCCATGTTCACCATCGCCCTGCTCATGCTGCTCCGCCCGGGTTTGACCACCTGGGAGCCCATCGCCCAAAAGGCCCCGTAGGAAGGAGTCGATCACATGCAGGTCCTCGTCATCTACGGCAGTTCCCGGGAAGAGGGGAACACCGAACTCCTGACCGAAAAGGTGCTGGAAGGGGTAGATGCGACCCGGGTCTACCTGCGGCAGAAGGAGATCCGACCGATTATCGACCAGCGGCACGCCCCCGAGGGGTTTGATCCGGTGGATGATGACCACGACGCGATCATCGCACAGATGCTCTCCGCCGACCTGGTGATCTTCGCCACCCCGCTCTACTGGTACGGCATGTCCGGTCCCATGAAGGACTTTGTGGACCGCTGGTCCCAGTCGAGCCGGGATAGCCGCTTCGACTTCAAGGGCGGGGTGAAGGGGAAGCCCGCCTGGGTGATTATCACCGGCGGGAAGGATGCCTGGCTGAAGGGGCTCCCCCTGATCCAGCAGTTCGCCTACATCTTCAGCTTCGTCGGCATGGAGTTCGCCGGCTACCTGATCGGCACCGGTGGGCAGCCCGGCAAGATCCTGGAGGACGAGCGTGCCCTGCTGGAGGCAGGGTGGCTGAACCGGCAGCTACGGCAGAAGGCCGAGTCGTTCACTTCCTGAACAGCCCGATCAACCATATGAACGGAAGGGAGGCCCCGGCGGCAAGCCGGGGCTTTCGCATCCTCTGGCACGGCTCTTGCACAGCTCCCTTTCCCAGAAGGGAGGATGCTACCATGGCGGTGCACGTGCCGGAGGAGATGCGCGAGATCACCCAGATGATCCGGGAGTGGGTCAACAAGCGGGTAATCCCGCTGGAAGAGGAGATCGAGGAGAAGGACGAGGTCCCGGAGCGGATCCTGGCCGAAGCCCGGCAGATGGGGCTCTTTGGCATTCGGATCCCCGAGGAGTACGGCGGCCTGGGCATGGGGGTGCTGGGTCAGTCCCTGATCTATGAAGAGCTGGGGCGGACCAGCCACGGGCTCTGCACGATCATCGGGGCGCATACCGGAATCGGTTCCACTGGACTGGTGGAGCTAGGGACCCCTGAGCAGAAGGCGCGCTACCTGCCGGGCATGGCGAGCGGGGAGTTGCTCTCCTGCTTCGCCCTCACCGAGCCGCAGGCTGGCTCCGACGCCTCGCAGATCCTGACCACAGCCGAGCGGCGGGGCGACCGCTACCTGCTGAACGGGCAGAAGTGCTTTATCACCAACGCCCCGGAGGCGCAGCTCTTCACCGTCTTCGCGGTAACCGACAAGGGGCGGGGCCCCAAGGGGATCTCTGCCTTCCTCATCGAACGCGGGTTTACGGGCCTTGAGGTGGGAAAGCCCGAGAAGAAGATGGGGCTGCGTGGCTCGCACACGGCGGAGCTCTTCTTCACCGACTGCGAGGTGCCGGTGGAGAACCGGCTGGGTGCAGAGGGGGAGGGGTACGTCGCCGCCATGAAGATCCTGACCAAGGGGCGGGCGACCCTGGCTGCTCGCTGTATCGGAGGAATGGAGCGCTGCCTGGAAGAGTCGGTCCGCTGGGCGAAGCAGCGGGTGACCATGGGCAAGCCGATCGCCGAACATCAAATGATTCAGGCGCTCTTGGCCGAAATGGCGACCGACATCTTCGCCTCGCGCACCATGACCTACCAGGTGGCCGAAATGGCCGACGAGGGGCTGAACGTGCAGAAGGAGGCAGCGATGGCGAAGCTCTTTGTAACCGAGGCATTCGCCCGGGTGGTGGACAAGGCGGTCCAGATCCACGGCGGCATGGGCTATATGAAGGAGATGGCGGTGGAGCGGCTTTACCGCGACGCTCGAATCACAAGGATCTACGAGGGGACCTCGGAGATTCAGAAGCTGGTGATCGCCGGCAAGGTGCTGGAGTAGCTGGCTGTTCCCGGCGGGAACCCGGTCGGCGGTTGCTGACTCTCTACCGTGAGAGCACTCCTCTTGGCGGGGCGACCGGTGGGAGGTGGAGGGAGGGGCGTCCGGATGATCGAGGGGAAGATCCGAGCGACCTTGCGGGCGGAGGCGAATCGAATCAACCTGCCGGATGACCTGATGCAGCGGATCCGGCGGAAGGCTGGCCTGGCACCGGCAGCCAGCCGATGGCGCCCCTGGCGGTGGGTAGCGGCGGCGCTGCTTGCCCTGACCCTGGCCGGGGCCGTTGGCTGGAGCCGGTCCAGCGGTGCGGTGATAGCGGTGCTTCAGTGGATCGGCGCCGTGCGGGTGAAGGAGCAGGCAGCGTTGCAGGAGCGCTGGGACTCACGACAGCGAAGGGAGTTCCCGGTACACCTCTTACTCCTGCGGGAAGGGGTGCAGGTGGAGATCTGGGTCGAGCGCGAGAGCTTCCTGACCGCGGAGATCATCCGGATTGTTGAGGATACCTGGTAAATGGATTCGCTTCCTAAAACATCCATTTTGATGTTGCCCCTGGCTGTCCCATCTGGCATAATAGGAGCAGGTGCCACCTGGGCCATGCTCTGAATTGGGGTGGGGTTGTCATGGACGAGGCTAGCGATCTGCTCCGTGCCATTATGGGGCGGCTGGACGAGATGAACGCCGAGTTGAAGGGGCTCCGAGTCGAGGTGAAGGAACTCCGGGTCGAGGTGAACGAACTCCGGGCCGAGGTGACCGAACTCCGGGCCGAGGTGACCGAACTCCGGGCCGAGGTCGCCACGCTGCGAGTGGAGACCAACGAGCGCTTGGAGAAGATCGAAGGTCGGCTGGACCACTACGGCCTGAAGTGGCTGGAACACGACCAGCAGATTGATGCCGTCAAGCGCCGGCTGCGGGACCGGTAGCCCAACACATCCGGGCGGTGCTCGATCTCGAGCGCCGCCCCTGCAACCTTTCGCCGAAGGCCCGACCGTACAACGGCTGCATGGCACCCGCCCATGCAGCCGTTTTCGCGCGCCCGCCATCGCCCCGTTCACCTCGTGAACGCCCCTGTTCACTCTGGGGACGGATAAGTATTCTGCATGTCAAAGATAACCGCTCCTCATCGATGGCACGCTTCTTGCGAGGCGAAAGATTCAGAGTCAGATCGAGAGGAGAGGGGCAGATTGGTCAGTTTCTCGCTCAACGATGAACAGAAGATGATCCAGGACCTGGCGCGTGACTTCGCCCGCGAGGTGATCCGGCCCAACGCCGCCCACTACGACGAGATCGAGGAGACCCCCTGGGAGATCATGCGGGAGGCCCACAAGCTGGGGCTCGATTCGTATTCCTACCCCGAGGAGTTCGGCGGTGGCGGCATGACCGACATGCTGACCGGCATGCTCGTGGCCGAGGAGCTTGCCTGGGGCTGCGCCGGGATCGCCACGGCGATCAACGCCACCCACCTCTGCGCCACCGCCATCGACGCCTGCGGCACCGAGGAGCAGCGCAAGACCTACCTCTCCATGTTCGCCGATCCCGACAAGCTCTACCTCGGCGCCATGGGGCTGACCGAGCCCGGCGCCGGGTCAGATGTGGCCAATATCGCCACCACGGCGACCCTGCAGGGCGATGAGTGGGTGTTGAACGGCACCAAGCGGTTTATCACCAACGGCGGCATAGCCGATGTCCACGTGATCTTCGCCACCACCGACCGGTCCTTGGGCTGGCGGGGGATCCAGGCGTTCATCGTGGAGAAGGGGACCCCCGGCCTCTCCATGGGCAAGAAGGAGAAGAAGATGGGCGTCCGCGCCTCCCATACCGCCGAGGTGATCCTGGAGAACTGCCGGATCCCCAAGCGGAACCTTATGCCCGGCCCCGGCGGGTCGGGCGGACTTGGCGCCCTGAAGATGCTGGAGCGGACACGCCCCGGCGTCGGTGCGGCGGCCCTCGGCATCGCACGGGCGGCCTTCGAGTACGCCCTCCAGTACGCCCAGGAGCGGGAGACCATGGGCAAGCCGATCATCAACCACCAGTCGATCGCCAACAAGCTGGCAGACATGGCCACCCGGATCGAGGCCTCCCGGCTGCTGATCTGGAAGGCCGCCTGGATGGCGAATGAGGGCATGAGGTTCACCAAGGAGGCATCGATGGCGAAGCTCTTCGCCGGCGACACGGCGATGGATGTGACGATCGACGCCATTCAGATCCTGGGCGGCTACGGCTACATTCGGGAGTACCCGGTGGAGAAGTTTGCCCGGGACGCGAAGATCTATCAGATCTGGGAGGGGACCGCTGAGATCCAGCGCTACGTGATCGGCAAGGCCCTGCAAGGCAAGCTCGGCTAGTCCACCAACTGAGGAGGATGAACGATGTCCGCGAAGCCCTGGCTGAAGCACTATCCGGCCTCTGTCCGCCCCAGCCTTGAGTACCCGAAGCTCCCGCTCTTCGCCCTGATCGACCAGGCCGCCCAGAAGTGGCCCGACCGGACCGCCACCAACTTCTACGGCCGGAAGATGAGCTTCATGCAACTGGCCGGCGCTGTCAACAAGATGGCCAACGCCCTCCGGCTGCTCGGCATCGGCCGAGGCGACCGGGTCATGCTGATGATGCCCAACTGCCCGCAGTTCATCATCGCCTACTTCGGGATTCTGAAGGCGGGCGCCACCGTCATCCAGACCAACCCGCTCTATGTGGAGCGGGAGATCGAGTACCAGGCCAACGACTCCCGGGCCCGGCTCCTGATCACGGTGGATGCGCTCTACCCGCGGGTGGCTGCGGCCAGGCCGAACACCAACCTGCAGTACGTGATGGTCGCCAAGCTGAAGGGTGAGCCCCCGGTCGATGTGCACGAGGTCCTCTCCTTCGAGATGGCGCTTCAAGCTGCATCGCACGCCGATCCGGGCGTCGAGATCGACCCGGTGGAGGATATCGCCGTCTTCCAGTACACGGGCGGCACCACCGGCCCCTCGAAGGGCGCCATGCTGACCCACTACAACCTCATGGCCAACGTGCTCCAGTTGAACGAGCTGCTCAACCCGGTGGAGACCCCAGCCGACGGCGAGCGGGTGTTGACAATCCTGCCGCTCTTCCACTCCTATGGCATGACCGTCGCCATGAACGGCGGCTTCTACCGGGGCTCGGAGCTGATCCTCCTGCCCAAGTTTGAACTGCCCGAGGTCATGGAGACGATCAAGACCTGGAAGCCGACCTCTTTCCCCGGCGTCCCCACCATGTACGTGGCGGTCAACTCCTTCCCGAACGCCGAGGCGTATGGCGTTGGCTCCATCAACGTGTGCAACTCCGGCGGCGCCGCCATGCCGGTCGAGGTCATGAAGACCTTCGAGGGTCGGTTCGGCGCCTCTATCTCCGAGGGGTATGGCCTCTCCGAGGCCTCGCCGGTCACCCACTCCAACCCCTTTGGCGGGCTGCGCAAGCCGGGCTCTATCGGCATTCCCCTGCCGGACACCATCTGCCGGGTGGTCGATGTGGAGACCGGCACCCGCGATGTGGCCCCCGGTGAGCAGGGCGAGCTGATCATTCGCGGCCCGCAGATCATGAAGGGTTACTGGAACAAGCCCGAGGAGACCGCCAACGCCCTGCGCGTGCTGGACGGCGAGGTCTGGCTTTACACCGGCGATATCTGCACCATGGATCAGGACGGCTACTTCTACATCACCGATCGGAAGAAGGACATGATCCTGGCCGGCGGTTACAACATCTACCCGCGCGAGATCGAGGAGGTCATCTTCCAGCACCCGGCTGTGCAGGAGGCGGTGGTGGCGGGCGTGCCCGACGCCTACCTGGGCGAGACGGTCAAGGCGTATATCGTCCTCAAGCCCGGCCACACCGCGACCGAGCACGAGCTGGACTACTTCTGCCGGGAGAAGCTGGCGGCCTACAAGGTGCCCCGTCGCTACGAGTTCCGGGAGGGGCTGCCCAAGTCGGCCGTGGGCAAGATCCTCCGCCGGATCCTGGTCGAAGAGGAGAAGGCAAAGATTGCAGCGGGCGGCGGCGCCCAATGATCAGGACGGTGACCGTGATCGGGGCGGGGACGATGGGGGCAGAGATCGCCGCCCTCGCTGCCCTGGGTGGGTACGAGACCTACCTGCACGACAACTCGTCCGATGCGCTAATGCTGGCCGGTGCCCGGCTGCAGAGTCGGCTGCATGCCATGGAGGAGAAGGGGAAGATCGGGGAGGGGGCGGGGCGACTCGCCCTCGCCCGTCTCCACTTTGAGCCGGTGCTGGAGCGGGCTGTCCGGGAGGCAGACTTCGTGATCGAGGCGGTCTATGAGGACCTGGAGCTGAAGCGGCGGATCTTCGCCGACCTTGACCGGCTGGCGCCAGCCCACGCGGTGCTTGCCACCAACTCATCCACCATCGTCTCCTCCCGGATCGCCGACGCGACCGGGCGGCCGGCGAAGGTGATCAACATGCACTTCTTCACCCCGCCGCTGGTCATGGAGATCGTGGAGGTGGTGCAGGGGCCGCACGTGGCGGATGAGACCGTGGCCGCGACCGTTGAGGTGGCGATGGCGATGGGCCGCCAGCCCGCTCTGCTGAAGAAGGAGACCTTTGGTTTCGTCGCCAACCGGGTGCTCGGGGCCATTCTGAACGAGGCGCTGAAGATCGTGGCGGATGGCGTCTGCTCGCACGAGGAGGTTGACCAGATCGTCCAGAAGGCGCTTGGCCACACGCTGCCGCCCTTCCGGATCCTCGACCTGGTCGGCAACGATGTCGCCTGGTATGTGGGGCAGGAACGGGCCCGCTGGACCGGCAACCCGGCGGATGGTCCCAGCCCGCTGCTGACCGAAAAGGTGCAGCGGGGAGAACTGGGGCGAAAGACGGGAAAGGGCTGGTACACCTATGGCTAGTCTCTATCGCTTCTCCGCCGCCACGCGCGTGGTCGGAGGGCGGGGGTTGCTGACCACCCTGCGATCCGAAGTCTCGCGCACCGGCGCCCGCCGGGTGCTGCTGGTGACCGACCGGGGCGTGCGGGCTGCTGGTCTGCTGGAGCAGGTGGAGGCGGCGCTGGGTGATCTGGCCGTCGGCGTGTATGATGGTTGCCTGCCGAATGCTGAGGCATCCACCGTGGCGGTGCTGGCGGAGCGGATCCGGAGCCTTGATGCCGACGGGCTCGTCGCTCTAGGCGGCGGCTCGGTCATGGACACCGCCAAGGCGGCGGACATGCTGGTGACCCTGGGCGGGGAGTCGATTCTGGAGCGGGTGAATACCCCCCTTACCGGCCCGATGAAGCTGCGGCTGATCTGCATTCCGACCACCGCCGGCACCGGCTCCGAGGTCTCTGTCGGCGCTGTGGTCAAGGATCCCGAACGGTCGGTGAAGATCCCCCTGGGCAGTCAGTTCCTGGCCCCGGATCTGGCGCTCTTGATCCCGGAGTTGACCACCGGTCTGCCGCCCGGGCTTACGGCAGCCACCGGGTTCGACGCCCTGACCCACGCGATCGAGGCATACCTGTCGCCCCGGGCCAACCCGTTCAGCGACGGCCTCGCGCTGGATTCCGCCCGCCGGATCGTCCACTGGCTGCCGGAGGCCTACGCCAGCCCGGGCGACCTCGCTGCCCGCGAGCAGATGCTGGCGGCGGCAGCCATGGCGGCACAGGCATTCAACAGTGCGATGCTGGGAGCGGCCCACGCCTTTGCCCACGCCCTGGGGGGGCTCTACGACGTGCCCCACGGGGTGGCGAATGCGATCATGCTCCCGGCGGTAATGCGGTTCAACGAGGAGGTCTCCCGGACCCGCTGGCCCGCCCTCGCCCTGGCCCTGGGGGGCGACCCGGTCAAGGTGGTGTGGCATTTGCGCCACCGGCTGGGGCTGCCCGAGCGGCTGGCGCAGGTAGGGGTGGAGCCGGGACCAGAGCTGATCCCTGCGGCCATGAGCGACCTCTTCATGAAGCTGAACCCCCGCCCGGTGACGCCAGCCGACGCCGAGGGGATTCTGGAGGCCGTGCGGTAGCGTGGGGACGGTTACGAGACCCTCGGGGACGGCTATGAGACCCTCGGGGACGGCTATGAGACCCTCGGGGACGGCTACGAGACCCTCGGGGACGGCTATGAGACCCTCGGGGACGGCTACGAGACCCTCGGGGACGGTTGCGAGACCCTCGGGGACGGCTACGAGACCCTCGGGGACACGTGCGAGTAGATGTGGAGGTGTCAGCACCAATGTACGACTTCAGTCCATCCCCCGAACAGCGTGAGGTCCTGAACAAGGTCGCCCGGCTCATGGACGAACTGGTCTATCCGAACGAGAAGTACGCCATTGCCCACCGGGGGTTGCCGCCCGAAATCTTGAAGCCCTTGCAGCGGCGGGTCCGGGAGGAGGGGCTCTGGTGCCCCCACATGCCCAAAGATGTCGGCGGGCTCGGCATGGGCTTCGTGACCCTTGGCCTGATCAGCGAGTACCTGGGGCGCAGCCCAATCGCCTCCCGCATCTTCAACAGCCAGGCCCCGGACACCGGCAACATGGAGCTGCTCTACATGGCTGGCAGCGAGGAGCAGAAGGCGCGCTACCTCAAGCCGCTCATGGACGCAGAGCTCCGCTCCTTCGTGGCGATGACCGAGCCGGAGGTCTCCGGCGCCGATCCGACCACCATCCAGACCACCGCCGTGGAGGATGGTGACCACTTTGTCATCAACGGGCACAAGTGGTTCGCCACCGGGGCCTTCGGCGCCAGCTTCGGCATCGTCTTTGCCGTGACCGACCCCGACGCTCCGCCCCATAAGCGCGCCTCCGCCTTCCTGGTTGATCTCCCCACTCCCGGCTTTGAGCTGGTGCGTGAGGTCCCGGTCATGGGCGAGCACTCCGAGGGCGGTCACTGCGAGCTTCGCTTCACCGACATGCGGGTGCCTGCATCTGCCATGCTCGGCAGGCGGGGCGACGGCTTCAAGCTCGCCCAAATGCGGCTCGGGCCGGGCCGAATCACCCATGCCATGCGCTGGCTGGGCACCTCCGCCCGCGCCTTCGAGATGATGGTCGCGTACGCCCTGAAACGGGAGACCAGAGGACAGAAGCTGGCCGAGTTCCAGACGATCCAGAACTGGATCGCCGACTCGGCGGCGGAGCGGCAGGCCGCCAGGCTACTCACCCTCCACGCCGCCTGGAAGATGGACCAGGGCGAGGACGCCCGGGTCGAGATCTCCCTGATCAAGTTCTTCGGCGCCAAGGTGCTGCACGACGTGCTGGACCGGGCGATCCAGGTCCACGGTGCCCTGGGCTTCTCCGATGACACCCCGCTGGCTGGGTGGTACAAGGAGGCCCGTGCTGCCCGAATCTACGACGGGCCGGATGAGGTGCACCGCATGGTGGTGGCGAAGCGGATCCTGAAGGATTTCGCGAGCCGTGCGTAGGTCGCCCCAGAACCGATGGCCAGGTATGACAACCCAGCCCGTATCTCCCCCTCATTCACTGTAACGATCGACCTCCGTATCTGTGTCATCTGTGTCAACTGTGGTGATAGATGTCTCCACAACAGATGAGGGAGGGTATCTGCAGATGAAGAGGATTCTGGCGACAACGGTTGCGTTGCTGCTCCTGGTACTGGCTGGATGTGGGGGTTCCACCGGCTCCAAAGAGGCTGCACCGGCTTCATCCTCCGATTCGACCGCGGCGACGAACCAGCCCGCAACGCCCACACCGGAGCCCAAGAAGGAAGTGCCTGGCGTCACCGACACCGAGATCGTGATCGGCACCTGGATGCCCCTGACCGGCCCCGCCTCGCCCTGGGGAATCATCGGCCGGACGTATGAGGCCTATTTCAAGATGGTCAACGAGAAGGGCGGCATCCACGGGCGCAAGGTGCGGGTGATCATCGAAGATGATGGGTACAACCCCGCCAAGACCGTTCCGCTGGTCAAGAAGATGGTGGAGCAGGACAAGGTCTTCCTCTTCATGGGCGGCCTGGGTACCGCCAGCGGCACGGCGGTCATGCCCTACATCGTCGAGAACAAGGTGCCCCACCTGGCGCCGTCCACCGGGTCGGGCCACTGGTCCAACCCGGTCAGCCCCGGCTACTACGCCTGGCAGATCAACTACGCCACCGAGGCGAAGATCCTGGTCAAGTACGGCTTTGATACCCTGGGCAAGAAGAAGTACGCCATCTTCTATCAGAACGACGACTACGGCAAGGAGGGGCTAGACACCGCCAAGGCTGAGGTGCTCAAGCGGGGCGGTGAGGTGGTGGCCGAGGTGCCCTACAACGTGACCGACACCGACTATTCCGGCTACGCCCTGAAGCTGAAGCAGTCCGGGGCTGAGGCGGTCCTCGCCTGGCCCTCGGTCAAGCAGTACGCCTCGCTGTTGAAGGAGGCGGAGAAGATCGGCTACAAGCCGGCCTGGCTCGCCTCTGCCACGGGCAACGACCAGTCGCTGACCCAACTGGCCGGCTCCGCTGCTGAGGGCGCCTACTTTGTCGCCTACCTGCCCGATCCCAACGATCCCGCCAATGCCAATATCCCGGCGATCAAGGAGTGGCGCGAGAACCTGCAAAAGTACAGCGACCTGCCCTTCGCCAACTTCACCCTCTACGGTTGGGGCCAGTCCCGCATGCTGCACGAGATCCTGAATCGGGCCGGCAAGGACCTGACCCGCGAATCCTTCGAGAAGGCGGCCCAGTCCCTCAAGGACTGGCAGGACCTGGCCACCGTCACCTACACGGCCGATGATCGGCGGGGCATCACCACCGGCTGGATCGCCCAGGTGAAGAACGGCGTCTCCGTAAAGGTCTCCGATGTGATCAAGGCCGACTAAGGGGGTAGGCCCTTGACCGATTTCCTGCAGTACGTGATCGGCGGCCTTGCTGCCGGCAGCCTCTACGCCCTGGCCGCCATGGGCCTGACCCTGATCTACAAGACCTCTGAGGTGGTCAACTTCGCCAACGGAGAGATGGCGATGCTCTCCACCTTCGCTGCCTATCTCCTGCTCACCCGGTTCCAGGCCCCGTACTGGGTGGCCTTTCTCGGTGCCATGGCCTTCGCCGCCCTGCTGGGGATCCTGCTGGAGCGCTTCTTCATGCGCCCGGTGCAGAAGGCGAACCACCTGAACCAGATCATGCTCACCCTGGGGATCTTCATGCTCCTGAACGGGACCGTCTCCGTCTACGTGTACGAGCCGCGGGCCTTCCCGCGGCCCGTACAGGGGACGCCCTATGAGATCGGCGGTCTCTTTGTCAGCCCGGACTCCGTGCTGATCTTCGCCATCGCCACGGCGCTCATGCTGGGGCTCTACCTCTTCTTCAAGCACACCCTGGCGGGGATCGCCCTGCGTGCCACCGCACAGAACCTGATCACCTCCCGGTTGATGGGCGTTCCGGCCGGGCGGGTCTACGCGATCACCTGGGCCTTCGCCGCCATGCTGGGCGGGGTGGCCGGCATGCTGATCGCCCCGACCACCGGCCTGGACCCGAACTTCATGGGCGATGTGGCGATCAAGGCGTTCGCTGGTGCGATTCTGGGGGGGCTCGGCAGCCTGCCCGGCGCCGTGGCGGGCGGCCTGTTGCTCGGCGTGCTGGAGAACCTGATCGTCGGCTATATCTCCACCGACCTGAAGGCGGTCTTCGCCTTCTCCCTGATCCTGCTGGTCCTCGTGATCCGGCCGCAGGGGATCATGGGCGCACCGGTCCGAAGGAGGGTCTGAGCCATGCGACGCTATCTCTGGCCTGCCGTTGGCTTCGGGCTCGCCGCCGCCCTGCCCTTCGTGATCACCGGGAGCTACCGGCACAATATCATGGCGCTGATGCTGGTGTACGCGATCGCTGCGGTGGGTCTCAACCTGCTGGTGGGCATCGCTGGCCAGATCTCCATGGGGCACGGTGCCTTCATGCTGATCGGCGGCTATACCTCAGCGATCCTCACCCTGAAGGCCGGCCTGCCCCTCTGGCTCTCCATTCCCGCCGCCGGCGTGGCGGCAGCCCTGGTTGGCTTTGTGCTGGGGCTGCCGGCGCTCCGGCTGCACGGTCACTTCCTGGCTTTGGCCACCCTCTCCTTCGGTGTGGCGATCCCGCAGATTGCCATGAAGTGGGGTTCGGTCACCGGCGGCGCCATGGGCCTCTCGCCCAAGGGCTTCGCCTCCGACCGCATCGCCTACTGGACGGTGCTGGGCGTACTCGCCCTGCTGGTCTGGGTGGCCGACAACCTGCTGCGGAGCCGGCCCGGCCGGGCGCTGCGGGCGGTCCGGGACAGCGAGGTGGTCGCTCTCTCCATGGGGATCAGCCTTGTCTGGGCCAAGACCTCGATCTTCGCCCTCTCGGCCTTCTTCGCCGGGGTGGCCGGGGCGCTGGGGACCCACCTGGCGGGGTTCATTAACCCGACCGACTACAACATGCTGATCTCATTCCAACTGCTGGCGACGGTGGTGGTGGGCGGGCTCGGCTCAATCCCCGGCTCGATCGCCGGGGCGGTGCTGGTCACCTTCCTGCCCTTCGCCTTCAGCCGTTCCAAGGGCTGGGCCTCGACGATCGAGGGGCTTGCCATCATCGGCATTGTGATCTTCCTGCCCTACGGCCTCGCCAGCCTGGTGCAGAAGCTAAGGGGGGTGCGCCGCCGTGCCGCTTCTTGAGGTGGAAGGGCTGAGCGTCAGTTTCGGCGGGCTGCACGCCCTGCAGGATATCCGCTTCGCCGTCGCCGAGGGGGCGATCCATGGACTGATCGGCCCCAATGGGGCTGGGAAGACCACCGCCTTCAATTGCATCACCCGGCTCCAGACCCCTACCGCTGGGGCAATCCGCTTTGGCGGGAAAGACCTGCTGAAGGTCGCCCCTCACCAGGTGGTCCGGCTGGGGATCGCCCGAACCTTCCAGAACCTTGAACTCTGCCGGAACCAGTCGGTGCTGGAGAACGTTATGCTCGGCCTCTACCACCGGGTCCGGGCGCCACACCTGACCTACCCGCTCTTCCTGCCCGCCGCCCGGCGGGCGGAGGAGGCGAGCCGGCAGGAGGCGCTGGCGCTGCTGGAGCGGGTCGGCTGCTGGGAGTACGCTCAGGCCCCTGTGGCCGGGCTGCCCTACGGCGTGCTGAAACGGGTGGAGTTCGCCCGGGCCCTGGCCTGCAAGCCGAGGCTCCTGCTCCTGGACGAGCCCGCGGCCGGGGTCACATCTGGCGAGCGGAGCGCTCTGGTCCAGCTGATCCGGGAGGCCCGGGATTCCGGGATCACGGTGCTCATGGTGGAGCACGACATCTCCCTGGTGATGTCGCTCTGCGATCAGATCACGGTGCTCGACTTCGGGAGGGTGATCGCAGACGGCACGCCGGATGAGGTCCAGAACGACCCGGCTGTGATCGCCGCCTACCTGGGGCTCGAGGAGGAGGTGGATGGCCATGCTTCGGTTGGATAGCCTCACCGTGGCCTACGGCGGGGTTCAGGCGTTGCGCACCATCAGCCTGGAGGTGGGGCAGGGGGAGATCGTCGCCCTGCTCGGCGCCAACGGGGCGGGCAAGAGCACCACCCTGCGTGCGATCTCTGGTATCGTCACGCCACGGGCCGGGCAGATCCTGCTGGATCAGCAGCCGGTCCACGGGCTTCCCCCGGAGCGCATGGTGCGGATGGGGGTCGCCCACGTCCCGGAGGGACGGCAGATCTTCCCGGAACTGACGGTGGAGGAGAACCTGCTGATCGGCTCCTACCCCCGGCGGGACCGGGGGAAGATCCGGGAGGAGATCGCAGCGGTCTACCGCCGCTTCCCCAACCTGGCGAACCGCCGGCGGCAGCCGGGGGCGAACCTGTCCGGCGGTGAGCAGCAGATGCTGGCCATCGCTCGGGCGCTGATGGCCTCGCCCCGGCTCCTCCTGCTGGACGAACCCTCCATGGGGCTGGCCCCCAAGATGGTCCAGGAGGTCTTCCGGGTGGTGAAGCAACTGAACGCCGAGGGGGTGACCGTGCTGCTGGTGGAGCAGAACGCCCGCATGGCGCTGCAGGTGGCGCATCGGGCCTATGTGCTGGAGAACGGGGCGGTCGCCCTCTCCGGCGATGCAGCCCACCTGCGGGACGATCCCATGGTGAAGGCGACCTACCTGGGGCAGCACCATGCCAGCGCATAACGGAGAGGGCTGGGTGAAAGTTCGTAAAGTAACTTATTCCACCCAAAAGGAGTACCTGTTGCGCCCCTAGAATACCCACTAACCTTAATCTTCGGAGAAGCAAATGGGGGATCGCAGGGTGAAGGTCGGTATCGTCTCGCCCTATCCGGAGTTCTCGGCCCTTGCCCTGGAGGTGGCCGCCCAGCTGCAGATCGACGCCGTGGTGGAGGAGGGGGTCCTCGATCAGGGCGTGGAGATCGCACAACGGTGGGAGGCCGAGGGGAGCGTCCAGGCGATCGTGGCGCGCGGCCCGACGGCGGTCATGATCCGCAAGGCGGTCTCCCTGCCGGTCACCGTGATCGATATCACCGGCTTTGACATGCTGGAGGCGCTCTACCGCGCCCGCGAGATCGGCGGCAAGGTGGCGGTGATCGACTACGCCCACCGGCACCCGCAGTATGACCTCGCCCTGCTGGGGCGAATCGCCAGCCTCCCCTTCGACTTCCTGCCCTACCGCAGCAACATTGGGCTGGTCCGACAGGTGGTGACCGCTGCCCGGCAGGGGTACCAGACGATCGTCGGCACGGGGGTCTGCATCGCACGCATGGCGCGCGAGCGGCAGCTGAACGGCGTGCTGGTCCAGACCAGCCGGGAGACGCTGTATGAGGCGCTGCACAACACGATCGCAAAACTCCGCCTGGCCGAACAGCAGCGGGCCCGCACCCGCCGGACCAAGGCGGTGCTCGACATGACGTCAGACGGGATTATCGCCACCGACAGCGATAGCGCCGTGCTGATCTTCAACCGGTCCGCCGAGCGGCTGCTGGGCCTCTCTGCCCGGGAGGTGCTGGGGCGGCGGCGGGAGGAGTTCGCCACCCACCCGGTGCTGGGCCAACTCCTGGGCGACGGTGGGGAGAGCCGGGCCGAACTGATCAAGGCCGGCGGGCTCAACCTGGTAGTCAACCGGGTGGTGCAGGGGCAGGGAAACCTGGTGGTCACCTTCCAGGCCGCCAGCCAGATCCAGACACTGGAGGAGAAGATCCGCAAACAGCTACATACCAAGGGGCTGGTGGCCCGCTACTCCTTTGCCGACCTGATCGGGCAGAACCCGGTCTACCAGCGTGCCCTGGAGCGAGCGGCCCAGTTCGCTGGCTCCGACCTGACCGTGCTCTTGACCGGGGAGTCCGGCACCGGCAAGGAGCTCTTCGCCCATGCGATCCACCGGGAGAGCCGGCGGGAACGGGGTCCCTTCGTGGCGGTCAACTGCGCCGCCCTGCCGGAGAACCTGCTGGAGAGCGAGCTCTTCGGCTACGAGGAGGGCGCCTTCACCGGCGCCCGCAAGGGCGGGAAGATGGGCCTCTTCGAACTGGCCCACGGCGGGACGATCTTTCTGGATGAGATCGGTGAGCTCTCGGTCACGCTGCAGGCGCGGCTCCTGCGGGTCCTGCAGAGCCGGGAGGTCATGCGGGTAGGCGGCGACCGGCTGATCCCGGTCGATGTCCGGGTGGTCGCGGCGACCAATATGAACCTGCAGCAGGCGGTCCAGGAGAACCGGTTCCGACAGGACCTCTACTACCGGCTGAACGTGCTGAATCTGCGGTTGCCGCCCCTGCGCGACCGGCTGGACGATGTGCCCCTGCTGGCGCAGCACTTCCTGGAAGCGTTCGGGCGGGAGGCGGGCGTCGACTTCACCCTCCCCGAAAGCACACTCAAACTGCTGCAGGGGTACGACTGGCCGGGCAATGTGCGGGAGTTGGAGAACTTCGTCCAGCGGTTCGCCGTGCTCAGCCTGCACCAGAAGGAGCCCATCCGCCTGGTGCGTGAGCTGCTAGACGATCTCCGCTACGGCCGGCCAGACACGGTGGCGGCGGGGGTGCGGGGCAATACGATCACCATTGAGATCGGCACCATGGAGGAGATGGAGCAGCAGATCCTGCAGCAGTTGGACCGGCAAGGCGGTCTGGACCGGGCACAACTGGCCCGTTTCCTCGGGATTAGCCGGACCACTTTGTGGAAGAAGCTGAAGGAGACCGACGGCACTACCGAGCACTGATCCCAAAGTAGCCGGGGCACCTGAATCAGGGCCCTGGCTCTTTTGTCCCCGGCCCGGCGTAGACCTTCGGACCGTTTCCTGCGAATCGCTACCAGGGTGCAGGAGGACGCTGGCAGATGCCGAACCCCGCTACTGTGTAACTGCTCCGCAACCGACTCTGCTCATACTAGAGTCGGCGGAATCGGACCACTGCCAGGAGGACGAGAGAATCATGTCTGAGAAGAAGACCACCGTGATCAATGTCAGCGCCCGTCACATTCACCTCAGCCAGGAGCACGTGGAGGCCCTGTTCGGCCCGGGCTACCAGTTGACCAAGCTGAAGGATCTCATGCAGCCCGGCCAGTTTGCCTCCAACGAGCAGGTGGCGGTGATCGGCCCGAAGGGCAGCTTCGCCAAGGTGCGCGTCCTGGGCCCGGCCCGCGGCGCTACCCAGTTTGAGCTTTCCATGACCGATGCACGTGTGATCGGCGTGCAGGGTGTTGTCCGCATGAGCGGCAAGATCGAGGGTACCCCGGGCATGATCCTCGAAGGACCCAAGGGGCGGATCGAGGTGGACAAGGGCGTGATCGTCGCTGCCCGCCATATCCACATGACCCCGGAGGATGCGGCCCGTTATGGCGTGACCGACGGCCAGGTTGTCCGGGTGAAGACCCAGGGCACCCGCCCGCTCACGTTTGATGATGTGATCTGCCGGGTCAGCCCCTCCTACGCCCTGGAGATGCACATTGACACCGACGAGGCCAACGCCTCCGGCCTGAAGGACGGCGATATCGGCGAGATCCTGGTCTAGCGAGCTGCCGTCTGGTGGTCGTGACAGACCGGTGTCACGACCACTGGGCGGGTGGAATCAGACCATACACCGACCATACACTGGGCATACACTGACCATACAGTGAGCCTACACCGACCATACAGTGAGCCTACACCGACCATATCGTGAGCCTACACCGACCATACAGTGAGACTAGGGTGGCAGGAAATAACGCTTGCAAAACCACGTGGCCGGGTGTATCATTAGATGAAACGAGAGCGGCACAGCCGCAAAACCGGCCATGAGCATTCGCAGGACGTTCAAGATCACCCATCAGACGTTACAGGCTATGCGTAGAACTCCGGAGATCGGGGTTCTTATCTGTTTTGCGCAAGGTGCTGTCTCCAGTAAAAGGAGATGTGCCATAGATGATGACGAAGATCAGCGACCGGGCCGCCTACCAGTGCCCGGCAGTCCAGCCGCAGGTGCGGCGGGAGAGCAAGCCGCAGACGGAAGATCACCTGATTGAGGAGATTCTGAAGGCGGCGGGACTCGAAGCGCTAGACTAGGAACCGAAATGTAGAAGCCGGGCTGTGCGCCCGGCTTCTTTTCCATATGCTCCCCCAGGACCGCAAGCACCAGCCTAGATCACGGGCAGGGGCGAAGGCACCGGAGCCCACCGCAGGAAGGGGTGCTCGTTCACATAGGCCACAGCCAGCCGCTGCGACTCACGGAACGCCTCTTCAGAGGATGCGGCCAGCACCGCCTTGACCAGTCCGTTGAAGGTGGTGACCGCCACCTTCACCTGCGCATCCATGTAGTTGATCTCCTTCAGCTCCTTCTGGCACCAGCGCATGGCTGGCTGCCAGGCGCTCCTGGCGCTGGTCAGCGGTCCCACGGGCGCTGGCGGGGCGGCATTGGCCTCTGGTTTGCGCACGAACTTTCCGGCTGGGCGCAGCGGTCGGGCGGGGCGGCCAGGCCGCTCCCCGGGCTTGCCGTGTGGCCGAGCACCAGGCTTGCCAGGGGTTGGCAGGCCCATGGGCCTCTCCCCAGGCTTGCCGTGTGGCCGCGCACCGGGCTTTCCCGGAGTCGGTAGGCCCACAGGCTTGCTGCCCAGCTTACCGCCGGCCTTGCCCGCCGGCTGAGCGATGGGCCGCCCAATCGACTT
>Ga0196970_1000052_pt1 | contig 191200 bp, 182 predicted proteins | sample S1v_513CmetaG_FD_148672 | JGI IMG/M metagenome (GOLD analysis project Ga0196970, IMG submission 148672) | Soil microbial communities from Anza Borrego desert, Southern California, United States - S1+v_5-13C | ecosystem: Environmental > Terrestrial > Soil > Desert | place: USA: California... | reverse complement strand
TGCGCAAGATCGCCCTCAACGTCTTAAACCGAGCACGCCCAGACGTCTCCATCCGACGCAAGCGCAAACGCTCAGGATGGTCCGACGATTTCGCCAGATCAATCCTCGGCCAAATGCGATGACCCTGGGGCATCCCGTATCGACAGTGGCCGTCCGGCGCGCTAGATCCTTATCCATGACCGACACTTCCCTCGCCGCCCGCGGCGTTGCGCTCGACTTGCTGCGCGACGTGCTGCGCAAGTCCGTTCCCTTCGACGACGCGTTCGACGCGCATCCCGAACTGGCGGCGCTGCAGCCGCGCGACCGCGGCTTCGTCCGCCTGCTGGTCGCCACCGTCCTGCGCCGCCTGGGCCAGATCGACGAGCTGATCCAGTCGAGCCTCGCCAAGCCGGGCCTGCCCAAGGCCGCCATCCACGACATGCTGCGGCTGGGAACGGCGCAGCTGGTGTTCCTGAACACTCCCGCCCATGCCGCGGTCGACACCGCGGTGGAACTGGCGGCGGCGCGCAATGCCGCTCCCTACAAGGGGCTGATCAACGCCGTGCTGCGCCGGATCGGCCGCGAAGGGGTGGAGATGGCGGCGCGGCAGGATGCCGGGCGGCTGAACACGCCGGACTGGCTGTGGCTGTCCTGGCGGTCCGCCTATGGCACCGCCCGCACCCGCGGCATCGTCGAGGCGCACCTGCACGAGGCGCCGCTGGACATCACGGTGAAGTCCGACCCCGAGGGCTGGGCCGAGCGGCTGGGCGCCACCCTGCTTCCGACCGGATCGCTGCGCCGCCCGCCCGGCGGATCGGTGATCGAGCTTCCGGGTTTCGAGGATGGGGAGTGGTGGATCCAGGACCTCGCCGCCTCGCTGCCGGCCAAGCTGTTCGGCGATCTTCGGGACAAGCGGGTGTTCGACCTCTGCGCCGCCCCCGGCGGCAAGACGGCGCAGCTGGTGGTGCAGGGCGCGCAGGTCACCGCCATCGACCGCTCGGCCCGCCGGCTGGAGCGGGTCACCGAAAATCTGAAGCGCCTCAAGCTGGAGGCCGAGGTTCTGGCCGCCGACGCCGCGACCTGGGAGCCGGAGGAGCCGGCCGACGCCGTGCTGCTCGACGCGCCCTGCTCGGCGACCGGGGCGATCCGGCGCCATCCCGACATCCTGCGCGTCAAGACGCCCGACGATATCGCCAAGCTGGCCCGTGCCCAGTCGCGACTGCTCGCGCGCTCGGTCGAGCTGGTCAAGCCCGGTGGCACGCTGGTCTACTGCACCTGCTCCATCCAGCCGGAGGAGGGCGAGGCGCAGATCGCCCGCCTGCTGGACCAGGACAGGCGGGTGGAGCGCTGGCCGGTCACCGCCGAGGAACTCGGCGGCCTGTCCGAGCCGATCAACGAGGCCGGCGAGGTCCGCAGCCTTCCGGGGATGCTGGCCGATCTCGGCGGGATCGATGGCTTCTTCGTCGCACGGCTGCGCCGTCGCCCGGACTGATGGCGCCCGGATTAAGGCCGTATCCGTTCCGCAGCGGGGGATAAATCCCAGGCCCGTCTTGCGGTGCGGGCGGCGAATTGATACGACACGACCTATGCTTTCGTCTGTGTTCTCCCGCACCGCATCATCACCCTCCGCCGGCCGCCGACGCCGCTCGCGGTCCTGAAGGAGTTGGCGCTGATGGGCGACGGGAACGGACGGTTTCGCAGCGGCATGGCGCGCCTTGCCTATGGGAATCCCCTCTACGCCCTGATGCTGGGCGGCAAGGCGCCGGGGGCGCTGGCGGTGGTCCCGCCCGATCCCTGGCCGGGCGACACCGGCAACGGCAACGCCATGCTGGCCGGCCGGATGGGCTTCGCCGGACAGGCGGTCATGGTCGACCCCAACGGCGCGCCCAACTGGCGGCCCCAGGGCGCCAGCCCGGGCTGGCTGCGCGCCGCCCACGGCTTCGAATGGCTGCGCGACCTGCGCGCGGTCGGCGGCGACACCGCGCGGCGGCGGGCGCGGGTGCTTGTGTGGTCGTGGCTGGACCAGAATGGCGGCTGGCATGCGCAGAGCTGGGCGCCCGACGTGCTGGGCACGCGGCTGGCCAGCTGGATCGGTCTGCATGACTTCTACTGCGCGTCCGCCGACGACGAGTTCCGCGCCCGGGTGTTCGAGAGCATGGCGCGCCAGCTTCGCCATCTGCTGCGCGTGGCACCGGCCAAGCTGGACGGCGAGCGGCTGATCGGCGCGATCAAGGGCCTGCTCTATGGCGGCTATTGCCTGCCCGACCAGGACAAGGCGGCGCGGGAGGCGCTGCGCCTGCTCGACAAGGAGCTGCCGCGCCAGATCCTGCCCGACGGCGGCCATGTGGAGCGCAACCCGTCGATCCAGATGCGGGTTCTGCGCGACCTGATCGACATGCGCGCCGTTCTGCGCGTCGCGAGGGAGGAGGTGCCGGAAAGCCTCCAGCATGCCATCGACCGCATGACGCCGGCGCTCCGCTTTTTCCGCCACGTCGATGGCGGGCTCGCCCTGTTCAACGGCGGGCGGGAGGAGGACCCGGCGCTGATCGACACGGTGCTGGCCCAGGCCGACGCCCGCGGCCGTCCGCTGAAGAGCGCGCCGCACACCGGGTTCGAACGGCTGCTCGCCGGGCGCACCCTGGTGCTGCTCGACACCGGCGCGCCGCCGCCGGTGGGGCTGGACCGCAGTGCCCATGCCGGCACCCTGTCGATGGAGGTCTCCGTCAACAAGGAGCGGCTGATCGTCAATTGCGGCAGCCACCCGTCCCAGCGCGGCCCCTGGCGTGCGGCGCTGGCCGGGACATCTGCCCATTCCACAATGGTGGTCGCCGACACCAACTCGTCGGAGGTTCTGGAGAAGGGCGGGCTGGGCCGCCGGCCGACGAATGTCAATTGCGAGCGGCAGGAATCGGACGGCGCCATGCTGGTGGTCGCTAGCCACAACGGCTACAGCAAGGGCTTCGGCCTTCTGCACCGCCGCCGCGTCTATCTGGCCGACAATGGCGAGGATCTGCGCGGCGAGGACACGCTGGAACCGGTGATCGGCGCCACGCCGCAGCCGCAGCCCTACGCCATTCGCTTCCACCTGCATCCCAATGTCGAGGTGGTGCCGGTGCAGGGGCCGGGGAATGGAAGCAACGATCAGGTGTTGTTGCGCCTGCCCAGCGGCAATGCCTGGCGCATGCGGGTGACCGGCGCCGTGCTGGAGGTGGCGGAGAGCGTCTATCTCGGCAGCGGGGACGAGCCGCGCCGCACCCGGCAGATCATGATGCAGGGACAATGCGGCCCCGAAGGCCTGACGGTGAAATGGGCCTTGCGCCGCGAGCGCAAGGCGGCGTAAATCGCGCCCATCCGCGGTGGCCGGGCCTATACCCTTCGGGAGAAGGCGTGGAAACACGGATGAACACGGGATTTGGAGCACGGACGACCACGGGACTCTTCACGCCGTGCTTATCCATGTCCGTCCGGACCGGCATCGCCGGGGGCAGGCAGGGATAAGCACAGCTGAGCGGCATTTCCGTGGCCGTCCGTGCTTTTCTTCTTCCGTGCTTGTCCGGGTCTCCCCGGTTGCCTGCGGTCTTGCGCAACACCCGCAGCGATCAGGATGACGCCATGAGCCCGCCCAAAGCCAACCACGCCCCCGCTCCCGACAAGGTCCGCATCACCCGCGCCCTGATCTCCGTGTCCGACAAGGCCGGTCTGGTGGAACTGGGCAAGGCGCTCGCCGCCCGCGGCGTCGAGATCCTGTCGACCGGCGGTTCGGCCCAGCGTCTGGCCGAGGCCGGCGTGCCGGTCCGGGAAGTCTCCGACCACACCGGCTTCCCGGAGATCATGGACGGCCGCGTCAAGACGCTGCATCCGCGCGTTCATGGCGGCATCCTGGCCCGCCGCGACATCCATGCCGACGCGATGGCCCAGCACGACATCCCCGGCATCGATCTGGTGGTGGTCAACCTCTACCCGTTCGAGGCGACGGTTGCCAAGGGCGCGGCCTATGACGACTGCGTCGAGAACATCGACATCGGCGGGCCGGCGATGATCCGCGCCGCCGCCAAGAACCACGATTTCGTCGCCATCGTCACCGAGCCGTCCGACTACGAGGCGGTGATGGACGAACTCGCGACCCATGACGGCTGCGTCACGCTGGCCCTGCGCCGCAAGCTGGCCCAGCGCGCCTATGCCCGCACCGCCGCCTACGACGCCGCCATCTCCACCTGGCTGGCCGGCCAGCTGGGCGAGACCTTCCCGCCGCGCACCACCCTGTCGGGCGCGCTGGCCCAGACCCTGCGCTATGGCGAGAACCCGCACCAGCAGGCCGCCTTCTACGTCACCGGCGAGAAGCGTCCGGGTGTCGCCACCGCCGTGCAGCTGCAGGGCAAGGAGCTGTCCTACAACAACCTGAACGACACCGACGCCGCTTTCGAGCTGGTGGCGGAGTTCGAGCAGCCGGCCGTCGCCATCATCAAGCACGCCAACCCCTGCGGCGTGGCGCAAGGGTCCAACCTGCTGGAGGCCTACCGCTCGGCCCTGCTGTGCGATCCGGTCAGCGCCTTCGGCGGCATCATCGCCGTCAACCGCAGCCTGGACGCCGAGACGGCCGAGGAGATCTCCAAGCTGTTCGCCGAGGTGGTGATCGCCCCGGACGCCGACGAGGCCGCCCGTGCCCTGCTGGCGACCAAGAAGAACCTGCGCGTGCTGCTGACCAAGGACGTGCCAAACCCGGCCGAGCCCGGCATGATGATCAAGCAGCTGTCGGGTGGCTTCCTGCTGCAGAACCGCGACAGCGGCCGCGTCAACCCGGCCGAGCTGAAGGTCGTCACCAAGCGTGCCCCGACCGCACAGGAGCTGGCCGACCTGCTTTTCGCCTTCCGCGTCGCCAAGCACGTGAAGTCGAACGCCATCGTCTATGCCAAGAACGGCGCCACGGTGGGCGTCGGCGCCGGCCAGATGAGCCGCGTCGATTCGGCCCGCATCGCCGCCATCAAGTCGGCCGAAGCCGCCAAGGCCGCCGGCCTGCCGGAGGCGCTGACCAAGGGCTCGGTCGTCGCGTCGGACGCCTTCTTCCCCTTCGCCGACGGCCTGCTGGCCGCTGCCGAGGCGGGTGTGACGGCGGTGATCCAGCCGGGCGGCTCGATCCGCGACAACGACGTGATCGCCGCCGCGGACGAGAAGGGTCTGGCGATGGTGCTGACCGGAATGCGGCACTTCCGGCATTGAGGGGGTGGGGGGCTTTGTCGTTGCCCCCTCCCTAACCCTCCCCCGCTTCGCGGGAGAGGGGACTGCCGCCGCTTTGCATTTTCGTTACGCTCACAAGCATCCTACCCCCTCTCCCGCGAAGCTCTCGCACAAAGCTCCGCTTTGTGCTGACGCGACAGGCGGACCGAAGGTCCGCTGAGAGCGGGGGAGGGATGGGGAGGGGGCCGTAAGTTTCACGCCTCCGCCAGCAGGTCGTCGGAATCCTCGACCCGCTTCAGCATCGACTGCCGTAGTTTCAGCAGTGCCCGATGCTCCAACTGGCGCACGCGTTCCTTGCTGACGCCCAGTTCGCGGCCGAGTTCCTCCAGCGTGGCGCCTTCTTCGCGCAGCCGGCGTTCGCGGATGATGGTGCGTTCGCGCGGGCTCAGTTCGCCCAACGCCTCCGCCAGCCACTGCGACCGCGTGTTGGCGTCGCGCATGCCGATCACCACATCCTCCGGCGAGGGGCGCTGGTCGGCCAGGAAGTCCTGCCAGTCGTCGTCGGAGCCGTCGGCCACCGGCGTGTTCAGCGACTGGTCGGAGCCGGACAGCCGCATTTCCATCGCCTCGACCTCGGATACCTCGACCTTCAGTTCGCCGGCGATCCACTCGCGGCCTTCCCTGGTCAGCGGCGCGCCGCTGCCGTTCTGGGTGGCGCTGTCGATCTTGGCGCGCAGGCGGCGCAGGTTGAAGAACAGGGATTTCTGCGCGGCGGTGGTGCCGGTCCGCACGATCGACCAGTTGCGCAGGATGTAGTCCTGCATGGCCGAACGGATCCACCAGGCGGCGTAGGTGGAGAAACGCACCTCGCGGTCGGGCTCGAAGCGGCTGGCCGCCTGCATCAGGCCGACATTGCCCTCCTGGACGAGATCGCCCATCGGCAGGCCGTAGTTGCGGAAACGGGACGCGGTGGCCACCACCAGACGGGTATAGGCCCGAACCAGCTGATGCAGGGCGCGTTCGTCATTCCCTTCGCGCCATTTTCGGGCGAGGTCGAATTCATGGTCGCGCGACAGCAACGGTTCGCGCATGGATGCCTTGATGAAGCTCAGATTTGCACGCTGAGTCTCCGGATCGTCGATGTATGCCATCCGTCCCTTCCTTCCCGTCTGGGCGGCATCGTGTTCCTTCGCATATCCCCGTACTTTCGGGTCTTCGCCGTTGCCGCCCGCCCCCGGTCGATGCCGTCGGGTTACACAACAAGCATGAGCGCGCCCTGTTGCGGAATCATACGCAGGTGTAGGGGGAACGGATCACAAGGGATGGACGATTTTTGCCGGAGGCCTATTCGATGGCATTCCGGAGGATGGCGGGAGCGGTATGCGGGGACAGGATGGACGGGCGGAAGGTTCGGGCTGGACCTAAGGGTGGGTCACACCTGGAAAAGGTCCAGCATCTCGCCGAAAGAATCGAAGCAGGCGCAGACGAGGTGCCCACCACGGCCGCAGCCGCCGTCCAGCGTCACCGTCACCGGGCCGACCTCCACGCTGGGGTCTTCAGGCGACCAGAGAGGGTTGTAGCCGCGCACGAGACGGCGGAAAGCGCCATAGGGCTGGTCCAGCCGGGCGAAGGCGGCGCCGCCCCACCAGAACGCATCGCCCTGGCCGGTCAGCGGGCGCCGCGGGTCGATGCCGGCGTTGACCAGAAGCAGGCTGCCGCCGCCCCGGCTGCTGGCGCCGGGAGTTCCGTCATCCGTCCCATCGCCGCCCGGGATTCCAGTCGGGCTTCCGACCGGGCCGCCGGTGTAGGCGGCACGGCGCAGGGCGTTGAACAGCGCCTCGTGCCCGGCATGGGCGGCCATCGACTGGCGCAGCTCACGCGTCCAGCGGCCGAGCATCACGGCACCGCCGCGCGCCGCCGCCATGCCCGCCTCCAGGTTGCCGCCATAGGCCGCCAGCGTCGGCGCCACGCCCTGGCGCAGCATCCAGTCCAGGACTGTGCGGGGATCGGGAGCGAAGTGGAGTTGCTGCAACTTCTGCCACATCTCCTCCTGCTGGCCGCGGAGATAGACGATGTCCGACGCGATCATGCCCGGCATCGCCAGCAGCGCGATGCGGAAGGCCAGCAGCCGGTCGATGGTCTCCACCACCTCGTCGCCGAAGCCGATCATGTTGCCGAGATAGACCAGCCGGTCGCCGGGGCGGAAGCGCTGGCCGATGGCATGGTGGATCACGTCCAGCCGGTCGGGCTGGGCATGGATCGCGCCGATGGCCCAGACGCGGCGCGGACGGCCGAGCGACGCGAAGCGGCTGTCGTCCTCGACGGCGGCGACGATGGTCCCGGCATGGCGGGCGGGATGACCAAGGCGCGGCGGCAGACCCAAACTCGATCCCCTTCGACGTCGTTCGCGAAGCCGGTGTCAGCGGCCCGTCCGGTGGTGCCGGCAAGTGCCGGAGCCGGAAGGCGGCGGGGAGTTTAGGCGTGTCATGCCGCCGAAACAAAGGTGAAAAAACGAGACGGGCGCGCGGCTTGACGTAGCAGCCGCGCGCCCGTTCGTGTCACGGACGGATTTTCGGAACGTATCCTGCCCCGGCGTCAGGCCGCCTTGGACAGCACCGACTCCAGACGCTCCGTCGCCTTGGTCTCGTCGATCTTCTCGACGGCGGCCAGCTCGCGGGCCAGACGCTCCAGGGCGGCCTGATAGATCTGGCGCTCGCTGTAGGACTGGTCGGACTGGTCGGCACCACGGTACAGGTCGCGCACCACCTCGGCGATGGACACCGGGTCGCCGGAGTTGATCTTGGCCTCATACTCCTGGGCGCGGCGGCTCCACATGGTGCGGCGGACGCGCGAACGGCCCTGCAGCGTCTCCAGCGCGACCTTGATGCGGTCCTTGGAGGACAGGCGGCGCAGGCCGGCGTTGCGCGCCTTGGTGACGGGAACCTTGAGCGTCATCCGCTCTTTCTCGAACGTGATCGCGTAGAGTTGAACCTCGAGTCCGGCGATGCTGTGGGTCTCGATCCCTTCGACCCGACCGACGCCATGAGCCGGATAAACGACGAAGTCACCGGCTTCGAAGTCAAGCTTGTTCGACATTTGGATTGGCTCTCACTTCTCGCGATCACGCCATTTTGCCGTCCCGGTGGAAGGGACGAAAAAGGACCCCGGACAGTTATGGCGCCGTGGGGATGGGGCCCATCCACGACGATCACAAAAGCCACGAGTCCTTGAGCGAAGGGAAAACCGGCAATGGCGCGGAGGCCGGCTCCGGGCGCGCATTATAGCGATGTTACGCCCGAGTTACAAAGGGAACGCGCAAGCACCCGGGCGGAAATCGTCCATCGCCCGGCCATGGCCGACCCGTCGATTTTGCATGGCAACATCGGCGGATGCAATCGGTTGATGCGGCCCGACTCGGAAGAGTCGTGGGTTTTCCCTGGGGAAGCCCGGCAAGCCGGGCCGCATCCGCTGGTTCGGTCTCAGCCCGCCTTGGGGGAGAAGAACTTCTCGAACTTGCCGTCCACGCCCTTGAACTCGTCGGCGTCCGCCGGCGCGTCCTTCTTGCGGGTGATGTTCGGCCACTGGCCCGAATAGTCGCGGTTCAGCTCCAGCCACTTGGTCGCGCGGTCGTCGGTGTCGGGGACGATCGCCTCGGCCGGGCATTCCGGCTCGCACACGCCGCAGTCGATGCACTCGTCGGGGTGGATGACCAGCATGTTCTCACCCTCGTAGAAGCAATCCACGGGGCAGACTTCGACGCAGTCGGTGTACTTGCACTTGATGCAGCCGTCGGTGACGACGTAGGGCATGATCTCTTCTCCGCTGTTCCGGCCTGCGGTGTCGGCCGCGCGTCGCTGTTCCGGTATCGCCCCAAAGGGCATCCCCAAAGGGTGCTCCTTGCGGGCGGATCGAAGCCGTTTCCAAAAGGTCACGCGCGTGGCACCGGGCCGGATGGCCAACCCGCGCCTGCCTAGCACGCCGCCGACAAGCCGTTCAACCCTGCGCGTGATGTGGGCGACCCTGTCGCACCACCAATGGCATCGTTTACGGGGGCACCGTCCGACACAGCCGCCAGGAAGGCGCGCAGGCTGCCCGTCTCGATGGCGTCGGCGCGGCGGACGAATTGGGTGGGCATGCGGGCCAGCGTGTCGGGCAGCGGCCGCGCCGCCAGCAACTCGCGCCAGGGATCGCGCTCCACCACCGACCGCGGCATCACCGTCACCCCCATGCCGGCGCCGACGCAGCCGAGGATGGCGTCGAGCGCGCCGAATTCCATGACGCGGAAGGGCACGCGACCGGCCTCGCGCATCGCCATCTCGGCCCGGCCGCGATAGGCGCAGGCGCGGCCGAAGACGATCAGGGTGCGCCGCGCGCTGTCGGTGGTCAGGCCGGCTGCGGGTTCGACCAGCACCAGCTCCTCGTCGAAGATGCGCCGGGCGGTCAGGTCGGGGTGCTCCACCTCGCCGCCGACGAAGGCGCCGTCCAGCCGCCCGGCCAGCACCTCGGCCAGCAGGGTCTCGGTCGGGCCGGGGGCGATGGTCAGTTCCACGTCGGGATGGTCGCGGTGGAAGCGGGCCAGGATCGGCGGCAGCCGCACCGCGGCGGTCGATTCCATGCTGCCCACCGACAGCCGCCCGCCGCGCCCGGCTGCCTCCGCCACCGCGTCGCGGGCCTGGGCGACCAGCCGCAGCACCCGGTCGGCATAGCCGGCCAGCACGCGCCCGGCCGGCGTCGGCTCCATCCCGCGGCTGAGGCGCAGGAACAGGTCGACGCCCAAATCCTCCTCCAGCCGCTTGACGCGCGCGGTGACGTTGGACTGCACGCAGTTCAGCGCCTCGGCCGCCCGGCTGACGCTGCCGGTATCGGCCACCGCCTTCACCACCCGCAAACCGGCGAGATCCATCGCGACGCCTCCTGCAAACGCATGGCACCCATCACTGGGAGTGGAGCTTACCATCAGAACAATTCATTGGAAATGAGGGCCGGGCGGCAGCCATGATGGATGATCGAATCAATCGGCTGGCCGAACAGTCCCTGGTCCAACGAGCCGGCCGAAAACCGAGAGGGCGTGGATCATGGTTCGGGTGCTGGTCGGCGGCGTGATCGGGCTTGCCATCGCGATGGGGGTTGCGCGCTTCGCCTTCACCCCGATCCTGCCGGCGATGCAGGCGGCCACCGGGTTGGGAGCCGACGGCGCCGGGCTGCTCGCCTCGCTGAACTATCTGGGATATTTCGTCGGCGCGCTGGGGATGGGGCTGGTGCCGCACGGCGCCGCGCGCACCGCCGTGTTCCGGCTGTCGCTGCTGCTCAGCGTCGCCACCACTGCGGCGATGGGGCTCGACCTGGGCGATGCCGGGCAGGCGATGCCGGTCTGGCTGGTCCTGCGCTTCCTGTCAGGGGTGTCGAGCGCGGGCATCTTCATCCTGGGCATCGCCATGGTGCTGGACACGCTGGCACGCCAGGGTGGGGAACGCTTCGCCGGCTGGCTCTATACCGGGGTCGGGCTCGGCATCGCCTCGTCGGGGCTGTTCGTGGCGCTGTTCGGCGGGCGGCTGGGCTGGGCCGGCGACTGGTTGGCGCTGGGGGCGATCTGCGCGGTGCTGGGGCTGCTGCCCGGCCTCTGGGTGCGCGATCCGGCGCCGCAGCCGCAAGCCGCCGCGGCCGGGACGGCGGGCAACGCCGCCGCGGCGCGGGCGGGCGGGCTGTCGGCCCCGCTTCTGCTGCTGACGCTGGCCTATTTCCTGGAGGGCGGCGGCTACATCGTGTCCGCCACCTTCCTGGTGTCGATCCTGAAGACCGATCCCGGCACCGCCGCGGTGGGCGAGGCGGCCTGGATGGTGGCCGGGCTGGGGGCGATCGGCGCCGGGGTGTTCTGGGCCGCGGTCGCCCGGCGGACCGGCAGCTGGTGGTCGCTGATCCTGGCGCACCTGACGCAGGCGGTCACCATCCTGCTGCCGATGACCGGCTCGCCGACGGTCGCCGTCGTCTCCGCCCTGCTGTTCGGCGGCACCTTCGTCGGCATCGTGTCGCAGGCCTTCGCACTGGGACGGCAGCTGTCGGCCGGCGCATCGGCCAAGGTGGTTGGAGCGCTGACCGCCGCCTATGGGCTGGGCCAGATCATCGGGCCGCTGCCCGCCGGGCTGGTGGTGACGCACACCGGCAGCTTCAACGCCGCGCTGCTGGGGGCCGCCGCCGCCGTGCTGCTCGGCGCGGTGCTGCTGGCGGCCGGCATGGTGATCGCCGGGCGGCGGTCGTCGGCAGGACCGGCGCTGGCCACCCCCAATGCCTAGCCCAACAATTCGTAAGTATTCGTAAGGTTTGCCTGCGACAATCGGCGCCGCGCCCGCAGCAATACCGCTGTTCTCCCCCATCGTCCGCTTTGGCTACAGTCTGGTCCACAACAACCAGACCCTGGGGGAGTCCATGAAACGCAAGCTGGTTCCGGACGTCGTGAAGGCGCAGGAACTGATCCTGGTGCCGGAGGATACCTCCGTCGCCACCGTGTCGAAGATGATGGCCGACAAGAACATCGGCGCGGTGCTGGTGGTGAACCATGGCGCGCTGATCGGCATCGTCACCGAGCGCGACCTGAACAACAAGGTCCTGTCGAAGGACCTCGACCCGTCGGCGGTGGAGGTGGGGACGGTGATGACCCGCAACCCCGACAGCCTGCCGCCCGACGCCGACGCGGTCGATGCGCTGAAGCTGATGCACGACAAGCATTACCGCCACCTGCCCATAACCCAGGGCAAGCGCGCTGTCGGCATCGTGTCGATCCGCGACCTGTTCAAGGTCGCCTACGAGCACATGATGGCCGAACGCGCCGAGGCGTGATGGAAGAAGGGGGCGCCGCGCCAAGCGCGTGCCCCCTTGACCTCGATGCGGCCTCAATGCCCGGGGTTCGCCTTGCGCCGCGCCAGCAGGTTCAGCGCCTCCACCAGGGTGGAGAAGGCGATGGCGAAGTACAGGTAGCCCTTGGGGATGTGGAAGCCCAGGCCGTCCGCCACCAGCGCGACGCCGACCAGAAGCAGGAAGGACAGCGCCAGCATCTTCACCGTGACGTGACGGTTGACGAAGTCGCCGACCGGGCCGGAGGCGAACAGCATCACCGCCATGGCGATGACCACGGCCGCGACCATCACCGGCAGATGGTCGGACATGCCGACGGCGGTGATGACGCTGTCGAGCGAGAAGACGATGTCCAGGAACATGATCTGGACGACCACCGAGGTGAAGGTGGCGTGCTTCGGCGCCGTGCCTCCCTCCTCATGGCCTTCGACGGTGTGGTGGATCTCCAGCGTGCCCTTGGCCAGCAGGAACAGGCCGCCCAGGACCAGGATCAGGTCGCGGCCCGACACCTCCCATCCGGCGATGGTGAACAGCGGCTGGGTCAGCTGCGCCACCCAGGCGATGGAGGCGAGCAGGGCCAGGCGCGTCAGCAGCGCCAGCGCCAGGCCAACCTGACGGGCGCGTTGCTGCTGTTCGGGCGGCAGCTTCGACGCCATGATCGAGATGAAGATGATGTTGTCGATGCCCAGCACGATCTCCAACGCGGTCAACGTCAGAAGGCTGGCCCAGACATTCGGGTCTGCGAGCAGGTCGAGCATGAAGAAGCGGGGCTCCGGCGGTCGGTGGGCGCTGTCAGGGAAATGTGCGCCGGCACCGCAAGGCGCCAGCGTGACCGCGCGCAGATGAGGTCGGTTCCCGCCCGCTGCAAGAGGGGCGGGAGCGATTTAGCCGCAGGAATTCGGTTATAGCCGCTCCGGCGGAGATGGGACGCCGGGCGGCTGATGCAAGAGGAATGATGCGGGGCCGATCAGGATCCGAAGGCCCGGCGCCCCCAGGCCGCAGCGTCCGTCCGGCCGGTCTCGATCCGTCCGTTGTCCATCCGTCCGTTGTCCATCCGTCCGTTGTCGGGCCTGCCGGCCTCCATCCGGGGTGTCCAGGCGCGGCGGCGTACCGCCATCTGCAGGCGGCAATCCTGTGAGCAGTAGCGCGGCGCCGGACCGCGCGCGGACGTGCGGACGAACGGCCTGCCGCAGCAGGCGCAATAGAGAGTGGTCATGGTCGTTTCCTCCGAAACGGGCGGCCGTTTGCCGGCCTTGCCCCCGCGCCGCGGGATTGAACGTCCCCGCGGCCTTGCTGATGCGTTGGCTGTATTGTGTCCAGGGGTTGCAGGCGCTGCCAGCGTTCAAAAGGCATAAGCCGCGGGAGAGGAAAGTATTCGATTCGGAAAATCCGAGCAGAGGCAGCGGCTTAGATGATCGTGCGCGTCAATTCGCCGCGTCGTGTCTGTCGGCGGCGGCATCTGCATCTTTCGCTTTCAGCGACCTCCAACGGAAGCCTGGCAGCTCCATGTCTTCCAATCGATCAACCGCATGGAAAGACAAGATGCGATGCTGCCGGGCATCGCGGATGTGGGCGGCCGTGAGCGGCATGGCCGTCCCGGCGGCCATCGACATCTGAAGCCGCGGTGGTTGAAGGCAGCGGTTGAAGATTGTCGGCAGGGATATCCGGCCATGGTATTTGTTTGTGGTGCGAACTTTGCGCGTCGCGTGCGGAACCCGCGGGGGCGGTGACGGGTTCTTCCCTTGCGGGGATTCGCGCGTCAGGCGCGGGACCGACTGATCGGGGGACTTGCGATGATCGACGCCATCCGCACACGCCGACGCGACCTTGCCGAAGACCTCCCGCCGGGCGGCTCCGGCAGCACCGTCCCCATCGATTTCCAGCGGCTGGAGCGGCTTCGCCGCCTGACCCGGCTGATGGACAGCCGCTGGCGCATTCCCTTCACCCGCATTCCCATCGGGCTGGACGGAATCGCCAGCATCGTGCCGGTGGCGGGGGATACCGCGACCGCCGTGGTCTCGGCCTACATCATCATGGAAGCGGCCCGCTTCGACCTGCCCAAGGCGCTGCTGGCCCGCATGGCCTTCAACGTCGCGCTGGACTGGGCGGCTGGGTCGATCCCGGTGGTGGGGACCGTGTTCGACATCGCCTTCAAGGCCAACCGCGCCAACCTGAACCTGCTGCACGAGCATCTGGAGCAGCGTCTGGCCGCCGCCGGGACGAAGCGCTGAAAGCACCGGCCCCTGTGATCTTGACGTGGATCAAGGCGGGGGTGGGGTGGCTGCGGCACTCTGTCGCTCATGAACGCCATCACCGCTCTGGCCGTACAGCCGGCCCCCGCCAATCCGTCCCGTTCCCACGGTGTCGATGCCGCGCTGCTCGCCAAGTATGACGGGCTGCGGGTGCCGCGTTACACCAGCTACCCGACCGCGCCGCACTTCACGCCCGAGGTGAACGGCGACGTCTATGGCGGCTGGCTGGAGGCGATCGATCCCGCGCGCTCCGGATCGCTCTACCTGCATGTGCCCTTCTGCCAGAAGATGTGCTGGTACTGCGGCTGCCACACCAAGATCGTCGCCCGCTATGAGCCGATCACCGAGTATCTCGGCCATATGCGGCGCGAGATCGCCATGGTGGCCGACCGCATTCCCGGCCGGCTGGCGGTGCGCCACATCCATTTCGGCGGCGGCACCCCGACCATGATGGCGCCCGGCGATTTCGAGGCGATGATCGCGCTGCTGCGCACCCGCTTCGACGTGGCCGCCGATGCGGAACTGGCTGTGGAGATCGACCCCCGCACCCTGACGGCGGAGATGGCGGCGGCGCTGGGCCGCGCCGGGGTCAACCGCGCCTCGCTGGGCGTGCAGGATTTCGACGAGACGGTGCAGCAGGCGATCAACCGCGTCCAGCCGCGCGCCGTGACCGAACAGGCGCTGGCCTGGCTGAAGGAGGCCGGCATCACCAGCGTCAACCTCGACCTGATGTACGGCCTGCCGCACCAGTCGGTGGAGAGCGTCGCCCGCTCCGCCGAGATCGCGCTGGAGATGGCGCCCGACCGCCTGTCGGTCTTCGGCTATGCCCATGTGCCGTGGATGAAGACCCACCAGAAGAAGATCGACGAATCCGTGCTGGCCGACTCGCTGGGACGGTGGGAGCAGTTCGCCGCCATCGGCGACACGCTGGCCGCCGCCGGCTACAGCGCCATCGGTCTCGACCATTTCGCCCGTCCCGGTGACGAACTGGCGGTGCAGCAGGAGGAAGGGCGGCTGGGCCGCAATTTCCAGGGCTACACCACCGACGACGCCGAGGTGCTGCTGGGCTTCGGTTCCTCCTCCATCGGCGCGCTGCCGCAGGGCTATGTGCAGAACGCCGTGCCCTTCGACCATTACGCCGCCGCTGTCGAGGAAGGCCGCCTGCCCACCGGCAAGGGCATCGCGCTGACCCTGGACGACAAGGTGCGGCGCGATCTGATCATGCGGCTGATGTGCGACCTGTCGGTCGACACCGCCGCCATCGCCCGTGCCCACGGGTTGACCGAGTCCGCCTTCGACGCAGAACTGGAGGGCATGGCCGATCTGGTCGCCGACGGCGTCGCGGTGGTGGAGGGACGGCGTGTCCATGTGCCGGAGAGCGCCCGCCCGCTGATGCGCATCGTCGCCGCCCGCTTCGACACCCACCTGTCCAAGGGTGCCGGCCGGCACAGCCGGGCGGTTTGAGGGCCGGGCGGTCTGACGGACCGGGCGGTCTGACGGGCGTTTCCAAAAGAAAAGGCGGCCGGCGCCACCCGCCGACCGCCTTTTCCCGTGCCGCGCATCCGAACCCACACGTCTACGCGGCAACCTCGTCGATGCCTTGTATCGAAGTTCGCTCTGCGACATGGCCGTCCGGCCGGTGTCGGAGCTGTGCCCGATTGTCGAGATACGCAGGCCGGGGGTGAATCCCTGCGCTCCGGCTTCGGGTCCGACCGCCCCAAAAAGCGCATAGCGATCCTGGTTGCGCTGCGGTGGCGAAGAGGAGCCTGCCTCCTGTATGGTCGCGCCGAAGGCCCCGCGGCCTTTCCTGCCTTCACCCTGCCCCCTCCAAGGTGAGCGATGATCCGGCGTTTGCGTACCCTTCCGCTGATGGTGGCCCTGGTCACGCTGACGGTTCCCGGCTGCATGCCGTACCAGCGCATTCCCAACCCGCCGACCGTGCGCACCGCGCCCGACGGCGGGGCCGGGCTGGAGCCGATGTATGGGGAATGGCAGGTGGACAGATCGACCCCGGTCTATGCACAGCCCGCCGCCGGGTCGGGCGTCGTCGCCACGCTGGGCGCCGGGCAGGCGGTCAGCACGCTGGGCCGGGTGCGCAACAGCGATTGGGTGGCGGTGAAGGCCGGCGGCTCCACCGCCTATGTCCGGCTGCACCTGCTCAGCCTGAAGGGCAACACGCCGCGCGGCAGCCGCGGCACCTCCACCACCCTGGAAAAGCCCGTCGACAATGCCGGCCCGACCATCAAGGCGGCACCGCGCGGCAAGATCGGCGCCACACCCATCGCCAACTGACCTGGGCGATCTGGTCCCGGCACATCCGGCCCCAGGATCCTATCCCAACACAAGACAGGAGTCGCAGACTCCCCCTCGACAAGGCTCCGTGATAGAACATATCAGGAACATATGCCTGTCGAGCGGAGCCGAGTCATGTCCACCCTGCCGTCCCCTTCCGTGCCTGCGGACTCTGCGCCGCGCGATCGTGCCGGCGTGCTGGCCGACCTGCGCGCACACATCCGGCGGATCGAGGGGACGGGCGGGGAGGGCGGGCGGACGCTGCCGTTCGGGGTGGAGGCGATCGACGCGCATCTGCCCAACGGCGGCCTGCCGCTGGGCTGCCTGCATGCGGTGACGGCGGAGGATCCGGGTGCGGGCACCGGCTTCGCCGCCACTCTGCTGGGCCGGCTGGCGACGCCGAAGGCTCCGGCATTGTGGATCCTGCGGGGGCGCGACCTCTATGCGCCGGGTCTGGCGGCCCATGGGCTGACGCCGGACCGGCTGGTGGCGGTACGGGCGGTGCGGGCGGTCGATGCGCTCTGGGCGATGGAGGAGGCGTTGCGCTGTTCCGCCCTGTCGGCGGTGCTGGGCGAGTTGGAGGGGGTGGACCTCACCGCCAGCCGACGGTTGCAGCTGGCCGCCGAGTCGTCGGGGGTGACCGGTTTCCTGCTGGACCTGAGCGCCGGAGCGCCAGCCTGCAGGAACAGGCGGTGGAGCGATAAGGGGCCGGAGGGGCTCAGCGCCGCGGTGACCCGCTGGCGGCTGGATGCGGCACCCAGCCAGGATGAGGAGGAGGATAGGGCCCCGCGCCCGGCCGGAGGCCTGCCGGGATTGGGAGCGCCCCGCTGGTCCGTCGCGCTGGAACGCTGCCGTGGCGGCCGTCCGGGCCGCTGGACCCTCATCCGCGAGGAGGAGGGCTGGCGCGATGCCGGAGAACCCAACACCGGAGATCCCAACATCGGAGAGCCCAACATCGGAGATCCCAGGGCCGGAAACCGGTGGCAGATGTCCGACACCCGACAGTCAAGCCGGGAGAGCGGTCTGTCGGGTCACCGCCCGGCTGCCGCCGGCCGGTGAGTGCCGTCAGGAGTTGCCGCTCAGTAGTCGGTCGCCCAATCGGGCTCGCGGCGGGCGGCCTGTTCCGATTCGTCGGGCTCGGTCATCCAGCGCGGGTCGTCAGCGTCCAGCGGCGCGTACAGCGGCAGCTGGCGGGCGAATTCCGCCGTGTCGGCATCGCGGCGCTGCTTCAGCAGGCGGTCGGCAAGGTGGGCGGGCAGCATGGCAGGTCTCCTTCTGAGCGCCGGATGGCACCGCGGATCAGCCTGACAAAGGCCGGTCCTGGCCCACCCGTCGTCCTGTTTGCCTGGATATTAACTACGCAAGTTCCAGGCCAGCTGTTAAGCGCGTCACACGAGGTCCATGACACACGAATAAGTCTCTACAAACGGTTTATACGAAGCCACTTTGAACCCAGATGAACCGGTATGACACGGGGTGTGGTTGGGGGGATCTGTCGTACATGCCGTGGCGGCGGTCACCGTTCGGTCGGCAGCCGCCGCTCTGCGAGTGAGATGTGTTCCCTTCCGCGCCATTCCAACCCATATTCGCGGCCAATCCTCTTCAAGGAATGCGTACCTCCCATGCACAGCGCCCCCGCCCCCGAATCTTGCCCCAACTGCCTAAAACCTAATCACCTGTGCATTTGCGAGGCAGTGCAGCCGATCGACAACGGCGTGTTCCTGCTGATCCTGCAGCACCCGCAGGAGAAGCGGGAGAATCTCGGCACCGCCCAGATCGCCCATCTGCAGTTCGCCAATTCGATGGTAAAGGTCGGGCTGAGCTGGCCGGGGCTGAAGCGCATCCTGGGGCGCGAGGTCGATCCCAAGCGCTGGGGCGTGCTGTATCTCGGGCCGGTGCAGGAGGGTGGCGCCCCGCGGGCCGAGGTGGCGGTGGTCGACAAGAACGGCCAGCCGCTCCGCGACAGCGCCGAGATCCTGGAGGATCTGGAGGGCGTCATCGTCCTGGACGGCACCTGGAGCCAGGCCAAGACCCTGTGGTGGCGCAATGCCTGGCTGCTGAAGTGCCGCCGCATCGTGCTGAATCCGCAGTTCCGCTCGCTCTATGGGCAGGCGCGCAAGGAGCCGCGGCGTGACAGCGTCTCCACACTGGAGGCCGGCGCCTTCCTGCTGTCGCGGCTGGAGGGCGATCAGGCGATCCTCGATACCGCGCTGAAGCCCTTCTCCCTGCTGCTGAAGAAGCTGCGCCAGCCCCGTCCGCGCCCTGCGCAGCCCCCACGGGACGATGCCGGCGACGATGCGGATGGCGGCGGCGATGGCGGCGGGGAGGACTGATCTCCTTCGGCGCATCTCTTTATCAGTCGGTCGCGCCGCTGCAACGAACCGGCGGCTCGGCCGTTGATGATGGATGAGAGGGCCGGGACCGGACCGGCCGCGACATCCATCAGACCGAAGGAAGGAGACGCGCCATGAAAGGCATCCTGCTGTGGCTGGTCGGCATTCCGATCCCGATCATCATCCTGCTGTACCTGTTCAACGTGTTCTGATCGGGCTTATCCGGGCAAAGTGGCCCGCATACGAACGGTTGCCGGGTTGACGGGGGCGCGGCGCGGGGTGCCAAATGCGGCCCCCGGCCCCGCGCTTCCCCCTTATCCGCAATCGAACGAGAGAATGATGGCCAGCGATTTCGTTCCCTTCGGCCTGACCGTCTGCGGTCTCAGCGAGCTTTGCAATTTCGGCGGCGGCAAGGTCAGCCATGTGCTGTCCATTCTCGATCCCGAGATGACCGAGCCGAGCGACTTCGGCGATTACGGTGAGCATGAGCGGCTGGAACTGCGCTTCCACGACATCATCGAGCCGACCCGCGGCCAGATCGCGCCGGAACGCGCGGACGTGGAGCGCATCCTGGCCTTCGGCCGCGACCTTCTGACCGATCCGGTGGACTGCCGCCATCTGCTGGTCCACTGCCATGCCGGCGTGTCGCGTTCCACCGCCGCCCTGACCATGATCCTGGCCCAGGCCCAGCCCGACCGCCCGGCCGCCGACGCGGTCGCCGCCGTGGTCGCCATCCGCGCCCAGACCTGGCCCAACCTGCGCATGACCGAATTCGCCGACGACATCCTCGGCCGCCGCGGCGAACTGGTCGCCGCGGTGCGCCAGCGTCACTTCACGCTGGGCAAGCAGCGCCCCGAACTGGTCCAGTTCATGATCGACAACGGCCGCGTCCGCGAGGTCGAGGATTTGATCGACTGAGGGCTGTAACCACCGCATGGACGGATCACCGCAAGACGTTGATCCGTCCATGGAGGGTATGCGGGGATTGTGCTAAACTGATCGGATCGAGCGGCGGCGGTGTCGAAGGTCCGGGCAGTGGAACTTATGGTAACTGAGAAGACTCCGAAGCAGGACGGCATGGTGATCGCGCTGGAGCGCATCGCCGAGGAAGCGGAGCAGCGGACCGGACGGCTGAGCCTGCGGAACCTGGAGTTGGAATGGCTGCCGGAGGAACTGTTCGCCCTGACTCATCTCCAGGAATTGGATTTGGGGGCGGATTGGTGGGATGATTTTGTTGGGAATAAAATTCGCGCCCAGCAACATAGGTTTTCATCTTTTGGACTTCTCAGAATTTTAATAACTGATGCGTCGGATATCACGAGTTTAATCCCGCTCAGCGGTCTGAACAGCTTGCAGCATTTGAACTGTTCCGATACGTCAGTGAGCGACCTGTCCCCGCTCAGCGGTCTGAACAGCTTGCAGCATTTGAACTGTTCCGATACGTCAGTGAGCGACCTGTCCCCGCTCATTGGTCTGAGCAGCTTGCAGCATTTCGACTGTTCCGCCACGTCGGTGAGCGACCTGTCCCCGCTCAGCAGTCTGAATGGATTGCAGGATTTGTACTGTTCCTCCACGTCGGTGAGCGACCTGTCCCCGCTCAACGGTCTGAATGGCTTGCAGCATTTGTACTGTTCCGACACATCGGTGAGCGACCTGTCCCCGCTCAACGGTCTGAATGGCTTGCAGCATTTGTACTGTTCCGACACATCGGTGAGCGACCTGTCCCCGCTCAGCGATCTGAATGGCTTGCAGCATTTGGACTGTTCCGCCACGTCGGTGAGCGACCTGTCCCCGCTCAGCGATCTGAATGGCTTGCAGCATTTGGACTGTTCCGGCTCGTCGGTGAGCGACCTGTCCCCGCTCAGCGGTCTGAGCGGCTTGCAGAAGTTGTCCTGTTCCGACACATCGGTGAGCGACCTGTCCCCGCTCAGCGGTCTGAGCAGCTTGCAGCATTTCGACTGTTCCGCCACGTCGGTGAGCGACCTATCTCCGCTCAGCGGTCTGAATGGCTTGCAGCAGTTGAACTGTTCCGGCTCGTCGGTGAGCGACCTGTCCCCGCTCAGCGGACTGAGCGGCTTGCAGGAGTTGGACTGTTCCGCCATGTCGGTGAGCGACCTGTCCCCGCTCAGCGGCCTGAATGGCTTGCAGAAGTTGTCCTGTTCCGCCACGTCGGTGAGCGACCTGTCCCCGCTCAGCGGTCTGAGCGGCTTGCAGCAGTTGTCCTTTTCCGGCACGTCGGTGAGTGGCCTGTCCCCGCTCAGCGGTCTGAGCGGCTTGCAGCAGTTGTTCTTTTCCGGCACGTCGGTGAATGACCTGTCCCCGCTCAGCGGTCTGAATGGCTTGCAGCATTTGAACTGTTCCGAGACATCGGTGAGCGACCTGTCCCCGCTCTGCGGTCTGAATGGCTTGCAGCGTTTGAACTGTTCCGGCACGTCGGTGAGCGACCTGTCCCAGCTCAGCGGTCTGAATGGTTTGCAGCATTTGAACTGTTCCGGCACATCGGTGAGTGACCTGTCCCCGCTCGGCGGTCTGAGCGGCTTGCAGCAATTGTACTGTTCCAGCACATCGGTGAGCGATCTGTCCCCGCTCATTGGTCTGAACAGCTTGCAGCATTTGGACTGTTCCAACACGGCCTTGAGCGACTTGTCCCCGCTCAGCGGTCTGAGCAGCTTGAAGCGCTTGTATCTTTGGAATGTAGAAATTCCCGGCATTCCCACGGCAGGGGTCTTGTCTCAGGAACCTTATGACGACTGCCTGGATCGGCTGTGTGCCCATTGGGCTGACCTCATCAAAGCCGGTGAGGAGGTCGTCCCAACCGTGAAGCTTCTGCTGCTCGGCAATGGCCGGGTCGGCAAGACGCAGATCGCCCGCAAACTGGCCGGCTTGCCGTTCGAGTCCGAGTCGGTCTCGACCCACGGCATCCGGATCGGGCGGATCGATCTGGACGGGGAGTCGCAGATCCGTCTGCATGTCTGGGATTTCGGCGGCCAGGACATCTATCACGGCGCGCATGCGCTGTTCCTGAGCAGCCCGGCCCTGCTGGCCGTGGTGTGGGCGCGCGAGGTCGAAGACGAGCCGACCCATACGTATGGCGGGCTCGAGTTCCGCAACCAGCCGCTGCCCTATTGGCTGGCGGTGGCGCATCACCAGGGGCACCGCTACAGCCCGCGTCTGGTGATCCAGACCCGGTGCGAACGCAAGGACCAGGAGGAAGCCCGTCCCCCCGCCCCGGACGAGTTGCTGAACGCCCCCGACCGCTACTGCGACATCCTGAGGGTCAGCGCCGAGACCGGACGGCGTTTCGACGCCCTCAGGGACTGCCTGCGCGATGCGGTTGGTTGGATGCGCGACCCGGACCGGCTGGGGGTGGCGAAGGTCGGTGCCGGCCGTCTACGGGTCCAGCGCCGGCTGGAGCAGATGCGGGACGAGGACGAAGCCCGCCCGCCCGCCGAACGGCGCCACCGCCTGCTGACCATGGAGGCGTTCACGGCGATCTGTGCCGAGAAGGACGACGTGTCCTCGCCGGAGGCTCTGCTGGTGTGGCTGGATGCTGAAGGCACCGTGTTCTATCGGCCTGGACTGTTCCACAACCATGTCGTGCTGGACCAGAATTGGGCGCTGGAGGCGATCTATGCCGTCTTCGACCGCGACCGCGGCGCCTTGCAGCAGATCCGCCACAACAATGGCCGCTTCACCCGCGACCTGCTCGACCGGCTGGTGTGGGAGGACCATCTGCCGGCCGACCGGGAACTGTTCGTCAGCATGATGCTGTCCTGCGGCATCTGCTTCAAACACCGCGAGATCCCGGACGGCCGGGAGCGGGTGGTGGAATACATCGCCCCCGACCTGCTGCCGGCGGAGGACAGCGTCCGCGCCGATCTCGGCGGGCTGTGGGACGAGGACCAGCCGACGGAGCAGGCGGTCTTCCGCTATCCCCTGCTGCATGACGGCTTGATCCGCACCATCATGGCGGAGATCGGCGAAAAGGCCGGCGACCGCGCGCTCTACTGGAAGGGCGGGCTCTGCGGCTATGAAAAGATCTGTGGCAGCCGCCTGCGCATCGAACAGGTGCCGACCGGTCCGGAGCCCTGGCAGGGCGAAATTCGGGTGCGGACCCAGAAGGGGCAAGCCGCCCTGCTGCTCGACCGCCTGATCGAGATCGTCGAGCGGGCGCAAAGCCGCATCGGCCTGCGGGCCGAGAATGTGGACCATCCCAAGCGCAGCAAACCCGAACGGGAAGAAATACCCTTGGTTTTCGACAAGCCGCCGCAGCAGGAAACCGCGCCCGCCGGTCCCAACTGGTATGTTTCCTATGCCTGGAGCGACGACAGTCCGGAAGGCAGGGCGCACACGACATTCATCAATGATCTGTGCGCGAAGGCCAAAGAGCGTGGACGCATCATCCGGCGCGACAAGGAAGAATTGAGGGTCGGCGATAGCCTTACCGCCTTCATGCGCCGGATCGGTGCGGGCGACCGCATCTTCGTGATTCTCAGTGACCGTTACCTGCGCTCGCCCAACTGCATGTTCGAATTGAGCGAGATATGGCGGACCAGCCGGTTCGAGAACGCGGCCTTCCTCGACCGGGTTCGGGTCTATGTCACGCCCGACGTTTCGCTACGCGCAGCGAAAGATCGGGCCAAGTGGGCGATCCATTGGAAAAAAGAATACGACGAACTGAACGAAATCGCCCAAACACATGGCCCCACCGCATTGGGCGAGGACGGTAACGCCGAACTGCGCCGGATGCAGACCTACTATCTCAACGTCGCCGACATCCTGGCGACGATGAACAGCATCCTGCGGCCGGGCAATCTTGAGGAACTCGTCCAATACGGCTTCGACGACCCGCCGGCCTGACGCTCCGCCTCACCGCAGAGGGTAGGTCACCACGTCGACCGAGGTTTCGGCCACCGTGCCGGCGATGTCCACGGCGGTGCCGGCGAGGCTCACGGCGCCGCCGGCCACGCCGGTGACGGCACCGCAGCCGGCCAGCGAGCCGCCGAGCAGCAGCAGGGCGGCGAGGGGGAGAAGGCGGTGCCTGAGGGGGCGGCGGGACATGGTGTCCTCCAGGGACGAGAGCGCAAAAAATGAAATCGGCGGGAATTGCAGCACGCAATCCCCACCGATTCGTTAATTCAGGCTTTTAGCGCAAAGGCCGACTTACCCCTGCCACTCAGAACTCCTTCCAATCGTCGTCGTCGCTGACGCTGTGCTTCAGCACCGGAACCGCCGTCGCAGTGCCGCGCGCCGGGGCATCGGTGCGGGCCGCGGGCTTGGCCGCAACATGGCTGTGGGCGCCGCCGGTGCCGCGGGCGGCAGGCTTCGCCGCCGGCTTGGCGGCCGTACCGCGGGCCAGGGTCTGGGTCTGGGCCGAGGGGCGGCGGGTGGCCGGGGCGGAGTAGGTGCCGGTCATGGCATGGGGCGCCGCGCCATAGCCGGAACCGGCGGCCTGGTCGAACTTGAAGAAGCCGACCAGCGCCTTCAGGTCGCCGGCCTGACCGCTCATCGCCTGGGCGGCGGCGGTGGTCTCCTCCACCAGGGCGGCGTTCTTCTGCGTCATCTCGTCCATGTTGGCGACGGTCGAGTTGATCTCGTCCAGCGCCGTCGCCTGCTCGGCCGAGGCCGAGGCCATCTCGGCGATCAGGGTCGCCACCTGCTGCACGCCCGACACGATGCCCTGCAGCGCGTCGCCGGCCTTGCTGACCAGATCGACGCCGTCCTTGACCTGGGCGTCGCTGTCCAGGATCAGACCCTTGATTTCCTTCGACGCCTGGGCGGAGCGCTGGGCCAGCTGCCGCACCTCCTGCGCCACCACGGCGAAGCCGCGTCCGGCATCGCCGGCGCGCGCAGCCTCGACCGCCGCGTTCAGCGCCAAGAGGTTGGTCTGGAAGGCGATCTCGTCGATCACCCCGATGATGTCGGTGATCTTGCGGCTGGATTCCTCGATCCGGCGCATCGCCTCGATGGCGGAGCCGGCGACGCCGCCGCCCGACTCGGCGGAGCCGCGGGCCTGGGTCGCCATCACGTTGGCGCGCTGGGCGTTGTCGGCGTTGGAGCGCACGGTCGCCCCCAGCTCTTCCATGCTGGCCGCGGTCTCCTCCAGCGAGGAGGCCTGCTGCTCGGTCCGGTCGGCGAGGTCGGAGGAGCCGAGAGACACCTCGGCAGCGGCGGCGGCGATGGTCTCGGCCGCCTGGGTGATCTGCCCGACGATCTCGGCCAGCCGGGTGGAGGTGGCGTTGACGTCGGTCTTCACCCGCTCGAAGGCGCCCTGGTAGTCGCGGGTGACGCGGCGGTTCAGGTCGCCCTGGGCCAGCGCGCTCAGCACCTCGCCCAGGTCGGCGATGACCGCCTCCACCGTGTCGGTCAGGCGGTTGATGCCTTCCGACATCGTCTTGTAGAAGCCGTCCTTGCCGGCCAGATCGATTCGGCGCTCCAGGTCGCCCTTCGACACGGCGTCGATCAGGGTGGCGATCTCCTCGCCGATGGCTTGCTCGCGGGCGCGCTGGGCCTCGGCGGCGCGACGCTCGGCCTCCAGCCGTTCGCGCTCGGCCTCGTCCATCCGCTTCTTCTCGACGGCGTTCTCCTTGAACACCAGGACCGCCTTGGCCATGTGGCCGATCTCGTCGCGGTTCTCCAGGGCGGGGACATCGACGGCGAGGTTGCCGGCGGCCAGTTCCGTCATCGTGCCGGTCATCTGCACCACCGGACGGACGATGGAGCGGGCGGTGACCAGGGCGATCAGGATACCGATGGCGAAGGCGCCGACCGCCATGCCGATCAGCAGGGTGGTGGTGCGCTCCATGTCGGTCTGCGCGCCGGTCAGCACAGCCTTGCGCGAGTCGGTCTGGGAGGCGACGGTCTTCTCCACCAGTTCGCCGAACTCCTCCGCCTCCTTCACCATGGTGACGAAGGCCAACGTCTGGGCATCGCCGACGGCGGTGACGACGCGCCTGAAGCTGTCCAGGTAACGGCTTGCGGTCTGCACCGCATCCTCCGCGGCGCGCTTCTGCGCCGGGTCGGTCAGACGGACGGTCAGTGCGGTCGCGGTCTTGATGAACGCCTCTACGCGGGTGCGCACCTCCTCCTCGGCCTTTGCCGTCGGATCGGTCAGGAAGCGCTGGGCGGCGAGGCGGGCGAGGATCAGCGATTCCTGCGCCTGGCCGGCATAGGCGGAGGATTCGAAGTCGCCGGCGGCGATCCCGCCGGCCATCACCTGGCTCAGCCCCTCGCGCGCCTTGACGCCCAGCGGCACCAGCTCGTCCGACACCAGCCGGTCGCGCTGCTCGCGCAGCTTCACCAGCTGGGCGAAGTTGGCGCTGTAGCTGTCGACCTTCTGCGACATGCGGGCGATGAGGGCGCGGCGCCCCTCATCCAGCGTGGCGTCCCGCGAGGTCCGCAGCATTTCGGACAAGGTCCTTTGCTGCGCCTGGGTCGGGGCGACCAGGGCATCGTTGCCGGAGAAGGAGTAGTTGACCACGTTGCGCCGCATGTTCGCGACCAGGCTGTCGATGTCCGAGATTCTGATCGAGTTGTCGGAGATCGACGCATAACGGGTGAAGCCCTCCTCCACCGTCCACAGCGACCGGACGCCCAGTGCGGCCACCAGGGTGAGAAGGGCGAGGATCAGAAGGAAACCCACCTGGATGCGGGTGCCCACCTTGAATCGGCCGGCGAAACTGGCGTTCTGCATGGTCAAATGCCTTGGTCTGCGGTGCGGATCGAACGCGATACGCCCGGCAGGGTAGAGGAAGATGGTTTCCAGTCCGTTGCCATGGCGACAGGAAATGCACCGCAGGCTGCCCAGGGCCGCGCCAAAAACGTGCCAAAGAGGTGACATGCCCCTTTGACGACGCTGCACGGATCCCTAGGTTAGGTCGCCTGACCCCAATCCTTTGCGACGGCTCTTCGGAACGGCGCCATCCCCGCCACGATGTCCCGAACAGTCCCCGAGACCTGAACAGACCGATGCGCCGCAGTCTTCCGCCAAGCCCCCCGGCCAGCTCCGATTCCAGCGCCTTCTCCCGTCCTTCCGGCGATCTGCGCGCGGCGATCCGCTCGCTGGCCCCCTACATCTGGCCGCGGGATTCCTTGGAAACGCGGGTGCGGGTGGTGCTGGCGATGCTCCTGCTGGTGGGGGCGAAGGTCGCCAACGTCTATGTGCCGATCTTCTACAAGCATGCGGTGGACGCCCTGACGCCGGCCGGCGGGGCGGGGGCGGGAGCGGCCGTCGCCATCCCCCTGGGACTGATTGTCGCATACGGCCTTGCCCGCGTGACCTCACTGATCTTCGCCGAGCTGCGCGACGCCGTCTTCGCCACGGTGGCGCAGCGCACCATCCGCAATGTGGCGCTGTCGGTGTTCCGGCACCTGCACGCGCTGTCGCTGCGCTTCCACCTGGAACGCCAGACCGGCGGCCTGACCCGCTCGCTGGAGCGCGGAACGCGGGCGATCGAATCGCTGCTGCGCTACACCCTGTTCTCCATCGTGCCGACGCTGGTGGAGATCGCCCTGGTCTGCGCCATCCTGTGGAAGCTGTTCAGCATCTGGTTCGCGCTGGCCACCTTTGTCACGGTGATGGGCTACATCTTCTACACTTTCTTCGTGTCGGAATGGCGGATCAAGTTCCGCCGCATGATGAACGACACCGACAACAAGGCCAACACCAAGGCGATCGACAGCCTGCTGAACTACGAGACGGTCAAGTATTTCGGCAACGAGGAGCATGAGGCCCGCCGCTACGACGGCGCCCTGCAGAGCTATGAGGCGGCGGCGGTGCGCAGCCAGCAGAGCCTGTCGCTGCTGAATGTCGGGCAGTCCGCGATCATCTCGCTGGGGCTGGCGATGGTTATGGGCATGGCCGCCAAGGGCATCGTCGACGGCAGCATGTCGCTGGGCGACTTCGTTCTGGTGAACACCTATCTGCTGCAGCTCTACCAGCCCCTGAACTTCTTCGGCGTCGTCTATCGCGAGATCAAGCAGTCGCTGATCGACATCGAATCGATGGTGACCCTGCTGGCGGTCGACCGCGAGGTGGCCGACGGTCCCGGCGCGAAGCCGCTGGAGGTCGACGGGGCGGAGCTGCGCTTCGAGGGGGTGGAGTTCGGCTATGACCCGCGCCGGGCGATCCTGAAGGATGTCAGCTTCAGCGTGCCGGCCGGCAAGACGGTCGCCATCGTCGGTCCGTCCGGGGCGGGCAAGTCCACCATCAGCCGGCTGCTGTTCCGCTTCTACGACGTCAATGGCGGCCGGGTGATGATCGACGGGCAGGACATCCGCAACGTCACCCAGGCCTCGCTGCGGGCGTCCATCGGCATCGTTCCGCAGGATACCGTGCTGTTCAACGACACCGTCTTCTACAACATCGCCTACGGCAATCCTGGCGCCAGCCCGGCGGAGGTGGAGCGGGCGGCAAGGCTGGCCCATATCCACGACTTCATCATGGCGCTGCCCGACGGTTACCAGACCACGGTGGGCGAACGCGGGCTGAAGCTGTCCGGCGGCGAGAAGCAGCGCGTCGCCATCGCCCGCACCATCCTGAAGGACCCGGCGATCCTGCTGTTCGATGAGGCGACGAGTGCGCTGGACACCCACACCGAGCGGGAAATCCAGGCCAACCTGCGCGAGGTCAGCCGCGGCCGCACCACGCTGGTGATCGCCCACCGGCTGTCCACCGTGATCGACGCCGACGAGATCCTGGTGCTGGAGGCCGGCAGGGTGATCGAGCGCGGCCGCCACGCCGACCTGCTGGCCGCCCGCGGCGCCTATGCGGCCCTGTGGGCGCGGCAGCAGGAATCCAGCCAGGGTCCGACGCCGCTGCCCGGCGTGCTGGCGCCAACCTGACCGGAACGGGGAACGAGGAAACATGGGACCGGCAAGGCAGGCGCTGCGCGCCGCGACGCGGGAAAGCCACGACCGGCTGGACAAGGCGGCGGTGCTGCAGCCGCTGGTCCGGCCGGACATCACGGCCGGCCAATATGCCCGCGCGCTGGCGGTGCTCTACGGCTTCAACGCGCCGGTCGAACGGGCGCTGGGAGAGGCGGGTTCGGCGCGAATGGCGCTGCTGCGCGAGGATCTGCGGGTTCTCGGCACCGAACCGGACGCGCTGCCGGAGATGGCCGGCCTGCCGCCGCTCGACAGTCCACCGGCCCGGCTGGCGGCGCGTTACGTCCTGGACGGTTCGGCCCATGGCGGGCGGGCGATGCTGCCGGGGATCACCCGCGCGCTTGGCTTCGACGCTGGGCGCGGAGCGCGCTTCCTGGCGTCCGATGGGCTCGACATGGTCGGCGCCTGGAAGGCGCTGATGATTCGCCTGGAAGAGGAACTCGCCGATCCCCCGGCGCTGGCCGTCGCCTGCGCCACCGCCGCCGGCCTGTTCGCGGCAATGGAGCGGTGGACGGCGGAACACGCCTGAGCAGGGTCCAGGCGGGGAGCCGGGGACCGATGCCATCCCCCGCTCTGGCGCATGGCCCCATCCCTTGCTAGGGTGCCGGACCATCCGCATTCGGGTTTCTGGAGACCGCCTGCCCATGACCGCGCCAGCCTCGCGCATCTATTGCTCCGTCGACACCACCGAGATCGACGCCGCCCGCCGCATCGCCGGGCAGGTGGCCGGGGCCGTCGGCGGCATCAAGCTCGGGCTGGAGTTCTTCATCGCCCGGGGGCCGGCCGGCGTCCGCGCCGTGGTGGGAGAAGATGGACCGCCGCTGTTCCTCGACCTGAAGCTGCACGACATTCCCAACACGGTGGCGGGCGGCGTGCGCGCGGCGCTGCCGCTGAAGCCTGCCTTCATGACCATCCACAGTGCCGGCGGGCCGGCGATGATGCGCGCGGCGGCGGAGACGGCGGCGAGCGCCGGGGCCGACCGGCCCAAGATCCTGGCCGTCACCGTGCTGACCAGCCTGGACGAGGGCGATCTCGGCGCTGTCGGGCAGTCGGTGCCGGTGGCCGAGCAGGTTGTCCGACTGGCCAAGCTCGCCAAGGCGTCCGGGGTGGACGGCGTCGTCTGCTCCCCGGCCGAGGTGGCTCTGGTCCGCGCCGCCTGCGGACCCGATTTCATCCTGATGGTGCCCGGCATCCGTCCGGCCTGGGCCGCCACCAACGACCAGAAGCGCATCATGACCCCGGCGGAGGCGCTGGCCGCCGGTGCCGACCATCTGGTCATCGGCCGCCCGATCACCGCCGACCCCGACCCGGCCGCCGCCGCCCGCCGTATCGTCGCCGAAATTGAGGGGACCGCATGACCGTCGCCGCCAAGATCTGTGGCCTGACCGAGCCCGAGAGCCTGCGCGCCGCCGTCGCCGGCGGGGCGCGTTATGTCGGCTTCGTCTTCTATCCGCGCAGCCCGCGCGCCATCGCCCCGCCGATGGCGGCGGAACTGGCCCGGCTGCTGCCGACCGGCGTGCGCTCCGTCGGGCTGTTCGTCGATCCCGACGACGAGTTCCTGGAGCATGTGACCGGGCAGGTGCCGCTCGACCTGATCCAGCTGCATGGCGCCGAGACGCCGCGCCGCATCACCGAGATCAAGGGTCGCTATGCCCTGCCGGTGATGAAGGCGATCCGGGTCGGCGGGCCGGAAGACCTGACCGCGGCGCTGGAGGCGGCGGAGGTGGCCGACCGGCTGCTGTTCGACGCCAAGCCTCCGGCCAAGGTGTCGGCGCTGCCCGGCGGCAACGGCATCGCCTTCGACTGGACGATCCTGGCCGGCCGCAGCTGGCCGCGCCCCTGGATGCTGTCGGGCGGCCTGACGGCGGAGAATGTGGCGGAGGCGGTGCGCGTCACCGGCGCCACCGAGGTCGACGTGTCGTCGGGGGTGGAGGACCGACCCGGCCACAAGGATCCGGCGCTGGTCCGCGCCTTCCTGTCGACGGTCGCCGGGCTTTAGGGGCGATTTGACCCGAAAGCGATCTGTTTTAGACGAATGCTTCGGCTTATCTTGATCGCATGGCGGGACCCTGCGCCGTCGGGTAGGATGCGCCCATGAGCGATTCGACCACTCCGTCCACAACCGAGGCGCTCGGCGCCGTGCTCGACGAGCATCTGCGCTGGATCGGCCAGTGGCAGCGCGCCGTTTTCTACCGTGAGGGCCGCGGCGGGGAGCGGTCGTCGGCCCCGGCCTCCTTCCAGGCCTGGTGTCAGGCCGCCAGCCGCGACGACCTGCTGCAGCAGCCGGCCGTGCAGAAGCTGGCCAACCTGCACGAGCAGATGCATCGCCAGGCCCGGCTGATCCTGCTGAAGGCGTCTGGCGGCGAACTGCCGACCGAGGCCGAATATGAAGGGGTGATCGGCCGTTTCGAGGAGTTCATGCTGCATCTGCGCCGGATGGAGCGCGCCTTCGCCGCCGCCGCGTCCGGCCTGGACCCGCTGACCGGCCTGCGCACCCGCCGCGGCATGAGCGAGGCGCTGGAGCGCGAGCACAATCGATATCGCCGCACCGGCCAGCCCTTCTGCGTCGCGCTGTGCGACATCGACAAGTTCAAGGGCATCAACGACAGCTACGGCCACGACATCGGCGACCGGGTGCTGGCCGCAACCGCCGCCGTCATCAGCCGCGGCGTCCGCAGCTTCGACGAAGCCTTCCGCATGGGTGGCGAGGAGTTCCTGGTCTGCCTGAAGGAAACCGGGCTGGACGAGGGCTATGCGGTGATCGAGCGGCTGCGCGTCGATCTGATGCGCTCGCCGGTGGTGCTGCCCGACGGCCGGGTGATCCCCGTCACCGCATCCTTCGGGTTGGTGGAGGCAGTGTCCGACCTGACCGTCGACGATCTGGTGGTCTGCGCCGACCGTGCGCTCTATCAGGCCAAGAATTCCGGCCGCAACCGCGTGATCCGCTATGGCATCGACCGGCCGGAACAGAAGGCCGTTCCGGTGAAGGCGGGGCGGGGCTAGGGGCAAGCAGCAGCTTTCCGGTCAGCCCCCTTGGCCCCGGCCCCCCGGACGCGCTAGGATCGCGATAACCTTACCGTCAGCCGCGATCCGGATTCCATGCGCACCCTGCCCGAATTCCCCAACCTGTTCATCCTCGACCATCCGCTGATCCAGCACAAGCTGACCCATATGCGGAACAAGGAACGGTCGACCGGCGGGTTCCGCACCCTGCTGCGCGAGATCTCGCTGCTGATGGGCTATGAACTGACGCGCGACATCCCGCTGACCACCGAGCGGATCGAGACGCCGCTGCAGCCGATGGACGCGCCGGTGATCCTGGGCAAGAAGCTGGCCGTCGTGCCGGTGCTGCGCGCCGGGCTCGGCATGTCGGCCGGCCTGCTGGAACTGGTGCCGTCGGCGCGCGAGGGGCATATCGGCCTCTATCGCGATCATGACACCAAGCAGCCGCACGAATATCTGGTGAAGCTGCCCCCGGCCGAAGGGCGGCTGTTCATCGTCGTCGATCCGATGCTGGCGACCGGCAACTCCGCCGCCCATGCCTGCGACGTGCTGAACCGCCATGGCGTGGACGACCACAACATCCGGTTCATGGCGCTGGTCGCAGCGCCCGAAGGCGTGCGCCGCTTCCACGAGTCGCACCCGGACGTGAAGGTCTTCACCGCCGCTCTCGACAGCCATCTGGACGAGAACGCCTACATCGTCCCCGGGCTCGGCGATGCCGGCGACCGCATGTTCGGCACCAAGTAAGGATACTCCCGTTCGATTCCGCCGGGCCGGCTGCCTTGGGGCAGGTCCGGCGGATGCGCGCGATGGGGGCTTTTTGCGCCGGTTTCTCGCGTCCGGCACCCTGGTGCGGCGGGGGCCATGGCCTCCTACCGGTATGGACGATTCTCCGACTCTTTCCAGTGACCGCCGGGTCAAGACAGGCATGCGCACGTATTCCCGGACTGAACGCATGGTCATTGTGGAAGTACAGCCCATATTTGCCGTGTCGGTCCCAAGTCATGGCCGATTGCCGGCCTGATGGCGGGAAGCGGCCATGCGCTATCCACAGGGCATGGGACCATCCCACTTGTGCGAAGGTCCCATGCGACGGCGGCTTGATTTCGATCAATGCCGGGTGGCGTATCGGTAAGGATCATGCCATTCTCTCGATGCGCCGGACGAATGGCCTAGCCCTTATGCCCTGAGCGGTGCAGCCGACCGTGTGGACGAACGCGAACGGAAACGCGCGATGGATTACGAAACTTTCTTCCGCAACCAGATTGCGACCCTGAAGCAGGACGGCCGCTACCGGGTGTTCGCCAACCTGGAACGCCATGCGGGCAACTTCCCGACGGCGACCTTCCGCGATTCCAACGGGCGCGAGCGTCCGGTCACGGTCTGGTGCTCCAACGACTATCTCGGCATGGGCCAGCACCCGAGCGTGCTGAAGGCGATGCATGACGCGCTGGACCAGGTCGGCGCCGGTGCCGGCGGCACGCGCAATATCTCCGGCACCAACATCTACCATGTGCTGCTGGAACGCGAACTGGCCGACCTGCACCACAAGGAAGCGGCGCTGCTCTTCACCTCGGGCTATGTGTCGAACGACGCGACGCTGACCACGCTGGGCAAGATCCTGCCCAATTGCGTGATCCTGTCGGACGCGCTGAACCACAACTCGATGATCACCGGCATCCGCAACTCGGGCGCCGAGAAGCACATCTTCCGCCACAACGACCCCAAGCACCTGGACGAACTGCTGTCCGGCATCGCTCCCGGCCGTCCGAAGGTGGTGGCGTTCGAAAGCGTCTATTCGATGGACGGCGACATCGCCCCCATCCATGACCTGTGCGACGTCGCCGACAAGCACGGCGCCATGACCTATCTGGACGAGGTGCACGCCGTCGGCATGTACGGCGCCCGCGGCGCCGGCGTGGCCGAGCGCGACGGGGCCATGGACCGGCTGACCATCGTCGAGGGCACGCTGGGCAAGGCCTTCGGCGTGCAGGGCGGCTACATCACCGGCTCCAGCGCGCTGATCGACTGCGTCCGCAGCTTCGCCGCGGGCTTCATCTTCTCCACCTCGCTGTCTCCGGTCCTGGCGGCGGGGGCGCTGGCCTCCATCCGCCACCTGAAGAACAGCCAGACCGAGCGGACGAAGCATCAGGAACGTGCGGCCACCCTGAAGCGGATGTTCGCCGATGCCGGCCTGCCGGTGATGCCGTCGGTCAGCCATATCGTTCCGCTGATGGTCGGCGACGCCCACCGCTGCAAGCGCGCCTCGGACGAACTGCTTGAGCGGCACGGGATCTACGTCCAGCCGATCAACTACCCCACCGTCCCGCGCGGGACGGAGCGGCTGCGCTTCACCCCGACCCCGCTGCACACCGATGCGCAGATGGGCATGCTGGTGGACGCGCTGCTGGACGTGTGGAGCCGGCTGGATCTGCGGCTCGCCGCCTGAGGCGGAGGCCCCTGTCAAAGACCCCTTTGGCGGCAAGGACGTTTTGTCCTCTGGACATATGGGTCGGCCATCCCTAACTTGGGGATAGTGTTGCGACCGGTTCGCAGTTTCTTTGCTGCGGGCCGGCCGTGACCGTGCCGTCCATTCCGTCCTTTCGTCTTTCCGGGGCATCGCCCAGGGGGTTCGCCATGTACCGTGACAACTCACTGATGCCGAAGGAGGCCGTGCGCCTCGTCGTCCTGGGCACCCTGATCCAGGGCGGGCCGTTGCGCTACGCCGATCTGGCCGGCTCCGTTCGTCATTTTCTCGACCGCATCATGGGTCCGTCGCTGGATCTGATGGGCACCTCGCTTGAGATGCTGCGCTACGAGGGGCTGATCGAGGCGCTGGACGGCAGCGGCATGGAAGACAACGCCCTGCTGGGGCCGACCGAGACCGGCCGGGCGGAGTTCGAGACGCTGATGCGCGCCAATGTCCGCGCACCGTCGGCCGATGGGCTGAACAAGCTGGTCATCGCGCTGAAGCTGCGCTTCCTGCACCTGCTGGACGTCGAGTCGCAGCGCGACCAGATCGACAACCTCGTGGCGCTCTGCGAGACCGAACTGGCCCGGCTGGGCGACCTGAAGCGGGCGGATGTCGGCAGCGACGTCGGCAGCGACAGCCACTTCGCCTCCTGGCTCGATCTGGACATCGCCCAGGCCGAAGACCGGCTGGCTTGGTTCCAGGGGCTGCTGGCGCGGCTCTGACATCTTGCACGACCCGGTAATTTCGTTACGCGCGGCGCGCCCTTGCACATAGGGGCGCGCCGCGTCTGTTTCGGCGCACGGTTTTGGTGTACGTTCGGGGTACCTCTCTCCCCGCGCCGGAATCCGCTCCATGGCCTCGTACCTGTCGACCGACGACCTCGAAGACCGCTTGCGCATGGAGTTCGTGGACGACGCGCGCGATCGGCTGGAGCTGATGAACGCGACGCTGGCGGACCGCGTGAAGGGTCAGCGCACCGATGCCGAGACCATCGGCGTCCTGCGGCTGGAGGCCCACAACTTCAAGGGCATGGGCACCAGCTTCGGCTATCCCACCGTCAGCCTCGTCGCCCACCGTCTGGAGGATTACCTCAGCGGCCTGAAGCGGCTGGACGAGAAGCAGCTGATCGACGCCCAGACCTTCATCGACCGCATCTCCGAACTGGTCGACCGCGCCGAACAGCCGCTGCTGGCCGAGACCAACCGGATCATCCGCGCGCTTCCGGTGCGCTACGAGTTCCAGGTCACCGACGTCGAGGTCCGCAACGTCGAGATCATGCTGGTCACCCCCTCCAAGGTCGTCGCCAAGAAGCTGGGGACGGAGCTGGCGGCCTGCGGCTTCCGCACCATGACGGTGACCGACCCGATCGAGTCGATCAGCCTCGCCGTCCGCGTACCCCCGGACATGGTCATCGCGTCGATGGTGATGGACGGCCTGTCCGGCCTCGACCTGATCCGCGGCCTGCGCGCGATGAGTGTAACCCATCATGTGCCGATGGCGCTGCTGACCTCGCTGAACCTGGACCACCCGTCGCTGAAGGAGATCCCGCACGGCGTCTCCGTCATCCGCGTCGGCGAGCATTTCGGCGACGACTTCGCCGCGGTGGTGGCCAAGCACAATCTGGGTTGATCAGGCTGCCCCTCGTCTGAACGTCATCGTCATATAGCCGCGCTTGCGCCGGCGGGAATCCCCATGTTAGGCGTCGGACCGGTCCAACAGGCTGGAGCAGCGCCCGAATGACGGAGGTTCTTCGCCGGTACGGCCCGGTCCTGACCGGGGTGATCCTGCTGGCGGTGGCGCTGTGGCTGGCGCTGCTGGTGGTGCTGCCGCAGTTGATGATGATCGGCTTCTCCTTCCGGCCGTCGCTGCCGCCTTCAAAGCTCGGCGGGCCGGAGGACGTGTTCACGGTCAGGAACTACCTGACGCTGTGGACCAACCAGATCCATCTGGCGATCTTCCTGAAGACGATCTGGGCCAGCGCCCTGGTCACGGCGACCACGCTGGCCGTCTGCTATCCGGTCGCCTTCTATCTGGCCCAGGTGGCGCCGAAGCGGCGGCTGCCGCTGCTGATCCTGATGCTGGTCGTTCCCTTCTGGATCAACGAGCTGCTGCGCACCTTCTCCTGGTACATCATCCTGGCCTTCAACGGGCCGCTGAACGCGATCCTGCTGAATCTCGGCATCATCGACGAGCCGCGGCGCTTCCTGGGCGGCGATGGTGGGGTGATCGTCGGCATGGTGTATGTCTACATCCTGTTCATGGTCTTCCCGCTCTACAACGCCATCGAATCGCTGGACCGCAACCAGATCGAGGCGGCGCGGGACCTTGGCGCCGGCTGGCTGCGCATCCACCGTCGCATCGTGCTGCCCCACGCCAAGCCCGGCATCGCCGTCGGCTGCATCATGACCTTCATGCTGGCGGCCGGCAGCTATGCCGTGCCGGCCCTGCTGGGCGGGCCGAACAGCCGCTGGTTCACCGAGATCATCTACAACTGGTTCTTCGAGGGCGGAAACTGGAACCAGGGGGCGGCCTACGCCTTCATCCTGCTGGTGCTGTGCATCGGCTTCATCCTGGGCGCGATGCGGCTGTTCCGCGTCGGGCTGGCCGATATTGCGAAATGAGCCGTCGCGACATGAGTCCGCAACCATGACCGCCGCCCGCCTCCGCCGCCTGCTGACCGGCGCCTATCTGGTGCTGTTCTTCGGCTATCTGTTCCTGCCGCTCGGCATCATGGCGGCGGCGACCTTCAACAGCAGCCGCTTTCCCACCGTGACGCCGTGGATGGGCTTCACGCTGAACTGGTTCCAGGCGCTGTGGGACGACCAGCGCATGTGGGCGGCGCTGGGCACCAGCCTGATGGTGGGGGCGGGGGTGATCGCACTGGCCGTGCCGCTGGGGCTGGCGGCGGCGCTGCTGCTCGACCGGCTGCACAGCCGGGCCAAGACTTTCCTCTACGCGCTGATGGTGTCACCGCTGCTGACGCCGGGGGTGATCGTCGGCATCTCCACCCTGGTGTTCTGGCGGGAGTGGTTCGGGGTCAGCGGCGGGCTGTTTCTGACCGTGGTCGCGCAATCGAGCTTCATCGCCGCCTATGCCATGCTGCTGTTCTCGGCAAGGCTGGAGCGGTTCGACCCGGTGCTGGAGGAGGCTGCGCTCGACCTCGGCGCCACGCATGGGCAGGTGTTCCGGCGCATCACGCTGCCGTACCTGATGCCGGCGATCCTGTCGGCGTCCCTGCTGGCCTTCCTGCAGAGCTTCGAGAACTACAACACCACGCTGTTCGTGCGCGGGCTGGATACCACCCTGACCGTCTACATCGCGACCAAGGTGCGCACCGGCCTGACCCCGGCGGTCAACGCGCTGTCGCTGGTGCTGATCGCGCTGACCATCCTGGGGGCCGTCGTCTACGAGATCCTGCGCCGGCGCGAGGCGCGCCGGCAGGCAGGGTCCGTAACTGTCTGAGGCTCAGTCCTCTTCCGCCTCGTCGGCGTCCGCCTCGATCTGGGCGGCGAGGTCGCGCAGCATGTCGATCACGTCTTCATGGCTGGTCTCGTCCACGGCGGCGTTCACCGCGGCCTCGATCATGGCGACGGCGATGTAGGGGCCGAGCGGGCCACCTTCCTTGATCGCCTCATCCAGATGCTTTTCGGCGATCGACAGCGCCTTTTCGAACAGCGCCTCGGCCGTCTGGTTGGTGGTGTCCTTGCTCATCGTCCGGTCCGTTGCGGAGGGTTGGTTCGACTCCAATAACACGCCCAATCGGCGATTGGCGCGGGAATTCGCGGGGGCCGCCGCAAATAGCGACCGTAAACGGGAGGCCGGGCTTGCGCCACCCCCCGACCATACGCCACAGTCCGGAAGCGGATTGACCTATACGGCAAGGGAACAGCATGACCGGCACGCCCGACCTGACCAGCTCCGCCCTTTATCGCTTCTGGTGGGAGGAGCGCGTGCGCTTCAACGACCTCGATGCGGTGGGGCACGTCAACAACAACGCCATCGGGGTTTATTTCGAGCAGGCGCGCGTCGCCCTGATCCATCAGGTCGGCGGCTTCACCGACGAGGTTCCCTGGACCGTCGTGCTGGCCCGCAGCGTGATCGAATACAAGGCGGAGCTGCTCTATCCCAACACCGTGCGGGTCGGCGCGCGGACGCTGCGGCTGGGCACCAGTTCGATCACGCTGGGCTGCGCCATATTCCTGGGCGACCTCTGCATCGCCACCCAGGAAGCGGTGGCGGTGATCGTCGACAAGGCGGCCCATCGCCCGACCCCGATTCCGGAACCGTTGCGCGCCAAGCTGCTGGAGGCGTAAAGGGAGGCCCACATCTCCCTCACCGGACCTCCCGTCATGACGCGCCCCGCAAAGCGCCCCTTCGCCAAGGGACGCCCGCCTGCCCGCAAGACCAACCATGCACCCGCCGAAACGCGGGAAGTGGAGGTCGCCATCACCGACGTCGGTGCGCGCGGCGATGGAATCGCGTTCGCCGACGGCTTGCGCCTGTTCGTGCCCTATACGGTGGCCGGCGACCGTGTGCGCGTACGCATCGGCGGCAGCGATGGAAAGGGGGAAGGCGTACGGGCCGAACTTGTTGAAATCCTTGAACCCGGCCCTGGCCGCCAAGTGGCGCCCTGCCGCCATTTCGGCCGCTGCGGCGGCTGTACGCTCCAACACATGGATGATGCGACGTACGCGGCCTGGAACATCGGGATGGTGAGCGGGGCGCTGGAACGGGTCGGGCTGGGTGGGGTGCCGCTGGAACCGCTGGCGCGTACGCCGGCCGGTGCGCGCCGCCGCGCCCGCTTTGCGGCGCTGAAACGGGGCAAGCGCGTCTGGTTCGGTTTCAATGAACGCCAGAGCCACCGGCTGGTCGACCTGGAGGAGTGCCCCGTGCTGGCGCCCCGCCTGTTCGCCCTGGTGGAGCCCCTGCGTGGTGTATTGGCGGAAATCCTGCCGGATGGCGGCGACGCCGATGTGGTGCTGACCGACCTGGAGGGCGGGGCCGACCTGCTGCTGGTCGGGCCGCGCAGCCTGGACCGTGCCGTGCGCGAGGCGCTGGTCGCCTTCGAGCCGGAGCGCATCGCCCGCATCGCCTGGCAACCCACCGACCGCGCGGCTCCGGAACCGGTGGCGAACCGCCGCCCGGCCTTCATCCGTTTCGCCGGCGTTCCGATCCAGCCGCCGCCCGGCGCCTTCCTGCAGGCCAGCGCCGAGGGCGAAGCCGCCCTGGTTGCGGCGGTGCGTGAGGGGGTGGGGGAGGCGGCCCGCATCGCCGATCTGTTCGCCGGCATTGGCACCTTTTCCATTCCGCTTGCGCAACAAGCCGCAGTTCATGCGGTGGAAGGCGACGAGCCGGCGGTGGTGGCGCTTGGCCGCTCGGTGCAGGGGCTGCGGTTGACGGTGGAACGGCGGGACCTGTTCGAGAACCCGCTGAGCGCCAAGGACCTCAATCGTTACGATGCCGTGGTGTTCGATCCGCCGCGCGCCGGTGCGGCAGCCCAGGCAACGGCGCTCGCCGGCAGCAAGGTGCCACGGGTGGTGGGGGTTTCCTGCAATCCGTCGAGCTTCGCCCGCGATGCGCGGGTGCTGGTGGATGGCGGCTATCGTCTGGTGAAGGTTTGGCCGGTCGACCAGTTCCTGTGGTCGGCCCATGTCGAGGTGGTTGGCCTGTTCGAGCGGTGAGGGCCTGATGCCCCCTCCCTAACCCTCCCCCATCCTCGGCCGGCCGAAGGCCGGTCCGATCGTGGGAGAGGGAACTCCGCCGTATTCGCACTTAACTCCCTCTCCCGCAAAGCGGGGGAGGGTCGGGGAGGGGGCAATCCGAAGCCTGAACGCCTTCAATCCAACTGCAGCACGATCGCCTTGAGATAGGCCGACTCCGGCAGATGCGGGTGGACCGGGTGGTCGGCGCCGGCGCCGGCGCTGCGCAGGATGCGGCCGGTGCGGCCGGCATCGTGCAGGCCGCGGGCGACCTGTTCGGCAAAAGTCGGCGGATCGACATTGTGGCTGCACGACCCGCAGAGCAGAAAGCCACCGGGCGCCGTGATCTTCGCAGCCAGACGCGCCATCTTGCGGTAGGCGCGGCAACCGGCTCCCAGATCCTTCTTCGATTTCACGAAGGCCGGCGGATCGGCCACCACCACCTGGAAGGTCTCGCCGGCGGCGCCCAGCCGCTCCATCTCCTGGAAAGCGTCGGCCTTGCGCGCCTCGAACCGGTCGGCAACGCCGTTGGCTTCCGCGGCACGGGTGGCGTTCTCCAGGGCCAGGGCGGAGCGGTCGACCGCGACAACCTGGGTGGCGCCGGCCACCGCGCACTGGATGCCGAAGCCGCCATTGTAGCTGTAGAAGTCGATGGCCCGCCCGCCCTTGGCGAGCGAGGCGATGAAGGCGCGGTTGTCGCGCTGGTCGTAGAACCAGCCGGTCTTCTGGCCGTCCAGCGGATTGGCGAAGAAGGTCACGCCGTTCTCTTCCAGCCGGATCGGGCCGTCGATCTCGCCCTTCGCCAGCCGCGTCTCCTCCGTCAGCCCTTCCAGCGCCCGCTGAGTGCTGTCGTTGCGCAGGATGATCGCACGCGGCGCCATCACCTCGTCGACGGCGGCCAGGATGTCGTCGATCCGGTTGTCCATGAAGACCGAATTGGCCTGAACCGTCACCACGTCGTCGAACCGGTCGACGATCAGGCCGGGCAGCCCGTCGGCCTCGGCATGGACCACGCGGTAGAACGGACGGGAGAACAGCCGCTCGCGCAGCTCGACCGCGCGGCGCAGGCGGTCCGTGACAAAGGCGTGATCCACCACGGTCGCCGGATCGCTCGACAGCAGCCGCGCGGCGATCAGCGTGTGCGGATTGAAGGTGTAGATGCCCAACGGGGTCCCGCCGGGGTCCAGAAGCCGCACCGGGCTGCCGGGCGGGACCGCCTTGGCGATGGTGTCCATCTGGACTTCGTTGGAATAGACCCAGGGATGCCCCTGCATGACGCGCCGCTGGCGGCCGGCCTGCAGGTGGATCGGCGGGTACTTCTTGACGGGTTTGGTGCCGGTGTCGCTCATGGGGCCGCATCCTAACGGCAAATTGCCGCCGCGCAACGGATCCCTGTATCGCGCGGCCGGCGGGTTCTACTCCACCCCGCGCAGGCCCTCCGCCACGACGGGGGCATTGTCGTTGACCACGGCCAGATCCTTGCAGAAGCGGATCGTCTCCTGCCGGTGGCCTTCGGTGCGGAAACACTCGGGGATCGGGTTGCGCCGGGCATCCAGCGGGATGGTGCGCTCCGGCAGGGTGGTGTGGATGGCGGCGCAGCCGAGCCGTCGGGCCAGCGCCTCCATCGCCCGCAGCAGGGTCTCGGCGATGCCGGCCACGTCGAACAGGTCCAGCACCACGAAGTTGTCGACGCTCAGCACCCGGCCGTGGCGCAGGTGCGGCTCCACCGCGTAGGAAAACAGGCCGTGCATATAGCCCTGGGCATTCTGCACGGTGATGATGCCGGCATCCGCGGGCAGGCCGGAGCGTCCGGCGCCACTACCCTTGGATGCGGTGCCCAACACCGCTGCGGCAAATGCGCGCCATTGATCGACCCCCAGTCCCGGCGAGATTGCGCAGACCAGCGGGTAGGCTTGGTCGATCTGGCGTCGACCAAGGGGTTTCGCGATGAAACTGTCGTCCATTTCAGTCCGGCCGATTGCAAGGACACTGAACGATGGCAGGGCGGGCCCGCCAGGGTCGTTGACGTAGATCAATGTTGTACAAGCCCCCCCTACACATAGTGGGGCCCATTGGAGACAGGCGCGCCCGGCGTCCCTCTTGGCATTCCCGAGTGCAACCTGTCCCGCTCCTTAACAGTACGTACCCAGTGGTGGTGCAACCCAGACGGCGCGGCCTCACGGCCGCCCGGGGCAAACGGGAGAGATTGTATGACATCAGCGACTCTGACTTCAGGGGCCACCCTGGGCAGCCAGCGGGTGTCGGAAGACGTGCGTTACCATGAGGACGCCATCCGACTCTTCGTGATCGCTGCAGTGTTCTGGGGCGTGGTCGGTTTCCTGGCCGGCACCTTCATCGCTCTGCAGCTGGCCTTCCCGGCGCTGAATCTCGGGCTGGAGTGGACGAGCTTCGGGCGCCTGCGCCCCGTCCACACCTCGGCCGTGATTTTCGCGTTCGGCGGCAATGTGCTGTTCGCCACCTCGCTCTATTCGGTTCAACGGACTTGCCGTCAGCATCTCTTCGGGGGCGAAGGGCTGGCGAAGTTCGTTTTCTGGAACTACAACGTCTTCATCGTGCTTGCGGCGCTGAGCTATGTCCTGGGCTACACCCAGGGCAAGGAATACGCCGAGCCCGAGTGGATCCTCGACCTGTACCTGACGGTCGTCTGGGTGCTCTATGCGGTCCAGTTCATCGGCACCGTGATGACGCGGCGCGAGTCGCACATCTACGTGGCGAACTGGTTCTTCATGGCGTTCATCCTGACCGTCGCCATCCTGCACATCGGCAACAACGTCAACATCCCGGTGTCGCTGTTCGGCATGAAGTCCTACAGCTTCGTGTCGGGCGTGCAGAGCGCGATGGTGCAGTGGTGGTACGGCCACAACGCGGTCGGCTTCTTCCTGACCGCCGGCTTCCTGGGCATCATGTACTACTTCGTGCCCAAGCGCGCCGAGCGGCCGGTCTATTCCTACCGCCTGTCGATCGTCCACTTCTGGACCCTGATCTTCCTCTACATCTGGGCCGGCCCGCACCACCTGCACTACACCTCCCTGCCGGACTGGGCGCAGACGCTGGGCATGACCTTCTCGGTCATGCTGTGGATGCCGTCCTGGGGCGGCATGATCAACGGCATCATGACCCTGTCGGGCGCCTGGGATAAGCTGCGCACCGACCCGGTCCTGCGTTTCCTGGTCACCTCGGTCGCCTTCTACGGCATGTCGACCTTCGAAGGCCCGCTGATGTCGGTGAAGCCGGTCAACGCCCTGTCGCACTACACCGACTGGACCGTCGGCCACGTGCACTCCGGCGCTCTCGGCTGGGTCGCCTTCGTCTCCTTCGGCGCGATCTACTATCTCGTGCCGGTGCTGTGGAAGCGCTCGCAGCTCTACAGCATGCGTCTGGTCAGCTACCACTTCTGGACCGCCACGATCGGCATCGTGCTCTACATCACCGCCATGTGGGTGTCGGGCATCATGCAGGGCCTGATGTGGCGCGCCTACGACAACCTGGGCTTCCTGCAGTACTCCTTCGTGGAGACCGTGGCGGCGATGCACCCGTTCTATGTGATCCGCGCGATGGGCGGCGTCCTGTTCGTCATCGGCGCTCTCATCATGGTCTACAACCTGTGGCGCACGGCGAAGGGCGATGTCCGCATCGAGAAGCCCTATGTCACCACCCCGCACAAGGCGGCGGTCGGCGCGGCCTGACGCTAGGGAAGGATGCGAGAAATGGCTCAGGAAAAAAAGGGCTTCAGCCACGATCTGATCGAGCGGAACACGCTTCTTCTGATCGTGCTCGTGCTGATCACCGTGTCGATCGGCGGTCTGGTCCAGATCGTTCCGCTCTTCACCATCGAATCGACCATCGAGAAGGTGGAGGGGGTCCGTCCCTACTCGCCGCTCGAACTGGCCGGGCAGAACATCTACTACCGTGAAGGCTGCTACAACTGCCACAGCCAGCAGATCCGTCCGTTCCGTGACGAGGTCGAGCGTTATGGCCACTACTCGCTGGCTGCGGAGTCGATGTACGACCATCCGTTCCAGTGGGGCTCCAAGCGCACGGGTCCGGACCTGGCCCGCGTCGGCGGCAAGTACTCCAACGACTGGCAGGTCGCCCATCTGGTGAACCCGCGCGCTGTCGTGCCGGAATCCATCATGCCGGGCTATGCCTGGATGAAGGACCGTCCGCTGAGCTACGGCGACATCGGCGATCACCTGAAGGCGCTGAAGATCGTCGGCGTTCCCTACACCGACGAGCAGATCGCCAACGCCAAGGCCGACCTGGAAGCGCAGAAGAACCCGGACGGCGACACCGCCGCCCTGGCCAAGCGCTATCCGAAGGCCGTGGTCGCGAACTTCACCGGCAACAAGACCGTCACCGAAATGGACGCTCTCGTCGCCTACCTGCAGGTGCTGGGCACCATGGTGGACTTCACCAAGTACCAGTCGCCGAAGCAGCTGCAGCAGTAATCGGGGGAGGAATCCATGGACTTGGATTCGATCACGGTGATGCTTCGGTCCTTCTGGACGGTGTGGTTGATGCTGCTGCTGACGGGCATCCTGGTTTACGCCATGTGGCCCGGCAACCGCCGCACCTTCGACGACGCCGCCCAGATCCCGCTCAAGGATGATGGTCAGGAGCTTTAGACCATGGCACAGAATTACAAGGACGAGCTGTCCGGCGTCGAGACCACCGGCCACGAGTGGGATGGACTGCGCGAACTGAACAACCCGCTGCCCAAGTGGTGGCTGTACCTCTTCTACGTCTGCATCGCCTGGTCGCTGGTGTACTACGTGTTCTACCCGGCCTGGCCGCTGGGCAAGACCTACACGAAGGGCATCCTCGGCTATTCGCAGCGTGAAGAACTCGATACCAGGATGGCGGAGGCGAAGGCCGGCCAGGCCAAGTTCCTGACCGCCATCGCCGCCAAGTCGGTCGACGAAATCCAGAAGGACAAGGACCTGCTGGGCTTCGCCATGGCCGGCGGCCGGTCCTACTTCAACGAGAACTGCGCCGCCTGCCACGGCGCCGGCGGCCAGGGTGCCAAGGGCTTCCCGACGCTGGCCGACGACGTGTGGCTGTGGGGCGGCTCCTCGGCCGACATCTACAAGACCATCCAGCACGGCATCCGCTCGGATGACGGCGACACCCGTGGCGTGCCGAACGTCGGCATGACCGCCTTCGGCAAGGACGGCATCCTGAACCGCGACCAGATCGACCAGGTCACGGACTATGTGCTGTCGCTGAACGGCAAGACCGCCGATGCGGGCAAGGTCGCCAAGGGCAAGACCGTCTATGACGAGAACTGCGCCGCCTGCCACGGCGACGCTGGTCAGGGTTCGGTCGCCGCCGGTCTCGACGGCATCGGCGCTCCTCCGCTTCGCCAAGCCAACTGGCTCTACGGCGGCGACAAGGCCACGCTGATGGACACGGTGACCAACGGCCGTGCCGGCATGATGCCGGCCTGGTCCAAGCGTCTGGACGACGCGACGATCAAGTCGCTGGCGGTCTACGTCCACAACCTGGGCGGCGGCAAGTAAGCCGATCCCGATCCGGGAACACGTTCGGAACCGACCGGGAGGGCGTCGGGGAGTTCGCTCCCCGGCGCCCTTTTCCTATGGGAAGCGGCCTGCCGGCTGGCGGTTCCGTGAACTTCCTGTCATTTGATCCAGCGCAATGTACCTGCGGCAATCGGTCGCCATAGTGCCCTGACCGGCCACCGGAATTTGCCGACCAGAAGCCGCCGACCAGTCGAAGGGCAGCCAGCGACCATGACCATCAGCACGACCACCGGAAACCGCCCCACCGCTCCGAAGCGTGTCAAGCCGCCGCGCCAGAAGGGCTGGTACATCCCCTGGATCTTCGTCGGCCTCTTCATGATCGTTCTGTCGGTGAACGCGATCATGGTCCATTTCGCCATGTCGAGCTGGACCGGCGTGCAGACCGAGAACCACTTCATCAAGGGCATCAGCTACAACAAGGATCTCGCCGGTGCCCGCGCCCAGGCCGAACGCGGCTGGCAGGTGCAGGCGGAATTCACCAGCACCGAGCCCCGCAAGGCCCTGGTCGCCATCACCGCCCGCGACAAGGAAGGCCGCGTCCTGAAGGATGCCGGCGTTACCGTGTCGATGATCCGTCCGACCACCGTCGGCCACGACAAGACGCTGACCCTGCCGTATCTGGGCGAAGGCCGTTACGGCGCTCCGGTGGAACTGGACCTGGAAGGCCAGTGGGACATGCGCTTCGTCATCACCCACTCCACCGGCGACTATCAGGACCAGAAGCGCGTCTGGGTGCAGTGAGCTTTGAAGGGGCCGATCGGCAGCGATTGCCGGGCCGGGATCATCGGGGTGATGTGAGATGAGCGTCTGCCTCCATTGCGGACAGGAACTGGGCGAGCAAGCCGCCGCTTCAAACTCCAACTCCGCCACGACGGCCACCGACGGGGCCGGCCCCTTCTGCTGCACCGGCTGCGCCGCCGCCTACGATCTCGTCCGCGGCCTGGGGCTGGAGCGCTACTACGAGCGCCGCAGCGTCGATCCCACCGCGCGCCCGCTGCGCCCCGACGACGCCCCGACGGTGGATTACGAACCGCATGCGCGCGAGGACTCCGACGGCACCCGCAGCCTGCACCTGATGGTCGACGGCATGCAGTGCGCGGCCTGCGTCTGGCTGATCGAATCGGCGCTCAGCCGCCAGCTGGGCGTCGGCCACGCCCGCATGAACATGACCACGCGCCGGCTGACGGTGCGCTGGGACCCCAAGGTCACCGATGCCAACACGGTGGTCGGCACCGTCGCCCAACTGGGCTATCGCGCCGTGCCCTTCGATCCGGACCGGCTGGGCGGCGCCCAGGCGAGGAGCGAGAAGGAGCTTCTGCGCGCCATGGCCGTCGCCGGCTTCGCCATGGGCAACGTCATGCTGCTGTCGGTGTCGGTCTGGGCCGGCCACAGCCAGGGCATGGGCACCGCCACCCGCGACCTGATGCACTGGATCTCGGCGCTGATCTGCATGCCGGCCATCGCCTATGCGCTGCGTCCCTTCGCGCGCTCGGCGCTGTCGGCCCTGCGCCATGGCCGCACCAACATGGACGTGCCGATCACCATCGGTGTCCTGCTCGCCACCGGCATGAGCCTGTTCGAGACGATCCACAGCGGCGACCATGCCTATTTCGACGGCGGCGTCATGCTGCTGTTCTTCCTGCTGGTCGGGCGCTATCTCGACCAGCGGGCGCGCGGCCGGGCGCGCTCGGCGGCGGAACAGCTGCTGGGCCTGCGCGCCAACGCCGTCACCATCCTGCGCGAGGACGGCACCAGCGCCGTCGTTCCGCCGGAACAGGTCACCAGCGGAACCACCATCCTGGTCGCGGCGGGCGAACGCATCCCGGTGGACGGGCGGGTGTCCGACGGCATCTCCGACCTCGACACCGGCCTGATCACCGGCGAGACGGTGCCGGGCACCGCGCGGCCGGGCGACCAGGTCTTCGCCGGAACGCTGAACCTGACCGCGCCACTGCGCCTGACCGTCACCGCGGTGGGGGAGGGCACGCTGCTGGCCGAGATCGTCCGGCTGATGGAGGTGGCGGAGCAGGGCCGCGCCAAATATGTCGCCATCGCCGACCGGGTGTCGCGCCTCTATGCCCCGGTGGTGCATCTGGCGGCTTTGAGCACCTTTGCCGCCTGGATGCTGCTGGGCGCGGCGATGTGGCAGGACGCGCTGATGAACGCCATCGCCGTGCTGATCATCACCTGTCCCTGCGCGCTGGCGCTGGCGGTGCCGGTCGTGCAGGTGATCGCCAGCGGCCGCCTGATGCGCCAGGGCACCCTGTTGAAGAGCCCGACCGCTCTGGAACGGCTGGCCAGCATCGACACGGTGGTGTTCGACAAGACCGGAACCCTGACCGAAGGACGCCCGGTGCCGCGGCTGGACGGGCTGGCGGCGGAGGATCTGGCGCTGGCGGCCTCGATGGCCGCGGCCAGCCGGCATCCGCTGGCCCGCGCGCTCGCAGCCGCCGCGCCGCAGGTGCCGGTCGCCGCGGGCGTGCGCGAGATCGCCGGTGCCGGCCTGTCGCTGGACACCCACGATGGGGAGGTCCGGCTCGGCAGCCGCCGTTTCACCGGTGCGCCGCTGGAGGCGGAGGACGCCGCCGGTCCGGAGCTGTGGCTCGCCCGTCCGGGCGAGGAGCCGCGGCGAATCCTGTTCCTCGACGCTCCGCGGCCGGACGCCGCGGCCGTGGTGGCGGCGCTGAAGGCCCGCGGGCTGGAGGTGCGGCTGCTGTCGGGCGACCGCCGTGGCGCTGTTGCGGCGGTGGCGGAGCGGCTGGGCATCGCCGACTGGCGGGCCGAGCAGACGCCTGCCGACAAGACCGCCGTGCTGGCGGAACTGGCCGCCGAGGGACGCACCGTCCTGATGGTGGGCGATGGGCTGAACGACGCCCCGGCGCTGGCCGCGGCGGCGGTGTCGATGTCGCCCTCCACCGCGGTGGACGTCAGCCAGACCACGGCGGACGTGGTGTTCCAGGGCCGCCTGCTGCGCCCGATCGTCGAGACTGTGGAGGTCGCCCGCCGGTCCGGCCGTCTGGTCCGGCAGAATTTCGGCATCGCGCTGGTGTATAACCTCTGCGCCGTGCCGCTCGCGATGGGCGGCATGCTGACGCCGCTTCTGGCGGCGCTCGCCATGTCGTCGTCGTCGCTGATCGTCATTCTCAACGCGCTGCGGCTGGCCCGCGGTGCCGTCGTCAAGGATGTTCCCGTCCAGGATATGACTGTGCGGGATCTGCCGGGTAAGGATTCGGGTGATGGACGAGCTTCTCTATCTGATCGCGATCGCGCTCAGCCTGGGCGGTCTGGGGCTGGCGGCCTTTCTGTGGGCGCTGAAGTCCGGCCAGTTTGACGATCTCGACGGCGCGGCGCACCGCGTCCTGTTCGACGACGACCTGCCGGCGGCCCCCCGGTCCGGGACCGAACCGGCCGCCCCGGAGGCTGTCCGGAGGCAATAGTGCCAAAGCCCGTATGGGCAAAGAAAAGGTTGTATGCGTGCGAGGTTGCGATTCTCAGCGATTGCCACCAATATGAGCCCATGCGGAATGAAAGGCTGGGTTCGTCCATGCCACCTTTTGATACGGTTCGCGCTCGGGAAAAGAGCGCTGCGACGGAAATGAATCCCTGCGGGGCCTGTCCCGTGCGCAGCCTGACGGTTTGCGCCGCGCTGGAACCGGAGGAGCTGCGCCGTCTTGCCGACATTCTGCAGAATGTGCGCATCGATGCCGGCCACACCCTGTTCGCCGAAGGCGACGCGGCCGACGCGCTTTACAACGTCACCTCCGGTACGGTGAAGCTGTACAAGCTGCTGCCGGACGGGCGCCGCCAGATCACCGGCTTCCTGGTGACCGGCGACTTCCTGGGGCTGGCCGTCAACGACAGCTATGCCTACACCGCGGAGACCGTCACCAGCGCCTCGCTTTGCCGCTTCCCGCGCAAGAAGATCGACGCGCTGCTGGAGGAATTCCCCAAGATGCAGCGGCGCCTGTTCTCGATGGCGTCGAACGAACTGGCCGCCGCTCAGGACCAGATGCTCCTGCTGGGCCGCAAGACGGCGAAGGAGAAGATCTGCTCCTTCCTGCTGATGCTGTCCCAGCGGGCCGCCCGCCGCGGCCACAAGGAAAATCCGGTCTTCGTGCCGATGAGCCGCGCCGACATCGCCGACTATCTGGGCCTGACCACCGAGACGGTCAGCCGCACCTTCACCCAGCTGAAGACCGCGGGCGTCATCTCGCTCCAGGAAGGCAACAAGGTCCTGATCGCGGACATCGACGCGATGTACGATCTGGCCGAAGGGGCGTGACGCAGGCCGTCACGCCTTAGTTTCCGAACCACACTGCGTCTTCTCAAATTACGTTGTATCCGGAGCGGTGATCGTTGCCGGAGTCCGGATGCCCTTACTCCCGCCGCACCGGCCGCAACTCGAACTGCAGCCACACCAGCATCGACACCACCAGGATCGCGCCTGCCTGATGGGCGGCGGCGACGGGGATCCACACCACGGTCAGCAGGGTGGCGATGCCCAGCGCGATCTGCAGCAGGATCATGGCGGCCGACGCCACCGCGGCACGGCCGGCGCGGCCGGGCAGGCGGGTGCGCAGGACGCGAACGGCCAGGACCAGGACCACGACGCCGGTCAGGATCGCCAGCGTGCGGTGGATCAGCTGCAATGCCGCGGTGTTCTCGAACGGGTTGAGCCACCAGGGGGTCAGCGTGTTCACCTCCGGCGGAATCCAGTGGCCGGCCATCAGCGGGAAGGTGTTGTAGGCGAGGCCGGCATCCGACCCGGCGACGAAGGCGCCCCAGACGATGGTGACGGCGACCAGCCCCAGCGTCCAGCCGGTGTGGCGGCGTAGGCCGGCGGCTTCCGGACGCCATCCCGCCAGAGGCAACGGGTCGAGCAGCCCCAGCGCGGTGCGCAGCAGCAGGGCGTAGATCAGGATCGCGGTGCCGAGATGCAGGGCCAGCCGGTAATGGCTGACGTTCGGTGCATCGACCAGCCCGCTCTTCACCATGAACCAGCCGATGCCGCCCTGAAGCCCGCCCAGCAGGAACAGACCCACCAGCTTCGGCCACAGTTCGGGCGAGATGCGGCCCTGCATCCAGAAGCGCAGGAAGGGGATGAGGAAGACGAACCCGATCAGCTGGCCCCACAGCCGGTGGAACCACTCCCACCAGAAGATCGACTGGAACCCCGCCAGATCCATGTGGCTGTTGTAGATGCGGAATTCGGGAGTCTGCTTGTAGAGGTCGAAGACCCGGTTCCACTCCGCCTCCGACAAGGGCGGCAGGATGCCGATCAGCGGTTTCCATTCCACCATCGACAGGCCCGATTCGGTCAGCCGGGTGATGGCGCCGATCACGGCCATGGCCAGCACCATGGCGGCGCAGACCAGAAGCCAGACGGCAATCGGCCGATCGGCGTTCGGGCGGGCGGAGGAGGCGAGGCTGTCGGAGGCAAGGGCGGTCACGGCGGTATTCCGGAGCACGGCGGTGGGATGTTCGCCAATGTGGTGCGAACATCCCGCTCCGTCAAACGCCTCTTGTCCCGTATGGATCGGACGGTGCCCGCTCAGGCGGTGCCGTCGGCCGTGGCGATGCCGCCCTGGGCCTGGGCGGTCTGGCTCTGGAACAGCGCCGCCTCCGCCGCACGGCGGGCGACGAGGCCCGGCAGCTGGGTCGGCTTGCCGTTCACCGTGGCGTAGACCCAACGGCCGAACTGGCCTGCGGCCCCGGCATAGTCGCCGGCGTTCAGCAGCTTCAGCAGGGTCGAGCTTTGCAGGCTGCCGGCCCCCAAATTGAAGACGAAGGAGGACAGGGCGCCCCGCTGGTCGTCGTTGAGGGAAACCTTCACCAACGCGTCGACGCGGCCGGCGGCGTCCGTCAGGTCGGAGGCGAGGAAGCTGTCGGCCTGATCGGCGGTGATGGTCTGGCCCATCTTCACGCCGGCCGTGTGGCCGTAGCCGATGGTGGGGACGCCCGCCGGGCAGAGATAGGCTTTGAGATACAGACCTTCGAAATGCTTCACGAGGTCGACCGCGGCTTGGCAGACCGGCTGGGTGGTCATGATTGAAAACTCCCGCTTCGCGCGCCGGGCGGACGGCATCCGCCCTCAACGGAGGCGATCCTAGGCTAAATACCCGTGATACGGGAAGAGCAGATTTGAAATTGCCGCAATCAGTTACGGGGGCGAGGCGTTAGGCTCAGGGCGCCAGGGTGTGGGCAGCGCCGAACAGCACGAACAGGGCGAACAGGAGCGCGAACAGTCCGGCGATGGTCGTGCATTCCAGCAGCGCCTCCACCAGCCTGCCCTCGCGATCCTGCCGGGGCGGAGGCTTGCAAGTCGGCTGTCCGATGGCCGGACGGGCGTCGGTGCGGTCCGCCGCTCCGTTCGCCACCTTGCCCGCCACGTCGTCGGCCACCTTGTCCGACATGCTGCCGATGGCAGCACGATCGCCCCAGCCTTCGTTCCAGGACTTTGTCCTGCGCTCCGCCATCATTGCGCCCTCCGCACTCTGTCGCCGCCGGTATTTGCTAAAATTTTAGCGATCCGGGTAGGCGGGCGCTGTGACGGCTGTCACAGGTGCGCGGAAGGCGTGATGCCGGGGGCCGCCGTCGACGCCTGGAAGGACGTCGACATGGCGCCCGGACGGGCATCAATGGATATGGAAATCCACGGCGGCGTGACGCAGATCGCCGGGGGTGATCAGGGGCTGGGTCGCCAGCCGCACCGAATGCAGCTTGCCGTCGAGGTTGCTTTGCCAGAAATCGAGGAAGCGCCGCAGGACGGGATACTCCGGCGCCTGATCCAGATCCTGCCACAGATAGCACTGCAGAAGGCCGGGATGGTCCGGCATGTGATAGAGGATCTCGGCCGTGGTCAGGCGGAAATCACGGAGTTGGAGGACGAGATTGGCCATGCGCGGTCTCCGATGCGGTCGGCTGATCGGTCGGGGATGTGCGGTGTCCGGTTTCTCTCATGCGATCCCGGCGGCGGTGCGCCGGTACCGGGACGGTCGGGTCTTCATGTGACCCTTTGAAGAAATCTTGCCCGGCGCCGCTTCCTCTCGCAAGGCATAAAATCGTTTTTGTCCAATATGTTAGCAGCATGAAGCGACGAGTGCTGCCGGCATTTGCGCCAAATTCCGAAACGAGCCTCTTGAATCCCCAAACTGCTTCGATTAGCTGTCTGGCACTCGCCGGGTGGGAGTGCTAACAGCCGCCGCCCGCGCCAATTCACGTCAGTCAGAACCAAGCCTTGATCCAAGGAGGCATTCCATGAAGTTCCGCCCGCTGCACGACCGCGTCGTCGTCAAGCGTCTGGAGTCCGACACCAAGACCAAGGGTGGGATCATCATCCCCGACACGGCCAAGGAAAAGCCGCAGGAAGGCGAGATCATCGCCGTCGGCCCCGGCGCCCGTGACGAGGCCGGCAAGGTCGTGGCGCTGGACGTCAAGGCCGGCGACCGTATCCTGTTCGGCAAGTGGTCGGGCACGGAAGTGAAGATCGAAGGCGTCGATTACCTGATCATGAAGGAATCGGACATCATGGGCGTCATCGAGGCCTAAGTCCTCCGCCCGTATCCTTCGAAATTTACAAGTTAAAGGAATCGAGACATGGCTGCCAAAGACGTCAAGTTCGGCCCCACCGCGCGCGAAAAGCTGCTGCGTGGCGTTGACATCCTCGCCGACGCCGTGAAGGTCACGCTGGGCCCGAAGGGCCGCAACGTCGTGATCGAGAAGTCCTTCGGCGCTCCGCGCATCACCAAGGACGGTGTGTCGGTCGCCAAGGAAATCGAACTGTCGGACAAGTTCGAGAACATGGGCGCCCAGATGGTCCGCGAGGTCGCCTCGAAGACCAACGATCTGGCCGGTGACGGCACCACCACCGCCACCGTTCTGGCCCAGGCCATCGTCCGCGAAGGCGTGACGAAGGTCGCCGCCGGCCTGAACCCGATGGACCTGAAGCGCGGCATCGACATCGCCGTCGCCGCCGTCGTCGCCGACATCCAGGCCCGCGCCAAGAAGGTCACGACCAACGACGAGATCGCCCAGGTCGGCACCATCTCCGCCAACGGCGAAGCCGAGATCGGCAAGATGATCGCCCAGGCGATGGAGCGCGTTGGCAACGAGGGCGTCATCACGGTGGAAGAGGCCAAGAGCCTGGACACCGAGCTGGACGTCGTCGAGGGCATGCAGTTCGACCGCGGCTACCTGTCGCCGTACTTCATCACCAACGCCGACAAGATGATCGCGGACCTCGAAAACCCGTTCATCCTGCTGCACGAGAAGAAGCTGTCGGGCCTCCAGCCGCTGCTGCCGGTCCTCGAGGCCGTCGTCCAGTCGTCGCGTCCGCTGCTGATCATCGCCGAGGACATCGAGGGCGAGGCTCTGGCCACCCTGGTCGTCAACAAGCTGCGCGGCGGCCTGAAGATCGCCGCCGTCAAGGCCCCGGGCTTCGGCGACCGCCGCAAGGCGATGCTTGAGGACATGGCCATCCTGACCGGCGGCCAGGTCATCTCGGAAGATCTCGGCATCAAGCTTGAGAACGTCACCCTCGACATGCTGGGCACCGCCAAGAAGGTCGTGATCTCCAAGGAGACCACCACGATCGTCGACGGCGCCGGCGAGAAGGCCGACATCGAAGCCCGTTGCGGCCAGATCCGCGCCCAGGCCGAGGAGACCACCTCGGACTACGACCGCGAGAAGCTGCAGGAGCGTCTGGCCAAGCTGGCCGGCGGCGTCGCGGTCATCCGCGTCGGCGGTGCCACCGAGGTCGAGGTGAAGGAGCGCAAGGATCGCGTTGACGACGCGATGCATGCCACCCGCGCCGCGGTGGAAGAGGGTGTGGTCGCCGGTGGCGGTTCCGCTCTGCTGTACGCCGGCAAGGCGCTGGACAAGCTGGTCCCGGTCAATGACGAGCAGCGCGTCGGCATCGACATCATCCGCCGCGCCCTGCAGGCCCCGGTCCGTCAGATCGCCTACAACGCGGGCACCGACGGTTCGATCGTGGTCGGCAAGCTGCTGGACCAGAACGACGCCAACTTCGGCTACGACGCCCAGAAGGGTGAGTTCACCGATCTGGTCGCCGCCGGCATCATCGACCCGGTGAAGGTCGTCCGCACCGCCCTGCAGGATGCGGCCTCGATCGCCGGCCTGCTGATCACCACCGAGGCGATGATCGCCGAGAAGCCGGAGAAGAAGGCTGCTCCGGGCGGCATGCCGGGTGGCATGGGCGGCATGGACGACATGGGCTTCTAATCAGCCCGCAGTCCGTCTATCTGCCGACCGTTCCGCGGTTCGGGAAAGGGGCGCCTCCGCAAGGGGGCGTCCTTTTTCTTTTGGGGCTGGGGATGCGCCGGAGATGCGCCGGGGATAGGTTGGCAGGTTGCAGCCACCCTCCGCCATCCGAAAAAGTCAAGGCGAAGTCCGCCTTGCTTTGGCGCGGGCGCCTCCCAATAATCCGCCCCTCTCGCCGGGCGCCCCAATGCGGGGCGCCGGCCTCTGACTTCCGTATTTTTCAACGAGGGCCTGTTCCATGCGCTCCTTCGAGGGCCAGCATTCCGACAACGTCGCCATCAAGCGCACCCGCGAGCAGAAGCAGCGCCAGCTGGTTCAGCTCAAGGAGCAGCTGGCGACGCTGAAAGCCCACGCGGCCCCCGCCATCCGTGAAGCGCTGGTCAAGCGCATCGCCGAACTCGACGCCGAACTGCGCCAGCCTGCCAAGCCTCCCCGGGAGGGCCGCGAGGGCCGCGAGGACGCGCCGCGTCCCCCCCGCCGCGAATCGCGCCCCAGCGTCTTCCGCGCCGAAGACGGCGGCGACCGCAACGCCGCGGTGTCCGCATCCAGCGTCTTCGCCTCGCCCCGCCGCCGCAGCTGAGGACGCACAGCGCCATGCCTGCCGATCGCACCGCTCCCGTCAAAGGATCCCGTCTCGCCGATCAGGCCTGGCTGCTGATGATGCTGCCGCCCCTGTTCTGGGCAGGCAACGCGGTCCTGGGGCGTGCGGTCGCCGGGGCCGTGCCGCCCATCGGGCTGGCCTTCTGGCGCTGGTGCCTGGGCGTGCTGATCGTGCTGCCCTTCGCCTGGCCGCACCTGCGCCACGACATCACGCCGATCCTGGCGCGGTGGAAGAGCGTGCTGCTGCTGGGCACGCTGGGCATCGGCATCTACAACACCTTTCAATACATCGCGCTGAACACGACGACCGCGCTGAACTGCGTGATGCTGCAGTCGTCGATGCCCGTGATGATCGTCCTGATGAGCCTCGTCCTGTTCCGCGACCGGATCGGGGCGATACAGGGGCTGGGCATCGCCGTCTCGCTGGTCGGTGCGATGACGCTGATCTCCCATGGCGATCCGGCGACGCTGCTGGGGCTGGAACTGAACGCGGGCGATGTCTGGATGCTGGCGGCGGTGGTGATCTATGCCGCCTACACCACGCTGCTGCGCCGCCGGCCGGCGATCCATGGCCTCAGCTTCGTCGTCGTCACCTTCGCCATCGGTGCCGTGGAACTGCTGCCCTTCTACATCTGGGAAAGCCTGAGCGGGCATCCGGTGCAGGCGAGCGGCATCACGCTGCTGGCGGTCGGCTATACCGTGCTGTTCCCGTCCATCGCCGCCTATCTCTGCTTCAACCGGGCGGTGGAACTGCTCGGCCCCAACACGGCCGGCCTCGCCATCCATCTGGTGCCCGTCTTCGGCAGCCTGCTGGCCATCCTGTTCCTGGGCGAGCAGCCGCATCTCTATCACGGGATCGGCATTGCCCTGATCGCCGCTGGCATCGTCCTGGCGACTCGCCGCCGCGTCTGACGGATTTCCAGATTATTTCCAGCGGCGGGTAACTTTCCTCATCTCGCATCGAAACGATGTTGTTTGAGAGTTATTCTCGCTCGCAGGGCAGCATCTGGCCCGCAGTATTCTTCAATAAGCTCTTCGGGTTGTCTGAATTTTAGAGAATTTATTCTTGGAATTCGCCGACTGGTTTTGCGGTGTGTCGGGGGATAGCGTTCCAATCGGGCGTGTCGAGCGGATGTTCGCGTGTATACTATCCCCGATATCCTTTTAGACACATCCGCTATCCTTCGCGCCAGCGGCGGTCAATAAGGGATGACCGCTAAAATGCAGGTCATGGCGGCGGTTCGCAGATCGATCGGTCGCCATGAGGAGCCGGCGCTGTCCGCCGGTCCGCTGTGGTGGAGGTCCCAAGATGCCCCTGCAAATGCCTGTGCCGGTTTCCCTGAATACCGCCTGCCTCGTTCACATCGTCGACGGCGACCTGCTGTCGCGCAGCACGCTCTCGCGGGCATTGGGTGCCGTCGGCATCGCCTGCCGCGTCCACAGCACCGGCGCCGACGCGCTGGCCGTGCTGGGCACCGCCTCCTCCTGCATCGTCGTGCGCAACGACCTGCCGGACATGACCGCCATCGAATTCATGGCCGAGGCCTCGCTGCATGGCCATGACCTGCCGGTTCTGGTCGTCACCGAACAGGGCGACGTCGACGCCGCCGTGGCCGCGATGAAGGCCGGGGCGTCCGACTGCATCGCCCGGCCCTTCGCCGTCCCGGCCTTCCTGGATCGGCTGCGCGCCTGCCTGGCGTCGGGCAACCCCCATGCCGAACAGCGCGACCGCAGCCGCGACGCCGTCCGCCGGCTCGCCCTGTTGAGCCGCCGCGAGTCGGAGGTGTTGGAACTGATCGTCGACGGCAAGCAGAGCAAGACCATCGCCTGGGAACTCGGCATCAGCATCAAGACGGTGGAGGTTCACCGCGCCCGCATCATGGAGAAGACCGGCTGCCGGTCCATCGTCGGGCTGGGCCGCCTGTGGGAAGCGGCGGAGATGCTGCGCGGCCGCGACCTGCCGCGTGCGCTGCCCATCCGCCAACCGGCGATGATGGAAGCGATCGCATCCTGACAGTCCATCCGGGTGCGGCTTTCCAGGCGGAATGACGTTGCCGGGACCGAAGCTTCGAAAATCGGTGCCGGTCCGGTCCTTCTCGTTGGGATCGGCGGGCAGAGGATTGTAAAGTTCTGGAGAAGAGCAACCAGAACGCCGACAGGAGCGGTCCGATGTTCCCCGACCATGGTCACCGTCGCATTTCCGTGGCGTCGCCCGACGATATCGCCACGGCGCGGCGGATCGCGGCGGAGCGGGCCGACGGCGTGCTGGCTGCCGAAGAGGCTGCCCGTTTGGACCGCCTTGTGGCGGCGCTGTGCGGATATGCGTTGAACCGTCCCGATGGGACGCTGCTGATCGCCCGCATGCGGTCCGGAGCCGGGGTCGAGTGCCTGGCGTACGACCGCGATCCGGCAACGGCCGAATTGGCAACGACCGAACTGCCGCCGGACCCGGTCCAGGGACTTGGCGCCGATCTGGAGGCGGCGCGCCGGCTGGCCGACCGTTTCCACATCCATGCCACGCCGGGCATCGGGTCGGCGCTGCTGGCCCGCGTGCTGCGCCCCGGTGCCGGCGATTCGCCGTCCGCCGACGCCATGGCGGAGGCCGGAGCGGTGATGATCGAGCGGCAGGGTGGCGAAACCGTCCGGCGCGGACCTTTCATCGACCATTGGTTCGTCCGCTGCTCCCCCGCCCGCGGGCCGGACGGTCCCTGCGGGATCGCGCTGATGATCGACGGCGAGACCGAGCCGGATGAGCAGGCGGCGGATCAGGCGGCCGGCGGCGGCGAGAAGGCGCCGTCCGGGCCGTTGACCAGGATGACGCCGGAGGTGATCGCGCAGGTCGAGACGGTGGTCGCCGCGACGGTGCCCGATCTGCCCGCCCCCGTGGTGGTCAACGCCATCCGGCGCGACCTGAGGATTCGGCCCGAATTAGGGCTGTCCCACGATCCGGTCCTGAAGCAGATCGGCCGGTCCGCCCTGGCGATTTTGCGATTCGACGGCAAGGCGGTCGATTACACGGCGCTCGGCACCCTGGCCGGCGCGGTGGTGCGCCCGCAGGAGATCCTGGCGCTCGGCGCCCGCTGGGCAATGGTGGGATTCAATCCGCTGGCTCCGGCGTCGGTCCATCTGCTGTGGGGACCGGGCGATCATGTGGTCCTCTACACCAGCGGATGCGCCCGGCTGCCGGCCCTGTTCATCCACCGCGACCTGCACAAGGTCGATCCCACCCTGGCGGCACTCGTCCTGCTGCGCGACGGTGTCGTGCGCGACGACGACCACACCATCCTGGTCCTGCGAAACCGCGTCGACCGCGTTTCCGCTTCGGCCGGCTGAGTGTCCGTCAGCGGCCCCAGCCATGTGGGCCGCCGGGGCGTTCCCACGCATGCGGGTCGCCGTTATGGTCGCCTCCGCCCCGGTTGCCCCAATTCCCCCGGTTGCCCCAATCCCCTCGATTGCTCCGATCCCCGCGGTTTCCCCAATCCCCGCGGTTTCCCCAATCCCTGTGATTGTCCCACCCCCGCCGGCGCCAGCCGCGGTCGTCATCCCATGTGCGATAGCGGTAGCCGGGCTGCACGACGACCGGCGGCGGCACCACCACGGTCTCGCCATAGGCCGGGTAATAGGGATCGTACCCACCCGTGGCGACGCAGCCCGACAGCGCGGCGGCGCTCGCAGCCAAGAGCAGGGCGGTCAGGATCTTGGGGCGGATGATGCTCATGGCCTTGCTTTCCGTTATGCAGAGACCGGACTCGGCGGTGAGGCTGGTCATCGGTACAAACACCTCAGCCCGCCCGGCTATTCCATACCCCCTTGGCGTCAATCCGTTCGCCCACCGATTCATGGGGTGATCGATCATGGATCGGGATGGATGAAACAAGAACTATGAATTTAACATATCCTGTGGACGCCGCCATCCTGCGCTTCGACTTCTTCTCCATCCTTGAAGGCGAGGCCATCATGAAAGCCATCGGTTACCGCAAGAGCCTGCCCGTCACCGACGCCGACGCGCTGATCGACGTCGAGATCGACCGTCCGACCCCCACCGGCCGCGACCTGCTGGTCCGGGTGGAGGCGGTTTCCGTCAATCCGGTGGACACCAAGCTGCGCCGCAACGCCGCTCCCGCCGATGGCGATCTGCGCATCCTGGGCTTCGACGCCGCCGGTATCGTCGAGGCGGTCGGACCGGATGTCACCCTGTTCCGTCCGGGCGACGCCGTGTTCTATGCCGGCTCCATCGACCGTCCCGGCACCAATGCGGAATTCCATCTGGTCGACGAGCGCATCGTCGGCGCGCGCCCGGCCAGCCTGAGCGTGGCCGAGGCCGCCGCCCTGCCGCTGACCGCCATCACCGCCTGGGAGATGCTGTTCCACCGGCTGGGTCTGCAGCGCGACAGGGGCGAGGGCAAGTCGCTGCTGATCGTCGGCGGGGCCGGCGGTGTCGGCTCCATCGCCATCCAGCTGGCACGCCGGCTGAGCAAGGTCCGCGTGCTGGCCACCGCGTCCCGTCATGAGACCGCCGATTGGGTGCGCGAGTTGGGCGCCCATGACGTGATCGACCACAGCCGGCCGATGGCGGAGCAGGTGAAGGCGCTGGGACTGGCCGGTGTCGATTATATCTTCTCCACGAACGCGACCGACCGTCACTTCCAGGATCTGGTGGAGCTGGTGGCGCCGCAGGGCCGCATCGGCCTGATCGACGACCCCGAGCCGATCGATGTCCGCCTGCTGAAGCGCAAGAGCGTCTCGCTCCATTGGGAGCTGATGTTCACCCGCCCGCTGTTCCAGACCGACGACATGATCGCCCAGCATGAGCTGCTGACCGAGGTGTCGCGTCTGGTCGATGCCGGCACCCTGCGAACCACCCTGACCGAAACGCTGGGGCGCATCGACGCCGCGACCCTGCGCAAGGCCCATGCCCTGATCGAATCGGGCAAGGCCCGCGGCAAGGTGGTTCTCGAAGGCTTCTGACCGGTCGCCGAGACTTGGCCCGCCCCTCTCAACCTGCCAGGGCAAGCGGCGGGCGGGCCGGGTACATGGTCGACAGACTGTCCAGAATGAAGCCGACCAGAGGTTCGGCGAGGCGGCGGTTGCGAGCCGTCTCGCCGAAGATCGCCATTTCGACGTTGCCGAGTTCGGGCAGGCCGTCCTCTACCCCCAGCCGGCGGACGCCCTCCGGTATGGAGGATTCGCTCAGCACCGCCACGCCCAGCCCGGCACGGACGGCGGCCTGAACCCCCATGACGCTGCCGCTGGTGTAGACCACCCGCCAGGGGCGTCCGGCCTCGCCCAGCGCCGCCAGCCCACGGTTGCGGAAGACGCAAGGTGCGGGCAGGGCGCAGAAGGGCAGGGGGCCGTCGGCAGGGATCTCCAGCCCGGGGGCCGCGACCCAGCGCATCGGTTCGGTCCAGATGCCGCGTCCCCGGTTGTCGCCCGCGTCGCGGCGGGAGATAACGAGGTCGAGGTCACCCCCATCCAGTGCCGAGACCAGTTCGCCACACAGGCCCACCCGAACGTCGATGTGCAGGCGCGGGTGCAGCTTGGCGAAACGGCGCAGGACATGGGGCAGATGGTCGGACAGGAAATACTCCGCCACGCCCAAACGCAGTTCGCCCTCCGCCGCCGGTTCGGCGAAGCGGCGCACCGTCTCGTCGTTCAGGTCCAGCAGGCGGCGGGCGTAGCCCATCAACAGTTCGCCGTCATGGGTCAGCGCCAGCGACCGGCTGGTGCGCTCGAACACCCGGCGGCCGAGCGTGTCCTCCAGCTTCTTGATCTTGACGCTGATCGCCGACTGGGTCCGGCCCAGCCGGTCTGCCGCCGCGGTGAAGCCGCCGGCCTCCGCCACGGTGATGAAGGCACGCAACGCGTCGATCTCCAGGTCGGGCAAGGACATGTGGGATGCATTCCGGATGGTGATCGTTGGCGCTCACCCTATCGGGATTGTTCATGGATGGCGAGCGGCGCATTGGGACGAGCGGCGGCTGGGCCGTTGAAGCGGGGCGAGGGCGTTCTCATTGTCAGCCCTCCGGGCCTCGCCGCCCGGATGCCTGACGATCCTGAGGAGTGAGACGTCCGATGACCCGTTTTTCCGCGCCGGCCCGCAGTTTGGTCCTCGCATGTGCCGCTGCGGCGCTGCTCGCCGGTTGCCAGATGCCGGGCCTCATGCCGCCGCCGCAACAGACCGCCGCCCTTCCGCCGCCGGCAGCGCCCAAGCCGCCGCCCGAGGCCCGCGGTATCTGGATCGTCGGCAGCCCGGCCCTGCGCGGCGCCATCGATCAGGCTGCTGTCAAATATGACGGCGGTCCCGACACCAAGCCGCGCCTGGATGCCCGCGGCACCGCCACCGGCTTCCGCGCCTTCTGCGGCGGGGTCGGGCTGGACCATCCCGACATGGTGGCCTCCGACCGTCCGATCAGCGCCGCCGAGTACCAGCGCTGCCGCACCGCCGGCATCACGCTGACCGAATACACCTTCGGGCCGAAGCGCTTCGTCTACGTCAAGGACTCGCACATGATGGCGGTCCCCGGCGTGAACGACTTCGTCGCCAGCTGGGGCCAGAGCGGCAAGCCGGTGAGCGCGCCGACCGCAGGGAGCTGATCGGCCGGGAGCCGAGGGAGGATCAACCCGCCGCGAACAGCCCGCCCTCGTCGGGGGCGTCGGCTGCGTCGTCGGCGTTGGGGTCGCCGAGCGCGGTTTCCCAGCCCAGCGCCGGCAGGGTGATGGCGCGGGTGTTGCCCAGGCCGCTGCGGCTGGTGATGAAGCCGCGCTGTTCCATGTAGGTCAGCAGGCGGCGGCCGCGTCCCTTCGACCGGCTGCCGCAGGCGCGAGCCACGTCGGCGTCGGACGGGCAGGGCGCATGGTCCAGGGCGGCGCGGGCCAGCAGCAGGAAGACCGGCTGGATGTCCTCCGCCAGGGTGGCGGCGACCTCCGTCGCGCGCTGCCAGGCGGGATCGTCGCCGCTGCCGGCCCCGGCGCGGGCGGTCGCCAGACGGCGGCGGAACGCGGGCAGGGCCAGCCGGTCGCCATCCACCCCGCGGCCCCGGCAGCGCACCAGGAAATCCTGGTACAGCACGGCCAGCGAGCGGTAGGGCGCCTCCGGATCGGCCAGAACCTCGGCCAAAACTTGGTCGTATTGGGCCTCGCGTTCGGCGGCCTGCTCAGGCGTTTCCTGCGGCTCCAGAGGCAGTAGGGCCGGCTGTTCGGCGGTGCTGTCATCGATTGACGGCGGCGGGGCGGCGGGGCGGCCGCGCGCCAGCTGGGCCATCAGGTCGGCACTGGCCGAGGTCGAGGGGCGGCGCACATAGCGCGGCGGCTCCGGCTCGGTCGTGGTGAAGATCAGGTCGCGGGCATCCTCCACCGGGGTGGTCGGCGGCGGCATCAGGATCGGGCTGCCGGTGCGGCCCTGGGTTTCCACCGCGCCGATGCGCAGCGGCAGCGGCCGGCGCGACAAGGCGGGGCCGAGCGCGATGAAGTGGCCGCGCTCCAGGTCGCGGAACATCTCCGCCTGCCGGCGCTCCATGCCCAGCAGGTCGGCGGCGCGCGCCATGTCGATGTCGAGGAAGGTGCGGCCCATCAGGAAGTTGGACGCCTCGGCCGCGACGTTCTTCGCCAGCTTCGCCAGACGCTGGGTGGCGATCACCCCGGCCAGCCCGCGCTTGCGCCCGCGGCACATCAGGTTGGTCATGGCGCCGAGCGAGACCTTGCGAGCCTCGTCCGATACCTCGCCGGCGGCCGACGGGGCGAACAGCTGCGCCTCGTCCACCACCACCAGCATCGGATACCAGAAGTCGCGGTCGGCATCGAACAGCCCGCCCAGAAATGCGGCGGCATGGCGCATCTGCATTTCCGCGTCCAGCCCCTCCAGGTTCAGGACGACGGAGACGCGGTGCTGGCGCACGCGGGCGGCGACCGATTGCAGCGCGGCCTCGCTGTGCTCGTCGGCCTCGACCACCACATGGCCGAAGCGCTCGGCCAGCGTGACGAAGTCGCCCTCCGGGTCGATCACCGCCTGCTGCACCCATTGGGCGCTCTGTTCGATCAGCCGGCGCAGCAGGTGCGACTTGCCGGAGCCGGAATTGCCCTGGACCAGCAGACGGGTCGCCAGCAGCTCCTCCAGGTCGAGCGTCGCGTTGCTGCCCGCGTTCGTCGCTCCCATGTCGATGCCGACCTTCATCCCGCTCGCCTCCCGCTCACCCGAACCGCCCCCGTTGGGGAGGGCCTTCCTATAGCGCAGGCGGGCGCAGCGATACGAGGATTCGATTCGGGACGGCCGGGCTGCGGACGGGGAACCACTCTCCGGCCGATTGAGCGGTTGTGGCGCGGATGAGCGCTCCGGTGGTGGGGCGGGTCTTGCAGTGGAGGGCGTTTTGACCATATTCTGGCGGACAGGAGGATGCGGCTGCTACCGCACCCCCCGTCCGGTCCGGTTACTTCAGCAGGTCAAGGATCGCCTTGATCAGCTGGAGCACCAGGACCAGGAGTACGAGTGCTTTCTCCACTCTGTCCTCCCAGGTAGGTGGGACGCGGGCGGTGGCCTGTCCGCCGCCCGGTTCCCACCGCCGCATGCATAGCGATGCGCGGTGGTGGGGGCAATGCGCATTCCACCGCACCGTGTTCAGACCCCATCTCTGATCAACCCGCGTTTTGGCGCGACTGAATCCTCTGCGTTCCGGACGGACTGCGGCGTTGTGCGACAACGCCGGGCTGTGGTCATGAAAACGCAAACAAGCTCTGTTACAAGCAGATGCCGCCCCATTGCGGGATCGGCGCTGGCGGACCGAGCGATGACTGTGCTGACCACGACCAAAGCCGGGACCAAGGCCGGACGGACGGATAGCGACCGAGCCGAGTCCTATGGCGCGAGCTGGAACGCCGTTCGCTCCGCCGACGGCGATGCTGCGGCGTTCGACTGGGCATCGGCGGTCGGCGCTCTGCGCTACGCCTTCCAGCCCATCGTCCAACTGCGCTCGGGCCGCTGCCACGGTTATGAGGCGCTGCTGCGCGGGTTCGAGCGCACCGGATTCGCCAATGCCGGCGAGTTGCTGGATGCTGCCGAGGCCGCGGGATTGCTGGCGACGGTGGAGACCGCACTGCACGCAAAGGCGGTCGCCGCCTACCGTGCGCTGTCGGGCTGGAGCGAGGCGAAGCTGTTCCTCAACCTGGACGCCAGGCTGATCGGGCAGCCGGACTCGCCCTGGCTGGCCCGCGATCCGGCGGCGTCGCGCAACAGCGGTATTGTGCTGGAGCTGTCGGAGAGCCGTCCGGTCGCCAGCGGCATCGCGGTGGATGCGGCGGTGGACCGCTACCGCCATGGCGGGGCCGGCATCGCCATCGACGATTTCGGCGTCGGCCATTCCGGTCTGCGGACGCTGTACGAGGCGCGGCCCGATTATGTGAAGATCGACCGCTTCTTCATCACCGGCATCGACGCGGATTCGCGCAAGCGGGCGCTGGTGGCGGCCCTGGCCGGCCACGCCCATGCGCTGGGCATCCTGATCGTGGCGGAGGGGGTGGAGACCGTCGCCGAGTTCTACACCTGCCGGGATCTCGGCTGCGACTTCGCCCAGGGCTTCCTGATCGCTCGGCCGCGGGTGGATTTGACCGGGCTGCCCAACCGCTATGCGATCGTCGAGGATCTCAACCGCCGGGACCGGCGCCAGCCCAGCGAGTCGCACCGCCGCCTGTCGGAGGTGATCGAACGGCTGCCGCCGCTGCGGGTCGATTCGCGCAAGACCGAACTGCTGGACTATTTCCGCCGCGACGGCAGCGCCTCCATCGCCCCGATCGTGGACGAACAAGACCGACCACTGGGGCTGATCCGGGAACGCGATCTGAAGCGCTTCGTCTATTCACGCTTCGGCGGAGAGCTGCTGCGCAACCGTGGACTGGGCGACCGGCTGGACGATCTGGTCATCCGCTCGCCGGTCTGCGACATCTCCATGCCGCTTGACCGGGTGATCGAAGCCTTCTCCACCGAATCCGCCGCCGACGGCATCGTGATCGTGGAGGGCGGCGCCTATGCCGGCGTGCTGTCGGGCGGCGCCCTGCTGCGGCTGGTGCATGAGCGCAATCTGGCGATGGCGACGGACCAGAACCCGCTGACGCGCCTGCCCGGCAACGCCGCCATCCTGCGCCACATCGAAGGGGCGCTGGCCGATGGTGCGCGCGGCCATGTGCTGGCCTATCTGGATTTCGACAACTTCAAGCCCTTCAACGACAATTTCGGCTTCCGCCAGGGCGACCGCGCCATCCTGATGTTCAGCGAGCGGCTGAAGGCCTGGGCCGGCAGCGCCGGGGCCTCCATCGACGCCGACGCTTTCGCCGGCCATATCGGCGGCGACGACTTCTTCCTGGGCGTCAGTGGCGGCGAGGAAGGCGAGGTGCTGGCCCGGCTGACGGAGCTGTTGGCCCTGTTCCGTTCGGATGCCGAGAGCCTGTACGACGCCGAAACGCGGGTCAGCGGCGGGTTCCTGGCCAAGGACCGCTACGGGGCGGTGCGACGTTTTCCCTTGCTGGCGGCCAGCGGCGTGGCCGTGGTGATCCCGCCCGGCTGCCACGGCCTGACTCCGGACACCATCAACGCCGCCATCGCCGACCACAAGGCCGCCGCCAAGGGTGCGGAGGACAAGCTGTGCGTGGTGCGGCTGGCGTGAGACCACGGCGTGATCGCCCCCTCACGCATAATCCCGGAAACTTTCCGCCGTCGCGCGGTCATAGCCCAGGCTGGCCCGCAGGAGCTGCAACGTGTAGGGCTCGCGCGCGGCACCGCGGCGCAGTTCCTCCACCGTCATCTCCTCCACCAGCCGGCCGCGGTTCATCACCGCCAGCCGGTCGCACAGGTTGGCGACGACGGCGAGGTTGTGGGTGACCAGCACCATGGTCAGGCCATGTTCGGCCCGCAGGCGGCGCAGCAGGTTCAGGATCTCCGCCTGGACCGACACGTCGAGCGCCGAGGTCGGCTCGTCCAGCAGCAGGATGCGCGGCTCCAGCACCAGGGCGCGGGCGATGGCGACGCGCTGGCGCTGACCGCCCGACAGCTGGTGCGGGTAGCGGAAACGGAAGGCGGAGCCTAATCCGACATCGCGCAGAACCCGGTCGATGCGCGCGTCGGCATCGCCCAGCCCGTGGATGGCGATCGGCTCCGCCAGGATGCGGTCCACCGTGTGGCGCGGATGCAGGGAGCCGTAGGGGTCCTGGAACACCATCTGGCAGAGCTTGTAGAAGCCCTTATGCCGCTTCGGCCCCTGTTCCGTGCCGGCGACCGCGATGCGGCCGGTCCACTCGTCGTTCAGGCCGCTGACCGCGCGCAGGACGGTGGATTTGCCGGACCCCGACTCGCCGACGAGGCCGAAGCTCTCCCCCTCCCGCACCGACAGGGTGATGCCGTCCACCGCCGTGACGGTATCGGTGCCCTGGCCGAAGCGGACCCGCAGGTTCCGGATGTCGATCATCGTCATCATCCCTCCAACCAGGCGGGATCGCGGCTCAGCACCGGCAGGTCGCCCGGCGGCTCGTCGATCCGCGGCAGGCTGGCCAGCAGGCCGCGGGTGTAGGGGTGCCGGGCGGCGTGCAGCTCCGAGGCGCGGCAGCTCTCCACCACCCGGCCGGCATACATGATGAGGATGCGGTCGCAGAAGGAGGCGACGAGGTTCAGGTCGTGGCTGACGAAGATCATGCCCATGCCGCGCTGGGAACAGAGGTCGTCCAGGATCGCCAGCACCTGCATCTGCACGGTGACGTCCAGCGCCGAGGTCGGCTCGTCGGCGATCAGCAGGTCGGGGTCGGGGATCAGCATCATCGCGATCATGATGCGCTGGCCCATGCCGCCCGACACCTCGTGCGGGTAGCGGTCATAGACCCGCTCCGGATCGCGGATTCGCACGGCGGCCAGCATTTCCAGCGCGCGGCGCTTGGCCTCGGCCGCGCCGGCCTTGCTGTGGACGCGGTAGGCCTCGGCGATCTGGCGGCCGACGGTCATCACCGGGTTGAGGGAGTATTTGGGGTCCTGCATCACCATGGCGATGCGCCGGCCGCGGATGTCGCGCATGCGCCTGGGCGACGCCGCCAGCAGATCCTCGCCGTTGAAGGCCAGCCGGTCGGCGGTCACTCGGCCCGGCGGCGGCACGAGGCGCAGGATGGAGCGGCCGGTCATCGACTTGCCGGAGCCCGACTCGCCGACGATGCCCAGCTTCTCCCGGCCCAGCGTGAAGGAGACGCCGCGCACCGCCTCGGCCATGCCGGTGCGGGTGGGGAAGGCGACGCGGAGGTTGGAGACTTCCAGAAGGGGAGTGTCGTCGGCCATCGCTCAATCCCCCTTCGGGTCCAGCACGTCGCGCAGCCCGTCGCCCAACAGGTTGAAGCCGAGGCTGACGATGAAGATGGCAAGGCCGGGCATGGCGGCGACCCACCATTGCTCCAGCACGTATTGCCGGCCGCTGGCGATCATCGCCCCCCATTCCGGCAGCGGCGGCTGGGCGCCGAGGCCGAGGAAGCCGAGGCCGGCGGCGGTCAGGATCACGCCGGCCATGTCCAGCGTCGTCCGCACGATCAGCGACGCGATGCACAGCGGCATGACGTGGCCCAGGATGATGCGCAGGCTGGAGGCGCCCTGCAGCCGGGCGGCGCTGATGAAGTCGGCGCGGCGGACGGTCAGCGTCTCCGCCCGCGCGATGCGGGCATAGGGCGGCCAGGAGGTGATGGCGATGGCGATCACCGCATTCTCGATGCCGGGGCCGAGCGCGGCGACAAAGGCCAGCGCCAGGATCAGCTTGGGGAAGGCCAGCGCGATGTCGGTGATCCGCATCAGCACGGTGTCGACCCAGCCGCCGAAATAGCCGGCGACCGTGCCGATCACCAGCCCGGCCAGCGGCGCCGTCGCCGCCACCAGCGCGACGATCATCAGGGTCAGCCGTGCGCCATGGATCAGGCGGGAGAGGATGTCGCGGCCGAAGGCGTCGGTGCCCAGCCAATGGGCGGCGCTCGGCGGCAGCAGCCGGTTGTTCAAGTCCTGGGCATAGGGGTGGTAGGGCGCCAGCACAGGGGCCAGCGCCGCGACGACGACCAGGGCCAGCACGATCAGCAGCCCGGCGACGGCCAGCCGGTTGCGGCGGAAGGACGTCCAGCCGGCCCAGGCGCGGCCCAGCCGGGCCTGTCCGCGGGACTGCGGCGTGTCGGTGGTCAGCCAGTCCCGCCATGTGGCGGATCGGGTGTCGGTGCGCGCGGTCATCGGGCCCGGGGATCCAGAAGGCGATAGAGCAGATCGGACAGCAGGTTCAGTGCGATGAAGACCGCGCCGACCACCAGCGTCCCTCCCAGCACCGCGTTCATGTCGGCGCTGAGCAGCGAATTGGTGATGTAGAGCCCCAGGCCGGGCCAGGCGAACACCGTCTCGGTCAGCACCGACCCCTCCAGCAGGCTGGCATAGGACAGGGCGATGACGGTGATCAGCGGCACGGTGATGTTGCGCAACGCATGACCCCAGACGACGCGGGTCTCCGACAGGCCCTTCACCCGGGCGGTGGTGATGTATTCCTGGCGCAGTTGGTCCAGCATGAAGCCGCGCGTCATCCGCGCGATGTAGGCGACGCAATAGAGGCCGAGGATCGCCGACGGCAGCACCAGATGCCCCACCGCGTTCCAGAAGATGTCGGTCTCGCCAGCCAGTAGCGCATCCACCGTCACGATGCCGGTCACCTGATCGACCATCCCCTCGTAGAAGACGTCGACCCGTCCCGGCCCCGGCGCCCAGTCCAGCTTGGCGTAGAACAGCAGCAGCGCCATCAGTCCCAGCCAGAAGATCGGCACCGAATGGCCGAGCAGGCCGAGCAGACGGATGGCGTGGTCTGGCCAGCGCCCGCGGTTGACGGCGGCGAACACCCCGGCCGGAATGCCCAGCACCGCCCCGACGATGGCCGCGACCGTCGCCAGTTCCAGCGTTGCCGGGAAGACGCGCAGCACATCCTCCAGCACCGGGCGCGAGGTCAGCACCGAGGTGCCGAGGTCGCCCTGAGCCACGTCGCCGACATAGTGGAGGAACTGCTGCCACAGCGGCAGGTCGAGGCCCAGCTGCGTGCGCATCTGCGCATAGCTTTCGGCATTCGCCCGGTCGCCGAGCGCGGACAGCACCGGGTCGATCGGCACCACGCGCCCGATCAGGAATGTGACCAGCAGCAGGCCCAGCAGGGTTGCGGCCACCGTGACCAGCAGGGTCAGGCCGCGTTTCAGCGTAGGCAAGACGACTCCCTCGCGGTTGGACGCGCCCAGTCGAACGCGCTCAAGGGAATCACAGTCGGGGCTTTGTGCAAAGCCCGTCAAGGGCATAGGGGGGTACGGGGAGGTGGTTGCTGCGTGTGCTGCGTGTGCCCCCTCCCCAACCCTCCCCCGCTGCGCGGGAGAGGGAGTCGGTTGCAGAGCGGCGGAGTTCCCTCTCCCGCTCAAGCGGGGGAGGGTTAGGGAGGGGGCATCCGCCGCTTGAACTGAACCCTCAGATCACCACGTCCCCGCCGGGCTGGGATCGCCATGGGCGCCGGCGGCCGGCTCGTGGTGGGCGAGCCAGCGTTCGGCCTCGAGCGCCGCCATGCAGCCCATGCCGGCGGCGGTGACCGCCTGACGATAGACCTTGTCCTTCACGTCGCCGGCGGCGAAGACGCCGGGGATGTTGGTGGCGGTCGAATCGGGCACCGTGACGATGTAGCCCGCGTCGTCCATCTCCACCTTGCCCTGGAAGATGCCAGTCGCCGGCACATGGCCGATGGCGACGAAGACGCCCGCCACCGGAATGACGCGCTCCTCGCCCGACTTGACGTTCTTGATGCGCACGCCGGTGACCGCGCGCGGGTTGCCCATCGTCCCGTCGCCCTCGCCGACGATCTCCTCGACCGTGCTGTCCCACACCACCTCGATCTTCGGGTGGCGGAACAGGCGGTCCTGCATGATGCGTTCGGCACGGAAGCTGTCGCGACGGTGGATGACCGTCACCTTGGTGGCGTGGTTGGTCAGGTACAGCGCTTCCTCCACAGCGGAGTTGCCGCCGCCGATGACCGCCACCTCCTTGCCGCGGAAGAAGAAGCCGTCGCAGGTGGCGCAGGCCGACACGCCGAAGCCGCGATAGATCTCTTCCGTCGAGATGCCGAGCCAGCGCGCCTGGGCGCCGGTGGCGATGATGACGCTGTCGGCGGTGTAGGTGTCGCCGCTGTCGCCCTTGCAGACGAAGGGACGCTGGGTGAAGTCGACGTCGGTGATCAGGTCGAACACCATCCTGGTGCCGACATGCTCCGCCTGCTTCTGCATCTGCTCCATCAGCCAGGGGCCCTGGATCGGATCGGCGAAGCCGGGGAAATTCTCCACATCGGTGGTGATCATCAGCTGGCCGCCCGGCTGCATGCCCTGGACCATCAGCGGTTCCAGGTTGGCGCGCGCGGCATAGATGGCGGCGGTGTAGCCGGCCGGGCCGGCGCCGATGATGAGGACCTTGGTGTGGTGCGTGGTGGCCATGGACGTGATCCCGCAAAATCCCGGCGAAGGGGAGTCGTGATTAAATCGGTTCTAGAAGCCGAACATATGGTCGAGGCTGAAGGCGCTGTCACCTGCAAGGCAGCCATGGTAGCCGAACAGGCGGCAGGTGGTGTCGCGGATCAGCACATAGGCATGATCGCCCGCCGCAATCCGTTCCGCTTCCGAAAACATCTCGTGATAGCGCCAGAAACGTGAGCCGCCACAGGAGATTTCCAGCCGCTTCCGCGCCACCTCCACACCGTCGCGGCGCCGCAGGATCAGCTTGGTGTCCGACAGGGCATGCCATGGCGTCGAGGCAGGGTAGACGAGGTGGCAGAGCGTGTCCCACGGATCGGTGCCCAGCCGCAGGAACAGGCGGGTCGACAGACCGGGCGGACGGCCATGGTAGCTCTGCGGTTCGTCGCGGTAGACCATCGCCATGTTGAACATGTGGCTGCCGAAGCTGGTCTCCGCCACATGGCCGGTCTTTACGTCCTCGTAACGGACCAGCGCGTGCAGCCAGCCGTCGGCAACCGTTCCGACTTCGAAATCATAGACCAGTTCGACGTGGCCCCAAGCGTCGACGACCGTCCGGTCGGCGACCAGCCCGGTGACGTCCAGCGCCCGGCTGTCGGAGCGCTTGAGGTTGCCGAAGCGGTGTTCCGCCACCGCCTTGCCGTTGCGGTCGTAGACCACGGCCTTCACCGGCAGCTCGGTCTGCGCCGTGCTCATCGGGGTGGGCAGCAGGGTGGTGCGCCAGCGGCCCATCGGCAGCAGCGGCGCCGGCAGGATGTGGCCCTTGCCGACCACGCCCTTGTCCACCGCTCCGCCGGTCAGCAGCGGCAGCTTGGGGTCGGGCTTCAGGTCGGTGCGCTCCACATTGGCGTGGGCCATGCGGCGGCGGCCGTCTGCGGCGACGATCTCGTAGCGCGGGCGGACGAAATGCTTGCCGGCCTGCACCTCGAACTGCTGGGGCCAGCGGGCTTCGGGGAACAGGCTGGCGGTGTCCAGTTCGATGGTGGCGAAGGCCGGGACGGCGCGGTCGAGCACGCGGATTTCCGGCGACCCCATCAGGTTCAGCCCGACGGCACCGGCCGGGATCGGGGTGGGGTGGCTGTTCTGGATCCACAACGACACCCGCTCTCCCTCGCGCGGGGCGGGCAGGCCGGCATAGAGGTCGGCCGGCCAGGCGTTGGCGTCGTGGGTGCAGGACAGCACCGTGTCGTCGTCGCCATAGGTGTCGAGGGCGTATTTGACCACGTCATGCCCGGCGGCGCCGATGATGTGCAGGAACAGCGACCCGCAGAAGGGGGACAGGTTGAATCGCTCGCGAACCTGTCGGCTGTCGATCACCACGGTTCCGTCCGACGGCGGCATCGGCTCCGTCCAGTCGGCGATCGGGCGGCCCTCGCCGTCGAACAGGCAGGCCCACAGCCGGGTGCCCTTGGCGCCGTAGCGCGGCCAGTAGTTGGCGGACACCACGCGGGTGTGGTGGCCGTCGCCGTCGCGGAACCAGGCGAAATTGGTCGCCCAGTTGAACTTCGACAGGTAATGGCCGGGGTCGTTCAGCATGTCTTCCGGCACGCGCATGGCGTCCAGCGAGACGACCCCCGCCTGTTTCGGGATCAGGTGGGCGATGTGGCCTTCCAAGCGCTGCGAATCGAAGGCGACGATGAAGACGGTGCGGGCGCCGCTGGCCGGCAGGTCGGTCACCGGGCGGGCGGCGTGGCCGAACACCTCTTTCCCCACCTGCTCCACGTCCTGGACATAGATGCCGCAAACCGGCACCGCCGACAGGTCATAGAACTCCGCCAGCCCCGACAGCAGGCCCATCGGGTCATAGACGGCCACCGGGCCGTATGAGGCCAGCCGCGCGATCAGGATCGCGGCCTTGGGCGCCGCCAGCGGATGGCCCACCGCCTTGAAGAAGCTGGAGCCGCCGGTGACGTTGGAAAAGGTCTCGATCCGAAGGGGCATCAGGGCACACACGCGCGATAGCAAAGCCAGGGCGTCGGTTATAGCCCCTTCGGCAGGGTAGGCGACAGTGATTTGCAGGCGACCGGATTATGTCGGAGCGCATCTGGACCGCCGTACCGTGACGGCGGCACTGCCGGACGTGCCGTGTGTGTAGGAGGGCTTTTTCCCGAGTCTGTCTGCGACAAATCCTGTTGTGAATTCCCGTGCCGGAGGTGTAAAACGCCTTTAACCAACAGGCGGGAATGGGGGAGATGACGGCGTTTCCACCTGCGGACCGGTACGAGGCCGGTGCCGGCGGGATCCGTCGGTTCCCTTGCTGCCGCGCCACGCACAGTCAGAATACCGGGAGTCGCTCGTGATGCTCCGCATCTCCAAGAAGCTGATGTTCGCCATCGAGGCGGTCCTCGACATCGCCTACAACGCGGGCACCGAGCCGGTGCAGTCCGGGGAGATCACCCGGCGCCAGGGCATCCCGAAGCGTTACCTGGAGCAGGTGCTTCAGCAGTTGGTGCGCGAAGGCGTGCTGGCCGGGGTGCGGGGTCCGCGCGGCGGTTACAGGCTTGCGCGCGAGCGGAGGCGGATCACGCTGGGCGAAATCGTGCGGGTGGTCCGTTCGATGGAGACCGCCACCGACCCGATCGAAGAGCCGGCGGGTTCCATCCTCGGCCATCAGGTCGTGCGTCCGCTGTGGGGCGAGCTGCAGGAGGAATGCATGGCGAAGCTCGACACCATCACGGTCGAGGATCTGTGCATGCGCGCCCGACGCGCCGGCGTGGAAAGCGAGACCGAGGACCGGATCGACTTCACGATCTGAAGCTTCGGCTGAAGTTTTGGCTGGGGCTTCGGCTGGGGCTTCAACCGAAATCAGTGGGGTCGTATGGGCGACCCGGCGACCCCACTTCCCGTTTGAACCCTACTTCCCGTTTGACAGGCCACCCGCGCTGGATAATGCTCAGTCTGGGGTGTTGAAATCACTTATAACACAAATCTCAGAGGTGGAATCATGGCTGCACCCGAATTCCGTGGCAAGATCTATGACAGCATCCTCGATACGATCGGCGCCACGCCGCTGGTGCGGCTGAACCGCCTCGCCGAGGATGCCGGGGTCAAGGCCCAGATCATCGGCAAGCTGGAGTTCTTCAACCCGCTGGCCAGCGTCAAGGACCGTATCGGCAGCGCCATGATCGAGGCCGCGGAGGCCGCCGGCACCATCGCCCCCGGCCGCACGACGCTGGTCGAGCCCACCTCCGGCAACACCGGCATCGCGCTGGCCTTCGTCGCCGCCGCCAAGGGCTACAAGCTGATCCTGACCATGCCGGAAAGCATGTCGGTCGAGCGGCGCAAGATGCTGAAGCTGCTGGGTGCCGAGCTGGTGCTGACCCCGGCGTCGGAAGGCATGAAGGGCGCCATCCGCAAGGCGGAGGAGATCCTCGCCGCCGACCCGAACGCCTATCTGCTGCAGCAGTTCAAGAACGCCGCCAACCCGGCCGTCCACCGCGCCACCACCGCGGAGGAGATCTGGAAGGACACCGACGGTCAGGTCGATTTCCTGATCTCCGGCGTCGGCACCGGCGGCACCCTGACCGGCACCGCCGAGGTCATCAAGTCGCGCAAGCCCTCCTTCAAGGCCGTGGCGGTGGAGCCGGAGGACAGCCCGGTCCTGTCCGGCGGCATGCCGGGCCCGCACAAGATCCAGGGCATCGGCGCCGGCTTCGTTCCCGACATCCTGAAGAAGGAGCTGATCGACGAGGTGGTGCGCATCTCCAACCAGCGCGCCTTCGAAACCGCCCGCAAGGTCGCCCGCCTGGAGGGCGTTCCGGTCGGCATCTCGTCGGGTGCGGCGCTCGCCGCGGCGCTGGAGGTCGGTGCCCGTCCGGAGAACGAGGGCAAGCAGATCGTCGTGATCCTGCCGTCCTTCGCCGAGCGCTACCTGTCGACCGCCCTGTTCGAAGGGCTGGAGTAACCGTCGATGCCGCGGGGCGGGGGCGGTTATTTGCTCCCGCTCCGCATCCTATCCGCGAAATTCCGGCCCGAAATTTGACGGAATTGGCGGTTCGCGCTACTCTTCCCGGTAACAGCAGAGCCTTTTCCGTCCGCGCCGCCGGGGAGAGACCGCCATGTCGGATGTGACCGCCGCCACCTATGTCCCGAACCTGTCGAGCAGTTCCTTCTCGCAGTTGAAGGGGCAGACGACCAAGATCGGCGCCGACGGAGCCAACGCCGACACCCAGACCTTCACGGTCAGCAAGGCCGGCGAGTTCAATTTCAAGGTCAACAACACCTTCACCAACGTCGAGATCCGCAACGACCGGAACGAGGTGGTGACGACCATCCGGTCGAAGGAATCGGCGTCGGACGCCACCGCGCGGCTGGGGCCGGGCACCTACACGGCGACCATTTCGCAGGCCAACCGGGCGGCGGGCGTGCGCGACTATTCGTTGGACGTCACGGAACGTCAGAACGTCCTGGTGACCGGTGCCGGCGCAACGCTGAAGGGCACCGCCCAGCCGCCGGGCAATGGCGATACCGGCATCCAGAAGCACACCTTCAACGTCCTGCAGGGCGGCAGCTTCACCGCCAACATATCGCTTCCCAACACGCGCTGGGCGATGATGGACAAGGACGGCAAGGTCGTCGCCGCCAGCGACTCGGGCAAGCCCGATTCCCAGCAGACTTTCCTGCAGAAGCCGACCTACAAGCTGGAGCCCGGCCAATACACGATGGTGGTGGTCCCGCCGTCGAGTTTGAAGTCGCCGTCCGATTTCATGCTGAGCCTCGTGCCGCGCAATACGGAGTTGTCCGAGACGGGACTGAACCAGGAAAGTGCCATTTCCAAGACTCTGCGCGAACGGCAGACCCGGCTGCGCCAGTGGGCGTCGGAAGCGAAGCCCACCTCGACGAGAGCCTGACCGTCTTCGAGGTGCCGGGCTGCGTCCGCGGCTCGGAAAATGCCGCATCGAATGTTGCCGCAACCGCGCATCCTTGCGCTATGCTGCGCGCCATGGACTTCACGGACACCCAGCTTCACCGCTATTCCCGCCACATCGTGCTGCCGGAAGTCGGCGGCATCGGGCAGGAGCGGCTTCTGCGATCCAAGGTGCTGGTCGTCGGCGCCGGCGGCCTTGGCGCACCCCTTCTCCTCTATCTGGCGGCGGCCGGCGTCGGCACCATCGGCATCGTCGATGACGATACGGTCGACCTGTCGAACCTGCAGCGGCAGGTCATTCATGACGAATCGACGCTCGGCCACCCGAAGGTGGAGAGTGCCGCCGCCCGCATCCACGCGCTGAACCCCGATGTCCGGGTGGAAGCGCACCGGATGCGGCTGAACCGCGACAACGCGATGGACCTGATCGGCCGCTATGACCTGGTCGCCGACGGGTCGGACAATTTCGCCACGCGATTCCTGCTGAACGATGCCTGTTTCCTGTCCGGCAAGACGCTGGTGTCGGCGGCGATCCTGCGCTTCGACGGACAGCTGAGCACCTTCAAGGCCCATCTGGGCGCGCCGCACCCCTGCTATCGCTGCCTGTTCCCGGAACCGCCGCCGCGCGGCACCGTGCCGTCCTGTTCGGAAGGCGGGGTGCTTGGGGCGCTGGCCGGTTTCGTCGGTTCGCTGCAGGCGACGGAGGTGCTGAAGGAACTGCTGGGATTGGGCGAAAGCCTGTCGGGCAGCCTGCTGATGATGGACACGCTCTATGCGTCCTATCAGCGCATCACCATCAAGCGGGATCCCGACTGCGCGCTTTGCGGCGATCATCCGACCATCCACGACCTTTCCGCCCACTGACGGGCGCCACGGGAAAGACGGGAGGCGGCCCACCATGTCCACCACCATGTCGCAGTCCTCGGTCGAGAGCACCTCGGCCCTGTCGATCGTCCTGTTCGCCGGCGGCTTCGACCGCGTCCATTACGCGCTGGTGATGGCCAGCGCCGCGGCGGCCACCAACCGCAAGGTCACGCTGTTCTTCACCGGCCGCGCTCTGCGCGCCCTGGTGCATGAGAGCGAGCCGGGGGTGCTGGGCTGGCACGATCTTGACCCCGCCGACGACGGCAGCTCGCCGGTGGCGCGCGACCGCTATTTCGCCACACACGGCCTCGCCACCTTCGAGGAACTGCTGGAGGCCTGCGTCGCCATGGGCGTGACGGTGATGGCCTGCGAGATGGGGCTGCGGGCCCTTGGCCTGCCGCCGGGCGTTCAACTGCGCGCCGACGTGCCGGTCGCCACCGGCGGCGTCGTCACCTTCCTGAACGACGCGCCGAAGGGCGGCGCCATGCTGTTCATCTGACACCATTCTCCGATCTGGCGGAAAGAGCATGAACGACAACCGCGAGATCCTCGACCTCGCCAACCGTTTCGAGTCGATTGCCACCGACGGGTTCGAAGGGCGCCCCTACCGGACGGCGCTGGCCGGTCTCGCGCGCCATGTCCGAGGCCATGCCGGGCTGGCGCCGCAGGTCGCCCATGCCCTGGGCGTGATGATCCGGCTGATCGGTGAAAGCGATCCAGAAGGCCGTTTCGCCGCCAAGATCGCCATCCTGCAGGAAGCCGTGGAGTTGCTGACGGAGAGCTGAGGACCGGAGCGGCTGCCTTGAACGGAGCGCGGGGCAGCCATGCGTCACGCCGGAGCGGGGTGTCTCGTCATGGAGGCGATGACACTCCATACGAGGATGCAGACCATGGCTTTCCGTTTCACCGTCGCCACCGACGCGCCGTCCCTGTTCGCCACGCTCTATGCCACCGCCAAGACCATCCGCGGCAGCGGCCTGCCGACCGGCTTGATCCACTTGATCGACCTGCGCGTGTCGCAGATCAACGGCTGCGCCTATTGCATCGACATGCACAGCAAGGAAGCCCGCCAGGACGGCCAGTCGGAGGAGCGGATCGCCGCCCTTGCCGAGTGGGAGCGGTCGGATCTGTTCCTGCCCGACGAACGCACCGCCTTCGCCTGGGCCGAGGTGCTGACCCGCGCCCAGCATGACCGCATCGACGAAGCGTATCGGGCGCTGCAACGCCATTTCAACGCCGAGCAGATTGCCCAACTGACGGTTACGGCGGCGCAGATCAACGCCTGGAATCGCATCGGCATCGCCCAGCACATCGAGGGCACCGCTGTGGGAATGGCGGCGTGACGGCGCTGGCCGACCCGGACACCGCGCTCGCCGCCTTCGCGGGCGAGCGGGCGCGGCTGCGCGCTCTGGCCTACCGGCTGCTCGGCTCGGTGGCGGAGGCGGAGGACACGCTGCAGGACGCCTGGCTGCGCTGGTCCGCGGTGGCGCCCGGCAGCGTCGGGTCGGTCCCCGCCTATCTCACCACGCTGGTGACGCGGCTGGCGCTCGACCGGCTGCGTTCCGCCCGGGTGGCGCGGGAACGCTATTACGGGCTTTGGCTGCCCGAACCGGAGGTGTCCGGTTGGGAGAGCGACACGCAGGACGGGGCCGATCCCGAGTCGGTGCCGCTGGCGATGCTGCTGCTGCTGGAACGGCTGGCGCCGGACCAGCGGGCGGTCTTCGTCCTGCGCGAGGCGATGGATTTGGATTACGCGGAGATCGCGGCGACGCTCGGCAAGTCGGTGGAGGCCTGCCGCCAGATCATGCGGCGCGCCCGCGCCCGGCTGGCGGAACCGGCTGCGACGATCAGCGATCCGGATGCAGGTCGCCGTCTGGCCGACGCCTTCGCCGATGCCAGCGTCCGGCGCGACTATGCGGCCATCGTGGCCCTGCTGTCGGACGATGCCCAGTGGCTGAGCGACGGCGGCGGCATGGTGAGGACGGCGGTCAACCCGCTCTTCGGTGCCGACCGCATCGCCCGCTTCCTGATGGGCGTCCAGCGCAAGCGGGGTGTCGGGTTCGGCTTCGTGCCGGTGCGGGTGAACGGCGGACCGGGGCTGCTGGCCGAACTGGGCGGCTCCTTCCGCAGCGTCCTGGCCTTCGACATCGCCGACGGTAGGATTTTGCGGATCTACCAGATCGCCAACCCGCAAAAGCTGGAGCATGTGGCGGGCTTCGGAGACACCGAGGGCGTCCAGTAAGGCAAGGCGGGAGAGCTTGCATCCCAGCCTATGCCGTCGTCCTACGCCGTCGCCTCGTCCAGCCAGCGGTCGAGTGCGGTCAGGTCGACGGGGCGGGGCAGGATGGGGAAGGGAGCGTTCTGCAGACGCTGCCCGGTCATCAGGATGCGCGTCTGCGGATAAAGCATCGCCGCCAGCGCCGCCGCACGGTCGCCCTCGTCGCCTTCATGTTCCAGCGGCAGCAATGCCACGACCGGCGCCTCCGCACCGATGATGGTCAGCGCTTCCAGTGCGTCGTCGGTCTGCGAAACCTGGAAGCCGCGGCCGGACAGATGACCGGCCAGCGCCTCGCGTTGGATGCGGTCGGCATCGGCCACCACGGCCCGGCGCCCGCCATAGCCCGGCATCCGGATGTCGGCGTCGATGCTGAAGCTCACGTTTCCCCTCCGTCCATCATGTTTTTGTCATGGACGGCAGGGAGTATGCGGGGCGGCAGGCGGGTTGTAAACGGCTGCTACCTGCGGTTCGACCTTCGTCGAATGCGGATCACCTCGCCCTTGTGCATCAGCGCCAGCATCGGCAGGTCGCTGGGGTGGTTGCCGTAGCCCCAGGTGGCGGCGACCGGGCCGTTGCCGGCGATCCAGGCGGTCACCCGCTCCGCCTTGTCCAGGCGCACACAGTTGGCGGTGCTGAGCCTGCCGGTCAGCTTGCCGTCCGCCACCTCCATCCCCGTGGCCAGTAGGTCGTCCACCTCCAGCCCGCGCAGGAGGGCGGGCATGTAGAGGTCGAGCGCGCCGGTCGCGACCACCACCCGGCGTCCCTGCCGGCGATGCTCCTTCAGCACCTCCAGCATGGGCTGGTGCCAGCGGACGCGGGGCACCATCCGCTCCGCCGCGGCCAGAGCGTCGGCCACCGGCAGGTCGCGCAGGGTGCGCTTCAGATAGATTGCCTTCACCGATCCGGGAAAATCGCAGCCCGGCCCGCGGCCGCGGACATGACGGTGCATCGCAGAGCGGATGGCGTCGGCCAGGGCCAGCGCGGCGCGCCGCCGGCCGATCACCTCGCCGACGAACATCGGCAGGCTGTCGCCATGGATCAGCGTGCCGTCGAAGTCGAAGAAGGCGACGCCCAACGGACCGCAGACCGGCAAAGTGGAGGCCGGCAAATCGAGATGCTGCGCCGGCAGGAGCGCCGCCGACGTGAGGCTGATCCGGGGGGGCTGGGGCGCGGGATCGGGTAAGGGGGTGGTCTGCATGCGCCGTTTATCCGGCCGCCGCGGTATGGCGGACAAGGTCTTTTACGGCAACCCTGGGGACGATTCCCGGTCTGCCGCAAGCCGAAGGGCCGTCAATGCAGCATCGTCGGGCCGCAGGGCGTCTCGAACAGCGGGCCGTCCTCCGCTCCGTCTTCGGACTCCTCCTCGACCTCCGCGGCATCCACCCCGTCCTCCAGCTGTGCGATCAGGTCGCCGGAGGCCTCCTCCAGACCGGCCTTGACGGCGATCAGCAGGTTGATGATCTCGCCGTTGTCCTGCTCCAGGCTGCGGACCCGCTCTTCCAGCCGGTCGATGCGGCGCAGCAGCAGATCCGACAGGCGGTCCAGCCGCTCGAGAACGGGATCTGGTCCGATTGGATTTGGGCCAGTGTGATTTGGGCTGGAGCCCTGGGTTTTGATCGGTTCGGTCCCGGACGTGGTCGGCGGGCTTTCGGGCCGGGTGTCGGGGCGGTCGTCGTGGCGGTCATCCATGGTGCGGCCGGTTCCGGTCAGTGAGGTTTGCTCCTCGCCTAACCTTGGGCCATCGGCCCGCAAGGTCCAGCCCGGCACCCGATGCACCCCGCAAGCGATGGCCGCCTGACCCGCCCGTTGCGCGTGTGGCGATTCCGGATGGGGGTGAAATCAGCCGCCACCTCTTGTGCGCAACGCCGCAGAGTCCGTTATATAGTTAAGACTCAGATTTATCGGCACGCCGCTTGCGCGGGACGCCGTACAGTTCCAGCCGATGGCCGATCAGGTCATAGCCCAGTTCGCGGGCAATGCTTTCCTTCAGCCGTTCCATTTCATCATTGGTGAATTCTATGACTTCACCGGAATCGACATCGATCAGATGATGGTGGTGATCGGTTCTTGCTTCTTCATAGCGCGCGCGTCCATCGCCGAAATCGAGGCGGTCGATCACATGCGCTTCCTCGAACAGCCGCATCGTCCGGTAGACGGTGGCGATGGAAATGCGCGGGTCGATGGCGGATGCGCGGCGATGCACCTCCTCGACGTCGGGATGGTCCGTTGCCTCCGACAGCACGCGCGAGATGACGCGGCGCTGGTCGGTCATCTTCAATCCCTTCTTCACGCACAATTCTTCGAGGCGCGAGGGCATGGACATCCCCTGTAATCCTGTTCTGTGTGACGGGCGGCGGATCGCCCCTCCGGGTCTCCCTGATGCCCGGGATGCCGGCAGCAAATGCCGGCCGGCCGGACAAGTCCGGTCGGCCGAACGCGGCACCCCGAATACCCGACCATCATACTGTGTTTCGGAACCATTCTCAAATGCCCAGGTCACAGCCGGACGGCCGAACGTGCAAAAGCCTTTCCTTCCATGGTCATAGGGCTTTTGTATAGGTCTGCGGCGGGGTGGATGGCCGGAGCGGAAACCAATTGCTCATAATCCGCTGCTAGGTTTTGCCGCTGGAGCGCCGCGCATCCTGCGACCGGTGCCGACCGGGCATGATCGCGCCGGAGAGGGGAGGGGGTGAGACGCCGTGACGCCATTCGATCCGCCACTTCCCGCCGCGGCCGCCATGCCGGAGGCGCACATGGACGAACCCGCCTTCACCGCCGCCGGGCTGGCGGTTCCGGTGCCGCCGCTGGCACCCGGACAGGATTGTGCGGCAGCGGCTGCCCGATTCAACCGCCAGCCTGATTTGCCTGCCCTGCCGGTGGTCGATGGCGAGGGGTGCGTCGTCGGTCTGCTGGAGCGCAGCCGTCTTCCGCCGGACGGGGGAAATGATGCCTCGACTGTGGAGGTGTCCGCTCTCATGGATCCCCATCCGCTGCTGGTGGAGGGGACGACCCCGCTGGCGGAGATCGGGCGGCGGCTGGCCCGGCTGAAGCCGGCGGCGCTGGTGACCGGCTTCCTGGTGGTGGACCAGGGCCGCTATCTGGGCGTCGGCACGGTGACCGGGCTGATGGCGCGCTCCGCCGAACAGACGGATCTGCGTGCCCGGCAGCTGGAGGAGGCGCGCCGGCAGGCCGAGCGGGCGATCCGGGCCAAGACCGCCTTTCTCGCCAACATGAGCCACGAAATCCGCACGCCGCTGACCGCGATGATGGGGTTTGCCGAGCTGCTGGAGCAGGAGGTGGCGGGGCCGCACGCCATCCCGCTCTATCGCGACTATGCCCGCGACATCGCCGAGAGCGGCCGGCACCTGATGGAGCTGATCAACGACCTGCTCGACCTGTCCAAGGCCGATGCCGACCGGTTGGAGCTGGTGGACGGGACGGTGGACGTGGTGCGGGTGGCGATCGTCACGGCGCGGCTGCTGGCCGAACGGGCGGCGCGCCATGGCGTCCGCATCGTCACCGCCGTGCCCACGGACTTGCCGCCCTTGCGCGCGGATGAACGCAAGCTGCGCCAGATGCTGCTGAACCTGCTGTCGAACGCGGTGAAGTTCACGCCGGTCGACGGGGTGGTGACGCTGGGCGCCCGTCTGGCGGCCGGCGGCACGCTGTGGCTGTCGGTGCACGATACCGGCATCGGCATGACCGGGGAGGAACTGGCGAAGGCGCTGGAGCCCTGGGGCCAGATCGACAGCGCGCTGGCCCGCGCCCAGGTCGGCACCGGGCTGGGCCTGCCGCTGACCAAGCGCCTGATCGAACTGCATGGCGGCCGCCTGGACGTCGTCAGCCGCCGTGACGAGGGCACCGTCATGTCGCTGGTCTTCCCGGCCGACCGGGTGGGACGGAGCGGCCCTTCTCCCCTTGCGGGGCGGGGTCGGCCAAACGCCGAAGGCGTTTTGCCGACCCGCGGGATGGGATGAGGGGGGCCGGCCGAAGGCCGGGAAAGTTGCCCTTCCCCCTCACCCCCAACCCCTCTCCCGCGAGAGGAGAGGGGCTTTTTCCGGATAGCGCTTGCAAATACTCCTGGGAGCGATCCTTACGCCAGTCCCTTCTCCATCGCGCTCGCCAGACGGCGGGCGAAGGCGGCGGGGTCGGGCAGGGGCTCGCCCTCGACGATGCGGGCCTGGTCGAGCAGCAGCCACGCCGCATCCTCCAGCGCGTCGGTGGCGCCGCTGCCCTTGGCCCGTTCGGCCAGCCGCTTGATCAGGGCGTGGGACGGGTTGATCTCCAGGATGCGCTTGCCGACCTCGCCGTTCAGCTGCTTATGCTGCTTGAGCAGGCGTTCCAGATGCATGTCCATGTCGTTGTCGTCGGCCACCAGACAGACGGCGCTGTCGGTCAGGCGTTCGGACTTGCGGACATCCTTCACCGCGTCGGACAGGGTCAGCTTCAGCAGGGCCAGCAGATCGGTCAGCTCGCCCTCCGGAGTCTTCTCCTCCGGCTTCTCGGTCTCCTCGCCCTTGATCTTGCCGAGGTCGGCACCGCCGCGGGTCACCGACTTGAACGGCTTGCCGTCATAGACGCCGACCGACGGCATCCAGAACTCGTCCACCGGGTCGGTCAGCAGCAGCACCTCCACACCCTTGGCTTTGAAGCCTTCCAGCTGCGGGCTGCGCAGCAGGGTGTCGATGTCGTCGCCGCTGATGGTGTAGATGGCGTCCTGGCCTTCCTTCATGCGGGCGACATACTGCTCCAGCGAGACGAGATCCTCGCCGGCGGTGGTGCGGAAGCGCAGCAGCTTCAGCAACTCGTCCCGGTGCTCGTAGTCCTCATAGAGGCCTTCCTTCAGCACCGCGCCGAAATTCTCCCAGAAGCTGTCGTATTCGGCCGCGTTCTCGGTGTCCTTGGCCTTCTTGGACAGTTCCGACAGGACGCGCCGGGTGATGCCGGCCTTGATCTTGGCCAGCATGGGGTTGTGCTGCAGCATCTCGCGGCTGATGTTCAGCGGCAGATCCTCGCTGTCGACCACGCCGCGCAGGAAGCGCAGGTAGGGCGGGATCAGCCCTTCCGCCGCGTCGGTGATGAAGACGCGCTTGACGTACAGCTTCACCCGGTGGGCGCGCTTCGGATCGAACAGGTCGAAGGGCTTGGTCGAGGGCACATAGAGCAGGTTGGTGTATTCCAGCGCCCCTTCGGCCCGCCAGTGCAGGGTCAGCCACGGATCGTCGAAGGCGTGGCCGACATGGTGGTAGAATTCCTTGTACTGGTCGGCGGTGATCTCCGACTTCGACCGGGTCCACAGCGCCGACGCGCTGTTCAGCGCCTTGGCGTCCTCACCCTCGCCGAACAGGATCGGGATGGCGATGTGGTCGGAATATTTGCGGACGATGCCGCCCAACCGGGCCTCGTCGAGATACTCGTCGTCGCCTTCGCGCAGGTGCAGGACGATCTTCGTGCCGCGCGACAGGCCGTCGGCCTCGGCGATGGTGAACTCGCCCTTGCCGTCGGACTCCCAGCGCCAGCCATGGGGCTCGCCGGCCTTGCGGGTCAGCACGGTGACCTTGTCGGCGGCCATGAAGGCGGAATAGAAGCCGACGCCGAACTGGCCGATCAGGTTGACGTCCTTCTTGCCGTCACCCTTCTCCGCACCTTCCAGCGACTTCATGAAGGCGGCGGTGCCGGAGCGGGCGATGGTGCCGAGATTCTCGACCAGATCCTCGCGGTTCATGCCGATGCCGTTGTCGGCGACGGTCAGGGTCCGCGCGTCCTTGTCGACCAGCAGGCGGACCTTGAGGTTCGGATCGTCGGCCGAGAGTTCCGGCTGGGTCAGGGCCGCATAGCGCAGGCGATCGCAGGCGTCCGACGCGTTGGAGACCAGTTCGCGCAGGAAGACTTCCTTCTCGCTGTAGAGCGAGTGGGCGACGATGTCGAGCAGACGGCTGACCTCGGCTTGAAAACTGAGCCGTTCCTCGGTCATGGGGGCACCTTCGTTGGTTTTGCACGGGTGGGCGTCAAGACGGCGGAGATATGTGAAAGCGTCCCTGCCGTTCAAGAGGCTTGTGCCGTGCAACCGCGGGAGGTGTGCGGCGGGGTGTCGCGGTTGGGGTGAAGCGTAGACTTCGGTTGCCCCCTCCCCGACCCTCCCCCTCTTCGAGGGAGAGGGAGTCAGTTGCAGAGCGGCGGCAGTCCCCTCTCCCTCGAAGAGGGGGAGGGTTAGGGAGGGGGCAACCGCCGCCCGGCGCTTCCCCTTACTTCTTCTTCGGTGCCGGAGCCGGTGCCGGCTCGCTGCCGCCAGCCAGCAGGGCGGTCATGTCGGCGCCGTTCAGCAGGAGCTGGCCGGCATCCGTCACGTCGATCTTGTAGGTGCGGATCTCGGCGCCGCTGTCGTCCTTGCCGGCCTGGCCCAGGGCCTGGACCATCGCCAGGCCGGCCAGCAGATCCTGCGTCTCCTGGTCGGGCTTGGTGCCCGGCGCCGGCTGCATCGCCTTCACCGCGGCGTCGATGCCGCGCAGCAGGACGGTGGCGCCGCCGGTGACGCCGAAGGCGGCCTGGGTCGCGACCTTGACCGCGCCGGTGGCGGTGCCGGCGGTGGCGGGGGTGTCGAGGTTCAGCGCGTCGATGCGCAGCTCGGTCCCGGCCTCGCCCATCGCGGCCATCGCCTGCTGCATGATGACGTCGGACGACGGCGGGGGCGGCGGGGCCTTGGCCGGCTTGGCGCCCTTCTTCGGCGGCGGAGCCTCTTCAGCCTCGGCGGTCTTGGCGAGCTCGGTGAAGGCCTTCCACAAGGCGGTGTTCGGCAGTTTGGCGACCGACAGCTTCATTTCGAAGGCGCGCGGGGTGAAGGCGGCGGGTGCCGGGGACGGCGTCATGGCGAAGTCGCGGGCCTCGATGCCCATGCTGACGGTCGACAGCGCCTGGTCGAGATCGGTCAGGCCGCTGCGGAAGGCGAGCTGGCCCAGCGTGATCTTCGTGCCGTCCTCCGGGTTGACGGCCGACAGGTTCGTCAGGCGCATCGCGCCGGTGATGCCGCCGAACATGCCCTGCATCTTCGGCAGCAGTTCCGAAGGCGTCGGCGGCACGCCCCGGGCGGCGGCCTGCTCCGACAGCTTCTGCAGCGCGCTGACCTTGGTCAGGTCGACTCGGCTGTAGGCGGCCTCGGCGGTGACGCCGCCGATCTTCACCAGCTCCTTGTTCTTCTCGTCCAGCACCGACAGGCCGCCGAAGGCGAAGGCGGCCGGGCCGCTCCACAGAGTGGCGCCGCCGGCACCGGCCTCAGGCTTCAGGTCCTGGACCATGGTCATGGAGGCGATGGAAATCTTACCCTTGCCGTCGGCGGCGCTGACGGCGATGTCGTTGTAGGCGCCATCGACCGCCAGCAGGGTCTCCAGCTTGCCAGACCAGGTGCTGGTGAAGGACTGCTTGCCGATGGAGATGGTGGCCGCGTCGACATACTCGTCGTTGTCGTCCAGGTTCTGCACCTTGATCGCGCTGGGCAGCGTGATCGAGACGCCGTACTGGCCGTCGTCCTTCGGCGTCACCGACAAGAGGACGGTGCCGATGTCGAACAGGGTGCCTTCGGCATCCTCCGCCGACAGGCGCGGCAGGGCGACGTCGTAATGGTCGCCGGCCGGCTTGACGGTCGGGTCGCCCTGCCATTCGAAACCGATGCCTTCGCCATCCTCGGTGGGCGGCGGGAACCAGCGGGGCAGATCCTTCTTCAGCGACGCGGCGAGCGCCTTGGCGCCTGCTTCGTCGACCGCGGGGGCGGCGTGGGCGGCCTGGGAGAGTGGCCAGCCGGCCACCAGTGCCAGCATGCCGCCGGCGATCAGGGCAGGCCGCAGGGAACGGACCGGCAGGGCCGGGACGGACGAAAGACGGCGCAGACGCATCGAGGAACAACTCCCAACTTACGATTTTGGGAGCACGTTAAGCCTGATACGCGAGGCCGGTCCATGCCTCTGATGCGTCAGTTCCTAAGATGGCGTTAAAAATCCAGATCGGCGTAGTGCCGGGGTGGCGGGCAACCGGTGACGTTGTCGGCCAGCAGGGCGCGGAAGCTGGGGCGCGACTTGATCCGGGCGTACCAGTCCTTGGTTTCCGGACTGCGGTCCCACGGCACGTTGTCGATATAGTCCAGGCAGGACAGCTGGGCCGCGGCGGCGATGTCGGCCAGCGTGAAGACGGTTCCCGCCAGCCAGGGCCGCCGTTCCGACAGGAAGGCGATATAGTCGAGATGGTAGGTGATGTTGGCAAGACCGGCGCGAATCGCCGGCGCGAAGGGATGGCCCTGGCCGGACAGCCGCTTGATCAGCTTCTCGCCCACCAGATTCTCGCCCACCTCGCGTTCGAACTTGTACAGGAACCAGTCGGCGATCCGCCGCACCTCCGCCCGCGCCGCGACCTCCCGCGGCAGCAGGGGCGTGTCGGGATAGGCCTCCTCCAGATATTCGATCACGGCGAGGCCGCCGGCGACGACGGTCCCATCCTCCTCCACCAGCACCGGCACCTCGCCGGCGGGGTTCATCTTCAGGAATTCGGTGCGCCTCTCCCATGGTTTTTCGACCACGGGTTCGAAGGGAAGGCCCTTCTCGGCGAGCATCACGCGCGCGACGCGCGACAGGGGGTGGATCGGGTGGTGGTACAGGGTTCGCATGGCGGCGGGACTTTACCGCAACGCGGCACGCGAAAACAGTCCGCGCATCGGCGCTTGCGCGTCTCGTTGGGGGAGGGGCGACGGGGATTCCGGCAAGAGGGGCAGCAAGGAAAGATGGCGGATGAGCGGGCGCCTCACCCCGCCCGCGACAGGCGGTAGAGCACCAGTGCGTCCCCTTCGTTGGATGGCGCGGTCACCGGCGTCCAGCCGTTGCGTTCGTAGAAGGCGCGGGCGGCGGCGTTGCGGGCGGCGCAGGCAAGTTCGGCCGGGCGCTGGCCGCCGCGCAGCAGGCCCAGAGCCTCGCGCAGCAGGGCGGAACCGATGCCGCGCTTGTGCCATCCGGGGTCGATGAACAGGTTGTGGATGATGCGGGCCTGCGGATCGAGGGAGACGAAGCCGACCACCGTCCCGTCCGCCTCGGCGACCAGCACCGCATCCTCGCGCACGCAGTCGTAATAATCGTCCAGTCCGAAGCGGTCGGCGGGCTGCCAGGAAAAGGCTTGGCGGCGGCCATGCAGGAAGATCTCGGCGCAGCGCGTCGCGTCGGCGCTGCGGACGGAACGGATCGCGATGCCCCTCCCTTCGCCGGCCGGCATGCCTCCTCCCCTCTGCCCGTTGCGGTCGATCGTCTGGATCAACCGGATGGGAAACAGAATATTCCCTCGGCAGGCCGTCCGGGAACGGTCCTTTCGTCTCGTCCGATGAGCGGGCGCCTCAGCGTGCCGTCTTCTCCCCCGCAGCCTGATCCTTTGGGGTTTTATCCCCGGCAGACCTGTCCCCCGCCGGCTTGTTCCCAACCGGCTTGTCTCCGGCGGGCTTGTCTCCGGTGCCGGAACCGTTCTCGGGTGTTGATGCGGGCGCGCGATTCTCCTCGTTGGCGGCGTTGCCCAGCAGGCCGGCCTCCCGGTAATAGCGCTCCGCTCCCGGATGCAGGGGGACGGAGACGTTGGCGACTGCGCGGGCGGGGTCGAAATTGCGGCCCTGCGGATGCCCGTCGGCCAGGATGCGGCGGGTGTTCTCGTGCCACAGCGCCCGGACGACGCCATAGATCAGGTCCGGATTGCGGTCGGCGCGGGTCAGCAGTTCCGCCCCCAGGCTCAGCGTCGGGGTGGCGGCGCTGCCGGGATAGGCGTTGGCGGGGATCTCGTCCTCGATATAGAAGCGCTGGGTCCGCAGCAGCCGGGCGGCCGGCTCGCCATCCAGCGGCACCAGGCGGATCGGCACGCGCGCCGCCACGTCGGCGACCGCCGACACCGGAAAGCCGCCGACCATGAAGAAGCCGTCCAGTTCGCCCTTCGCCAGACGGTCGGCGGCCATGCCGGGCTTCAGGTAGTGCGGCGTGATCGTCGTCTCCGACAAGCCGTAGGCGTCCAGGATCAGCCGCGCCTCCACCAGCGTGCCCGATCCTTCCTCGCCCAGCGAGATGCTGCGGCCTTTCAGGTCGGCCATGCGGTCGATGAAGCCGTCGGAACGGACGACGATCTGGATCGCCTCCGCATAGAGCATGCCGAGCGAGCGCAGCTCCGCGAAGGGGCGCTTCCCGGTGAAGTTGCCGGTGCCGCTGTAGGCCCAGAAGGCGACGTCAGCCTGGGCGAAGCCGGCTTCCACCGTGCCGGCGCGCAGCAGCTCGATGTTGTCGACGGAGCCGTTGCTGGCCTGCGCCACCACGATCAGGCCGGGGATGCCGCAGCTTCCGCCCTTGTCGCAGGGCCGGGACCCCGGCGGGTTGGAGATGGCGTTGGCGATCAGCCCGCCGATCGGGAAATAGGTGCCGGCGGTGGTGCCGGTGCCGATGCGGAAATAGCGCAGGTCCTGCGCCGCCGCCGGCCGTCCTCCGCCCGACGCCAAGCCGCCGACCGAAGCCAGCAGCGGCGGCAGCGCCAACCCGCCCAACAGGCGGCCCAGCAGTCGCCGGCGGGTCAGTGGGCTGATCGGGGGGGCCGCATCGGAATGCGTCTGAAGCCCCTTCGAGGGGAGCCCCGGCGGGGTAAGGCAGGCTTTGGCGGCTGCGCGGGGCACCGGGGCGTTCCGTTCGTCTGGCCCGGTCATCCGGGCTGGGAAGAGGGGTGCCTTCAAAGATTTCCGCGCAACCCCCTCATTTCAAGGCGCAACCGGTCAAATCACGCCGACGAGGTCGAGAACGCCCGCGACTGCTACCGCACCGCCACACACGCGCACCGCCCGGTCCGACTCGGCCTGCGTCACCGCGATCGACAGGCCGAGCCCGCCGCAGGCCACCAGCATCAGCCCGGCGGCGAAGCCGGCCCAGTAGAGCGGCGGCCCCTGGTGGGTATGGCCATGGAACACCGCGGCGACCGCGGCGACCAGTACCGCCAGCACGGCCGGCGCCCGCACCCCCAGCGCCACCAGCGATCCGATCACGACCAGCGAAGCCGCCAGCCCCGGACCGGCATAGGGCAGCCGCAGCCCCATCTGCGCGGCGAAGCCCGCCGCCAGCGCCGCGGTCACGGCGGCGGCCGGCACCTGCCAGACCGCAGTGCCGCCGGCCTGCCCCGCCCATAGGCCGATGCCGAGGATGCCCAGCAGATGCTGCAGCACCCACACCGGCGTGGTCAGCCCGTTGCCGAAGGCCCCCGTCACCGTCGTCATGCGCCCGCATCCTCCGTCCGTTCCGAATCACGGGGCCGGTATGGCGGCAGAGCGGGTGCGGGGTCAAGCCGCCAAGGCGGAGGCTGCCGGGAGGATGCTGCCGGAGGGATCCTGCCAGGAGATTAGCGTGCCAGCGGGTCGCCCCATTGGCGCAGGTCGTTCTCGCGCTTCATCAGGTCGCGCTGGCCCAGCGGGTCGAGCCGCCCCATGGCGTCGTCGGTGCGCATGCGGTCCACCTCCGGCCGGATCAGGTCGCGCTTGAAGGCGTCGGTGGCGCTCTGCGAGGAGGGCGGGGGCGGCACCGGGATCGGGCGCGGCGGCTGCGGCAGGGCGGCCGGGTCGGGCGGGGGCGACGAACTGCCGCGGGGACGTTTGGGGGGCGGCCGGTCGGCGTTTCCCGAGTTGGTGTCTCTGGGGTTGGCGCGGGGCTGCGCTTCCTCGGCCTGCCGCGGCCGGGCGGCGGTGCCGGGGCTGGAGTCGCGCGACTGCTCCGCCTGGATTTGGCTCCAGGTCCGCCGCTCCCCGCCTCCCGGAACGAATGTCTGGTTGTAGACTGGCGGGAAGGCCTGGGCGCGGCCGGGGGCATCGTCGCGCAACTCCGACGGTGCACAGGCGCCTGCGGCCAGCAGAAAAGCCAGCGGTAACAGACGGCGGACGACGAGAGGCGGGAGATGTGGGGTCATGAACTGAATGTCGGCACTGCCGAACGTTTCGGCAAGATGACCCTAAAGGAGGGACTCCCCTCGCAGCCAAGCTGGCGCTAAAGTGTTCTTTCTTTGTTCTGATTGTTGGTTCCCGTATGACGCGCTTCCCTCGCCACCCGCCCTTATCCCCCTCTCCCCCCCGGGGAGAGGGTCGGGGTGAGGGGGAGCCGCTGCAGGATGCTGGCAAAGGTCCCGCCGCGCCTCCCCCTCACCCTAACCCTCTCCCCGGGGGGGAGAGGGGATTGGGTCGTTGGGGAGGAAGGCGCCGCATCCTCGCCCTGTGGCTGCCGCGGCTGCCCACCGATGCGAGGGAGCGGAGCATGCCGCCCGAGTTGCGGGCCCGCCCCTTCGCCCTGCTGCGGACGGAACGCCAGCGGCGGATGGTGGTCGCGGTCAACCGGGCGGCGGCATCGGCCGGCATCGCTCCCGGCCATACCCTCAGCGACGCCCGTGCCCTGGAACCGGCGCTGGAGGTGGCGGAGGCAACGCCGGAGGCCGATTCGGTCCTGCTCGACCGCATCGTCGACTGGGCGCGACGCTACAGCCCGTGGACCGCGGCGGACGAACCGGACGGGGTGGTGATCGACATCACCGGCTGCGCCCACCTCTTCGCCAACCATCCATGTGAGGGCCTATGTGAGGGCGAGACGGCGCTGGCCGCCGACCTGACCGGCCGGCTGCGCGCCGCCGGCTTCAGTGCCCGCGCCGCCATCGCCGACACCCCCGCCGCCGCCTGGGGGCTGGTGCGGTTCGGCAGTCCGGAGGACCGGCGGCTGGAGCGGCTGGACGGCCTGCCGCTTGCCGCCCTGCGCCTGCCCGTGGAGATGGTGGAGGGGCTGCATGCGCTGGGATTGCGCCGGATCGGCGACCTGCATGCCATGCCGCGGGCCGGCCTTGCGGCGCGGTTCGGGGGTAGGTTGTTGCAACGATACGATCAGGCCTTCGGCCGACTGGACGAACCGATCTCCCCGCGCCGGCCGGTGCCGGAGCACCGCGAGCGCCTGACCTTCGCCGAACCGATCGCCACGCCCGAATCGATCGCCGGGGCGCTCCGCCATCTGCTGGGCCGGCTGTGCAAGGGGCTGGAGGCGGCGGGGCAGGGGGTGCGCCGGTTGCGGCTGGACGCCCACCGCACCGACCAGCGGGTGGACGACGAACCGCAGAGCCTGACGCTCGGCACCAGCCGCCCGACCCGCGATCCGGCGGCGCTGGCCCGGCTGGCCGCCCCGCTGCTGGAGCGGATCGACCCCGGTCCGGGGCTGGAGACGCTGGTGCTGTCCGCGACGGAGACGGGGCCGCTCACCGCCATCCAGACCGGCATCGACGGCGAGGGGATTGACGGCCAAGGGATCGATGACCGGCTGGCGGAACTGGTCGACCGGCTGGCTCTGCGGCTGGGGGAGCGGGCGGTGCTGCGGCTGGTCCCGCGGGAAAGCTGGCTGCCGGAACGCTGTGTGGCGCCTTTGGCGCCGGTGGAAGCCTTGCCGCTGCCGAAGCCCTGGCCGGCTGGCCGGCCGCGGCCCTTGCGCCTGCTGACCCCGCCCGAACCGATCGAGGCCACCGCCCCGCTGCCCGACGATCCGCCGCTGCAGTTCGTCTGGCGCGGCCTGCGCCACCGGGTGAGCCGGGCCGAGGGGCCGGAGCGGATCGAATGCGAATGGTGGCGTCCGGAGGGATCGCTGGGGCTGGCCGTGCGCGATTACTACCGCGTGGAGGATGGCGCCGGCCGCCGCTTCTGGCTGTTCCGCGCCGGACTGTACCGGCCGGGGGAATGGCCGCGCTGGTTCCTGCACGGATTTTTGGGGTGAGGTGGTGTTGCCCCCTCCCTAACCCTCCCCCGCTTTGCGGGAGAGGGGACTGCCGCTGTACTTTTGCAAAGCTCCTGCCCCCTCCACCGCCGAGGGCGGGGGAGGGATGGGGAGGGGGCACACAGGCGAGGACTTACCCCAGCCCCTTCTGCCCCATCTCCAGGAACTTCTCGCGGCGCTTGGCGCGGAGCGTGACGCCGTCGAGGTCGTCAAGTTCGCCCAGCGACTCCTCAATGCAGTCGCCGAGCTTCTTGATGGTCTCGGCCGGGTCGCGGTGGGCGCCGCCGATCGGCTCGCTCACCACGCGGTCGATGACGCCCAGTTCCTTCAGGTCCTGGCTGATCAGGCGCAGCGCGATGGCCGCCTCGCCCGCCATGTCGGAACTGCGCCACAGGATCGACGCGCAGCCTTCCGGCGAGATCACCGAATAGATGGCGTGTTCCAGCATCAGCACGCGGTCGGCGGTGGCGATGGCGATGGCGCCGCCCGATCCACCCTCGCCGATGACCGAGGCGACCATCGGCACGTTCAGCCGCAGGCAGCGCTCGATGCTCTTGGCGATGGCCTCGGCCTGGCCGCGCTCCTCCGCCTGCACGCCGGGGAAGGCGCCGGCGGTGTCGACCAGCGAGACGACCGGCAGCTTGAAGCGGTCGGCCAGATCCATCAGGCGCTGGGCCTTGCGGTAGCCTTCGGGCTTCGCCATGCCGAAATTGTGGCGGACGCGCGATTCGGTGTCGTTGCCCTTTTCCTGGCCGATCACCACCACCGAACGGCCGCGGAAGCGACCCAGACCGCCGATGACCGCGCGGTCTTCGGCGAAATGGCGGTCTCCGGCCAGCGGCGTGAAGTCTTCGATCAGGCCGTGCACATAGTCCAGGCAATGCGGACGATTGGGGTGGCGGGCCACCTGAACCTTCTGCGCGGGCGTGAGCTTGGCGTAGGTCTGCCGCAGGAGCTTGTCGACCTTGGCCTGCAGCTTTGCAACCTCGTCGGCGATGTTGATGTCGCCGGCGTTGGTCAGGTGCCGCAACTCCTCGATCTTGCCTTCAAGCTCGGCGATCGGCTTTTCGAATTCCAGGAAGGTCTGCATGCCGGACACGGGTGGTTGGCGGGGCGCACGAAAAAGCGCGCGCTTGGTTAGCACGCCCGGCGCGCCTGCGCCACAGCGGAAAGATGCGGGACGGCCTGGGAAGGGTTCCGCGACGAACCCACAGGGTTTATCCTCATCCGCCGCGGAATTCCAACCCTAATCATTCCGGGGCGACTCCAGACCGATGACCTCCTTCAAGGACCATTTCTCCGGCCATGCCGGCGATTACCGCGCCTTCCGGCCGACATACCCGGATGCTCTGGCGGATGCATTGGCCGATGCGGCTCCGGCCCGCGGCCTGGCCTGGGACGTCGGTTGCGGCAACGGGCAATTCTCCGTCGCGCTCGCCGCCCGCTTCGAAGCGGTCCATGCCACCGATGCCAGCGCGGAGCAGATCGCGCAAGCCGAACCTCATCCCAACGTCCGCTACGCCGTCGCCCCGGCGGAGGACGGCGGCCTGCCCGACAACTGCTGCGACCTGATCGTCGCGGCGCAGGCGGCGCACTGGTTCGACCTCGACCGTTTCTATGCCGAGGTGCGGCGGGTGGCGAAGCCGGGGGCGGCGGTGGCGCTGGTCTGCTACGCGTTGCAGCAACTGGACGATCCAGTGCTCGACCCGGTGGTGGAGCGTTTTCACAACGGCACGCTGGGCCCCTACTGGCCGGCCGACCGCTGGAAGGTGATCGACGGCTACCGCAGTATGGACTTTCCTTTTCCTGAGCCACCGGTGCCGCCGCTGGCGATGGAGGCGGTGTGGTCGCTGCCCCGGCTGCTCGGCTACATGAACACCTGGTCGGGGGTGAAGGCGGCGACCAAGGCGCTCGGCCGGAACCCGTTGGAAGACTTCGCGGAGGAGATCGCGCCGCTGTGGGGCGAGTCGGAGCGCGAGCGGCGGATCCGCTGGCCCCTGACGGTCAGGCTGGGACGGGTGGAGTAGAGTGGAGGCAAGGCCCCGCCCCCGCCCCCGCCCGTATCGCATATCGCGGTCCTACATCGGGTCCAGTTCCGAATCCCAATAAAGAAAATCCCGCCAACTCTCGTGAAGGAAGTTTGGCGGGAAGGCGCGTCCGTTCTCCTGCAACTCGTAGGCGGTGGGCTGGAAGGGCGGACTGAGCGGGATCATGCCGCAGACATGGGGAAGCCGGTCGCCCTTCGCCAAGTTGCAGGCGGAACAGGAGGTGATGACGTTTTCCCACGTCGTCCGACCACCGCGGGACCGCGGAATCACATGGTCGAAGGTCAGGTCGTGGGTGGGGAAGGGGCGGCCGCAATACTGGCAGGTGAAGCGGTCGCGCAGGAAGACGTTGAAGCGGGTGAAGGCCGGACGGCGCGTTGCCGGAATGAACTCTTTCAGAGAGATGACGCTGGGCAACCGGACTTCGAAACTTGGGGATCTGACGACCCGGTCATAGTGCGATACGATGTTGACCCGCTCCAGAAAGACCGCCTTGACCGCTTCCTGCCAGGACCATAGCGACAAGGGGAAGTAACTGAGCGGGCGGAAATCCGCGTTCAGCACCAGAGCCGGACAGTGATCGGGTGGTGGAGCCAATGGCCACTCCCTTGTCTGAAACCGTGTCTGGATCCCGGCACGCGACACCAAGGCGGCTTTGTGCGCGGGGGCGTGTCTACTCCGCCCCGGCAGCCGGCCCAACTGCTGGATCGCCGATCCGGGACAACCAGATACATAGTGGATCGGCGGCCCGGACTCAACATCTTGACCCGGTGGGGCCGAATTTCTTCACCGTTGTGTAACCTTTTTCGCGCTGAGGGCATTACCGGCAGGGGCGGGAACCGGTCATCCGGCACCACGCGCGGCGGCTGTGACATCGGGAAAAAAGACCAGCGCTTGCCTTGCTCGCTTACCCCTCGTTAACCATAGCGGCGCCATGGTGGGTCTCGTTGATCCAAGCCGATCCTGCCGGCCCGCGCCGGCCGGAAGCGACCTCGAGGAAAGTCCGCCATGACCGCCGTCATCATCGACCTCGCCCAGAAGCGCCGCGAACGCGAGGAGCGTGAGCGCCAGATCCGCATCGACGCTTTCGACCGCGAGCTGCGCCGCCGCCTGGCGCTGTATCTGGAGGGCGAAGAGATCCCGGTCGAGCCGATCCGCGACAATCCCTACATCTGAGACCAATCGGATCGTCACATCCCGCGCCCTGTCCGGCGCGCGATCCGTTATAAAGCGGGAATGAGCGATCTCGTCACCCGCTTCGCCCCCAGCCCGACCGGGCACCTGCATCTGGGGCATGCCCATTCCGCGCTGTTCGGCTGGACCACCGCCCGCAGCGCCGCCGGCCGCTTCCTGTTGCGGATCGAGGACATCGATCCCAACCGTTGCCGCCCCGACTACGAGCGCGACCTGATCGAGGATCTGGCTTGGCTCGGCCTCGACTGGGACGGCCCGGTCCGGCGCCAGTCCGACCATTTCGACGATTTCCGCGCGGCACTGACCCGGCTCGAGTCGCTGGGCGTGCTCTATCCCTGCTTTTGCACCCGCAAGGACATCGCCGCCGAGATCGCGCGGGCCGGTGCAGCGCCGCACGGCCCCGACGGTCCCCTTTATCCCGGCACCTGCCGCCACCGCCTGCCCCAGGAGCGGGCGGAGCGGATCGGCCGTGGCGACAGTTGGGCACTGCGACTCGACGTGGCCGCCGCCTGCCGGCTGACCGGACCGCTGCGCTGGCATGACCGCGCCCAGGGCTGGCAGGAGGCGACTCCGGAACTGCTGGGCGACGTGGTGCTGGCCCGCAAGGACACGCCGACCAGCTATCACCTCAGCGTCACCGTCGACGACCATCTGCAGGGCGTGACGCTGGTCACCCGCGGCGAGGATCTGTTCTTCGCCACCCACCTGCACCGCCTGCTGCAGGCTCTGCTGGGCTACGACCCTCCCGACTACCACCATCACGGCCTGCTGCGGAACGCGGCGGGCGAGCGGCTGGCCAAGCGCGACCGCGCCCAGACCCTGCGCTCGCTCCGCGACGAAGGCCGCAGTCCGGCAGAGGTCCGGGCGATGGCCGGGTTTGCCGGGGCCGGGTTTGCGGAATGGGACTCAGCCCATCTGCGCCACCGGTAGAGCGGGACAACGGGCGGCGCTCCGCCCGGCGGCGTTGCGCAGGGCCTCGGGCGTCAGGCTCTCCTTGCCCAGCAGGGCTTCGGCGGCCAGACGGCCGGAGATGACGCAGGCCTCCACGCCGGGTCCGGGGAAGACGCCGGCGCCGGTCAGGCACAGGCCGGGGATCGGGCTGCGGCGGGTCAGCCGATGCTGGTCGGGGGCGATGCCGTAGATGCTGCCGGCGCTGGTGTGGGCATAGCGGGCGAAGGTGGCGGCGCTGGCCTCCTGCCGGGTGGTGATGTGCCGTTCCAGATCGGGGATCAGGCGGGACGCGGCGGCGATCATCGCGTCGCCCTCCGCCCGCTTGCGCGCTTTGTAGGCCGGATCGGCGCGGTTCCAGCCGGCATCGGCCGGGGCCAGCCGCAGCAGAGCCACCGCGGCATGCCCTTCGGGGGCGAGGCTGCGGTCGTGGGTGGACGGGACGGCGATCGCCATGCCGAAGCCGGTCTGATCCCGCGGCAGGAAGGTCATCGCCGGCAGGTCGGGGACCATGTCCAGCCCAAGCGTGACCATGAAGGCCGAGGTGGACGGACGCAGCGCCGCACAGCAGGCGGCATAGGCGGCCGGCAGATGCTTTGCCCCCACCAGTTCCAGCATGGTCCGCCGCACGTCGGCGTTGGAGATCACGGCCGGAGCACGGACGGTGCGGCCGCCAGCGATCTTAGAATCTGCGGTCTCAACCCCGGCGGCGCGGCCGTTCTCGATCAGGATACGGGTGACGGGGGTGCGCAGCCGGACCTCTCCGCCGTCAGCGCGGATCGACTGGGCCAGCGCATCGGCCAAAGCCTGCGATCCGCCGGCCGGATAGTAGCCGCCGGAGAACCAGTATCCGAAGATCGGCGCCATCTGGCCGGCCGTCAGCAGTTCCGTCCGGTCGCTGAGATAGCCGGTCAGCACGGTCAGCAGGCGCTGGCCGGCGCGGTCGGGGATGTAATGGTCCAGCATCTCCTGGAAAGGCCGGGCCATCCAGCGCATGGCGTGCGGGCTTTCCGTCACATAGCGCCGCATAGCCGCCACCGATTGCGGGATGTTGGGCAGGCCGCTGTCGGCGCAGCCGCGATACATGTCGTCATAGACCGCCCGCATCTCCGCCAGGAAGGCGGCGGCTCCGGCGGCGCTGGGCGGGTGGTCGGCGGCGATCTGGGCGGCCAGCCCATCGGCATCGTCGGCCAGTTGAAGCAACTCGCCGTCCAGCGCGACGCCGCGGTTCACCGGTTGCCAATCCACCCGGTCCTCGACCCCCAGCGAGCGCAGCAGATGGTCGACCGGACCGCCGGGATGGGCGCCGCTGATGTCGTGGACACCGGCATCGAAGACGTAGCGGAAAGGCTCGGCGCCCGGTTCGCTGCGGTTGCGCGCCTTGACCGTCCAAGAGGTGCAGAAGCCGCCGGGGCGGTCATGCGCCTCCAGCACCGTCACCCGCGCCCCGGCCCGCGCCAGCAGCGCCGCCGCCGTCAGGCCGCCGATGCCGGAGCCGACCACCACCACGTCACGCTCGTTCGGCGTTGCGCGCGTCCGGTTCAGGATCGCGGGAGCCGGCCAGGGATGCGGATCGGCTTCGGCCAGCCGGCGCCGCATTGCCCGCCCGACGATCCAATCCGGCAGCAGCCGGTTGGCGACCATGCCCAGCGCGCTGCTGCCGATGGAGAAAGCAGCTTCCCAGCCGGGCAGGGCGGCGAAGCCGAGACCGCCGATCAGGAACAGCACGCCCCAGACCGCCGTCATCAGCCGGTTGACGGCGACGAACTGCGGCAGGTGCCAATACTCGCGCGGCCAGTCGTCACGGGCATATTGGAGGGTGAAGGGGCTGCCGGCTGCGATGCTGCCGAAGGCCATGGCTGCCAGCGCCAAGTGGATGGAGAGGCCGAGATTGTGGACCGGCCAATCCCACCCGAGCGGACCGCAGACGGGCAGGATGGCGAAGAAGGCGGCAGCCACCAGTTCGGGCGCCTTGAGGGAACCGCGCAGCCTGTCGAGGACGCAGAGCGCGAGGCTGGCCGCCAGTGCCGTGAGGGAGGCCGGCAGCAGTCCGCCGAGCGGCAGGACGGCGCCGAACAGCAGCCAGGGAGAGAAGCCCAGCAGGATACGGAACGCGATGGGAAGCTTGGCGTGCGTGCGCATCGGGATGGTGCCTTCGCGGTTGGTGTGCGTTGCGAAGGACCATCGTCGGCAGGCGGGTGTACGTGCCAGTGCGGGTGCGTAAGAAGCGGGTTTGGCTTCGTGAACTGCGGCGTACGGCGGTTCGCGATGCGTGAAGTGCGGGGGCGTACGGAGGTGTACGCGTGCCCCCTCCCTCCCACGGCTTTGCCGCGGGTCCCTCCCTCCCCCGCCCTCGGTCGACCGCAGGTCGATCCGATCGCGGGAGAGGGGAAGATTCGCAATGAGGCGGCAGTCCCCTCTCCCGCCAAGGGCGGGGGAGGGTTAGGGAGGGGGCCGCGCGGTCGCCGCTACAACGGTCGCCTTGCCTTCAGTGCGGCAGTCAGCGTGCCGTCGTCGAGATAGTCCAGCTCGCCGCCGACCGGGACGCCGTGCGCCAGACGCGAGACCGACACGTCGGACTCGGTCAGCCGGTCGGTCACCACATGGGCGGTGGTTTGGCCGTCGACAGTGGCGTTGAGCGCCAGGATGATCTCGCGCACCGCCGGGTCCTTGGCGCGTTCGGCGAGGCCGGCGATGTTCAGGTCGTCGGGTCCGACACCCTGCAAGGCCGACAGCAAGCCGCCCAGCACATGATAGGTGCCGCGGAAGGCGCGGGTGCGTTCCAGCGCCCACAGGTCGCCGGCATCCTCCACCACGCAGATGACCGAGCGGTCGCGGGTGGGGTCGGAGCAGACGGTGCAGGGATCGCGGCTGTCCAGGTTGCCGCAGACGGAGCAGGCGCGGATCGACTCGCCGGCCGCCGCCATCGCCTCCGACAGGGGAACCAGCAGGCTGTCCCGCCGCTTCATCAGATGCAGTGCCGCCCGCCGCGCCGACCGGGGACCGAGCCCCGGCAGCTTGGACAGCAACTGGATCAGGCGTTCGATTTCAGGTCCGATCATTCACTTGGCGGCCGACACATATCTCCCTCTCCCGCCCCGGGAGAGGGAAGGGGCCCAAGCGGAGCTTGGGAAGGGTGAGGGGTGATGCGAGGATCAGGGGATCCATGTCCGGATTGCCCCTCACCCTCCCCGCCTTCGGCGGGTCCCCTCCCTCTCCCGGGGCGGGAGAGGGCAAGAAAGGTCAGAACGGCAGCTTCATGCCCGGCGGCAGCTTCAGGCCGCCCATCAGCTTCGAGGTTTCGTCTGCGACATGCTGCTCGACCTTCTTCTTGGCGTCGTTGAAGGCGGCGACGATCAGGTCCTCCAGCACCTCGACGTCCTCGGGATCGACCACCGACTTGTCGAGCTTGACCTTCTTCATCTCGCTCTTGCCGTTGACGGTCACGACGACCATGCCTGCGGCGCTCTGGCCGGTCACTTCGACCTGCTCCAGGCTCGCCTGCATTTCCTGCATCTTGGCCTGCATCTGCTGGGCCTGCTTCATCATGTTGCCGATATTCTTCATCGGTCAGTACTCTCCTTCGTCGTCGAGGGGGTAGTAGACCCCGTCGTCCTGCTGCTGAACCATGAAATCGGGTGTCTCGCCGTCATCCGCAACCGCCGCACTCTCCGCCGCGGCAACTTCGGCGAGGTCGCGGATGTCGATGATCTTCGCACCGGAAAAAGCGTCGAGCACGGCGCGCACCACCGGGTTGGCTTCCGCCTCCGACAGCGCGCGGCGCTTTTCGGCTTGGCCCTGCTCGGCCAGCGTCGGCTGGGCGTGGCCTTCGGACAGGGCGACGATCCAGCGATGGCCCGTCCATTCGGTCAGGAACTGCCCGACCTTGGCCGGTAGGGTCGGTGGAGCGGCGGGGCGGAGCTTCAGTTCCAGCCGGCCCGGCTCCATGCGAACCAGCTGCACCGTTTCCATCAGATAGCCGTAGAGCGCGCCTTCGCGCCGGTCGGAGAACAGCTGCACCAGTGCACGGAAGTCGTGCGGCATCGGCGACAGCTCCTCGCCGGCCGGGACGGCGACGGGGGCAGGGGCGGCTTGCGCCATGGGAGCGCTCTGCGGCTGGGCCGAACCCATCGGGCGGGCGACCGCGTGGGCTTGCTGGCTGGCAACGGCAACCGGTCCGCCGCCACCGCCGGGGCCGCGGCCCATCGGGGCGCCTCCCCCCCCGTTGGTTCCGCCATTAGCCTGCTGGGCCTGGAACTGGCGGATCAGCTCGCCCGGCGTCGGCAAATCGGCGGCGTAGGACAGGCGGACGATCACCATCTCCAGCGCCTGCTGCGGCACCGGGGCGGCCTGCACCTCGTTCAGCCCCTTCAGCAACAGCTGCCACGCGCGGGTCAGCGCCGGCATGCCGAGCTTGGTCGACAGGGTGGCGCCGCGCGTGCGTTCCGCCTCCGGCAGGGAGGGGTCGTTGGCGCTGTCGGGCACCACCTTCAGGCGGGTCAGATTGTGGACGAGGTCCAGCAGGTCCTGCAGGATCACCACCGGATCGGCGCCGACACGGTGCAGGTCGGCCAGAATGTCCATCGCCTCTGCCGGACGGGCGGAGACGGCGGCCTCGAACAGGTCGATGACGCGGGTGCGGTCGGCCAGACCCAGCATGTCGCGCACCTGCTGCGCCGTGACGGTGCCGGCGGCCAGCGCGATGGCCTGATCGAGCAGCGACAGCCCGTCGCGCACCGACCCGTCGGCGGCGCGCGCGATCAGGGCCGCGGCATCCCCCTCGATGTCGGCGCCCTCCAGGGCGGTGATGCGGGTGAAATGCTCCTTCAGCACCTGGGCGTCGACGCGGCGCAGATCGAAGCGCTGGCAGCGCGACAGCACCGTGACCGGCACCTTGCGGATTTCGGTGGTGGCGAAGACGAACTTCACATGGCTCGGCGGTTCCTCAAGCGTCTTCAGGAGCGCGTTGAACGCGCTCTTCGACAGCATGTGGACCTCGTCGATGATGTAGAGCTTGTAGCGGGCCGAGACGGGGGAATAGCGCACGCCGTCGATGATCTCGCGGATGTCGTCGACGCCGGTGTGGCTGGCGGCGTCCATCTCCATCACGTCGACGTGGCGATCCTCGGCGATGGCGCGGCAATTGTCGCAGACGCCGCAGGGGCTGACCGTTGGCCCGCCGGTGCCGTCGGGGCCGGTGCAGTTCAGCGCGCGGGCGATGATGCGGGCGGTGGTGGTCTTGCCCACGCCGCGCACGCCGGTCAGCATGAAGGCCTGGGCGATGCGGCCGGACTGGATGGCGTTGGTCAAAGTGCGGACCAGCGCGTCCTGCCCGATCAGCTCGTCGAAGGTCTTCGGCCGGTATTTGCGCGCGAGCACCCGATAGGCCTGCCCGGTGGCGGGAGCCGTGGCGGGGGCGGAAGCGGGAGTGTCGACTGTGGTATCGGTCACGCGGCTGGCCTGTCGAAACGACGGGAGGGGATTTGCGGGCCGCAGGATAGCGTCCCGGCGCCGCGCTGTCGCCGTCTGTTTCGTGCTGGCAATTTTCGGGTAGGGTGGGAGACTGGACGAACGACCCGAGCCGTAACTCGTTGCGGCTGCTTCCTTCCGGACCTGACCGGGTTGGCGAGGGACTCGTCCGACGCCAGTCTCCCGCCGCTGTTATGGACATTCGCGCAGGCGGATGCAAGGGGAAACGGTTCGTGTGCGCGGGCGGCGGTGGTGTTCAGCACGGACTATTGACGATTACTTTCCGGACTATAAATTATGGTTCTCTCCATAATCGGTCCTAATGAGGCCTTCCGTGCCGTCACAACCCGCTTCCACGCACGCGCAGAAGTTCCTGTTCCATCGGCCGAAGCTGGCGGTGTCGCTGGCCGACATCGTGACGGGGGACGCGCCGATCGGGGCGGAGCCGACGCTGTGTCTGGCGGCGCCGCGGCGGACTGGGAAGAGCACGTTCCTGCGCCACGATCTGGGGCCGGAGCTGGAGAATCGGGGCATTCTGGCGGTCTATGTCGATCTGTGGGCGGATATGGCGGCCGATCCCGCCCACCTGATCGCGGAGGCGTTGAAGGCCGAGCTTCGCCGGGCCGACAGCTTGCCGGTGAAGGCGGCGCGGGCAGTCGGACTCAGCAAACTGGGCATGGGTGGCGTCTCGGTCGATATCGACCGGATCGGGCAGGCGCAGGGGGCGACGCTGGCCGACGCGCTGGAGGCATTGCTGGAGCGGACGCACAAGCGCATCGCCCTGCTGGTGGACGAGGCACAGCATGCGCTGACGACTGAGGCCGGGTTGAACGCCATGTTCGCGCTGAAGGCGGCGCGCGACCGGCTGAACACCAGGGACGATGCCCGCGACGGCCCGAACCTGATGATCGTGCTGACGGGATCCCACCGTGACAAGTTGAGTCGGCTGGTCCTGAACCGCGACCAGCCCTTCTTCGGCACCAGCGTGCGCAGCTTTCCGCTGCTCGACCGCGCCTATACCGATGCCTACACGGCTTGGATCAACGTCCGGCTGGCCGAGGGCAACCGTTTCGATGCGGATGATGTCTTTGCGGCCTTCGACGCGGTGGGACGGCAGCCGGAAACCCTGATGCGGATCCTGTCGGATGCGGCGCTGCTGGTCGGCGACGCCCGGGAATTGAAGCGGGCGCTGGCGGACGGAGCGACCGAGCTTCGCCAGCGGGTGTGGGACGATTATGAGAACGCATGGTCGGGGCTGACGCCCTTGCAGCAGGCGGTGGTCGAACGGCTGGCGGTGGAAGGACCGCAATCCGCACCTTTCTCCGCAGCGGCGTTGCAGGCCTATGCCGACGCGGTCGGCGAGGCGGTGGAGCCGCCGGCGGTGCAGGGGGCCATTGAGGCGTTGCGGCAGAAGAACATCCTGTGGCGGTCGGCGCGCGGGCAGTATGCGCTTGACGACCAGGGAATGGCGGAGTGGCTGAAGGCTCGGACGGAGAAGGCTGGACAGGGGTGAAAAACAAAAGGCCCCGAGTCGAAACCCGGAGCCTTTCGTGTATGCGATCCCGTGGAACCGCTTACTTCTTCAGCGCGGCCACGCCCGGCAGCTCCTTGCCTTCCAGCCATTCCAGGAAGGCGCCGCCGGCGGCGGACACGTAGGTGAACTTGTCCTCGACCCCGGCATGGGCCATCGCCGCCACGGTGTCGCCGCCGCCGGCGACCGACAGCAGGCCGCCCGATTCGGTGCGGGCGGCGACCAGACCGGCCACCGCGTTGGTGCCGGCGTCGAAGGGCTGGATCTCGAAGGCGCCGAGCGGGCCGTTCCACACGACGGTCTTGGCGCCCTGCAGCTTCAGGCCCAGGAACTCCACGGTGGCCGGGCCGATGTCAAGGGCCATCTCGTCGGCGCCGATGGCGTCGAAGGCGACGACGCGGTTGGCCGCACCGGCCTTGAACTCCTTGGCGACGACGAAGTCCTTCGGCAGCAGGATCTCGCAGTTCGATTCCTTGGCGGTCGCCATGATGGCGCGGGCCTGGTCGGCCATGTCCTTCTCGCACAGCGAGGCGCCGACGTCGGTGCCCTGGGCGAACAGGAAGGTGTTGGCCATGCCGCCGCCCAGAACCAGCAGGTCCACCTTGCGGACCATGTTGCCGAGCAGCTCCAGCTTGGTGGAGATCTTGGCACCGCCGACGACGGCGGCGACCGGGCGCTCCGGCTTCTCCAGCGCCAGGGTCAGGGCCTTCAGCTCCGCTTCCATCAGGCGGCCGGCGGCGCTGGGTAGCAGGCGGGCGACACCCTCGGTCGAGGCATGGGCGCGGTGGGCGGCGGAGAAGGCGTCGTTGACGTAGAGGTCGCCCAGCTCGGCCATCTGCTTGGCGAAAGCCGGGTCGTTCTTTTCCTCTTCGGCGTGGAAGCGGGTGTTCTCCAGCAGGACGATGGCGCCGTCATGCACCTTGGCGATGGCCTCCTTGGCCTTGTCGCCGACGCAATCCTCGGCGAAGGCGACCTTCTGGCCGACGGCGGCGCTCAGCGCGTCCAGCACGTTGCGCAGCGAGTTCTTGGCGTCCGGGCCGTTCTTCGGGCGACCGAAATGCGACAGGACGACGACCTTGGCGCCCTTGGAGGACAGTTCCTTCAGGGTGGGGGCGAGACGGTCGATGCGGGTGGTGTCGGACACCTTGCCGTCCTGCATCGGGACGTTCAGGTCGGCGCGCACCAGCACCGTCTTGCCGCTGACCTCGAGGTCGTCGATCGTGTTGAAATCGGTCATCTTCACACTTCCCCTAATAATGGCCGTTTCCCGTCCGGGATCGGCCCTCGGTCGATTTGCCGGAACCCAATCACAGCGCCGACCGCATTGCAACGCCCCAAGGGTGGGGTGAAATGGGGCATATTGACCCTGCAACCCCTGTCAAAGCGCTACGAACGAAAGGAAGATGCGGGGTCGACGGGTACTGCAACCCCAGGCTTCTGCAACATTTCCGTAACTTGACCCTGTCCATGGCCTGTGCAAACACCCAACTGTAGGCCCATGGGCCGTAAAACGGGGGTTGAAGCGCAGGCGATGGCTGAGGCGGACATCAACCGCGAGACGGAATTGAAGCTGGCGGCAAAGCCGGAAGACTTTGACACGCTGCGTGCCGCTCCCGCCATTGCGGACCGGGCAACCGGACCGGCAACGGCGAAGACCCTGGAAAGCACCTATTACGACACCGAAGACCGCCGGCTCGCCGCGCGCAAGGTGACGTTGCGGGTGCGCAAGACCGGCGACGGCTATGTCCAGACGGTCAAGTCCGCGCCGGACGAGGACGGGCTGGGACGCGGGGAATGGGAATGCGCGGTGACCTCCGCCATGCCCGACCTGACGCTGATCACCGACGGCGCCGCCATCGAACTGCTGGGAACGCTCAGCGAATCGGAACTGCAGCCGGTCTTCACCTCGGTCGTCGAGCGCACGATCCAGGACGTGACGCTGGGCGAGGGGGATGACGCCGCCGCCATCGAGGTGGCCTTCGACCGCGGCCGGATCCTGCTGCCCGACGGTCGGTCCAGCGACCTGTGCGAGGTGGAACTGGAGTTGAAGAGCGGTTCGCCCACCGCACTCTACGATCTGGCGCAGGAGTTGACGAAGGCGGCACCGCTGCGGCTGGAGATGCGCACCAAGGCGGAGCGCGGCCACGCGCTGGCGAATGGGGCGACCGAGAAGGCGCTGAAGGCGGAAAAGCTGCTGCTCGACCCCGAGACGACGGTGGAAGGGGCGGTCGCCCGCATCGTGCGCGCCTGTCTTGCCCACATGGTCGCGAACGAGGCGGTGACGCTGGCCGGCGACGATCCGGAGGGCGTGCACCAGATGCGCGTCGCGCTGCGCCGGCTCCGCTCGGCCATCGCACTGTTCCGGCCCTTCATTCCGGCCGCGCAATATCTCTGGCTGGTCGGCGAGATCAAGTGGCTGGCCGGCAGCCTGGGGCCGGCGCGCGACTGGGACGTGTTCGGCGAGGAACTGCTGGCCCCGGTGCGCGACGCCTTTCACAAGGCCGACGGGCATGGCCGCTCGGCGGTGGAGGATCTGGACACGTTGGCGGCGGCGGCCGAGGCGAAGCGGCTGCGCGCCTATGAGGGCGTGCGCGAGGCGATCCGGTCGGACCGCTACACCGCCTTCCTGCTGGGCGTCGGCGGCTGGGTGGAGAAGCGCGGCTGGCGCGACCAGCCGGTCAGCGAGGATTCGGTGCGGCTGTTCCAGCCGGTGATCGGGCTGGCCGACCATCTGCTGAACAAGCGCCACAAGAAGGCCAAGCGGGCAGGACACGGCTTCGCCCATTTGCCGGTGGCCCAGCGCCATCAGCTGCGCATCGCCCTGAAGAAGCTGCGCTATGCCGTGGAGTTCTTCCGCAGCCTGTATGACGACAAGCCGGTGCGCCGCTACATCCAGCAGCTTGCCGCCTTCCAGGACGCGCTGGGCCACCTGAACGACGTGGCGACGGCGACGCGGCTTCTGCACGAGCTGCATGACGACGGCAGCCGCTCCGCCCCCGGCGAGCCGCGCGCGGCCGGCATCGTCATCGGCTGGCACGCCCGCGGGGTCGCCGACACCGAAGCGGCGCTGGTCGCCCTGTGGCATGATTTCCTCGACACCAAGCATTTCTGGTCGAAGCCGGACCCAGCGGTGTAGAGTCCGGCCCCATGCTGACCATCCTCGTCGCCAACATCAAGGGCGGCTGCGGCAAGACGACCGTCGCCACCCATCTCGCCGCCGCCTCCGCCGCGGCGGGCCTGCCCACCGTGCTGGCCGACGTGGACCGTCAGCACTCCTCGCTCGGCTGGCTGGAGCGCCGGCCGGGACAGGCGCCGACCCTGGTCGGGCTCGACTGGGCCAAGGACTTCTCCGATGCACCGCGCGGCACCAAGCGGCTGGTGATCGACGCGCCCGCCGCGCTGAAGACCAAGCAGATCGAGGATCTGGTGAAGATGGCCGACGTCGTCGTGCTGCCGGTGCTTCCCGGCGCCTTCGACGAGCAGGCCACCCAGCGCTTCCTCACCAAGCTTGATGAGTTGAAGCGCATCGCCAAGAAGAAGACCACGGTGGCGGTGGTCGGCAACCGCATGCGCGCCCGCACCAGGGCCGCCGACCGGCTGGACCGTTTCCTGGGCGGCATCGGCCATCAGGTGGTGACCCGCCTGCGCGACAGCCAGATCTACGCCGACGCGGCCGAAAGCGGCCTCAGCCTGTTCGACATGCCGGGCAAGCGCGCTGCCGAGCACCGCGGCGACTGGCAGCCGCTGCTGAGCTACATCGACGGGGTTTGAGCGGGTCGCACGCGAACGCCCCTACACCCGCACCACAACGAACAGCCATTTGGTCGGGATCAGCGTGTTGCCGCTGGAGTGCTCCGGATAGGCGGCCTCCAGGCGGCGGCGGTAGGCGGCGAGGAAGCGGTCGAGTTCGGGACCGGTCAGGCGATCCATCACCGGCGCCAGCGCCGCCTGATGCAGCCATTGCAGAAGCGGAACGTCGCCGTCGAGGACGTGGAAATACTCGGTCTCCCACAGCTCGATGGACGCTCCTTCCGGGCCGAGCCAGTCGTAATAATCCTGGGCATCGTAACCCCGGCCCTCGGTCAGCGGAGCCGCGGGCCAGGCGCCATGAAGCCGGTCCGCCCAGGGGCCGTCGGCGGCGGTTTCCAGAAGCAGGCTGTGGGTGGTCTGGTCCTGCGGGCGGGGCAGGGCGACGGCCAGCACGCCGCCGGCGCCGAGCGATTGCAGCAGTTCGGGAAACAGCCGGTCATGCCCGGCCACATGCTGAAGCCCGCCGGCCGAGATGACGAGATCCGTCGGCCAGTGCGGACGCCAGACCGCCAGATCGGCGTGGAGATAGCGCACGGGCGACGGCGTGTCGGCGGCCCAGCGCAACATCGCCTGCGAATGGTCGACCGCCAGCACGTCGGCCTGGGGCCAGTGCGCCGCCAGCAGCCGGGACAGCTGCCCGGCGCCGCAGCCGAGATCGACGACCGAGCGCGGTATGAGGGAGGAGGGAAGCGCCGCCGTCAGGTCGATGACGGGACGGCGGCGCAGGACATCGAGCGTCGCGAAGGCGTCAGGGTCCCATGCCATGCTGTGTGTCATGTGGCACCCGCTTTGTTGGGCTTACGCCCTCCAGCCTTCGCGTCGACTGTCGGGACTCCGCAGATCGGAGCCCGTACGGTCAGTGGGCGGAGCCCATGCGGTCGAAATAACGGCCGATCGACGCGAAGATGAAAAGCACGCAGCCGAGGAAGACGATCAGGCCACCGATGGCGAATGCATCGTCCGCCGCGCGCGAGGAGGCGAGCAGACCGACGAAAGCCATGAGGCCGGCGAGGATGGGATTGATCCAGTAGGAGAAGGCTTTCACGTCCCGAAGTCCTTTCAGAACAAGGCGTTGGTGGAGGGAAAGCGCCCGCCTCCCGCCCCGCCGGGCTTCCCGCGAACGCTTCGTCATTGAAGGGATTCTGCGGGACGGAACCCGCGGAATCAATGCGACACAAACGACTTGTGCCCTGCAACATCTACCGGATCGGTTTCCTTGTTGCTTTGCGGTATGTCAAGCGCGAAGACCGTTCCGGCCGCATCGCTGCGCACCAGCCGCAGTTCCCCGCCATGGGCGCGCAGCACCTCCCGCGCGATGGCGAGGCCGAGGCCGATCCCGCCGGCCCGGGCCGATCCGGCGAAGGGCTGGAAAAGGTTCTCCCGCGCCCGCGGCGCCAGTCCCGGACCATTGTCGGCGATTGTCAGGGTCAGCAGGCCCGCCGACTTGGCCTGGACCGCAATCCGCACCCGGCCGGCGCCGGCCTGCACCGCGTTGCGGCCGAGATTGACCAGTGCGCGGCCAAGTTGTGCCGCATCCACCGGCGCCGGCGTGCCGGTAGGGATGTCGTTGATCCACTCCGCTTCGACCCGTCCGCCGTCGGGGTGGACGGTGGCGAGCACCTCCGCGCCGGCCTCATCCGCCACACGGTGCAGGTCGGTGGGAACAGGGGATAGCGGCAGGACGCCGTCGCGGGTGAAGGACAGCGTCTGTCCGCACAGCTCCACCGCGCGGTCGAGCGAGGCGACCAGCCGCGGCGTCACCCGCCGCACCTCCGGGTCGGCGCTCTCGGTCAGCCGTTCCGACAGGAGGGAGGCGGTGGACAGGATGCCGCGCAGGTCGTGGTTGATCTTCGCCACGGCGGTGCCCAGCGTGGCCAGCCGTTCGCGCTGGCGCAGGGCCGCGCGCACCGTGCCCTGCATGGCGGCAAGCTCGCGCTCGGCGATGCCGATCTCGTCGGCGCGGGCTCCCGGCACCAGCGGCGGGGCGCCGTCCGGGTCGCGGCGGAAGGCGACGACCTCCGCGGTCAGCCGCCGCATCGGCCGCACCAGCAGCGCATGCAGCGTGAGATAGACCAGGATCGCCGCGATCAGCGAGATGGCGACCGACACCGCCAGGATGCGGCGGGAGAACTCCACCATCGCGTCGATCAGCGGTCGCTCGTCCATCGTCACCTCGACGCGCTGGGCGGGGTCGTTGGGCGAGCGGTCGATCACCCGGATCACCCGGTTGCTCGGCGGCCCGAAGGCGCCTTCCAGGGCAAGACGCAGGGCGTGGCCGGCATCGACGATCTGCATGCCCATGCCGGTGGTGCGGAGATCGTACACGGCATCGACCTGCGGCGGCATCGGGCGCGACAGCATGTAGACCCGCGCGCCCGGCTGGATCAGGTCGATGACATGGGTTCCGGTGTAGGCCAGCAGCTTCGCCTGCAGCTCCTTCGTCACCATCAGGTCGGGGGCGGCCTCCACCGACAATGCGGCGATGTGGGCGGTGGCCAGCCGCTCCTCCAGGTAGCTCATGCGGAAGCGGGCGATAGAGGGGGTGTAGATCAGCACCTCCGCCAGCAGCACGAACAGGATGGTCAGCACCAGCAGCTTGGCCGACAGGCTGGTCGCGACGGTGTGGCGGGGCATGGGGGAACGGAGCGTGTGTTGCAGGAACGCCATCCTACGACGGTGACAAACGAGCGTCACCCCCGCCAGGGCTCCGATGCGCTGGCGTTACCGCTTTGGCGTTGGTAAGACAGGCGCCATGAGCGACCTTGCCCGTCACATCGATTCCCTGTCGCGCGCCAACGTGCTTTGCCTTGGCGACGTGATGCTCGACCGTTTCGTCTATGGTTCGGTGGACCGGGTGTCGCCGGAGGCGCCGATCCCCGTCCTGCGTGTGGAGCGCGAGGTGCCCAAGCTGGGCGGCGCCGGCAATGTGGCCGCCAATCTCGTGGCGCTGGAGGCGGCCTGCCGCTTCGTTTCGGTGGTCGGGCGCGACGGCATCGGCACCGACCTGCTGGCCCTGCTGCGGCGCGAGGGCGTCAGCGACGGCGCAATCGTGGTGGAGGATGGGCGCCAGACCACGGTGAAGACCCGTTTCATTGCCGGCCAGCAGCAGCTCTTGCGCACCGACATCGAGACGGTGGTGCCGATCACCGTCGCCGACCGCGTGCTGGAACGGGTGCGCGAGTTGCTGCCCGACGTGGGCGGGGTCATCCTGTCCGATTACGGCAAGGGCGTGCTGACCGACGATCTGGTGATGGCGGTGATCGCCGCCGCAAGGCAGGCCGGGCGCACGGTGGTGGTCGATCCCAAGGGGCGCGACTACCGCCGCTATCGCGGCGCCGACATGGTGACGCCCAACCGCAAGGAGCTGATGGAGGCCACCGGCCTGCCGGCCCGGACGGACGAGGAGGTGATCGCCGCCGCCCGCCACCTGATCGCCACCTGCGGCATCGGCGCCGTCGTCGCCACCCGCAGCGAACAGGGCATGTCGGTGGTGACGGCCGAGGACGCGGTGCATCTGCCGGCCGAGGCGCGCGAGGTGTTCGACGTTTCCGGCGCCGGCGATACGGTGGTGGCGACGCTGACCGCCGCGCTGTCGGTGGGGATCGATCTGGTGGACTCGGCGCGGCTGGCCAATCTGGCGGCCGGCATCGTGGTGGGCAAGGTCGGCACCGCGGTCGTCCGCTCGGCCGAGCTGCTGTCCGGTCTGCACGAGCAGGAGTGGCGCCAGGGCGAGGAGAAGGTGGCGACCCGCGACACCGCGGCGGAGCGGGCGGAGCGCTGGCGGCTGCGCGGCAAGCGCGTGGGTTTCACCAACGGCTGCTTCGACCTGCTGCACCCCGGCCATATCTCGCTGCTGAAGCAGGCGCGGGCGGCCTGCGACATTCTGGTAGTCGGGCTGAACAGCGACGAATCGGTGAAGCGGCTGAAGGGCGAAAGCCGGCCGGTGCAGAACGAGACGGCGCGCGCCACGGTGCTGGCGTCGCTGGGCTGCGTCGATCTGGTGGTGATCTTCGGCGAGGACACGCCGGAAACGCTGATCCGGGCGCTGCGCCCGGACGTGCTGGTCAAGGGCGCCGACTACACCATCGCGACGGTGGTGGGGGCCGATTTCGTCCAGAGCTATGGCGGCAAAGTGGTGCTGGCCGAACTGGTCCAAGGACAGAGCACGACCAACACCATCAAGCGCATGAAGAGCTGAGACAATCCGGCGGGCCGTCGCCATGGGTATGAATTGTCACTTGTAAGCGGCCAATGCATGGCCCATCTATGGGTAATCGACGTTGCTCTGGGCTTTGTTATTCCGATCCGTCACACGGATTTGGGTCTCTTCCCCGAAGTGAAATTGATGCGCCTGCGCAACCTCGCGCAGGGCAACGCCAGGAAGGGAACTGACCCATGGCTATCGGTACCGTCAAGTTTTTCAATTCCACCAAGGGCTTTGGCTTCATTCAGCCGGAAGACGGCACGGCCGACGTGTTCGTCCACATCTCTGCGGTGGAACGCGCCGGGATCAGCAACCTCGGTGAAGGCCAGAAGCTGTCCTTCGACGCTGTTCGCGATCCGCGCCGCGGCAAGGTTGCGGCCGAGAACCTGCGCGCGCTCTGAGCGCAGCAGGTTCGAAGAGGAAGGGCGGCTCCGGCCGCCCTTTTTCGTACCGGAAATCGGGAGCGCCGCAGCCGGGATCACTGATCCCCGGCGCCGCATCGCCGCCTTCGGTGGCCCTGCCCGATACGGGACTTGCTTGATGGCCTGCCTGCGGGCACGGCCAATTCACGACCGAATTCACGAAATGGATGGAAATGAACGGCTTTAAGAATGCAGGGCTTTCGGAACGTCTGAGTGCGGCCGCCGGCGCGAAAAAGGCGCTGTTGGAAAAGTTCAAGGCGCAGCCCGGTGTGAACGATCCGGTCTTCGCCGAGCGCGAAGAGGCGCGACTGGCCGTCCGCGTCGCCCGCGAGGCCCGCGAGGCCGAACGCAACGCCGCGCGCGAAGCCCGCAAGGCCGCCGAACAGGAAGTGTTGCAGGCCGAACAGGCCGAGCGGGCCGCCCGCGAGGCTCTGGCGGTTCAGGAGCTTGCCGAGCAGGCCAAGCGCCAAGTGGCGACGGCAGCGGAGGCGAAAGCCGCCCGCGATGCCCGCTATGCGGCGCGCAAGGCCAGGAACCGCTGAGTCGGATCGCGGGAAGTCGGAAATCGATCCGAACCGCGAAATCGGTCGTTGAACAAAGCGGCCGTTGAAAAAGCCATGCCCCCATGCGGTTCGGATCGAACGCATGAGGGTCATGGCTTTTTCATTGTCGGCTCCGGGTGGATCGGTTTCCGGAGCCGTGCTGAATACTGACTTACATCTTCTTCTGGACGTTGTCGGCGCCACGCTCGATGGCGCGGCCGCCGGCCTGCACGTCCTGGCCGGCGCCTTCCATGGTGTTGCAGGCGGCCAGCGTGGTGCCGAGCAGCGTGCCCAGGACGGCGAGCAGGGCGAACTTCTTGACGGTGGTCATGGTGGTCTCCGTTGCGGTGGCTGTGTGATGTCCACTGGAACGCAAGCGGGGCCGTTAAGGTTTCCCGATCCGATCGGGGAGGGGCTTGCGCAAAAGGGGTGCCCTTCGCTTCGGTGCCGGGATGGATTACATTTGGGGTGTTGCCGCACGTCGCGCCCGGACCGGAGACTGCCATGCCGCTCGCCCGCCGCTTCACCCCGCTGACGACCGTCGACGAATTCCTGGCTATGGAGTTCCGTGACGAGGCCCAATACGAACTGGTCGACGGCGAGATCGTGGGGCAGGCGCATCCAAGCCCGGCGCACAGCACCCTGCAGGTCGCCCTGGGCGGCGCATTGCGCGATGCTTTGCGGGAGAAGGGCAAGCGGGACGGAACCCGCTGCCGCGCCCTGTCGGAGGCCGGCGTCCGTCCGCACTTCGATCCGACGCACAATTACCGCGTCGCCGACCTCGCGGTGACCTGCGAGCCCTTCGATCCGGAGATCCCCTACACCACGGCACCGGTCCTGCTGATCGAGATCCTGTCGCCGACGGAGGAGAAGGCGCAGCGGGCGAAGCTGCACGCCTATGCCGCCATGCCGTCGGTGCGGGAGATCCTGTTCCTCGACTCGCGGATCATCCGGGCGGAGCTGCATCGCCGCGACGCCGACAATCTCTGGCCCGCCGCACCCGAGGTGCTGGAGGAGGAGGGGCGGCTGGTGCTGGAAACCGCCGGCCTCGACATACCGCTGGCCGAGCTTTACCGCGACCTCGGGTTCTGACCTCGTCCATTAGGCGACCCTGCTTGCAGAGACGAAGTGTCCCGTTGCCACCGGGCGTGAGCGCGGGCATAAATCGCCCCGCGGATTATTCCGCGCGCCCTCCCCGCTGGATGGGACGGCTTTTGGCAACGAGCAAGAATGGCGAAAGGAAAGCCTCTCATGGCTGAAAGCACTTTTGACGTCGTTGTGATCGGCGGCGGTCCCGGCGGGTATGTCTGCGCGATCCGCGCGGCGCAGCTCGGCTTCAAGGTTGCCTGCGTGGAAAAGCGCGGCACGCTGGGCGGCACCTGCCTGAACGTCGGCTGCATCCCGTCCAAGGCTCTGCTGGCGGCGTCGGAGAAGTTCGAGGAAGCGGCCCATGGCCTCGCCAAGTTCGGCATCAAGGTCGGCGGCGTGGAACTGGACCTGCCGGGCATGCTGGCCCACAAGGACAAGGTCGTTAAGGACAACGTCGGCGGCATCGAGTTCCTGTTCAAGAAGAACAAGGTCGCCTGGCTGAAGGGCGCCGGCAAGATCACCGCCGCGAATACCGTCGAGGTCGAGGGCGTCGGCACGATCACCGCGTCGAAGGCGATCGTCATCGCCACCGGTTCGGATGTCACCCCGCTGCCGGGCATCGCCATCGACGAGAAGCGCGTGGTGTCCTCCACCGGCGCCCTGTCGCTGCCGGAAGTGCCGAAGCATCTGGTCGTCATCGGCGGCGGCGTGATCGGGCTGGAGCTGGGCTCCGTCTGGGGCCGCCTGGGCGCCAAGGTGACGGTGGTCGAGTATCTCGACCGCGTGCTGCCGAGCATGGACAACGAACTGTCCAAGCAGGCCCAGCGCATCTTCGCCAAGCAGGGCATGGATTTCAAGCTGGGCACCAAGGTGACCGGCGCGTCCGTGACCGAGGCCGGCGTGGCCCTGACGGTCGAGCCCGCCGCCGGTGGCGAGGCGCAGACCATCGAGGCCGACACCGTCCTGGTCGCCATCGGCCGCCGTCCCTACACCGAGGGCCTCGGCCTGGAGGCGGTGGGTGTCGAGCTGGAGCGCGGCCGCGTCAAGATCGACGGTCATTTCCAGACCAACGTGCCGGGCATCTACGCCATCGGCGACGTGGTGGAAGGCCCGATGCTGGCCCACAAGGCCGAGGAAGAGGGCGTCGCGCTGGCCGAGCAGCTGGCCGGCCAGAAGAGCCACGTCAACCACGACCTCGTCCCCGGCGTCGTCTACACTTGGCCGGAAGTCGCCGCCGTCGGCAAGACCGAGGAGCAGCTGAAGGCCGCGGGCGTCGCCTACAAGACCGGCAAGTTCCCGTTCACCGCCAACGGCCGCGCGCGTGCCGGCGGCAACACCGACGGCTTCGTGAAGATCCTGTCGGATGCCTCCACCGATCAGGTGCTGGGCGTCCACATGATCGGCCCGAACGTGTCGGAGATGATCGGCGAGCTGGTGCTGGCCATGGAGTTCAGCGCGTCCGCCGAAGACGTCGCCCGCACCTGCCACGCCCACCCGACTTTGTCGGAAGCGGTTAAGGAAGCGGCCCTGGCGGTGGACGGTCGTCCGCTGCACATCTGATCCCCTGTCCATCTGATCCGCGGTCCGCAAGGTCCGTAACGACGAAAGGCTCCCTCGCCGTTTGGCGGGGGAGCCTTTTTGGTATGGCGCCTGGGCCGCTCGTCACGCCGCGCGGATGGTCGACAGGAAGCCGTTCACCACACTGCGCAGGCGGCCGGCGTCGCCGGCGAGCTGGCCGGAGACCGACAGGACGGTCTCGGCGGAATGACCCGCCTCGACGGCGGCGCTGCGGACGTCGGCGATGGTCTTGGTCACCTCCTGGGTGCCGCTGGCGGCCTGCTGGACGTTGCGGGCGATCTCGGCGGTGGCCGATCCCTGTTCCTCCACCGCAGCGGCGATGGCGGTGGAGATCTCGTCGATCTGGGCGATGATTCCGCCGATGCCCTTGATGGCGCTGGCGGTCTCGTCGGTGACGCGCTGCATGCCGCTGACGTGGCCGGCGATCTCCTCCGTCGCCCGGGCGGTCTGGCTGGCGAGGCTCTTCACCTCCTGCGCCACCACGGCGAAGCCCTTGCCGGCCTCACCGGCCCGGGCGGCCTCGATGGTCGCGTTCAGCGCCAGTAGGTTGGTCTGGCTGGCGATGTCCTGGATCAACTGAACCACCGTGCCGATCTTCTCCGCCGCCTCGGTCAGGCTCAGCACCTGGCCGTTGGCCTGCTGGGCAGCCTCCACCGCCTCGCGGGCGATCTGGGCGGAGCGGTTGACCCGCTCGCCGATCTCCTGGATCGAGGCCGACAGCTCCTCCGTGGCGCTGGCGACGGTTTGCACGTTGCTGCTGGCATCCTGGGAGGCGTTGGCGACGACGCCGGCCTGCTGGCTGGTCTGGGTCGCGGTGGCGGTCATGGTCTGGGCCGTGCCGGTCATCGACTGGGCCGCACGGTCGACGCCGTCCACCACATTCATCACCTGGGCTTCCAGGGTGTCGGCCAGTTGCAGCATGGCGGCGCGGCGTTCGGCGTCGGCCTTGGCCTGATCCTCCGCCCGCTGGTCGATCATCCGCTTCAGGTCCGCCAGCATCTTGCGCAGGGCGTCGGCCAGGGCGCCGACCTCGTCGGACTGGCGGACATCGAGCGTCTGGTCGAAGCGACCGGCGGCGATGCCCTCGGCGAAGGCGACGCTGGCGCGGATCGGCCGGGCGACGCCGCCGGCGACCACCCACATCACCGCGACGGCGCCAAGCGCGACCAGGGCGCCGACGGCGATCTGCCACAGGATGTTGGAATTGGCACGCTCGCCCAGGGCGGAGGACAGCGCCATGCCGTCGGCCAGCACGATGTCCTTCGGCACCTGGACCAGCACCGCCCACGGCTTTTCGGTGTTGCCCATGGTGATGGGGGCGAAGCTGCGCAGCATGTTGGTGGAGGCTTCGATATCGACATGGGCCTTGCCGGCCTGGACATTCGCCAGATCGGCCTGCCACGAGGCGTCGAAGGTGGAAATCGGCTGACCGATCAAATCGGGCCGTGCGCTGTGGGCGACGATCAGGCCCATGTTGCTGATGATGACCACCTGGCTGCGGCCGTCGAACACGGCGGCGCTGACCTTGGTCGACAGCTGCTGCACGAAGTCGAGGTTGAAGTCGGCACCGGCCACGCCGCGGAACTTGCCGTCGATCACCACCGGCACCGAGAGGGTCGCCAGGAAGACCTGCTTGCCCTGCACGATGTAGGGCAGGGGGTCGAGCACGCTTTCACGCCCGTTCTCCTGCGGGCCGATGTACCAGCCACCCTTCATGACGCCGTTGGGATGGCGCTCGCGGCTGTCATACTCCACCAGGGGCTGCATGGCGATGTGGCCCTTCTGGTCGCGGTTCCAGTAGGGAATGAAGCGGCCGGTGGCGTCGGTGCCGGTTTCGCGGCGGTTGCGGAACTCCTCGTCCCGGCCATCGAGAGCGTTGGGCTCCCATGCCGAATAGGTGCCGTTGAACAGCGGGTTGCGCTTCAGCACCGACAGAAGCACGCCGTTGAAGGCGTCGCGGCGCTGGTCGGACGGGACATGGCCGCCCGCGCTGCCATCGGCGAGGCTGGAGAAGCTGGCGGCCATGGTCCGGGCGGCGTTCAATGCGGTGTCGAACTCCGACCGAAGCAGACCGGCCTGGGTGGCGGCGAGGTTCTGCAGGGATTCCGTCGTCTTGCTCTCAAGAATTCGCTCTACGTTGTCCGTGACGAATTCGTTGCTGGAGCGTGTCGACAGGATTCCGAAACCGACGAGTACGGCAACCGTGCCGGCCAAGCAAAGTCCAGATAGGACGGATATCTTCGATTGGATTGATTTTATTTGCATTTCGGTTTCCCCCGCGTGAGATTCGCGCTGGGATAATATTAACAAATTGAAATGTTAAGCAAACGATAACAGTTTGTAAGGGTCCCCCGCCGATATCCAGTACAAAAGTCTTAGAGTCTCAGAGAGTTTGATAATCATTATTATTGAGCATTCTGCAATGTGCAGAATGCGTTTGATTGACCTAAAAGTGAATGCGGTCAGTTCGATTGTTGCGCGTTTTGCAGCATGACCGCGAGTGCTTCGATAGAAAATTCGGTCAGACGTTGGGGCGCATACCAGAATATGCCGATCGGGTTGAGCAATCCGGCGTCGGTCAGCCCTTGCGCGCCCGAGGATGGGCGTTGCGGTACACGTTCATCAGCTGCTCGTTCTCCACATCCGTGTAACGCTGGGTTGTGGAAAGCGAGGCGTGACCGAGCAGGTCCTGGATTGCGCGCAGGTCGCCGCCGTCTGCCAAAAGGTGGGTCGCGAAACTATGCCGCAGGGCGTGCGGGGTGGCGCTGTCGGGCATTCCCATCAGGGCGCGCAGTTTCTGCATCTGGTGCTGGGCGACGCTGGCGTTCAGCCGGCCGCCGCGTGTGCCGACGAACAGCGGACCGTCGGGTGCCAGCGTGAAGGGGCAGGATTCGATATAGGCACGCACCGCTTCCGTCACTGCCGGCAGGACGGGGATCATGCGGTCCTTGCGCCCCTTGCCGGTGACGCGCAGCGTGTCGCCCAGCGGCGCGTCCTTGGCCGCCAGCCCCAGCGCCTCAGAAATGCGCAGGCCGCAGCCGTAGAGCAGTGTGAACAGGGCGCGGTCGCGCTTGCCGATCCAGGGCTCCTCGCGGTCGCGCTCGGCCTCCTCCAGCAGGCGGTCGGCGTCGATCTCCGTCAGCGGGCGGGGGGCGGGGCGCTTGACCTTCGGGGTGGCCAGGGTGGCGACGGCGGGATTGTGCAGGCGGCCGCTGCGGTCCATCCAGCGGAACAGGTTGCGCACCGCCGCCAGCTTGCGTGCCCGGCTGGCCCCGACCAGCCCATCCATCGCCAGCCTGGACATCCAGGCGCGGAAATCCGCCGCCTTCAGGTCGCCAAGTTCGTTCAGCGAGGGCGGGGAGCCGCCGCGGAATTCGGTGAGGAAGCGCAGGAACTCGCCCACATCGGCGGTGTAGGCCGACAGCGTGTGTCGGGAAACCGCCTTCTCGCTCTCCATCCAGCGCCGCCAGTGGGCCAGCACGTCCTGAACGTCCGGCTTTGCGGAGAATCCCAAAACAGGCTCGGTCACGCGGGCAGCTCCAGCCAGCCGCGGATCACCCGCTCGATCACGCGGGCGAGGAAGCCGACCAGTTCGGTGCCCTGGCCGCTGTGGAAGGTGTCGGGTTCGCGGCTGCCGAAGGCGAGCAGGCCGTCGGGCGTCTCGCTGGAGACCTGGATGCGGATCAGCGCCTCCGACCGGACGAGGCCGGCGCCGGGGCCGTAGATCTCCGGATCGCCCTGGATGTCGGTGTTCAGCACCACGTCGGCGCGGCCCAGCCGCTCGGCGATGGCGCCGGGCTCCACCACCCGCACGCCGGATCGGTGGACATGGGGAATGTCGCTGCCGTTGGATTCGATGACCAGACAGGCGACGTCGAGGTCGAGAAGGACCGCGAGGTCGGTGGTGATGGTCTGGATCAGCTGCTCGAAGCTCTGCGCGTCGAGCAGGAACAGCACCGCGGCATGGATGCGGTTCTGGCTGTTCAGGTTCGCCCGGCTGGTGCCGATCAACTCGCGCTGCTGGTCCTTGAGGGTGCGGACCTCGGCGCGCAGCCGGTCGACCATGAAGGCCTGGAGGTCCACCACCCCACGCCCGCGGTCGACCGACGGCGGGGTCAGGTGGTGGACCAGATCGGCGTTCTGGGCCAGGAAGTCCGGGTGGCTCCGCAGATAGGCGCGCACATCCTCCGAAGAGAGCGTCGACGCCTGACGCGGGGGGTGGCCCGGTTCGCGGCCCCTGTCGGCCATGATCGCTCCGGCCCGCCTTACAGGATCGACTGGCCGGTCTTCTTCCAGTCCTCGACGAACTGGGAGAGACCCTTGTCGGTCAGCGGGTGGTTGAACAGCTGCTTCAGCACCGACGCCGGCGCGGTCACCACATGGGCACCCAGGCGGGCGGCCTTGACGATGTGCATCGGGTTGCGGATCGAGGCGACCAGCACCTCGGTCTTGAAGGCGTCGTAATTGTTATAGATCTCGCAGATGTCCTTGATGATGCCCATGCCGTCCTGGCCGATGTCGTCCAGCCGGCCGACGAAGGGCGACACGAAGCTGGCGCCGGCCTTGGCCGCCAGGATCGCCTGGGCGGGGGAGAAGCACAGCGTGACGTTGACCATCGTCCCTTCGGACGAGATGATCTTGCAGACCTTCAGGCCGGCCGGGGTCAGCGGCACCTTCACCGCGACGCGGTGGGAGATCTTGGCGATCTTGTGGGCCTCGGCGAGCATGGTCTCGAAGTCGGTGGACGCCACCTCGGCGCTGACCGGACCGTTGACGACGTCGCAAATCTCGGCCACGAGGTCGAGGAATTGACGGCCGGACTTGGCGATCAGGGAGGGGTTGGTGGTAACACCGTCCAGCAGACCGGTATCGGCCAGATCGCGGATCTCGGCGATGTCGGCGGTGTCGACGAAGAACTTCATGACGAAGGGTCCATGCTTGCTGATGTTGACCGGAACCGGCCGCGCCGGAAAGCTGACCGACGCGCCGTCCCGCCCGGTGCCCGGGACATGAGGCCACTCTAGCCGATGCGTTCGACTTCCGCCAGTTCCGCCCCGGGCATTCAGGGGGATCTTCTTGGGGACACGCCCGAAACGGGGCAGCCCGAAGGCGATTTTGCGCGTGAAACCACCGAAGTTCCGGCAAAGCCGCAGCTTCGCGGGCCGGACCGCCGCGTCGCCGTTCTGCTGCCGTTGCCGCTCCGCGAGGCCTACGACTACCGCGTGCCGGACGGCATGGAGCTTGTCCCCGGCGATTTCGTCGAGGTGCCGCTGGGCCCACGCCGGGTCATCGGCGTTGTCTGGGGACCGGGCGCCGGGACCCTGGAGTCCGGCCGGCTGAAGGCGGTGGTGCGCCGGTTCGACGTGCCGCCGATGACCGAGGTCGGCCGCCGCTTCGTCGAATGGGTCGCCGCCTACACCATGACGCCGCCGGGCTTCGTCCTGCGCATGGCGGTCAGCGTGCCGGCGGCGTTGGAGCCGCCCAAGGCGATGCTGGCCTATCTGCGCAAGCAGGGGGCCGAGCCGCCGCCCGGCTTCAAGATGACCGACCCGCGCAAGCGCATCCTGGCATTGCTGGACGATGGCCCTCCCCGCACCCCGGTGGAACTGGCCGACGAGGCCGGCTGCGGCGTCACCGTGGTGCGTGGGCTGGCGGAAGCCGGGCTGCTGGAGCCGGTGATGCTGCAGCCGACCCGGCTCGGCCGGCCGGACTGGCAGCGGCCCGGACCCACCCTGTCCGCCGATCAGCGGGCGGCGGCCGACGATCTGCGCGAACGGGTGGCGTCGGGTCGCTACTCCACCGTGCTGCTCGACGGCGTCACCGGGTCGGGCAAAACGGAGGTCTATTACGAGGCGATCTCTGCGGCGCTGGAGCAGGGCAAACAGGCTTTGGTGCTGCTGCCGGAAATCGCGCTGTCGGCGCAGTGGCTCGACCGCTTCGCCCGGCGCTTCGGCGCGCCGCCGGCGGAATGGCATTCGGAACTGACCGGGGCGCAGCGCCGCGACACCTGGCGCGCGGTGTCGAAGGGCGAGGTGCCGGTGGTGGTCGGCGCGCGCTCGGCCCTGTTCCTTCCCTATCCGGACCTCGGCGTCATCATCGTCGATGAGGAGCACGACTCCGCCTACAAGCAGGAGGAGGGGGCGATCTACCATGCCCGCGACATGGCGGTGGCGCGGGCGCATCTCGGCGGGCTTCCGATCGCGCTGGTCTCGGCCACGCCGTCGCTGGAGACCAAGGTCAACGCCGACAGCCACCGCTATGCCCGCATCGCCCTGCCGGCCCGCCACGGCGGCGCCGTGCTGCCCGATGTGGAGCTGATCGACCTGCGGCGCGACCGTCCGCCGGCCCGGCATTGGCTGGCCCCCAGCCTGCGCAAGGCGCTGACCGACACGCTGGCGGGGGGCGAGCAGGCGATGCTGTTCCTGAACCGCCGCGGCTATGCCCCGCTGACCCTGTGCCGCGCCTGCGGCCACCGCATGCAATGCCCGAACTGCACGGCTTGGCTGGTGGAGCACCGGCTCGCCCGCAAGCTGCAATGCCACCATTGCGGCCTGCAGCAGCCCTTGCCCCATGCCTGCCCGGAATGCGGGGAGGAGGGCACGATGGCCGCCTGCGGTCCCGGGGTGGAGCGTATCGCCGAGGAGGTGGCGGAGCTGTTCCCCGATGCCCGCGCCGCCATCATGGCGTCGGACACCCTGCACGGCCCGCGCGCCATCCAGGAGATGGTCGAGAGCATCGGCCGGCACGAGCTGGACATCATCATCGGCACCCAGGTGATGGCGAAGGGCCACCATTTCCCCATGCTGACGCTGGTGGGGGTGGTCGATGCCGACCTGGGGCTGAATGGCGGCGACCTGCGGGCGGCGGAGCGCACCTACCAGCTGCTGCATCAGGTGGCCGGCCGTGCCGGGCGCGGCGAGCGGCCGGGGCGGGTGATGCTGCAGACCTTCATGCCCGAACATCCGGTGATGCAGGCCCTGGCAGCCGGCGACCGCGACGGCTTCTACCAGCTGGAGGCGGAGATGCGGCTGGAGGCCGGCATGCCTCCTTTCGGCCGGCTGGCGGCACTGATCGTGTCGGGGGAGGACCCGACGCTGGTGGAGCGGGTGGCGATGGCGTTGGGGCGCGCAGCCCCGCGCAGCGACGACGTCCATGTGCTGGGGCCCGCCCCGGCGCCGCTGGCCCTGCTGCGCGGGCGTCACCGCCGCCGGCTGCTGCTGAAGGCACCGCGCAGCACCCAGGTGCAGCCGCTGATCGCGGAGTGGCTGGAGCGGGTGGAGATCCCGCCCGCCATCCGGGTGCAGATCGATGTCGACCCTTACAGCTTCCTTTAGGCGTTCTTAGCGCCGTCCGGTGAAGCTGCGGCGAATTGACCCGAATCGGTCGCCGCGACGGCGGGGCATGGCACCTGTGACGTTTGGTCCATTGCGCCGTGGCGGCCATGGTACTACCACGGCCGGGATGGTTCCGATTCCAAACATCCTTCCCGGACCCAAACATCACAGGCACAGGTTCAGGCTGATGGTCGGCATGATCTCCAAGCTTCGTCTGCGCGTACAGCGTCAAACCCTGCTGACCGTGCTGCCGGTTCTGCTGCTGCTGCTGGTCATCGCCTTCGCCGCCGGCGCGCCGGCCCATACCCGCGGCACGGATGCGGAGGCGCTGACCATGATCGACCGTGCCCAGCATCTGCTGGAGCGGATCGGCCCGGATGCGGCGGCCGAAGCCTTTGCCGGTCATGATAGCGCTTACATCGACCGCGACCTCTACCCGATGCTGCTGGACGACAAGGGCGTGATGATCGCCCATGGCTGGACCGCGACGCTGAACGGGTCGGACCTGCAGGATCTGCGCGACGTCGACGGCAAGCCCTTCATCCGCGAGGCGCTGGCCGGGGTGGCGCGCGACGGACGCACCGACGTCACCTATCAGTGGATCGATCCGCTGACCGGGCAGGTCGCGCGCAAGACGATGCACGCCCGCCGTCTGGTGCTGAACGGCAAGCCCTACATGCTGGCGGTCGGGGTCTATCGATAAGCGGAGAGCTGCGGAGACCGGCCGGACGAAGGTGCGGTTCGACGGTCCGCCTTGTCAGTGGAACTCATGCGGCATCCTGCCGCACGTCACTTTTTTACATGGTGGAATTCAGCGGACGGCGATCGTGAGCCGGCTGGAGTCCGTCCGGTGGTCACGGCGCCCGCGGTCGGCGCGGGCGCCAGATCGACAGGCATTCGGCGGCGCTGTCGCCGGCTCCGATGCCGTACCAGCCGGAACGGTCGTGGAAGGACAGGCTGTAGCGCCCCTTGGCGTCGCGTTCGAAGCGGAAGACGGGGCGGTCCACCTCGGGCAGAAGCACCAGCAGGCGGTCATGGTCGCGGCCCGACTCGCGCAGCACGCCGGCCCAATGGCCGTGGCTCAGCTTCGGTTCGGCGACCGCCGAGAAGGCGTCCAGGTCTTCCGGAGTGAAACGGGCGCGGCAGAATTGGATGACGTTCGACGGCCGGGACCCGGTGCCGGCATCGGCGATCGCAACGGTATCGGCACTAGGATCTGGCGTCGGCAGGATGGTCATGGCGGAAGGGCCCCTGGTCTCTCTGGACCGGCCTCGAGCGTGGCGAAACGACCGGAAACGGTGGCGGATCGGCCGGCTGGGCGGTTCGGTTCGACCGTGGATCAGATTGGTTAACCTTGAATTAAGCTGAGATTGGGGCCACATCGAAGTCACAGCCGGTATGACCAGTCGAGGCCGACTCGAGTCATTGGCGAGCGCAGTTGCGACCAATGATTCCGCAGTTGCTCAAAACGCCGCAGTCAAATTGTCCAGACCCCGTTGCGTAGGCGCGATTCCTGTGATATTGGACCGCTCGCTTTCGCGGCCGGGGTGTTTGTGCCTCGGGTTGACACCCTATAAGGCCGCCGAATTCACCGTCTACCGAACTCAATTCGAGGGATCAGGTGGCATCCGAAGGAACAGGCGTATCCGAACTCGCCGCGCGTTACTCCATCGCGCTGTTCGAGCTTGCGGACGAAAACCAGGCGTTGGACACGGTCGCGAGCGATCTGACCACGCTGAAGCAGATCCTGGCCGAGAGCGCTGACCTCCGTCGCCTCGTCCGCAGCCCCGTCATCAGCCGTGCCGATCAGGGCAGGGCCATGGCCGCCGTCCTGGACGGCGCCGGCCTGTCGGAGCTGACCAAGCGCTTCATCGGGCTCGTGGCGGCAAACCGCCGCCTGTTCGCGATCGACGGGATGATCGAAGGCTTCCTGGCCGAACTGGCCCGGCGCCGCGGCGAGGTCACGGCGCAGGTCACGACGGCCCAGCCGCTGAACGACGCCCAGCGCAACGCCGTCATCGACGCGCTCAAGGCGTCCATCGGTTCCAAGGTGCTGGTGAACACCTCCGTCGATCCGGAGCTGATCGGCGGCATGATCGTTAAGTTCGGTTCGCGCATGGTCGATACCTCGGTGCGCACGAAGCTGAACAAATTGCAACTCGCCATGAAGGCCTCAGGGGGATCAGTCTGATGGATATCCGCGCCGCAGAAATCTCTGCGATCCTCAAGCAGCAGATCGCGAATTTCGGGACCGAGGCGGATGTCGCCGAGGTTGGTCAGGTCCTGTCGGTGGGTGACGGCGTCGCCCGCGTGCACGGCCTGGACAACGTCCGCGCCGGCGAAATGGTCGAGTTCCCGGGTGGCCTGCAGGGCATGGCGCTGAACCTCGAGACCGACAATGTCGGTATCGTGATCTTCGGCGACGACCGCGGCATCAAGGAAGGCGACACCGTCAAGCGCACCGGCACCATCGTCGACGTTCCGGTCGGCCGTGGCCTGCTGGGCCGCGTGGTCGACGGCCTGGGCAACCCGATCGACGGCAAGGGTCCGCTGGTCAACGTCGAGCGCAAGCGCGTCGAGGTGAAGGCCCCCGGCATCATCCCGCGCAAGTCGGTGCACGAGCCGATGCAGACCGGCCTGAAGGCCGTCGACAGCCTGGTTCCGATCGGGCGCGGCCAGCGCGAGCTGATCATCGGTGACCGCCAGACCGGCAAGACCGCCGTCGTCATCGACACCTTCCTGAACCAGAAGCCGATCAACCAGGGCGACGACGAGAGCAAGAAGCTCTACTGCATCTACGTCGCCGTCGGCCAGAAGCGCTCCACCGTCGCCCAGATCGTCAAGACCCTGGAAGACGCCGGCGCCATGGAATACTCCATCGTCGTCGCCGCCACCGCGTCGGAGCCGGCTCCGCTGCAGTTCCTGGCGCCGTACACCGGCTGCACGATGGGCGAGTATTTCCGCGACAACGGCATGCACGCCCTGATCGTGTACGATGACCTGTCGAAGCAGGCCGTCGCCTACCGGCAGATGTCGCTGCTGCTCCGCCGTCCGCCGGGCCGCGAAGCCTACCCGGGCGACGTGTTCTACCTCCACAGCCGCCTGCTGGAGCGCGCCGCCAAGATGGGCGACGCCCACGGCAACGGCTCGCTGACCGCCCTGCCGGTCATCGAGACCCAGGCCGGCGACGTGTCCGCCTACATCCCGACCAACGTGATCTCGATCACCGACGGTCAGATCTTCCTGGAAACCGGCCTGTTCTATAAGGGCATCCGCCCCGCCATCAACGTCGGTCTGTCGGTGAGCCGCGTCGGCTCCGCCGCCCAGATCAAGGCGATGAAGCAGGTCGCCGGCACCATCAAGATGGAACTCGCGCAGTACCGCGAGATGGCCGCCTTCGCCCAGTTCGCCTCGGACCTCGACGCCTCGACCCAGCGCCTGCTGGCCCGCGGCGCCCGTCTGACCGAACTGCTGAAGCAGGGCCAGTTCCAGCCGCTGCCCGTCGAAGAGCAGGTCGTCTCGATCTTCGCCGGCGTGAAGGGCTACCTGGACGCCATCCGCGTCGAGGACGTGAACCGCTTCGAGGCCAAGTTCCTGTCGGAAATCCGCGCCAAGGGCGCCGATATCCTGGCGGCGATCCGCACCGACAAGCAGATCACCTCGGCGACCGAAGAGAAGCTGAAGGCGTTCCTCGACGGCTTCGCCAAGGTCTTCGCCTGACCGACCGCGCGCGGGGGCGGGAGACCGCCCCCCACCGTCTTGTAGAGACGGTCACGGAACGACCTCGAGCGGAATTGAAGGGCCGGCATGCCTAACCTCAAGGACCTAAAGAACCGGATCTCGAGCGTCCAGTCGACGCGCAAGATCACCTCGGCCATGAAGATGGTTGCGGCTTCCAAGCTGCGCCGCGCTCAGGACCAGGCGGAAGCCAGCGGTCCCTACGCGGAGCGTATGGGCCGCATGCTGTCCTCCCTGGCCGCCAACGTGCAGGACAGCGGCAACGGCCCGAAGCTGATGACCGGGACGGGCGCCGACAAGGTGCACCTGCTGGTCGTCATCAGCTCCGACCGCGGTCTGTGCGGCGCCTTCAACGGCTCCATCGTCCGTGAGGCCAAGCGCCAGATCACGCGCCTGCAGAGCGAAGGCAAGACCGTCAAGCTGCTGACCGTCGGCCGCAAGGGCCGCGATCAGCTGAAGCGCGAGTTCGCCTCCCTGATCGTCGAGAGCTACGAGGATGTCGGCCGCCGCCGGCTCGGCTTCAGCGACGCCGACATGGTGGCGACGAAGGTGCTGGCGATGTTCGATGCCGGCGAGTTCGACGTCTGCTCGGTCATCTTCAACAAGTTCAAGTCGGCGATCTCCCAGATCGTCACGGTTCAGCAGCTCATTCCCTTCGCCGTCGCCACCGAGGCCGCCGAGGCCGCCGGTGCTGAGGCCAAGGCGATGTACGAGTTCGAGCCGGACGAGGAGCAGATCCTCGCCGAACTGCTGCCGCGCAACCTGTCCATCCAGATCTACCGCGCCCTCCTGGAGAGCGCCGCGTCCGAACAGGGCGCCCGGATGACCGCGATGGACAACGCGACGCGCAACGCCGGCGACATGATCAACAAGCTGACGATCACCTACAACCGGACGCGCCAGGCCTACATCACCAAGGAGCTGATCGAGATCATCTCCGGTGCCGAGGCCCTGTAACGGCCGCATCCGCACGTAGCGTCCAGCCTATTTGCGCCGGCGACGGCATACCGACACTTACCGAGTTCCTAGGGAGCTTTACTCCATGGCCACCACCAATTCTGTCGGCAAGATCACGCAGGTCACGGGCGCCGTCGTGGACGTGCAGTTCGACGGCGACCTGCCGGCGATCCTGAACGCGCTGCACACCCAGAACGACGGCAAGACCCTCGTTCTGGAAGTGGCGCAGCACCTGGGCGAGAGCACGGTCCGCACCATCGCCATGGACAGCACCGACGGTCTGGTGCGTGGCGCCGAGGTGACCGACACCGGCGCGCCGATCGCCGTGCCGGTCGGCCCGGAGACGCTCGGCCGCATCATCAACGTCATCGGCGAGCCGATCGACGAGCGCGGCGCGGTCAACGCCGCCCGCTCGCTGCCGATCCACCGTCAGGCCCCGGACTTCGTCGACCAGTCGACGGACGCCGAAGTGCTGATCACCGGCATCAAGGTCATCGACCTGCTGGCTCCCTACGCCAAGGGCGGCAAGATCGGCCTGTTCGGCGGCGCCGGCGTCGGCAAGACCGTGACGATCATGGAGTTGATCAACAACGTCGCCAAGGCGCACGGCGGCGTGTCGGTGTTCGCCGGCGTGGGTGAGCGTACCCGCGAGGGCAACGACCTCTACCACGAGATGATCGAATCGGGCGTCATCAAGCTCGACGGCCCGGGTTCCAAGGTGGCCCTGGTGTACGGCCAGATGAACGAGCCGCCGGGCGCCCGCGCCCGCGTCGCGCTGAGCGGCCTGACGCTCGCGGAATACTTCCGCGACGAGGAAGGCCAGGACGTGCTGTTCTTCGTGGACAACATCTTCCGCTTCACCCAGGCCGGTTCGGAAGTGTCGGCTCTGCTGGGCCGCATCCCGTCGGCGGTGGGTTACCAGCCGACGCTGGGCACCGACATGGGCGCCCTGCAGGAGCGCATCACCTCGACGAAGAAGGGCTCGATCACCTCGGTGCAGGCCATCTACGTGCCCGCCGACGATCTGACCGACCCGGCCCCGGCCGCCTCCTTCGCCCACCTGGACGCCACCACGGTGCTGTCGCGCTCGATCGCCGAAATGGCCATCTTCCCGGCCGTGGACCCGCTCGACTCGACCAGCCGCATCCTCGACCCGCGCGTCGTCGGTGAGGAGCACTACTCGGTCGCCCGCTCGGTGCAGAAGGTTCTGCAGACCTACAAGTCGCTGCAGGACATCATCGCCATCCTGGGCATGGACGAGCTGTCGGAAGAGGACAAGCTGGTCGTGGCCCGCGCCCGCAAGATCCAGCGCTTCCTGTCGCAGCCGTTCCACGTCGCCGAGGTGTTCACCGGCACCCCGGGCGTGCTGGTCCCGCTCGAGGAGACCATCAAGGGCTTCAAGGGCATCGTGAACGGCGACTACGATCATCTGCCGGAGGCCGCCTTCTACATGGTCGGCACCATCGACGAGGCGATCGCCAAGGCCAAGAAGCTGGCCGCCGCCTGATCCCCACCTGGGATTGCGGCATTCCGACCCGGCTCCATCGGCCTTGTGAAGGGGCCTGAGAAGGCCGGGCGGAAATCGACATCAGCACACCCCCTCCCCCCGTCATCGGGGGAGGGGGTTCCTATGAAGAGGCACCAGGAAACCCATGGCCGATAAAGTCGAATTCGAGCTGGTCTCGCCGGAAAAGCTGCTGAAGTCGCAGCCCGTGGACATGGTCGTGGTGCCGGGTTCGGAAGGCGATTTCGGCGTGCTCGCCGGTCACTCGCCGATGATCTCGACCGTGCGTCCGGGTGTCATCGACGTCTATGAGGGCGACCGCGTGGTCGACCGCGTCTTCGTCGCCGGCGGCTTCGCCGAGGTCACCGAGGCCCGCTGCACCGTGCTGGCCGAGGAAGCGGTGGCGCTGACCGACCTGGACCGCGCCGCGGTCGAGAAGCAGATCAAGGACCTGTCCGAAGATCTGGACGACAGCAAGTCGGACGCCGAGCGCGCCGCTGCCGAATCCAAGCTGGCCGTCGCGCGCGCCAAGCTGGACGCGCTGAGCCAGTCTTCCGCTCACTGAGCGGAAAGTCCGTCGGCGCAGGGGTTTCCCGAGGCAGACGGCATACATCTCTTCGGTCGAACGGGCGGCTTGGGCTTCCAGGCCGCCCGTTTCCGTTGCGACTCGGTTGCATCGCCGAAAAGACGAATTACATTCGAAGGCCTGAACCGCAAGCCCCGCCGCACCCCGACGGCACTGGTGGGGACACGGGAACAGACCCTACCCGATACTGGAAACGGCCGCCGCCAGGGCGGCCCAAGACGAGGCGGCAGAGCGGATCATGGCGCGTGCGCATTGGCGGATCGATGAGCTTCCCTGGGACCGTTTCGATGCCGGCCGGGTGGATCCCGACCTGGTCCCCCTGATCAAGGCGGCGGCTCTGGTCGAGTTCAATGCCGACGACTACACGGCCTATCTGTGCAACGTCTTCAATGACGATCCGGAGTTCCAGGAGGTCGCCCGCGGCTGGGCGGTCGAGGAGGTCCAGCATGGCGAGGCGCTGGGCCGCTGGGCCGAACTGGTCGACCCGACCTTCGATTTCCGGGCGGCGGTGGAGCGCTTCCGCGCCGGCTACCGCGTGCCGATCGACCTCGACGCCTCGGTGCGTGGATCGCGCACCGGCGAGATGATCGCCCGCTGCATGGTGGAGACCGGCACAAGTTCCTATTACGCCGCCATCGGCGATTCGACCGACGAGCCGGTGCTGAAGGAGATCTGCCGCAACATCGCCGCCGACGAGTTGCGCCACTACAAGATCTTCTACACCTACGCCAAGAAGTACCTGGACCGTGAGGGGCTGAACAAGGTCCAGCGCCTGAAGGTGGCGCTGTCGCGCATCGGCGAGTCCGAGGATGACGAGCTGGCTTATGCCTATTACGCCGCCAACGCCCCGGCCGACGCCGCGTACGAGCACAAGGTCTACAACGCCGCCTACAAGCGCCGCGCGTTCGGCCGCTACCGCCGCAAGCACGTCGACCGCGCCATCGCCATGGTGTTCAAGGCCTGTGGCCTGAAGCCGCACTCGCGGCTGTGCAGCGTGGCCTCGCGTGGGGCCTGGTGGTTCATCGACCGCCAAGCCAGGAAGCTGGCCGCCCAAGCGGTCTGACTGCATCGGGCCTGCCGGTTCCCTTGCCCACCCCCGTCGCGCCGATGCCGGCCTTCGGGTGGTGGGTTGGCATCATGCGGTCGTTATCTTTCAAAGAACTGGTTTGTTCTTTTCGCCTCTGTCACGTGATGTGCAAGAGGTCATCCGCCGCCATTGGGGGAAACACCAGGGGCGGCGTTGATGAAATGAAAAATCCCCAATCTGTTTACTGCTACGCTCTGTTCAGCGGATGTGTTCAGCGCCGCAGATCAGCCGTAACGATTGGGTTCGGATGCCGTCATAGGCATCATCTGCTTGGCGCATCCGCCTTGTTGCGGATCGAATTTTAGGCCAAGCCTGAGATCCAGGCGTGCAGGCGCTGCGTAACGATCGCTGTGAACATATCCGTTCGTATGCGCATGGATGTCCGCCGCCGATGATCCGCTCCTATCTTCCCGCCATCCTCCTGCTTCTGGCCGGTGCCGCCGCCCTGCCGTTGGCGGTGTCCGGCGCGGGTGAGCCAACCGAACCGGTCGCCGCGGTATTCGCTCCCGGCACGACGCTGGCCGAGGCGATGGCGCGTGTGTCGGCGGCCGGCGGAACCCCGCTGCGCGGCGGCCCCTTTGCGAACATCATCGTCGCCACGTCGGCGCATCCGGACTTCGCCGCTTCCCTCCACCAGCATGGCGCCTGGCTGCTGCTCGATCCGCTTCTTGCCGGATGCGCGGACCCGCGCCGTCCCCAGTCATGACCCGGAGCCACTCCATGAACAATCTCGACCGCCTGCGCGCCGCCAGCGAGTGGGCGATTCTCGCCTATCTGTGGAGCTATGTGCCGATCCTGGCCCTGTTCTCCTGGTCGATGGACCGCGGGTGGGTCATTCCGGCCCTGGCACTGCTGGTCACGGCCGGCGCGACGCTGGGCCGGCTCTCGGCCAATGGTGCCACGCGGCGCAGCCTGTCGGCGGTGGCGCTGATGCTTCAGAGCGCCTTGGTCGTTGCCGTGGGGCAGGGACAGCCCTGGCAGGTCGATCTGCATTTCCTGTTCTTCGCCAATCTGGCGGCGCTGATCGCCTTCATCGATGTCGGCGCGTTGGTGATGGCGACTCTGGCCGTAGCCGGCCATCATCTGGTCCTGAATTTCGCCCTGCCCTATGCCCTGCTGCCGGAAGGCGGGAACCTTGTGCGGGTGCTCTACCACGCGGTGGCGGTTCTGGTGGAGGTGACGGTTCTGGTGGCAGTCGCCTGGAAAGGGCAGGGCCTGCTGAACAGCCTGGAGGCGACACTGGCCACCGCCGAGGAGGCACGTCGCCGGGCCGAGCTGCTGGCCGCCGAGCAGCGGGCGACGGAGGAACGCGCGGGCGAGGAGCGCCGTCGTACCCTGACCGAGGTGGCCGGCAGACTGCAGGCGGTGATCGGCACCTCCGCCGACCAGATCCTGACGGTGTCCGATGCGCTGAGCGGCGACTCTCAAGCCGTTGCCTCCACCATCGGCAGCACGCGCGTGCAGTTGGGTGACGCCTTGCGTTCCATCGGCGGGGCGGTGGAACGGGCGCATGACATGACGGTGGCGGCGGATCAGCTCGCCGGATCGACCGGCATCATCCGCGGACAGCTCGACCGTGCGACCGGCATCGTCTCCACCGCCAGCCGGCAGGCGTCGGCGACACGGGAGATCGTCTCCCTATTGGAAAGCACCGCCGCCCAGATCGAAGACATCACCCACCTGATCGGCGACATCGCCAGCCAGACCAACCTGCTGGCTCTCAACGCGACCATCGAGGCGGCGCGGGCCGGGGAGGCGGGCAAGGGCTTTGCCGTCGTTGCCGGCGAGGTCAAGCAGCTGGCCAGCCAGACCGCGCGGGCGACCGACGACATCGCCCGGCAGGTGGCGGACATCCAGGCTTCGTCCCGGCGCACCGCACAGGCCATCGGCGAGATCGTCGACACCATCGGCAGCATGAATGAAGTGACCGTGGGAATCGCCGGGGCGATCGAGCAGCAGGGTGTCGCCGCCCAGTCGATCATCGGCCAGATCCAGACCACGGCGGAGGAAGCCCGTGGCTTGGCGATGACGGTGGAAGGGGTGCGCGCGGTCGCCGACGGTTCCGGTTCCGCGGCGGAGGCGATGGAGCGGCGGCTGGACGTGGTGCGCCGGAGTGCCGCCCAACTGCAGAGCGAGGTGGCGTCGCTCGCCACCTCGATCCGCGCGGCGTGAAACGGTGAGGACGGGGCGGGAGGGGGCTGGCGGCGGCCGGCGGACTGCGCTACCCCTTCCGCTCCAACCACCAACACCCAAACGGGGTTCCGGAGACATGAAGCTCTATTACAAGCCGGGTGCCTGTTCGCTGTCGCCGCACATCGTCCTGCGCGAGGCCGGGCTGCCCTTCGAGCTGGTGAAGGTCGATCTGGTGACCAAGACCCTGCCCGACGGCAGCGATTTCCTTGCGGTGAACCCCAAGGGGCAGGTGCCGACCTTGGCGCTCGACGAGGGTGGCATCCTGACCGAGGGCGCTGTGATCGTGCAGTATATCGCCGATAAGGTGCCGGGCAGCGGCCTGATCCCTCAGGTGGGCACGATGGAGCGCTACCGTGTCCAGGAACTGCTGAACTACATCGGGTCGGAGCTGCACAAGGGCGTCGTCCCACTGTTCCCGATGCTGAAGGATGTGGTGTCCGACACCCACCGCGAGTTCGCCGCCAAGGTGCTGCGCGGCAAGCTATCGGTGCTGAACGCACAGCTGGAGGGCAAGGCGTATCTGACCGGCGACGTCTTCACCGTCGCCGACGCTTATGCCTACACGGTGCTGAGCTGGTTGCCGCGCATCGGCTTCGACCTGTCGGCCTTCCCGAATCTGGTCGCCTTCAGCGAACGTGTCGGTGCCCGTCCGGCGGTGCAGGCGGCGCATGCCGCGGAAGCCCAGGGCTGACGATTGCGATTGTGAACGGAAAAGGCCCCGTCTCGGCGAGAAACGGGGCCTTTTTCTTTGCTGGCGCTGCCCGAATCAGGCGGCGCTGGGCTTGCGGCGCATGGGCGTGTTGCCGCCGGGAGTGCCGGCCGCACGCGGGGTCTGCTTGCCGCCCCCGTGGTTGTTGCCGTGCGAAACCGCATGCGGAGCCGGGCGGCGGTCATGCCGGTTCTGGTCGTTGCGGGCGGCATCCGGCCGCGGCGCGCCGGTCGGCTTTCCGGCCTTCTGCGGGGCCTTGGCGGCCGACGCGGCAGGCTTCGGCTGCGCGGCCTTGGGCGCTGCCGGCTTCGGCGCGGCGTTGGAGCCGGCGTTGCCTGTGCGCGACTGCTGCTGGTTGCGGTTGTGCTGGTTGCGGTTGCTGCCCGGCGCCTTGGGACGGGGCGGCGGCTTGCTGGAGGCATGGATCTGCGCCACCTCCACCGCATGGTAGGGGTGGGTCGCGTCGGCCGGGATCGGCTGGCGGATCGTCTTTTCGATGTCCTTCAGGTAGCCGACCTCTTCATGGTCGCAGAAGGACACCGCGCTGCCGTCGGTGCCGGCACGCGCGGTCCGGCCGATGCGGTGGACGTAGCTTTCCGGCTCGTTCGGCAGGTCGAAGTTGATGACGTGGCTGATGCCGTCGATGTCGATGCCGCGGGCTGCGATGTCGGTCGCCACCAGCGCCCGCAACTCGCCGCTGCGGAAGCTTTCCAACGCGCGGACGCGGGCCGACTGCGACTTGTCGCCATGGATGGCGTCGGCGGCGATGCCCGCCTTCTTCAGGTGGTCGGCGATGCGGTCGGCACCGTGCTTGGTGCGGGCGAAGACGATGGTGCGGGCCATCGCCGAGTCTTCGAGCAGGTCGGCCAGCAGGCGGCGCTTGTCGCTGCGGTCCACGAACAGGACGCGCTGGTTGATGCGCTCCACCGTGGTCGACTGCGGCGTCACCTCGATGCGCTCGGGATCGGTCAGGATGCTGTGCGCCAGCTCGACCACCGCGTCGGGCATGGTGGCGGAGAACAGCAGCGTCTGCCGTTCCTTCGGCAGCACCGCGACCACCTTCCGCACGTCGCGGATGAAGCCCATGTCAAGCATGCGGTCGGCTTCGTCGAGGACGAACACCTCGATCGCGCCGAGATTGACGTGGTTCTGCGCCATCAGGTCGAGCAGGCGGCCGGGGGTGGCGATCAGCACCTCGACGCCGCGGGCGATGGCGGCGACCTGCGGGCTTTGGCCGACGCCGCCATGGATGACGGTGCGGCGGATCGGCAGATGGCGGCCGTAGGTGGTGAAACTGTCACCGATCTGCAGCGCCAGTTCCCGCGTCGGGGTCAGGATCAGCGTGCGCGGCGACTTGGCGGCCACGCGCTTCTTGTTCTGGAACAGCCGCTGCAGGATAGGCAGCGTGAAGGCTGCGGTCTTGCCGGTGCCGGTCTGGGCGAGGCCCAGAACGTCGCGGCCGGCCAGCAGGAGCGGGATGGCGCCGGCCTGGATCGGCGTGGCCGTGGAGTATCCCTCCTCCGCGACGGCGCGCAGAAGAGGCTCGATCAGGCCGAGGCCGGAGAATTCGGTCATGGAGGCGATGGTCCTGGTCACCAAAATGGGGGCCGCGCCAGGAGGGAGCGGCCGGGCTTGCGCGCTCCGCGGCGGGTTGGCGCGGAGCCGTCGGGCGGCGGGCGATCCGGGCGCGCGCAAGTCCTGCGCGGCGCCGGGCGCCGTCCGACCCCGGACAGATAGGGCCGGTGGCTTGATTTGGCAAGCAAACTCGGCGCGCGGCAGGGGTGCGCCGGTCAGGACGCGCGGGGGAGGGGCGCGAATCCCTGCCGCAACGCCGCGGCAAATGGTCGCGCCCCGGGGCTGTTCAGGAGGTGCTTACGGCTTCTTGATGACGCCGCAGGCGATGCGGTCGCCCGAATTGCCGGCGGGCTGGCTGAGATAGTCGTCGGGCTGGGCATGGACGACGATGGAGGTGCCGCCCTGCTTGAACAGGCCGTCCGGCCCGTCGGTCAGGGTGACCATGTGGGTGATCGCCTCAAACCCAGCCTTGCCGGCCTCGTTGGCCCAGATGTTGGGAAGCTCGCCGTAATGCATCTTTTCGGACTCTAGTCCGTGCTTGGAGCCCTGGGCGGCGAAATGGCCGCCGGCCGCCTTGAAGTCGGGCGTGCAGGCGCCGTTTTCGTGGATGTGGATGCCGTGCCAGCCCGGCGGCAGCCCTTCGAGCTGGCCGTGGACCAGGATGCCGTGCGGGAAGCGGGTGAAGGTGACGGTCCCCAGCGGCTTGCCCTGGGCATCGGCGACGGCGGCCTGGGCGGCGGGAGCGGGAGCCGGGGCCGACTGCTGGGCCAGGGCCGGGGCGGCGAACAGCGACAGGCCGGCGATCAGCAGGGCCTGCGTCGTCCCGATCCGGGGCGGGTGGGCACGGGTCATGCGGGTGAGTCCTCCATCTTGGCCGGGCCATGGGCGGCGCCGGCGGGTTCAGCGACTTTCCGTCGCTGCGAAACCGCTCTGGGATTGCGAACGGTTTTCAGTATGATGGGGGTCTCGGGAAGCAAAGACCAGGGTTGGGGTGATGACGTCGCGTCTGGAAGCGTTGTGTATGGAGAAGGGGCTGAAGATGACCGGACAGCGCCGCGTCATCTCCCAGGTGTTGTCGGACGCCGACGACCATCCCGATGTGGAGGAGGTGCACCGCCGGGCCGTGCAGATCGACCCGCGCATTTCCATCGCCACGGTGTACCGCACCATGCGGCTGCTGGAAGACGCGCAGGTGATCGAGCGTGTCGACCTGGGCGACGGCCGTGCGCGGTACGAGGAGGCGTCGGCCGACCACCATCACCACCTGATCGACACCCGCACCGGGCGGATCATCGAGTTCGCCAGCCCGGAGCTGGAGGCGCTGAAGGAACGCATCGCCCGCGAACTCGGCTACAAGATCGTCGGCCACCGGCTGGAGATTTACGGCGTGCCCCTGGATGAGGAGGAGCGTCCATGACCGATCCCCGTTTTCCCGAGGCGGAACAACCGATCGTCGACGCCATCGCCTGCCGCGATGCGGTGCAGCGCTGCTATTCCGGCCTGTGCCGTTGCGGTCAGCCGGAACGCTATGCGCTGGAGGCGGCGGTCACCGTCTACCGCTACCACCATCCGGAGATACCGCCGGCCCAGGCGGAGACCATCGTCAGCCATTGGGTGGCGGGGCCGGTTCGGCACTGAGGGGGAGTGTGGGTTGGTGTCGGCTACCGATGCCCCCACCCTGACCCTCCCCCGCTGGGCGGGGGAGGGTCAGGGTGGGGGCCATCGAAGTCAGCGCCATATGAAAATAGTCCTTGATTTCCCCGGCATAAAATCCTAAAACCGATCTCGTCAAGGCGACGGGTCCGCCCCCGGACCTCAGCGCCCGACAGACCCAAAGCTCCCCCCTCGCTTCGGTCCGAAAAGGGCCGGCCGGACACTTGAAAGTCCGGCCGGCCCTTTTCGTTTTCGCGTTTCGCCCGCGGCCGGCGCTGCGCCTTGCGCGCATCTCCGACAACCGGGTGGCGGAACGACTCCTCCCGCCACGCCGTCGCGGGATCCGCAGGAACGCGAAAGGAAAATATCCTTATGTCGACCACCATCGCCCAGGCGTTCGTCAAGCAGTTCGAGCGCGAGGTCCACGAGGCCTACCAGCGCATGGGTTCGAAGCTGCGCAACACGGTGCGAAGCAAGAACAATGTGCAGGGCGCCTCCACCGTCTTCCAGAAGGTCGGCAAGGGCGCCGCCTCCACCAAGTCGCGCCACGGCGCGGTCCCGGTGATGAACCTGGACCACACCCCGGTCGAATGCGCGCTGTATGATTTCTATGCCGGCGACTGGGTCGACCGGTTGGACGAGCTGAAGACCAACATCGACGAGCGGCAGATCATCGCCAATGCCGGCGCCTATGCGCTGGGCCGCAAGACCGACGAACTGCTGATCGCCGAGCTGAACAAGTCCGTCAATTACGCCGGCAGCGCCGCCGACGGGCTGACCAAGGCCAAGATCCTGGCTGCCTTCGAGATGATGGGCGAGGCCGACGTGCCGGACGATGGCCAGCGCTATGCCGTCGTCGGCTGGAAGCAGTGGAGCCAGCTGCTGGGCATCGAGGAGTTCGCCAGTTCGGACTATGTCGGCACCGACGAACTGCCCTGGCGCGGCACCCAGGCCAAGCGCTGGCTCGGCACGCTGTGGCTGCCGCATTCGGGCCTGACGCTGAGCGGCAATGTCCGGCTTTGCCACTGGTACCACAAGACGGCGGTCGGCCATGCGGCCGGTGCCGACGTGAAGACCGACATCACCTGGCACGGCGACCGCGCGGCGCATTTCGTCAACAACATGATGAGCCAGGGCGCCGCGCTGATCGACACCACCGGCGTGGTGACCCTGCGCTGCCTGGAGAACTGAGCGGGGGTGAATTTCCCTCTCCCGTCCCGGGAGAGGGAAGGGGCCCATGCGGAGCATGGGAAGGGTGAGGGGTGATCCAAGGAACCATGCGGTTCCGGACCCTTGCCTTACTCCTCACCCTCCCCGCGCGTTGCGCGGGTCCCCTCCCTCTCCCGGAGCGGGAGAGGGCATTTTTCTCCCCGACACAATCTGGAGTCTTCGATCCATGGCTTATGCGTCCAAGGATTTGAGCGTGCTCGCCTATGCGAACGGCTTCACGCTCTGGCACTACACCACGCTCGACGTGGCGACCGACGTCGATGCCGCCGGCTATTTCAACGGCGCCGCCGACCTGCTGCGGGTGGGCGACATGCTGCTGGCGAACTGCGCGGTCGGCGCCGCCACGCCAGCGACCGGCGTGCTGGTGGTGGCGGCCAGCGCCAACGGGGCGGTGGACGTCGCCAATTTGACGCCGTTCGGCAGCACCAACAGCGACTAATCCATCGAGGAGAGAGGCGCCGCTTCGCCGGCGCCTCCCCGGAATTCCGCAAAGGGAGAGCGTCCATGGCCCTGACCGCCATCGGCCTGTGCGGCCGTGCGCTGATCAAGCTCGGCGCCACCGCCATCGCCTCCTTCGACGACGGCTCCGCCGAGGCGGAGGTGGCCGCCGCGCTCTATGCGCCGACGCGCGACGCGCTGCTGTCGGCCAATGCCTGGAGCTTTGCCAGCCTGCAGGCGACGCTTCCGCGGCTGGCCGAACCGCCGGTCGCCGATTACGCCTGCGCCTTCGAACTGCCGGCCGATTTCCTGCGGGCGCTGGGGGCGGGCGGCGACGGGCGGGGGCGCGGCCTGTCCTATCGCATCGCCGGGCGGACGCTGTTGTGCGATGCCGGCGCCGTCACCCTGTCCTACATCGGCCGCCCGGCGGAAGAGGCGTTTCCCGCCTTCTTCGACCAGGCGCTGATCGCGCGCCTCGCCGCCGAGTTCTGCCTGCCGCTGACCGAAAGTTCGACGCGGGCGGAGCTGCTGGCCCAGCTGGCCGAAAGCGAGTTCCGCCGCGCCCGCCAGATCGACGCCCAGCAGGACAGCCAGCCCGGCTTCGAGGACTTCACCCTGATCGATGTGCGGGCATGATGGGGAGGACGTGATGGGACGGCTGCATCAGGTCAAGACCAACTTCACCGCCGGAGAGGTGTCGCGCCGCCTGCTGGGGCGCGGCGACCTCAAGGCCTACGACAACGGCGCGCTGGTCTTGCGCAACCTGTTCATCGACCCGACCGGCGGGGTGACGCGGCGGTCCGGCCTTGCCTTCACCGCGCTGGCCCGCGGCGACGGACGGCTGGTGGCGTTCGAGCGGAACAGCGAACAAACCTATTTGCTGGTTTTCACCGACCGCTGGATCGACGTGTTCCAGGGCGGGACCAGGCTGGCGTCGGTTGCCGCACCCTGGACGTTGACGCAACTGGCGCAGATCACCTGGACGCAGAGCGCCGACACGCTGCTGGTCTGCCATCCCGACCTGCCGCCGCGCAAGCTGACGCGCGGCGACGACGGGACCTGGACCCTGGCAGAATGGGCCTTCGCGGTGGAGGGGGAGTTGCTGCGCACACCCTTCCACCGCTTCGGCGACCCAGCGGTGACGCTGACGCCGTCGGGGACGAGCGGGGCGATCACCGTCACCGCGTCTGCCCCGGTGTTCGATCCGCGCCATGACGGCACCCGCATCCGCATCAAGGGCAAGCAACTGCAGGTGACCGGCGTGGTGTCGGGCACCCAGGTCAACGCGACGGTCAAGGAAACGCTGGCCGATACCCAGCCGACGACGCAATGGGAGGAGCAGGCCTTCTCGGCATTGCGCGGTTGGCCGGTGTCGGCCGCCTTCCATCAGGACCGGCTGGTCATCGGCGGGTCGCGCGACCTGCCCAACCGGCTGTGGCTGTCGCGCTCCGCCCAGATCTGGAACTTCGACCTGGGGGAGGGGCTGGACGATCAGGCCATCGAGTTCGGCATCCTGTCCGATCAGGTCAACGCGGTGCGCGCCGTCTTCTCCGGCCGGCATCTGCAGGTCTTCACCTCGGGCGCCGAATACATGGTGACCGGCGACCCGCTGACCCCGCAGAGCATGCAGGTCAACCGGCAGACGCGGATCGGCTCGCCGATGGACCGCGCCATCCCGCCGCGCGACGTGGAGGGGGCGACGCTGTTCGTGCCGCGCAACCGGCGCGAAATCCGTGAGTTCCTCTATACCGACACCGAAGCGGCCTATCAGGCGAACGACCTCGCCCTGCTGGCCCGCCATCTGGTGTCCAGCCCGCGCGACCAGGATTACGACCAGAACCGCCGGCTGCTGTTCGTGGCGATGGAGGACGGCACGCTGGGTGCGCTGACCGCCTACCGGGCGGAGAACGTCACCGCCTGGACCCTGCTGGAGACCGATGGGGCGGTGCGCTCCGTCGCCGCGGTGGGGGACGAGGTCTATACGCTGGTGGAACGGCGCGGGGTTTGGAGCATCGAGCGGTTCGACGATGCGCTGAACCTCGACACGGCGATCACCGCCGAGCGGGTAGATGCAACTGCGGTCTGGAGCGGGCTGGCGCATCTGGAGGGACGGACGGTCGCCGTCGTTGCCGACGGGGTGGTGCGCAACCCGGCCACCGTCCAGGCCGGCGGCGTCACGCTCGACCCGCCTGCCCGCAAGGTCGAGATCGGACTGCCCTACACCCACCGGATCGAGCCGCTGCCGCCCAACCTGCTGGGGCAGGCGACCGGGGCCGACATCGTGCGGCTGGTCGCGGTCACCTTCCGGCTGGAGGAGACGGCGGCGCTGCGTGTCGATCTGGGGCGCGGGTTGCAGGAACTTCCACTTCACCGGCTTGGGCCGCAACCGGCCGGCGGGGTGCCGGCGCGCGTGTCCGGCGACCGACGGCTGCGGGCGCTCGGCTGGCGCCACGACACCAATGTCCCGCTGTGGCGCATCGAACAGGACGCGCCGCTGCCTTTCACGCTGCTTTCCGTGACCATGGAATTGAAGGTGAACGACTGATGGGTGGAATCGCTCCCCTCGTGACCACGGCGCTGCCGCTGGCGAACTCGGTCATCGGTACCGTGCGCAGCGCCAATGCCGGCCAGTCCAGCGCCGCCGCGCAACAGGCCGCAGCCCAGCAGGCCGCCCAGCAGGCCGCGGCCCAGCAAGCCGCTGCCGAGCTGGAGTACAAGCGCCAGCAGGACGCGGCGCAGGCCGCCGCGGCCCAGGCGGCGCTGGAACGGAAATACCGCGAGGAAGCGGCTGCGGCCGAACGTTCGGCCCAGGCCGCCGCCGTGGCCCGCCAGCAGCAGGCCCAGCTGGAGGCCGAGGCGCAGGCCCGCCAATGGTCGCATGATGCCGAGTTGCGTCAACGCGAGCAGGAGCTTCAGCGCCAGAGGGACGAGGCGGCTGCGGCTGCGGCTGCTGCGGCGCGGGCCAAGGAGATGGACGACTTCCGCTCCGCCCAGGAGCAGACGCTGGCGCAACTGCGCGCCAGCCAGGAGCAGACCGTCCACTCCAAGGAAACCGACGCCCAGACCCAGCTGGCCCAGCTGACCGCGGCGGCGGACGCCGCCGAGCAGCGCCGGCTCACCGCGTTGCGTCAGGCGGTGAGCAAGACCCGCGCCGGGCTGGGCGCGCGCGGCGTCACCGCGCAGGATGGGTCGGGCGAGGCGATCCTGCTGGGGTTGACCAACTCCAGCGAGACCGAACGGAAGGACGCGCAGGCGACCGAGCAGCTGAAACGCGCCGCCATCCAGCAGAGCCTGGACGAGGCCAAGCGCCGCAACCTGCTGGAGTTGTCGCAACTCGCCGACCGTCAGCGGCTGGAATACATGAGCAAGTTCTTTTGAGCGCGCTTGTGTCCGTTTTCGCGGAGACCCCCGATGTCCACGTCGCTTCTCATCCCGCGCGGGACCCCGCGCGTGCAGTATCTCGCCGACGGCATGCAGCGGGTCTTCACCTACCCGTTTCCGATCTTCACCGACGAGGATCTGCAGGTCTTCCTGGGTGCGGCGCTTCAGAGCACCGGCTATGCGGTCGGCGGGGCCGGCTCAAGCGCGGGCGGGGCGGTGACCTTCGCCACGGCTCCGGCGGAGGGGACCGTCGTCCTGCTGCGCCGCCGCCTGCCCATCGAACGGCGCAGCGATTTCGGCGAGAGCGGGCCGCTGCCGGCCGCCGCCCTCAATGGCGAACTGGACCGGCTGACCGCGGCGCTCCAGCAGGTGGCGGGCGACCAGGAGTTGATGCTGCGCTATGCCGACAGCGACCTGCCGGCCTCCCCCCTGTTGCCCGAGCGGGGCTTGCGCCAGGGCAAGCTGCTGGCCTTCGACGGCGCCGGCAATCCCACCGTCCGCCCGCCGGTGGACGAGGAGGCGCTGGCGACCTATGTGCCGCCGGGTGCCGGGGCCACCGCGCGACCGGTGCGCGACAAGCTGGCCGACCTCGTCTCGGTCAAGGATTTCGGCGCGGTGGGAGACGGGCTGGTCGACGACACGCTGGCCCTGCAGGCGGCGCTGACCTCCGCCCGCGCGGTGTTCGTGCCGCCGGGGACCTACCGCATCGCCAACACGCTGACGCTCGGCCATGGGCAGACGCTGTACGGGGCGGGGCAGGCCTCGGTGATCCGCGGCGCGTCCAACGGCTTCGACCTCGTCCACCTGCCGGACGGCTACGCCACCCTGTCGGGCCTGCGGCTGGAGCAGGGCCGGGCGGGGGTGCGTCTGTTCGGGCGTGACGGGCCTTGCGTGCAGAACAGCCTGACCGACCTGACCCTGTGGGAGCCGGAGGTGGGGCTGCTGTTCGACGGCTACATCGACCCCAACCTGCCCTGCTACTGGAACAACATCGCCCGCGTGCTGGTGGCGCGGCCGTCGCGGCATGGGGTGTGGCTGACGCGGACGGGGGCGGGCGACACGCCGAACGCCAACCGCTTCCACGCCGTGCGGGTCTATTCGCTGTCGGCGCCGATGACCGGCTGCGGCTTCTTCGTGGAGCAGGGGCGCTACAACAACGCCTTCTTCGACTGCGAGGCCAATCTTTGGCCGCAGGCGGAGGCCTGCTTCCGCGTCGGCGCCGTCACCGACAAGACGCTGATTGTGAATTTCTATGCCGAGTCGCTGGGCGCCCTGCCGAACCTGCAGCTCGATGCCGGGTCGGTTGAGACCGCGATCGTCAACCTGTTCTCCGCCGCTGCCGGGCCGGCGATCCTCGACCGGTCCGGCGGGCAATACACCGCGGTCAATGCCGGCTATCCGGAGAAGAACCGGCTTCAGCGCAGCCGCATCACCGAACTGGTGGTGGAGGCGCTGCGGTACGACACCGACTATGTCGAGCCGGCCAAGGGTGGGGTGGTGGCGTTGGATCTGACCAGCTCGGTCTATCTCGCCAGCGCCTATGGCGGGCCGGTGGAGTTGCGTCTACCCAAGGCTGAGACCGTCAACGGCCATGCGGTGACGATCAAGCGCACCGATGCTTCCGCCAACCCGCTGACCGTGACGGAGACCGGTGGACCGGGGCCGGACGGGCGGGCTCTGGCGCTGGGCAACCGCTACGACTTCGTGACGCTGGTGTCGAACGGGGCGGGCTGGTGGATCGTCGCCGGCAATAATCCGCCGGGCAATGCCCACTATCACGCGGCTCCCGGCCTGTTCGAGCCGGACCTGAACCAGCAGCTCTATCTGGTCAGCGCCTGGAATGGGGCGGTGGAGGTGCGGCTGCCGGCGCCCTCGGCCCCGCATGCGGTCGGCCGCACGGTCACCATCAAGAAGTCCGACACCGGCGGCAACCGCGTCACCGTGACCCAGGCCGGCGGCGGCGGGCCGGACAGCGAGGCCATCGCGCTGGCCGCCCAGGGCCATGCGGTGACGGTGATGTCGAACGGCGCCGGCTGGCACATCCTGGGGCGGAATCCATGAGGGCGGGGAAGGACGACAGCTTTCGCGCCTTCGTTCGGGGCTGGAACGACATGGTGGAGCTGAAGACCCCCGCCCATCATGCGCGGATGGCGGGTTGGCTGGAGGCATGCATGGCTGGGCAGAACCGGCGCATGCTGCTGATGGCCTTCCGCGGGTCGGGCAAGTCGACCCTGGTCGGGCTGTTCGCGGCGTGGCTGTTGCTGCGCGATCCCAACCGCAGACTGCTGGTGCTCGCCGCCGACATGCGGTTGGCGACGAAGATGGTGCGCAACGTCAAGCGCATCCTGGAACGCCATCCCGATTGCAGCCACCTGAAACCGCCGGCGTCGGTGCGCGACCAGTGGGCGGCCGACCAGTTCACGGTCGTGCGTCCGATGGAACTGCGCGACCCGTCGATGGCGGCGGCCGGCATCGGCGGCAACATCACCGGCAGCCGCGCCGACGTGGTGATCTGCGACGACGTGGAGGTGCCGCGCAACGCCGACACGGCGGTCAAGCGTGCCGCCCTGCGCGAACGCCTATCGGAGCTGGAGTATGTGCTGGTGCCGGGCGGGGCGCAGCTCTATGTCGGGACGCCGCATGCGCAGGACAGCCTCTATGCCGAGGAGACCGACGACGGCAGCCCGCCCTTCCTGGACGGGTTCGAACGGCTGGTCCTGCCGGTCTATACAGAGGATCCCGAGGGCCGCCGCACCTACACCTGGAAGGAGCGCTTCGGCGAGGCCCATGTCGCACGCATCCGCAAGTCCACCGGCCCCAACAAGTTCACCAGCCAGATGCTGCTGCGCCCGGTCAGCGTCGCGGACGGCATGCTGGATGTCGCCAAGCTCGGCCGCTACGACGCCGAACTGGTGTATCGCGAGGCTCTGGGCCGCGCGGTGCTGACGCTGGACGGGGTGCGACTGGTCTCCGCCTCCTGCTGGTGGGACCCGGCCTTTGCCCGGCTGGAGGCGGACGGCAAGGCGAAAAGCGGCGACGGCAGCGTGGTGGCCGTGGTTTTCGGCGGCACCGACAACCGGTTCTACCTGCACCGGGTGTTGTATCTGACGGTCGACCCGCGGTTGGAAGAGACGGAAGCCGACCAGCAATGCGGGCAGGTCTCCCGCCTTCTCGCCGACAACCACCTGTCGTCGATCCATATCGAAATCAACGGCTTGGGCCGCTTTCTGCCCGGTCTGCTGCGCGAACGCCTGCGCCATGACCGATTGTCCGTGGGCGTGGTCGAGCAGACGAGCCGCAAGCCCAAGGCCCAGCGCATCACCGAGGCCTTCAACGCCCTGATGGCCGACCGCCGCCTGCTGGCCCACCGGTCGGTGTGGGACACGCCGCTGATCCGGGAAATGCGCGACTGGCGTCCGGATGGCCGATACCGCGGGCCCGACGACGGCCTGGACGCGGTGGCCGGCTGCCTCGGCGCCGAACCCTACCGCTTCGAAGAAGCAGCGGCCGTCCCCGAACGCCGCCCCGACTGGCGGGGGATTGGCACGGTGGTGGCGCCGTCGGATTGGGAGCTTTGAGTCGTTTCCTCACCTCAACCACAGGAGACCCCGATGCACGACACCCTGACCGGAGGCCTGGATCTCGCCTGGTGGATCACCGCGGTCGAACTGCCGGCGATGGGCGGGCTGTTCTGGCTGATCGCGCGGGTGCGCAAGGATGCCGACAGCGCGCTGGACGAATTGCGCGCCCGGGCGGAGGAGGCTCAGGCGCAGGTGCGCGAGAATCTCGCCGCATACAAGCTGGAGGTCGCGAAGACCTACGTCTCCTTCGCGACGCTCAAGGACGTGGAACAGCGCCTGACCGACCATCTGCTGCGCATCGAGACCAAGCTCGATTCGGGCTTCATGCCCTTCGAGGGCGGACGGCGCTGACCGTCAACGGCCGCAACGGGCGAGTCGGCTCAGTCGGCGTGGTGGATCATCGCCTGATAGATCTTCCAGGCCACCTCGACCGACACGCCGCCGGCCCGCGCGCCTGCCGCCAGCATGGTGGCGCTCGGCTTCAGCGGGACCGCGGTCTGACCCGGCTCGCACAGCGCGCCCATGGCGGTGACCGAGGCGCCCAGGTCCGTGTCGCAGGACTGGGTCTTCTTCATCAGGCTCATGGAAATCGCGTTCATGACGGGTCCTCCGTTGACTTGCTTCTGTCACAGCAAAAGCAATGCCAACCTGCGAAAGCGGCTCCGGCCCTTGGAATCGCGGGGGTTGAACTGGATGGCACGCCGTTTCAGCAGGAATGAAGGCGGCGGAAACTCAAAAATACCCGCAAAATGCCGAATAGTTTCGAGTGTGCTTTGCAAAATGCAACGCGCGACGCGTGCGGAATTGCATTCGGGGAGTCGATCTTGCGTTGTGGCCGACGCCCTGCCGGACCCGACCGCATGGGACGCCCCGCAGCGCGGGCAACTGCGGCTTTCGGACTGCGGCTTTGATGTGTCTGGCCGGTGGCCGCGCCTTGGGATAGTGTCCGACCATCATGACCGACCGAATCATCCACCACATGTGCCGCGCGGACGAGTGGGACGCCGCCCGCCCGGCCGGCAGCTACCCGGGTTCGTCGCAGGATGTCCAGGACGGCTTCATCCATTTCTCCACTGCCGGACAGGTGGTGGAGAGCGCCGCCAAGCATCGCGCCGGCCAGGACGGCCTGCTGCTGCTGACGGTGGACGCCGACCGGCTGGGCGCCGCCCTGCGTTGGGAACCCTCGCGCGGCGGGCAGCTGTTCCCGCACCTCTACGGGCCGCTGCCGGTGGATGCCGTGCTGCGGGTCGACCCGCTGCCGCTGGGGCCGGATGGGCGCCACGTCTTCCCGGCCGGCTTTCCCTTCACCCTCCAGGACCTCGTTCCGTGATCGACCTCTATCCGCTTGCCGGGCCGCTGCTGTTCCGCTTCGACCCCGAGACCGCGCATGGCCTGACCATCAAGGCGCTGAAGACCGGACTGGTCCCACCGGCCCGCGGCAGGGACGAACCGGCGCTGCACACCCGCGTCTGGGGACTGGATTTCTCCAACCCGGTCGGGATGGCCGCCGGCTTCGACAAGAATGCCGAGGTGGTCGACGCCATGCTGAACCTTGGCTTCGGCTTCGTCGAGCCCGGCAGCGTCACCCCGCGGCCCCAGCCCGGCAACCCGCGTCCCCGCCTGTTCCGGCTGGTGGAGCAGCGGGCGGTCATCAACCGCATGGGCTTCAACAACGAAGGGCTGGAAGCCTTCGCCCAGCGGCTGGAGCGCCGCCGCGCCGCCGCCAGGCGCGCGCCCGGCATCGTCGGCGCCAACCTGGGCAAGAACAAGGATACGGCCGACGCCGCCGACGATTACGTGATCGGCGTGCGCCGGCTGGCGCCGCTGGCCGACTATTTGGTCGTCAACGTCTCCTCCCCCAACACGCCGGGCCTGCGCGCGCTGCAAGGCCGGGATCCCCTGCGCGCCCTGCTGGAACGGGTGCTGGAGGCGCGGGCCGCCTGCGGCCTGACCCGCAATCCGCCGCTTCTGCTGAAGATCGCTCCCGACCTGACGGTGGAGGACAAGAGCGACATCGCCGCGGTGGCGCTAGAGTCCGGCATCGACGGGCTGATCGTCTCCAACACCACCATCGCCCGGCCCGACAGCATCCCGGCGGCGATGCGCAGTGAGGCCGGCGGGCTGTCCGGCGCGCCGCTGTTCGAGCCCTCCACCTCCGTCCTGCGCGAGATCTACGCGCTGACCGGCGGCAAGCTGCCGATCGTCGGTGTCGGCGGCGTGGCGACGGGCGAGGACGCCTATGCCAAGATCCGGGCCGGCGCCTCGCTGGTTCAGCTCTATTCGGCGATGGTCTATGCCGGGCCGGCTGTGGTTCACCGCATCCGCCGCGAGTTGGCGGAGTTGCTGCGCCGCGACGGCTTCCGCTCGGTCGCCGAGGCGGTGGGGGCGGATCACCGTTGATCCCGCGATGACCCTGCTGACGCACCTCGTCTATGCGCTGGCTTACCTGATCGCCGGGATCTCGGCCGGTGCCGCTCTGTGGGCTCTGCGCCCGGAGGCCGATCCGCTGGTGTCGTGGATGGCAGGCGCGCTGGTGGTGCTGGCCGGGGCGCTGGTCCATGACGTGGTGACCAGGCTGGAGCGCGAGCGCAAGGCCGCCCGCCGCATCGCCCGCCTGAGCGACCGGGTGGAGGAACTGGCACACCTGCTGGAGCAGCGCCTTGCATCCGATCCCGGCGCCCAGCCCGACGGCGTGCGCTACGACGCCGTGATGCAGGAGGTGAAGCTTCTGCAGTCGCTGGTCGCCCGCCTGACCGAGCGGCGCGCCCCGCGCCCGCCGGCACCCAGCAGCGATCCCGGCGGCAGCCGGCGTCCGGCCGCTATGCCGTCCCCGGCTCCGCAGCCGGCTCCGCCGCCCGCCGCACCCATGGACGACGCCGCGGTGCTGGAGGCGGTTCGCGACGCGCTGAAGGCCGACCGCATCGATGTCTATCTCCAGCCCATCGTCAGCCTTCCCCAGCGCAAGCACCGCTTCTACGAGGTGTTCTCGCGCGTGCGCTCCGCCGATGGTCAGCAGATCATGCCCGATCGCTATCTCGACATCGCCGAGCGCGAGGGGCTGATCGCCACCATCGACAACCTGCAACTGGTCCGCTGCGTCCAGCTGATCCGCGAGACGGAGCGGCGCCAGCACGCCATCGGCTTCTTCGCCAACATCTCCGCCGCGACGCTGGCCGATGCGGAGTTCATGCGCCAGTTCCTGAACATGATGGCGCAGAACCACGCCCTGGTGCCGAAGCTGGTGTTCGAATTGAGCCAGCACGATCTGCGCGCCGGCGGGGCGGTGACGATGGGCATCCTGTCGCAACTGGCGCGACTGGGCTTCCGCTTCTCGATGGATCAGGTGACGGATCTCGCCATCGACGTCGACCGGCTGCTGCGCCACGAGTTCCGCTGCATCAAGCTGGACCGCGCCCTGGTGCTGGATCCCGCCAACGCCGAGCGCATCCGCGACTTGCGCCGCCGCTGCGCCGCCGACGGCATCGACCTGATCGTCGAGAAGATCGAAACGGAGAACCAGCTGGTCGAGGTGCTCGACACCGGCTTCGACTTCGGCCAGGGCTACCTGTTCGGCGAACCGCGGCTGAGCCGGAAGCCGGATTGAGGCGCGCAGGCAAGTGCTTGCCAAGAAACCAATGCCGAGTTGTGGCGGCATTGCAGCGTTGGTCTGTCCACACCCTTGATTTCCGCCACCGCGCTTGACATTCCCCCACGCGGCGATGGAAATTTCGCGTTCCCGGCCCTGTCCGGGCACCCGACGCGGGTGATACGCAACACTAGTAAATGGTGACTTCGGTGACGTCCAACATCGCCATCACGCTGCCCGACGGCAGCGTGCGGGAGTTCGACCGGCCGGTGACGGGGCTCGAGATTGCCCAGTCCATCGGTTCGCGCCTGGCCAAAGATGCGCTTGCCGTCAAGATCGACGGCACGGTGAAGGACCTCACCACCACCGTCACTACCAACGCCAAGATCGAGATCGTCACGCGCAACCACGCCGACGCCCTCGAGGTCATCCGCCACGATGCCGCCCATGTGCTGGCCGACGCGGTGCAGAAACTGTATCCCGGCACGCAGGTCACGATCGGCCCGTCGATCGCCACCGGCTTCTACTATGACTTCGCGCGCGACGAGCCGTTCACGCCCGAGGATCTGGAGAAGATCGAGGCGAAGATGCGCGAGATCGTCGGGGCCGACATCCCGATCATGCGCGAGGTCTGGGACCGCGACGAGGCGGTCGCCTACTTCAAGAATCTCGGCGAGCATTACAAGGCCGAGCTGATCGAGGCGATCCCGCAGGGCGAGCCGGTGTCGATCTACCGCCAGGGCGACTGGCTGGATCTGTGCCGCGGGCCCCACGCCATGACGACGGGCAAGGTCGGGCAGGGCTTCAAGCTGATGAAGGTGGCCGGCGCCTATTGGCGCGGCGACAGCCGCAACCCCATGCTCCAGCGCATCTACGGCACCGCCTGGCGCGACGAGAAGGAGCTGAAGGCCTACCTGCACCAGATCGAGGAGGCGGAGAAGCGCGACCACCGCAAGCTGGGCAAGGAACTGGACCTGTTCCATGTGCAGGAAGAGGCGGTCGGCTCGGTCTTCTGGCATCCGAAGGGCTGGACGCTCTACCAGACGCTGGAAACCTACATCCGCACCAAGCTGAAGGGCGCCGGCTATGTCGAGGTCAAGACGCCGCAGCTGATCGACAGCTCGCTGTTCAAGGCGTCGGGCCACTGGGACATGTATGGCGACAACATGTTCAAGGTGGAGGCCGACGGCGGCGAGAAGCTGCTGGGCATCAAGCCGATGAACTGCCCCGGCCATGTCCAGATTTTCCGCCACGGCCTGCGCTCCTACCGCGACCTGCCGATCCGCATGGCGGAGTTCGGCGCCTGCCACCGCAACGAGCCGTCGGGCGCGCTGCACGGCATCATGCGCGTGCGTGCCTTCACCCAGGACGACGCCCACATCTTCTGCACCGAGGATCAGGTGCAGAGCGAGGCGGCCGAGTATTTCAAGCTGCAGCTCGGCGTCTACAAGGACCTGGGCTTCGACAAGATCTCGGTGAAGCTGGCCCTGCGTCCGGACGTCCGCACCGGCGCCGACGAGCTGTGGGACCGGGCCGAAGGAGCGCTGGCCCAGGCGTTGCGCGACGCCGGGCTGGAGTATGAAGAGTTGCCGGGCGAGGGCGCCTTCTACGGCCCGAAGGTGGAATTCCACCTGACCGACGCCATCGGCCGGACCTGGCAGTGCGGCACGCTGCAGTACGACCCGAACCTGCCGGAGCGACTCGATGCCAGCTATATCGGCGAGGATGGCGCGCGCCATCGGCCGATCATGCTGCACCGGGCGATTCTCGGGTCGATGGAGCGCTTCATCGGCATGCTGATCGAGCATTACGCCGGCAAGTTCCCGCTGTGGCTGTCGCCGGTGCAGGTCACCGTCGCCACCATCACCAGCGAGGCCGACGGCTATGCCGAGGAAGTGGCCAAGCTGCTGAAGCGCAAGGGCCTGCGCGTCGAACTCGACACCCGCAACGAGAAGATCAATCTGAAGGTCCGCGAGCACAGCCTACAGAAGGTTCCCCTGATGCTGGTTGTCGGGAAGCGCGAGGCGGACGAGCGGACGGTCGCGCTCCGCGTGCTGGGCGGCAAGGATCAGGAAATTCTTGCCCTCGACGCCGCCGTGGCTAAACTGGTCGAGGAAGCGAAATCGCCCGCCGGCGAAACCATGACCGACTCGCCGTTTTAACCGACCGCGCGACGCCGCCGGCCGCTCCTTTGGACGGCCGGCCTCTGCGTGGTTTCAGACCATGGAGAAGCGTCCATAGCCAGGATCCCGTCCGAAGCCGCCCCGACCCGCGATGGACCGCGGGTTAACCGGGAGATATCGGCTCGTTCCGTTCGTCTCGTCGGTGCAGATGGCGAGATGATCGGGGTGGTGTCGTTGCGCGATGCTCTGCTGGCTGCCGAGGATGCCGGTCTCGACCTAGTCGAGATCGCTCCCCAGGCGGAACCGCCCGTCTGCAAAATCCTCGACTATGGCAAGTTCAAGTACGAGGCGCAGAAGAAGGCGAACGAAGCCCGCAAGAAGCAGAAGATCATCGAGGTCAAGGAGATCAAGCTCCGGCCGAACATCGATGACAACGACTACGACGTGAAGATGCGCTCGGCGCGCCGTTTCCTCGAGGAAGGCGACAAGGTCAAGGTGACCCTGCGCTTCCGCGGCCGTGAAATGGCGCACCAGGATCTGGGTATGAATGTGCTTGTCCGCGTCCGCGACGAGCTGACCGAACTGGCGAAGGTCGAGCAGATGCCGAAGCTCGAAGGGCGTCAGATGGTCATGGTGCTGGCTCCGCGCTGATGCGGGGTGAGGTTACGGAAAAGGCCCGTCCGGGATGCCGGACGGGCCTTTTTCTTTCGGCGGCTACAACGCTTCAGCGCAGCGGCCGGTCGTCGACGATCACCACATAGCAGGTGTGGCGGGTGTATTTGGCACAGTTGTCCAGGGCGCCGCGGCGGGCGGCGTCCTCGCTGGACATGCCGGACTTCCAGCCGAAGGCGCCGTCCCGCGACACCGCGAAGGCTTTGCGGCCGGCCGCCTCGAGATAGGCGCTGAATTTCGGCCGGTTGGCGTCGGACAGTTCGGGAGGCGGCTCCAGCCTGACTTGCGTGCCGCGCGGTCCTTCCGACGGCGTGGCGGCCATATCGGCACCGGCACCGGCCGGGCGGTCGTTCAGATAGGCGATGCGGCAGCTTTGGCGGGTATGCTTCGCGCAGGTCTCCAGCGCTCCCTTCTGCGCGTCGTCCAAGCTGCGCAGACCGGATTTCCAGCCATAGGCGCCGTCGGGCGACACGGCGAAGGCCTTGTTGCCGCCGGCCTCGACATAGGCGGGGAACTTGGCCCGGTTGGCGGCTGACAGTTCGGGCGGCGGCGCCAGAGCCGGCAGGGACAGCACGATCGGCGTCCTGCGCGGGACCAGTCCGTTCTGCGCCAGGAACCCGTCGACCATCGGTGTCCATTCCGCAATGGCGGCGGTGAAGAAGGAATGCCCATCCTTGCCGTGCGGCGGTGCGGCGATGAACTCGCCCCGGCCACCTTCATGGGTGAAGGCCTCCCACAGGCGGCGGGCGAGGTCGGGGCCGAAGAACAGGTCGTTTTCGGCATAGATCCACAGTGTCGGAACGCGCGAACTGCGGCCCAGCGTGCCGAAGGCGGCGACCAGCCGCTCCTCCCGGCAGACCTCGTTGTCGGCGATGGAGCCGCGCCCGCCGGCGAAGCTGATCGCCGCCTTCAGCCCGGGCGGGGGATCGGCGCTGAGCGCGATGCTGGCAAGCCCGCCGGCCGACACGCCGACCGCGATGATGCGGCCGGGATCGGCATAGGGCTGGGCCGCCACATAGCGGACGGCTTGGCGTAGGTCCTCGGCGCTCTGCCGGGCGGAGTGCAGGTAGTCGGGGTTGTTGCAGGCGCCGGTCGTCTCGCTGTAGGGACCGTCCGATCCGCCATAGCCGCGCCGCATCACCGCCACCGTCGCCCAGCCGCGCCGGGCGAACTCACGGGCTTCCGGCAGATAGCGCAACGGCGTCATCTGCGCCCGCTCCGCCGGGTCGCGCGGCGTGCCATGGCTGATGATCGCGATGGGGTAGGGACCGGGACCGTCCGGCCGCAGCAGCATCGCCTCCAGCGTTGCGGAGGAGCCGTCGGGGAAGCGCGCGGGGATCGACAGCGGCGTCTGCACCAGCCCTTCGGCCAGCGCCGGGCCGCACCACGACAGCATGAACAGCAGGACGATCAGGCGGCGCAGGGTCATGGTGGGCGCAGTCTCCGCAAGGGAAGGGGGCTGCGCTCTTGTACGCCAACTTTGGCTTGGCGTCAGGGGGGAGGTGGGCGGAGTGTCGGCTGACGATGCCCCCACCCTAACCCTCCCCCGCCCTCGGCCGGCCAAAGGCCGGTCCGATCGCGGGAGAGGGGACTGCCGCTGCGTCGCAAACTCCCCCTCTCCTGCCGAAGGCGGGGGAGGGAGGGGGCAACGCTGTCCTACTCCACCCCCTGCCGCGCCACCCGCAGCGCCTCGGCCAGGACCTCGGCGTCGCCGATGTGGTTGGCGAGCAGCAGGATCAGCTTGGCGTTCAGGCGGGTGCTCTGGTCGGGAGTCAGGTCGCGGTGGCTGTCGATCAGCAGCTGGTACACGTCGTCCGGGCTGGCGAAGCGCTGCTCGGTCATCAGTTTGGCCATGGGTGGGCTCCACGAGTTCGAATGTCAGCGGCGGTCAACGGCCGGTGGCGCGGTCCAGCGCGGCGGACAGTGCCTCGGCGTCGAACCGGCGCCAGCGGGCGGCGATGTGCTGGTCGGGGCGGATCAGATAGACGCTGCCGGGCGTCAGGTCGTAGCGCTCGCGCAGGCGGCCGGCGCAGTCCACCAGTTCCCCGGCGATGCCACGCCGCCGCTCGGTCACGGCGTGCCAGGCGAGGGGCAGCGGCCCGGCAGCGAGTCCGTCCAGCGCCTCCGCCACCTCAGCCGGAACCGCCCCGTCACCGGCGGCATAGAGCACGGTGAAGCGGCCGTCCAGCGCCTCCATCAGCCAGCCGGGCTGGCCGTCGCGCTCCACCGGTGCGTCGGTGGCCGGCGCGCCCGGCACCATCTTTCCGGCGAACGTGTCGGCGTCCGGCGTGTTCAACGGGCTGTCTGTGTAGGTGGTCGGCGTGGACAGCCGGCCGGAATTGACCAGCGAGCGGGCGAATGGCTGGTCGACCGCAAGCTCCAGAACGGCGTCGCGGAAGACGCGGCTCATCTCGCTCTTCGGCGTGATGAAGTCGGTGGAGCGGGTGGAGTTCAGGATGTTCTCCTTCGCCGCCGCCACACGTTCGTCGCTGTAGCTGTCCAACAGCGACTCGGGTGCCTTGCCGTCCAGCACCAGCGCCAGCTTCCACACCAGATTGTCGGCGTCGGGCACGCCGCTGTTGGCGCCGCGCGCGCCGAAGGGCGAGACCTGATGCGCCGAATCGCCGGCGAACAGGATGCGGCCATGGCGGAACCGCTCCAGACGGCGGCACTGGAAGGTGTAGACCGACACCCATTCCAGTTCGAACGGCGTGTCGGCGCCCAGCATCGCCTGGACGCGGGGGATGACGCGCTCCGGCTTCTTCTCCTCCTCCGGGTCGGCGTCCCAGCCCAGTTGGAAATCCAGGCGCCAGACATTGTCGGGCTGCATGTGCAGCAGGGCCGACTGCTTGCGGTGGAAGGGCGGGTCGAACCAGAACCAGCGTTCCGCCGGGAAATCGGCCTTCATCACCACGTCGGCGATCAGGAAGCGGTCCTTGAACACCTCGCCCTGGAAGTCCAGCCCCAGCATCTTGCGCACCGACGACTTGGCGCCGTCGCAGGCGATGACCCAATCGGCCTCCACCGCATGGACACCATCGGGTGTTTCGACCTGCAGCACGACGTGGTCGGCCTCCTGCCTGGCGGAAATGACGCGCGACAGCCAGCGCAGGTCGATCAGGTCGCTTTTCCGCGCTTGCGTGACCAGGAAATCCTCCAGGTAATATTGCTGGAGGTTGATGAAGGCGGGGATCTTATGGTCCGGCTCCGGCAGCAGGTCGAACTGGTAGACCATGCGGTCGCCGTTGAAGACCTTGCCGATCTTCCACACCACGCCCTTGTCGATCATGCGCTGGCCGACGCCCAGCCGGTCCCACACCTCCAGCGCGCGCTTGGCATAGCAGACGGCGCGGCTGCCGACGCTGACGGTGTCCTCGGCGTCGAGCACCACCACCGGCACGCCCTTGCGCGCGAAGTCGAGTGCGGCGGTCAGCCCGACCGGGCCGGCGCCGATGACCACCACCGGATGGCGCCGGACGCTGCCGGTGCGCTGTTCCTCCGAGGGTGTGAAGCTGTATTTGGGATAGCTGAAGGTCGCGTGCATTGGGCGTTTCCTCCCCCGGAAACCATGAACGGACGCATTGGCGCGCCGGCTTGTAACGAACCGTTATGGTTGCCAACGATACAGTTTCAAATGATACCAATCAAGCGCTCAACGCGACCGATTTGGAAGCGATACAGGGAAAGCTACTATGACGGAAAATCGGTATCGCGTACAGGGTGCGGCAGTGTAGCCTTACGGCAAAAGACCGGATAGAGACACCGAGGAACGCCGACCATGACCGCACCCACCATCACGCCTACCCTGCCGCGCCCGACCGTCTATGCCATCGACGGGGTGATTCCCGTCATCGATCCGACCGCCTTCGTCCATCCCTCCGCGGTGCTGATCGGCGACGTGGTGGTGGGACCGGGCTGTTATGTCGGCCCCTGCGCCAGCCTGCGCGGCGATTTCGGCCGGATCGTGCTGCAGCGGGGCAGCAACGTTCAGGACAACTGCACGCTCCACGCCTTCCCCGGCCATGACGCCATCGTCGAGGAGGACGGGCATGTCGGGCATGGCGCCGTGCTGCACGGCTGCATCGTCCGCCGCAATGCGCTGGTCGGCATGAATGTGGTGGTGATGGACGGGGCGGAGATCGGCGAGGAGTCCATCGTCGCCGCCATGGCCTTCGTCAAGGCCGGCTTCGTCGTGCCGCCGCGCACGCTGGCCGCCGGCCTGCCGGCCAAGGTGATCCGCGAGTTGCGTCCCGACGAGATCACCTGGAAGTCGGAAGGGACCGACGAATATCAGCGCTTGGCCCGCCGCTCGCTCGCCACCATGGTCGCCTGCGCGCCCCTGGAGGCGGAGGAACCCGGCCGCGGCCGCGTCGATGCCGGCACCAGCCAGCCGCTGCACAAGGTGAAGGGCGGCTGAGCGGCGTTATTCCTCCGCCGGCCCCGCCTGGGCTGTAACCGGTGCCGGGCGGGCGGCGAGCTGGTCGGCACGGGACTGCAGCTTGGACAGCAGGGTGTCGAGCTGCGCCCGCTCGTCGATCGACAGGGCGTCGGTTGCCTCTTCCTCATAGGTCAGGGCCATCGGCACGATCTCCGCATAGATCGCCAGCGCCTTTGGCGTCAGGGTCAGCAGGGCCTTGCGCCGGTCGGTGTCGCCCGATTCGCGCAGGATCAGCGCGGACTCCAGCATCCGGCTGATGGCGCGGCTGACCTGCACCTTGTCCATCGCGGTGCGTTGCGCAATCTCGCCTGCGCTCATGGTTTCGCCGCCGCCCAGCACGGCGATGATCCGCCATTCCGGGATCGTGATGCCGAACCGCTTCTCGTACAGCTTGGCCAGCGTGTGGCTGACCGTGTTGGCCAGCACCGACAGCCGGTAGGGCAGGAAGCGTGTCAGGTGCAGTGCCGGGATGTCGGCCGGTGCGGCTGCGGATTTCGTTGAGGCGGTGCTGGAACGGCGGACGGGCGGCATAGGCGGGGCGTCGTCTGTGATGGAGGGCGCGGTTGCCTCCATCCTGCGCCGGAATTTGGCTCTTGCAACAGTTTCAAACGAAACTAAAATGGCGGCAACGGAACAAGCCTGCCGGTGCCCGTCGCGGACGGCGCCGGCGGCAGTGAAGGGGGAAGCGCCATGAAGAACTGGATTTCGTTTCCGAAGGTCGAGGGCACCGCGTCGCGACAGGCCCATGTCCGGCTTCCCGCCGGCACCTACGAGCGCGAGATGGGGCGCGAGGGCTTCTTCGGCCCGGCGACCCAGATGCACCATGCCCACCCGCCGACCGGCTGGACCAGCTTCGACGGGCCGCTGCGCCCGCGCGCCTTCGACCTGAACCATGTTGATCACATGCCCAACTGCCCGCTGGAGGCGCCGGCCCTGATGGGCAACGGGGCCACCCAGGTCCGGCTGTGGCGCTTCAAGGGCAGGATGGAGCATCTGGTCCGCAACGCCGACGGCGACGACCTGCTGTTCTTCCACCAGGGCGGCGGCCATCTGTTCTGCGACTACGGCCATCTGGAGGTGCGCGAGGGCGACTATGTCGTGCTGCCGCGCAACACCTGCTGGCGGCTGGAGACGGACGAGGCGGTGATGGTGCTGATGGTGGAGGCCACCAACGACGCCTACAAGCTGCCGCACAAGGGACTGGTCGGCACCCACGCCATCTTCGACCCGGCGGTGCTGGACGTTCCGGCGCTGGACGATGCTTTCCAGGCGCAGAAGCACGAGCGCGAGACCCTGGTCCGGGTCAGAAAGCGCGGGCAGATTTGCGCCATGACCTATCCGTTCAATCCGCTGGACGCGGTGGGCTGGCATGGCGACCTCGCCCCGGTACGGTTGAACTGGCGCGACATCCGGCCGCTGATGAGCCACCGCTACCACCTGCCGCCCTCGGCGCACAGCACCTGGATCGCTGGCCGCTTCATCATCTGCACCTTCGTGCCGCGGCCCATCGAGTCGGACCCGGAGGCGCTGAAGCTGCCCTACTACCACTCCAACGAGGATTTCGACGAGGTGCTGTTCTATCACCGCGGCCAGTTCTTCTCGCGCGACAACATCCATCCCGGCATGGTCACCTATCATCCCTCGGGCTTCCCGCACGGGCCGCACCCGAAGGCCTACGAGGTGGCGCAGAAGTTCGAACGCAAGGAGACCGACGAGGTTGCGGTGATGATCGACACCCGCGACCCGCTGGACGTCTATCCGGCGATGGAAGGCGTCGAGTGGGGCGGCTACGCCGACAGCTGGAAGGCGAAATGAGCGGCCACCCGAAACGCGGGACCAAGGCCGCCGGACGCTGAATTCCAAGGAAGGGAAGAGACGAATGAAGCTGGCAAGTTTGAAGACGGGCGGGCGCGACGGCACCCTGGTCGTGGTGTCGCGCGACCTGACCCGCGCCACCCCGGTGCCGGAGATCGCCCGCACCCTCCAGGCGGCGCTGGACGACTGGACGGCGCTGGCGCCGAAGCTGGAGGAGGCCTATCGCGCGCTGAACGCCGATGCGGCGGCCGGCCAACCCTTCGACCCGGCCGGGGCGGCCTCGCCGCTGCCGCGTGCCTACCAGTGGGCGGATGGGTCGGCCTACGTCAACCATGTGGAACTGGTCCGCAAGGCGCGCGGGGCGGAGATGCCGCCCAGCTTCTGGACCGATCCGCTGATGTATCAGGGCTGCTCCGACAGCTTCCTGGCGCCGACCGACCCGATCCCGGCGGCGACCGAGGCCTGGGGCATCGATTTCGAGGCGGAGATCGCCGTCATCACCGGCGACGTGCCGATGGGTGTTTCGGCCGAGGCGGCGCGCGGGCATATCCGGCTGCTGATGCTGGTCAACGATGTCAGCTTGCGCAATCTGATCCCGGCGGAGCTGGGCAAGGGCTTCGGCTTCTTCCAGTCCAAGCCCGCCTCCAGCTTCTCCCCCGTCGCGGTGACGCCGGACGAATTGGACGACGCCTGGGACGGCGGCAAGCTGCACCGGCCGCTGGTGACGACGCTGAACGGCGAGCCGTTCGGCAAGCCGGACGCCGGTGTCGACATGACCTTCGACTTCCCCACCCTGATCGCCCATGCCGCCAAGACCCGCCATCTGGCGGCCGGCAGCATCATCGGGTCGGGTACGGTGTCGAACAAGCTGGACGGCGGCCCCGGCAAGCCGGTCAATGCCGGCGGCGTCGGCTATTCCTGCCTCGCCGAGCTGCGGATGATCGAAACCATAGAGCACGGCGTACCGAAGACTCCCTTCATGCGCTTCGGCGACCGCGTGCGGATCGAGCTGTTCGACGCGGACGGCGCCAGCGTGTTCGGCGCCATCGACCAGCAGGTGGTGCGGTACGAGGGGGCCTGAGGGGATCAGGCGGCGTTCAGGGGGCGCACACGTTCCTTGATCGTCGCCTCTCCCGTCCGGCGGGCGACGCGCAGATCATAGTGCGATTGCAGATTCATCCAGAACTCCGGCTCGATACCGAAATAGGTTCCGAGGCGGAGCGCCGTGTCGGCCGAGATCGACCGGCGTCCGGCCACGATTTCACTGATCCGGTTGGCCGGCACGTCGAGGTCGCGGGCCAGCCGGTTGGCGCTCAACCCGTGCGGAACCATGAACTCTTCCAAGAGGATTTCGCCGGGGGTGATGGGGGCGAGCTGTTCGGTCATCGGATGGTCTCCGTCGGGAAAACCGGTCAGTGATAGTCACAAATCTCAACGTCGTAGGCGTCGCCGTCGCGCCAGACGAAGCATAATCGCCATTGATCGTTGATGCGGATCGAGTGCTGACCTTTACGGTTGCCCTTCAATTCCTCCAAATGATTGCCCGGCGGCACCCGCAAGGCATTCAGCGACGGCGCGGCATCCAATATGACGAGCTTGCGCCGTGCAGCCCGTTCGATGTTCTTCCAGCGGGGGACGACAAACCCCTCATGGAGATCCGCGGTCGTTCTGTCACGAAATGAACGGATCGCCATGGTGCCCGCCAATCCACGTCATGCCCCATTTTTGCGTCATGCTGACTCATTTATGATACGTAGTACGTACTGCGTCAAGTGCTGCGCCGTGCAATGATGGCCTCAAAACGAATAAACGCCCGGACCAATGCGATCCGGGCGTTTTCATCGTCGTCGTGGTCCGCCTTACCCCAGCGCGCTGGCCAGCAGGCGTTCCGGTGGTGGAGCTTCGGGGATGTGCTGGGAGACGTAGCCTTCGCTGTGGATCTGGTCGTCCCTGACGCCCAGCGCGCGGGCGGCGGCGACGCAGGACTCGACGAAGGCGGGGCTGCCGGCGGTAAAGATGGCGTGGCCGGACAGGTCGGGGAACAGGTCGGGCAGGATGGCGGGGATGCGGCCCTTCAAATGGCCGGCCGCGTCCTCGCGCGTCAGGGTCACCTTGACCTTGAAGTTGCGGTACTTGGCCTGCCAGTAGCTGAGCAGCCCCAACTCGTACACATCGGCCTGGGTGCAGGCGGAGAACAGCAGCGTCACCGGCGGGCGGTAGCCGCGGCGCAGCGCCGCGTCGGTCAGCGCTAGGATGGGGGCGAGGCCGGACCCGGCGGCCATGCACAGCACCGGGCTGTCCACCGAAGGGTCGCCGATGAAGGTACCGTAGGGGCCGGACAGCTTCACCATGCTGCCGACGGAAAGCCGGTCGTGGATCCAGCCGCTGGTCGGGCCGCCGTCGACACGGGTCACCTGCAGCACGATCTCGCCGTCCGGACGGGGCGCGTTGGCGATGGAATAGCAGCGCGGCGGCGCGCCGGCCGCGGCGTCGCCCAGCATCACATACTGGCCGGGCCAGTAGCGCAGCGGCTGGCCGAGAGGGCGCAGGCGCAGTTCCACGATGCGCGGCGTGCGCGGGATGCGGTCGGTGACGATGAACAGCACGTTCTCGCGCGGCGGGAACAGCTTGGGCTGGGCATCGGCGGTGCCGTATTCGATCACCAGTTCGTCGGAGATCGGCTTGGCCATGCACATCAGGCCGTAGCCGTCCTTCCGCTCGCCCTGGGACAGCGCCATGTCCAGCACCATGCCCTGGTCGAACTGGCCGCTGAGGACCTTGACCTTGCATTCGCCGCAGGCGCCGGCGCGGCAGTTGTTGGGCAGGGCGTAGCCGGCCTGTTCCAGCGCCGACAGGACGGTCTCGCCGTCACGGCACTCGACCGTGCGGCCCGAGGGGTGGAGGCGGATGCGGCTCACCGGGGGAATCCTTGGGAATTGATCGGTCGGGAAACACTTGCCCCCACCCCGACCCTCCCCCGCTGGGCGGGGGAGGGGGACAGGAGCTTTGTCGGCATTCAGCGGCAGTTCCCTCCTCCGCCCAGCGGGGGAGGGTTAGGGTGGGGGCAAACCGGGCCGGCGCCTCAAAACACCGGAATGATCTCGTCCATGTCGACGTCCCGCACTTCCTCGCCGGTAATGCCGACTTCGGGAATCGCCGGGAACGGGATGCCGTAGCGGTCCAGCACGCCCTTCAGGTTCAGCATGGCGTTGCGCCAGTTCTCCTTCTTCGCCTCGTAGTCCGGGATGTGGAAACCGGCGTTGCGGGCGATGGCCTCGGCCTCGCGCTGGGTGGCGATGAAGTCGTCGGGCAGGTCCCAGAACTGGGGCGGCGGCTCGAACAGCACGGCGGACAGGAACAGGTAGCCGGCGCGGATCTGCTTGGTGATGACGGACTTGTCCTCCACCGCCAGATGGGGATAGTCACGCTCCATCACCGACATGCAGATCGCCATGTGACGGCCCTCGTCGCGGCCGATGTTGCGGAAGGCCTCCTTGAACACCGGCTCGCTGCAGCCGGCCGCCATCTGGTGGAAGATGGTCGCCGCCGCGATCTCCCCCATCAGGAAGGAGCTGAACAGAACGGCCAGCGAGTATTTCGGAACCGCCTTCTTGTAGCCGTCCCAATAGCGGCCGCCATTGTAGTACAGCCAGTGGGCGTTCTTCTGCAGCCGGCGGCCGAGATCGGTCTTCGGCTCGTAGGTCAGCGGGCTGGTGGCCTCCAGCAGCTTGGTGATGGCCAGCCCGCACATCTGCTCGTGGTTCTGCTCGTCGCGGGTGACGGAGAAGAAGCAACGGCGGACGGGGTCCTCCTCATGCACTTCGTAGGTCTTGATCAGCGCATGGGCGAAGACCGGCGGGGCGGAGGCGTCGAACACCGACAGGATGGTCCACCAATAGGCGATGGCCTCCCGTTCCTCCCAGCTGTAGCGCGACACGTCGAAGCTGTCCCAGGGCAGCTTGGCCGGGTCCCAGTTCTCGCGCTGGGCGGCGGCGTAGACCTCTTCCAGCTTCTTGGTCTGCGACACCCAGGACAGCGGATAGACGTTCGGCTGCGGCGTGGCGGGGGGGAACTCCATCGTGTTGGCGATGGGGGCGTAGTCCTTGGACATGGGGGCGTTTCCTCCGGGGCATTTCGGCGGGCGCTCACTTTTCCATCGGCGCCCTGTGGTCTTTATATGACACGGAAAGTACCTATCTTCAACGATTTATGTATCATATTGAAAGACGCAAGCGGTAACTCAGTTCATTGATTCGGAAAGGAAAGCGTGCGGAATCGCCGAATTGATCCAGATCAATTCGTTCAGGACGCGGTCTCTATCTGGCCAAGCAGTATCGAAACGGAGGACTTCGTCGCAGCTGCGTCAGGCCCGCGTCAGCCGTCCACGAAGCAGGGGATGTTGCCGTGCACCAGTTCACGGGTGGCGGGATCGACGTCGGCCAGGATGCAGGCATGCATGTAGGCACGGGCAAGCACGTCGAGCGCGAAGTCGGCATCGTGCGACCGGCGGCGGAACTCCTCGATCCGGACCGGGGAACCGAACACCGCCTGCCAGAAGGTCGGGGTGTCGAGCGGTCCGAAATTCATCGCCCAGAAGCCGAAATTGGGTTGGCCGGCCGAACTCTCGCGCAGGAGCAGTTCGACGCCGCGATGGCGCGGGTCGGCGGCGATGCGGGCGTATAGCCGCTCCACCACCTCGGCTTCGCCTTCCAGGACCTGCAGGAAGATGCCCTCGAACTCCACCAGGAAGCCGGTCACTCCCAGCTCCCGGTTCTTGCGGGCGCTGAACAGGCAGATGTCGGCGAGCGCACTGTAGGGCAGTCGGTCAACGGCCTCGCTGCGGTAGACGATGGTCAGCATGGCGGCATCCCGGAAAGGGCCGGATTGAACGGCGACGGTCCCAGCTTACCGCGATTCCTTGCATTTTATGTATAGGCAATTACCCGAGGCGGCCGGCGGGACGGGCGCCCATTGTCGCAGGGCCATTGTCGCAGGGATGCGGGTCAACCGGCCGGGATTCTCTCCAGTCCGCCGAAGCGGCAGTGGAAGGCGGGCTGCGCATCGGGCAACGGACCGTTGGCGGTGGTCGCCGCCTGCATCAGGAAGGCTTCCGACGGGCCGGCCAGCCGGCGGTAGAGGTTGCGGGTGAGCATCCGCGATTCCTGGCCCGGCCAGTCGGCCGGCAGCAGGTCGGGCGGCAGCATCGGGTCGCGCAGCAGGATGCGGCGGAAGTCGTGGATCATCAACGTGCGCAGGACGAAGCAGGATGCCGGGTCCGGCGTGTCGGCGGCATCGACCGCCGCCCAGACCGGACGGAAGTGATCCAGAAACGCCGCATAGTCATGCTCGAGCTGATCGATATCCCAGCAGCCGCGCACCAGATCGCGCAGCGCCCCGAACCCCTCCGCCCGGTCCAGGCTGGCCTTCATGTGGACGATCTTGTCGGCGACCCCCAACTCCGCCAGCGAGCGGTGCATCGCCGCCTCGTCGCAGTTGGGATGGGCGTAGACGGTCGCCGAGGCGGCGCCGAAGCCCTGCCAGGTCAACTCCCGTCGCAGGGCGTCGCGCGTCTCCGTGTCCAGCGCGTTGGGCGGCACCATCAGCAGGTCCCATCCGCGATCCCATTCGCGGGCCAGCGGCGCGTAGATCCGCCGCTCCGCCGCGGCGAAGCGTTCCTTGCCGCTGTCGGTGACCCGGTAGAAGCTGCGCCGGCCGATCTGGGTGTTGGTCAGCCAATCATCCTTGCACAGCCGGAAGACGGAGGTGCGGATGATCCGCTCGCTCATCCCGAACAGGCCCATCAGGTCGATCAGGCTGCCCAGCCACAGCGATCCGCCATGCGGCAGCACGGCGTCGCCATAGACGGTGATGATCAGCGACTTCGCCCGCGGCGCGATCGTCTCGGTCAGCTGGGCGGCAAGGTCTTCGGGGCGACGCGGGCGGGCCATGCGGTGGGGACGTCCTTATCGAAACGGCTTGTGATGCGGGTGGAGCCGAGGGAAGCGGCGCGACGGAGTTGTATACGAAACCCGGACCCGGTTCGGCCAGTGCCACGACAGCGTGGACGGCCGGAGCGGACAGCGCGCCGGCGGCCGATAGGAGGCAATCCGGACTTTCCGTTTGACAATCATTAATGTGATACACTACGTTGGATCATCAAAGCAAATTTGTGTCATAAAACGAAACGACCATCCCCCGTGCCGAAGATGGAGGGATCGCAAAGGGAAGGGGAGGCGGACGGCAACATCCGTACTTCGATTGTGGTTGCGGCGACCAAAATTCTTCTTCAGAAACTGTTTCGTTTGAAACATTATGTGATGCAAATCGTCCCGCCGCGCTGGGATCGGGCCGCCGCCCGGTCCGGTGTCAAGGCGGGCAGCCCAAGGGAGGACATCATGCGCAAACGCTTGTTCGCCACCATCGCCTTCACTGCACTGACCGCCATGACGGCGGTGTCCGGCCTGCTGTCCGGTGCGGCGCAGGCCGCGGACCCGATCAAGGTCGGTGCCATCGTCTCGGCAACCGGCCCGGCCTCCTTCCTCGGCGATCCGGAGAAGAAGGTGCTGGAGCTGTATGCCGACCGCATCAACAAGGCGGGCGGCGTGGACGGCCGTCCGGTGCAGCTGACCGTCTATGACGACGGCGGCGCGGCCGACAAGGCGGCCTCCTTCACCAAGCGCCTGATCGAGAGCGACGGCGTCGACGTGATCGTCGGCGGCACCACGACCGCGGCGACCATGGCGGCGGTGCCGCTGGTGGAGCGCGCCGGCGTGCCCTTCATCTCGCTGGCCGGCGCCGTGGTGATCGTCGAGCCGGTGAAGAAGTGGGTGTTCAAGACCCCCCACACCGACCGCATGGCCGCGGAAAAGGTGATGGAGGACATGAAGAAGCGCGGGCTGACCAAGCTGGCGCTGCTGTCGGAGGATTCCGGCTTCGGCAAGTCGGGCCGCGAGCAGACCGTCGCCGTCGCCAAGGAGCGTGGGATCGAGCTGGTCGCCGACGAGACCTATGGCGCCAAGGACACCGACGTCACCGCCCAGCTGACCAAGATCAAGAACAACGCGGCAGCGCAGGCGGTGCTGGTGTTCGGCCTGGGCCAGGGTCCTGCGGTGGTGACCAAGAACTACCGCCAGCTCGGCATTTCGCTGCCGATCTACCAGTCGCACGGCGTCGCGTCGAAGGAGTTCATCCGGCTGGCCGGCGGTGCCGCCGAGGGTGTCCGCCTGCCGGCCGCCGGTCTGGTCGTCGCCGCGCAGCTGCCCGACAGCGATCCGCAGAAGAAGGTCGTGACCGAATTCACCAAGGTCTACGAGGACAGCTTCAACACCGAGGTCTCGACCTTCGCCGGCCATGCCTATGACGGTCTGATGATCGCCCTGGACGCGGTGAAGCGCGCCGGCGGCACTGACAAGGCCAAGCTGCGCGACGCCATCGAGCAGACCAAGGGCTATGTCGGCACCGGCGGCACCGTGACCATGAGTGCCAAGGACCACATGGGCCTGACGCTGGACGCCTTCCACATGGTGGAGGTGAAGCAGGGTGACTGGGCTCTGGTGAAGTAGACCGCCGGTTCTGGGTTATCCCCTCTCCCCGCTGGGGAGAGGGTTAGGGTGAGGGGGATGCGTGGCGTGGATTCACAAGAGTTGTGACGCTGCGATCATCTCCGCCAATCCACCCTATGCATCCCCCTCACCCCGACCCTCTCCCCGGGGGGGGAGAGGGGGAGATGTGTGCGGGATAGGATCACAGGAACCCAACGATGTTCGCGGAACTGCTGCAATACATGCTGTCGGGGCTGACCATCGGCGCGATCTATGCGCTGGCGGGGCTCGGCTTTTCGATCATCTACAACGCCAGCCATGTCATCAACTTCGCCCAGGGCGAGTTCATCATGGTCGGCGGCATGGCGTCGGCCACCCTGACCGCGTCGGGCGTGCCGCTGCCGCTGGCGATCCTGATCGGCTGCGGCGGCGCCATGCTGGTCGGCGTTCTGGTGGCGAAATTCGCGGTGGAACGGGCGCGCAACGCCTCCACCGTCACCCTCATCATCATCACCATCGGCGCCTCGATCTTCCTGCGCGGTGTGGCCGAGCTGATCTGGGGCAAGGATTTCAAGCGGCTGGACGCCTTCTCCGGCGAAACGCCGATCCAGATCCTGGGCGCCTCGATGCAGCCGCAGTCGCTGTGGGTGGTGGGCACCGCAGGCGTGCTGATCGTCGCCATCGGCCTGTTCTTCAACAAGACGCTGACCGGCAAGGCGATCCTCGCCACCTCGCACAACCGGCTGGCGGCGCAGCTGGTCGGCATCGACGTGAAGCGGGTGGTGCTCGCCTCCTTCGCGCTGTCGGCGGCGCTGGGCGCCATCGGCGGAGCGGTGGTAGCCCCCATCACCTTCTCCTACACCGAGATGGGCATCATGCTGGGGCTGAAGGGCTTCACCGCCGCGGTGCTCGGCGGCCTCGGCCATGGGCCGGGCGCCGTTGCCGGCGGGCTGATCGTCGGCGTCGCGGAGGCGCTGGGCGCCGGCTACATCTCCTCGGCCTACAAGGATGCGGTGGCCTTCGTCATCATCCTGGCCGTCCTTCTCTTCATGCCGAACGGGCTGTTCGGCAAGCGCGGCACCGAACGGGTGTAAGGACTTATCTCCGATGAACGCACTCCTTCACGGGCGGCTGACCGGGCTTTTGGCACTGGGCGCGGTGATCGCGGTCCTGCCGGCCTTCCTGCCCAACAACTTCTATCTCGACATCGCCATCCTGGCCGGCTTCAACGCCGTGGTCTGCGTCGGGCTGAACCTGCTGATCGGCTATGCCGGACAGATCAGCCTCGGTCATGCCGGCTTCTTCGGCATCGGCGCCTATGCGTCGGGCGTGCTGGTCGGGACCTATGGCTGGCCGCCGGTGCTGGCGCTGCTGGCCGGTGCCGTGTTCGTCGGGCTGCTGGCGTTCCTGGTCGCCAAGCCGATCCTGCGGCTGAAGGGCCATTACCTTGCCATGGCGACTCTCGGCATCGGCATCATCGTGTCGATCGTCCTGCGCACCGAAAGTGGCCTGACCGGCGGTCCCGACGGCATGATGGTGGAACCGTTCAGGATCTTCGGCTTTGAGCTGTATGGCGAAAAGGTCTGGTACTGGGTGGTCGGCGTTCTTCTGGTCGGCGTGGTCTGGCTTTCCCTGAACCTGATCGACAGCCCGATGGGCCGGGCGCTGCGCGCCGTCCACGGGTCGGAGGTGGCGGCCGAGGTGGTCGGCGTCGACACCGCCCGCTTCAAGGTCATGGTCTTCGTGCTGTCGGCGGTGTTCGCCAGCGTGGCCGGCAGCCTCTTCGCCCATTACGCCGGCCTGATCACCCCGGCCAAGGCCGACTTCTTCAAGTCGATCGAGCTTGTGACCATGGTGGTCTTCGGCGGCATGGCATCGACCTTCGGTGCCGTCGTCGGGGCCGTGGTGCTGACGCTGCTGCCGCAGGCGCTGACCGTCTTCCAAGATTACCAGCAGATCGTGCTGGGCGGCATCCTGATGGCGACGATGGTCTTCATGCCGAAGGGCCTTCTCCCCACCCTGGCGGCGCTGATCCCGGCGCGGAGGCGGGCATGAACATGCTGGCGACCACGGATCTTTCCCCCGATATGACGACCCAAGCCCGCCGCATCGGCCCGCCGATCCTGCAGGTGGAGCATCTCAGCCGCGAGTTCGGCGGCGTGCTCGCCGTCGGCGATCTCAGCTTCACCATCGCGGCCGGCGACATCCATTCGATCATCGGGCCGAACGGGGCGGGCAAGACCACGCTGTTCAACCTGGTGACCGGCGTCTACAAGCCGTCGGGCGGCCGGGTGCTGTTCGACGGGGCCGACGTGTCGGGCATGGCGCCCTACAGGCTGGCGGCCCGCGGCATGTCGCGCACCTTCCAGAACCTGCAGATCTTCTTCAACATGACGGCGCTTGAGAACGTCATGGTGGGGCGGCACCTGCACCTGAACACCCGGCTTCTGCCGGCGCTGTTCCGCTTCCCCTCGCTGGTGCGCAAGGACCGCGAGGCGAAGGATCGGGCGGCGCAGCTGATGACCGACGTCGGGCTGGAGAAGTACATCGACGCCGACGCCGCCTCCATGCCCTACGGCGCGCTGAAACGGCTGGAGATTGCCCGCGCGCTGGCGTCGGAACCGAAGCTGCTTCTGCTGGACGAGCCGGCCGCCGGCCTGAACGCCACCGAAAGCCGCGAGATCGACGAGGTGATCAAGACCGTGGCGGGGAGCGGCGTCACCATCGTCCTGGTGGAGCACGACATGAAGATGGTGATGGGCATCTCGCACCGGATCACCGCGCTGAACCAGGGCCGCATGCTGGCCGAGGGGACGCCGCAGGAGGTGGCGGCCAACCCGGACGTCATCGCCGCCTATCTCGGCGCAGCACCGTAAGGAGGCCCGGACATGCTTCTGGAGATCGAGGGCCTCAACAGCCATTACGGTCGCATCCATGCGCTGAAATCGGCCAGCCTGTCCGTGCGGGAAGGGGAACTGGTGGCGCTGGTCGGCGCCAACGGCGCCGGCAAGACGACGCTGCTGCGCACCCTGTCCGGCGTCCACCCCGCCAGCAGCGGGCGCATCACCTTCGACGGCTGCGACATCACCCGGATGAAGGCGTCGCGCCGCGTCGCCGAAGGGGTGGTGCAGGTGCCGGAAGGCCGGCAGCTGTTCGGCCCGCAGAGCGTGGAGGACAACCTGCGCCTCGGCGCCTTCCGCCGCGGCAGCGGCAAGCCCGACGACGACATCGACCGGCTGTACGAAATGTTCCCGGTGCTGAAGGTCAAGCGCGACCAGCCCGCCGGCACCCTGTCGGGCGGCCAGCAGCAGATCGTGGCGCTTGCCCGCGCGCTGATGGCGAAGCCCCGCCTGCTCCTGCTCGACGAGCCCAGCATGGGTCTGGCGCCGCTGCTGGTCGCGGAGATCTTCGACGCCGTGCAGCGGCTGAAGCGCGAGGGCACGACCATCCTGCTGGTGGAGCAGAACGCCCATGCGGCGCTGGCCATCGCCGACCGCGGTTATGTGATCGAGACCGGCGAGATCGTGCTGAGCGACAGCGGTGCGGCCCTGCTGAGCAACGAGCGGGTGCGGCAGGCTTATCTGGGGCTGTGAGGGTTGGTAGAGTGTCGGCTTCGGATGCCCCCTCCCTAACCCTCCCCCGCTCTCAGCGGACCTACGGTCCGCCTGTCGCGTCAGCACAAAGCAAAGCTTTGTGCGAGAGCTTCGCGGGAGAGGGGACTGCCGCTGTTCCTTTGCTTTAACTCCCGCCAAGCATCCTACCCCCTCTCCCACCGAAGGTGGGGGAGAGATGGGGAGGGGGCAACCGCCGCGACACTTCACAGGACAAACCCCCCGTGAAACTCCACACCTACTTCCGCTCCTCCGCCGCCTACCGCGTGCGCATTGCCCTGAACCTGAAGGGGCTGGCGCCGGAGCAGGCCTTCGTCCATCTGCGCCGGGGCGAGCAGGCCAAGCCGCCCTTCGCCGACCTCAACCCCGAGCATCTGGTGCCGGCGCTGGAGGTCGACGGGCCGGACGGGCACCATGTGCTGACCCAGTCGCTCGCCATCATCGAGTATCTGGACGAGACGCACCCAAGCCCGCCGCTGCTGCCGGCCGATGCGCTGGGCCGGGCGCGGGTGCGGGCGCTGGCGCTGGCGGTGGCCTGCGACGTCCATCCGCTGAACAATCTGCGGGTGCTGGGCCGGCTGAAGGCGATGGACCACAGCCAGGAGGAGGTCGACGACTGGTACCGCCACTGGATCGCCGTCGGGCTGACCGCGCTGGAGGCGCAGCTGGCCGGCGATCCGCGCACCGGCCGCTTCTGCCATGCCGACGCGCCGGGGCTGGCCGACATCCTGCTGGTTCCGCAACTGGCGAACGCCCGCCGGCTGGCCTGCCCGTTGGACGGCTATCCGACCCTGCTGCGCATCGACGAAGCCTGCCGGGCCCTGCCGGCCTTCGCCGCCGCCGCTCCCGACCGCCAGCCCGACGCGGAGGTGTGAGGCGGAATCGCCAGACGCCCGGCTTTTGTCCCGTCCAGGTCACATCCCGCCCGTCGGTGTTAGCGGTTTCGCGACACTCTTCCGTGGTATAGAGGTAGCCGGGAATTGTGCGGGGACGATGGCCGGGCGATGTTGGGCAACTTTTCTTCGATGGCCTACGATCTTGCCGAGAACATCGCGGCAAGCGCCTTCGTCGTTCTCGCCTATACCTTCCTGATCCGCCGGTCCGGCGGCTGGAACCAGCTCACCCGTCAGGTCGTCTTCGGCGCGGTGATGGCGCTGACCGCCCTGTTCTCCATGGTCCACCCGATCCATGTCGGACCGGGCATCTTCATCGACGCGCGGGCACCGCTGATCGGGCTGGCCGCCCTGTTCGGCGGGCCGGTCTCCGCGGCGATGGCGGCGGCGAGCGTGGCCGGCTACCGCTTCTCGCTGGGCGGCGTGGGAATGGAAGCCGGGGTCGCCAATGCCGGGTTGTCCTTCCTGGTCGGCGTCGGCTTCGCCGTCTGGGTGAAGCGGCGCCGCGTCGGGCTGGGGGTGCTGCCGCTCCTGCTGTTCGGCCTGCTTTTGACGCTGGCGTCGCTGTCCACGCTGGCATTGCTTCCCAACCTGGAGTTGGCGCTGCAGGTGGCGGGGCGGACGGCGGCGCCCATGCTGGCGATCGTGCCGCTCGGCACCCTGTTCCTCGGCGTCCTGCTGCTGCGCGAGCGGCGCCATCACGGTTCCGAGCAGCGGCTGGGCGAAAGCGAGGCGCGTTACCGCCTGCTGGCCGACAATGCCACCGACATGATCCTGGAGATGAAGGCCGACGGATCGGTGCGCTACCTGTCGCCATCGGTGCGCGACATCCTGGGCCATGATCCGGCGGAGCTCGTCGGCCGCGCCCCCGCCACCCTGCTGCACCCCGACGATCTGGAAAGTGCGGCGATGGCCTTCGCCGGCATGCAGCCGGGGTCGCCGCCCGTCACCTTCACCCACCGGCTGCGCCACCGCGATGGCCATTATCTGTGGGTCGAATCCAGCATGCGCCCGACGGTGGGGGCCGACGGCGTGTTCGTCGTGGTCGGCGTCGTCCGCGACGTGACCGAGCGCAAGCGTTATGAGGAGGAACTGTCCGCCGCCCGCGCCGAAGCCGAGGCGGCCAACCGCGTGAAGTCGGAATTCCTGGCCTCCATGAGCCACGAGATCCGCACGCCGCTGAACGGCGTCATCGGGTTCGCCGACCTGCTGCTGGGCACCGACCTGACGCCGGAACAGCGCCAGTATGTCTCGCTCCAGCGCGAAGCCGGGCGGGGGCTGCTGGCGATCATCGGCGACATCCTGGACTATTCGAAGATCGAAGCCGGCAAGCTGGAACTGGAGGAGCGCGCCTTCGACCTGCACCGGCTGCTGCGCGACTGCCGCGACCTGATGAGCAACGCCGCCTCGCAGAAGGGGTTGCTGCTTCAGCTGTCGCTGGGCGGTACGGTGCCGCGCTTCGTCCGCGGCGACGAGGCGCGCATCCGCCAGATCCTGCTGAATCTGGTCGGCAACGCCGTGAAGTTCACCGAACGCGGATCGGTGCTGGTCTCCGTCGGGCTGTTGTCGGGGGAGGAGAACGGCCGTGGCGAAGGCGCGCCGGCCCTGGTCCGCTTCTCCGTCAGCGACACCGGACCCGGCATTCCGGCTGCCGATCAGGCGAACCTGTTCCAGCGCTTCAGCCAGGGCGACCGCTCCACCACGCGGCGCTTCGGCGGCACCGGGCTGGGGCTGATCATCTCCAAGCAGCTGTCGGAGCTGATGGGCGGGCGGATCGGCGTGCAGAGCAGCCCGGGCGTCGGCAGCACCTTCTGGTTCGAGCTGCCGCTTCCGGTGGCGGAGGCTCCCGGCCTCGTGGCGGAACGGCGGGCCGAGGGTGCCGCCGGGCGCAGTGCCCGCATCCTGCTGGCCGAGGATGTGCCGATGAACCAGATCGTCACCTCCTCCATCCTCTGCAAGGCCGGCCACACGGTGGAGGTGGCGGAGGACGGCGTGGCGGCGGTGGAGGCGGTGCGCGGCGGCGAGTTCGACCTTGTCCTGATGGACATGCAGATGCCCCGGATGGACGGCTTGCAGGCGACCGCGGCGATCCGTCAGCTTGGCGGACGGCGGGGCGCCGTGCCCATCATCGCGCTGACCGCCAACGCGCTGACCGATCAGCTGCAGCTTTGCCTGGATGTCGGCATGAACGACCATGTGACCAAACCGATCGAGCGCGACACCCTGCTGTCGGCGGTCGACCGCTGGCTGGAGGCCAAGGCGGATGCAGACGCGAAAGCTGCGGCGGATACTGCCCAGTCCGGCGGCGACGCGGAGGAGGCGGCCGTGCTGGCCGGGGTCGCTCCGGTGTCCGGCGGCGCGCCCGTGCTGAACCGCGCCACGCTGGACACGCTGGCGGATACGCTGGGCGGCGACGTGCTTCCCCGCTTCGTCACCGGCACGCTGGCGGAACTGGCCCTGCGCGCCGACCGCATCAGCGAGGCGGAGACCATGAAGGACGCCGCCGCCGACGCCCATGCCATGGTGTCGCTGGCCGGCAATGTCGGCCTGCTGGAGCTGTCGCGGCTGGCCCGCAAGCTGCAACATGCCTGCGAACAGGATAGCCCCGACGTGCCGGCGCTGAAGGCGCAGCTGCGCGACGCCGTCAACCGCGCCTCCGGCGCGCTGCAGGCGGCACTGCCCACCCTGGGCGTCGCGGTGGAGCAGGCGCGCTGACGCTCTCTTCTAACGGTTGAGGGTCAGCGGTTGACGATCAGGGCGACGCCGGCCACGGCGACCGCGGCGCCGGCCCAGGCGCCCAGCGACGGGCGCTGGCCGGTCATCAGCCACATCATCGGCAGGATCAGCACCGGGCTCAGGGCCGACAGGGTGGCGACCACCCCGGCATTGCCGTGTGCCAGCCCGACCAGCAGAAGCGTCATCCCCAGACCGACGCCCAGCAACCCGTTGCCGGCGACCTGCAGGGCCAGCTTCGGCGTCAGGCCCCGCGGCAGGAACAGGCCGCCGCCGGCCGCCGCCGCATCGCCGCCCCGCAGCGCCGACAGGGCGCCGATGGCGGTGAACATCAGCGCCGCCGTCGTCACCCGGACGGTGGCCGAGGCGACCGGATCGGCGCCGGCCGCCATCACCGGCTTGGCGATCACCGATCCCACCGCCTGCGCCACCGCCGCCACCAGACAGACGCCGACGCCGGCCAGCAGGCTGCCCTGCACCGCTTCCCAATTGTGGGTAGAGCCGGAGCGCAGGGCCACCGCCAGCATCACCCCCAGCGTCACCAGCACGATCCCGAGCGTCGTCCACGTCCCAAGCGCCTCGCCCAGCAGGGTGTAGCCGAGCAGGGCCGTCAGCGGCGCGTTGGCGGCGTAGATCACCACGTTGCGCCGCGGCCCCAGCCGGCTGAGCGACCAGAACAGCGCCATGTCGCCCATCACGATGCCGGCGGCTCCCGACAGAGCCAGGGTCAGGACCGCTCCGGTGTCCAACGTCTCCCAGCCGCCCAGCAGCGTGGTGGCGACGAGCAGGACCGCGGCGACGATGGTCAGGCGCACGCGGTTGAACGCGATGGAGCCGAGCACCCGCACCGGCCCGATGGCGATCAGGCCGCCCGCGGCCCAGCACAGCGCCGCGCCGAGCGCAGCCATATTGGCGATCATGATGAAATTAAGAACCGTTGGTTGAGATCGTGGACCGGCACTCTACAGCAGCCGGCGACTGCCCGCGAAATGAGCAAGCTGCATGGCCGGGCCTATCTTCCGCTCGGCCATCGGAAGCGGCCATCGAACTCGCCATCGGAACCCGCCATCGGAACCCGCCATCGGAACCCGGCCCTGCCGGCCGCCGTTGAATCGGTTGACATACGCCGTCCGTGGCACAGCCAACCCAGGAGGATGCGACCGATGCGGACAGATTTCACGAGGCTTGGCCCCATCGCCCCCCTCGCGCTTGCGGTGGCGGCCGGGCTTCTGGCCGTCCAGCCGGCTGCCGCACAGACAGGGGCGCAAACCGGATGTGCCGCGATGGTAGAGCAGTTCGCCGCCAACCGCGGCCTGTCGACCGAACCGCCGCCGGTCGCCGTCCCCGACGGCGCTGCACCCGGCCTGTCCGGCTCGACCCCGCGCGACGAGCAGGGCTCCGGTTCCGGATCGGGCACCAGCAGCGAGGAACTGGCCCAGTCCGGCGGCATGGTGGCGCCGCCCGCCGTCGGCGACCGGTCGGTGATCGAACCCCCGGCGACCGGCAGCAACATGCCGACCGCCCCCTCCGTCGCTCCGCAGGCCAACTCCCGCGCCATGCCGGACAGCGGACCCGGCGGTTCCGGCGGGGCCAACGGGCTGATGGGGCAGGCGGCGCGCAACGCCCAGTTGGAGGCCCTGGTCACGGCGGCCCGCAGCGCCGCCCGCGACGGCGACGAGGCCCGCTGCATGGAAAGCCTGGACGACGCCCGCCGCCTGTCGCAGACCGCTCCCGGCGGCCAGGGCGGCTGACCCGCCGCGTCCATTCCGATCACCGCTGCCCTTCCACCGATGCAGGACACCGAGCATGAATTTCAGCCTTGGTCCTTTTCCGCCGTCTCCGCCGCGCGAGCCGTCCATTCCCCCGGCCGGTCCCGACGAGCCGTTGCCTGTGCCGGGCGATCCGTCCCGCCCGCCGCTGGGGGAGCCGCCGGCGCCGATCCCCGTTCCGCCGCGCGAACCGCCGCCGGTGCCCGACCGCCTGATGGACCGTCTGATGGGCTGATGGACCGCAGTTAAGATTTTACAGCCTGTCCGGCGTATTCGGAGTGGTCCCGACTTGCCAAAGCCGCCGGGACGGGCGATGTGTCAGGGGTTGGCGTCCGCCGGTCCATGTCGGGACCGGTGCGGGCGCCGCTTCTGTTTGCCGGAGTTCGGGTTTCCCATGTACAATCAGCCGCCCCGCAGCCACGTCTATCGTCAGCCCAATGTCGTCGCCACCCAGGTGACGGCCACCGTGAAATGGTTCAACCCCGAACGCGGCTACGGCTTCGTCAAGGTCGGGGACAGCGGCAAGGACGCCCTGCTGCCGGCCTCGCTCGTCGTGCCCGCCGGCCACACCACCCTGCCGGACGGCGCCACCGTCGTCGTCGACATCGTCGAGGACCGCAAGGGCCAGCAGGTCAGCGTCCTGCATTCCGTCGACCTCTCCACCGCCGCCGCCCCGGCCCGTCCGCAGGGTCGCGACCGTGGATTCGGCGAGCGCAGCTTCGGCGATCGGGGCGGCGATCGGGGCGGTGACCGCGGCTTTGGTGATCGGGGTGGCGATCGCGGGTTCGGCGCGCGCCGCGATGCCGGTGGCCCGCGCGACCGCAACTTCGGAGACCGGGGCGGCGACCGCGGCGGCTTCCAGGACCGTGGCCAGGGACGCGGTTTCCAGGACCGGGGCCAGGATCGCGGCCAGGATCGCGGTGGTTTCCAGGACCGTGGCCAGGGTCGCGGTTTCCAGGATCGTGGGCAGGACCGCGGCGGCTTCCAGGATCGCGGTCCGCGTCGGCCGCAGCAGGACAGCGGCCCGACCAGCGAGATGGGCGCCACCGTAAAGTGGTTCAACGGCGGCAAGGGCTATGGCTTCGCGCAGCCCGATGGCGGCGGGCGCGACGTGTTCATCCCGGCCCGTGCGCTGGAGAGTGCCGGCCTGCGCAGCCTGGATGACGGACAGCGCGTGCGCATGACCGTCCGCCAGACCGAAAAGGGCATGGAGGCGGTCAGCCTCAAGGTCGAGTGACCGCTTCCGCCGCCCGGCCTACTGGTCGGACGGCAGCGTGGACTGCCCCAGATGCTCCGCCGCTTCCCGCTGGTTGCGGGCGGCGGGGTCGTCGGGGACGGCAAGCCCGGCGTCCGGGCTGTTGACGCGGGGACCGCCCGAGTTGCGGCGGTCCTCCTCCTCGATCTCGCGGGCGGCCTGCGCCCAGTGGTCGAGATGGCGGTGTTCGGGCCGCCCTTCCTGTTCCCAAAGCCGATAGGCGCGTTCGCGGACCCGCGGGTCGTCCGGACCCAGTGTGTGTTCCATGATGGTCAGTTCCAATTCGAATGGTTGCGTGCCGGTCAGCTGCGGTCCGGCTGGGAGGGGGAGGAGATCCGCTCCAGCGCGCCCTGCACGGCGCGGTCGTTCTTGGCTTCGGTTGCCAGATCGCCCAGCGAGACGATGCCCGTCAGCCGGTCGTTGCGGTCGACCACCGGCACGCGCCGGATCTGCTGGCCGGCCATCAGTTCGGTGACGCTGCCGACCGGGTCGTCCTCGTAGCAATAGCGGGGGTTTGCGGTCATCACCTCCGCCACCTTGCAGCGGTCGGGCTGCTTTCCGGCCGAGATGGCGCGGACGGTAATGTCGCGGTCGGTCACCACGCCGACCAGATCCCGCCCTTCGCAGACGGGCAGGATGCCGACGTTCAACTCGTCCATCAATTGCGCGGCCCGGCGGATGCTGTCGTCGGGCCGTACCGTCTGCACGTCGCGGGTCATGATCTCGCGGATTTTCATGCGGGGGCTTCCTGGCACAGTGGCGGTGAGGCGCGGTACTCCAGTCCCGTCTCAACAGATGCGCCGGTCCACCGTCGCGCTCAACCTATCCAGTAGAGGGGTTCCACCCCGAAGAGCCAGGGATGCAGCAACAGCATGCCCCCATAAGCGGCCAGCCCTCCCGCCAAACGCGCCGGCCCCATTTCCGCCAGCCCCGCCAGCGCGCCTCTTACCCCTTGCGGGCCGGCCAGCGGCAGAAGCGAGGTCTCCGCCCGGAAGGCGCGGCCGGCCGGGCTGCGGCCCAGGACGATCTCGTTCTTGACCAGCGCGAACAGGGCGATGGCCGCCATGGTGCCGAACAGAAGCACGCGGCGCCCGTCGCCGGTGGCGTTCAGATGCGCCAGCGCCCACAGCAGCAGCGCCAGGCTGCCCGGCGCGCGGGTCAGGCGGTAGATGCCGTGTGGCGGGTTGGGGGCGCTTTGGCTGCCGAAGCGAGTGGTGACGCGGGCGACCAGCAGAAGGAAGACCACCGGCATCACCACCGCCACCAACGGCGCCGCCCAGTCGAAGGGCGTGAACACCACCTCCCCGCCATCGGCGGCACGGTAGGCCAGCACGAACAGGGTCAGCGTCAGCAGCGAGCCGACGGAATGGATCGTCACGAAGCCGCCGCGGCCGAGCCGGGCGATCAGGGCGGGCCGCACCCCCGGCCAGGACGGCAGGGCATGGCTGAGGAACAGCAGGGCGGCGGCGAGGGCGAGGGATGCGGTCATGATGGAGACACTAAACCGTGGACCAACGGCCCGCGCCTTGACTCGGGTCAAGAGGGGGGGCGGGTCAAGAGGAGTTCGCGTGCGCAGTCGGGGAACGCCCGCGCCGGTCGCGCGGTTCACAGTATCGATACTCCCCATTTCACCGCCAACCCGATCGAGCAAATGACCGAGTGGATCATCCAGATCGTGCAGCAGTTCGGCTATCTCGGCATCTTCCTGATGCTGATCCTGGCCCGCGCGCTGCCGCCGATCCCGGCGGAGACGGTGATCCCGCTGGCCGGAATGGGGGCGGCGACGGGGGAGTTCAACCTGCTGCTGGTGGCGCTGGCCGCCGGGCTCGGCTCCGCAGTGGGGGAACTGGTCTGGTATGCGCCGGCCCACTGGATGGGGCGCGAGCGGTTCGAGGCCTTCCTCGGCCGCCATGGCCATTGGCTGACCGTGAAGCCGGAGCAGGTCCATCGCGCCACCGGATGGTTCGCCAGGCGCGGCGGCCTCGCCGTCCTGCTGTGCCAGCCGTTGCCGGGCCTGCGCACGCTGATCTCCGTCCCCGCCGGGGCCTGCGGGCTGCCGATGGGGGTGTTCCTGCTCTATGCCGCGGCGGGAGCGACGCTGTGGTCGCTGGTGCTGGCCAGCACGGGCTATCTGGTGCGGGTGGGGTTCCCCTGGATCGCCGACCTGATGGTGCCGGGGACACTGCTGCTGTTCGTCGTCCTGATCGGCGCCTATGTGCTGCGGCTGGTCCGCCACCGCCGCGACAGCCGCCGCGCGGCCCGGAGCGGGGTGTCGCGCAGCGGAGGCTGATCCGCCGTGAAACGCCGTGGAACCTTCGTGCAGGCTTGCGCGTTGGAGGCACGAACCACCCGAACGGACATGGCCTTACGGCCAGTGGCGTCGGCCAGGATTTTCGGCATGAGCCGTTTCCGAAAGGACCCAATGCGATGACCCGCAATTCCGCAACGACGAACCGGTGGCGTGCCGCCGCCGTCCTGTCGGCGGCGCTCGGCATGGCCGCCTGCGCCTCCGACGTGCCGCCGCCCACCGCCCAGCTTGGTGCCGCCTCCCAGGCGGTGCAGGAGGCGGAGCGCGCCAACGCCCTGCAATATGCCCCGGTCGCCCTGCAGAGCGCCCGCGACAAGCTGGCCGCCGCCGACAAGGCGATGCGCGCCGACGAGCGCACCCGCGCCCGCCGCCTCGCCGAGGAGGCCCGCGTCGATGCCGAACTGGCGACGGTGACCTCGCAGCGCGCCGTGACCCAGCAGGCCGCCACCGCGGTCCGCCGGTCCGCCACCCCGACCACGCCGCAGTCGGCGATGGCGCCCAATGCCGTGCCGGGCGCTGCACCGGTCTACAGCGGTTCGACGCTCGGCACGCTGCCGGCAACGGGCTCCGGCGCAAGCGGCTCCAGCTACCCCGCACCGTCCGCCGTCCCGCCGGCGCCCGCCGGTTCGCTCGGCACCAGCACCGGCAACAGCTGGGGCTACAGCTATCCGGAGGTGCGGCAATGAACGCCTTCGCCCCCCGTACCTTGCTGGTGCTGGCCGGCCTCGGGCTCGGCCTTGCCGGCTGCGCCACCCAGCCGACCGACAGCGCCGCCCTGACCCAGGCGCGCCAGGACTACAGCCTCGCCGCCGCCAACCCGCAGATCGCCGGCAACGCTCCGCTTCAGTTGCGCGACGCCGAGCAGGCGCTGCGCCGGGCCGAGGCCCTGCGCGACCAGGGCGCCGATGCCTCCGAGGTCGATCATCAGGCCTACATCGTCAGCCGCCGCGTGCAGATCGCGCAGGAGACGGCCGGGGTGAAGGGCGCCCAGACCGTGGTCGCCAACGCGGATACCTACCGCCTCCAGGCCCGCAACACCGAGCTGGAGCAGCAACTGCGCGACCTCCAGGCCCAACGGACCGAGCGCGGCCTCGTGATGACGCTCGGCGACATCCTGTTCTCCACCGGCCGGGCGGAACTGACCCCCGGCGCCTATGAGCGCATGGACCGGCTCGCCCAGTTCCTGCAGGCGCATCCGGCCCGCACCTTGCGGATCGAGGGCCACACCGACAACACCGGCAGCGACACCACCAACCTGCGCCTGTCGGAAGCCCGCGCCCAGGCCGTCCGCGATGCCCTGTCCGCCCGCGGCGTCTCGCCGTCGCGCATCGTCACCCAGGGCATGGGCGAGGCGCAGCCCGTCGCCTCCAACAGCAACGATGCCGGCCGCCAGCAGAACCGTCGCGTCGAGATCATCATCTCCGACGACGGCACGGTGGCGCAGACACGCTAAAGGGGGCTCGCGCCCCCTTCTCCACCGCCTCAAAAAAAGCCCCCCTCTCCCGCATACAGCGGAGAGGGGGCCTTGGCTTGAGGACGAATGGCCCTACCGCCCGCGTTCGCCGTTCCGCACCGCCCGAACCACCCCCCAGGCACCCGCCGCCAGACCCACGGTCAGCAGCGCCGCCGCGGCCACGCGCAAGGCTGAGCGCGGCGGTGCCGGCAGGCGCTTCCACGGGGCCCAGGCCTCGTCCGGATCGTCGGGATCGGCGATGCGCAGGGCGGCGAAGGCCTGTTCGGTCAGGCTGGGATCTGTGGCGGGAAGGTCCACCAGACGGCGGCCGGACTGCCGGCACAGGCGGTCGATGGCAGCGATCAGGCTTCCGGTCTCCCGCAGTTCGGCTTCCAGCCGGTCCTGGTCGATGCCCATATGCTCGGCCAGCAGGCGGTTGCGCACGCCGGTGATGGCGTCCGCCGCCCGGTCGCGCTCGGGACCGTCCTCCTCCGGCGCCTCGATGGTCAGGTCGCATTCGGTGTCGTAGCCCATCGAGCGGTTGTTCAGGTTGGAGGAGCCGATGCGCAGCAGCCGGCCGTCCACCGCCACCACCTTGGAATGGACGATCACCGGCGCGCCCTGTTCGGTCACCGGGGTCATGGCGCGCAGGCGGCCGAAGCGGTCGGCCTCGCGCAGGCAGCGCAGGGCGACCGACCGGGGCGTGTCCATCGCCATGCGGTCGAACCAGCTCGGGCTTTCCATCGACACCACCACCACCACCTCCGGCCCGTCGGGCTCGGCCAGCCGTCGGGCCAGCGCACTGGCGACGCGGGCGGAGGCGAAATACTGGTTTTCCAGATAGATGGTCCGCTCCGCCGCGGCGATGGCGGCGAAGGTCAGCGCCTCGCTTTCACGGATCGCCGGGCTGTCGTCCGTCGCCGGCACGGTGCGCGACACGCCGATCACGGCATCGGTCAGCACCGGGTGGGAGCAGTCGCGCAGCGGGCAGTCGGGCCAGGGATCGTGGGCCAAGGGAGCAAGACTTGGCGGGGGACAGGGCTCCAAAGCCTCTCCGGTGGCGCATCGCCAGCGCTCCCGCGCCAGTTCCGCCAGCGCCTGGGCGGCGTCGCCGTCGACCATCATCATCACGTCGTGGCGGGGCCCGTAGGGTTCGCCATCCGGGCAGCGCCGGCGCGGGTCGTCGTCGCGATGCTCCGACGTGTCCCAGCGGTCGAAGGAGAAGTCGATGCCGCCGCAGAAGGCGAGCGCGTCGTCGATCACCAAAATCTTCTGGTGCTGGGCGGCACCGACCGGCAGTTCCCCGTCCAGCCGGGCGTTCAGCCGGCGGCCGGTGTTGCGGTTCCAGCGTTCCAGCGGCTCGTGCGGGTGGTCCAACGCGATCGGGAAGGGCATGTCCCATTTCAGCGCCCGCACATGCAGGCCGGGGCGCGACCGCATCAGCCGGGCCAGGAAGCGGCCGAGCGTTTCCGGGCTGTGGGGATCGAGCCGCATGCGCGGATCGACGTCCCAGCCGACCAGCAGGATCGAATGCTGCGCCTTTTCCATCGCGGCGCGGGCGGCAACGAAATAATCGGCGCCATCGACCAGGACCGCCACCCGCCCGGCCCGCTCCGTCCGCCAGCAGGTGACGCCTGGGCGCAGCACCGGCCCGGCTGCGGGTTGCGGGGAATGGATCGGCGGGGCGGAAGGATTGAGCTTCATCGGGAAAATCGACTCCGGGCGCGGCGGAAACGCATGGATACCGTCCGGTCGGCTGTCCGGCACACTGTCCGCCTCGCGGCTTGAACCCCGGCGCGGGCCGGTTGTTCCCGCCGCAGGGCCGGTCCGTCGGGATCACGCCGAAGGAGGCCCCGCAGGCACGCTTTTGCCGCGGATTCTTGAAAAAAGCGCATTCACCGACCGAAACCATGGCCGGATTGCCCTGTTGAACCCGGTGAAAGAGGCGATGGCCCGGCCTGCAAGCGCGACGCCGACGCGGCACGCGATGCAAGGTCCGTCATCGGCCCCGATCCGAAAGACGCCCGAATGCGAGGCGTTGCCACCATGAAGGAGTTCGAGGATGCGTAACCTGATGATCGGCGCCGTTTCGGCGGTTCTCCTGATGGCTACCCCGGCCCTGGCCCAGACGGCCCCGCAAGTTCCGCAGGGTTCGGCCGACAGCGCCACCAGCTACACCGGTCCGGACGGTGTGGTCCGCACCACGCCGGGCGCCACCACCTCGCCGTCGGCCGGCTCGTCGGGCAGCGGCCCGCTGAATGCTCCGGGCACCTCGGGTTCGACCGGCACTTCCAGCGGCAGCATGTCCGGTTCGTCCACGCCGGGCGTGACCACCGCGCCGTCGGGCATGGGCAACAACACCGGCAGCAACATCCCGCGCGACAACCAGACCGCCACGGGCACCCACTGCCCGCCGGGCACCCCGAACTGCGGCCCGGACCAGGGCGGCAGCCAGTAACGTCCCCTTAGCGGCCCTTACACCGCGGGCGCCCCGGAGCCATCCCTCCGGCGGCGCCCGTGTCGTTTTGGAATGGGACGTTTTCACGTGTATGGCGCGACGGTCCGCGCGAGGCGGAGGACAGACGCGGCGGCTGCCGCGATCCGGAACGTCTCAGCCCTGCGCCCGCACCGACTGGCGGGTGGGTGAGGCCTCGGTCCGGTCAAGGTCGGCCGGGGCGGTTCCGGCGATGTCGTCCAGCGGGACGGTGCCCATGGCGGTGGCGACCAGACGGCGGAACAGGCCCTGCTGGCGGTTGTCCGTCACCAGATATTCCGGGTGCCACTGCACGCCGATCATGAATGGCTCGTCGGGCGCCTCGATGCCCTGGACGACGCCGGCGCGCTCGCGGGCGACGACGCGCAGGCCGTCGCCGACACGGTCCACCGACTGGTGGTGCAGGGCATTCACCCGGCATTCGGCGATGCCGAGGATGTGGTAGAGCCGGCTGTCCGGCTCGATGCGGATGCGCTTGCGCGGCAGCACGGTGCGCATGTGCGGCGCTTCCTCGTACACCTCGTGGATATCGACGTGCAGCGAGCCGCCGCGGTGGACGTTGATCATCTGCGACCCGCGGCAGATGCCCAGAACCGGCAAGCCGAGCTGGGCGGCGCAGTCCAGCGCATGCATTTCCAGCCGGTCGCGTTCGGGATCGATGCGGATGTGCGGCCGGGCGGATTCGCCGTAGAGCGCCGCGTCGATGTCGTCGCCGCCGCCGACCACCAGCGCGTCCAGCCGGTCGATGGGGAAGGGCGCCTCGGCCGTGATGCGGACCGACGCGGCACCGGCCCGCCACAGGGCAAGGCGATTGGCCATGGCGGCGATGCGGCTGCCATGGACGGAGGCGGTGATGCCGACCAGCGGCCGGGATCTTCCGATGACGGCTGCCATGGCACGCTCCCTTTTCAGCCGGCCTGCCGCAGAGTGCCGTCCGCGGCATCGCCCTCACCGGGTGGGCCATGGATTACGGGATTCGCGGCCATGAAGCCGTCGATCCGCTCGGCCCAGCGATCGAGCGCCTGCGTGTCGGCCATCTGCCGGTACTCGGCACCCAGCCCGTCCAGCAAGGCGCGGTCCGCCGCCAGCCGTTCCACCGCCACCCAGCGGTTCCAGTCGGCGGCGAGCGACCAGTCCGGATCGCTCAGCCGCGCGTTGGGCAGCCGGTAGTGGAAGGTCGGGCGCGGGCGGACATGCGGGTCTTCCATCGCTTTCGCCAAGCGATCGGGGTCGAGATGGGCGAACAGCGGGAACAGGTCCAACTCGCGATTGCGGGTGGGATTGTCGGCCAGATAATCGTCGATCAGCCCGCCCAGGTCGGGGCGATAGGCCGGATCGACGAGCTTGGCGGCATAAGGGGCGGGGAATGCGGCGATGAAGCCGGACAGGCGGCGGGTCGGATCGACGCGGATCTCCCGCCGCAGCCAAGGCGCCAGGATCAGGAAGGCCTTCAGGTGGTCCAGCACATAGTCGCCGTCCGTCCGCGCCACCTCCGGATTGAAATGCAGGCCGAAGGCGAACAGCGGGCTTGCCTCCGTCCCGGCGGCACCGCGGTCGCGCAGGCAGGCGACCAGCCTCTCCAGGTCCGGCATCCGCTCCACCGTCACCGGCGGGGCGGCGATCTCGAAGGGCATCACCAGACTGCCGATGTTGCCCCAGAGCGGACGCAAGGGGTCCAGCACCGCGGCCCCTCCCTTGCCGGGGTGGGCGGAGCGCATGTCCAGTTCCACCGTGAAGTCGCCCAGGCTGGTGCCGCTCACCAGACATCGGTGCGGGTTTTCGACGGTGACCGTCCCCCCGAACAGCTCGCGCACGCAGGACGCGGCCGACGGCGCGTCCAGGTCGGCGAATTCAAGTTCCACCCCGACGCGGCGCGGCGTGCCCTGGGGGGTGGTGCGGAGCGGGGGGAGGAAGAAGGGATTGGTCATTGCAAGCCATCAACACCCCATTCCCGGCGCTGTTCCCGCACCGTCGGAAATCCAAATCCTCTCTTGGGGTGGGAGGTTCAGGTGCTGGGGACGTCATACCTCTTTCGGCTGTAGCCACTCGTTGGGGGTATGTTTTGGATTTTTATACAAATTCGGCTAACCAACCGGCATTCTTGAGGGCGATTCTTTCGATTGGTTGGGAGCTTTCAGCCTATTCTACCCAACTGTTTTCTAAATTAACCGGCGCTTAACCATAAGTGCGTTAGCGATAGGCAAGCGGCACGGTGGCGCGCCCGATGCGCCATCCGGTCGGTTTCGCGGTGGGAGCCTCGTCTACGCCATGACCCTTCTGGCACGCCTCTTCATCCTGGTCCTGCTCGCGGTTCTGCCGGCGATCGGCATCCAGATCTACAGCGTGCTCGAACAGCGGGCGGAGCGCGAGGCGGAGGTCACCCTCCAGGCCGAACGGCTGCTGCGTCAGGTGGAAAGCGAACATGTCCGCATCCTGGACAGCGCCCGCCTGATGGTCACCGCGGTGACGGAGGCCCCCTTCCTGCGCGGCGACGGGAGCGGGGGCGAGGTCGCCGGCTGCCAAGCCTATCTGGAGCGGCTATCCGCCCGCTCCGCCGACTATCGCACCCTGTCGGTCACCGATGCCGGCGGGCGCATCAGGTGCAGCGCCGACCCGGCGCGCATCGGCTCCTCCCTGACCTCCCAGCCGCATTTCCGCCGGGCGATGGCCCAGGGGCGTTTCGTGGTCGGCGAATGGACGATCACCCATTCCGGCGTCGCCGGCGGCGAGCTTCCGGTCGCGGTTCCCTACACCGATGCCGAGGGCAAGCGGGCCGGCGTGATCGCCCTGTCTCTCGACGTGCCGCGGCTGACCTCCATCTTCGCCACCCGCCCGATGCCGGAGAACACGGCCCTGACCGTCGCCGACCGGTCCGGCACCATCCTGGTCAAGCTGCCGGGTACCCAGGGCCGCGTCGGCGAGCGGCTGCCCGACAATTACCTGCCGCTGCTGTCGGCGACCGACATGGGTGTGACGATGCTGCCCGGGATGGACGGCGTGTCCCGCATCCTGGCCTTCTCCCCGCCCACCGCTGGAATCCGCGACCTGTTCATCAGCGTCGGCGTCGACCGTGGCGCCGCGATGGGGGCGGTGGATCGCGCCACCCGCGACGGGTTGCTGATGACCCTGTCCGGCTTCCTGGTCGCCGCCGCCGCCGCCTGGATCGGCGGCACCCTGTTCATCCGCCGCCCGGTCGACGCGCTGGTCTGCGCCGCCCGCGACTGGAGCGAGGGCAAGACCGCCACCCGCGTCAAGCTGTCCGACCGCTCGTCGGAGATCGGCCAGCTCGGCCATGCCTTCGACATGATGGCCGACCGGCTGGAAGCGCGCGAAGCGGCGCTGCGCCAGTCGGAAGGCCACATCCGTGCGGTTCTGGACGCGCTGCCGGCCTATGTCGGCGTGCTGACGCCGGACGGGGCGGTGGCCCAGGTCAACCGCGCCGCCGCCGATGCCGCCGGGCTGCCGGCAGCCCGCATCGTCGGCCGTCCCTTCGACGAGATCTGCTGGCTGTCCTTCGACGACGCCGGGCGTGAACGGCTGCGCCAGGCGCTGGCGCTGGGCGCGCATGGCCGATCCTCCCGCTTCGACTCCGGGCTGCGGCTGGGCGACGGGCGCGAGATGACCGTCGACGTCAACCTGACCCCGATGGTCGATGCCGACGGCCATGTCACCCACCTGATCGCGTCGGGCATCGACATCACCGAGCGCAAGCGCACCGAGGAGGCCCTGCGCGTCGCCGAGGAGCGCGTGCGCACCGGGCTGCGCAATTCGGGCGTGGCGGTGTTCAACCAGGACCGCGAGCTGCGCTACACCTGGTCCCATTCCGAATTGCTGGGCTTCTCGCCGGAGACGCTCAATGGCCGTACCGACGCCGACCTGTTCGACCATGGCGAGGAAGCCGACAACCTGATGGCGCTGAAGCGCCGCGTGTTGGAGAGCGGCGTCGGCGCGCGGGAGGAGGTTCGCATCCGCTGCAAGGGCGAAGAGCGCTTCTTCGACCTGACCGTCGATCCGTTGCGCGATCCCTCGGGCCGGGTGGAGGGCGTCACCTGCGCCGCCGTCGAGGTCACCGACCGCAAAAAGGCCGAGGCCGAGCTGCACCGTGCGCGGGAGGAGGCCGACCAGGCCAACGAAGGCAAATCGAAGTTCCTGGCCGCCGCCAGCCACGACCTGCGCCAGCCGGTCCAGTCGCTCTATCTCTTCACCGCGGCGCTGAGCGACCGGCTGCAGGGGCACCCGGCACTGCCGATCCTGGACAACATCCGCCAGGGGCTGGACACGCTGAAGAGCCTGCTGGACGGCCTGCTCGACATGTCGCGGCTGGAGTCCGGCAAGATCGTCGCCACTCCAGTCGAGGTGCGGCTGAACCAGCTGCTCGGCCGGCTGGTCGCCGAATATGGCCCGCGCGCCGCCCAGAAGGGGCTGGAACTGCGCGCCGTGCCGACCCGTGCCTGGGTGCGCACCGACCCGGCCCATCTGGAGCGCATCCTGCGCAATCTGGTGGAAAACGCCCTGCGCTACACCACCGGCGGCAAGGTGCTGCTGGGCTGCCGCCGCACGCCGTCGGGCATGCGGGTGGAGGTCTGGGACACCGGCGCCGGCATCCCCGCCGACCGGCTGGAGGATATCTTCGAGGAGTTCACCCAGCTGGGCGAGCGCAGCGAGCGCGGCCTGGGCCTGGGGCTGGCCATCGTCAAGCGGCTGTCGCGGCTGCTCGGCCATCCGGTGACGGTGCGGTCGTGGGAGGGCAGGGGCTCGGTCTTCGCGGTGGAGCTGCCGCGGGTGATCCTCGGCAATGCCCGTCCCGCCAGCGGCACGGCCGCCGCCGCGGCGACGCTGGCCCGCCGCTCCGCCGCCGCCAACGATGCGGCCAATGCCGCCGCCAATGACCGCGGACAGGCGATCAGCGCGATCGCCAGCGCGTTCGGTGGCGGCAAGGGCAGGGGGGCGACGAATGGCGGTGGAGGCGACGTTGCGGTCAAGACAGCGGTCGCCGGGTCTGCCGCGGCCTCTTCGTCGGCCCAATCACCCGCAGCGCCCGCCGCCCAGCGGGCGACGGCGGTCACACCCGGCCAGGGAGCGGATGCCAAGGGCATGGTGCTGGTGATCGACGACGAGGCGATCATCCTGCTCGGCCTGAAGGCGATCCTGGAGGGTTGGGGCTATGACGTGCTGACCGCCAAGTCGGGCGATCAGGCGCTGGAGCGGCTGCGCGCCGACGGACGCTGCCCGCAGATCGTGCTGGCCGACTACCAGCTCCAGCAGGGCCGCACCGGCCCGGAGGCGGTTGTCGCGGTGCAGGCCATGCTGGGCCGGACCGTTCCCGGCATCATCCTGACCGGCGACACCAGTTCCGAACGCCAGGAAGAGGCCGAACGCCGCGGCTTCCGCCTGCTGCACAAGCCGGTCTTCCCCAACGACCTCCGCCGCATGATGGCGAGCGCCGGGGCTGCGTGAGGCGCGGACAGGCGGAGGTCAGCCGGCCTCCGCCACGAAGGCGTCGAAGAACAGCCCCGCAGTTTCCTGGTTGGCGTGCCGGCGCGACAGCTGGTAGCTGAGTTCGAGGATGTTGACCACGGGCATCTTGGAAGGAACGAACAGCTTCCGGACCAGCAGCGTCGCAGCCAATTCCTGCACAAGGTGGAAGTGGCTGTTCGCCCAGGCTTCCTCCTTGAAGTGAACGATCTTGAAGCGGCTGAGGCGGAATGCCAGGACCCCGGCGATCTTGCCGGCGGTGATGCCACGTGTTCGTGACCGACGTGCGAGCATGGCTTGCAAGTCGATTTCCGCCTCGTCTATGGCAAGCGCGAGCTCGCGATTGCTGTATTCGACACATGATAGCGGAAGGCCGAATACCTTGCAGGCCTTGATCAGAAATCCGACATATTCGGCGTAAATTTGCTCGCGAATATCGTCGGAGATCGCGATCGCGGGAATGGGGTCAACCGACCCTGTACCGCCGATCATTCCTGTTCGATACCCAGCAGCCGGCGAAAGGCCTCGACATCCACGTCGTCGGACGCATTCTGCTCCAGGGAGCGGCGCACCAAGGCATCCAGCTCTTCCGTGGTACGAATGCCGTGGTTCAAGCAAACCTCACCGTGGCTGCCGCGCAGGCTCATCATCGTCCTGATCGACTTTTCCAGGAGTTCGGGATTATCAACCACGTCCTGAAGATTGGGCATATCCGTATCAACCCATGTTGATCCGCCTCTGTGCCGGTCGGAACCGCATTGAAGGCCGGGTTGGGACCGGCTGTGGGGCCGGACCGAGAGCGATTGGGGAAACCCCCAATCCAGCGATTGGGGATCCCCGATCACTCTTCGCATTTCCTAAGCCAGTCGGGCGGCACCCGTCAAGAAAGAAGAGAACAGGCGCCGCCCAACCAAGACTCCGTCCAGCGTGGCATTCGCTCACGAATGAAGTGGCGAATGCCGCGCGGGCGCGATCACTTCGCCAGATTCCGCAGCACGAAGTTCAGCACGCCGCCATTCCTGTAATACTCCACCTCGTCCACCGTATCGATGCGCAGCAGGAGCGGATAGGTCTCCACCTTGCCGTCGGCGCGGGTCAGGGTCAGGGTGACGTCCTTGCGCGGGCGCAGGTCCTGTTCGATGCCGGCGATGTCGAAGGTCTCCGACCCGTCCATCTTCAGGTCGGCGCGGGTGATGCCGTCCTTGAACTGCAGCGGCAGGATGCCCATGCCGACGAGGTTGGAGCGGTGGATGCGCTCGAAGCTCTCGGCGATCACCGCGCGGATGCCCAGCAGCCGGGTGCCCTTCGCCGCCCAGTCGCGGCTCGACCCCGTTCCGTATTCCTTGCCGGCGACCACGACCAGCGGCACGCCTTCGTCGGCATAGCGCATGGCGGCGGTGTAGATCGGCAGTTGTTCGCCCGACGGATAGTGCTTAGTCTCGCCGCCTTCCACGCCGGGGATCAGTTCGTTGCGGATGCGGATGTTGGCGAAGGTGCCGCGCATCATGACTTCATGGTTGCCGCGGCGGGCGCCGTAGCTGTTGAAGTCCTGCGGGCGGACCTGATAGCTCAGCAGATACTCGCCGGCCGGGCTGGTCCTCTTGATCGAGCCGGCGGGAGAGATGTGGTCGGTGGTGATCGAATCGCCCAGCACCGCCAGCGCCCGCGCGCCCCGCACGTCCGACACCGGGTCCGGCGTCTTGGTCAGGCCGCTGAAGAAGGGCGGCAGCTTCACGTAGGTGGAGCCCTCCTGCCACTGGTAGGTCTGGCCTTCGGCGGTGGCGATGGCCTGCCACTGCTCCGGGCCCTTGAACACGTCGGAATAGCGGCTGCGGAACATGTCCGCGGTCAGCGAGGCGTCGATGGCGTCCTGAACCTCGCGGTTGGTCGGCCAGATGTCCTTCAGATAGACCGGGCCGTCGGTGCCGTCGCCGATCGGGTCCGTCGTCAGGTCGATGTTCAGGTTGCCGGCCAGCGCATAGGCGACGCACAGCGGCGGCGAGGCCAGATAGTTGGCGCGGGTGTGCGGGTTGACGCGCCCTTCGAAGTTGCGGTTGCCCGACAGCACGGCGCCGACCACGAGGTTGCCCTCCTCCACCGCCGCGGCGATCGGTTCCGGCAGCGGGCCGGAATTGCCGATGCAGGTGGTGCAGCCATAGCCGACGATGTTGAAGCCGATGCGGTCCAGATAGGGCTGCAGCCCGGCCTTGGCGAGATAGTCGGTGACCACCTGGGAACCCGGCGCCAGCGAGGTCTTGACCCACGGCTTCTGCTTCAGCCCCTTTTCCACCGCCTTCTTGGCCAAGAGGCCGGCGGCGACCAGCACCGCCGGATTGGAGGTGTTGGTGCAGGACGTGATGGCGGCAATGACGACGGCGCCCTGTTCCAGGCTGTAGTCGGCGCCCTTCACCGGAACCGCCTTCTTCGGATCGTCGGCCTTGTAGGCCTCGGTCATGTCCTTGGCGAAGCCCTGGGCGAGGCCCGACAGGGCGACACGGTCCTGCGGACGCTTCGGACCGGCCAGCGACGGCTCCACCGTGGCCATGTCCAGTTCCAGCGCCTCGGTGAACACCGGATCGGGGCTGTCCGGCTCGCGCCACATGCCCTGGGCCTTGGCATAGGCCTCGACCAGCGCCACGCGGTCGGGATCGCGGCCGGTGAAGGTCAGGTAGCGGATGGTCTCGGCGTCGATGGGGAAGATGCCGCAGGTGGCGCCATATTCCGGCGCCATGTTGCCGATGGTGGCGCGGTCGGGCAGCGTCATGCTGTCCAGGCCCGGCCCGAAGAACTCCACGAACTTGCCGACCACGCCCTTCTTGCGCAGCATCTGGGTGACGGTCAGCACGAGGTCGGTGGCGGTCAAGCCCTCCTTCATCCGGCCGGTCAGCTTGAAGCCGACGACTTCCGGGATCAGCATGGAGATCGGCTGGCCCAGCATCGCGGCCTCCGCCTCGATGCCGCCGACGCCCCAGCCCAGCACGGACAGGCCGTTGACCATGGTGGTGTGGCTGTCGGTGCCGACCAGCGTGTCGGGATAGGCCACCGTCTTGCCCGACGGGTCGCTGTCGGTCCACACCACCTGAGCCAGATATTCGGTGTTCACCTGATGGCAGATGCCGGTGCCCGGCGGCACGACGCGGAAATTGTCGAATGCCTTCTGGCCCCAGCGCAGGAAGGCGTAGCGTTCCAGGTTACGTTCGAACTCAAGCTCGACATTCTTCTCGAAGGCGTCGTTGCCGCCGAAGTAATCGACCATCACCGAGTGGTCGATGACGAGGTCGACCGGAACCAGCGGGTTGATCTTCGCCGGATCGCCGCCCAGCGACGCCATTGCCTCGCGCATCGCCGCCAGATCGCAGACCGCCGGCACGCCGGTGAAGTCCTGCATCAGCACGCGCGCCGGACGATAGGCGATTTCACGGTCGGACCGCTTGTCGACCAGCCATTGGGCCACCGCCTTCACGTCGTCGACGGAGACGGTGCGCCCGTCCTCGAAGCGCAGCAGGTTTTCCAGCAGCACCTTCATCGAGAACGGCAGCCGCGACAGATC